>VOFH01001158.1_pt1 | contig 740000 bp, 884 predicted proteins | sample 5384091 | NCBI WGS metagenome assembly VOFH01 (sample SAMN12384727, study PRJNA508395) | human gut metagenome | isolation source: healthy gut G | host: Homo sapiens
CTACGGCTCCTACCTATCCTGTACAAGTAGTACAAACACTCAATATCAAGCTACAGTAAAGCTCCATGGGGTCTTTCCGTCCTGTCGCGGGTAGCCTGCATCTTCACAGGCAATTCAATTTCACCGAGTCTCTCGTTGAGACAGTGCCCAGATCGTTACGCCTTTCGTGCGGGTCGGAACTTACCCGACAAGGAATTTCGCTACCTTAGGACCGTTATAGTTACGGCCGCCGTTTACTGGGGCTTCAATTCAGGGCTTCGCCGAAGCTAACTCTTCCTTTTAACCTTCCAGCACCGGGCAGGCGTCAGCCCCTATACTTCATCTTACGATTTTGCAGAAACCTGTGTTTTTGATAAACAGTCGCCTGGGCCTTTTCACTGCGGCTGGTCTTGCGACCAGCACCCCTTCTCCCGAAGTTACGGGGTCATTTTGCCGAGTTCCTTAACGAGAGTTCACTCGCTCACCTTAGGATTCTCTCCTCGACTACCTGTGTCGGTTTGCGGTACGGGCAGTTAAATACTCACTAGAAGCTTTTTCTCGGCAGTGTGACATCGGCAACTTCGCTACTTTAATTTCGCTCCCCATCACAGCTTGTCAACCCGGCTTAAAGCATTTGACTCTAAACCTGACTTACTGCTTGGCCAGACACTTCCAATCGTCTGGTTTGCTTAGCCTCCTGCGTCCCTCCATCATTCAAACGCATTTAACTGGTACAGGAATCTCAACCTGTTATCCATCGACTACGCCTCTCGGCCTCGCCTTAGGTCCCGACTTACCCTGGGAGGACGAGCCTTCCCCAGGAAACCTTAGTCATTCGGTGGACAGGATTCTCACCTGCCTTTCGCTACTCATACCGGCATTCTCACTTCTAAGCGCTCCACTAGTCCTCACGGTCTAACTTCGTCGCCCTTAGAACGCTCTCCTATCACGTGTCCAAAAGGACACATCCACAGTTTCGGTAATATGCTTAGCCCCGGTACATTTTCGGCGCAGAATCACTCGACTAGTGAGCTATTACGCACTCTTTAAATGATGGCTGCTTCTGAGCCAACATCCTAGTTGTCTATGCAACTCCACATCCTTTTCCACTTAGCATATATTTAGGGACCTTAACTGGTGATCTGGGCTGTTCCCCTTTCGACGGTGGATCTTATCACTCATCGTCTGACTCCCGGACATAAATCATTGGCATTCGGAGTTTATCTGAAGTCGGTAACCCATGACGGGCCCCTCGTCCAAACAGTGCTCTACCTCCAAGATTCTCGATTCCGAGGCTCCCCCTAAAGAGATTTCGGAGAGAACCAGCTATCTCCAAGTTCGTTTGGAATTTCACCGCTACCCACACCTCATCCCAGCCTTTTTCAACAGACACGGGTTCGGGCCTCCAGTGCGTTTTACCGCACCTTCACCCTGGACATGGGTAGGTCACCTGGTTTCGGGTACATAACTACGTACTTCGTACGCCCATTTCAGACTCGCTTTCGCTGCGGCTCCGGTTTTTCCACCTTAACCTTGCACGTAATCATGACTCGCCGGTTCATTCTGCAAGAGGCACGCCGTCACCCATTAACGGGCTCCGACAGCTTGTAGGCACATGGTTTCAGGAACTATTTCACTCCCCTCCCGGGGTGCTTTTCACCTTTCCCTCACGGTACTGGTTCACTATCGGTCACTAGGGAGTATTTAGCCTTGCGAGATGGTCCTCGCGGATTCCGACGGGGTTTCACGTGTCCCGCCGTACTCAGGATCCTGAACGGAGAGAACCAGGTTTCGTCTACTGGACTATCACCATCTCTGGTGTGGCTTCCCAGCCACTTCGACTACCTGATTCTTTGGTAACTCCAAAGTTCAGTCCTACAACCCCACTGAGCAAGCTCAGTGGTTTGGGCTCTTCCCGTTTCGCTCGCCGCTACTCAGGGAATCGAATTTTCTTTCTCTTCCTGCAGCTACTAAGATGTTTCAGTTCACTGCGTCTACCTCTTGGCAGCTATGAATTCACTGCTCAAGTAATCATCGACTAAGATGATTGGGTTTCCCCATTCGGAAATCTCCGGATCAAAGCGTACTTACCGCTCCCCGAAGCATATCGGTGTTAGTCCCGTCCTTCATCGGCTCCTAGTACCAAGGCATTCACCATGCGCCCTTCATAACTTAACCTTACTGATCGTAGATCAGTCAAGTTAGTTGAGTATGCGATTATAATTCGTTAAAAACTCAAATAACGCGGTGTTCTCGGTTTTCTTGATTTTATTAGAAATTGATATTATTTAGTTTTCAAAGTACAAGCTGAGAGGTAAATTCCCCCCCTCAAAACTGAACACTGTTTCGACAATGATAAATCATCTTGTAAACCTCTCAAAAGGTTTCCGATTAATTCCTTAGAAAGGAGGTGATCCAGCCGCAGGTTCTCCTACGGCTACCTTGTTACGACTTCACCCTAATCATCTGTCCCACCTTAGGCGGCTGGCTCCTAAAAGGTTACCCCACCGACTTTGGGTGTTACAAACTCTCATGGTGTGACGGGCGGTGTGTACAAGGCCCGGGAACGTATTCACCGCGGCATGCTGATCCGCGATTACTAGCGATTCCGACTTCGTGCAGGCGAGTTGCAGCCTGCAGTCCGAACTGAGAACGGTTTTAAGAGATTTGCTTGCCCTCGCGAGTTCGCGACTCGTTGTACCGTCCATTGTAGCACGTGTGTAGCCCAGGTCATAAGGGGCATGATGATCTGACGTCGTCCCCACCTTCCTCCGGTTTGTCACCGGCAGTCTCACTAGAGTGCCCAACTTAATGCTGGCAACTAGTAACAAGGGTTGCGCTCGTTGCGGGACTTAACCCAACATCTCACGACACGAGCTGACGACGACCATGCACCACCTGTCATTGCGTTCCCGAAGGAAACGCCCTATCTCTAGGGTTGGCGCAAGATGTCAAGACCTGGTAAGGTTCTTCGCGTAGCTTCGAATTAAACCACATGCTCCACCGCTTGTGCGGGCCCCCGTCAATTCCTTTGAGTTTCAACCTTGCGGTCGTACTCCCCAGGCGGAGTGCTTAATGCGTTAGCTCCGGCACTGAAGGGCGGAAACCCTCCAACACCTAGCACTCATCGTTTACGGCATGGACTACCAGGGTATCTAATCCTGTTCGCTACCCATGCTTTCGAGTCTCAGCGTCAGTTGCAGACCAGTTAGCCGCCTTCGCCACTGGTGTTCTTCCATATATCTACGCATTCCACCGCTACACATGGAGTTCCACTACCCTCTTCTGCACTCAAGTTATCCAGTTTCCGATGCACTTCTCCGGTTAAGCCGAAGGCTTTCACATCAGACTTAGAAAACCGCCTGCACTCTCTTTACGCCCAATAAATCCGGATAACGCTTGCCACCTACGTATTACCGCGGCTGCTGGCACGTAGTTAGCCGTGACTTTCTGGTTAAATACCGTCAACGTATGAACAGTTGCTCTCATACGTGTTCTTCTTTAACAACAGAGCTTTACGAGCCGAAACCCTTCTTCACTCACGCGGTGTTGCTCCATCAGGCTTGCGCCCATTGTGGAAGATTCCCTACTGCTGCCTCCCGTAGGAGTATGGGCCGTGTCTCAGTCCCATTGTGGCCGATCAGTCTCTCAACTCGGCTATGCATCATCGCCTTGGTAGGCCGTTACCCCACCAACAAGCTAATGCACCGCAGGTCCATCCAGAAGTGATAGCGAGAAGCCATCTTTTAAGCGTTGTTCATGCGAACAACGCTGTTATGCGGTATTAGCATATGTTTCCAGATGTTGTCCCCCACTTCTGGGCAGGTTACCTACGTGTTACTCACCCGTCCGCCACTCGTTGGCGACCAAAATCAATCAGGTGCAAGCACCGTCAATCAATTGGGCCAACGCGTTCGACTTGCATGTATTAGGCACACCGCCGGCGTTCATCCTGAGCCAGGATCAAACTCTCATATAAAATAAGAAGCTTGAATAGCTCTTTTTAATAAATTAAGCGAATTGACTTCGCAAATGTTTTTGCCTCGATCATTAAGATCAAGGACCCTACACATTTGATTCGTCGAAACATTATTAACAACCTCCCGACCCACTGGACCGACATGAAGGTCTTTTAAAGACTAAACGGGCACCCTGACGCAAGCCAGGACGGTGCCCGTTTTTTATTTAACAACTTTAAAGTAGCTAAACCAAATGACCGTGGCAAAGACCGTCAACATGATAAAGGCGTTTTGGGTCCCCACGGCGGTCGTGTAGGCCTGGCTGCCCGCCAAGTGAGTTCGGCTCTGGGCCACCACCACCGCACTTAAGGAAGTTCCCACCGCCCCGGCAAACTGCTGGAGGGTGTTCAAAATCGCGTTACCTTCCGTTTGTTGGTTGTCGGCAAGGGTCCGCAAGGCACTGGTCATTACCGAACCCATGCAAGTTCCCATCCCGGCCATGTATAAGACGTAGACGGTGGCAATGAAGGGGTCCGTCTGGCTAAGATAAGCTGAAGGTTGATGCCTTGGCATCGTTCTTCAGCCGTACTTAGACACTAGGCCCGCGGTTGGGAGTACGTTATCTGTGTAACAGAAAAAGACCAGAAGGGACCTCCTTTCCAGTCTTTTCCCAATCCTTGTTATTACACTTCCCTTTGCACTCCCGCAATCCTGGTTCGATTGAGTAAGAGTGACGAGGAAACCACCGAGACCGAAGAGAAGGCCATCGCGAGGGCGGCCACCTCCGGGCTCAGGTGCAGCCCCAGGGCCACGAAGACCCCGGCGGCAATCGGAATCCCTGATCAGGTTGTAGATCAGGGCCCAAAAGAGGTTCAGCTTGATTCGGTTGAAGGTCTTTTGTGACATATCCAGCGCCCTGACCACGCCGTTTAAATCGTTTTGGACGAGGACGATCGAACCAGATTCAATCGCCACGTCGGTCCCGCTGCCCATCGCAATCCCAACGGTGGCACTGGTCAAGGCCGGGGCGTCATTGATCCCGTCCCCAACAAAGGCCACCGGGCCACCTTGCTCCAGCGCCCGAACGTGATCGGCCTTTTCGTTTGGTAAAACGCCCGCGATGACCTGGTCGATTCCGACTTGGTCACCAATCGCTTGGGCCACCCGCTGATTGTCCCCGGTTAGCATAACCGTCTTCAAGCCGCGGGCCTTGAGCTCTTCAATCGCGCGCTTGGAGCTCGGCTTGGGAACGTCTTGAATGGCGAGCAAGCCAATCACGGCGTCGCCCCTGGCCACCAAGACGACCGTTTTGCCTCATCCTGGAGGGCCCGTTCCCTTGCTTGCAGTTCGGCTGGGTAGGCCAGGCCCGCCATTAAGCGGGCGCTGCCGACCCGGATAACTTGGCCGGCCAATCTGGCCGTTACCCCTTCGCCGGCGACGTTATTAAAGTCTGTCACCGGTTCGACTGACAGCCCCGCTTCCCTAGCCTTTTGGACGATCGCCAGTGCCAAGGGGTGCGCGGAGGCGTCTTCTAAGGCCGCCGCTACCGCCAGGGTGTCTTCTGCACCAACCACGTCGGTCACCTGGGGCTTACCAACCGTGATCGTCCCGGTCTTATCAAAGACCACCGTCTTGATCCCGTTGACCGCCTCCAGGGCCTCCCCTGTTCTTGATCAGGACGCCAAGCTTAGCGGCCCGGCCGGTTCCGACCATTAGGGCCGTTGGCGTCGCCAGCCCCAACGCACACGGACAGGCGATCACGATCACCGCCACGGCGAAGAGCATTGCAGAAACGGCGCTCGCCTTTAACCAACTAAACCAGACGACGAAGGTGACGATCGCAATGATCAAGACCGCCGGCACGAAGACCTGGGCGATCCGGTCAGTTAACTTTTGGATCGGGGCGTGGCTGGTTTGGGCCTTTTAACTAGCTCGACAATTTGGGAGAGCATCGTATCGGCGCCAACCTTTTGGGCTTCAAACTGGAATGTCCCGGCTTGGTTGATCGTTGAACCAATCACGGATCGCCGACCCCCTTTTGAACCGGCATGCTTTCACCAGTGACCATCGATTCGTCAACCGTCGTCACCCCGCTGGTGATCACACCATCGACCGGCACCTTTTGACCGGGGCGCACCCGGACCAAGTCGCCAACCACCACTTGGTCTAGTGGCACCTTAACGTAATTGCCATCACGCAAGACCTCGGCCTCTTTAACCTGTAAGTCGAGCAGTTTTTGAGGGCACCGTTGGCGTTTTGGTGCATCCGTTCCTCCATCGCGTCGCCCAAGAGGACGAAGGTGGTGATAAAGGCGGCCGATTCAAAGTAGCCCTCCCGCCCAGTTAACATGGCAAAGAGGCTGTAGAAGTAGGCCACCGCCGTCCCGATCGCCACTAGGGTGTTCATGTTGGCGTTGTGCTGTAAAAAGGCCGCCCAGGCGCTCTTCCAGTAGGGCCAGGCCCCGACCACGATGATCAAAGTGGTAGTAACCAGGGCGACCCAGTTGTAGCCCGGCATCATCCAGCCCCACGGCATCGCCACCATTTGCACCAGCATTGGCAGCGTCAGAATCAAACAGACCCAGAACCGTTTCAAACTGGTTAAATGCTTCATTATTTTACAACGACCTTTCCTTAAACATGTCCATCCCGCAGGCAAAATCATATTCGCCACGCTGGTCGGTCTAAACGTCGAAGCTAACTTCTTGGTTAAGGGGTAGTTCGGCTTCAAAGCCCAGTTCCGGTGAGTGCACCACTTCCAAGCAGCCCTTGTCGCTAACCCGTTCAAAGACCAGCTTGGCCGGGACCCCTTAGCCAAGCGAACGGTTTCTGGTTGGTAGCCCCCGTCAACGGTCACCTTAACAACTTGTTGGCCGTCTTCGTTGACGGCCGGCTTCTTAAAACGATCAAATAATCCCATGGTTAGTTCCTCCTTATTTAACGATTACCTTACCGTGGAACATATCCATTCCACAGGCGAAATTAAATTCCCCGCTTGGTCGGTGGGAATTTCAACGGTGGTGGTGGGCTGCTTGGTTAAATCCTTATTGAGCCCTAACTGTTCAAAAACAATGTGCGACAGGCAGGCGGTCGAATCGCGCATCTCAAATTTGACTGACCCGCTAACGCCCTTCTTTAACACGACGGTACTGGGGAATACCCCCGTTGACCACCACGGTCGCCACCTGGTGATCCCCTTCTATCACGGCCTTGCCCGCTTGTGCTTGGTGCTTACCAAAGAACCACCAGACGATCAGGGCGATCAACACTAGGCCCACAATGGCGACGAGTACTTCTGCCATTTCGGCTCCCTCCTTCGTTTACAACTGTAAATCTTAACGTTGGCTTTAGTATAGGAGCACCGTTTACAATTGTCAACGAGGGGGAACCCTGATTTTTAAAAGAAGTGTGGACAAGCCTATCAAGCAGGCCGTGGGCTAAGGCCTAGACGCAGGTTAGCGCGTCAGCGGTGTTCTGTGGCTGGACTTAGCCACTAGGCCTGCGGCTGGGGAGCACGTTAAAAGAAGTGCGACTAACCTCCTCGACGAGCCGTATGGCTAAGCTAGGGTAAAGGTTATCGCAGAATGCGATGTTCTTTGCCCGTACTTAGACACTAGGCTCGTGGTTAGGAGCACGTTAAAAGAAGTGTGGACCAGCCTATCAAGCAGGCCGTGGGCTAAGCTAGAGCAAAGCACTAAAAAATCCCGAACCAAATCAATCAGTACATGGTTGATCCAGTTCGGGATTTCGTTCAATTAAACAGTGGTGGGTGGCCACTCACCTAAATTATTTTGCCGCTTGGGCCTTGCCCTTCTTGGCCTTTTTAGTTGGCTTTTCTTCGACCACCGGTTCGTGACCGTATTGGAAGGCTTCCCCAGTCAACACTTCAACCGGCTTGAAGAGGCCGATAAAGTCGGCGTCAACCTTGATGTGCTTCTTAGCTTCCTCGTAGAAAAGGGCTCTGATTGCGTAAACCACCGGCAGGTAAGCCGTAATTCCCAAGGCGATCAGGGCGTAACCTAAGTACATGAAGAAGTAGGTCGCCGTGTAGATCCCGTAGTAAGCAACCCCGCCAAAGATGGCTGACCAAACTACGATCGGCAACAGCACCAAGACGATTTGCAACAAGAGGAAGTTAAACTTCAGCCCTCCCATGAAGCGGCGGCTGGCCGTCAGGGCGTGGCGCATCGATTGCCCCAGGAAGCTAGGTTGCTTTTCCCGGTACAAAAGCGTTGCTTGCGAGTATTCGTAGGACTTCCAGATGATGATCAGGTAGTTTAAGATCCGGATCGTGTAAACCGCCCAGGTATACTTGGAAACGAAGCTACCGACGATCGTCAGCGGCAGGGTCCACAAGAAGATGAACAGGCCGGTGTAGAGGCTGATCCGCCACAATTGGTTCTTACGCAGGTGCTTGAAATTCTTCCAGATCGTGCTAGGGCCCACCACCACGTCCGGGTGTTGAAGCCGGTCTTGGTAGGTGAAGACCACCGCCGTGGAAATGAAGTTAAACCAAAAGCCTAACGCCAAGATCAAAGCGAAGACCCCGAGCAGTTCCAGCAGGGCTAACAAAATCCCCGACGTGCTAGCCATCCCGTACATCAGCATCATCAAGTTCATGTACAAGGTGCTGACAAAGGACAGGTCCACGTAAACCAAAAGCGCCGTTAATGCGATGTAGATTAAAAAGAACCCACCCGTTGGCCACATTGCCTTGGTGTACCCCGGCTTGACCAGGTCCTTTAGTTTAGCCGTAAATGCCTTGAGCGGCACCCGCGAAAGTATATTCATTATTGCAATCTCTCCCCTGTAAAAAATTATTACTTTCTATGATAACAGAACGGGGACGGGCGGTCAGGTCCTTTTACACTTTCCTAACTAAATTGCTATAAAAGGTTCATTTTTACCGGCGGGCGGCGCAATATTTTTGCAAACGGTCCAGCGCCGTTTTGATGACGTTTAAATCGGTGGCGTAAGAGAAGCGGACGTACCCTTCCCCACCGGCGCCAAAGTAAGACCCTGGCGTGACGGCGACCTTCGCCTTTTCGGCCAGGTCGTAAGCGAACTTCTCGTCGTCTTGTTCCAGGTAGTCCGGAATCTTGGCAAAGATGTAAAAGGCACCCTCCGGATTGGTGGTTTCCCAGCTCAACTCCTGGAGCCCTTGATACAAGACGTTGCGGCGTTCCTGGTACTGGGCCCGCATAGCTGCCGGGTCCTCTTGGCCGTTGCGTAGCGCTTCTTCGGCGGCGTCTTGCACGAAGGTTGCCACGTCGGTCACGGCAAAGCCATGGACCTTAAAGAGTTCATCGGTGATCGGCTTTGGCGCACACATGTAGGCGACCCGCCAACCGGTCATGGCGTAGGACTTGGAGAAGCCGTTCAACAAGATCGTTTGTTCCGGCAAGGACTTAACGATCGACGGGTACTGATCCGCTCCTTCCGTGTAGGCGAGCTGGTCGTAAATTTCGTCGGCAATTACGAAGATCGGCTTGTCGCGCACCACGTCAGCGATCGCATCTAGTTCATCCTGGTTCATGGCGATCCCGGTCGGGTTAGTGGGGTTAACCACGACTAAGCCCTTGACCCGGTCGCCGTATTCATCGAGGTAGGACTGGATCAATTCGGGCGTCAGGCGGAAGTTGGTTTGGAAGTATCAACTTCAACCGCCGTTCCCCCGGCAATGGCGGCGTCGGCCATGTAAATCGAGAAGTTCGGCGTTGGGACCAGGATCACGTCGCCCGGGTTGGTGATCGCCGTCACCGCCGCGTAAGCCCCCTCGGTTACCCCGTTGGTTACCAAGATCTCGGTCGCCGGGTCGTACACCTTGCCAATCTTTTTTAGCCACGTTATCACTAATCGCCGACAGCAACCCCGCCGTGCCCCGCTGCGGGGCGTAGTGGGTCCGGTTGTTAGCGATCGCGGCCATCCCGGCCTCCTTAACGTGTTCCGGCGTGTTAAAGTCCGGTTCGCCGATGGTCAATTCAACGATCCCTTCGATTGACTTTGTGAAAAAGGCAAAGTCGAAGATCTTCATCGTTTGGGACCCGCTTGAGGTCGGTGCGCATGTGCTCTTCCATTTTCATTAATCAGTCCTCCTTTATTGATTAGAGTTTCATTATAATTAAAAAATTCACAAAAAGCGATAAATTTATCAAAAAGACCGCCCCTATTAAAGGAGCGGCCTCGTTTCCGTTGATTAAAAAGCTTAATCAATGTCGTACTTTTCCTTGCTGAGCACGTTCAGCTTTTCATCGAAGTCGTAAACGACCGGTTGACCAGTAGCCATTTCCAAGCCCATGATGTCTTCGTCGGAGATGTTTTCGATGTACTTGCTCAAGGCACGCAGGGAGTTACCGTGGGCGGCGATGATCACGTTCTTGCCGTCCAAGAGCTTTGGTGCGATTTCGTCTTGCCAAAGTGGGATTACCCGTTCCAGGGTGACCTTCAAGTTTTCCCCACCCGGAATGGCGCGTGGGTCCAAGTCAGCGTAACGACGGTCCTTTGCGGCAGAACCTTCGTCATCAGCACTCAGCAGCGGCGGCAGCACGTCGTAAGAACGGCGCCAAATGTGCACTTGTTCGTCACCGTACTTTTCAGCGGCGTCGGCCTTGTTCTTGCCTTGCAATGCCCCGTAGTGACGTTCGTTCAAGCGCCAAGTCTTGAATTCTGGGATCCACATTTGGTCGGATTCTTCCAGTGCGTAGTGGAGGGTCTTGATTGCCCGCTTCAAAACAGAAGTGTAGGCGTAATCAAATTCCAGCCCGTGTTCCTTGATCGCCTTACCGGCGGCTTTTGCTTGTTCAACACCCTTTTTCGCTCAGGTCGACGTCAACCCAGCCAGTAAACAGGTTGGACAGGTTCCATTCGCTTTGCCCGTGACGAATCAGTACTAATTTAGCCATGTTCGTTTGACCTCTTTCTTCTTATAAACTTTGCATACAGCATACTTCTATATTTTAAATCAGTTCGCCCTAAATGAAAAGTGAATTGTAGAACATGGTTAAGCACCGTTTTTACACCATCACTAATCCTTGCTAGAAATGCCGTAACAGAATTGAGGGCTGAGAACAGTGCGTGCCGCACTAACCCCGCCCTAGCTTAGCCCAACGGCCTGTCGAGGAGGTTGGTCCGCACTTCCTTATTTAAACGCCTTTTCCCAATGTCTTGGCGCCAGAAGCACTCCGGTTCCTCCAGTTGGTCGAGGTAAGCGTAGACGTCTTGTTGGGCCTGCTTTTAAATCACTAGCCGTGGCAATCACCATCAACAGCCGGCCCCCCGCCCCGTGTAAGTCGGCTAAACTACCGGCCACGTTAGCGTAATCGACCGTGATGTTGCCGGCCACCGGGAACTTGCCCAACGCTTGGTTTTTGACCGGCTTTTGCGGGTAACCCTTTGAGGCCACCACCACCCCTAAAACGGCGTCCTCTTTTCAACCACTTCCGGCAGGGGCTGGTCGTTGACACAAGCGTCAACCAGGTCAAATAAATCGGTTGCCAGCCGCGGCAAGATCACTTGGGTCTCCGGGTCACCCAGGCGAACGTTATATTCAATCACCTTGGGTCCATCTTCAGTCAGCATCAAGCCGATGTAGAGGATCCCGTGGTAGTCGTAATCCCCGTCCACGAGTCCCTTTGACGCTTGGTTCCACCACTTCTTCGACCATCCGTTGGCGGTCGAATTCACTCAACTGGGGCAGCGGGCTGTAGGCGCCCATCCCGCCGGTGTTGGGACCCTTATCGCCATCGTAGGCCCGCTTGTGGTCCTGGGCCATCGGTAAGATTTGGTAGTCGCCGTTTTCGATCAGGACAAACATCGAATATTCCGGTCCCACCAAACACTCTTCAATCACCAGCCGGCCGGTGTGGTCCGCAAACATTTCCTTAATCGTCGCTTCGGCATCAGCCTGGTCGCTCGCAATCACGACCCCCTTCCCGCCGGCGAGGCCGTCTAACTTCAAGACGACCGGGAAGCCGAAGTCGGCCACGTGCGTCAGGGCTTCGGCCTCGTTTTCAAAGGCCAGGTGCTTGGCGGTTGGAACCCGTACTTGTTCATAAAGGAGAGGGCGTATTCCTTAGAACCTTCCAGCTGGGCTGCCCGGGCGTTAGGGCCAAAGATCTTTAGCCCCGCCGTTTGAAATTCGTCGACGATCCCAGCCACCAGGGCGTCTTCCGGGCCAACGAAGGTCCAGGCTACCTGGTGCTTCTGGGCAAACTTAATCAACCCAGCAAAGTCCAGTTCTTCGATCGCCACCGGTTCAACCCCAACCGTTGGCATCCCAACGTTGCCCGGTGCGCAGTAGACGTGGTCGACCTTGGGGCTTTGCTTTAGTTTCTTAGCGATCGCAAACTCGCGGCCCCCGTTACCGATCACCAACACGTTTTGTAATGTCATGATTTTCCTCCTGATTTTCCATGAACAGGCACAGGGGTTGGAAAAAGCTTCCCTTCTCCCAACCCCTGTTTACTTTTAAATTGACCATGTCCGCACGACCAAAGGATGCCAGACCTTAGCCCACGGCCTGCCAAAGGCTGGATCGCACTTCTTTTTAACGTGCTCCCCAACCGCAGACCTAGTGGCTAAGTACGGACGGAGAACAGTGCGTACCGTACTAACCCCCTCCCTAGCTTAGCCCACGGCCTGCCAAAGGCTGGATCGCACTTCTTTTTAGTGCCTAAAGTGGCGCACCCCGGTCGTCACCATGGCGATCCCGAGCTTGTTGGCCATGTCAATCGAGTCTTGGTCGCGTACCGAGCCCCTGGTTGAACGATCGCCTTGACACCGTGTTCGCCGGCGTACTTAACGCAGTCGTCAAACGGGAAGAAGGCATCGGAGGCCAAGACGCTGCCTTCGACCAAGTCGCCGGCGTGCTTGACGGCGATCTTCAGGAGTCAATCCGGTTTGGTTGACCTTCCCCACGCCTAGCGTCCGTTCGTTGTTGGCCACCACGATTGCGTTGGACTTAGCGTGCTTAACGGCCTTCCAAGCAAACATCATTGCCTTCAATTGGTCTTCGGTTGGCTTAACGTCGGTCACCACTTCCCAGTCGTGGCAGTCCTCTTTAAGCGTGTCTTGGTCTTGCATCAAGAGTCCCCCATCACGGAAACCACTTCGTCCTTGGTTGGTTCGTCCTTTTGGTCAAAGTCGACTTGCAAGAGGCGGATGTTCTTCTTCTTGGCCAAGACCGCAAAGGCATCGTCATCAAAGCCCGGCGCCACGATGATTTCCAAGAAGATCTTCCGCATCTTTTCAGCGGTCGCCAGGTCGACCTTGCGGTTCAGGGCGATCACGCCACCGAAGATCGAAACGGAATCAGCCTCGTAGGCCCGGTCCCAAGCGACTTCCAGGCTGTCGCCGCGGCCAATCCCACACGGGTTCATGTGCTTCATGGCCACCACGGTTGGTTCGTCGAATTCACGCACGCACCGCAGGGCTTCGTCGGCGTCCTTGATGTTGTTGTAGGACAGCTTCTTGCCGTGGAGTTGTTCGGCCTCCAAAATCGAGAAGCTCTTCGGCAGGGCGTCTTCGTAGAGCCAAGCGCGTTGGTGGGAGTTTTCCCCGTAGCGCATCGTTTCCTTTAGGTCGTAAGTCAGGGTCAGCTTTTCCGGGTCTTCCAGGCCCACTTGAGCGGTCAGGTACTGGGAGATCAAAGCGTCATAAGCGGCGGTGGTCCGGAAGGCCTTGGCCCCTAACTTGGCCTTGGTTTCGGCGGTCGTATCGCCGTTTTCTTCGATTTCGGTCAGGACCTGGTCATAATCGTTGATGTCGGTAACGATCGTGACGCTTTGGTAGTTCTTAGCGGCCGAACGGACCATCGACGGGCCACCAATATCAATGTTTTCGATCGCATCGGCCAGTTCAACGCCCGACTTTAAGATCGTTTCCTTGAAGGGGTAGAGGTTGACGCACACCAGGTCAATCGGGGTGATCGACAGGTCTTCTAAGGTCTTCATGTGCTCCGGCAAGTCGCGCCGGGCTAACAGGCCCCCGTGAACGTAAGGGTTGAGGGTTTTCACCCGCCCGTCCAAGATTTCCGGGAAGTGGGTGACGTCTTCAATCGAGATCGTCTTAATGCCGGCCTCATCCAGGGCCTTCTTAGTCCCCCCGGTGGAGACGATTTCGTAGCCGTGCTCTTCCAGCCCCTTTACAAAGGGCACCAAGTTGGTTTTGTCCGATACAGAAACTAATGCGCGCTTCATGCTATTCTCCTTTTTCAATTCGCTTGGTTAAGACTTCTTTAGGACCGCTGGGTAGAGGCGGTGTTCCGTTTCGTGAACCCGTTCTTCTAAGCTCTCGATCGTATCATCGGGCTTGATTACCACGTGCTCTTGGGCGATGATTGGGCCCGAGTCCAGCCCGGAGTCGATGTAGTGGATGGTGACCCCGGTTTGTGTTTGGTGATCGGCAAAGGCCCGTTCGATTGAATGCAACCCCGGGTAGGCCGGCAAGTAGGCCGGGTGGAGGTTGACGATCGAACCCCAAAGTGATCCAAAATCGTCGGGCCGACCACCCGCATGTAGCCGGCCAGGGCGACAAAGTCGATTTGGTAGTCTTGTAAGACCTTCAAAATTCTCTTCTCATACGCAGGCTTGCCACCGCATTCCTTAACGGTGAAGGTTTCATAAGGGACCTTCAGGCGCTTGGCCCGGTCAATTACGTGGGCCGTGGGGTGGTCGCAAAATAACAGCACTAAGTCGCCCGGTAAGTCGTGGTTTTGAAATTGCTGGGCCAAGATTTCAAAGTTGGTCCCGTTTCCTGACGCAAAAATCGCTACTCTCATGCTCTTCCTCACTTAATCACAATTTTCTCTTCGCCGGCCGGCCGGTTGACCAGTTGCCCCACTTGGTAGCACGCCTCGCCCGCTTGGTTCAGCCGACTCTTAACTTGGTCCACTAGGTCCGGTTGCACTGCTAGGATCATCCCTAACCCCATGTTAAAGGTTTGCCAGCAATCGTCATCACTCAACCCACCCAGTTCCTTGAGGTAGTCAAAAACGGGTAGGCTTGGCCAGGCGCTGCTGTCAACTTGGGCCTGGAGGTCGTCGCCAAACATCCGCGGTAGGTTTTCGATCAACCCGCCCCCGGTGATGTGGGCGACCCCTTCGACCAGGTGGTCCTTTAACAGCGGCAAGACCGGTTTGACGTAGATCTTAGTCGGCGCCAAGACGGCTTGGCCGACCGTTTGCCCGCCCAATTTGGCCGGCGTTGCGGCTAGGTCAACCTGGTGGTCCTTAAAGAGGATTTGGCGAACCAGCGAAAACCGTTGGAGTGAATCCCGCTGGAAGCCAACCCCAACAAAATGGCGCCCGCCTGTGGTTGGTCGCTAGTCAAGAGGTCGTCTTTTCGACCACCCCGGTGACCGTGCCGGCCAGGTCGTATTCATCCTGGTCGTACATGTCCGGCATCTCGGCGGTTTCGCCCCCAATCAAAGCGGCGCCGGCCTGGCGGCACCCTTCCGCCACCCCCCGCCACGATGTCGGCCATCTTGGCTGGGTCGTTGTGGCCGGTAGCGATGTAATCGAGGAAGTAGAGCGGTTCGGCGCCCTGGGCTAAGACGTCGTTAACGCACATTGCCACCACGTCGATCCCAATCGTGTCGTGTTGATCCATGGCCTTGGCGATCAAAAGCTTCGTGCCGACCCCTGTCGGTGCCAGACACCAGCACCGGGTGCTTAACCTTCAGTTCGCCCAAGTCAAAGAGTCCGCCAAAGGCCCCGATGCCGCCGAGCGCCCCCGGCCGGTTAGTCGATTTGACGTTTTCCTTGATCCGTTTGACCAGTTCGTAACCCGCGTTAACGTCGACGCCGGCTTCTTGGTATCGATTCATTAGACCGTGACTTCCTTTCTGGCCAGTTTCTCTTGTTCGCTCAGTGACTTGCGGTAGCCCTCCTCGTAATCGTAGAGCGGCGTTGGGTAATTACCGGTAAAGTAGGCGACCGTCAGGCCACCATTGGGCGCCCTGTTGACGTTGGCCAGGTTGATGGCTTCGATCAGGCTGCCAACCGACAAGAAGCCGAGGCTGTCGACGCCAATCAAATCCCGCATCTTCGACCGTGTGGTGGGCGGCCATTAGTTCGGCCCGCGTCGACACGTCGATACCGTAAAAGCACGGGAACCGAAACGGCGGGGAGGCGATCAGCAGGTGGACCTCCTTGGCCCCGGCCCGCCGTAACATTTGGACGATCTGCTTGGAAGTCGTCCCCCGCACGATCGAGTCGTCGACCACGATCACCCGCTTGCCTTCCACGACCCCGCGGACGGCCGACAACTTCATTTGCACCGCCCGTTCACGCAGTTCCTGGGTCGGTTGGATGAAGGTCCGGGCAACGTATTGGCTCTTGATCAGACCCATTTCGTACGGGAGCCCCGCCTCTTCGGCGTAACCCGAGGCCGCCGACAGCGAGGAGTTCGGCACCCCAATTACCATGTCGGCGTCAACCGGGTGTTCGCGGGCGAGCAGGCGGCCCATTTGCTTACGGGCGTTGTGGACCGTTACCCCGTGGATGATCGAGTCCGGCCGGGCAAAGTAGATGAATTCCATCGAGCAAATTGCCAGCTGGGTGTTGGTGGTGTAGTGATCGACGTGGAGCCCGTCTCGGTCAATGATGATCAACTCGCCGGGTTCGACGTCGCGGACGAACTTGGCCCCGACGATGTCTAAGGCGCAGGTTTCACTGGTGACGACGTAGGCGCCGTTCTCCAGTTGGCCGATGCACAGCGGCCGGAAACCGTTCGGGTCCAAAGCGGCGATCAAGCGGTCCTTTTGCAATAGCAGGTAGGCAAAGCCCCCTTGACTTCGTTTAAGCTCTGCTTGAGGGCGTTAATGAAGCCGGACTGGATGTGCTTGCGAATCAGGTGGATCAGGATTTCGGTATCGGAATCGGATTGAAAGACCGCCCCTTCATCCTCTAATTGGCGCCGGAGGGTGACGGCGTTGGTCAGGTTCCCGTTGTGGGCCAGGGCGATGTCGCCATCGTGGAAGCGGTAGAGGAACGGTTGCACGTTTTGAATCGAGTTGTGCCCCGAAGTCCCGTAACGGACGTGGCCAATCGCCCCGTCACCGACTAGGCGTTCCAGTTCGGCCGGGTCGGCAAAGACCTCGGATAAAAGGCCACGATCCCGGTGTTGGTAAAGGGTTTGGTAGTCGGTGGAGACGATTCCGGCCCCCTCTTGGCCCCGGTGTTGTAAGGTGTGCAGGCCCATGTAGGTCAGGCTGGCGGCGTGTTCGGCGCCAAAGACCCCAAAGACCCCACACTCTTCATTTAATCCCTTGATTTCAGCTGGCACGGAATGGCCTCCTTCCACAATTGTTCTAAGTCGGCAACGTTTTTTGTTCAGGTTGCCGTCCGCCAGGCGTACCTGGAGCCAGTGGCTGTTGGTAACTTCCCCAATCAGCGTGGCGTCGTCGCCCAGGGCCGCCTCAAAGGCCGCAGCGTCTTCTTTTTGACGGTCACCACAAAGCGTCCGGCGGTTTCACTAAAGAGTTGGTTCTTGGTTAAGTCGAGCTTGAGGTTCATCCCCAGATCGGTCTTGAAGAGCGTTTCGGCTAGGGCGACCCCCAGGCCCCCTTCGGCCAGGTCGTGCGCGGACGCTACCTTGCCGTCTTCCATTAGGGACAGCAGGGTTTGCATCATGGCGTGGACGTGGTTTAAGTCGAAGTCGGCCACCGTCCCGGCGATGTCGCCGGTCAGCATTTTTTGCAGTTCGCTACCGGCGTAGTCGTCACCGGTTTGGCCCAGCAGGTAGACTTGGTCGCCGGCTGCTTGGGCCGCCATCTTAACCAGGTTCTTTAAGTCCTTGATCAGGCCGACCATCCCGACCATTGGGGTGGGGTGAATGGCCTGGCCGTTATTTTCGTTGTACAAGGAAACGTTCCCGGAAATGACCGGGGTGTCAAAGACCCGGCAGGCTTCGGCCATCCCGGACACTGATTGGTGGAGCTCCCAGAAGATTTCTGGGTCGTTGGGGTCCCCGTAGTTCAAGCAGTCGGTGATCGCCAGTGGCAGGGCCCCAGTGGCGACAATGTTAGCCGCCGCTTCGGCCAGGGCCATCTTGCCCCAACTTCCGGGTTGAGGTACACGAAGCGGCCGTTGCCGTCGGTCGTCATCGCCAGGCCCTTCTTGGTGCCGCGGACCCGCAGGACCCCGGCGTCAGACCCGGGGCCGACCACCGTCGAGGTCCGAACCATCGAGTCATATTGTTCAAAGAAGATTGACTTGTCGGCGATCGTCGACTGTTGGAGCAGTTGTTCCAGGGTCGCCCCGGCGTCTGTTACTTCCGGTTGCCAGTTAGCCTCTTGTTCGGCCTGCAAAATCCGGGCCGGCTTTTTGTTCTTCGGAGGTTTCTTCTAAGACGTCGTCGGTTGCTGGAAACCGGGATGTCACAAACGACTTGCCCGTCGTGGTGCAAGACGTACTGGCGCCCCTCCGTGATCCGGCCGATCGTGACGGCTTCCAGGCCGTAGAAGTCAAAGATCTTTTGACGTCGTCTTCGTGGCCCTTGTTGACGCACAGCAGCATCCGTTCTTGGGACTCGGACAGCATGATTTCGTAGGCCGACATGTTCGGTTCGCGTTGCGGAACGAGGTCGAGGTCGAGGTCCATCCCCGCATCCCTTCGCTCGCCATTTCGGCGGACGAGGACACGATCCCGGCCGCCCCCATGTCCTGGATCCCCACTAACCAGTCGGGGTGGTTTTGAATCAGTTCAAGCAGGCTTCCAAGAGCAGCTTTTCCATGAAGGGGTCCCCGACTTGCACGGCGGACCGCTGGGTGGCGTTTTCGTCGGAGAAGTCGGCCGAGGCAAAGGTTGCCCCGTGGATCCCGTCACGACCAGTCTTGGCCCCGACGTACATCACGGCGTTGCCGATCCCGGCGGCCTTCCCCTTTTGGATGTCCTTTTGGTCCATCAAGCCGACGCTCATGGCGTTGACTAAGAGGTTGCCGAGTAGCACGGGTCAAAGGTCGTTTCCCGGCCACGGTTGGGATCCCCATGCAGTTACCGTAATCCCCAATCCCTTAACGGTACCGGCGACCTTCATTTGCATCTTCGGGTCGTCGAGTTCGCCGAAGTGCAGGGAATCGAGGCTGGCGATTGGCCGTGCCCCCATCGAGAAGATATCACGCAAGATCCCCCGACCCCGGTTGCGGCCCCTGGTAAGGTTCGACCGTCGACGGGTGGTTGTGGCTTTCGGCCTTGAAGACCACCGCTTGGCCGTCATCGATGTCAACGACCCCGGCCCTTCACCAGGCCCCTGGAGGACCCGGTCGTTTTGGTTGGGGAACAAGCGCAAGACCGGCTTGGACTTCTTGTAGGAACAGTGTTCACTCCACATGGCGGAGAAGAGCCCGGTTTCGGTGAAGTTAGGTAACCGGCCCAGGAGTTTTTCTGAAATGTAGTCGTATTCGCGCTCGCTTAGGCTCCAGTCCAAGTAAGGCTTTTGTTCCTTAATTTGTTCTGGCGTTAATGCTTGCTTCATTTCCTATCCCTCCGCAATGACCGTGCCGTTTTCCAACAGTGACTTAAAGACCCGCAGGCCATCGGTGTTGCCCAAGATTGCTTCGACCGCCCGTTCCGGGTGCGGCATCATCCCCAAGACGTTGCCGGCCCGGTTGCAGATCCCGGCGATGTTGTTTAAGGAGCCGTTGGGGTTTTCCTCGGCGTAACGAAAGACCACCTGGTGGTTAGCTTCCAGCTCGTCCAAGGTGGCTTGGTCGGCAAAGTAGGAACCATCGGCGTGGGCGATCGGCAGGTTAATCCGTTCGTGTTCTTGGTACTGGCTGGTGAAGATCGTTTGGTTATTGACGACTTCTAGTGGCGTCGTCTTGCAGACGAAGTTTTGGCTGTCGTTTTTCTTTAGCGCCCCGGTAACAGGCCGGCCTCGGTTAAAATCTGGAAACCGTTGCAAGTCCCAAAGACCGGCTTGCCTTCGTCGGCCAGGTGCTTAACTTCCGGCATGATCTTAGCGAAGCGGGCAATCGCCCCGGCCCGCAGGTAGTCACCGTACGAAAAGCCCCCGGCAGCATCACGGCGTCGTAGCCGGCCAGGCTGGTTTGCTGGTGGTCGACGTAGTCCACGTCGGCGCCACAAACCGTCTTCAACGCTTCGTAGAGGTCGATGTCACAGTTCGACCCCGGAAAGACAATCACCGCAATCTTCATTTACTTCTCCTCCAGTACTTGGTAGGTGTAGGTTTCCATGTTGAAGTTAACCAAGAGTTCCTCGGCAATTTGCTTAACCGTCGCTTCAACTTGGTCGCCGTCAACCGTTACGTCAAAGAACTTGCCGACGGTGACGCTCTTCACGTCTTGATGGCCGAGGGCGTGAATCGAGTTGGTGATCGTTTCCCCCTGGGGGTCAAAAACGGATGGCTTGTAGGTCACGTAAATCCGAACGGTGGTCATAATTAGTCCTCCTTTAGGGCTGCTTGTAAACGGGCGTACACTTCTTGGTAGGTGGTCGTCAGGTCGGCAAGGTTGCGCCGGAAGACGTCTTTATCCAGGTGGTAGTGGGTAGTCGTGTCCCACAGGCGGCAGTTATCCGGGGAGAATTCGTCGGCCAAGATAATCTGGTTATCCCGGCTCCGGCGGCCAAATTCGAGCTTGAAGTCCACCAGTTGCATGCCGGCCTTTTCAAAGAGCGGCGTTAGCAGTTGGTTAACCTGGCGGCAAATTGCCCAGCACCGGTCAAATTCTGCCGGGGTCACCATCTTTAAGGCGACGGCGGCCGATTCGTTAATGAAGGGTCGTCTAATTCGTCGTCCTTGTAGAAATTTTCTTCGACCGGTTGCGGCAGGGCCGTTCCTTCCTCCAGGCCAAAGCGGGAAGCGAAGTGGCCGGCGACGGTGTTACGGGTCACAAACTCCAGCGGTGCCATGGCGCACTTTTCAACTAGGGCCTCGGTTGCCGACAGCTTCTTGATGAAGTGGGTTTCAATTCCGTGGTCAATCAAGTAGTGGAAGACCAGGTCGGAAATGGCGTGGGCCGCGGCCCCCTTGCCAGCAAAGTGTTCCTTTTGTTTCCCGTTCAACTGGGTGGCTTGATCTAAGTACACCACCTGCAGTTGGTCCTCATCTTCGGTGGCCCACATTTCCTTTGCCTTCCCGGCGTACAACAGCTTCTCTTCCATTTTCGCGGTGACTCCCTTTCAGTAAAACACGAACAATAATTATTATTTTCGGCGATAAATTCGCTAAATCGTGACCATAGAATAACAAGTTTTATCATCATTCGTCAACAAATCGACGCCATTTTAATGGAATTATCACTTTAATGTTCGTGTTTAATTGTAAGGAAGGGGTAAAACGGTTAAAGATAACGGTTTCTAGTTCGTTAATCACCTATTTAACGGTTTTTTAAACAAGAGGCTAGGAGAAAACACGATTTTCTCCCAGCCTCTTGTTGTATTCACGAATGTTAGACAGATAACGTGCTCCCCAACCACGGGGCTAGTGTCTAATCAGGACGAAGAACGATGCGTACCGCATCAACCGTTCGTCCCAGCTTATCCATACGCCCCGTCGAGGAGGTTGGGTCGCACTTCCAAATATAACGTGCTCCCAACCGCAAACCTAGTGCCTAAGCAGGCCGAGTAGGTTATTTCCCACTCACTCTCTCATTCGGCTTCTAGTGGTAAATCATTTCCTGGTAGTGGTAGTCAAACTCAATTGGGGCGCCGGCCTCACTGTCCAAGCCGGTACACCAGCTACTGCGGCGCGACCTCCACTTCAAGGGTGTTATCATCACCGACGACCTGGCGATGGACGCCATCAAAGAATACGCTAAGCAGACTAACCAAAACGTCGCCGTCTTAGCCGTCGAAGCGGGCAACGACATGCTCTTGACCAATGACTACCGTACCGACATCCCCACCATTAAGCAGGCGGTGGCTAACGGCACGATTTCGGTCCACCAACTCAATCAATCTGTCACCCGGATCTTAAGGTTGAAGGCGAAATTAGGGTTAATTAAATAGATAAAAGGGGTTACGGGAAAACGAAGACGTTTTCCCGTAACCCCTTTTTGGTATTTACAACGGTAAGCCCCAACCACAAGTCTAGTGCCTAAGTACGGATGAAGAACGATGCATGTCGCATCAACCACTCATCCTAGCTTAGTCATACGGCCCGTCGAGGAGGTTGGTCCGCACTTCCAAAGATAACGTGCTCCCCAACCGCAGGCCTAGTGGCTAAGTCTGGCCACAGAACACCGCGTTCCGCGCTAACCTGTACCCTATCCTTACCCCACGGCCTGCTTTATGGTTGGTCCGCACTTCCTTATTCCGTCTTCTCACTCACCTTCTTGGCGTCCCCCAGTGAAACGACCTTGTAGTTGCTGCCGTCTTTGACGATGGTCCCGTTGTAGCGGAAGACCTGGGTCTTGGTGCTGCCGTCTTCAAAGTCGAAGGTGTAAGTGACGTCGTAGTTAACGGTGGTTTGGTTATCGCCGGCCGGGGCGACCGAGTTAACCCGGGCCTCGTAATCGTAGCTATCAATCGAATCGTTGCCGCTGTGACCATTGGCCATCTTGATTAACTGCTGGTAGTACTCGTTGCTGGCACCGTCCTTGAAGTAATCGGCCAGGGTACTATCATCGGTGCTGTCACGGACGGTCAGGGCCTCTGAGTAGACGTCCTTCATCAGGGTGTCGGCGTCATCCTTAGAAATCATCCCGGTGAAGGTCGGGGCGATCTGGTTGTCGTAATCGAGGTCCTTGCCAATCGTGGCCTGCTTGGACTCGTAGGTCTTGCCACTGGCGTTGACGGTCAAGTAAACGCTGGTGTTGCCGCTCACTGGGTAGTCTTTGAGTTCCAGGCTACCACTGTCGCCAATCGTGCCGGCCTTATCGCCGCCAACGTAAACCGTCGCCCCGCTCGGTCCGACCACGGTGAAGGTCAAAGTCGACAGCCCGACGTCGACGGTGGTCGTGCTCCCCGGCGTCAGGGTGGCGTTGGCCTTAGCCGTGATCTTGCGACCGCTCACCGTCCCACTGGCCGTAAAGGGGAGTCCCCCGGCACGTATGGCCCAACCTTGTGGGTGGAGGCGGTCTGGGCGTCGTTGCTGAAGCTGGAGTAATAAGAACGGCTGGACTGATCGTTGGCGCTAAGCGTGGCAACCTGCTTACCACCCATCTTCACCGTGACTCCCTCGTGGTTAGTCATTAACTCGGCGTAGGCCGGTTCAAAGGAAATTTGGTAGCGCGGGAAGATCAGCCAGTGACTGCCCGAACGCACGTAGCGGTAATTGCCGTAGGTGTCGCTAGTCAAGAAGGTTTGCTTCAGGGAGCTGAGTTCGCTGGCGTGACCGGTAAAGTAGCGTTGCAACGACTTTGCGTTGTCCTTGGTGACCTTCAGGCTGGTGTTGGCGCTGACCAGGTAGGGTGAGGCATCCTCTTTGGTTGACGAAAGGGCGCTGATCGCCCGGTTGAGCTGGTTTTGCCGGGAGTAGTAGCTACTCCCGACGGCGTAACCCCGATCAAGACGACCGCCGCCACCCCAACGCCGATCCACAGCGGCTTGCGGGACTTACCCTGGGGGCGCTGCCGGCGCTGAGCCCGGGCTGGCGTTGGTGCCTCATCCGCTGCTTGCTTAGCCGCCGGGGCGGTTGATTGCGGCGCCGCACTTGGTTGGCTGGACCGCGTGGAAGCTACGGGGTTGGCCGAAGCAACTTCAGTTGGGCGCTGCTCAGGGACCTTAGACTCCGGTGCTTGACTAGCTGAGCCCGGTGCCGGTTCCGTGGCCGTCCGCAGCTGGTAGCCACAGTTCGGACAAAAACGGGCGCCGGGCTTTAATTCGTGCCCACAATTGGGGCAAAACTTTGATGCCATGATCCAGCCTCCTAAAATAGACTATCCATAAAGTCGCCGAACGATTTCAAAGCGGAGGCCACCAGTTCTTGCCCCACCAAGAAGGAGAACAGCATGTAAATCAGGCCAATTGCCACCGCTAAAATTAGACCGGCGTACACCGGATCGAGGCTGCCGGCCCCGTGATCGCTACGCAAGACCGCCCGGTACAGCGAGACCGTCAGCAAACTCAGGTCCAAGCTGAACAAGATCACCATGAAGATAACCACCGTGGTGTAGGCAAACAGGAGCGCGATCACTAACAGGGCCAGGTTAAAGAAGGCAATCAGGTTTGTTTCGTGCACCACCTGGTTGGTAAAGACCCAAAAATCGTTTTCCGGCTCCCGTTGGCTGACCCGTTGCAAGAGGTAGGCGCAGGCGATCATCAACAGTGCGGCGACGATCGCAAACAGCCAGCCCCGGAACAAAAGGCCAGTTGCGGACGGCGTGGTCGAGGCTGCTCCAGTGCCCGTGTGCCCGTTGATTATGGCAAGGGTGTCAAACCAGGAACCCCCAAACGCCGAGGTGGCCGCGTGAAGCGCCCGCGTTAGAACGACGAGGATCGCTAACATTGCCAACAACGTTTCGCCGACAATCGTTAAGACCCCGGTGTACTTAAACTTCGGTTGCACCACCTTGGTTGGCGCCTTCACCGACCCCCACAGCCAGCTCCAGTAGCCCACCGCCCCGGCCTTGAGCCGGTCGGTATCGACATTTTAACGGCGGTACTAGCGGCGTTCATCGCGCTCGCCGCCACCCCCGGTTCCTTTTTCTCCGCGGTCAGCGGTTGACCACAGTTAGTACAGAACTTGGTCCCCTCCTCGTAGGGCTCGCCACAGATTGGGCAGACGTTCGGCGTCGCTTGTGGCGCCTCTTCTTTCGTCGTTGGGGCGGTTGATTGCGGCGCCGCTGCCGGTTTGGCTTCGGCCACCGCTAGCTGAGCGCCGCAGTTGGTACAGGACTTAGTGTCGGCAGGCATTTGGGCCCCGCAGTTTGGACATGTTTGCATGATCTCTACCCCTTGATTAATCATTCAATGTAACTTTAAACGTTACATTTATTATACGATCAGCCGCGGGGTGGAACAATCATTTCGCTTAAGAAAAATTTATTTTTTTAAAAGGAGTGCGACTAGCCTTCTCGACGAGCCGTATAACTAAGCTAGGGCAAATGGTTGGTGCGCCAGCACCGTTCTTTGCCCGTACTTAGGCACTAGGCTCGTGGCTAGGAGCACGTTATCAGTGCTGCCGTTGCGACCCAGCCATTTGGCAGGCCGTGGGCTAAGCTAGGGAGCGGGTAGGTACGGCAATCAAAAAGCCCCCGCCGCCTAACGTAGGCAACGGGGGCTCAATGGGTTGGTCGCACTCACTAATTAGTCCAACCCTACCCGGTGGAAGATGTCATCGACGTGGCGCAGGTGCCAATGGTAGTCGAAGGCGTCATCGAGGTCTTCTTTGGTCAGTTGCTTGGCCACGATTGGGTCGGCTTCCAAGAGCGGGCGGTACGGAACGTGGTCGGCCCAGCACTTGGCGGTGTACTTTTGGATCAGGTCGTAGGCGTCCTCACGGGTCATCCGGAGTTAACCAGCTTGAGCAGTACCCGTCCGGAGTAAATCAGGCCCAGGGTTTCGTCCATGTTATGCTTCATCCGGTCCGGGAAGACGTCCAGGTTCTTGATGATCTTGCCGAAGCGGTGGAGCATGTAGTCCAACAGCGCCGTGGAGTCCGGCAGAATCATCCGTTCGGCACTGGAGTGGGAGATGTCGCGTTCGTGCCAGAGGGTCACGTCTTCGTAGGCGGTCACCACGTTGCCCCGCAGGACCCGGGCACAGCCGCAGATGTTTTCGGAGCCAATTGGGTTCCGCTTGTGCGGCATGGCTGACGAGCCCTTTTGGCCCTTAGCAAAGTGTTCTTCGACTTCGTGGATTTCGATCCGTTTCAGGGAACGAACTTCGGTGGCCATGTTTTCCAGGGCCGTACCGACTAAGGCGATCGCCGCTACGTATTCGGCGTGCAGGTCGCGGGGCAGGACCTGGGTGGAGATTTCTTGGGGACGCAGGCCGAGCTTTTGGCAAACGTAGGCTTCCACTTGCGGGTCGACTTCGGCAAAGGTCCCAACCGCCCCGGAGATCTTACCGGCTTCGACACCCTTAGCGGCGTGCTCGAAGCGTTCCTGGTTCCGTTTCATTTCCGAGTACCAGCGGGCCAGCTTCAAACCAAAGGTAGTTGGTTCGGCGTGGATCCCGTGGGTGCGGCCCATGCAGACGGTGTACTTAAATTCGCGGGCCCGGTCGGCCAGGATGTCCATGAAGTCCTGGATGTCTTGGCGCAGGATGTCGTTAACCTTCTTTAACTGCAGGCCCTGGGCGGTGTCGACGACGTCCGTGGAGGTCAGCCCGTAGTGGACCCACTTGCGTTCCGGCCCCAAGGACTTAGAAACATCGCGGGTAAAGGCAATCACATCGTGGTGGGTGACGGCTTCAATTTCGTTGATCCCTTCAACGGTGAAGGTGGCGTTTTGGCGAATCTTTTCGACGTCTTCGGCCGGAATGTGGCCCAGCTTGCTCCAGGCTTCGTCGGCGGCAATTTCAACGTCTAACCAGCATTGGTAGCGAGCCTTGTCGCTCCAGATTTCCTTCATTTCCGGGCGGGTGTAACGATCAATCATCAGTTAGTTCCTCTCTTTTTAAGCGTCCCAAACGTGGGTGGCAGCAATTTCTTCTAGGGTGGCGTCTAAGTCGTTGGTTAGGATGGTCACGTGGCCCATCTTACGGTTAACCCGGCTGTCGGCCTTGCCGTAATCGTGGAAGTGCCAGGTGGGCTTGTGGCTGATTAAAGCGGCAACGCCCTTCTGGTGTTGGCCCAAGACGTTCACCATGACGGCGGGCTTTAATAACGTTGGCTGTGGTAGCGGCCAGTTGCAGATCGCCCGGTTGTGGATGGCGAACTGGGAGAAGTCGCAGGCCTCAAGCGAAAAGTGACCCGAATTGTGCGGGCGCGGGGCCAGTTCGTTAATGTAAATGTGGCCGTCGTGGGCGACAAACATCTCCACCCCTAGGATCCCCCTGAGGTCCAGTTGCTCGGCGATTTGCTTAGCCATCTCCCGGGCCCGTTCCTGCAGGGCGGTGCTGATCCGGGCCGGCACGATCGACAGGTGCAGGATCTCGTTTTGGTGGATGTTTTCGCTGACCGGGAAGGTAACGATCTCTTGGTTGGCGTTTCTGGCCACCATCACCGAACACTCGAGGTCAAATTTAACCCAGCCCTCTAAGATGCAGTTACCAGTCGCCAAGACATCCGTGCACTTCGCCAGGTCCGCGGCGCTTTTCAGGATGACTTGACCGTGGCCATCGTAGCCCCCTTCGCAGGTCTTCAAGACGCTCGGGTAGCCAATCTTGGTGACGGCCGCCTCTAATTCGGCCTGGTTAGTGACCGCCGCAAAGGGCGCCGTTGAGAGGCCCGCTTCTTGTAAGAAGGTCTTTTCCCGGATCCGGTCCTTGGTGATCCGCAAGAGTTCGGTCCCCTGCGGGATGGCGACTTGGTCGGCGACCGCTTCTAGGGCCGCCAAGTCAACGTTTTCAAACTCGTAAGTCAACACGTCGGCGCGCTTAGCCAGCTCTTCAATCGCTTGTTTGTCCTCGTAGGGCGCCACAATCTGGTCGTCGGCGCACTGGCCGGCCGGGCAGTTGGGCGTCGGGTCCAGGATAATCACCTTCATGCCGGCGTACTTAGCGTCCAATGCCATCATCTGGCCCAGTTGGCCCCCGCCGATGATGCCGATCGTCCCCCCTGGGGAATATAGCCCTCCCTAGTCAAGGTCGGCACTGCTTTCCACGGACTGGTCGTGCATTTGCTGACGGTAAGCGACGATCTGTGCTTGGATCGCCGGGTCGGTCGTCCCCAGGATCTCAAGGGCGAGCAGGGCGGCATTCTTAGCCCCGGCCACCCCGATCGCCGTCGTGGCCACCGGAATTCCGGCCGGCATCTGCACGATCGAAAGCAGGGAGTCCATCCCGCCCAGGGCCTTGGTCTGCCCCGGCACCCCGATCACGGGTAGCGGGGTGTTGGCGGCCACCATCCCCGGCAGGTGGGCGGCCCCCCGGCGCAGGCGATGATTACCTTGGTCCCCTTGCCGGCGGCTTGCTTGGCAAAGTCGAACATTTCTTGGGGCATCCGGTGGGCGGAAATGACCTGCTTGTCGTAGGCCACCCCGAACTGATCGAGGATGGCGCACCCTTCCTTGACGGTTGGCCAATCGGAGGTGCTCCCCATTACAACGGAAATCTTACTCATGCTTATTCCCCCTTCTCAAACTGTCTTTAGAATACCAAACCGCCCGGGCGAAAACAAGCAAATTCACGAACCAGATTAGATTAACTTTTTATAATTGTTCGGATTTTAGAGAAGTGCGGACCAACCTCCTCGACAGGCCGTGGGCTAAGCTAGGGGAAGGTTGATGCGGCACGCATCGTTCTTCGCCCGTACTTAGCCACTAGGCCTGTGGTTGGGGAGCACGTTATCTGTGTAACCGGAAACCAAAAAGGCTGGGGAACCATTCCCCAACCCCATTGTTTACTAAAATAACCCCGTTATCTTCCCCTCGGCATCAATCGTCATCTTAACGGCGGCCGGCACCTTTGGCAGCCCCGGCATCGTCAGCATGTTACCAGCTAAAGCGACGATAAAGCCGGCCCCCAACTTCGGTACGAACTCGCGGATGTGGAAGGTAAAGCCCTCCGGTGCCCCCAGTTGGGTTTGGTCGTCGGTAAAGGAGTACTGGGTCTTGGCGATGCAAATCGGTAGGTCGTTCCAGCCCAGCTTTTCAAACTGCTTGAGCTGGTTTAAGGCCTTCTTGGAAAAGGCAACCCGTCCGGCGCCGTAGACCTTGGTGGCGATCGTTTCAACCTTTTCCTTTGGCGTGGCTTGGTAGTCGTACAGCGGGGTGAAGCTGGCTTCTTGCTCGGCCAGGGCCACCACTTCCTTGGCTAAGTCGAGCGCCCCCGCGCCACCCTTGGCCCAGGCGTCGGCGACCACCACGTTGACCCCGCGGGCCTTGCAGTTGTCTTCGATCAGTTTGATCTCGGCCGGCGTATCGGTGGCAAAGTGGTTGATGGCCACGACCAACGGCAGGCCGTAGCGTTGCATGTTGGCGATGTGGCGGTTGAGGTTTTGCAGGCCGTTTTCTAATTCGGTCAGGTTCTCGTCCTTTAATGCTTGAAGGCTGGCCCCCCATTGTATTCGAGGGCGCGGACGGTCGCTACGATGACCACGGCGTCCGGGGTCTTGCCCAGGACCGGCCGCTTGATGTCCAAGAACTTTTCGGCCCCAGGTCGGCACCGAAGCCGGCTTCGGTGACCGTGTAGTCGGCTAATTGCAGCGCCGTTTTGGTGGCCAAGACCGAGTTACAACCGTGGGCGATGTTAGCAAACGGCCCCCGTGAACGATCGCCGGGGTGTGGCCCAGGGTTTGGACCAGGTTGGGCTTGATGGCGTCCTTTAAGAGGATCGTCACCGCCTCTTCAAAGCCGAGTTGGCCCACCGTGACCGGTTCCTTATCGTAGGTGTAGCCGACCACGATCCGGCTAACCCGGGCCTTTAAGTCGCTCAGGTCGGTGGCCAGGCACAAAATCGCCATCAATTCGGAGGCCGGAGTGATGTCAAAGCCGGTTTGGCGCGGCACCCCTGCATGATCCCGCCCAAGCCGGTCACCACGTCACGCAGGGCGCGGTCGTTAACGTCTTCGACCCGCTTCCAGATCACCCGCCGCGGGTCCAAACCGAGTTCGTTGCCCCGCATCAGGTAGTTGTCGATCAAAGCGGCCAGGGTGTTGTTGGCGCTGGTTAGGGCGTGGAAGTCCCCGGTAAAGTGGAGGTTAATGTCTTCCATCGGCACGACTTGGGAGTAACCGCCCCCGGTGGCGCCCCCCTTCATGCCAAAGACTGGCCCCATCGAAGGTTCGCGCATGGCGATGACGGTTTGGTGGTGCAATAAGGACAGGGCGTCCCCAAGCCCACCAGGACGGTCGACTTCCCTTCCCCAGCCGGGGTCGGGTTAATTGACGTCACCAAGACCAGCTTGTGCTTCTTTTCCGGCGTCGCTTGCACCGGTAAGTTAATCTTGGCCTTGTACTTGCCGTATTGCTCGATGGCATCTTCATCGAGCCCCCAGCTGGGCGGCAATTTCGTTAATCGGGGTGAGTTGGGCTTGATCAGCAATTTCAATATCAGTTAACACGGTGGGTCCTCCCGTTAAATCCGAACATTATATAACAATCTAATTTACAAGATTAACAATAATCGAACTAACTCCCGGTTGCAAGTCTTATTTGTCCCGGGTCGTCGGTAACTTATGGACCCGAATCTGCTTAACCCCCACGATGTCCAAAAGGAAGGTGAAGATCGGCACCCCGACAATCAACCCCCAGACGCCAAAGAGGTGTTCGGACACCAAGAGGACCACGAAGGTGTAAAAGATCGGCAGCTCGGTCCGGCTGGACATGAACTTGGGGTTTAAAACGTAGGATTCAATCATGTGGATGACCAAGATTACGATGATTAAGTAAACGATGTAACGGATCCCGCCGACCGAATACCCGACCATCGAGAGCGGCACCAAGGAAATGATGACCCCAGCCACCGGCACCAGGGACATGATGAAGACCATGAGGCCGAGGGCAAAGATCTGGGGCATCTTCATGAAGAACAGGGCGATCATGGTCAAAGCGGTGTTGGTTAAGGCGATAAAGAACTGGGCCTCTAAAACGACCCCAAAGGTGTTGACGAACTTCTTACCGAAGAAATCGAGGTCCTTGAAAAACCAGCTCAGGTGTTGGCTGGACAAGAAGGTCTTAGAAAACTCGTTCATCTGGCGAAGCTCAATCGTGTAAAAGAAGCTCAAAATTACCGACATTGCCACCGCTACCAGTAAGGTCCCAAAGTTGGTCAAGGTGGTCACGGCTAGGGTAACCCCGTGGCGGGCTTGGGTGGCCAACGTCGAGCTCGACACAAACTGGTTGAGGTACTTCATCAGCCAGTGCATGTCGTCACTTTGGTAGAAGGTAATCAGCGAATTGGTCATCTTAACCAGCTGGTTGACCAACATCGGCACGTAATCGGTGACCACGTAAAAGAGGCCTAGGATCAAAAGCAAGTAGCTCAACAAGACCACCAGGGTGACTGGCACCCGGGGATCCAACGTTGGACCAAGCGGACCCAGTGGACGATTAAGTAGGTAAAAATAAAGGTCAACAAGATCGTGTTCATCAGCGAGCGAGCCTCGTATAAGACCAACACGATCACCAAGAGGACCACCAAGCGGCGGAACTCCTGTTTTTTAGTAAATTTGTTCCAAAAAGTCTGTCATGGCAAAAATCCCTTCCCAGTTGATAACCCTATCTTAGCAAAGAACCCGCCATAACGTGAAAGGTCTTTTTATTGATTCGGGCGCGGCGGGCCAGTTCGGCCACCGTGATCTTTTCGTAATCGGTGGTCAAAATTAGCTCCTCAAAGGCCTGGTAAATCGCGGTGATCGTTTTTGGACCCGCAGGTCCTCGGTTCCGTTTAAGTTCATGTTCCCCTCCGTTTGATTGACGGTATGCACCCCGACTGAAACGATTCATGCAAGGGTGAGCACTTTTAATAATAACTTGACACCCGGGGTGTATAATTAACAAGTATAATTGTGAAAGAAGGATGATGGACAGATGTTAGAAAAGACGTTCTATAAAACGTTACTGAGCCGCTCTTTTAAGAACGTCCCGGTGAAAGTGGTTTTTGGGATCACTCCACGGCAACCTACGGGGATGGGGATCCGGAATTTACAATTACCTTTAACGAGAAGATCCCGGTCGCTGACGTAACGCGCAACGCCTCACTAGCCCTGGGGAAGCCTTTATGGATAAAAAAAAGATCGAGCTCTCGGGTCCGGCCAACGTGATCGAGATCCTGATCAACGCGGCCTACCAAAGCGCCGAAAGCTTCATGCGCGACTCCAAGCTGCGCCGCTTCATGCCTAAGCAAAACCACAGCAAGAAGAGTTCCATGTCCGACGTGCAAAGCCACTACGACGTCGGCAACGACTTCTACGCCCTGTGGCTAGACAAGACGATGACTTACTCCTGTGCCTACTTTGAAGAGGGCAACCAAGACGACTTGGAACAAGCTCAAATCGCCAAGGTTCACCACATTTTGCAAAAACTGCACCCGCAACCGGGCAAGACCCTCTTGGACATTGGCTGTGGCTGGGGGACCTTGATGCTAACGGCGGCCCGCGAGTACGGTCTCAAGGTCACCGGGGTCACCCTGTCCGAAGAGCAATTTAAGCTGGTGCAAAAGAAGATCGATGACGAGGGCTTAAGCGACGTGGCGGAAGTCCACTTGACCGACTACCGTGAATTAGGCGATCGCCAGTGGGATTACATCACCTCGGTGGGGATGTTTGAACACGTCGGTGCCGAAAACCTCGGTCTCTACTTCAAGGACGTGGCCAACTACCTGGTTGACGACGGGGTCGCCCTGATCCACGGGATTACCCGCCAACAAGGGGGCGCCTTTAACGCCTGGGTCAACAAATACATCTTCCCGGGTGGCTACATTCCGGGCTTGACCGAAATCATCGGCCACATCGAAGACGCCGGCTTGCAAATCGCCGACGTGGAAATGCTGCGCCGCCACTACCAACGGACCCTGGAACTTTGGGATCAAAACTTCCAGGCCCAAACCGCTAAGGTCACCGAAATGATGGGCGAACGCTTCGTGCGGATGTGGGAACTTTACCTGCAGGCCTGCGCGGCGTCCTTTGAGTCCGGCAACATCGACGTCATCCAGTACCTGATCACCAAGGGAGCGTCGGGTAAGAACTTGCCGATGACACGGGATTACATGATCAAATAAAAGAAGTGCGACCGTGAAAGTGAACCCCGAGATTGTTGTCCAATCTCGGGGTTCACTTCACCGGGAGAAAAATTTCTCTCGGTCTTTTTTGATTATTACACAGATAATGCGCTCCTAACCACGGGTCTAGCTTAGTCCAACGGTCTACTTGACAGGTTGGGTCACACTTTCCTTTTTAACACAGGACAAATATTTAGATTTGTGCAAAACAGAAGCGCGGACCAACTATCTAGCCACTAGATTTGCGCAAATTTGCAGATTTGTCCTGTCCCCTAGCCCATCACCCGGCCCACTTCTTTTAAAACTAACGGGAATTGTTCGTAACCGTCGCTGGTTAAGAAGTGGCCGCCGCGGTCTTGGACGATCAACTTAGCGCCTAGCCCCTTGGCCACCGCTACCCCCAGCTGGTAGGGGGCCACGTAGTCATCCTTAGCCACAATCACTGTTGCCCGGTGAAGTTGCGGTTGCAAGGCCTTTAAATCCAGTTCGCCGGCCATGTAAGCATCGAGGCTCGGGTAAGTCGGCAGCGGGCCAACGAAGGCGCCCACCAAGACCAGGTTGGCACCCTTTGATTTCCGGGTGGCGGGCTAAATAGCGCAGCGCCGTTACGCACCCGAGGCTGTGGGCCACTAGGGTCAGTCCGTCTGCTGGTTTGATTTGATCCTCCAGGGCGCTGTCCCAGGCCGCCTGCGTCGGCGCAAACGGGTCGGGAAGCCAAAGCCGCTCGAGTTTAACGGCCGGGGCCAGGGCCTCCTCTAGCCAGGGAAACCAGTCGTCATCGCGCGTTGAGGTGCCGTGAATTAAGTAAGCAGTGGTCATCAATAAAGCCCCCTAAAAGAAATGCCTGAAGCGCCACAAGACGTCCGCTAGCACCGACTTGGACAAGCGATCAACGACTTGACCGTTGGAGCGGTCGGCCAAAGAAATTGCCCGCGGGTGCTGTAATAAAATCGTGCCGTGGATCTTCGTTAACTTGACTGTCATAAAAAGTGGCGGCTCCCGGAAGCGTGGTTCCGTTTCGTACTTCCGGGCGCTACTAATCGGCAAAATAATCACCGTGTTAAAAACCTGGTTGTAATTATCGTTACTGACCACTAGGTAGGGGCGGGTCTTTTTAGGCTCCGGTCCTTTGGTGGGATCGAGGTTCACCCACACAATATCTCCTTGATGAACCTCCATTAGTCAATCACCTCACCACCAACGTCTGGGCCCCAAGCTGGTTCGGGCGTGTCAATGCTACCGTAGCGACGTTGCTGTTCCATTACAACGCCCCAAAAGTCGTTATTGTTAGCCTTCTTAACCTCAATGCTACCATCGTCCTTTGCAATCCACCGTAGCTGATCATGCTCCTTTAGACCTAAGGCTTGCCGAACTTGCTTAGGCACCGTTACTTGGTTTTTAGCGGTGATTTTTGAAATTACAGATGCCATCGCCGTCAACTCCTTACTTTTTCCTTACTTCTTTTCATCATACTCTTCCATAACATTAACCACAAGAAAAGGGACCGAGAGAAAAAAGCTTCTCTCAGTCCCTTATTTTGATTTCGTTCTTTTATAAAAACAGGCCCAGCGCCCAGACACCCACCAGGCCGACCAGAACGGAGGCCGCCATCGAGCGGGTGAAGTAGGCGGTGATCGCCACGAGAATGGCCGCCACGATTTGACTGGCGTGGCCGTAAATGGCTAGGTTGCCCAGCAACTTAACGTGGTCTTGCACCAAGCTGTAATCCGAGGTGATGAAGATCCCCTTGATGACCAGGGCGGTGAAGAGGCTGATCGGCACGTACTTCATCCATTCGTTAAACCACTCCGGAATCTTACGGTTGGTGAAGAACCGCATCGGGAAGTACCGCGGCACAAAGGCGGCGATCGCCGAAATCACGATCACGATCAGGTGGTAAGTTAGGTTGTGGTGGCTCGGAATCAACGACTGTGCTTCCGCCAGGTTAATTGAATTCATCCATCCCATCATTATTCACCATTATCCTTTTAAATCTAGCTGGGCGTCGGTCTTGGTAACCTTGGCCTTCGCCTCTTCTTGTTTTTTGATGTGCTGGCGGTCTTCCACCGTGTTATGGGTTGCGGACGGCCTAAACAGCTTACCCAAAATCCAGGTGTGATCCGGATCCTTGGAGTAATGGCGCACCCGGTTTTCAATGATAAAGCCGACAAAGGAAGCCAAAACGGTGGCCAAGATAATCCCCAAGGTCGACTTAACCAGGGTCAAGAAGTAGATTGACAGCCCGGCGGACAGGATCCCGATGAAAAGGGTCAGGCGCTGGTGCACTTGCATCACGATCATGTAGATAAAGAGGGCCGTCAAGGCGAAGTCCACGATCACTAAGTCGATTTGCACGGCGGACCCGATCAGACCCCGAGAAGGTTCCCGGTGGCCCAAGAAGCCAGGGAGTAGTACTCAACTAAGAGGGCGTCTTTGGCCGACCAGTTCTTGTCGGTCACAAACTTCAGGTAGTTGATGGCGTAGTTTTCGTCGTTCATTGAGGCCGAAAAAATCAGGACCAACTTCTGGCTTTCGCTGCGCATGTAGCGAGAAAGGCTCGACCCCAAGAGGGCGTAACGCAGTTCCAAGAAGAAGAGGGTCATAAAAATCGAGGTGATCGGCGCATCACTGACCAATAGGGACGCCAGGGTAAACTGGGCCCCCCGGAGAAGACCATGATCGAAACCAAGAAGGTTAAGACGAAGTTCATCCCCGCAGCGTTCAAAAGGATCCCACACGCAATCCCGATCGGCAGGTAGGACAGACAAAGGGGCATGGAAACCCCCAGGACCTCCAACCAGCGGGCGCGTTCCGGGTTGATTTGATGTGCTTTTGCCAAAGCAATTCCTCCACAAATAATGAGTTGTCTATTTCGCTTTCTTTCGGACGGGTTTTTGACCCGGCTAAAGAATAGTTTAACATATCTAACCGGACGTGAGCAGCCATCTCTTTTCTTCGGTGGTAATTTCCCGGGAAATATTGGAAGTGCGACTAACCTCCTTGACGAGCCGTATGGCTAAGCTTAGGGCAAATGGTTGGTGCGCCAGCACCGTTCTTTACCCGTACTTAGCCACTAGGCTCGTGGTTAGGAGCACGTTATCGGAAGTGCGACCTAACCTCCTCGACGAGCCGTATGGCTAAGCTTAGGGCAAATGGTTGGTTCGCACTTCTTTTCTTTAGATATGGCTCTTTACCCAGCGGCCCATGCGCACGAAGACGTTGGCCTTGTCAACGTTGGTGGTTGGTACCACGTCGACGGTCAGCTTATTGCCGTCCAAACCGGTCAAACCGGCGTAAGTCAGCTCACCGACCACCTGGCCCTTTTTAACCGGGGCGGTCAGCTTACCGTTCTTGTCGGCGGCCTTGCTGTTGATGGCTAGGCTCGGTGACAGCAGGGTGCCGTCCTTCTTCCAGAGGGTGATCTTGCCCTGAGTGGTCAAGGTCGTGGTGGTGACCTTCCCGTTCGGTACGGCGGCGGCCACGCTTGGTTGAACCGTGTAGGCCGTGTATTCGTTGGCGATTAAGCGGTAGAGGTTGGCGGTTTGGGTGAACCGTTCATCACCCCCACCAGTGGCGTGGAGGACCACGGTGATGATCCGGTGCCCTTGGTAGGTCCCGGTGGAAACAAAGCAGGCGCCCGCCTTGTCCGAAGTCCCGGTCTTTAAGCCGTCGATCTTAACCTGGTTCGGGGCATCGCTTTGCCCGGGTAGCATCTTATTGATGGTGGTAACGGTGGTGCCATCAATCGTGGTCGAAGTCAACTTGGTGATGTTTAACAGGCTCGGGTAGTTCTTGATCAAGTACTGGGCGATCTTGGCCACGTCGGTTGCCGTCATTTCGTTTTCGGCGTTTTTGGCGACCCCTTGAGGCCGTAGCTCCCCATTTGGCTGTTGGTCAACCCGACTTGGTTGTACAGCTTGGCGTCGGTGACCCCGGCCTTTTTGACGAAGGCTTGCATCTTCTTGACGAAGCTCGCCGTAGAATCGCCGGTCGCCCGCGACAGGGTAATGGCGGCGGCATCGGCCGACTTGATCATCGCCGCTTCGGTCAACTCCTTGACCGTGTAACTCTTACCCGCCGTTAGGGTGATATTGGAGTACTCGGTGTTTTCCGATAACTTGGCCTCTTCTTTAGTGACCTTAACCTTGGTGTTCCAAGATAGCTTCCCCGCCTTGATTTCTTGTTCAATCACCCCTACCGTAATGATCTTAGAGATCGAAGCGATCGCCAGCTTGGTGTTGGCGTTTTTGGCGTAGAGGACCTGGCCGGTCGTGGCGTCAATGGCGATTGCTGCCTTGGCGTTGACCGTGTAGTCGGTCGTCGAATTCGTGGATGAGCTGGAACTAGTCGAACTGGTCGTGGTATCAGCGTGGACCGCCGCTGGAACCGCCGTCAGGCTACCGGCCGTCATGGTTAAACTGGCCAAGAAGACCCCGGTGCGGTACAACCATCGTTTAACTTGCTTATTCATTACCTAACTTCTTTCTGTACTTGTTTAACTGGCAACGTTACCACAAAGGCCGTTTCCTGATCGTCGGAGCGGGCGGTTACCGAGCCGTGGTGGAGTTCCACGATTGATTGAACGATCGCCAGTCCCAACCCGGTTCCCCGGTGGCCTTGTTACGCGACGACTCGACCCGGTAGAAGCGCTCAAAGAGGTGCTTAACTGATTCGGCGGGGATCTTCTCCCCGTCATCGGCGACCGTGATGACCACCTTTTCGCCCAGCTGCTTGGCCGTCAGGTGGATGTAGCTGGCGCCGTGACCGTATTTCAGGGCGTTGGCAACTAAGTTGGAAAAGAGGCGGCCCAGCTTTTCGGGGTCGGCCGTGATCGATAGGGGCGTTGGCTCACAAGAGACGTTGATCGCTATCCCCTTCTTATCAGCTTCCAGCTCAAAGGAGGCCCAACTTGCTCGAGCAACTGACCCAGGTCGACGGTCATCAAATTAACCGGGGCGCCGTGCTGTTGAACCTTGGTGTATTCAAACAGGTCCTCAACCAGGTTCTTCATCTGCTTAGCCTTGTCGTAGGCGATGTGGGAGTACTTGACGATGTCTTCTTCGGACTGGTACTGGTGGTCTTCAATCAAGCCCAGGTAGCCGATGATCGAGGTCAGCGGGGTCCGCAGGTCGTGGGAAACGTTGGTGATCAACTCGTCCTTGGACTTTTCCGACGCCCGTTCCTCTTGCATGGCCTGGGTAATCGTGTCAACCAGTGCGTTAACTGAGGTAATCACGTGCTGTTGGTTACCGTTAACACGGAAGGGAATCCGGTGATCCAGGTGACCCTGGGCGATGTAATGAAGTTCACCAATGATGTGATCCAGCTGGTAGAGGTGGTAGCGCCGCAAGAGCCGCCACCACAAGACCCCAACGTCAATGAACCCCAACAGGACCATCACGATCCGCTGGTAGGACCAAATCTGGGCGTGAAAAGGCCCAATCACCAACGACTGTTTGATGATGAAGATCCCGCTTTGGACCCCGGGGTTACTTTGAATCATCGTTTGAATGATCGTGATCAGGGCGATATTGATCAACCCCAGCAAAATGATCGTTAGTAAGCCTTCAAAAAAAACAGGGAACTCTTCTCCCGCCCGGTTAACTTTAACATCCTTTTCCCCATTAAAAAGAGTGGAAAATAACCTCCTCGACAGGCCGTATGACTAAGCTAGGGCAAGGGTTGATGCGGCACGCATCGTTCCTTGTCCGTACTTAGACACTAGGCCTGTGGTTATTTCCCACATTTTCTGTGTAACACCTAAAAACCACAAACGCAGACTGAGGAGGTTGGTGAGCACTCCTCTTTACTAATGGTTTTCGACCTTGTATCCGACACCCCACACGGTTTCGATCACCTTTTCGCCCCCGTGGCGGCTTCGATCTTATCGCGCAGGTGGGAAACGTGAACCATGACCGTCTTGGCGGAGACGACCGATTCTTGTTGCCAAACCCGTTCGAAGATGTCGTCGGCGCTAAAGACCCGGTTGGGGTGGCTAGCCAAGAGGTAGAGAATCCCAAATTCCAGCGCGGTCAACTGAATTTGGTCCCCTTTAAGGTCTTAACCTCGTGGGAATCCTTGTTAATCACTAGCGGCCCCACGTTTAAGACGTCGGGCTTGTCGTTAGTGACCTGGTTTTCGCTACGCCGCAATAAGGACTTGACCCGCGCCATCACTTCCAGCGGGTTGAAGGGCTTGGTGACGTAGTCGTCGGCCCCGGTCACCAGCCCCTGAATCTTATCCATGTCGGCCGTCTTGGCGGACAGGACCAGGATCGGAATCGAGGAGTCCTTGCGCACCTGGCGAATTACGTCCATCCCGTTCATTTCCGGCATCATCAAATCCAGGATTACCAAACTGATATCTGGCATCGTGTTGAGCTTGGTGATGGCGTCCCTACCATTGTAAGCCGTCACTGGTTCGTACCCTTCGTTGCGGGCGTATATTTCTAGTAGCTGAACAATTTCTTTATCGTCATCAACGATTAATATCTTCACTTGATCCATAATGGCTTCCCCATTTCACTTGCAATTGTTAAATCCATTATACCGATCTAGCGGGTGTCCGCCCAACGATTCACGGTAGTTTAGAAAATGTTTTACGATTTTGATAACGGTGTGAAAGGGAACAAGACAACTAGTCTGTGCTACAATCAGCCTAACGATTGCCTGCCAATTAAAGGAGGATTTTGATGCCAACCAAAAACGACTACGTTTCCCAGCTCAACTTGACGCCCCATCCCGAGGGTGGGTGGTACCGCCAGGTGTACCACAGCGCCAAGACCACTTACGACCAAACGTCCTTGGCTAGCCGCTACGAATACACCTCGATCTACTTCTTGTTAGACGGTAGCTCGCCTTCCCACCTCCACCGCCTCTTGCACGATGAGATTTGGTACTTCCACGACGGGGCACCAATCTTGGTCCACTGCTTTTACCCCAACGGCTTTTACGAGGTGATTAAGCTTGGTCGCGATATCGCTGCTGGCGAAGTCCTCCAGTTCCGGGTCCCGGCCGGCACGATCTTTGGTTCCGAAGTCGCCGATCCGGCTTCCTTTGGCCTGGTCTCTTGCACCGTGGCCCCCGGCTTTGATTACCACGACTTCGAACTGCTCACCCAAGCCGACCTCTTAGCTAAGTACCCGGACCAAGAAACGGTCATCAAGCACCTGGCTTACGAGAAACTACCGGATTTTTTTAATATAAACTAGTCTACAAGCACTTTATTTAACATACTATCATGGGCCTAATCCAGCTCCACCCCTACCCCAGCGGTACCAAAGGCCCGTCCGAATACCGTCGGACGGGCCTTTTTTGATTACACAGCTATGCGTCTTCCCGTACATCATTTTGTACCGCCTTCTCCAACTCAGCTTGGTACCTTTTCATCGAATCATCAAAGACATCGTTTTGGTCATGCTCCTCATAATTTTATAGTACTCGACCCACTCTTTAATATAGGGTGCTTCATTTTCTACGATTACCGCAATCGTAACCCCGTTCAATTTAGAATTTCTTTTACTATTTCGCTCTAAATTAAACAAACTGAACACCCCAAACGGTCTAATTAGCTTATTCAATTTTTTCCTTAAGCTAGGAGAACTAACAAGATCATGCATTTTCAATGCAGTTCTAGAGGCCTCCGATGCTGCTCTTAGTTTTTGAGATGTTATCTCCATTGGCTTAGTTCTCCTGACCGTCCTCAATATCGCTCATGAATTCCTTCAATGCTTCTTGCCACGTTGGAATCTCGTAACCCGTTTCCTTAGCCTTTTCCAAACTCATGATGGAGTGGCGAGGACGGTAGGCCTTTTGCGGGTATTCTTTAGACGTAACAGGAGCAACTTCAACGTCCTTATCTGCCAGAATTTCCTTGGCAAATTCGTACCAGGAGCAACTATCGTCATTGGAGAGTTGGTAGGTTTCATACGGGCTCTTATTGTCAACCAAGTAAGTCACAAATTCAGCTAGAGTCCGGGTCCAAGTTGGACGTCCAAATTGATCGTTGACCACCGTTAGACGATCGTGATCCTTAGCCAAGCGGACATCGTGTAAACAAAGTTACGCCCGTACTTTCCAAAGACCCATGACGTCCGAACGATGTAGTAATTGTCCAGAGTTTGCTTAACGATCTCTTCTCCGGCTAACTTAGCCTTCCCGTATTCATTCTTTGGGTTAGTTGGGTCGTCTTCCTTATATTCACCAGGGTTTGTCCCGTCAAAGACATAGTCGGTGCTTACGTAAACGAGGAGTGCCCCCACTTTCTTCGCTGCTTGAGCAATATTTTGGGTCCCCGTTTCATTTACCTGCCAGTTAGCTGCCTTGTATTGGTCTTCGGCGTTATCAACGGCCGTGTATGCTGCACAGTGGTAAATGACCTTTGGCTGTAACTCTTCAACCTTTTCATCACCGTTTCTTCATCGGTAATGTCCAACCCATGGGAATCAAAGGCATCGTAGGCAACGTTACGTTCATCAAGTAAGTTCCGCAATTCTGAGCCGAGTTGACCGGTTGCCCCGGTAATTAAGATTTCCGTCATTTGTCTCCTCCTAATTCGAAAAATCGCCGAATCATATTAATTCGGCGACCTTTGTAGCATAAATTATTGACCATTCTTAGCGTACTTGGCTTCGACCGCCGCCTTTTCGTCTTCCCACCAGTCACGGTGTTCCGTGTACCAGTCGATCGTATTCTTAAGGCCGGTCTTAAAGTCAGTAAATTCAGGTTCCCATCCAAGTTCCGTCCGTAACTTCGTTGCATCGATAGCGTAACGGAGGTCATGACCTGGGCGATCCTTAACTTGATCGTAGGCGTCCTTTGGTTGCCCCATCAATTCAAGAATCATTTCCAGAACTTCTTTATTGTTCTTTTCACCATCAGCCCCGATCAGGTAGGTTTCACCAATCTTCCCTTCCGTCAGGATCTTCCAAACAGCGCGGGAGTGATCATTCGTGTGGATCCAGTCGCGGACGTTCTTTCCGGAACCATAAAGCTTCGGGCGAATTCCGCTTAAAATGTTGGTAATTTGACGCGGAATGAACTTTTCAATGTGTTGGTATGGACCGTAGTTGTTCGAGCAGTTAGAAATCGTTGCCCGTAAGCCAAAGGAGCGTACCCAAGCCCGAACTAACAGGTCTGAGCTAGCCTTAGAAGATGAGTAAGGGCTACTTGGCCGGTATGGCGATTCTGGCGTAAACTTTTCGCCCTTGCCTTCACCGTGACCTGGTAAGTCTTCTCGTAACGGTAAGTCCCCATAAACTTCATCGGTAGAAATGTGGTGGAAACGTACATCGTACTTCCGGCAAGCGTTAATTAAGACCGTAGTTCCGACGATGTTTGTTTGGATAAATGGTTCTGGATTTTCTAGTGAGTTATCATTGTGGCTTTCCGCTGCATAGTGAACTACGGCATCTGCATCCTTAACTAGCTTATCGACTAGTTCCTTATCGCAAATATCACCAACAACTAATTCAACGCGGTCTTCTGGAAGCCCAGCTAAGTTCGCCCGGTTACCGGCATATGTTAGCTTGTCTAACACCGTTACGTGAACTTCTGGGTGATTATTTACAACGTAGTGGACAAAGTTTGAACCAATGAAGCCGGCCCCACCGGTCACAATAATATTCTTAAACATAAGCGCTCCTTTAGATTTCACCGTAAACAAATGGGTTATCCTTCTCAAATTCCGTCAGCGTCGGTTGGTTAGCATCCTTTTCTGACGTGATTGCCTTATCAAGGTCGATTGGCCAGTCAATATCTAATTCTGGCGTCTTAAAGGAAATCCCCCCATCTGCTTCCGCATCGTAGTAGTTATCGCACTTGTAAACAAAGTTAACGTTATCAGTTAACGTAACAAAACCGTGTGCGAAACCACGTGGTACTAATAGCTGACGGTGGTTACTTGCCGAAAGGATGTAGCCTTCCCATTGCTTGTACGTTGGTGAACCCTTCCGAAGGTCAACAATGACATCCAAAACTGCCCCGGTTACAACCCGGATTAACTTCGTTTGGGCAGCCTTTCCCCGTTGGAAGTGTAGGCCGCGTAATACCCCAGCTTGGGTTGAAAGGGATTGATTGTCTTGAACAAAATCAAAGTTAATTCCTGCTTCCTTGAAGTCACGATCAGAGTAGGTTTCCGTAAAGAAGCCCCGGTGATCACCGACTACGGCTGGCGTAATTAACTTAACATCTTGTAACTTCGTTGTCTTAACTAATAGCTTACCCATTGTTTACTTCTCCTCCGCTAAACGTAATAAGTACTTACCGTAATCATTCTTCTTCAACGGTTGCGCTAACTCAACCAATTGTTCTTTATCAATGTAGCCCATCCGGTAGGCAATTTCTTCCAAGCATGCCACCTTCAGGTTTTGGCGCTTTTCAACCGTTGCAATAAAGTTAGATGCTTCCATCATCGAATCGTGCGTCCCGGTATCAAGCCAGGCGTAACCACGGCCCATTAACTTCACATCCAGTTTACCGCGGCGAAGATACTCCGTGTTGACGTCGGTAATCTCCAGTTCTCCTCGCTTGGATGGCTGAATGTTCTTAGCAATTTGAACCACATCGTTATCGTAGAAGTACAACCCAGTTACCGCATAGTTACTCTTCGGTTGAGCTGGTTTTTCTTCAATCGAAAGGGCGTGCATATCTTCATCAAATTCAACCACCCCAAAGCGCTCTGGATCATTGACGTGGTAACCAAAGACCGTTGCCCCATCTTCCTTTTGTGCCGCCGACTGAACTAATTCAGACAAACCAGCACCGTAGTAAATATTATCTCCTAAGATTAGACAAACACTATCGTCACCAATAAACTCTTCTCCCAAGATAAAGGCTTCTGCCAGTCCATTTGGCTTCTCTTGAACCTTGTAAGAGAAGCTCATCCCTAATTCTGAGCCATCCCCTAAGAGTTTTTGGAACAGCGGCATGAATTCCGGCGTTGAAATTACCAGTATTTCCCGAATGCCGGCCAACATTAACGTAGACAGCGGGTAGTAAATCATCGGCTTATCGTAAATTGGAATCAGCTGCTTGAAATTCCCCGAGTAATTGGGTATAACCGCGTACCAGAGCCACCTGCTAAAATAATACCTTTCATTTGTAAATCCTCCCTAAACTAATATGGTTATGGTCGAAACTTCCTAATAACACTAGTGACAATACTATTTAACATTTGGAATTTAAAGAAGTAAAGCATCGCTATATAGCAAACCATTCCAATTAATACTTCCATAAATGCCGTTATAACATTAGTTGGTAACAGCATTGCCAAGACCTTAACAATGACAAACATAATTAAGCTAGCAACAATTAATTTCAAAATACCTTCGAAAGCTCGCGATGGCTTAATTTTCTTAAATACATAGTAGAATTCGAAGATTGCAATGAAAAACTCGGAAAAAAAGTTGCAACAGCAGTACCGACCGCATTCCAGAGAAAATCAGTGGAATATTAATCACGAAGTTAATAATTGCACCAATTACAATTGCTTTTGTGTATATCTTTGTGAGTTTAGTTGGAACAAGGTACTGCATCCCCATCAATTGTGAACATGTTATCGGAATGATGGCAATCGCTTCAACCATCATAACCGGGCTTACCGCCAAAAACTCATTTCCAAAAAACTATGGCACAAAAACAGGTGCGATCGCTATCAATCCTGCCATCATTGGGAATGCTAACGCTAATGATATCTGAAAACTCGGTTATGTCCGTATAATTGGTGTAAATTCTAAATAGGACTTTGTGAAATCTGAAAGGAACTTCATTATGCCAAAGGTTGAATTAAATTTAGAAGATGACGAATTAAAGGAACTATTACTAGGTGATCGGGATAAGTCCATGCAATCAATTATGGCCAAGATCCTTGATGAAATTCTTAAGTCCGAAGCGACTGAGCAGATTAAAGCTAAGGCTTATGAACGTTCGGATGAACGAACCAATTCACGGAATGGTTATCGGGTTCGTCAGCTTACCACCCGCGTAGGGTCTCTAGAACTACACGTTCCTAAACTCCGTCATGGTAATTTTTCAACACAGCTGTTCAAACGCTACCAGCGTAGTGAGCAGGCCTTTGATTTGGCATTAATGGAAATGGTAATCCAAGGTGTTTCAACACGTAAAGTAGCTGAGATTACTAAGAAGTTATGTGGGACAACCTTTTCTAAAAAGTACGGTCTCGGCTTTATGCAATAATTTGGACGACCAAGTGCTGGATTTTAACCGACGTCCCCTTACGCAAAAGTATGCTTTTGTGTATGCCGATGCAATTTTATTTAAGGTACACCGTGGTCACGTTGTGACAAGTAATAGCTTACTCGTTGCGATTGGAATCGACCCTAGCGGTCGTCGAGAAGTGCTCGGTTTTGATATCGGTGATAGTGAATCAAAAGCTACATGGATGGACTTCTTTAGTGAACTTAAACAGCGGGGCCTTACCAACGTTGATATGTTTGTTTCAGACGCTCATTGTGGCTTAAAGGATGCAATCACTACGCAATTTCAGGGTAGCCTTTGGCAGAGATGTCAATTTCATTTTAGTAATGACTGTACAAGTATTCTGGCACTCAAGGATCGTAAAGAAGTTGCTAACCGACTCAAAGATTTATTTAATGCTCCAACGTACGACCAAGCGGTTGAACGGCGTGACCAATTGGTTAAAGATTGGCAGACCGAGTTCCCTAAGGTGGTGAAGAAATTAGAAAATAGTTTTGACGAATTAATGGTGATCTACCAGCTCCCAGAGGAGCTAAGGAAGCGTCTCCGGACGAATAATACAATTGAGCGGGTTAATCAAGAAATCCGTCGTCGTGACCGTGTAATCCGGATATTCCCGAATGATCTAAGCGTCTTGCGACTAATGGGAGCACTACTGATTGAACAGAATGAAAAATGGGCTGCTGGTCCACGGTACTTAAACATGACCGTTTACCACGGGATTGAAAAAGATGACAATTCAGAAGAAGCCGGTATGCTTAAGCTTGTGAAATGATAAATTCGCGGAATTTAATTTACACCAACATTTTGGACTTGACCTATTTTTAAAGATTATTGGAGTTTATATCCCCTGAAATATGTTATTGTTTCCGTGATAAATCCCTATCTTTATATTTTATCAAGATCTTTACTTGTTTTATCAAAAGTATAAATATAATTAGTTAACACTAATGCTACCAATATAATACAAGGAGCTACTCAAATCTGATTTTTGAGGGTTGTTTTTCAGTATTGTAATGCCAGATTTATATCCTGGATCATCGACCCATATATTCATAAAGTGGTCACTGCATTCAATTGTTATATTTCCACTCTGTTTTTTTAATATAGTATTCCATCCACAATAATAATTCATGTCTTTAGATTCTGCATGTCCCAAAATTATTAGTTTAGGGTTGAGCTTTCTCAGAATGGCACCAGGAACGTGACCACTTTTCCTACCGTGATGTGGGGCTAACAATACATCTATTTGGGGCCAATCAACATTATCTTCTATTTTTTTCATAAAGTCGGTTTCCAAATCCCCCATCCATAAAAATGTTGCATTATCTTCAATAGAGTATTTTATAATTGGAGAGATATTATTAGGGCTGGCATCTGCCTGATCAAGTGCCGATTGAAAATCTTCATTGGATGTATCAGGCCATAGTATGTTTATACCGGAACTTCCTCTTTCGTCAGATCCTTGATTCATCCATTTTCGACTACAGCCCTTTTCTATGTAAAAAGCTCTATTCTCGTCATCTCTTAAATTAGAATAAGCTTTAAAGGAGGGTGTAATGTCTTGTTTCGTGACACTGTTTTTAACACAGTAAAAATTTTCGATATTACTTATATCTTCCAATCCATGAAAGTGATCTTCATCAGGGTGAGTTGAAATAAACCTAAATATAGACTTCTTAGACCGTATATCTTGAATTTCATTTAAGATGGTTGTTCTACAGGAACTGTCTTCAGGTAAATTACAATCAATGATTGAAAAATTATCTGAATTGTGTTCAATATAAGACATATCCCCATTACTTACATTAAAAAATTTAACTATGCTCATGATTTTCCCCTTTTATATAATTTTCGACTAAGACATTATTGGCAAATTTTTCTCCAGTCTTATGTGCGGCATACGTAGTTATAATCCAAATAATAATAAAATAAATATGTACTTTATAATTATAATAGATATATGGAAACTTGGACATGAGTGGATAAAATATGACAAAAACTATAGATAGCACACTTATATCACGGGTTAAAAGGTAGTTTGAATTTGAAAAGAAAATTATGTTTTCATTTCTTACGGCTGTATATAAAGCATACCATTTTTGTTTTGGTATAGTTTATCTTGACTATTTTGATTAATTTCTTTCCAAATATTTTTATAGAATTTTTTGTAAATTTATTTTTGACACTCTGAAATCTGAATAATTCCCATAAAATAGTTTTGTTAGTGCTGTATTTCCAGGTATTTTATCCATGTTTCCAAAAACTAAAACGTTTTTTGATTCTAGTTGACAGTACACTATCTAAGATATTTGAATATATATATATAATTCCCATACTTCCTAGAAAAGTAAATAAGCTGAAAATGAAATCATAATTATTAACAAAATATTTATGTGATATTTTAGTTGAAAATAGCGTAATAATAATAGCATTGGCACATATAAAATATTGAACTTCCTTAGTTTTATAAATTTTTAGATTATTCATTTCACCATACCTTTTAGATTTTGATGAAATTTTATTTCACAAAAAATGCCACCAACTATTATTGACTTTATTTTTAGATACTTTCTTTTTATCCTGCTTATAGTTTTTATCTTTGACTTGACTAGAATTAATGTTATTCAACAAGGTATCATCTTTATCATTTTCGGGCCGTTTTTGAATTGAACTAGAAGGTTCAGACAACCCACTCAATTTCTGAACGTGTTCTTTTAATTGATGATTTTCTGATACCGTTGCTAATTGTAACTGCTGCTGCTGATCCACCAATTTTGTTAGATGATCTATTTGTCGGTCTTTGATAGCAATCTGTTTGTCACGTTGATCCTTTAAATCTTCTACTTCTTTTCGCAAAGTAGCAATTAGCTCATTATTTTCTTTGCTAGTCTTTGTCGTTTTTTTTGCTACCTATTTGTTGGTTTTTTTGCTACCTTACTTCTAATAATCCTTTCAGCTGTAAGACTTATCACGTTTTTACCTTGACTATCTTTTGTCGGTTCTTTGTTGTGGTTCCCTGTCAATAAAATAGACAATTTAAATAGAGACTTTTTGTCCTATGCCACGACTAAATTTTGAATTTGAGTTTGATACTCATCTTCAAGTTGCTTTGGTGATTTGAATCCACAGTGACTGTGAATTCTAACTGTGTTGTAAAACGTTTCAATGTACTGAAAAACTAGTCGTTTAACTTCGGAGTATGAATGGATTTTAAACCGATTTATCCATTCACGCTTAATCAAGGCATGAAACGACTCAATGCAGGCATTATCCCAAGGATAAGCTTTCTTTGAATAGCTTAATGTCATGTTAGCTGTAACTTGATTGTAAGCTTCAGACGTAAACTGACTACCACGATCACTGTGCATGATTAATGGCTTGCTAATATGGCGACTGTGCTTAGTCTTTTCAATAAGTGGGATGACATTCGATACCTCCAAGGTTTCAGATAAGTCCCAACCAATGATCCGTCGGGAGTACAAGTCCATAATACTGGTTAAATAAACGAATCCGTTATGAACCGGAATATAAGTGGTATCAATGCACCAAACGGCGTTTGGTCGCAATGGATTGAACTGCTCGTCTAAAATATTTATTAGCTGTTTATCAAACTTAGAATTGCGAGTGGTAGTCGTCCAAGGGGTTAGGTAAACGGCGTGAATGCCAAGTTCACGCATATACTTTACCAACAGTTCGTTCAGCGATCTTATATCCTTTTGAGCGAAGGTCTTGGGTGATTTTGTCGGCATCGTATATACAAAGGCTTTTGAGCCAAATTGCTTTAATTTCACCTTGAATAAACTTCTTCCGAAGCTTTCGCGGTGATTGGTGATTATGACGCTTTTCTCGTTGATAGTAACCACTTCTTGAGATTCCAACATAATCACACATACCATTGATGGAAGGGTGGGATTTCAAAGCGTGCTGAACGTCCATTTCTTGGTATACCTTTTCGGTAGTTACTTGCTCAGAATCCCAATTGATTTTTTTAATACTTCGATCGCTCCTTCAGCGTCACGAAGTTGACGCTTTAGTCGTGCAATCTCCTTGTCCTTATCGCTGGCAAAATTACCAGAGCCACGGCCAAACTCCCCAGTCTCAGTAAACAGCTTAATCCATTTATGTAATGTACTAGCCCCAATACCTAGATTCTTACTTATTTCATTCATGGTCATGTGATCCTTGTTATCTAAGTAATACTGAACGGCCTGCTCCTTAAATTCCTTGTCATAACTGTGCTTCGTCATTATTTGATCCTCCAATTTACTTCCTTAATTATACTAAATCAGAGTCTCTATTTAACTTGTACACTTTTTATTCTAGGCCCACTCCGTCATGGCAATTTTTCAACACAGTTGTTCAAACGCTACCAGCGTAGTGAGCAGGCCTTTGATTTGGCATTAATGGAAATGGTAATCCAAGGTGTTTCAACACGTAAAGTAGCTGAGATTACTAAGAAGTTATGTGGGACAACCTTTTCTAAAAGTACGGTCTCGGCTTTATGCAGTAATTTGGACGACCAAGTGCTGGATTTTAACCGACGTCCCCTTACGCAAAAAGTATGCTTTTGTGTATGCCGATGCAATTTTATTTAAGGTACACCGTGGTCACGTTGTGACAAGTAATAGCTTACTCGTTGCGATTGGAATCGACCCTAGCGGTCGTCGAGAAGTGCTCGGTTTTGATATCGGTGATAGTGAATCAAAAGATGCATGGATGGACTTCTTTAGTGAACTTAAACAGCGGGGCCTTACCAACGTTGATATGTTTGTTTCAGACGCTCATTGTGGCTTAAAGGATGCAATCACTACGCAATTTCAGGGTAGCCTTTGGCAGAGATGTCAATTTCATTTTAGTAATGACTGTACAAGTATTCTGGCACTCAAGGATCGTAAAGAAGTTGCTAACCGACTCAAAGATTTATTTAATGCTCCAACGTACGACCAAGCGGTTGAACGGCGTGACCAATTGGTTAAAGATTGGCAGACCGAGTTCCCTAAGGTGGTGAAGAAATTAGAAAATAGTTTTGACGAATTAATGGTGATTTACCAGCTCCCAGAGGAGCTAAGGAAGCGTCTCCGGACGAATAATACAATTGAGCGGGTTAATCAAGAAATCCGTCGTCGTGACCGTGTAATCCGGATATTCCCGAATGATCTAAGCGTCTTGCGACTAATGGGAGCACTACTGATTGAACAGAATGAAAAATGGGCTGCTGGTCCACGGTACTTAAACATGACCGTTTACCACGGGATTGAAAAAGATGACAATTCAGAAGAAGCCGGTATGCTTAAGCTTGTGAAATGATAAATTCGCGGAATTTAATTTACACCAACATTTTGGACTTGACCTAAGTTTTTATTTTCTTATTGGGTTCCAGTACCTAATCCGATATGATTCTGTCTCATTTATCCATAGTTGAGTTCACTTTAACGTTTGGAATTTATATTTTTATGCAGTTCGACACTCTTTAGATATCAACCATTTAATTATCATATTGTTATTTAAATTTCTTTCTTTATAGTTTGAATTAATTGATTCTTAAAACTTAGAAACATAAGTTTTAGCGTTAGATGTAATTCATTATGAACATATCCCGGCCAATACCAAACATTAAATACAAGTTGACTGATAATTTGAGCATAAATGACACCTGAAATATTTAAATGCCAGTAACCTACAAATAACATAGATAGAGCAGTACATAAGATAGAAGAAAAGATAAATGATTTATAATATACCACCCTATTTGTACTTCCTAAGTACCAAGCATAGCAATCTCTAAGTTTTAAAATAAATTGATAGAATCCAACCGATAACAGTAATGGAATAGTTAATATTGCACTTCCTTTAATTATATTAATAACGGGAATAAAGAATGTTAATCCAATCAACCCCCAATGGATATAGAATTATGTACGAAATAACACCCATTGAAAGCTTAGCATTAATAATATTTTTATTTCTATGTGCATAAGCTTCTTGCAAAGCAGGTTGGTAAGAAATAAGTAATGCTGTCGCTATTTGTGCCACAGCCGAAGTAAATTGTACTGCCAATCCAAATTTAGCTGTTGCGGCTAATCCGAGATAGAGTGAGCAAAGTAACGTTGTAACTTGATTGCTAATATAATTAGCAATTGACACAACTCCTTCACGCCAGGCATTATGCCAAACAATTTTAAAAGTTTCAAATGTATCACTAATTGGGACTGTACCAACTTCGTTTAACCTAGTCTTCATATTTTTATAACTATAAAATCTCCGTTTACATAATCCTCTGAAAACTAACCCATATGCAACATTAGCAATAGAAGTACTAATAATCCCAAAATTTAGAAATAATAATATAACGGTTAAAACTATTTGGATTAATTTTGAAATAACTCTGGCCTTGTTATCAGCACCTATTTCACCAATCCCTCTTAAAAAAGCATCATAGTAACCATATAATAGATCTAAAAGATGCCTACTGCGTAAAGCTCCCATGCAATAATCACTACAAAATTATTATCGATACTTTTTCCAACATGACTCACATAAACAGTTCCTACTGAAACTAATATAAATAGTGCTGTTAAGGAAATAATTAAATATACTAATTGGCAGGTCTTTATAACTTTATTTAATAAAGGGTAATTAACACCGTCACTATCAGTAGCAACTACATTTTCTTTACTTAGATTTTTAACTCCACTCCAACTATATGCAACGTTTCTAGCAAATAGTGAATTAAAGCCGAAGTCAAAAAGGACAGAAACTGCTCCTAAACTAATGAAAACATTCCATAAACCGTAATAATCAGTAGTAAGAAATTTTAATAGAAATGGTATTAATAAAAAGTTTCCCATTAAAGAAACTATAATACCAATATAGTTCCAAATAATATCATTTTTGGAAATATTTATTTTCAAAATTATTCACCCTAACGCCCTTGATATTTAAGAAAAATAAAGTAAAAAGTATTGCCATACAGAAACTAATACTAGAAAACATATTTGTAATTACATACATCATTATTGCTTCCATCATTAAAGAATATAAAACCAACCATTTTAGCTTATTGGACTGTTTTAATTTTTCAAAAATAAATTGTATAAAACTTCCAATAAGAAAGCTTAGTAATACGACACCTAAAATTTTACCATCTGCATACGATGGTAAAAAACCAGTAACACAAAAATTATAACGACTACTATCAACACTAGAAATATTTATAGTCCCATTTTGAATAAGGTCAAAAAAATCTTTTGTACTACTACTAATAGGAAATTTTATTATATTAGTTAACGGTAAGAAGAAGCCATAAAAAGTGGCAGTTCCTAATAAATTTGGCTGAGCTGATATATAAGTTAACTTTTCACCTAAATTTATCATGCTACAAGTAATGTAATAATATATTCCTTGAAAGAAAGTCTGGTCGCCGAATAACATTTCTTGTCCACTTTTACGTAATATTGTTAACAAATTAATTATGAAAACTATAACAATTAAACCTAAAAATATTTTTTTAGGTTTTTATTTTCCTTTAACAAATTAAAAAACAGCAAAAATATATTTATATAAGACAATATTAAATATATAAGCGGCATTCTTGCCCCGTTTCCAATAAAATAAAGTAAGGTGGTAATTAATGTTAGTAAAAATATTTTTTGTTTCCACTAACAAAGAAATCAAAGGTAGAGATAGGAAGAACTATATACAAAATAGGTAACGCAACATAAACATGGAGAAATGATACAATTTCACTGCGTTGGATTATATCTTGATGAACATACCTCATATCATACAGACTACCACCACTTCTCAAATAAAGAATGGAAGGAATTGCATACACAAATTCAATAAGTAGAGAAAACAATATTAACACTAATAATGCTCTTCGTATTTCATCTATCTGCAAGGCATAATTTTTTATCTAAATTCGCTTGAGTATCCCTTAACTTGATGTGGTCAAAAAAATGGTACAACAGCAATACAACCAGCACAAAAACTAAGAACACCTATGATTACTACAACATAAGCACTACTTTTTTTGCGACAAAAAGTCCATACAGTTGAACTTTTCTAGAATAAATAAAATTAGGAAAGATAGAACAAATAAAAAAAAGACGGACTATAAACTTTGACTTTTAAGACTACTTCTAATATAAGAATCGCGATAAATATTCCTATGCCTAAATCAACCAAAGCTCTTCTCCTAACTTTCCACTAATTGTGCAAATTTTTTATTTGCTGATGCTCGACTAAAAGCTATTGCCAATTCTGTAGTCGAGCCGTTTTTTTGTTCTAAATTTTCAAATATTTTACTTACTCCTTGGACTAATCCATTAACATCATCAACTTCACAAATTATTGAATTATCTTCAGAAGCGTACTCTCTAACCCCACCACAATCTGTTGTTACAAATTCACAACCGCAAAATAAACTTTCCAATCCTGTTAGACCAAATCCTTCAAACCAACTAGTACATAAAAATACACTAGAGCTATTCATAATTTGTGCTACCTGTTCTGGCTTTGCAAATCTAGTGTATTTAATCCAACTAGGCCAACTCGCATCACGTTTAGGAGTACCAAACAAATTGACTTCTAATTTAGGGTATTTTTGTTTTAATTTAAAAATTACATTTAATCCTACTTCAGCACCTTTTCGTTGATCAAGGTGGTATAGCATAGCAATATTATATTTTTTTCGAGGTTGTTTGTAGTCCCTGAATACTCTTTCATTTGTCCCATTTGGAATATAATGAATTTCTTTGTTAGTATGTTCTGATATTTTCTTCAATAACCATTTTGAAACAACCGCTTCCCATTGCGGCCGACCCGTTCCTGCTTAAACAGCACTGGTCCCTTTGAGTCTAACTTAATCCAAATTGCCAACACCAACATGAGTGGCGAAAGACAGATCAATAAGAGTACACCGAAAAGGCATCAAGAATCCGTTTAATTATCGTTCGGTATACTTGGTTCATCCATACTGCTTTATCACTAGTTGGTAATTGCATCTTGGTTCCTCCTCCCTGCTTTTCGTAACCTAGAACAACCAAAACCTACGTTTCTTCTTCAGTGGTTGCCACTTCATCCGAACTGGCTCACCGTTAATTAACCGCTTGGCATTGCGGCGGTAGTGTTCAGCCAAGTGCGGATCAAACTCACGGGCCATTTTTGCTAGTCCCTCATTTAACTCGTAGTCGCGCCGGGCTGGGGCGTGGGCGTCCGATGCCAAGATCGTCCCCTGCCCCGCTTCAATTAGCCGGGTCGTTAAAGCTTCAATCTTCTTGCCAAAGGTGCCCATGTAAGAAGCCGCCGTTAGCTGGGTTAAACAGCCCTGTTCCAAAAACGCCTCCAGAATACTTGGATCATCCAAAATGGCGGCGTTGCGTTCCGGGTGGACAATTACCGGCGTCACCCCGTGTTGTAAGAGTTCAAAGACCAACTGCCGAGCAAAGGTCGGCACCCCACCACTTGGCATTTCTAACAAGAGATAGCGGCCTTCTTCGTCCACGTACAACAAGTCGTCGGCTTCTAGTGCCGGCAAAACCCGATCGCTCACCCGCACCTCTTGGCCCGGAAAAACGGTCAGGGGAATCTGAGCTTCTTCAAGGGCTTCTTGAAAGGCTACCGTTGCCCTAATCACGTCTTGCTTGTGGTTGACGTAGTGACCATTTAAATGGTGCGGCGTCAACAAGCAGTGGCTAACCCCATCGGCCACCGCTTCTTGTGCTAACTTCAAAGACGTTTCCATGCTCGGTGACCCATCATCAAGCCCCGGCAACAGGTGGCAGTGCAAATCAATTAGCCCCATCGAAGTCCCCCTTTCCGTTTTACCTATTCTTCGTCTCCCTCGTAGTCATAGCCGTAGCCGTAACCGTAACCAGCATCGGCATCGTAAACGTCGTTCATCACGTAACCTAAGACGTTAGCCTGAGAAATTTTCAACATTTCCACCGCCCGGCGAATGGCCGCCTTTTGGGTGACCCCATAGCGAACCACCAAAATTACCCCGTCCAGGTTGCTGGATAGCACTTGAGTGTCGGTTACTTGCAGCATCGGCGGCACGTCTAGGACCACCAGGTCATAAAGCATCCCGCACCCCATTAATAAAGGAATGCATCCGCTGAGAACCCAACAGCTCCGATGGGTTCGGTGGCACTGGACCGGCCGTTAAGACCTCCAGGTTTTCAACCCCGCTCTTTTGCACCACGTTGCTAAGGTCGACTTCGTTACTGTCCCCAGTCAAAACGGTGGTTAACCCCTTTTGGTTGCTTAGGCCAAAGGTCGCGTGTAGAGTCGACCGGCGCAAGTCGGCGTCGATCAAGAGGACCCGCTTACCTTCTTGGGCCCAGGCGATTGCCACGTTGGCCGTTACCGTGGACTTCCCTTCCGAGATTCCCGAGGAGGTAAAGGCAACCGTCTTTAGCGGCCGGTCAACGCTCATGAAGTGAATATTTGTCCGGATCGTCCGGAACTGTTCGGCCGGGCCGCTCTTCGGGTCGGCCAGCGTGATTAACATGGCCCCGTTATTCATCGTGTCGGTGGATTTGGTATACCGGTGTTTAAATAACCCCATTTAAAAGTCCTCCCTGCTAGACCCGGCGGTGACCAGCAGCCTGGTCATCGAACGGCTTAAATTCAAAGTCGGCTGGCATGTAAATTTCACCAACTTGGCCCAAGTTAGTTAAGCCCAGTTCGTTGGTCATAAAGTCGTTGTCACGAACCGTCGTGTCGGTTAAGTCACGAATCAGTACGTAAACGTAGCTGATCAAGAACCCGAGCACTAGCCCAGCTAAGGCAAAGAGCTTCTTGTTCGGGAAGGACTGGCTGGTTGGCGTCGTTGCCTCTGAGACAATCGTCACGTTGTTAACGTTCATCATCGAACGAATCTGGTTCTTAAAGACCTTGGCCACCGTGTTAGCGATCACCTTTGCCTCCGTCGGGTTGCCCGCCTCCGCACTTAGGGAGAAGACTTGAGAATTGGCTTGGGTGCTTACCGTCAGTGAATCCTTTAGCTTAGCCACGCTTAATGCGTAGGCCCGTTGGCTCCCACTCGGGTTAGCCAACTGTTTGGAAGCACTCTTCAGGATCACTTGATTGGTGATGATGTCCTTATAAGTGTTGATCATCTGAATGTCGGCCTGCTGATTAGTGTAAGCTTGGCCGTTATTATCATTGCTATTGCGTTGGTTAACCAGGATTTGGGTGGTCGCGGTGTACTTAGCCGGGATCACAAAGGTAGCTATCCCCAAGCGATGACGCCGAGGCCCACCGTCCAGATTAAAATCATGCGCACGTGTTGAACAAACAGCTTCCAGAGGTGCTGCAAGTCAATTGCGTTGGTATTCTTTTCGCTTTCCATTAATTACTCTCCGTCTTAACTGTTACTTGTTTGAGGCCCAGGGTGGTCCGTAGTTCGTTGCTTACCCGTTGGCGTTCGGTCGTCGAGACTACTTCAAAATCTTCCCCACTAACGGTCTGGGAAGTTCCCTGAGCGTGGTCGGAAGTGACGCTTTGGCCGGCGCTCCGGTAGTGGAGGGCGACACTCATCATATTATTCAGGGTGAAGTCGGTTTGCGTTTCGTCCGCAATGTCGTTTAAGAACGACTGGTTTAAGATTGACTTATAGGAAGCCGACTTCTTTAAGAGGGCCATAATTACGAGCCGTTGACGTTCCTGACGGCCGTAATCGCCGTTAGGATCTTCGTGACGCATCCGCGAGAAGGCCAGAGCCTGGGCCCCCTTCATCGTGTAGGTCTTCCCTTTTCAAAGGAATAACCTTCGTAGCTAAAGGTCAGTGGTGACTTAATGGTTACCCCACCCACTTGGTTGATCGCCTTTTCTAGCCCCCCATATTCACGAGCACGTAACCATCAATCGGTACGTTGTAGTATTCCTTGAGGGTCTTGATCGTTTCCTTGACCCCGCCGTAAGTGTAGGCGGCGTTGAGCTTGGCCGGTGACTCATCGCTGTAATCAGGCAGGGTCACTTCCATATCACGGGGAATGCTGACGATCGTCGTCTTCTTAGTTTGCGGGTTGACCGACATCATCATGATCGTGTCGGTCCGTCCCTTATAACTCCGCCCCAAGGCCCCCGTATCGGTCCCGAGTAAGAGGATGTTAATTGGTTTCTTAGCAGCTAATAACTTACTTAAGTTCCGGCTCTTAACCACCCCGCTCGGGGAATACATACTGTTGGTGGCAACGCGAACGTTTCGCCATGCCATTCCAGCAAAGAAGAGCGCTACGACAACAACTAGCCCCACGAGGATCCATAACCACCACAGCCAGCGACGCCGGTGATGGTGGTGATGATGGTGGTGCTGAGAAGAACGGTGTTGTAATTCTTCAGAGTCCATGCTGACCTTCCTTTTTTGCCCTTCTATGGGCAATATTAATCAATCTTTAACCTATTTTGCTACGTTTTAATTTTGTATTCAACTAGAATTTAGTCACATTTCGATTACAAGTGTTATTTTAAATAAAATAATTACTTGGTTACATCAACCGAAAGCCGTTTCATTATGAGTTTCACCTTAGTAAAATGACAACGTTTTACTATGTGTATAGATAATATATTAATAAGTAAATGGTAATGTGATTACTTTTTATCATTTGATAGAATTGGAGTTTTATGATTTTTGTCAACTAAAAATGCGCCACCCCCACACCTGGGGGCGACGCATTTCCTTTTTCAACCGCCTTACTTGTAGTTTGGCGCTTCCTTGGTAATTTGAACGTCATGTGGGTGGGATTCCCGCAGCCCGGCGTTCGTAATTTGAACGAATTGGGCTTGGTTGATTAAGGTTTGAATATCGCCGGCCCCAACGTAGCCCATCCCTGAGCGCAGTCCGCCGACCATTTGGAAGATGACATCGCTGACGTCCCCTTGTATTCAACCCGTGCTTCAATCCCTTCCGGAACCAGCTTGTTAGCTTCGTTAACTCCTCCCTGGAAGTAACGATCCGAAGAACCATGGGATTGGGCCATCGCCCCACGGAGCCCATCCCCGGTAAGACTTGTACTTCTTACCGTTATCTTCGTAAACTTCACCCGGCGCTTCGGTCGTCCCAGATAACATCGAACCGAGCATGACCGCGTTCCCACCAGCGGCCAGGGCCTTCACGATGTCACCGGAGTACTTAATCCCACCGTCGGCGATGATGGCCTTACCAAACTCGTGGGCCACGCTAGCCGCATCGTAAATCGCGGTGATTTGTGGTACCCCAACCCCGGCCACCACCCGGGTGGTGCAGATCGAACCAGGGCCGATCCCGACCTTAACTACGTCAACCCCGGCTTCAAATAGGGCCCGGGTCCCTCGCCAGTGGCGACGTTCCCGGCGATTAAGGTTTCGTTCGGGAAGTGGTCGCGGATTTCGGCGATCTTACGCAGCACCCCGGCGGAGTGACCATGGGCCGTGTCGATTACGATCGCATCGGCGCCGGCCTTAAACAGGGCTTCGGCGCGTTCAAAGGTGTCAGACGTTACCCCAACGGCAGCGGCCACCAGCAGGCGGTTTTGGTCGTCGACGGCGGCGTGGCTCATCCTCGAGTTCAGGGCGACGCTCTTCACGTTGGCCACTTCACCAGCCTGGGCCTGAATCGACATGTTCTTGTGGATGACCCCATCCCCCCTTGCAGGGCCATGGCGATCGCCATCGATGATTCGGTCACCGTGTCCATCCCAGCGGAGATAAACGGCACCTTCAGCTTCAGGTTCTTGGCGATCTGCGTGGACAGGTCAACCTCGTTTGGTAACACGTGGCTTTCAGCCGGAATCAACAGCACATCATCAAAAAGTTAGCCCCTTCTTGGCGAACTTGGTATCCCAGTTTGACATCTTTGAACAGCACTCCTTTGGAAAAATTTATATTGTTAGTACTTTACTCGATATATCGGCTTTGGTCAATCATTTCCGGCATTTCTAACCTGATTCTCATCTTTTTTGCCCAAATTATGGAACTCCCTGCCGAAGCTCCCCGAATAACGTTCGGTTTTAGAACGTAAAAAGAGGCTGGGAAAACAGAACTTTTCCCAGCCTCTAGCGTATTTTTAAATGTTAGACAGAAAACGTGGCGCCCCAGCGAGTAGGTTATTTGCCACTTTCTTCCTTAACGGCGCCGCCGGTTGGCCGACGAGCCCCAGAAGCCCCCGACAATGTGGTAGCGTTGGCGGAAGTAGACGTCGCCGAAGAAGGTCGCTACCCCAAGGATTAGGTAAGCCCAGGCGTTTAAGACTGGGTTGATGGCGTTTGGCAAGAAGGCCACTAGCATGTAGACCAGGATCCAGGCCATCAACGCCCCTAACACCAGGACAATCCGGAGCCATAACGGCCGGCGGTGTTGTTTCCCGTTTTCATCGACCGTTGGCAACAAAATCTTGTTGACGAACCCGAAGGCCGCCCCACCGGCCACGGCGACCAAGATGATTGCGACCAGCCCGGCGCTCCCGTGTTGGGCCAGCTTCAGGGTTGACGGTTGCATCAACCCCATCAGCCCAAACATGAAGGTGAAGATGGCGAAAAACATCAGCCCGTTATCTACCGACATTAAGACGGTCGAGGTCTGTTGTTGTTCGGCTGGCGTCTTCTTCGGGTGCAGGAGTTCATCGGCGTACTTGGTGGGCGTTCCAAACAGTCCCTTCGCGGTTTGCCCCGTCTTTTGACCTTCCAAGAGAGCGGTCATGGTTTCTTCTAGCAGGGCCGGCTTGGCTTCGGCCGTCGCTCCCTGGGCGTCCAGTTGCTTATTTAACTGGTACATGAAGTCTTCGTTCTTACGGGTCAACCCGGCGTTTTCAAACATCATCCCGGTCTTTTGCCGGTCTTCTTTTTAGGTGTTGGCGCTGGCGTTGTCCGGCAGCGGCGTTTTTTGTTCCTGTTCACTCACGGTGGTGTCCTCTCAATCGATTCTCTATCCTGACTAGACGTTGAAGCGGAATTCAACAATGTCGCCGTCTTGCATCACGTAGTCTTTACCTTCCAGGCGCAGCTTGCCGGCTTCCTTAACGGCGGCGTGGCTCCCGTACTGGTCAAGGTCTTCAAACGACATGACCTCAGCGCGGATAAAGCCCCGTTCAAAGTCGGAGTGGATAATCCCGGCGGCCTGCGGGGGCCTTAGTGCCCTTCCGGAAGGTCCAGGCGCGCGTTTCCTTGCCCCCGGCGGTGAAGAAGGTTTCCAGGCCCAAGAGCTGGTAAGCGGCCCGAATCAGGCGGTTTAAGCCTGGTTCTTCTACCCCTTCCATTTCCAGGAAGTCGGCCTTTTCTTCTTCGTCCATTTCGGCGATCTGTTCTTCGGCGGCGGCGGCGATCCCAATCACTTCACCATCGCCCGCCACGTGTTCTTTGATCACGTCCATGTACTTGGAAGCCTCTGGGTTGGCCATGTCGTCTTCGGCCACGTTAGCCACGTACAGGACCGGCTTAATGGTTAATAAGAAGAGCCCCTTGACGATTGGCATTTCTTCGGCGCTGAATTCCACCGACCGGGCCGGCTTGCCGGCCTGTAAGACCGGCTTAAGCTTTTCTAGGACCGCCAGTTCGGCCAGGGCGTCCTTGTCGCGCCCCTTGGCCGCCCGTTGCACCTTGGCCAAGCGGTTGTTCACGGAGTCGAGGTCGGCCATGATCAGTTCCAGGTTGATCGTGTCGATATCGTCGACCGGATCGACCTTCCCAGTGACGTGGGTGATGTCATCGTCATCAAAGGCCCGCACCACGTGAACAATGGCGTCGGTTTGGCGAATGTTTTCCAAGAACTTGTTCCCAAGCCCTTCCCCTTGGACGCCCCTTGACGATCCCGGCGATGTCGGTAAATTCAAAGGTGGTTGGCACGATCTTTTTGGCCGGGATCAGTTCATCGATCCGGGCCAGGCGGCTATCCGGCACTTCGACCATCCCGACGTTGGGGTCAATCGTTGCGAACGGGTAGTTAGCCATTTCGGCGCCCGCCTTGGTAATTGCGTTAAAGAGGGTTGACTTCCCGACGTTGGGCAACCCCACGATCCCTGCAGTTAATGACATGGTTTAAAAACTCCTTTAATCCTCTTCTTGTTCGGCCCGTTCTAAGACCTTCTTGAGCCGCTTGTTAAAGTCGTAGCGGCTCATCATGACAATGTGGCTACAGCCGGTGCACTCGATTTTAATGTCGGCACCGACCCGGATAATCTGCCACCGGTTTACCCCGCACGGGTGGGGCTTTTTCATTTCGACAATGTCGTTTAATGCGTATTCTTCCATCTTTACTACCCCTAATCAAAGTGCACCCCTAGCAGTTCCAAAATTCGGTTTAAATCCTGATTGGAACCATAGGGGATCACGATCTTGCCGCCGCGGCGCTTGGCCTGAAAGCTGACCTTAGTGCCCAACTTACCCGCTAGTTGACTCTCAGCCTCTCGTAAGTAAGGGTTGGCACTTTTAACCACTGGCTTTTGGCGCCCTTTCTTGTTAATCCCGGCCACGATCTCTTCTATCTGACGGACGGTCAGCCCCTCGTTTGCGACCCGCTTGGCTAGTTCAACTAGCCGTCGTTCGTCCTTGACCCCCAGGAGGGTCCGGGCCTGGCCCATCGATAGCTCGCCACTGGCCAGCATCTGCTTAACCTCTTCGGGCAAGCCTAACAAGCGCAGGTAGTTCGCGATGTAGGGGCGGCTCTTGCCTAAGCGGGCCGCCACCTGGGCCTGGGTCAGGTTCAAGCGTTCAATCAAGGTCTGGTAGGCCTGGGCCTCTTCTAAGGGGCTCAGGTCCTCGCGTTGCAAGTTCTCTAGGACCGCCACTTCCATCATCGTCTGGTCGTCTAAGACCCGGACAATCGCCGGAATCGTCTTGCGTTCGGTCATCTTGGTCGCCCGCAAGCGCCGTTCCCCGGCAATTAATTCGTAGCGGTTCAAATTGGGGTCCGGGCGCCGGACAATGATTGGCTGAAAGACCCCCGCCGCTTCGATTGACCGGGCTAACTCCGCTAAGCCCTCCTGGTCAAAGGTGCGCCGGGGCTGGTAGGGGTTGGGGCGGATTGAATCCACCGCCAACTCCCTAACCACTTCCCCGGGCCGGGCGGGGCGGTCAGTTGCCTTGCATCACTCATTGCATCGCCCCCACTAGTCCGTCGGGGCAACGATCGTGATCGTTAACTCCACCCCGTTAGCGGTCTTGGTTTCCTTGACCTTGGTCTCAAAGCCGTTATCGTTAACTAACTTCAAGGATTCCTTGATCGTGTTGACGGCAATCCGTGGGTCGGATACCTTGACCCGGCTGGCCACCTTCTTGGTTTTCTTCGACGCCTTCTTCTTTTTAGCCGGTTGATCCTGCGCGTCGTCTTTTTGACCGTTAACTCTTCGTCGAGGCCAAAGAGTTCGCGTTGCTTTTGGGCCTCCACTTCGCTTGGCACCGGCTTACCCTGCATCCGGGCGATCTCGTCTTCGGTCTGGCGGACCGTCCAGTCGTTATTAACAATCTTCATTAAGATGTCGCGTTGTTGGTCCTCGCTAAGGCTGAGCATGGCCCGCCCGTGGCGCTCGGAAATCTTGTGGTCCATGATTGCGTTTTGCACCGGCGTAATCAGTTGTAAGAGCCGCAACTTGTTAGCGACAAAGGACTGGCTCTTCCCCATCCCTTGGCCAGGGCCGACTGGGTCAGCTTGTTGAGTTCCATCAACTGTTGATAAGCCTGGGCCTCTTCGACCGGGCTTAACTGCGAACGTTGCAGGTTTTCGATCAGGGCCAAGGAGGCCGTTTCCTGGTCGTTCATCTTTTCGACGATCGCCGGGCCCTTGGTCCAATCCAACAGGCTCATCGCCCGGAAGCGCCGTTCCCCGGCAATGATTTCGTACTTACCAGTTTCGTATTCGCGTAAGATGATCGGTTGCAAGAGCCCGTGTTCATCTATCGTTTGGGCTAATTCTTGGATCGCCGTTTGGTCAAAAACCTGGCGGGGTTGGTAGCGATTGGGCACGATCTGCGCCAGCGGAACCTCCACGACTTGGTTTTTAACCGGCTCCTTGCTCTTCCCAATATTAAACAATGAAAATGCCATTTTACTACTCCTCAATTGCTAGACGTTAATCAGTGGCTTCTTAGCGGGTACCCGGGGCGCCGCGGATACTTCCCCGGCGTCTTAGCGACCTTATCGATCACCACCAGGTTGCGCTCCTCTGCTTCCGGCTTGGTTGGCAGGGTCAACTTGGTCGTCCCCGCCACCTGGCCACCCAGCTTGTTAATCGCTCCGGTCGCCAATTTTAACTCATCATTAACGGCGCTGGCCTTGTAAGCCAAAAAAGGCCCCACCGACCTTGGCCGCCGGTAGGCACAACTCGCCGAGTACCACCAAGCGGGCCACCGCCCGGGCGGTTACTAAGTCGAACTTTTCGCGGTACGGACTCCCCTTGGCCGCAAAGGTTTCGGCCCGGTCGTGAACCAGGTGCACCCCGGTCAAGCCGAGGTCATCACACAGGTCGGCCAAGAAGTTGATCCGCTTGTTTAGGGAATCAACGATCGTGACTTCCAACTGGGGAAAGGCGATCTTCAGCGGCAAGGACGGGAAACCCGCCCCGGCCCCAATGTCGCACAAAGTCAGGGCTTGGCTTTGGAGCTTAGGGTAGGCGAAGGCCCCAGTCAAAGAATCGTAAAAGTGTTTCAGGTAAACTTCTGTTTCGGCCGTAATCGCCGTTAGGTTTAAGTGTTCGTTGGTTTGAACCAGCAGCTGATAGTAACGCGCAAACTGCGCCATCTGGGCGTCCGTCAGCGCAATGCCGTGGTCAAGGAGGGCTTGACGAAATTCTTCTGGGTTCATATCTTTTTCCTTTCCGTGAAACATCTTGTTCCACGTTACCCTACCACTTTACCTTAATAAGCCCGTTGTTTCAAGCGATCTCCGGCTTTCTGGCGGGAATCATTTCCCGGGAAATGATGCCAAAAAGCTGGGAGAAAAGAACGCTTTTCTCCCAGCTTTTATTAATTCTCTGAATTTCCCACTCTATTACTTATTCATTGCCGCCACTTCTTCTAAGAACCACTTGTTGAAGGCCGCGGCGTCGATGTCAACGCAGACCTTAGCGTTGACCTTGCCGTCGTGGTAGGCGCCACGAACGTCACCAACCGTAGCCCCAATGGCCGGGCCATCCGTTACCACGTCAATCCACATTTCCTTGGTCGTGAAGGCCTCCGGGTGGAGGAGGTAAAAGATCGTGTTAACGTCGTGCATCGGGTGCCCGTCCTGGTCGTCCCCGTCGTTGTAGTGGGTCACCAGGTCGTGAAGCATCTTGCCGGCTTCGCCCATCTCCAGGAGCTTCTCTTGGCTGGCTGGGGTTAGGAGGGCCTTTAAGGTCACGTCCAGGCCGACCATCACAATCGGTACGCCGGCGTTGTACATGATCTTAGCGGCGTCCGGGTCGGTAAAGACGTTGAACTCAGCGGCCGAGGTCATGTTCCCACCGGAGATGGAACCACCCATCGCCACGATTTGCTTGATGTGGGACTTCACCTCTGGGTACTGGGAGAAGAGCAGGGCGATGTTAGTGTAAGAGCCGGTTGGCACCAGGGTCACCTCATCTTCTGCCATGATGGCGTCGCGCAAGGCTTCGACGGCCGTCTTTGCTAGCGGTTGACCAAAGTCATCGCCGAAGTCGTAACCCGGCATCCCGGATTCCCCGTGAATGCGGGCCGCGTCTTCAAACGGCTTGATTAACGGCGCCACCGCCCCGCCGGCCACCGGGATTTGGTCGTTTTGCCAAAGAAGTTAACGATCTTTAAGGCGTTGGCGGTCGTCTTATCAACGGTTACGTTCCCAGCCACCGTAGTGATCAGCTTCAAGTCCAGGCTCGGGTCGTTGATCGCCATCGTCAGTGCGGCTGCGTCATCAATTCCTGGGTCAGTATCCATAATAATTTTAGTCGTCATGTTCATTCCTCCAATTTAAGAAAACGCTTTTATTTTAGCGGGAAGAAAAGAGGTTGGGAAAAAACTCGTTTTCTCCTAACCTCTTGTCTAATTTCTTGGCTGTTACACAGATAACGTGGCAACCAACCGCAGGCCTAGTGTCTAAGTACGGACAAAGAACGCTGCTGATGGCACCAACCTTTGCCCTAAGCTTAGCCAAACGGCCTGCCGAACGGGTTGGTTCCCACTCCTAGTTCTACCAAACAAACAAACCAACAATTGCGGCGGACAGCAGGGATACTAAGATCCCGGATAACAACAGGTAGCCAATGTTAGTGGCGATGTAGTCGTTATCTTCCTTACCAACCAGACCCTTGAAGGCCCCGATGATCATCCCGATCGTCCCGAAGTTGGCAAAGGACGTTACGAAGGTGGTCAAAACGGCCTTTAAGTGTTCTGGGTATTGGTTGATGACACCGGTCACCTTACCCATAACAACGAATTCGTTGGTAACCAGCTTCATCCCCATGTCTTGGGAAAGCATCCAGGCTTGGTGCACTGGCAGCCCCATTAACCAGGAGAATGGGAACATGATAACCCCAAGGATGGCTTCCAAGGAGAGTGGCTTCCAGATCAAGGCCAGGAGCTTGTCAATCAAGGCGGCCAAGGCAACAAAGGCTACAACGTTTGCGACGATGATCAGGATTAACCGACCGGCGCCCAAAATAGAATCCCCTAAGAAGGAGAAGAATGGTTCACGCTTTTCGCCTTCTTGCTTGATGGTTTCAATCGTGTCTTCTTCTTCTGGTACAACGATTGGGTTCATTAACGCAGTCGCAATCAGGGAGTTGACAATGTTAATCGGCACCGCCGTTAGGATAAATTGCCCCGGCATCATTTCGATGTAGGCCCCTAAGATCGACGCCGTCACACATGACATTGACATCATGGCGATCGTCAGGTTCCGTTCGCGACTCATCTTCCGTAATTGCATCCCGGAGATGGCCAGAACTTCCGTGTTCCCTAAGAACATCATTTCAACGGCGAAGAAGGATTCAAACTTCGCTTGGCCGGTGATAAAGGACAGGCCCCGTCCGATCCACTTGATGATCCAAGGTAAGACCCCGATGTAAGTCAGGATATCAAACATTGGAACAATCATCAGGATTGGCATCAGTGCCGAACAGATAAAGTTTAAGTTCTTTGCGTCATACCAACCACCAAGGGCGAAGATCGTCCCGGTAGAGGAAATATCAACAATCCAGGCAAAGCCGTCAGCGGCAGCCTTAACCCCGGCACGTCCGGCAGCAGAACCGGTCAAGAACCAAGCCAAGACCAAGTTGAGGACCACCATGATGGCGATGGCCTTCCAGTTGATCGCTTTCTTGTTCTTGGAGAAGAGGAATCCAATTGCCAAGAAGACAATTATCCCAAGAATATTGATTGCAAGATACATGGGAAAACACCTTTCCTTAATTTAATGAATAATAGCAACAAACATCCCTCCGCTAGCAAACCAGGGGGGAATCATTTCTTAAAGCAAGAATAACATTGATTAAGGAAAAGTAAAGCGCCTCCTTGGCGATCTTTGTGAAAAATGACAGCGTTTTCCCTAACGTTCGTCAGTACATCGTTTTACATCAACATTCCGGCGTTCGGAAACGGTTCCAAAATTTCACAAACTAATTTTTAAATTTTCTAGCCGGAGCCTGTTAAGCGTGATTTAACAAGCCCCTTTCTGGTATCCCCTAATTTTGTGCACCCGTTTTCACTAAATCAATCGTTTTACTTGGTTAATCGCTAAACCGACCATTTGAGGTCATCGTTCGGATTGCACATTTGCACATAAGATCGCAGATTAGGCCGTGTGCGGTTGGTGTTTCCTAGCCGACCAGATCGGTATCGGGTGCCCATCCAGGCACCCTTTTTGTACCCTCAAACTAAAAAACTAGCCACCGGGTGAGGTGGCTAGTGAAGTAATGGAAAGACTGTCTGCCGTTGCGTTTGGACAGTTAAGCTAATTTTGTTTACCTGACGAATTACTTTCGTGTACCAAGGAGATGGCAAAGCGCCATTGCTAAACCGACAACTAGTCTTTAGGAAATTTAATGGGTTGATGTGATGTGGGGTGAGTATTGTTACTACAAATTGTTGATAACAAACGTTGACGAGTGATTCTTCTCGATTGATTAGGCAACGGTACTTGAATCCTTCCACACCTTCATTATAATGAAAGCGCTTTCCGAATTCAAGCGCCAACTAATTTTTCTCGGTCACCTTTTGCCCCCCACCAAGAAGTAGTAACCAACGAAGAGGCAGGCAAAGAAGACCATTGAAATGATCAGGGAAACCCGGGTTGCTGGCACGATGAAGAGGACAATCAAAACGAAGATGAAGAAGATAATCGTCACCCAGCTAGTGATTGGGTAACCAGGCATCGAAAAGCCGGCGATCCCCTCTGGGTGCTGTTTGCGGTAGGCAATGTGGCACCACAAGATAATCAGCCAAACGAAGACGAAGTTGATCGTCGAAACCCCGGAAATGATGTTAAAGATCCCGGCGGGCATGACGTAGTTTAAGATCACGACCACAAACAGGATTAAAGACGAGAAGGTCAGGGCCTTGTTGGGCACCGCCTTATTGGACAGGTCGGCAAACTTCTCCGGAGCGTTACCACCGGTTGCTAGTGCGTACAGGGAGCGGCTGGTGGAGAAGATGGCGGAGTTGGTGGCTGACATGGCGGCGGTTAAAACCACGAAGTTTAAGATGGCGGCCGCCGACGTCACCCCAATCCCGGTGAAGACCTGAACGAAGGGGCTCGAAGTCGTGGTGATCTTGTTCCACGGGTAGACGGCCATGATGGCGATCATTGACCCGATGTAAAAGAGCCCGATCCGGATTGGCAAGGTGTTAATCGCCTTGGGGATGTCGGTGTTGGGATCGCGGGTTTCCCCAGCGGTCAGCCCCACCATTTCGATCCCCACGAAGGCAAAGACCACCATTTGAAAGGACATCAAGAAACCGTACGCCCCGGTTGGGAACAGCCCCCGTGGTTAACCAGGTTGGCAAAGGAGGCGTAGCCGGTGTGGGTCTTAGTGTGGAAGAGGACCATGGCTAAGCCGACGACGATCAAGGCAATAATGGCGACGACTTTAATCGTCGAAAACCAGCTTTCTAACTCGCCGAATAACCCAACGTTGACCATATTAACCAGCATCAATAAGGCGACGATTACCAGCGGCCCCACCCATTGTGGCAGGTTGGGGAACCAGTATTTGAGGTAAATCGGTCGCCGTTAAATCGGCCATTGCCAGCGATAACCAGCAAGACCAGTACGTCCACCCGGCGATAAATTCCATCCGGTCACCCAAGTACTCCTTGACCGAATCGATAAAGGAGTGCTTGGACGGGTCGGCCAGGAGTAATTCCCCGAGCGCCCGCATCATGAAGAAACAAAAGATCCCCACGATCAGGTAGGTCAAAATAATCGCCGGCCCCGCGGCCCGAATGGCACTCCCGGAACCGAGGAATAGCCCGGTCCCGATGGCGCCCCCAATGGCGATCATCGTAATGTGGCGGCTCTTTAACGAGCGTGACAGCTTTGGTTGCGTTTCAGTTTGCTTATCCATTCTCTCTATCCTCCTGCGTGTGATTTGGGGAAACCTGGTGATAAAAAGACGCCCCTGGTAATTAATACCAGGGACGTCATCACACGCGGTTCCACCCATCTTCATAGACTTGTCGTCTACCTCTCGGTCAATAAAGGAACCACCCTTTTGTACGCGCACATGCCATTCGGTTTGACCGGCTTTGCAGCTCCCACCGGCTCTCTTTGCTAACCTCTAATTAAAATTTAATTTCTATTATAACCGTCGCTGACTAAATGTCAACCGATATACATTTGAACTACTCGGCCATAAATGACCGAGCTTCTGGGAACAAAAAGGGAAGTGGAAAACAACCTCCTTGGCAGACCGTATGACTAAGCTAGAGCGAACGGTTGGTGCGACACGCACCGTTCTTCGCCCGTACTTAGGCACTAGGTCTGCGGTTGTTTTCCACGTTAGCAGTATAACAGTCAGTGAAATAAAAGTGACCGGAAGAAAATTTTCTCCCAGCCACTTCCTTAATTACACATTCAAAACCTTGTCCAAGAAGCTCTTGGTGTCAGGGTGTTGCGGGTGATCAAAGATCTCTTCCGGCGTCCCTTGTTCGCGGATCACACCATCATGGAAGAAGACCACGCGATCGGCTACCCGCTTGGCAAAGCCCATTTCGTGGGTCACGACGATCATCGTCATCCCCTGCTTAGCCAAGGTTTGCATAACCTCCAGCACGTCCCCCACCATTTCTGGGTCCAGCGCACTGGTTGGTTCGTCAAAGAGCATCACGTCCGGCTTCATCGCCAGGGCCCGGGCAATTGCCACCCGCTGCTTTTCTCCCCGGACAGCGTCGTCGGATAAACGTCGGCCTTGTCCTTTAAGCCCACGACGTCCAAGTACTTGAGGGCGGCTTCGTCCGCCTCTTCTTTGGTCATCTTCTTGAGCTGGGTAGGGGCCAGCGTGATGTTTTGCTTAACGGTCATGTTCGGGAAAAGGTTAAAGTGTTGGAACACCATCCCGATGTTTTGGCGCACCAAGTCGATATTGGTGTGCTTGTCGGCAATGTCGTAACCATCGACGTAAACGTGGCCGGAGTTGGTTTCTTCCAACCGGTTCAAGCACCGCAAGAAGGTACTCTTCCCCGAGCCGGACGGCCCGATCATGCAGACCACTTCGTTTGGTAACACGTTGAGGCTAATGCCCTTTAAGACCTCGTTATTGCCATAGCTCTTATGGAGGTCCACTACTTGAACTTTGTATTTCTTATCCATAATTTAAGCCATCTTTCTTTGTACGTAGTTTGAAAGCCAAGTCAACAGGGTGATGATGATGATGTAGATCACCCCAATGATTAACCACATCTTGAACCCTTCCATGTTCTGGGCGATGATGACTGTCCCGGTTTGGGTCAGTTCCATGACCCCGATTGCCGAAAGGATTGACGTGTCCTTTAAGGTGATGATCAATTGGTTAACCAAGGACGGCACCATGATCTTGATCCCTTGTGGCATGATCACCTTCACTAAGGCCTTGTAGTACGGTAGCCCCAGTGAACGAGCGGCTTCCCACTGCCCGCGGTCAACGGCTTGGAAACCACCCTTAACGATCGCCCCGATGTAGGCCCCTTCGTCAAACATCAGGGTCAAAATTCCGGCGGTAAAGAGCGGAATCTTGTGGCCGATTACGGACGGCATCCCGATGTAAATGAAGAAGGCCAAGACGATCATTGGCATCCCCGGAAGATGTAGATGATGACAGAAGAAATCGACGAGAAGATCTTCCCGTCGGAGATCCCCATCACCCCGAGGATAACCCCGAACAAGAGGGCTAAGGCTGCCCCGACGACGGTCAGGAGCAGGGTTTCACCCAACCCGCTTAAGAGGGCGTCCTTGTTGGACTTGATCAGGCCCCAAACGCTCCGGTCGCTGTCCGTTTCGGTCTTGGCAGCGTCACCCTTAGTATACTTGTTGATGATCTTTTGCATCCGACCCGTTTCCTTGAGCCAGGTGATCCCGTCGTTTAACTTGTTGAGCAGTTCTTGGTTTTGCCCCTTCTTAACTCCCATGGCCACTGGCGTCGAGTTAATTTCTTTGGTGACGATCTTAAGCTTGATCCCGTTTCGGATCCCGTATTGCAGAACCGGACCATCATCGAAGGTGGCCGCGGCGTTGCCGTTCATCACGTCGTTCCACATCGTATTGGAGGTGTTGAAGTACTTCACCTTAAAGCCGTACTTGTCCTTAACCGAGTTAGCGTAAATGGCGCTAGAGGTCCCGGACTTAACGTCGACGGTCTTACCCTTTAACTGGCTGAGCTTGGTGATCTTACTGTTTTCCGGCACCGCCATTACGACCCCGTCAGTGTAGTAGGACTTGGAGAAGTCGATCTTGGCCTTCCGTTCGTCGGTAACCGACATCCCACCCATGCTAGCATCGATTTGACCAGCTTCCAACGCCGTTAAGGTGGCGTTAAAAGACATGATCTTTAAGTTGTACTTAAATCCTTCGTGCTTGGCGATTTCGCGCAGCATTTCAATTTCAATCCCGGGGTTTTTCCGTTGTAGGTCCCGTTTTTATCTTGAATTTCGAAGGGTTCGAATGTGTCGACCGTCCCGATCGTGTAGGTCTTTTCGGCGTGTGCAGGTTCACTGCCGACCACCATCAATCCGAGTACGACTCCGGCGACTACGGCCAGACTAGTTAGCCCGCGTTTGAGCCAATGCTTCATCCTTACCACTCCCCTTACAATATCATTAGATTTTAAAGTTACTATTTACTACTTTATCACTTGTAAACCTTAACGAAAAGTAAAGTTGCCCAAAACTGTCAATTAAAAGGTTGTAATCATTTCCTTAGAATAAATATTAAGCTCAACTCCGCTAAAAAACTTAATTTTGTAAAGTCTAAATCTGGTTGACACCGGTTAGTTCCGTGGTAAATTCACCAATAGTTACATTGTGATGGGAACCCAGTAGAAGCCGTCCCGCTGGCCAAGGGAGCTAATGGTGGTTGGAAATTAGCGCACGGGCGGTCTTCGAATTACACTCCCATCAATTTTTTAATCTAATCCGCGTTAAATGAGGTGCGTTTTTACGCAAAAAATGGGTGGTACCACGGCTGAGTCGTCCCTGTGCTAAGGCATAGGGGCGCTCTTTTTTTCATTTAAAACGGAAACACCATTACTTTGGAGGACCATTATGAACATTATCGATGAATTGAAGTGGCGCGGGCCTTAAACCAAGCCACCGACGAAGAAGGCTTACGGGAACTGACCGAAGAAAAGAAGATTGCCCTGTACTGTGGGACCGACCCGTCCGGTGACAGTCTACACATCGGCCACTTAATTCCCTTCATGATGCTCAAGCGGTTCCAATTAGCCGGTCACAAGCCGGTGATCCTAATTGGGGAGGGACCGGGACCATCGGGGATCCCTCCGGACGCAAGACGGAACGGGACCTGGAAACGATGTCCAAGCTAGAACAAAACGTCCAATCCCTGACCAAGCAAATGATCCGCTTGTTCGGGACCGAAAACTTCACGATCGTTAACAACTACGACTGGCTGTCCAAGTTCACCATGATCGACTTCTTGCGCGACTACGGGAAGCTCTTCAACTTAAACACAATGCTCAACAAGGAAGTTGTCGCCTCCCGCCTGGACGCCGGGATCTCCTTTACCGAATTTACCTACCAAATCCTACAGGCGATCGACTTCTTGCACCTCTACCGCCACAACGACGTCCAACTCCAAATCGGGGGTCCGACCAGTGGGGGAACATTACGTCGGGGATCGACCTGATTCACAAGGTTGAAGGTAGCGATACCAAGGTCTTCGGGGTAACGATTCCGCTGATGCTCAAGGCCGACGGGACTAAGTTCGGTAAGACAGCCGGGGAGCCGTTTGGCTTGATCCCGAAAAGACCTCGCCGTACGAATTCTACCAATTCTGGTTGAACCAAGATGACCGCGACGTTGTGAAGTACCTCAAGTACTTCACCTTCTTATCCCAAGAAGAAATCGCCGGCTTAGAAGAAAAGGTCCAGACCGAACCGTGGAAGCGTGAAGCACAACGCCGCTTAGCCCAGGAAGTGACCACCTTCGTTCACGGCCAAGCCGCTACCGATCAGGCCGAAAAGATCTCGGCCATCCTCTTCTCCGGTAACATCCAAGACCTGACGACGGCCGAAGTTGAACAGGCCTTTGCCGGCACCCCGAGCGTCGAGGTCAGTGCCGAACCGGCCAACATCGTCGACTGGCTGGTCGACACTAAGATCGAACCTTCCAAGCGCTAGGCCCGCGAAGACGTCAAGAACGGCGCCATTCGCGTTAACGGCGAGAAGGTGACTGACCTTGAGGCCACCCTTGACCCCACCGCTAAGTTTGACGGTAAGTACGTGGTCATCCGGCGCGGTAAGAAGAACTACACCCTGGCAAAAGTCCACGCCTAGGTCTTTTCAAGAACCTAAGCAGGGCTTACAATAGTCAATAATCAGACCGGGAAAACAGTAGAAGGTGCTCAAACAGAGACGGCTGACCTTGGTGAAACAGCCGGCGCCCCTTCGAATTGGAGCCGCGGTCAACATTGCAATACACCAATAAGTGATGGGGATTTCCCCGTAAGATAGGTGGCACCGCGGTCATTCGTCCTATCCTCCTCGGGGGTGGGGCGTTTTTATTGGCGCCACCACGGAAAGGAATTTAATATGAAAAAGAAAGTTATTTTAACCGGTGACCGCCCCACCGGCAAACTCCACATCGGGCATTACGTTGGTTCCCTGCGCGAACGGGTCAAGATGCAAGAAAGCGGCGAATACGATCCCTTCATCATGATCGCCGACCAACAAGCCCTAACCGACAACGCCCGCGACCCCGAAAAGATCCGCCGCTCCCCTGACCGAAGTGGCCCTCGACTACCTGGCGGTGGGCCTGGACCCGGCCAAGTCGACCCTCTTCGTGCAATCCCAGATTCCGGCCCTGGCCGAACTGAACTTGTACTACCTCAACCTGGTGACCGTTTCCCGCTTGGAACGTAACCCGACCGTTAAGGCCGAAATCCAACAAAAGAACTTTAACCGCTCGATCCCGGCCGGTTTCTTCACCTACCCGGTCAGCCAAACCGCCGACATCACCGCCTTTAAGGCCAACCTGGTGCCGGTTGGTGACGACCAAGAACCGATGCTGGAACAGGCCCGCGAAATCGTCCGGACCTTTAACTCCATCTACGGCAAGTGCTGGTCGAACCAGAAGGGGTCTTCCGCCAAAGGGGCAGGGCCGGATCCCTGGTTTGGACGGTAACGCCAAGATGAGCAAGTCACTGGGCAACGCCATCTACTTATCCGATGACGAAGACACCCTAAAGAAAAAAGGTCATGTCGATGTACACTGACCCGAACCACATTCACGTCGAAGACCCGGGCCAAGTCGAAGGCAACGTCGTTTTCACCTACCTAGACATCTTCGACAAGGACACCGCTAAGGTCCAAGAGCTAAAGGACCACTACCGCCACGGTGGCCTGGGGGACGTCAAGATTAAGCGTTACCTGATGGAAGTCCTTAACGCCGAGTTAGCCCCGATCCGACAACGGCGCGCCGAATTCGCCAAGGACCTCCCCACCGTCATGGACATGTTAAAGGCCGGCAGCGACCGGGCCAACCAAGTCGCCGCCCAGACCCTGGATGAAGTCAAGGATGCGATGGGGTTAAACTACTTCAAGTAGGATTTATTGCCCGGGAAATATGGGTAAATCAAAATAAAGCTCCGGCACTGCTGTAAGGCGGTGCTGGAGCTTTTAATACGAAAAAACCACCCGCAAACTGCGAATGGCTTTGAAAAGTGACCCGTACGGGATTCGAACCCATGATACCACCGTGAAAGGGTGGTGTCTTAACCACTTGACCAACGGGTCATTTAAGGACGGATATGATCTTATCAACTATTCGCCCAAAAGGCAAGTAAAATGGTCGAATTAATTTAAAAAATAACCGCCTTAGCCCTGCAAAGCTAGCGGTTATTTAACCAAATTGCATGCCACCGTTTTTGACGGCGCTACTCGGGAGGCCCTTCACAGCCTCCCTTTTTAAATTGTCATTATGGCACGGCGATCGGGGCGGTCAACTAGCTACCCTTTTAAAATCCAAAGCGGGGACGTTTCCTGATGGTTACGTTCCCGCTTTTTTTGCAAACAACCAGCAGGCCTGCGGTTGTTTGCCACTCTCTTTTTACTTGTTGTTAAACGGCACGGCGTTTTCCTTGGTGATCTTGGTGATGCCGTGGAAGTACGGTACCAAGACTTCTGGAATCGTCACGGAGCCGTCTTCGTTTTGGTAGTTTTCTAAGATGGCCGCCAACGTCCGCCCAACGGCTAAACCAGAACCGTTCAGGGTGTGCACGTATTGGAGCTTACCGTTTTCGTCCCGGTATTGCATGTGCAGGCGCCGGGCTTGGAAGTCCAAGCAGTTGGAGCAAGAGGAAACTTCCCGGTACTTGTTTTGGGCCGGCATCCACAGTTCCAGGTCGTGGGTTTCGGAGGCCGTGAAGCTCATGTCCGAAGTCGTCAGGGTGATGACGTGGTACGGCAGGCCGAGCTTTTGGAGGATGTTTTCGGCGTTGGCCGTCATCTTGTCGAGTTCTTCCCAGGAGTGATCTTGCTTGGTGTACTTAACCATTTCGGCCTTGTTGAATTGGTGCATCCGGATCAACCCGCGGGTATCGCGACCAGCTGACCCAGCTTCGGAACGGAAGCTAGGCGTCAAGGCCGTCACGTAAACTGGCAGCTTTTCTGCAGGGATCACTTCGCCGGCAAAGTAGTTGGTCAACGGAACTTCGGCGGTCGGGATCAGGGTCATGTCTTCGCCGTTCACTTGGTAAACGTCCTGCTTGAACTTCGGGAATTGACCGGTCCCGTACATCGCGTGAGCGTTGACGATGTACGGCGGCAAGACTTCGGTGTAGCCTTCCTTCATGTGTTCATCGAGCATGAAGTTGTACAGCGCCCGTTCTAATTGAGCCCCGAGGCCGACGTAGTAGACGAAGCGGGAGCCGGAAACCTTACCGGCCCGTTCAAAGTCCAAAATCCCGAGGTTTTCGCCGATTTCCCAGTGGTGCTTTGGTTCAAAGTCGAATTGACGGGCTTGACCTACCTTACGCAGTTCTTCGGCCCCATCTTCGGTTAGGCTAACCGGCACCCCTTCGTGAGGGACGTTCGGCAGGTGGGCTAACTTGTCAAAGAGGTCCTTGTCGTTTGCTTCCACCTGTTCGTCTAAGGCCTTGATGTCTTCGCCGACTTGGCGCATCTCGGCAATTGCTTCGTCAGCGGATTGCTTGGCCCGCTTAGCTTCCCCTGATCTTCTTGGAGGCTTCGTTACGCTTGGCCTTCAGGGCTTCGGTTTGTTGCAGGAGTTCGCGCCGCTTGGCGTCCAGTTCCAGCACAGCGTCGAATTCTTCTGGTTGAACGCCCCGGGTGGCCAGCTTTTCTTTGAACCAGTCCGGTTGTTGGCGAATTTGCTTGATGTCTAACATTGAAATTCCTCCTTATGAATGCAAAAAGAGCCACCCGATCCACAGTTGGGACGAAATGGCTCTTGTTCCGCGGTACCACCCAAGTTTGCTGAAATCAGCACGCTCTATGGTGAATAACGGCCACCAGACCGTGCGGCATTACCCGCCCACATTGATGGTGCCGGAGTTTCGGAAGCTGGCTTCCACCACCCGCCAGCTCTCTTGGTTCCTACTTGAAGCACCCCGTGTTTTGAAATTACAGCCATTTTAATATAGTCGCTCGTCTTGGCAACTATTTCCCGGGAAATTAGTCCGTTGCCAGGTGATATTTAACCTTGCTGCGCCCATTCTCCGCGATCACCTGTAACTGATCGGGGATCTGCTCCTCCAGCTCGGTCACGTGGCTGATGATACCAATCATTCGGTTGCCGTCCAGGCTTTGCAAGGTATCCAGGGCTTCACCCAAGGCGTCTTGATCTAGGGAGCCGAACCCTTCGTCAACGAAGAGGGCTTCGATTTCAACGCCCCATGGTGGCGCTGAACGACTTCCCCGAGGGCCAACGCCAGCGCCAGGGCGGTCAAGAAGCTCTCACCCCCGACAGGCTTTGCACCTTGCGCGCTTTGCCGGCGTAGTCATCGTCGGCGTAAATTTCCAACCCGTTTTTGTTCTGCCGCCCCTTAAAGTCGGCTTCCCCATCCAGGTGCATTTGGTAGCGACCGTGGGTTAACTTAGCTAGCCACTGGTTAGCGACCGCCAAGACCTCGGTAAAGTAGTGGCGTTGGACATACCGCTGCAAGCCTAACTGGGTCCCGCCCTGCCCCTTCAGTAGGGCGCACAGGCTGGAAAGTTCCCGCAGTTGGCGCTCGGTGTCGCCCTGCTTAGCCGCCTTTTTTTCGACTTGTTGTTTAATTTCCTTGATCCGCGTCAGGGCGTTGCCTTGTTCAATCACCGCCCCTTTGAGCTGGTCCAACTTCACCTGGGCTTTCTTCAACTGCCCCGCCGTCTTTTTCCACGTCCGGCTTAGGCCGGCCGGCGATTTGTTCTACCAACCGTTGGCGCCGGTCGGCCAGGCTCGCCAGCCGTTGACGGTAGTCGTTGACCTCCCTTTGGCGGGCCGCCAGTTCCGGAACGCGGGCCAGGGCCCGTTCAAAGACCTCCCACGCTGCTTGGCGTTCTGCTAGGGCCGCCGTTAGTTCCCGCTTGCGTTGGTCCACTTCGGCTGCGGTCGCTTTGGCGCTGTCCGCTAGCTGCTGGCTCGTGGTGGTCAGTTGGGTTAATTGGGTTTGGGCCCGACTAAGGGCGTCCTGGTTTTGCGTTTGCTGGCTGGCAAAGTCCGCTAACGCCTGTTCCTCTTCCTTTAGCCACCGCTCGGCACTCGCCAGGTCCGGCAGTTCGGCGGGCAACTGGCCCTGCTTGTTAACTAACTCGGTTTGGGTTTGGTTGACGTTCAGGCGCCCTTCATTGACCGCTGCTTGCAGTTCCTGGTACTTTGCTTGCCCCGCCTGGATCTGCTTGGTCAGGCTTACCTGGCGTTGCTGGTTTTCCGTTTCCTTAGCTTGGGCGTTTTGCAATTCCTGGCGGTCGTGGTCCAGCGCCGCGACGGCTTCGGCCACGGCCGCCGTGGCTGCCTCCAGGTCACCCGCTGGGCTTGCCACGGCTTGGCAAAGCGTTGCCAATTCGTCTTGGAAAGTTGCCCGTCCCTTTTCTAGCTGGCTGTCTTGGTTCGCTTGCCGCGTGGTTAAAGTCGCCAGGGTCGTTTCCGCCTTGGTCACTTTCGCCTGGGCCGCATCTAGCGTTGCCTCGGTTACTTCCTGGCCCGTTTGCACCGCCGTGGCGACGTGGGGGTGGGTGGTACTCCCGCAAATCGGGCAGGCCTCCCCCTTCCTCCAGCTCGCTAGCCAGGGTTGCAATCATGGCGGCGAGGCGGGCCTTCTTCTTTTCTTTAAGGTCCGCTTGAGCGGCTTGGGCGGTTTTTTTAGCCTCGGCAAGCTGAGCGTTTAGGTCACGTAGGGCTTGCTCCTGGTTGGCCAGCTCCTTGGCTTGCTCCCCGAGGGCGGTCACTGCCTGTTGCCAGCGGACTACTTGTTGGACCCTGGTGGCAATCGTAACCGCCGCTTGGGTCAGGTCGGGAGCGGCTTGGAGTTCCTGATCCACCCGGTCTAACTCGGCCTGTAACTTAGTCAGGGCGCTCGTTTGGTCACTAACCGTCCGTTCTTGTTCAACTTGGGCCCGGCGCTCTTTTTCCAGCCGCTTACTTAGGGCGGCCACCTCTTCAAAGAGGGGAGCTTCTCTCGAATGTTGGCCACTTGGCGTTGGCGTTCTTGGACGGCCGGTTCTTGTTCCTTTAACCGTTCGGCCACTTGGGTCAATTCTTGCACCCGCACCTTAACCGCGGCTTGTTTTTGTTCACACGCCGCTTGCTGCTTGGTGAGGTCCGCCAGTTTGGTCGTCCCGGCTTGCCACTCGTGGTATGCCGTTTGGTGTTGTTGGGCCCACGCCGTTTCTTCGTTTTCGTCGGCCAAGCGTTTAATTTGCGGCGCCCGTTCTTTAAGCTCCAATTGTTGCGTTTCACAGGAAACTAACGCAGCGTGGTCCTCGGCCAAGCGCCGTTCCGCGGTCAACTGGGCTTGCAACTGGTCGGCCGCTTTTTGTGCCGTGGTTACTTGTTCGGTAACCGCCCTTAGCTCCGCCTTTTTTTCGGTCAGCAGGTCCCCGACCGCCACTTGCCACTGGTCGAGCTCTAGCTGGTCGCTAACCCCGTCAACTTGGCCCATCAGGACCTTGAGCTGACTGGTGATGTCTTGGGTTTGATCACGCATACTTTTGGCGCGCTCATCCAGCTTCGTGACCCAGTTGGTGTAGAGCTGGGTTTGAAAGAGTGTGGTGAGGATCTCTTCTTTGGTCTTGGAATCCGCCATTAAAAAGCGTTGCACCTCGCCCTGGGGCAGGATGATCAGCTGGCGGAACTGACTGGCGTTGACCCCCAAAAGGTCCTGAACGAACTGATTGACCTCGGTGATCTTCGTCAACTCACGGGGTTTTCAGCGCCAACTGGGTACACTAGCGAAACCTTTGGGTCGTATTGCTTTTTCCCCCTTGCCCCGGGTCATCGTCAGGACTTGCCGTGGCCGCCGGTAGACTTGGTAGGTGACCCCCTTATGTTCAAATAGGAAGGTTACCTCGGTCACCTGCTTGGGGTCGCAAAGTCGGAGCGAAACATTTCGGCCGACCGGCGCTCGTTGGAGGCGTTGCCGTACAGGGCCACGCACATGGCGTCAAAGATGGTCGTCTTCCCGCTCCCGGTGTCGCCGGCAATCAGGTATAACGGGCTAGCGTCAAACCTGGTGAAGTCAATCGTGGTGTCTTCGTACGGCCCAAAGTAGTGCATCGTTAACTTGAGTGGTTTCATCCTTCCTCCTCCTTTTGGGCTGCTAGCAGGGCGTCTTTAGCCCACTGGCGCTGGTTATCGCTTAACTCTTCACCGGTCACCTGGTGGTAAAAGTCACTCAACAGGGCCAGCGGATCCTTGTTTTCCAAGTCCTGCGCGGGCGCCGCTAGATCACTCTGGTCAGCGGCCTTGTTCACCCGGCTAAGAGCAATGATTTTAGGGTAGTAGTGGCGCAGCTTGTTCATCAAATCTGGGATCGGCGCCGTATCGGTCAACTCAATTACAAAAAAGTCGTCCTCCTGGTAGTGGCTGGCGTACTCCACCGTTGCCAGTTCGTCAAAGGATCCGGTTAGCTTCACTAGGTCGTGGAGCGGCTCTAAGGGGACCCACTGAAGGTTAAAGGGCTGGGTGTCAACGATCCAGACGCCCTTATCGAGGTTGACCTCGCTCGCCGAAAACTTGAGCGGTGATCCGGCGTACTTAACCCGCGGTGCTTGAAGGGCGTTTTTATTGTGCAAGTGGCCCAACGCCACGTAATCAAAGGGTGCCATCAGGTCAACCGGTACCGCATCGAGGCCCCCCACCTCGGTTTGGGTTTCCGAATCGGTGTGGCTGGATCCGGCCGCAAAGAAGTGGGCCACCAAGACGTGGGCGCGGTCCGGGTCAAATTCTTCTTCCATCTTAGTCACGATCCGGGCCATTGCCGTTTTCAAATCCCTGATCTCCGGGTCACCAAAGTAATTACGTACCTCCTGGAGGCCAAAAAAGGGCAGCAAGAAGAACTGGGTGTCGCCCAGGGTGACCGGCTCTTCGATGGCCTGGGCGACCGTGGTGTGCATAAAGAAGTTGGTCGCCTTAAACCAGTCCCCCCGGTGGCTAAACGGACCGCCGAATCGTGGTTGCCCGAGACCGCCAAGAGTGGCCAACCTTCCTTAAGATTCATTTGAATTAAGTCTTTGTTTAACTCTTCGACCGCCTCTTCGCTTGGAACTGAGCGGTCGTAAAGGTCCCCGGCGACCACCACGGCATCAACTTTATAATCCTTTGCTAATTGATTAATTTTTAAGAAGGCGTCGTGCTGTTCGGCCAGTAAATCGAACCCATTCAACTTTTTACCAACGTGCCAATCGGCAGTGTGTAGAAACCTCATTCGTTCCCCCTCCTCTGAACATGTGTTTGTTTAATTATTTTAAACTTCCTTCCGGGGCTGGTCAACGCTTGGTAGCTTGGTCTTAGTTTACAATCTTTACTCATCACGCTAAAATTGAGTCAAGTTTATATTTTAACCACAATTTAAGTATTTTTTATTCTAAAGAATTTAAGTATTTTTTTATTCTAAAGATAGAGTAAAATTAAGCCTTGGTTAACCCAGAACAATACCCAGAAAGGAGCACCGCTAACCATGCTGAAGGATCGTCCTGCGGTGGCGTTTTGTTTGCGAACGCTTTTTTATTTTGCTGTCTTGATGGTGCTGATCTACATGTACGGCTACTTTGGGGCCGGACAAGCTCCGTTTATCTACAATGAGTTCTAAAAGGAGTAATTACATTGGTACAAAACATTATTCAAGAAATTGACCGGATCGCCCAAGCGCAACCGGACTTCCCCGCCTTCGATGAGCTGGGGACTATCCACTCCTACGGCGATCTTTACCACTACTCTAATGCGCTAGCGGCGTGGTTAGACCAACAAAACTTACCCGCTAACAGCCCAATTTTGATTTACGGTGACCACCAGTTTGAAATGATGGCTTCCTTCATCGGTTGCTTAAAGGCCGGTCACGCCTACATCCCGGTGGAAACCGATTCGGCCCTGCCACGGGTCAAGTCCATCTTAACGACCGCCGCACCGCAAATGGTGCTGGCCGTCGATGACTTCCCGGCTGACGAACTTGACTTTGCTGGCACCGTGGTCAACCACGACCAGTTAGTCGACCTGCTCCACCAAGAAGTCGACTACCAACTGGATCACTTCGTTGACGGCGACGACCTGTTTTACATCCTCTTCACGTCCGGGACGACCGGGTCACCCAAGGGGGTTGAAATCACCCACACCAACATCTGCTCCTTTGCCAGTTGGATGGTGTCTGACGCCTTCAACCTCCCCCACAACCAAACCTTCCTCGGCCAGCCGCCGTTTTCCTTTGACCTATCGAACATGTACTGGCTACCAGCGCTGTTGACCGGGTCAACGATCAAGGCCCCTGCCACGGACGGTGGTCCAAAACTTTGGCCAACTCTTTACGGTCGTGCCAAAGTTAGGCGTTTCGGTTTACGTTTCGACCCCGTCCTTTGTCGACATGCTCTTGTTGTCCCCGGACTTCAACCAAGAGAAGATGGGAACTCAAGTACTTCCTCTTCTGCGGGGAAGAACTGACCGTTTCGACGGCCAAGCGCTTGTTTACAAACTTCCCGGACGCCCATATCTTTAACACTTACGGGCCAACCGAAGCGGCCGTCGCCATTACCAGCGTGGAAATCACCAAGGAAATGGTTGCTACGGCCAAGCGCCTGCCGATCGGCTACGACAAGCCCAACGTCACCACTTCCATCTGGGACGATGGCAAGGAAGTGACCGAGCCAAACGTTCACGGTGAAATCATCATCGCCGGCGAGTCGGTAGCCCCCGGCTACATGAACAACCCGGAAAAAACAGCGGCTAACTTCTTCAAGCTCAACGGGGTCCAAGCTTACCGGACGGGGGACGCCGGCTACATCGATGAAGACGGATGCGCCACATCATCGGGCGGATGGACTTCCAAATCAAGCTCCACGGTTTCCGGATCGAACTAGACGAGGTTCGCTCCAGCCTTGAGCTTAGCCAGTACGTTAAGCAAGCCGTCGCCGTACCAAAGTCCGCTAAGGACGGCAAGGTTTCCCACCTGATCGCCTACATCATCGCCAAGGATAACGACTTTGCAGACGACAAGGCGCTGACCAAGGCGATCCGGGCCGACTTAAAGGATCAGATCATGGACTACATGATGCCGACCCAGTTCGTCTACGTGGATTCCTTCCCGACCTCGGCCAACGGTAAGATTGCGGTTAAGCAAATGATCGCGGAGGCTAACGAGTAATGTTAACCTGGATTCAAACCCTTCCTAATTACACCGCGTACGGAACGCCGCTTTACTTCATCTACCTGATCATGGCGATCCTGCCCCTGTCGATCGGACTTTACTTCGGCAAGCGTTTCTCCTGGTACGAAGCCCTGATCTCCTTTATCTTCATCTTCTTGATGTTTGACGGGACCAGTTATAAGCAGGGCCTTTCCCTAATTGGTTACCTGATTTACCAGACCATCTTGGTGATCTGGTACTTCCACTACCGCCAGCAAAAACAACAGCCTGGTCTTTTTACGTGACCGTCGCCCTGTCGTTATTGCCGATCGTGATCGTCAAGTTCACCCCGGCCTTCGTTGGTCATAACTCCCTGCTCGGTTTCCTAGGGATTTCTTACCTAACCTTCCGGGCGGCCGGTACGATCATTGAAACCCGTGACGGGGTGGTTAAGGAGCTCAAGTGGTGGGAATTCATCCGCTTCATGCTCTTCATGCCAACCCTGACCTCGGGACCGATCGACCGCTACCGGCGCTTTGCCAAGGATTACAAGAAGGTGCCGAGCCGCGAAAAGTACCTCGAAATGCTGGGCAAGGCCGTTAAGTACCTGTTCATCGGGTTCTTATACAAGTTCGTCATCGACTACTTCTTTGCCGAACAGTGGCAGCCCTTCTTTGAACGGATGGCGATGCAACACGCTCCCCACCCTCCTGGTGGACGGTTGGGGTCGCCTACATGTACACCGGGAACCTCTTCTTTGACTTCGCCGGTTACTCGCTGTTTGCCGTCGGGATCTCCTATTTGATGGGGGGTCGAAACGCCGATGAACTTTAACCAGCCGTTCAAATCGCCCAACATCAAGGAATTCTGGAACCGTTGGCACATGACCTTGTCGTTTTGGTTCCGTGATTACATTTTCATGCGCTTCGTTTTCTTGGCCACCAAGAAACGCTGGTTTAAAAACCGTAACGTCCTCTCGTCGACGGCCTACATGCTCAACATGATGATCATGGGGTTCTGGCACGGGGTCACCTGGTATTACATCCTCTACGGGTTCTTGCACGGGTTGGCCATGGTCGTCAACGACTGGTGGCTGCGGTACAAGCGCAAGCACTTCAAGATCAAGACCAACGCCTTTACTAAGGGCGTCGCGATCTTTATCACCTTTAACTTTGTTGTTTTTACACTGTTGATCTTCTGTGGTTTCTTAGACAAACTCTGGTTCCACCCGTTCGGGATGTAGCCGCGACTTAACATTTGGAGGTATTTACCATGATTGAAAAGATTCAAGAACTCTTAGCCCAAGCAACTGGCCGTGACGCCGCTGACTTCGCCGATGCCGACGAAAACCTCTTTGACTCCGGTTTGATCGACTCCATGGCCACCGTTCAATTCCTCTTCTCCTTGCAAGACGAATACGACATCACCGTTCCGGTGTCCGAATTTGACCGTGACGAATGGAACACGGTCAACAAGATCGCCGACCGAGTCAAGGAATTACAAGCATAAGGGTAGCTGACCGATGAGCAACCGTAAAAAGCTGTGGTCAATCTTTGGCCCGCTGATCGTGGCCATCCTAATGGTGATGGTGGTCTTTTTGCTCCCCTGGAAGTTCAACAACACCCCGGCGATTGAGCAAAGGCCGCCGATTCCTTATCCGCTACGGTCTTTAAAAACCGTAACCTCAAGGTGGCGGCCCTAAGTGACAAGAAGGCTAATTACGTGCCCTTCTTTGGTTCCAGTGAACTCGCCCGGATGGACCTCTTCCACCCGTCGGTAATGGCCGCTCGTTATCACGACTACAAGCCGTTTTTGTTTGGTTCCCGGGGAACGCAATCATTGCCCCAACTCTTTAACATGGCAATGATGAACAAGCAGCTCAAGAACCGCAAGGCCGTTTACATCATCTCGCCGCAGTGGTTCGTGAAGCAAGGGTCCCCCCAGGCCTTTAAGTATTACAACGGCAACTTCGCCGATTACATGTGGCTTGAACAGGCGAACCCTAAGTCCCCTTACGATCGCTACACGGCCAGCCGCTTAGTGATCCTCTTAAACGACCAGGGCTTCGTCTCCAGCCTGGCTTACAAGATCGCCTCCGGAGAAGCCTTATCCGCCGCCGACCGGGCTAACATCAAGGTCCGCTTGACCTTCTTGTCTCACGAAGACCAGCTCTTCTCGGGCTTCTTCTTGAACAACAACTACGGCAATAAGATTGCCCCGCAAATCACCCAGTTGCCACGCCAGTACAACTACCAAAAGTTGATGACGATGGCCAAGCAAATGCACGCCGAACAATCGACCAACAACCAGTTTGGGATCCTAAACCCCTTTACTCCAAGCGCCTAAAGAAGAGCGTCAAGAACTTAAAGGGGGCCCAAAAGAACTTTACCTACCTGCAATCACCGGAATATAACGACCTAGAAGTGGTCTTAAAAGCAGTTCCAAAAGAACAACACCGACGTGATTTTCATGATCACCCCGGTTAACACTAAGTGGGAAAAGTACACCGGTATGTCAATGAAGATGTACGAACAAACGGTCAAAAAGATCAAGTTCCAGCTGCAATCGCAAGGCTTTCACAACATCCTGGATTACTCCAAGGACGGGGCCAAGAAGGGCTTCATGCAGGATACGATCCACCTCGGCTGGGCCGGCTGGGTCAAGTTTGACCACCAGGTTTCGGCCTTCATCGAAAATAAGCAACCGGCGCCCAACTACAAGTTAAACGACGCCTTCTTATCAACTAAGTGGGCCAACTTGAAGCCAAGCACCACCAACCTCGATAACTTTGAACAGAATTACTTGAAGTAAAGTGGGGGATGACCAACCTATCAAGCAAGCCGTGGGCTAAGTCAGCCTTGCCCACTTACTTCTATCGTCGAGCATCATAAAACGGGACCCACCGCAACATGCGGTTGGGTCCCGTTTTTACTTAAAGCCCGCAAAGGCCTCTTCGATGGTTTGGTATTCGCTGGGCGTCAGTTCCAGTTGAAGCGCCGCGGCGTTTTGGATCACCTGGTCTGGTTGCTTGGCGCCGGGAATAACGGCGGTGATGAGTGGGTTTTGCATGTACCAGGCCAAGACGACCTGACTGACCGTGGCCCCGTGGCTAACGGCAATTGTCCGGACCACCGCCAGGGCGCCGCGGATTTTCCCAAAGCGGGGCTCCCTAAAATCGGCCATCGTGCTGCGGATGTCATCGGCCGGGAAGCTGGTCGCCTGGTCGTACTTGCCGGTCAACAGGCCCGAAGCTAGCGGGAAGTAAGGGACAAAGGAGATCCCCTGCTCCTTTAAGTAGGGCATTAGGTCGCGGGCGTTTTGCTGATGGAGGAGGGAAAACTCGTCTTCCACCACGTCGACGTAACCATCGGCGTTGGCCTCTTTGACCTGCGCCAAGGAGAAGTTCGACAGGCCAATCGCCCGAATCTTCCCCGCTTCTTTGAGCCGCTGCAAAGCACCGACCGCCTCGGCCTTGGGGGTGTCTTGGTCGGGATAGTGGATGTAGAAGATGTCTAAGTAGTCGGTGCCCAGGCGCTGGAGGCTTTTTTTCGACCTGCTGGGTTAAAAAGTCCGGGTGGTTGTTGATAACCCGGTCGCCGGTTGAATAATCGTGGGCACCCTTACTAGCGAGGGCAAAGGAGTAACGGTCGTAGTCTTGAATCGCCTCGCCAATTAGGGTTTCGGAGTGGCCCAGCCCGTAGACGTAAGCCGTGTCGATCAAGTGGATCCCGTGATCCAGGGCGGCCCGGACCACGCTAAGGCCTTGCTCATCATTCAACTGGGGGAAGAGGTTGTACCCGCCCACGGCGTTAGCCCCTAAACCGAGGGGCGTTGCGACCACCCCGGAGTGCCCAAACTCAACTTCTGCTTGCATCTGTGACGCCACCTTTCCAATCTCGCGTTAATTCAAAGTTCATTATACCCTCTGAAAACGCTTGCGCCAATTCGGAAAGGGCGTTGGCTAGTCAACCACCTCAGAGGTAGCGGCTTGGCGAACCCGCCAGGCGTGAACACCTAGACCGAGCACTAAGCCGACCAGTGCGGGTACGACCCAGGAGAGCCCCAGGCCGGACAGCGGCAACAGGTCGCGCCAGGTGGCGACCAGTTTCCCAAAGGCGGAGGCTGAAACCACGCTCGGGAAGGCGACCACCATGTCCCCCAGGGCTGGCACGATCGTCATTACCACCACGAAGGCGTAGACGACCCCATCGCGGTTAAAGAAGGGCGAAAAGACCGATAAAAGGATCAAGACCATTGCCAGCGGGTACAAGAACATCAGCATCGGCGTTGACCAGGCGATGATTTGTTGGAGGCCGAAGTTAGCGATCACAAAGGAGGCCAAGGTCGTCAGGGTCAGCCAGGCGTGGTAGGAAAGCTGCGGGAAGTGCTTGTGGAAGTCCTGGGCAAAGGCGGCCACTAAGCCAACCGCCGTCGTCAAACAGGTGACGGTGATTAAGACGGCTAAGACCGCTTGGCCAAAGGCGCCCCCGTAGTAGTTGACCAGTTGGGTGAAGGCGACCCCACCGTCAGCGGATAGCTTGAAGCGGCCCAAAGACATCGCCCCGACCACGATTAAGAGCAAGTAGATTAAGGCAACGCCGGCCATCGCCAAGAACCCGGATTTGGCAACCACCTTGGAAACGGCGCCGGCACGTTTTTGCCCCATTTGGCGCACGGCGGTTACCACCGTCACCCCAAAGGCCAAGCCGGCCAAGGCGTCCATCGTGTTGTACCCCTGCAAGAAGCCGTTGACGACCGAGCCACGGACGTAAGCGGCGGTTGCCGTCGTCGTCATTGGGTTACCCAGCGGCCGCAAGAAGGCCACCAAAAACATCAAGAACAAGAGGACCAAAAACATTGGGTTTAAGACCTTACCGACGTTGGCCAGGATGCTATTTTCCCGGTAGGAGAAGGCAAAGGCGAGGCCAAAGAAGACCGCCGAAAAGACTAAGAGGGCGACTTGTTGGTACTGGGCCGGGACAAAGGGGGCCACCCCAACGGTGAAGGAAACGGTCGCCGTCCGCGGGGTCCCAAACAAGGGGCCGATCGTCGCGTGGATCAAGACCATGAAGACGAGGGCGAAAACGACCCCCAGTGGTTGACCGATGTCAAAGACCCCCTCGGCCCGGGTGATGGCGATCGCCATGACCGACAAGAGCGGCAACAAGACCCCGGTAACTAAGAACCCGGCGGCCGCCCCGACCCAGTGGCTACCGGCCAACTGGCCCAGGTGCAGCGGGAAGATCAGGTTCCCGGCCCCAAAGAAGAGGCCAAATAATAGTGAAGCAACCACAAAGTACTGGCGCTTGGTGAGCTTTGGTGACGTTAGATCTGGCATGAAAAATCCCTCCATAAACTAATCCAAACGCAAGTCAGTAACGAAAAAGCGCCCCCCTAACCGGAAACTCCGGTTAAGGGACGCTTTGCGTGGTACCACCCTGGTCTTTGCCGGCCCATCGCTAGGCCAACCTTACTGCGTACGGCCCAGTAGGCGATACGCGCACACGATAATGGGTGTGTAACCACTGAACCTTGGTTGGCTCAGGCTCGAAAGTGATTTTCACACGGCAACCTTCCGGCCCCCTTCCACCAACCGGGGCTCGCTTGCGGTGTCGCCGTGCTACTCTTCTTTCTCATTGCGTTCGGACGATTCAATTTATGTGGATAATTCTAACGGCGTCCTCATTATTCGTCAATCCCTTTCTCATAATTTCCCCAAAAGTTTTCGTCCGGCGGGTGTGCTAAAATAGGAAAGCACCAACCTGTCCGTTACAAATTAAGAGGTATTAACATGCAAAAACCAACACACCGTAACTTCAAGCGGCGGCCCAAGCGCTACGCCCACCCGGTCGACGCTAAGGTCGGCGACCGCTTCCCCTGTCAATTAAAAAACTCGGGGTCGAGGGGCAAGGAATCGGCTACTTCAAACACAAAGTCTGCTTTGTCCCCGGCGCCCTGCCGGGAGAAGTGGTCGTCGCTGAGGTGACCGTCGTCCACGATAACTACTTAGAGGCTAGGCTCCACCAACTCCGCCAACCCAGCCCGGACCGGGTCACCCCTAAGGACGCCTACGCTGGGCTGGCCGGGGGCTTTGAGCTGAAACCCTGGCCTACGACAAGCAACTGGCCTTTAAAAAGCAGGTGGTCTTAGAGGCACTGGCCAAGTTCAAGCCACTGGGTTACCGCCACTACTGGGTTAAAGATACCCTGGCCGCCCCGCACCCCTACGGCTACCGTAACAAGGCCCAGTTCCAGGTCCGCGTGCAAGATGGGCACGTGGTGGCGGGACTCTACCAAGTCAACAGCCATACCGTCGTCGACATGCAAACCTGCGCCGTTCAAATGCCGGGGACGATGAAGGTCATCAACACCCTGGTCAAACTGATTGAGGAATTGGCGATCCCGGTTTATAACGAAGCCAACCAGTCCGGGATCATCAAGACCCTGGCGGTCCGCGAATCGCTGGCGACCGGACAAATTCAGGTGGCCATCATTACCAACACGGCCAAGTTGATCAAAAACACGCCCTCTTGGTGGCGATTGAAGACCAACTCCCCTGAAGTCACCTCGGTGGTCCAAAACGTCAACCCCGGCGACACCCCCTGGTTTGGGGCGACGAGACCACCCTCTTGTACGGGCAAGACTACATCACCGAGAGCCTGATGGGGCTGGACTTCCCGCCTGTCGGCACGGTCATTTTTGCAGCTCAACCCGGAACAAACCGAGGTTCTATACGAAGAAGCGGCTAAGGCCCTGACCTGTCCAAGGACGACACCCTGATCGACGCCTACGCCGGGATCGGGACGATCGGCCTGTCCTTAGCCAACCGGGTCAAGCAAGTGATCGGGATGGAGACGATCGCCGACGCCGTCCAAGACGCCAACAATAACGCTACCTTAAACGGGGTCACCAACGCCCGCTACGAAGTCGGCCCGGCCGAAGAGCTCCTGCCGAAATGGCGCAGTCAGGGCCAACACTTTGACGCCCTGGTGGTTGACCCGCCGCGGACCGGGCTGGACAACGCCTTGATCGATACGATCCTCCAGGAAAAGCCGGCCAAGTTTGCCTACGTCTCCTGCAATATGGCCACCTTGGCCCGTAACCTAGCCCGCCTGGTCCCGACCTACCGGGTTGCTTACATCCAGCCGGTCGACATGCTGCCGCAAACGCCCCGGTGCGAAGCGGTGGTTAAGTTGGTCTTGAATGAAGATTAGAAGTGCGGACCAACTATCAGCAGGCCGTGGGCTAAGGCCTAGACACAGGTTAGCGCGCCAGCAGTGTTCTGTGGCTGGACTTAGCCACTAGGTCTGCGGTTGGGGAGCACGTTATTAGAAGTGCGACTCAACCTCCTCGACGGGCCGTGGGCTAAGCAAGGCAGCACATCCCACACCGTGCTGAGCCACTAGTAAATAAGTCAGTAGATGGACCCCCGTCCTAAAGCCAAAATCCGGGTACCCACAACATTGCGTGGTACCCGGATTTTGTTGATTTAAAGGTTGGTAACCGCTCGCCGTTACTCAAAAAGGCCGGAATCAAGCGCTTGTAAGCTTCAATCGTTGCCTCAAAAGAAGACAGGGTGGTGTACTCGTTAACTTGGTGGGAAATGTTCCAGTCGTCGGCCCCCAGTAAAATCACCGGCAGGTCGTGGTGGTGCTTGACGAAAACCGAAGCGTCGGTCGCCCCGTGGATGACCCCGAGTTCCGGGGTCGCGTGTCCCGGGTACTTTGCAAAGGCCTCCTGGCTAGCTTGCAGGGCCCGCTTGACAAAGTCACCGTCGGGATCGGAGGCCACCGGACGCCAGGAGTGGAGTACTTCCAGGGTTAAATGGGCAGCACCCTCCTGGTTGCCGGTCCACGGCGGCCTGCAGGCGGGCGGTGACGTGGTCATTATCAAAGCGCATCGTGGGGCGGATGTTCCCCCCGCAGTTCCGCGTAGTCCGGGATCGTGTTGACCTGCTCGCCCCCTTGAATAATCGTCACCGAGTGCTTGAGCGGCCCCAGGCAAGGGTCATCCGGAACGTCAAAGAAGAGGTTGCGTTCGGCCAGGGCAAAGTCGACCAGGGGCTCCAGGGCGTTTTGGCCGCGTTCCGGTTCCGAAGAGTGCACCGCCTGGCCAGTTGAGACGATCCGGTAGTTGTAGCTTCCCGAGTGGGCGTAGATGACGTTCCCGCTGGTGGGCTCCCCGACCACCAGGGAGTTCAGGTCCTTGGCCACCCCCGCTTCTTCCAGGCGGTTAGCACCCGGGGTCCCGTACTCCTCACCGGCCGTAGCGATGAAGCGGACGTGACCAGTCAGGGTTCCTGATTCAACCAATTCAATCAGGGCAATCACCTGGGCGGCCAGGCCCGACTTCATGTCGGCGGCCCCTCGTCCGTACAGGCGGTCCCCTTCAATCGTGGCGCTCAGGGGGCGTGGTGCCACTTCTTTTCATCGCCCAGGGCGACCGTGTCCATGTGGCCGGTGATCCCCAGGATTGGTTTACCGGCGCCCACCTCTACAATCAGGTTGGCCCGCTGCTCGCCGAAGGGCTGGACGTCGGCCGTCAACCCGTGCTGTTCAAACAGGCGGCGCAAGTAATTGGCCACTTCTAGTTCATTGCCGTTGACACTATTAATTTTGACCAGGTCGCTAAGCACCCGGGTCCGTTCGGTTTGATCCATCATTAATTTCCTCCATTGAAAAAAGGGGCCGGGAAAAGTTAGTTTTTCCCGGCCCCGATGCGATTTTAAATATTAGAAAAATGTCATGCTCCCATAACGTGCTCCCCAGCCACAGGCCTAGTGGCTAAGTCTGGCCACAGAACACCGCTGACGCGCTAACCTGTGACCTATCCTTAGCCCACGGCCTGTTTGGTAGGCTGGGTCGTACTCCCTTTACCGTGCCTGGTGATTAAGGCGTTGCGCCAACCAGTCCCCGACCAACTGCACGATCAGGACTAACAACAAGACCAAGAGGGTGGCTACCAGGGTAACGTCATTGTTGAACCGGTTGTAACCGTAGGAAATGGCGGTGTTCCCCAGTCCCCGGCCCCGATGGCCCCGGCCATCGCGGTCAGGCCAATCAATGAGATCAGGGTCACCGTGGAGACCCGAACCAGTTCGGAGCGGGCTTCGCGGATGTAGACGTCAAAGATGATGTCGGTGTTAGTAGCACCCAAGGCCTGGGCCGCTTCCACCTTCCCGCTGTCGACCGATTCAAGGGCGACTTGGACTTGCCGGGCAAAGAAGGGAAAGACCCCTGAGTGACAGTGGCACCAGGGCCGCCGTCATCCCGATTTGGGTCCCGACTAACAGCTGGGTGAACGGTGCAATGAAGGCCAATAAGATAATGAAGGGGATCGCCCGGAATAAGGAGACCACCTTATCGCAAAGGCCAAACCAAAAAGGCGTTTTCTAAGATGCCGCCCGGCTTGGTAATCACCAGGGCGACCCCGAAGATCAACCCCAGGATCCCCCCGAAAATTGCCGGCCAAAAGGTCATGTACAGGGTCTGGACGATCGACGTTCCCCACCCGGTATCGCCGGTCCAGCCGAGTTGAACCACGTTGGGCATGTAATGCGTTAAGAAACTAGTCATTCCAAATCCCCGATCATCAATTTGCGTTACTTCCACCTGATTATCATTCAAGAACTGAAGGGCGCCGGCCTGTTGATTATTATCACCGGTTACGATCACAAAGAGGGTCCCGACCGGTTCGTCGCCTAAGACCTCAATGTTACCGTAGAGCATCGAAACGTCGACCCCGCTTTGCCGGTAGAGCTCCAAGATGATCGACTTAGTGACCGTCTTGGCCGAGAAGACCAGCTGGTAGAGGCGCTCGTTTGCGGCCAGGGTGCCCAGGTTGAAGGCCTTCAAAGTTTCGATGGCGGCCAGGGAACCACCCACGAACTGGCGGGTTAATTCCTGCTTTGGCCGTAGGTAAATGTCACGCAGGCTGCCCTGTTCGATAATCACCCCGTGTTGCATGACGGCAATCTTGTTGGCCACCCGCTTGACGGCGTCCATTTCGTGGGTGATCAAGACGATCGTCAAGCCCAGCTTCTTGTTCAAGTCGCGCAGGAGGTCCAAGATCTGGTTGGTCGTCCGCGGGTCCAGGGCGCTGGTCGCTTCGTCTGAAATCAGGATTTCCGGGTCGTTAGCCAGGGCGCGGGCGATCGCCACCCGTTGCTGTTCCCCCGGACAGCTGTACCGGGAAGGACTGGGCCTTGTCCTTTAAGCCAACCAGTTCCAGTAGGTTCAAGGCCTTTTCTTGGGCCTCCTTGTCCTTTAGCTTGGCGTGTTTGAGGGCAAACAAGACATTGTCCACCACCGTCGTTTCGTTCAACAGGTTGAAGTGCTGAAAAATCATCCCGATATTCCGGCGCTTGGCCTGTAATTCGGCATTGCTGACTTGTTGGGCGTGGTCTTTAAACAAGACCGTTCCGCCAACGGTCACCGTTCCCTCGGTGGGCTTTTGCAAGAGGTTGATCGTTCGAACCAGGGTCGACTTCCCGGCCCCCGAGTAACCAACCACCCCGTAAATATCGCCCTTTTCGACGTGCAAGTTGACGTCCGAAACGGCCCGGACCGGTTCCCCCTTCTTTTGGGGAAGGTTACATCAATGTGGTCTAATGAAATAATGTCTGCCATATTCTCCCTCACGCTTTCTGTGGTCTTACTTTAACTTCAGGTCCCAGGCAGGAATTTCCTTGTTACCGTATTCCTTTTGGATAACCTTCTTCACTTGGCTCGTGTGGTAAGCCTTAACAACATCCTTGTAAGCTTCCTTGTTGGCGTCAGACTTCTTAGCGGCGATCAAGTTAATCCATTGTTCGGAGTCCTTGTTAACTGGTTCCGTGTAGATGATTTCGCTGTCCGGTAACTTAGCGGCCACGGCGTAGTTGGTGTTAACCACGGCGGCGTCAACGTCGTCTAAGGTCCGGGCCGTTTGTTCAGCGGCGACTTCTTTGATCTTCAAGTTCTTCGGGTTGTCCTGGATGTCTTTAACCGTTGCTAAGGAACCGGCGCTGGTCTTTAAGGTAATCAAGCCGGCGTTCTTGAGCAAGAAGAGGGCCCGGGATTCGTTGGAGGCGTCGTTTGGCACGGCGATCGTTGCCCCCTCCGGCAGGTCCTTAACGTCAGTCACCTTCTTGGAGTAAAGGTGAATTGGGGTGATGAAGGTCTTCCCAATTGATACCAAAGTCCCCTTGTTAGCCTTGTTCCAAGCGTCTAAGAAGGCCTGGTGTTGGAAGGCGTTCAAGTCCACATCCCCGTTTTGCAGGGCCTTGTTTGGTTGGTTGTAATCGGAGAAGTTCTTGAGCTTAACCGTGACCCCGTACTTGTCCTTGGCCACCTTGGCAATTTCTTTCCAGATGGCTTCGTCCTGACTGGTTTGACCAACCACCCCGACGGTAACCGTCTTGCTACTGGTTTGCGAACTGTGACCAAATGAGAACCAACCGATCACGACAATCACCACAGCCACGACGACCCAGATAATCCAATTTTTATTCTTCATAATTATGCTCCCCTTTTGTTTTTTCTTTGTGTCTCTCGAACGGGTCAACCATCAAAAAAGCACCCGCCCCGATCCATTGATCAAGGGCGAGTGCTTCGCGTTACCACCTTAATTCGCTACCACCTCACGGCTGGTAGCCTTAGCGGGTTACTCCTCAAGGAATTACCCTGCACTGATAACGTGTGCAACTCCGTCACCAACTAACTATCGCCGGTGCCATTCCAAGCCCATCTTCACCGCCTTAAGCTGTTCCCTTCCACCAACCGGAAACTCTCTTGCTAGCCGCTAACGATTACTCTGCTTTTCGATATGTTTTAGAGTTCGATTAATTTGTTACGCTTAATTATAAGGGCTTTCTCATTTTTGTCAACAATTTCCTCATAATTTTATTTAACCGTCCGGCGCCCCTACTTGAGGGCTTGCCACTGCTGCCAAGTCGTCGCTTCGCTAAACGGGGTTAAATTCTGGTAGGCGGCCGTGCTGAAGTCCTGCAACTTCGTTGGGTCGCTCAATAAGTCGATCACGGCCTTCACAAAGGCGTCGCGGTTGCCCAGTGGCACCAGTTCTCCGGTTTGGCCCGGGATAACCAGCTCACTTGGCCCGTAGGCGTAATCGTAACTGACCACCGGTACCCCGTGACTTAGGGCCTCGGCCATCGCCATCGGCTGGGCGTCCACCCGGCTGGCGTCCACCAACAGGCTGGCCTGGTCGTACACCGGCTCGAGGTCGACCACGTAATCGGCGAAGGTGACCTCCTGCTCCAAGTTGGCCGCCTTGACTCACTCCTGGTAGGACTGCATATCGGCTTGATTGCCGTAACCGTAGAAGGTCAGGGTCGCCTTAGGCAGGGGCGGTGTGAACCCGGGCGAAGAGGTCGATTAGCTGGTCGGTTTGCTTGTCGGCGCCCAGCCGCCCGACGGCAATCACGCGTTGGGCCGGCCGGTCCTGAATCAAGATCGGCGTTCGGTCGACTTTAACCGGGGAGTTATTAACCACGTAGCACTTGAGTCCCTTCGGCAGGCGCGGCTTCAGGTCGGCGGCTTGGGCTGCGGTGGCAACCACCACCCCGGTCCACTTGCGGCCGTGTTGCAAGGCGGCGTCGACCATCGTGTCCAAGCTACCGGTTGCTAGGTCTTGGCCGTCGTCCACCGCCCGCATCGCCAGCCACAAGTAACGCTTGACCTTGCTGGTCATGTTCAAAATTGGGTTGATCGCCACGGCCGGCCGGTCGGCAAAGAAGCGGTTGTTTTCGCCAAAGGCCCGGTTAACCTCGTCCAAGAAGAAGGTGAAGAGTCCCTCTTGGTCATAGAAGAAGCGGTCGCGCCCCTGGTAGTCCTTTAAGACGTTGAGCGAGTTGATCGGCGTGTTTTCGGTTGACTGGACGTAGTAGCGCTCCAGGTAAACGGTGCCGTCCGGGCGCTGATAGCGTTCGTAAAAAAGAGTTCGCCCGCCCGGCCGTAGTACTGGTTAACCGCCAAGAAACCGCGCAGGTCGTAGATTTGGCGCAGGGTCAGGTTGCCGGCGTCGTCGAAGTAATCGACGTTACCCACCTGGGCGACCGTCCCGCCAATGAAGTGAACCTCGCTGACCAGCCGGCCCCCGCGCTTTAACTCGCGAAAGTTGTTCCCGGTCCCCATCTGCAAGTCGCCGTCATAGGCCAGGCCGTCGACTTTTAAGGGCGCCCCCACGTAGTCGGTGGTGCCCGCAAAAAAGTCGAACATGTTAATAACGGCGTCGCGCTGTAAACCAAACCGCTCTAAGGTCTGATCCAAAGTCGGTGCAAAGTCCTGGGTCAAGAGCTTAGCCGACCCGGGCTCGTGACCGTTGAAGAGGGCCAGCCGCTTTAGTTCGGCGTGTTCAATGCTCGAGTTTTTAGTTACCAGGTATTGGTTAACGAAGAAATTCATTATTTTGCCGCCCCCTCGTTCATGTCGTCAATGATTTCTTGCCACAACTTCATCACGTTGGCCTCCGAATAGCGCTCGCTGTCCTGGTAGGCCTGGTCGCTGAACCGTTGGCGCTTGTCATCATCTTCTAAGAGGTCGATGATCGCCGCGGCCAGCCCGCTTTATCGCCGTTTTGGGTTAAGATCCCGTCCTGGCCGTCAACGATGATGTCGCGCGGCCCGTATTTAATGTCGTTAGCCACGATTGGCAGCCCGTGCGATTGGCCCTCAACTAAGGACAGCGGCAAGCCCTCGGCGCTGGACGGCAGCACCATTAGTTGGGCCTCGTCGTTAACCTTACCCACGTCGGTCGTGTAACCGCGGAAGTGAACCGACTTTTCCAAGTGCTCGTCTTTAACCATCTGCTTGAGCTTTTGGTCGAAGTTGTCGTTGGAATAACCCCACAGGTTTAACTGGGCGTCGGGCACCGCCTTTAGAATCTGTGGCCAGACCTCTAAAAGGTGGTCCTGTTGCTTTTCCGGCGACAGGCGGGCGATCACGATCACCTCATGGCGGTGGCGCTTTTTCATCGGAATGTGCTTGGCGGCCAGGCGTTCATCGGGCACAATCGCCCCGGCACCCGGTAAACCTTCTTGGCGACCTTACCGAAGCGGTCGGTGACGTCAACTTGTTGCGACGGCGTCAGGGCGATCACCCCGTCCCACTCACTCAAGTGGCGCAAGCCCCAATCGTAGTTGTAGTTTAACGGCGAGTGAAGCATGTCGGCCGGGTTATTGACGTGGTCGTTATGCAACTGGAGGACCCGGAAGATGCGGGTTTTCATGTTCAAAACCGCCCAGCCCAGTTCGTAGGAGCGGTCGACGATGCAGCCGACTGGACCCGGTCCGGTCAGCTCCCGGTCGGTTGCGATCTGGTCGTAGAAAAGGAGCGGGTCAGCTCGTCATAGTTCGCATACTGAAGGTCTTGGCCTTGGTAATCGTAAAGGTGGTAGACGGTCGTTTCCTTTTGCCGCTTATCTAAGGTGGTGGTGGCCGTCATCGCCAGCCGGTGGGTCGGGGTGAAGTAGTTTTGGACCGTGATCTGGTTGCTCAGTCATAGAGCTGGTCCACCGACAAAAAGCCCCGGTTGTCGTACCAACTGACCTTAACCAACTTACCGAAGCGGTCAAAGTATTGAACGTTCATCACGTGCTTGTCACGCTGGTGGCGGCGCACGTAAATCACCCGCCGGTCGCCATCATAGTAGTTGTAACTAACCCCGTCGGCGCGGCGCTTCCAGCGGGGTCAAAGGTTAGGTCTTGTAAGGTCACCTTCTTCGCCTTGACCAGGCGGGCCTCTTGAAAGTAATCGAAGAGGTTGACAAGGTCGGCATCGTCAATTACGGACGCGTTGGTAACGTGATGCAATTCGTTGGAGTACTGGCGAATCACAATCTTGGCCGGCTGGTTAAATTTTTTAAAGAGATTTAGCCGCTTGATTTGGGCATGCTCAATCCCGGATTTGTTTTCTTGGATATTATCATTAAAGAAAAATAGCATTTTCGTCGTCCTTCCTAATCGCAAAACGGCAGTTGGCTTCATTCTAACATGGATCCCACCCCTTGCAGTGGAGGGAAGATTGTTGGGGCCCGCGGCGAGTTTATGATAAGATTAAGGTCTAAGAATAACAAGGAGGGCGCCATGCAAAACCCATTTGGCAACCAAAATAATAATCAAGACTTTTTAAAAATCTCCCGACCCCACCTAACTACGCCAAGGTCACCAACGATACCGGCGACATCCGGATCGCTAAGGTTGGCATCTCCTGGACCACCTTTTGGTTTGGCCCGCTCCCGGCCCTGTTTCGGGGGGATTACTATAACTTTGCCTTGATCCTGGTCACGGCTGCCAACATTGCCCTCGTTGGCCTGGTCTTTAACCTCCCCTGGTTGCTGGGCTTCCCCTGGTCCTCGTTAATTTTCACCCTGATCTACAACCGGCTGTACTTCCAACGGCTCTTTGATAAAGGGTGGCGCCCCGCTGATCAAGCGTCGCGGGAGCTGTTAATTCGGAATAAATACCTTAAAGAATAGGAAGTGCGACCCAGCCTATTAAGCAGGCCGTGGGCTAAGGATAGGGCACAGGTTAGCGCGTCAGCGGTGTTCTGTGACCAGACTTAGCCACTAGGTCTGCGGTTGGGGAGCACGTTATGGGGGAAGTGCGACCCAACCTCCGAAACGGGCCGTTGGACTAAGCTAGGGCGGGGTTGATGCGGTACGCATCGTTCTCCGCCCGTACTTAGGCACTAGGCCCGTGGTTGGGGAGCACGTTATGGGGAAGTGCGACCCAACCTCCAAACGGGCCGTTGGACTAAGCTAGGGCGGGGGTTGATGCGGTACGGAGCACGTTATGGGAAGCGGACCAACCTCGAAACGGGCCGTGGGCTAGCACGTTACCTAACATCCAGAATAAATAAAGGCTTCGCATTTTCGGGTGCGAAGCCTTTTTATTTTCCTTTAATTGGTAAAGAAATAGATCACCACGGTACTGAGCAACAAGAACCACAGGCCAAACCAACCATTATACTTAATTGCCACCGTTGTCGGCGGGACGTCAGCCAGGTCGCTAAGTCAACCACCACTGACTAAAGTTAGTGGCTTGTGAGCCGAATATCATCACGGATTTCGAACCACAATTTGCGTAGATAGGGACAACTTATTTGACCAACTGAAATTGTAATCAAACAGCGGTCGTCTAATTACCAACGCCTTTTATGTCCCCAGGTTGCCATAGGGACAGATAAGCTAGGCTAGTTTAGCTATTCCCTTATCAAGAATGTTTTTAGCTGCGTTCCAGTCACGAATATGGTGAATACCACAGTTAGGACAAGTCCAGTTTCTATCATCTAATGTTAGTTTGTCCGTCCCATTAGTGCCCATTACAAAGCCACAATCGCGACATGTTTGGGTAGTATTTCTTGGGTTGATTGTGATAAATTGACGCCCATAAAGCTTTGCTTTATAAGCCAACATGCCAAGAAATGTTCGCCAGCCAACGTCAGAAATACTAAGTGCTAAAGCACGATTTTTAAGCAAATTCTTGCTACGCAACTCCTCGGCTACTACTAAATCGTGGTTCTTGATTAATGCGGTAGAAATTTGTTGGAGAAAATTATGCCTTTGGTTCATTACCTTGGTATGGAGTTTAGCGACTAACAAGCGCTGTTTTTGATAATTTTACTATCTCGTAAAGAACGATGTTCTTTTTTTGCACGTTGTTGTCGTCTAGATAAAATGCGCTGTTCTTTGGCTAATTTGCCTTTAATAGTACGGTAATATCGTGGATTAGGAACTATGTTGCCTTCACTGTCGGTTAAGAAGTTATCAGTATTAAGATCAATTCCAACATGTCCATGAGTAGCTTTGGACACTTTAACAAAAGATTCATCTGAAGCTAACTGCATTGATAAAAAGAAGCGATCCGCTGAATCTTTAGTCAACGTCACGGTACCAATTCTAGTCTCGCATATTCTTTTCAAAAGCCGTGCTTGCGAACCGGCAACACGTAACAGTCCTATTTTAGGTACTTTGACATGACTATTATCTAGAAAACAGACTGTACCGTTAGTTAGCAACGCAGTTTTTTGCCCCAGGTATTGACAATTGGTTTGATACCGCCAGTGATAACTCTTTCGATGAAATTTGGGAACGCCAGTGGCGTGAACCTTCGAAAAGCATTCAAGCTTTTCGATAGTTCTGAATGGCATTAGCTTTCGTCAAACTATCAATTCGTTTATCTTCTAAGAATTGATAGTGATTAGACATTTGCTTAGCGTTTTTGGCGCATAGTTAGTTGCTTAATACGATCCTGAACTATGTCAATCGGTAGCTTAACTCTGCGAAGCTGCATCAGTTCCTTATTGATCGCAACCATTTCGTTATAGATAAAGCGACTAGCGTCACTGTTGATTTTAATCAACTGCTTTTGTTAGTCACTAGGATAGCAGCGTATTTTTAGGCCATAATGATATTTCATTTTTGCCATTGACTTCATTTAATTTCACCTCCTTTATTGATATGATAACATTATATCATGATGTCAATGTATTAACAAAGGAGAGCATATTATGACTAAAGAAAAATCAAAGATGCCATTTATACTCGTCGTTATATCTATAATTTCCATTATCATTTGATCTGGGTAACTAAGTATCGCAATCAGACTTTTACAACCGAGGTCTTATCTAACGAAATGAAAGCTATCTTGCAGCAAGTTGCAGATGACAATGACATCGTAATCGAAAAGATGGAAGTCATGCCGGATCACATTCATATGCTGATCAGTTTTTTTCACCAAGCAACTCCGGCTAGTGCCATTAAGGTGCTCAAAGGACGTAGTGCCTATATTTTTTACAGAATCATCCAGAAATACGATGTAGCCAATATTGGGGCGGTCATCTTTGGTCGCCGAGTTACTATATGAGTACATTGGGCAATATGAGCAAAGAAGTTGTCGAGAAATATATCAATGACCAAAAATATACAGAAACAAACAAACAAAAGCCCCCATAAAGGGGCTCAATAGTGGCCTATCTAAAGTCACGCGGACGTAAATCATCGGTAAGCCCAATTCTTCGGCCACCCAAGCGGCGTGGGGAATCCCGGCCGTGGCGGTCCCGGCGATCACCGTCGCCTCACCGTAAAAACGGCGAATCAGGTCACTCATCCCTTGGTAAATGTGTTGGCGCACGTCCGGGTAGGAAATCGTCAGCCGGTTATCGGTGTAAATTGGCGCCTTGATACCACTGGCCCAGGTGAAAGGGGTGGTCGGGGCGCAGGGTGACGGCCTTAATTCTCAGCAAGTCGTTTGCAACGGTTTGTTCAAACTCCATTAGTCTTGTTCCCCATAAAGTCTTGGCGAATTTCATTGTAGGCCTTCATCGGGTCCTTGGCTAAGGTGATCGGCCGGCCGACCACAATCGCGTTACTCCCCAGTTCCCGGGCCTGGGCGGGGGTGACCACCCGCTTTTGGTCGTCCTTGTTATCCAGGTTCAACCGGATCCCCGGCGTAACGCATAAGAAGTCCGGCCCGGTTACTTGGCGGATCGCTTCGACTTCTTGGGCCGAGCAAATCACCCCGTCCAAACCGGCCGCCTCCGTCAGGTGGGCGGCGTTTTGCACCGCCTCAATCAGGGTCCCGGCCACCTTTTGTTCGTCGTGGAGGATCTGTTCGTCAATCGAGGTCAACTTAGTGACGGCCAACAGCTTGGGCTGGCGCCGGCCCGCCGCCGCTGCCCCAGCCAAAAGACCGCGCTTGGCAGCCTTCATCATTTCGGTCCCCCGGCGGCGTGGGTGGTCACAAAGCTAGCGCCCAGGGCCCCAAGCACCCGCATCGTCCGTTCCACGGTGTTAGGGATGTCGTAAAGCTTCAGGTCTAAAAAGACGGTCAAGCCCCGGCCCTTGGCTTCGCGGACGATCCGGGACCAAAGGCGTAGTACAGTTCCATCCCGATTTTAACGATTGGTTGGTGATCGGTGTCGCTAGATAACTTGTCAAACAGGCGCAGGGCCTCTTGCTTGGTCTCAACGTCGACGGCGACCATGGGTTCAAAACGTTGCATTTATTTTTCCTCCTAAACAAAAAGGCTTCCCCAGGAAGGGAGAAGCCATGAAAAGGCACCGCACTAACGGCCCACTTCACCCTTACACCCTCGCTGGAGTTACTTAAATGGTGATTTTATTTACGGTTTTCCAGTGAAATGTCTTCGTGACCATCGTATTCTTCGACCGCCACGTGAACCGTTTCGCTATTGGACGTCGGGATGTTTTTCCCCACGAAGTCAGGGCGAATCGGCAGTTCCGGTGACCACGGTCAACCAGGACCGCCAAAGAGATTCGCTTCGGCCGGCCGAGGTCCATTAAGGCATCAAGGCCGCCCGGACCGTCCGCCCGGTGTACAAAACGTCGTCAACTAGGATCACGTGCTTATCGTTGATATCGACGTCGACGTCGGTGGCGTTGACCGTGGGCTCAACGTGGTGGTCCGGCTGGTGGCGGTCGTCACGGTAGAGGGTAATATCTAAGGAACCAACGGGGACCTTTACCCCTTCCAGTTGTTCCCTCCGCTTGGCCAGGCGCTGGGCCAAGTACACGCCCGGGTCTTAATGCCGACAAAGACTAGGTTGTCGACCCCCTTGTTTTGCTCAATAATTTCGTAGGTAATCCGGGTTAGGGCACGCTGCATACTTGAACCATCCACAATTTCGTGGGCCACGATCAACACTCCTTTTTCTGATAACAAAAGCGCCCCCAGAGTCCCCAAGGCGGCGCTAACCAATTTCTCCGTCCTTGTGACCTCACGGGTTCCACTTAAAGGCATTACTTATTATTCCTATCTTAACCGGGGGCGGGGCACCCTGTCAACACTCGGCCGCCCTTCTCAACCTTTTTCTGACTCCCCCAACTTTAAATTGGAAAATTGGCAACAAAAAATCCCCATCCCTGGGGAATTGACGGGGATTTTCACCGATAAATTTAAGAGGAGAGGGAGGTAAAGACTAAGCGGTTGGTTCTACTTCGTAAATCAGGTGTTGGTTAACGAATTCATTGAAACCAATTTCACTTAATTCACGACCGTAACCGGAGTGCTTAACCCCACCGAATGGGAGTTCAGGCAGGAGGCCCAACCAGCGTTGATCCAGCTCATGCCGGCTTCGATCTTGGAAGCCACTTCACGGGCGTGGGCAATGTTGGTACCAAAGACGGTGTTCCCAAGGCCGTAGCTAGAGTTGTTAGCAATTTCAATGGCTTCTTCTTCGGTCTTGTACGGGTAGATAACGGCGACTGGGCCGAACATTTCTTGGTCAAAGATTGGGTTTTCCACCGTTACCCCGGTCAGGATGGTTGGCATGAAGAATTGACCCTCTTGGTCTTCCACTGGTTCAAAGCCGTATTCGAGCTTAGCCCCGTTGTCGATAGCCAGTTGAACTTGTTGGGTCAGCTTTTCCTTGGCCTTCTTCGAGGAAAGCGGAGCCAAAGTCGTGGAGCGGTCCAACGGGTCGCCCATCTTAACCTTAGAGAAGCCGTCCTTTAAGATGTTCACAAATTGCGGAACCAGCTTTTCCGGAACGATGTAACGCTTGGAGGAAGTACATACTTGCCCAGCGTTGTACAGACGGGTTTGCGGCAGGATTTCGGCCAGCTTGTCCATGTCGGCGTCTTCCAAAACAACGAAGGCGTCGTTCCACCCAGTTCAGGGTGCTCTTCTTCAGCGACTTAGCGGCTTCCGTGGCCACGGAACGACCACCACGTTCGGAACCAGTCAGGCAGGCCCCGGCAACCCGTGGGTCAGCGATGATTTCGGAAACTTGGTCGTAGCTAACAAAGAGGTTGGTTAAAGAACCTTCTGGGGCGCCGGCTTCCAGTACCAAGTCAGCAAAGGCTTGGGCCGAGGTTGGGCAGTTAGCAGCGTCCTTTAACAGCATCGGGTTCCCGACGATGAAGTTCGGGATAAAGACCCGGGCGATTTGGTAGAACGGGAAGTTCCATGGTTCAACCGCCATCAGTACCCCGAGGGATTGCTTTAAGATAAAGGCGTTCCCGGAAGTGGTGTAGATTGGCTTTGGTGCCAGGAATTCGTTGGCGTGTTCTACGTAGTAGTCACAAAAGCTTGCACAAAGGTCAACTTCACCTTCGGCTTCACCGATTAACTTCCCCATGTCACGGGTCATCAGTTCAGCCATTTCCGTGCGGCGTTCGCGAAGGAGCGTCCCCAGCTTTGTAATCACAGCTTTCCGTTCTTCCAGACCAGAGCCGTCGTGCCACTTTAAGTACAGACCGTGCGCCAGGCTTAACGCCTTCTCCACTTCTTCTGGAGTGGTATCTGCGTAAGTGTGTTCAACTTCATTGGTATAAGGATTAATAGTTTGATATGCCATGAGTAGGCCTCCTTAATAATTAGTTGGTTGTTATCTGCACTTCACATTGTAACCGCTTTTTCAAATTTCACAAGTATTTTTAGATCCTGTTCATTAAGTAACATTTAACAAACTATGTACCGCTTAACTTAACTTGTGAAATTTATCGTCACTGCCATAAATTTCACAAACTAATTTTATAAACACCGCTGGTGGATCAACAATAATTTTATCGTCAGATAAGAGAAAATCACAAACGGTCTAGCCGTCTGCCAATTTATGCAGCCAACAAAAAAACGCCCACCGTCTAAGTAGACAGTTAGCGCTCTTTTGTCAGTTAGTTTACTTTAACCCCGCCACGGGTCGCGGAGGATGATCGTTTGTTCCCGCGATGGACCAACGGAAATCGTGGCCAGTGGCGTCTCTGATAGTTCGACGATCCGGTCCAAGAAGTGCTTAGCGTTGGCCGGCAGGTCTTCGTAGTCGGTCACTTGGGTGATGTCTTCTTCCCAGCCCGGCACCTCTTCGTAAAGCGGGGTGCACCGGTCTAATTCTGCCAAACTAGCCGGGTAGTAATTAATTTCTTGACCGTCGAGTTCGTAAGCCCGGGCGATCTTGATCGTCTTCAAGCCGGTCAAAACATCGAGCAGGTTCAAACTCAAGTAGGTCATCCCGTTAACCCGGCGGGCGTGACGCATGGCCACGGCGTCAAACCAGCCAACCCGCCGTGGACGGCCGGTCACGGTACCGTATTCGTGACCGGTTTCGCGGATGTAGTCGCCGATTTCATCGTTCAATTCGGTTGGGAACGGTCCTTCCCCGACCCGGGTTGTGTAGGCCTTGGCAATTCCGACCACGGTCTCAATCTTGTTTGGCCCAACCCCGGCCCCGGTTGGCGCCCCACCGGCCGTTGGGTTAGAGGAAGTAACGTATGGGTAGGTCCCTTCATCGATGTCTAACATCGTCCCCTGAGCCCCTTCAAACAGAACCTTGTCGCCGCGGTCGATGGCGTCGTTAACCAGTAGCGAAGTGTCGGTGACGTATTGCTTGATTTGTTGGCCGTATTCGTAGTATTGGTTAAAGATTTCATCAAAATCAACCGGGGCGACCCCGTAGATCTTGGGGAAGAGCTGGTTTTTAATCTCCAGGTTTTGCTGGAGCTTCGCCGCAAAGGTGTCCTTTTCAAGAGGTCGGCCACCCGAATCCCGATCCGGGAAACCTTATCGACGTAGGTTGGCCCAATCCCTTCTTGGTGGTCCCGATCTTAGCGGCGCCCTTAGCCTTTTCTTGGCATTCATCGAGCAAGAGGTGGTATGGCATGATCACTTGGGCCCGGCTGGAAATCTTAAGCCCAGAGATGTCGACCCCGCGGTCGGTCAGGTACTTGATTTCTTCCAACAGGGCCTGCGGGTTAATGACAACCCCGTTACCAATCACGGCGGTGGTGTTTTCACCGAAGATCCCGGACGGAATCAGCCGCAGGGCAAACTTTTGCCGATCGAATTCAATCGTGTGCCCGGCGTTGTCCCCCTTGGGAGCGGACAACAACGTTCGCTTCTTGACTCAGGTAGTCGGTCATCTTCCCTTTCCTTCGTCTCCCCATTGGCTTCCTACGATTACTACTGTTGCCATTCTGTTCACCTCATTAGTCTTAAAATTAAGCACAGTTACTCTATGATACTACCGGATCAGTTCGTGATTTGCAAGGGTTGTTCTGAACCTTTTTCCTGACATTAGGTAAAATTGTTCGGTTTTATCCTTGACGGCGCCCTTATTTTCGCCTATAGTTACTAACGGTTTCAAATCACTTTTTAAGCGAGGTATCCCGATGGAAACTTTTGATTATGATGACATTCAACTGATCCCTAACAAGTGTGTGATCAAGAGCAGAAAGGAAGCTGACCCGCAGGTTAAATTTGGTCCCAAAACCTTCAAGATTCCCGTTGTACCGGCTAACATGGCCTCGGTAATCAACGAAGAATTGGCGGTCTGGTTAGCCCAAAATGACTACTACTACGTCATGCACCGTTTCAACCCCGCGGACCGGGCCGGCTTCGTTAAGCGAATGCACGACCGGGGGCTGTTTGCCTCGATTTCCGTCGGGATCAAGGACAGCGAGTATGACTTTATCAATCAACTAAAAGACGAACAATCGGTGCCGGAGTACATCACGATCGACGTTGCCCATGGACATTCTGATTTCGTGATCGCCATGATTAAACACATCAAGCAACAACTGCCGACCACCTTCTTAACCGCCGGTAACGTGGCCACCCCGGAGGCCGTTCGCGACCTGGAAAACGCCGGCGCCGACGCCACCAAGGTCGGAGTGGGCCCCGGTAAAGGCTTGCATCACCAAGCTCAAGACCGGTTTCGGGACCGGGGCTGGCAACTCGCCGCCCTGCGCCTGTGTTCCAAGGCCGCCCGCAAGCCATTAATCGCCGACGGGGAATCCGCCACAACGGCGACATCGCCAAGTCCGTTCGCTTCGGGGCCTCAATGGTGATGATTGGCTCGCTGTTGGCCGGCCACCAAGAATCCCCGGGCAACCTGATCACGATTGACGGCAAGCGCTACAAGCAATACTGGGGCTCGGCCTCCGAAGTCCAAAAGGGCGCCTACCGCAACGTCGAAGGTAAGCAAATGCTGGTGCCGTTCCGGGGTGCCATCGAAGACACCCTGGTGGAGATGGAAGAAGACCTCCAGTCAGCGATTTCTTACGCCGGTGGGCGCGACCTGGAATCGATCACCAAAGTCGACTACGTTATCGTTAAAAACTCAATTTTAAACGGGGACTACTAGTCCTTAACCCACGAGAGACCGGGAGAAAACCACGTTTTCTTCCGGCCTCTTGCTGTATTTTTGAATGTTGACCACCCTTTTTAGTTGAGTAAACGGGCAAAGGCGGCCTTGAGCGCCCGGATTTCGGCGGGGGTTGGGAATTCCCGTTCAAAAACGGTCCGCAAGACCTGAGTAAGCAGCGTCGCCAACAGGTCACTGACTAGCTCGGGGGCCCCGGGGGCCAGCAGGTCTTGCAGGTTCGCCGCCACATAGTCGTGAATTCGTTGCGACAGGCTTAGTTGATCGTATTGGATCGTGTACAAAGCCGTCACCCGCCGGCGCAGGGCCGGGGTCAAGAAGCGCTGGGTGGCTGATGAATTTAAAAAGCTAAAGAAGTCATCGACTGACTCCCCGCGCTTGAGCTGGGCCAAGCGAACGTCAATCAGTTCATGCACCCTTATAAAAACCGCCGCGGTCATCCGGTCGGTCAAATCGTACTTATCTTGGTAGTGGTGGTAAAAGGTCTGGCGGTTAATCAGTGCCGCCTGGGCGATTTGCGTAACCGTCACCGCCCGAAAACTCTCCTTTTCCAACAGGTCTAAGTACGCTTCTTCAATCGTTTTTTGCATCCGTTTGGCAGCTTGGGTTACCATCTTGATCCCCACTTTTCGTTAAGTGTCAGCAAAAGCGACAGGTGTCACTTTTTAGTTACAACGTTAAGATTATTGTGACTTGTTGCCCCGCCTTGGCAAGCCATAATAAAGTTAATCAAACGCAAGGGGGGACCTTTAATGAACGAACTAATCACCATTACGGCTTTAAATAAACAGTTCGGCGCCCAGACCGTTTTAAACGGCGTCGACCTCACCATTACCTCGGAAAAAATCATCGGCCTGATCGGGCCATCGGGGGCCGGCAAGACCACTTTGATTAAGACCACCTTAGGAATGGAAAAAAAGCCGACAGCGGCACGTCCCTGGTCCTGGGCCAACAAATGCCTAACCGTCAGATCCTCGGCCAAATTGGCTACATGGCCCAAAGTGACGCCTTATACGAGACCCTAACCGCCAAAGAAAACCTGGCCTTTTTGCCCAACTGAAGGGCGTTGAACGTCATCAATTAACGGCGGAATGCCAGCGCGTCGCCAAGGTGGTCGACCTAAGCAACGACTTAACCAAGCGGGTCAGCGGCTTTTCCGGCGGGATGAAACGGCGCCTGTCATTGGCCATCGCCCTGCTCGGCCAACCCCAGCTCTTAATTTTAGACGAACCGACCGTCGGGATCGACCCGGCCCTGCGCCTCGAAATCTGGCGGGAACTGGACCGGTTGAAAAAGGATGGCTGCGGGGTGCTGGTAACCACCCACGTGATGAGCGAAGCCGAGATGACCGATTCGGTGGCCCTCTTGATGGATGGTCGGATCATCGCCAACGACGCCCCGGCCGCCCTCAAGCAATCCTACGGCGTTGGCTCAATTGAAGAGGTCTTCTTAAAGGCCGAACGGGAGGTGAACGCACATGCGTAGTTTAGCCATCACCAAACGGGTCTTAACCGAATTGATCCGCGACAAACGTACCCTGGCCCTGCTCTTTATCGCCACCATTTTAACCATGTGGCTCCTATCGATTATGTTTTCAGCCACCACTGATACCCACGTAACGATCGGGACGGCCAACCTTTCCCCGTCGTTAGTCAAGCAAATCGACGTCGTCAAGCACGTCTCGGTCAAGACTTACGCCAGCGCTGACCAGGCCGACCGAGCCCTCAAGGACTACCGCATCGACGCCACCGTGGTCAAAACCAGCGCCAATCACTACCACCTAACCTTTGCCAACATCGACTCGGCCAAGACCGCTTTGACCAAGCAAGCCTTCCAAGTCGCCCTGCAAAAGAGCAATGCCCACCAACTGGCGGCCACCATACAGCGACTGGTGGCGATGTTGCCAACGACGGCGCAGGATCAATTCAACCAGGGGACCGCGAGCGCCACGACCCACATCAAGTCGACCTACCGCTACGGTGATTCTTCGACCGGTTACTTCACCAAGATCTTACCAATCTTCATGGGCTTTTTCGTCTTCTTCTTTGTCTTCTTGATCTCCGGGATCGGCCTCCTGCGCGAACGCAGCTCCGGCACCCTTGACCGACTCCTGGCCACCCCGGTCCGGCGCGGCGAAATCGTCACCGGCTACATGGTTTCTTACGGGGTAGTCGCGATCGTGCAAACCCTCTTAATTGTCATCACCACGGTCTGGCTCCTAAAGGTCCAAATCGTCGGTGACTTGGCCCTGGTCTTTTTTAATCAACATCTTGTTGGCCCTGGCGGCACTAGCAATGGGAATCTTTATCTCCACCTTTGCCAGCTCGGAATTTCAAATGATGCAGTTCGTGCCGATCGTGGTCATGCCCCAGGTCTTTTTCTCCGGCATCGTGCCGTTGGACGCCTTGCCAAACTGGATTCAGGTCATCTCAAAAATCCTGCCATTAACCTACGCTGGCAACGCCATGAACGACGTGATCATGAAGGGGCAAGGGGTTGAAACGATCACCGGTGACCTTGGCGTCCTGGTCCTCTTCATCGTCTTCTTCGTGGTCTTAAACGTGGTGGGCTTAAAACGTTACCGCAAGGTTTAAGCGGTGTACAATAGTTTTAAAAAAGGAGAACGCCCCTATGCCAACTTTTTACTGCTACTCCCGTTGTTCGACTTGCAAGAAGGCCCAAAAGTGGCTCGATGACCACCAGGTCGCCTATGACCAACAAGACCTGGTCGCAGAACCACCGGCCAAGGAACTCTTCGTTAAGTGGTTAACCGAGCACCAAGACCTGGGCCTGCGCTACTTCTTTAACACCAGTGGCCAGCACTACCGGGAACAAAAGCTCAAGGATAAGCTACCAACCATGACGATCGACGAGGCCGCCACCCTGCTATCTTCGGACGGTAAGTTAATCAAACGGCCGTTGATGGTCGAGGGCTCGCAACTGACCTGCGGCTTTAAAGAAGACGTTTACGAACAAACCTGGCGCTAACCAGTTAACCACCCTTTTTGCAAGACAGGACAAATCTGCAAATTTGCGCAGGATAACGTGCTCCCCAACCGCAGGCCTAGTGGCTAAGTCTGGCCGAAGAACGGTGCTGGCGCACCAACCGTTCGCCCTATCCTTAGCCCACGGCCTGCCAATGGTTGGTCCGCACTCACTTTTTATTGCGCAAATCTAAACATTTATCCTGTCCAGTCCTTCGGTAATCAAACAGCCCCTGACCAATGGCAAACCATCGGTCAGGGGCTGTTTAGTTAACGCGAGCTACGATCCGTTACCCCCTCACTCTAAGTTAGGCAGCGGGTTGAAGTAGTTAACCAACCTGCTTTCCAGCGTATCGTTTGTCCGCACCTCTTTGATCACCTTATTCAGGGTGCTGACCCGGTCGGTGATCACCCCGTCGGCGTGGTCGAAAAGGGCCTGCTTCATCGCCCCGGCATTATTGACCGTCCACGCCATTACCAGTTGGTTCCCTTGGTGGGCGGCGTCAATGAAGCGGTGGTTTAAGGTCGAATACTCCGCCGTCACCCCGTCCGCTTCCCTAGCCGGGTTGGTAAAGTTGTAAGCCATGCAGTAGAGCACCGTTAGCTTGGGGTTGAGCCGGTGCAACTTAGCTACGTAAGCGTAATCGAGCGAGTGAACCATGTCCCCATCCTTGATCAAACGGGCGCCGTACCGCTGGTTAAAACGCGCCAAAAGGCCCTTGGAATCGTGCGGGGTCGCCTTAAGTTCAACGATCAGGCGTTGGTGGTTTTGCTCGGCAGCCGCCAGGTAGTCATCAAAACTCACTAGCTTGGCCCGGTAGCCATCCTGTTTGGCCACCAACTTCGTCAGTTGCTTAAGGGTTAGCTGGTGGGGCGCCTTGTCGACCCCGGTCAGTTGCTTCAAGTTTTCGTCGTGGACGACGACAAACTGGTAGTCGGCCGTTTCGTGGACGTCCATTTCGACAAAGTCTGGGTGGGCCGCCCGGTGGGTCTTTTTTAACACCGCAATTGAATTGGGCACGCCGTTTTGCCCGTCAACACCGCGCTGAGCGACCGTCAACGGCGCCGCTAACTTAGTTGTTAAGTAAGTCCAGTCGCTCGGCATCGCGGCGAAGACAAACACCACTAAGATTAAGAGCCACCAGGGGCGCCGTTGGTGGTAACCGGAAGCCTTTTGGGAGTGGCTACCAAGCCCAGGGCGGTTACGCTAAGGGCCAACCCGCCGCCACCTGGGCAATTAAGAGTCCGCTAAGGGCCAACCAAGTCGGGGCGTTGCCGTGGTTAACCAACACCACCAACCCGTTGACGAGCCAGGACCACGCCCCCCCCACCAAAGGGCCAAGCCTAGCGCCCTCTTCACCCGTCCCCAGGACAGCCAGCGCACCACGATGAACAAACAGGCTGCGTAAACCAACACGCCGCCAATCATTAAACTTGGCCGCCTGGTTAGGTAATCGAGGATAAAGGCGTCGGCCTTGATGTTGACCAGCAACGGGGTCCGAAACAACAGGGTCGCAATCGGCATCGCCACGATCAACAGCGGCACCCAGGCCAAGGCACCCCGCCAGCCTAAGTTCACCATCTGCTGGCGGCAGGCCGCTAGCCAGCCGGCGAAGGAAAAGCGTCCGGCCACTAAGAGCCTGAGCCCGCTAAAGGCCACCAGGACTTGGAGACCCAGTAAGGCCAGGACCACACACACCTCGACTAGAAGGGCGCAGACGATTAACGGGTGGGTGGTCAAGAGGGTGACGACGTTGTCAACGGACACAAAGGGGATCGCCGCTTGTGCCAATAAGAAAGTCGTCACGAGGCGTAACAGCGGGGTGAGTAGCCAAGTTGCCACCAGGTCTAATGAGGCGACCAAGCCAAACCCAGCCAGGCCAACGCATCGAACGGACATTAGGTTTAATTTCAGGGCTTGCATCTTTTCTTCCTTTTCTACTTACTGTCCCCATTGTACCACCCCCAAAAAAGGCGGCCGTAGCGGGGGCATCGATTGTGGGAGCATAAAAAAGCGCCTAGGAGAAAACACGATTTTTCTCCCGGGCGCTTATTATCTTTCTGAATGTTAGGCAGCCAACGTGGTCAATAACCGCTGGTGCACTAACCTGTAACCTATCCTTAGCCCACGGCCTGCTTGATAGGCTGGAGCGCACTCCTTAATAGTCAACCTCATCCGGGTCGGCGCACTGGCCGCCCATGTTCGGTAAAGCGGCAATTTGGCCCATCTCCGCCGGTGACAGGGTGAAGTCAAAGACGTCCGCGTTTTCCCTCATCCGGTGTTCGTGAACCGACTTTGGTAGCGGCAGGACTTCTTGTTGTATCTCCCAACGCAAAACCACTTGGGCCGGGGTCTTACCGTGCGCCGTAGCAATTTGCTTGATCGTTTCATTCTCCATTACCGTGGCTCCCTGACCACCCAACGGGGCCCAGGCCTCAACCAAGATTCCCATCGCTTGGAGCTTCTTAATCTCTTCTTGGTGGGTCCAGCCGGGGTGAACCTCAATTTGGTCAACCTGCGGGCGGATCTTGGCAGTCTTTAACAGCTCGGCAACGTGGTGGGGCATGAAGTTAGATAGCCCGATCGCCTTAACCTTGCGCTGCTTGTAGAGGTCTTCTAGCGCTCGCCAGGTCTCGGCGTTAAGCGCTGCGGCCTGGTCACCAAACTGCTTTTGGTTGGCCGGCCAGTGGATCAAATACAGGTCCAAGTAGGTCGTTTGCAGGCGCTTGAGGGAGGCTTCAAAGGCGGCGATCGTCTTATCGTAGCCCCGCTCGGTATTCCAAAGCTTGGAGGTCAAAAAAGATGCTGTCGCGGTCAATCCCGGAATCCTTAATCCCTTGGCCGACCGCCTCTTCATTTTCGTAAACGGCGGCCGTGTCGATGTGGCGGTAGCCGACTTCAATCGCGGTTTTGACCGCTTGCCGGGCCACGGTGGCCGGGGTCCGGAAGGTTCCGTAACCAACCGCCGGAATGGCGATTCCGTTGGCAAGGGTGTAGGCACTCGTTAAGTCCTTTAATTCCATTATGCTTCCTCCTTTGGTTCGTGTGACGACGGCGGGGCGCTCAGGGTTACCACCCGCTTGGCCCGGGTGAAGTAAAGGTGGCGGTGGATCTTTTCTAGGGGAACCCCGTCATCTTGGTCAGGGCATCGGCGTACAGCACCAGTTGGCCCGAGTACTTGTCCGCCAGTTCCTGGAGGTCTTCTTCCGGGTGGGCCTGACTGATCCGGTCGGTCTTGTAATCGAACAGGTCGATCTGGTCGTCGTGTTGGACGTAGCCGTCGATGATCCCGTGGATCAACACCTCACTGTCATCGGTGGCCCCAATCCCGCTGAAGAGATCGTGGGCGCTCAGTAACATCGAGAACGGTACTTCCCGGTGAACCTGCTCAGGGTGGGCGGTAATGACCTGACCGAGCCCCGTTTGGTAAAGGATACCACGCCGGCCACGTCAATGCCCGCCGCAACTTGGGGATTATCGATTAAACCACTCTCCGTTAGGGACTTAATTAAAGCACGGACCGCCCCTTCGTCAAGCGGTTCCGTTAACGGTAATTTCTGGAAGACCAAGTGGGTAGCGGTCCCGATCGTCGTCCCGGTTGGCTCCTGATCGCTCGCCCCGGTGATGAAGGCGGGATTTTCGAAGGCCCGCTCTTCCGGTGCTAGGTAGGCCCCGGCTTCTTTGATCTGGTCGCGGTCAATTTCTAGCTGACCCATCTCCAGGTTGGTAGGGTCCTGGCGGGCAAAGGCCTCCCGCACCGTCGAAACGGCTTGAAAGGCGGTCGTTTGGGTCGCCACTTGATCCGGGTAGGTAAAGTTTAACACCCGTTCTAAGTCGGCCTTAAACTGGCGGCTAGTGGCGGCCGCCGGGGTGGCTTGCTCCGCCGTCGCATTCGGGTGCAGGTCCAGCGGGGTGTTGAGGGCCGCCTGAACCTGATCAGCGTTTTGCAGCTTAATTTGGTAGGCCGCCTTGGTAAGGCCCGCAGCGGGGTGGCGGCGGCTTCAACCCCCTCCCTTAGCGTTGGGAAGTTCGCCGTCCGCACCAGGGTCATCATGATCCAATCAAGCATCGATTGCCCCTTCAAGCGTGTGGTGGTGGTCAACAGCGGGCTGGCGCTATCAAAGGCCCGGTTCCACTTATCCATCTTCTTGGTCAGGTCAGCGTCCTTCACGTACCCGGTGATGAAGAGGCGCTGCTCGGCCCGGGTCAGGGCCACGTAGAGGAGGCGCATTTCTTCGGCCCGGTCCTGGCGCTTCTTTTTCTCCTTTAAGGCCGCCTGTTGGACCAGCGGGTGCTTGACGCGCATCGTCTCGTTGGCCGTGCTATCCACGTAGGTGAAGCCAAGCCCAGCCTGGGGCTCAATCGTTACCGGATCCCGGTCGGCTTGGAACTGGTGGGTCGTTTCCACTAAGAAGACGATCGGGAACTGGAGCCCCTTGGACTTGTGGATCGTCATGACGTTAATCGCGTCACCGGCCAGGGCCGTGGTCGCCTCGCCCAAGTCGTCGTTTTTCTTTTGCATCTGCTCGATGAAGTGGATGAACTGGTAAAGTCCCTTGAAGCCACTCTCCTCGTAGCCACTCGCCCGTTCGTACAGGGCGTGGAGGTTAGCTTGGCGCTGGGGGCCGCCGCTCATTCCGCCCACGTAATCCAGGTAGCCGGTTGCTTGGTAAATCGTCCAGATCAAGTCCACCAGGGGCGTCGCTGGGCGACCCGGCGTAAGTGGTCCCGCAACTCAAAGAAGCGGGCTAACTTCAGGTAGATTAACCCACAGTTGACGCCCAGTTCTTCCTTAGTCGCTAAGCCGGCCGGGTCGCCTGCGACCCGTTCGGCGAGCTCCTCTTCAGTCAGGGCGTCGTGGTTTTCAACCGCTTCGACCTCTTGATCGCGCCAAGCGTAGTAGTTTTGCTGCACGACGCCAAAGAAGTCCTTGGAGGTGCTGTTGACCTTCAAGTAGGCTAACTCCGGTTCCGTAAAGCCAATCCGGTTTTCGCCCTGGCTCAGGCCGAACTTAGCCGCCACCTCGGGAGCGACTTGAATCAGCGGCGAACGGAGCACGGCCGCCAACGGAACGTCTTGGTAGGGGTTATCGATTACCTTTAGCAAGGACATCACGACCCGGATCTCGGTGGCCTTAAAGTAGTTTTCCACCCCGTGCACCATCACCGGTAAGTTAAGCTTGGCAAACTGTTCGGCGATTACCGAGTGAATCCGCTTGGCCCGCGACAAAATGGCGATGTCGCCCGGCGTGATCGGGCGGACCCGCTTGGTTTCCGGGTCCAAGATCGTTTCCTTGGCCAGGAGCTCGCGGATCCGTTGGCCAATCAGCCAGACTTCGCTAGCGACCTTGTCTTCCGGCTGACGGACCACGATGGCGTCCTCGCCGGTGGGGTTAGCGGTCGTTTTCTTGACGCCCCCATCAAAGAGCAGGAGTTCCGGGGTCGCCGGGCTAGCCTGGTCCCGGTCGGCCCCCAATCGGCCTTGGGCTTCAAGCTGGCCTTATCATCGTAGACCATCTCACCCAGTTGCTGGTCCATCAGCTGTTCGAAAATGAGGTTGACCAGGTCGGTAACCTCGTGGCGGGAGCGGTAATTGTCGCTCAGGTCCAGGGCCTCGCTGCTTTGCCCATCCGCGCTGAACTGATCGTAGTAGTCCTTAAACAGGGTGGGGTCGGCCTGGCGGAAGCGGTAGATCGACTGCTTCATGTCCCCGACCATAAAGCGGTGGTTTTGCCCACTCTTGTGCAAGAGGCGTAACAGGTCGTCTTGCAGGCGGTTGGTGTCTTGGTACTCGTCGATCATGATTTCCTTGTAGTGGCGCTGCAACTCGGCTTGACTTGGGCGGCGGCTTGGCGCTTGGCCCGCGCTTCTTCGTCACTCCAGGTCACCTTTGGGTTGATATTTTCGCCGGTCAAGATGGCGTAGGCGTAGTGCTCTAAGTCGGAGAAATCGAGCAGGCGGCGGTCCTGCTTGATGATCTGGTAGTGGCACCGGAAGTCGGTGGCCACCCGGGTTAAGATCTCAATTAGGGCGCCAGCCTTTTGACCATACTTAACCAGGTCCGCGGCGGACTGGAAGAAGTAGGTATCGTGGAGGTCGCCCAGCTGATCCCGCAGGCCACCCCGCTGAACCCCCAGTTCGTCTAAGAGTTCGGGATCGTCGTCATCCTTACGTTTGCGCAACTTAGGCGCAAAATTCTTCTTGTTGAGGGCCTGGGCCAGGCTGTCCCAGCTGCCTAACAAATGGCCCTGGTCATCAACGGTCGTGGCTAATTTAGCTAAATCTTCTTCAACCTGCTCGGCAAAACGGGCCGGCCCCACTTCGCCAAGGGCCGCCCACTGGTCCCGCAGTTCCTTTAGTTGCGGGCCCACGAGGGGTTCCAAGAGGCGCTTAAAGAAGGCGCTTTGCCGCGGGTCCGCCCCTTCTTCGAACTGGTAAAGGCCACTTAAGCCGGCCAGCCAGTCGCTCGGGTGCGGCTGGGCGTCGGCCTCGGTGTCCAGCGCCTGAACGACGGACTCGAGGTTCCCCGCCCCAAAGTTATCAATTAACTGGTGCAGCGCCCCACTTGGTCCGGATTGGCCACCCGGTCATCAAGGGTCACTTGCCAGGCCTGTTCCTTTAGGAGCTGCTGTTCGGCGTCGTCAATTAACCGAAACTGGGGGTCGAGGTCGATGACGTAGTAGTAGCGCTTAATCAACTGCTCGCAAAAAGGAGTGGATCGTGCTGATGTTGGCCAGGGCCAAGCGGGCCACCTGGGCCTTCATGTGTTCGTCAGTCGCCCCGACCAGGCGCCGGCGGATCCGGTCGCGCATGTTCTTAGCGGCGTCGGTGGTAAAGGTCACCATCAGGATGTCATCGATGTTGGGCCGCTCGCTAGGCTTAGCGTCCTTACTCAGTCCGGTTTCCATCAGCTGGATCACCCGCTCAACCAAAACGGCGGTCTTCCCCTCCCCGCCGAGGCGGAAACCAAAATGTCTTTTTGCCGGTCGTTGATCGCCGGCTCCTGTTCCTTACTTTGTGTGAAAACCATCTTCCCCTATTCCTCCTCTTGTTCAAACTTTGCTTCCACGTCGGCGTCGGTCAGCTCGATTTCCTTGTAGTCATCCAGGGCCTGATCGAAGCGGGAAACGTCTAAGAAGTCGCTAAAGGCCAGGCCGGTCTCCGCGGTGGTGCCGACTTGGCGCCGGTACGGCCTAATCTCGTTTTGGCCCTGCAGGATCTGAACGGCAGCTTCCTTAATCAGTTCGGCGTTGTGGTCCATCAGGCGCTTCAAATCGGTTGGTGAGACCAGGTTGGAGCCCGCCTTAGCGCTGAATTGATCGTCGGCACTAACCTTAAAGCGGCTGGTGTCTTTTTACTCTTCTTTTGATGCTTAACAGGGTGGCACCCTTTTCACCAAGCCCGTGATCAAGGGCGGCCAAGACGGCGTCATCGTTAATCGTGATCCCCTGGTAGAGGTGCTCTTTTAGCTCCTCGGCGGTCCCTCCTTGCCGGCGTCAACGGTCGGGACGTACAAACGCAGGTACAGGCTCCCCAGTAGTTGCTCGCCCGGGTTGGCCGCCTGTAACGCGTTGAGGTAGGCCAGCATTTGCAGGGCCTGGCCGGCGTAGGCGTCGACCAAGTCAAACGCCTTGTTGTAGGACTTGTAATCAACCACCAGCTGGTAGGTTTGCTCGCCCAGTTTCAACTCGTCTAAGCGGTCAATCCGCCCCCACAGGCTGACCTTGGCGCCCTCACCGAGCCCCGCCCCGGTCAGGTCAAAGGTTAACGCTGGTAACTCGGCGGCTTGGCTTTCCCCGGTCCAATCCGCCTGCCCAAAGGCCTTTTCAACCGCCACTGGTTGGGCGTCGGTCTGGGTTGCTTGCAGGCACAGGGTCTTGGCCATGGTGGTAATCAACTGCTTGGCCACCTGTAGTTGCAAGTTGACCCGGCTGTTATTGGCCGCCAATTCCCGCAACTCCTCTTGTTGGTTCATGGCCTGCTCAAAGGCTTGGTCAATCAACTCGGCTTGGCGCCCTTGGTGCTCTTCTTTAACCAAGTCGGCCAGCTGCAGGTCCGGTTCGTCGATCACGCTTTGGACAAAGAAGGCCAGGGCGTCGTGGTTTAAGGTCCCGGACTTGTCGCTGGAGACCTCTAATTCGTCGCGCTTCTTCAGGTGCAAACCGTAACGCAAGAAGTAGTCGTACGGGTTTTGGTAGAACTTCTCCAGCTGGCTAATCGAAGCCGTCAACTGGTTGGTGACTTGGCCCTGGCGGTTAGTGGTGTACAAGCGGGCCGCCAGTTCCGGTTGCAGTGGCACCGCCTCGTTTTTGGCGTACTGGCCATCCCGGATGTCGTTTAACCGCCCCGTCAAACCCTCGTCGTGGCGGGTTGGGGGCCCTGGCCACGTCCCGCCAGGCACTAGTCAGCTTACGGCCGGTGTCCTTACTCAGGCGCTCCACTTCAATCAGGTTCCCCATCGTCACGGCCGGCGCCGCCACAAAGCGACCACACGTCGTCTTCGCTTGCCCGCGGGTTCGGCCGGTCTGGCAAGTCGGTAGTCGGGACGTTGTTTTGGTCATCCCACTGGTTGAAGTGCCGGGCCAAGCCCTTCAGGTACGGGGAGAGGGTTAACTCGCTGTCGTCGCTGCTCATCAGGGGGCGCTCATGTAGAGGCGCTCGGTTACCGACAGCATGCTCAGGTAGTTTAAGAAGGGCTCGTTGTTGATCTGGTCGGTCCCGCTGATGGGCAGGAACTGGTCGTCGTTTAAGCCCCGCTTCAAAAGTTCCCGGTCGGGGTCGGATAAGAGCCCCTCGCTGGCCTTGACTTCCGGCATCACGTCATCGGTCGCCCCCATGATGAAGAGGACCTTGCGCTGGTTGTCCTGGATCATCCCGCTTTCCGAAACCAACACTTGATCCAAAGTCGACGGGATTTGGGCGTAGCGCCCGGCGTTAAAACCGGCGTTCATGAGGTCGGCAAACTCGGCCACCAACTGTCCCGGCTGCTCGGTCGGGGCCACCTGGTCGCCAAGGATGGTTACGTACTCGTCCAAGAGGGTGCCAAAGGTCTGCCAAATTTGCTGAACGTCGCGCAGCTGAGTTAACTGACCGCTTTCTTGGGCTTGGTGGGCCCAGGAATAAAGTTGGTGACGGACCCCTTGATCCAAGAGGAACTGGTAGAACTTGGTGGCTAACTCCCGCCCGGTAGTGGCCGTTTGTAGGTCGGCCAGGGCCGGGGCCAATTCGTCTTTGATGTAATTTTTGACCCAGTTAATCTGGGCGTTTTGGCGCTTGAGCGCATCGCTTTCTGGTTGTTCTCCTTCCAGTCGCCACGGCCGCTCGTCAAACCACGACCGCCCCCCTTGCCGAACTTCAGGCAGTAGTTTTCGGTCCGGTAGACGGCGGTCATGAAGGTGTTGGGGTTTCGCTTCGCACGCCCCTCCTGTTGGAGCTCTTCCGGCGTCTCGGGAACCAAGAGGCCGGTCTTTAACAACTCCATCACGTCGGCTTCTTGGTAGTAGTCCTTTAAGACCTTGAACAAGGCGGCGGTGAAGGTCGCTAGCGGCGAGGTCGCCATTGGGCGCTGGTTATCGTTGAAGACCGGAATTTGGTGGCGGCTAAAGATCGGTTCTAGCATCGTCTGGTAGCCGTCCAGGTGCCTCGTAACCACTAAAAAGTCCCGGTAGCGGTACTGACCGGTGGCAACGAGCTGGCGAATTTTGGTGGCGACCCGGTTGAGTTCGGCCACCCGGGTTGGGGCGGTGAAAAAGCCTACTTGGTCGGTCGGGGCCGGCAGCCTGTCCGGCAGAGCGAAGCGGGCGTCTGCTTCCATCCACTCTTCGACCCCCACCAAGGCGTCGCTAACCCGTCGTTGGTTCGGCTGATTCAAAACAATCGGGTCTAACACATCCACGCCCACCTGCTGAGTGGGGAGGTTCAATAAGTCCTGGTACTGCTTGGCCGAGCGGTAATAGAGGTTGTTTTGACTCGGCAACTCCCGTCCCCGGTAATCCCGGTCGAGGATCAAAGAAACCGTGGTGTCGGCAGCCCGTTGAATCAGGGCGTCGACAATCAACTGTTCCTGGGCGCTAAATTCACCGGCAAAGCGATCAAGGTAAACGTGGGTCGTTGATAGGTCGGCGACTTCGAGGTGGTTTAAGAGCATCGCTGACCGGTCCGGCGCCGTGACGTGGGTCGTGACCGCCGCCTCAAAGCGCCGGTAAATTTCGTACAGGACGGTCATCTTGTCGGTAAAGACCGTCGATTGACTGGCCCGGCCACCCCCGTCTGACTAGCCAGGGCCCGCTTAATAATCCCGGTTTCCTGATCAGGCGCCAGGTCGGCCGGTTGAATATTGGCGTTTTGTAGTTCCACCAGCTGCTTGGTCACCGCCGTGGCAAAGCCCTGGCGTTCGCTTTCGCCCCGAAACATCTTCAAGAGGTCGGGGATTCTGCCTTGAGTTCCCGAATGATTTTGGCGACCACCATCGCCATCCCCACGTTGGAAAGGCGGGGCTTTTGGTAATCGGGGTCGTCCTTACACAAAAACCACCCCAAGCGCGAAAGGACAGGACCGCCACGTTAGCCTGGGCGTAATTACCGGTTTGCTTCAACCGCTTTTTAAGCCCCTTTAAAACGGCTACTTCGGTGGTGAACTTAACGTGGTTGGGCACTAAGTAAAGGTAGGTATCATTGGGTGCTTGCTGGTACTGAGCCGCCAAGCGATCGAGCATCACTTGCTGGTGGTCAAAGGACGCACTCCCCAAAACAAATTGTAAGGTCGCCATTTTTATCATTCCCCCATTCAGATCGTTGCCTAATTATACCACGCTAGGGTGCCAAAAAAGGGAATGAATGTTCGCATTGTTGTGCGGACGACCGATTGTGAATTTATATTCAATCACATTCACCTCGTAATATCTTTTCATCTTAATATCGTTTAAGTTGCTCACTTACCAAGTTTTTTCCTTGTTTTTTAGACAGACCATGGTTAAATGAAATTGTTACTTAGTGAACTTATTAAGTGCTAAGTAAATCCATCTCGGCGGTTTAGTGCGTCAATTTTCAAATCTCTCAATCTTTCTATTATGAGTTTGCTCCTCATAGGTGCTAAACCGCGTGGTTACCTAAAAATGCCTCCCCGAAACAGGGAGGCATTTTTAGTTATCCAACCTAGTGGCTAAGTCTGACCACAGAACACCGCTGGCGCGCTAACCTGTGGTCTTTCCTTAGCCCACGGCCTGCTTTAATGGTTGGGTCGCACTTCCCTATAAAATCGGCGACAACAACCGCGAGAAGGTCTGCTTAAAACGTAGGCCCAGTGGTTGGGCATCAAACATCTCCGGGGTAATCACCCGGCTGTCACGGACGTCGTTAATGAAGATTTGTTCTAGCTCATCAACTAACTGCCGGTCGTACAAGAAGGCGTTGATCTCAAAGTTGAGCTGAAAGGACCGGAAGTCGAGGTTGGCCGACCCCCACCGCCGCCATCTTGCCGTCGATCGTCATTGTCTTGGCGTGCAAGAAGCCCACCTGGTAAGAATAAATCGTCACCCCTTCGTTGGCTAGGGCGCGGGCGTAATACTGGGTGGCCCGGTAAACAAAGGCGTGGTCGGGCATCGAAGGGATCATGATCCGGACGTCCACCCCGGGTGGGCGGCAATCCGCAGGGCGTCGATCACCGAATCATCGGGAATCAGGTAGGGCGTCTGGATCCAAATATGGTCCTGGGCGGCGTTGATTAGGCGCAAGTAGCCGAGCTTGATGGCCTGCAGGGGGGCATCCGGCCCCGACGAGACAATCTGCATCGCCGTTTTTCCCTTGTTGAGGGCGGCCGAAGGAAAGTAGTCCTTAAAATGGGTCAAGCGCTCGGCCGGCTTGACCGAGGCGTTCCAGTCACGCAAGAAGTGCTGCTGGAGGCTGTAAACCCCGCCCCTTGAATCCTTAGGTGGGTGTCGCGCCACGGGCCGAATTTCTTTAGCCGGCCTAGGTACTGATCACCGACGTTAAAGCCCCCCCACGTAACCAATCTGGCCATCAATGACGACGATCTTACGGTGGTTGCGGTAGTTTAACCGAAAGTCTAAGAAATTAGAGTGGGTCATCAAAAGGGACTGGCAAAGCCGCCGTTTTTACGTAGGTTATCGTAAAAGCTCTTCTTCACCCCATTGAGCCCCAAGAATCGTACAGCACCCGCACCTCTACACCCGCGGCCGCCTTTTGTTCCAAGAGGGTCCGCAGGCGGTTGCCAATTTGGTCGTTGTAGATGGTGTAAAACTCAATGTGGATGCTTTGTTTGGCTTGCTCAATATCGGTTAGTAACCGGTTAAAAAAGGTAATCCCGGTGGTGAAGATTTCCACCTGGTTGTCCTCGCTCAAAAGGACTCATCAATGCTTTGAAAGAGCATGATCGTTCGCCGGTAGGTTTGCACCAGGCTGTCCTCGGGGTGGGGCATCTCCACAAAGGCGGTCCGCTGTTCTTCAAAGGCGTCGTATAGGTGTTGGGCGGTTGGCGAACTAATCCGTTCCAGGCGTTTTTGGGGTAATTTCCGGCCCAAAAGGCGTAAATGATAAAGCCGATCACCGGAATCATTAGCACCATTAGCCAGGCCCAAGTAGCGGCGATGTCCCGTTTTCCCGGAAAACGGTCACCAGGGCCGCCACTTCGTTGATGATCACGATCACCAAAAGCGCCCACCTAATCAGGTCCCACGTTAAACCCATCACCAACACCCCCAAACGTTATGAATATCTTTATTTTAACGTAGTGGACCCGGAGAACCAAGAAATTCACTTCACTGACCAAAAAAAGAGGCTGGAAAACTTTTTCCAGTCTCTTTTTACAGCTATTCAAATATTAGGCCTAGCCTTAGCCCACGGCCTGCCAAATGGTTGGTCCGCACTTACTTTTAACGTGCTCCCAACCACAGGCCTAGTGGCTAAGTACGGTCGGAGAACGATGCGTGCCGCATCAACCCCCGTCCTAGCTTAGCCCAACGGCCTGTCGAGAAGGTTGGTCCGCACTTACTTTGCTTGTTCAATCACGACTTGGCCGTCCTTTAAGGTGGCCACGAGGTGCTTTTCGTCCAGGTGGTCGAGGTAGTAATCCGTCACCTTATCACGGATCTCTCGTTCCACCACCCGCCGCAGTGGCCGGGCCCCCATCGTCTTGTCATAGCCCTTGTCAATCAGGTAGTTCTTCACTTCATCGGTCACCGTGACGTCCATCCCCTTCTTGGCCAAGGTTTCGTTAACCCCGGCTAACATCAGGTCGACGATTTGCTTTAAGTCGTCCTTGGTCAGGGCGTGGAATTCCACGATTGCGTTAAACCGGTTCAGGAATTCTGGCCGGAAGTACGGTTGCAACTTGTCCATCAACCTAGCGTCCTCGCCCGCCACGGCGTCGCTACTGAAGCCGGCGTTAGAGGTGGCGATGATGATGGTGTTCTTGAAGTCCACCGTGTTCCCTTGCCCATCGGTTAGGCGCCCATCATCTAAGACTTGCAAGAGCAAGGTGATGACTTGCGGGTTGGCCTTTTCGATTTCGTCGAGCAAGACGATCGAGTACGGGTGACGCCGTACCTTTTCGGTCAGGGTGTTGGAGTTATCGTCGTAACCCACGTAGCCAGCGGTGGTCCCGATCAACTTGGAAACCGCCGTCCGGTCGGTATATTCGGACATGTCGAGCCGGATGATGTCGTTGGTGGAACCAAACATATCGAGGGCTAGTTGCTTAGCCAATTCGGTCTTACCGACCCCGGTTGGGCCGACGAAAAGGAAGCTCCCAATTGGCCGGTTACCTTCATCAAAGCCGGCCCGGTTACGCCGGATCGCCCGGCTCACGGCTTCGACGGCCTCTTGTTGGCCGATAACCTTGCCTTCCAAACGGGTGGCTAAGCCCTTTAAGCGTTCGATATCGGAAGCACCCATCTTGGACACCGGGATCCCGGTCATCCGTTCAACGGCGGCGGCCACGTCACTCGGCGTTGCCACGACCCGTTCGGATTCGGGTGGTCCTTGAGTTGGTCTTGCAACTTGGCCACCTGGTCCTTGGCCTCTTGGGCGGCTTGGTAATCCTCTTTTTCAACCGCTTCTTGTTGCTTGGCCTCGGTCTTTTTGATCTCCTCTTCAATCGTCTTGGCGTCCTTGACCGGGTGCTTGGAAGCTAGGTGAGCGGCCGTGACGTCAATCAGGTCGATCGCCTTGTCAGGTAAGGAGCGTTGCGGAATGTATTGAACCGAGTAATCGATAGCGGCCTTTAAGACTTCGTCAGGCAAGGAAACGTTGTGGTGCTTTTCGTAAAGCTTACGCAAACCTTGCAGGATCTTGAAGGTGTCTTCCTTGCTCGGGGCGTTAACCGTTACTTGGTTGAACCGCCGGGATAAAGCGGCGTCCTTTAAGATCGTGTTACGGTACTCGTCTTGGGTGGTGGCCCCGATTAAGGTCACTTCGCCGCGGGAAAGGGCCGGCTTTAAGATGTCAGCCATTCCCTTGGAACCCGAGGCGTCGCCGGCGTTTCCGGCCCCGATGATTTGGTGAATTTCATCGAAGAAGAGGATCACGTTGCCGTCCTTTTTGACCTCGTCGATCAGCTTTTGCATGTTCTCTTCAAAGGAGCCCCGGTATTGGGTCCCGGCCTCCAAGCTGGAAATGTCAATCGAAATAATCTGCTTGTTCTTGATGGCAGCGGGAACGTCGCCGGCCACGATGGCTTGGGCTAGTCCCTCCACCACCGCCGTCTTGCCGCCACCGGCGTAACCGACTAACACTGGGTTGTTCTTGGTCCGCCGTGACAGAATCTCGGCGGTTTCTTGAATCTCCTTGTTACGGCCGATCACCGGGTCGAGCTTGCCTTCCTTGGCTTCTTGCGTCAAGTTGCGGCCGAGCTTAGCTAGCATGCTGTCTGGTTGTGGTTGCTTAGTTTTTGCTTGGGTTGGGTCAGTTACACCCGGGAGCTTCCCGGTCTGGCGAAAGGCGGCGTACTCTTCAGGCGTTACTTCGCGCCCGTTAATCAGGTAACGGCGGTTTTCGCTGTTGACCCCGTTCATTCCCCCATGAGTTGGTTAAATAAGTCGTCCATGTCGTTGTTAAATGGATCTACTGGAATTCGTGCCATAATGCAATCCCCTTGATTGTTATTTAAAGTGAGCGTGTAGAAAAGGGCCCATGTTAAACACCGTTAAACACCGACCCTGAGACTACACGTATTCTAATCATCGTCGAATAAATACTGCTCCTCCAATTCCCGGAGGACCTGCCACATCTGCTTATGCTGGGCCTGGGCAATCGCGTCCAGGTCGCGCAAGTTGAGCGAAGTAGCGTTGGTTTGCTGCTTGTTAAACGACTTGTGTAAAGTGGTGTAGCCGTATCCGGAATCTTTAGCCACCCGGTAAATGGTCAGGTGGTTATTATCGAGGTAAGCCTTGATATCGATCCGCATGGTCCTCACTTCCCTTACGATTCTTAGTATACTACTTTTGCGATATAACACAAGTGTGAAACACATATTTTTTCCCAAAAGTTTTTCTTGACTTTAATTAGAGAAAGATTAGAATATGGGTAACTTATTTTAACAAGGGGTTCACCAATGCGCTCAGCCACGACACAACGAAACGCTTATCTGGCTTGGTTCTTTTTCGCTTCGGCCTAGGAACCAGCTTTCGTTGTGGTGGTTTCTAGGAAGCACTCCGGAAACCACGCGCGGTGACCCGTCAAATGGGAACAAAGCGCCCGGGAGTTTTCCCGGGCGCTTTTGTTTCCCGTCTTCAGAAAGGAAGTCTTACCCATGCAGAAGATGAACCCAGCCCTCCGTGGTCGCTTTAATCATGATTTAACCAGCATCGCCCCTTCCAACATCCGGACCTTTGACGCGGAAGTCTCGTCAATCAAAGGAATTGTCAAACTGACCTTGGGGGAGCCGGACTTCAACGTTCCGACCGCCCTCAAAAACGCCGCCATTCAGGCAATTGAAGGTAACGACTCCCACTACACACCCAGCGTGGGAACGGCGGTGTTGCGCGAGGCAATCGCCCACTTCCTTTCCGATCGCTACGACCTAACTTACGACCCCGCCACCGAAATTGCGGTCACGGTCGGGGCGACCGAGGCGATCTTCGCCAGCTTCGAGGCGCTTTTAAACCCCGGTGACAAGGTCATCATCCCGACCCCGACCTTCCCGCTTTACGAGACGGTGGTCCAAATGCTCGGTGCCACCCCGGTCCTGGTTGACACCAGCGCCACCGACTTCGTCCTCACCCCGGCCCTGTTAGAGGAGACGCTCGTAAAAAGAGGGGCCGGTCAAAGCCCTGCTCTTAAACTACCCGTCCAATCCAACCGGGGTCACTTACGACGCCACACAACTCCAGGACCTAGCGGCGGTTATCGAACCGACCGACCTCTTCGTGATCGCCGATGAAATCTACTCCGAATTGATTTACAGCGGTCACCACGCCTCCATTGCCACCTACCTACCGGGCCAAACCCTGGGCTTAAACGGGGCCTCCAAGTCCCACGCCATGACTGGTTACCGAATCGGCTTCGTGGCCGGGCCGGCGGAGCTAATGAAGGTCGTTTCGATGGTGCACTCAATGCTAGTAACCTCCCCGTCCAACCCGGCCATGGCCGCCGCCGTGCCGGCCTTCGGTTCTGAAGAGGGGCCAGGCTACTTTAACCATGAAACAAGCCTACCAAGAACGGCGTGACTTCATGCTCCAAGCTTTAAGCCAAGCCGGTTTTGAGGTTGCCAGCCCCAACGGCGCCTTCTACCTCTTCGCTAAGCTACCAACTAAGTTTGGCCAAGACGACGAGGCCTTTGCCACCGCCCTCGCTAAGGAAGGGGCGGTCGCCGTCATCCCCGGTTCCTTCTTTGGCCCCGGTGGTGAAGGCTACCTGCGCCTCTCATACGCCACCAGCATGGACAACCTGAAGCTCGCCGCCAGCCGTATCCAAGGCTTTGTCGCCAGCCACTAAAAAGGAGAGACCAAGATGACTAAGATTTTAATGACCAGCGTTCGTGACGACGAACAAGCCGCCATCAAGACTACGCCACTAGAAACCAAGTTGAGATCGTTACTAGCCCCCAGCCCATCGGAGAGGTACTAGAGCTAACCGCAGACGTAGACGGGGTGGTCATCCAACAGCGCGACCCACTGGGCAAGGAAGTCTACCCGACCCTCAAGGCCAACGGGCTCAAGCAAATCGCCACCCGAACGGCCGGCTACGACATGGTGGACCTCGCGGCTGCCAAGCAAAATGGCCTGAAGGTGACCAACGTGCCCGCCTACTCCCCCCGCTCGGTGGCTGAACACGCCCTGATGCAGATCTTCCGCCTCTTACGTAAGACCCCGAGGTTGACCGCCGGGTCGCCGAAAACGACTACCGTTGGCCGGGACTGCAAGCCAAGGAAATCCACTCGGTAACAGTCGGCATCATCGGGGTCGGCCGAATTGGGGGACCCTCGCCACCCTCTTACACGCCCTAAACGCCCGCGTGCTCGGTTACGACCTCAAGCCCCGCGAGGAAATGGAAGGGATTGTCGAATATGTTTCTAAAGAGGAACTCCTCCGGCAAAGTGACGTCGTTTCCCTCCACGTGGATTTGAACCCAACTTCTGAGGGTCTCTTAACCAAGGCCGAGTTTGACCAAATGAAGCCGGGCGCTAGCCTAGTCAACGCCAGCCGGGGACCGGTCGTCAACACCGCCGACCTAATTAACGCCTTAAAGGACGGTCCGCTCGCCTTTGCCGCCCTGGACACCGTGGAGGGTGAAGGGCCAATCTTTAACGCCGACCACCGCCAGGACGGCCTGAAGGGTGAGCCACTAGTTGAGGAGCTCCACGCCATGGACAACGTGATTTTGACCCCGCACATCGCCTTTTTCACTAACATCGCCGTCCAAAACATGGTTGACATCTCCTTAGATGACGTCATTACGATCCTAAATGGGCAACCATCGGAACATGAAGTAGCGAACTAGGAAGTGCGGCCCAACCATCAAAACAGGCCGTTGGGCGCCATATTATATCTAAAATAAGGCCGGGAAATAACTCCGTGTTTCCCGGCCTTTTAATGTATTCACGAATTTTAGACAGAAAATGTGGTAAATAACCGCAGGCCTAGTGTCTAAGTACGGGCGAAGAACGGTGCGTTCCGCACCAACCGTTCGCCCTAGCTTAGTCATACGGCCTGCCAAGGAGGTTATTTACCACTCTGTTCTGCTTGCCTTTCCCCACCTCAGGGCGTTAAATAACCTTATTAATAAATAAGGGGATAGTATCAATGTAACAAGCAAAGAAACGACGGCTCTTAGCTAGCGTGGCCGCCGGGACGCTCGGCCTTTCCTACCTGACGGCCGAGTACCTCTTTAACTTCGCCTTCAAACGGGTCGATTACGTGCCGGAAACCTCAGCGGACAAGTAAAAGTACGCCGCCCAGTACTAGCGCTACGTTGACTGGTTCAAAAAGGTTGAAAAAGAGCACTGGACCTGGTCGACCGATGACGGCGACGACCAGATGTCGGCCTACTTCATCCCGGCTGACGACAGTACCAAGGCAGTCATCATTTCCCACGGTTACAAGGGCAACGGCGAAACGATGGCGAATTATGCTAAGATGTTTCACGAGCTGGGCTTTAACGTCTTATTACCCGACGACCGCGGCCACGGTCAATCCGCTGGCAAGTACATCTCCTTTGGCTGGCTCGACCGGCTCGATTACCTGACCTGGCTAAACTGGCTCATTAAACGGCTCGGCGCCCAAACTAAGCTCCTCTTATTTGGGGTCTCAATGGGCGGGGCGACGGTCGAGATGCTGAGCGGTGAAGACTTGCCGCCCTAGGTCAAAGCGATCATTGCCGACTGCGGCTACGCCTCGATTCACGAAGAGCTGACCTACCTGCTCAAGCGTCAGTTCCACCTACCCGAGTACCCGATCTACCCGCTGGTGTCGACGATCAACCGCCACCGGCTCGGCTACTACCTAGGTGACATCTCCTCGACCGACCAGCTCAAGAAAAACCACCAGCCGATCTTCTTTATCCACGGCGAAAAGGACACCTACGTCCCGGCCAGCATGGCGCTGGAAAATTACCAGGCCACCGACGCCCCCAAGGAACTCTGGATCGTCGACCACGCTAGCCACGCCGAGAGCTTTTGGCTTGACCCAACGGCCTACCGCGCCCACATCCAGGCCTTCTTGAACAAGTATTTTTACTAAATCCGGCGCCGCCCTTATAATATTAGTAAACGCTTGCAGGAAGGTGAGATTAGTATGTGCACGAGCATCAACGTCATTGCCCAGGACGGCTACCACGTCTTGGGGCGGACAATGGACTGGGACGACCTCTTAGTGTCGCCCATCTTCACCCCCGTCACTACCAGTGGGCCTCGGTCTTTGACCACCGGGTCCACGAAAATCCCTACGCCATCATCGGCGGTGGCTCGATCACCGAGCAGCGAACCGACGTTTCCGACGGGGTCAACGAGTTTGGCTTGATGGCCCAAAAGCTGACCTTTAAAAACGGCGCCCGCCTGGTTGACGAGCGTCACCCCGACAAGGTCCAACTGGCCGCCTTTGAGCTAATCTTTTTACTTGCTAGGCCACTTTAAATCGGTGGCTGACGTCGCGGCGCACCTGGATCAAATCGAACTAATGAGCGACGTCAACGCCGACGTGCCCTTTGGCTACTCCGAGCAACACTTTGTCTTGTCCGACCCCACCGGGCGTTGCGTGGTCATTGAACCCAGCGAGCACCCGCTCAAGCTGATCGATAACCCGCTCGGGATCATGACCAACATGCCCAAGTTCGACCACCAGCTGGAACGCCTGCAGGACTACCTAGACTTCACCCCGGACTTTTTAAACGGCACCCTGGCGCCGAACACCTTTCACGTCACCACCGGTAAGCTCTCGGGCAAGAAGACGCCACCCGGTGCCTACACCCCCAAGGGGCGCTACGTCCGGGCCGCCTACATGAAAGAACTGGCCGACCAACCGGCATCAAAAGATGAGGCGCTGGCCACCACCTGGCACCTGCTCGATTCGGTCACCGTCCCCAAGAGCAAGGCCCACCGGCCAACCTTCTCGGTGTACCGGGCGGCCACCGTTGCTGAGGACCGCACCTACTACTTCCAGTCCTACCACCAGGCCCAGGTGACCTCGGTAAAGCTGACTGACGACTTGTTAAAGCGAGCCACCCCGCTCGTCTTTGACACCGCCGACGTTTGGGCGCCGGTGAAATTGAACTAACTAATCGAATGTAGAGACCCAGAGAAAACATCTTTCCCCGAGCCTCTTTTTTGATCAGTTACATTAGCATCGTTGGCGCTGAACTCGGTACCGAAAAGGGGAACCACTTAATCGAAGGCCTGCTAGCCGCCATCCCCGCGAAAAAGCACTATACCGGTAAGATGCTGGGGATCTGCTTTTTAATTGCCTTCCAGCTAGTGTTATACGCCGTTTTCGGCCTCGTCGGCTTCCTCTTGTTACGCCACTCCACCTTCGTTAAGTCCCTACACCTCAACGATTACCTGGCTAAAATTGATCCCCAGTACCTGTGGATTTCTTTGATTCTGGCACTCCTTTCGTTGTTCCTCTACATTTCACTGGCGGCCTACCTAGTTTCCTTGGTTTCGCGCGCCGAAGACATTGGCCAAGCGACCTCCGGGGTGACCAGCATCCTGTTGATCCCCTACTTCATCAATTTCTTAACCCAAAGTAACCCCAACCTACTCGTCGTTAAGATCCTATCCTACCTGCCGTTTATGAGCCAAGATATCATGCCAGTTCGCATGGCCCAAGGTGCTGCTTCGTATTCGGCCGGTTACGTAGCGGTGGCCATTTCCCTCCTGAGCGCCGTCTTGATGTACCTCTTCGCTCAACGTACCTACGTCAACAACATCTTCACTTACCGCTCGGAGACACCCCTCAAATACTTAACTAACAAGCTACTGCGCCGCAACTAAATGGGGCTAGCAGACGAATAAAAGCCAACCACTTCGCAATTGATCATGCAAAGTGGTTGGCTTTTTACGTAAGATCAGGCTTTTAACTCAACCGTTCCTTCAGCTTAGCCAAGCTAACCTGGTCGGTACGATCAAAGCGGGCCGCCGCTTCCTTGAGGTCGCTGGCCGGTCCAATTCCGATCGACAGCTCGCCGGCCGCGTTAATGGCGGCAACCCCGGCCTGGGCGTCTTCCACGCCGGCAACCTGGGCGGGGGCAAGGTCTAACATCTCGGCGGCGGCCAAATAGATATCGGGCGCCGGCTTGCCGTGGGCGACGCTAGCGGGTCGACCACCCCTTCAAAGACGTCTTCTAACTGCAGGTACTTGAGGACCGTCGGCGCGTTCTTGGAAGCCGAAGCTAAGACCAGCCGGTAGCCGGCGGCCTGGAGTTCGGCTAAGAAGGCTGGCATCCCCGGCAGGGCGTCTGACGGCGTCAAGGTCTTGACTAGCTCTTGGTAGCGGTCGTTCTTGCTAGTGGCCAGGGCGACCTTTTCTTCCTGGCTGTACTCACCCTGGTGGCCGCCTGCCTTTAGGATCAGCTCCAAGGAATCCATCCGGCCAACTCCCTTGAGGCTCGCCTCCAGTTCCGGCGTCCAGGGCGTCTGGACCTGGTCGGCCAGTTCGTGCCAGGCCTGGGTGTGAAAGCGGGCGGTGTCGGCGATCACCCCGTCTAAGTCAAAGGCAAAGCCGGCAATATCTGCAAAGTTCATGGCGAAAATCTCCTTTGTTCGTGGTTACTTTTATTGTACGGGCGCCGGTCAAGTGATTTCCTGGGAAATAGCCACTTCGGAAACCTTAAAGTCCGGTTTATTGGCCTTCCCCGGTAAATTCCTGAGAAAAAAGGAGGGGCGCCGCTACTTTAATTCGGTTAATTGGTCACCCAATTCGACTTTTAACGGTTCCCCGCTCAGCAGTTGCAGGTGGGTGCCGTCAGCGTCCACCCGTACTTGGATCGTGCGGCCACGGAAGACCTGGTTGAATTGGTAGGCCGTCCAGTTCTTCGGTAAGAACGGGTCGTAACGCAAGCGCCCGTCTCTAATCCGCATCCCGGCAAAGCCCTGGACAATATCCAACCAGGCCCCGGTCATCGAGGTGATGTGTAAACCGTCGTCGGTGTCGTTGTTGTAGTTATCCAGGTCCAGCCGCGCCGAGCGTTGGTAGAGCTCAACGGCCTTATCCTCGTCGCCCAGGTCGGCGGCCACGATCGAGTAAACCGACGGCGACAGGCTCGATTCGTGCACCGTGAACTGCTCGTAAAAGTCGAAGTTTTTCCGCTTTTGTTCCGGCGTGAAGTCGTCGATAAAGTCCCAGATCCCCTGGATGACGTCCCCTTGCTTAACGTAAGGTGAGCGCAAGATCTTATCCCAAGACCAGTGTTGGTTGAGCGGCAGCTGGTCGCTAGGGATTTGGGCAACCGGCACCAAATCCTTGTCCAAGAAGGCGTCGTTTTCCGGGAAGATCCCCTTGTCGGCGTCCTCTGGCAGGTACATGTTGTCGGCGATCGCCTGAAAAAGCCGCCGTTCGTCTTCGGTCACCGCCAGGTCCTTTAAGACGTCCTCATCGACTTGGTCCAAGATTTCCAGGGTGTATTGGAGGCTCCACTGGCACAAGAGGTTGGTGTACCAGTCGTTGTTAACGTTGTTGTCGTACTCGTTGGGCCCAGTCACCCCGTGGAGTAGGTACTTGTTCTTGCGCTGGGAGTAGTGGACCCGGTCGGCCCAAAAGCGCGCCGTTTCAACCAGGACCTTGGCCCCTTCGTGCAAGACGTAGGAGGTATCGCCGGTGTAGCGGGTGTAGTTATAAATGGCGTAGGCAATATCGCCGTTACGGTGAAGTTCTTCAAAGGTGATCTCCCACTCGTTGTGGCACTCGATCCCGTTGAAGGTCACCATCGGGAACAGGGCCCCCTTTAACCCCTGCTCCTTGGCGTTAACGTAAGCGCCCGGTAGCTGGTGGTAACGGTAGTACAAGAGGTTCTTGGCGACTTGCGGGTCGGCCACCCCGAGGTAGACCGGCAGGCAGTACGCCTCGGTGTCCCAGTAAGTGGCCCCGCCGTACTTTTCGCCGGTGAAGCCCTTTGGCGAGATGTTTAAGCGGCTGTCGTTACCGTAGTAGGTTGAGAAAAGCTGGAAGAGGTTGAAGCGGATCCCCTGTTGGGCCTCGTCATCGCCTTCAATCACCACGTCGGACTTGGCCCAGCGCTGGGCCCATTGACTGACGTGGGCGGCCACCAGGTCGTCGTAGCTAACCTGGTCGACTTGGGCAACTAAGTCCTGGGCCGCCGCCACCAGTTCCGCTTGGTCGGCATAGTCTCGTGAGGTGGTCACGATCGTCCGCTTTTCAGGGTGACACTTTGCCCAGCGGCCACGTGGCCGGCGAAGTGGTTAGCAACCTGCTTGGCTTCCACGGCGTCGCCAACGTGGGGAAGGTCGGTCTTGACGCTGGTTTGCATGGCGACCGTGAACTGCGGGGTGCCAAAGTCGTTTGCCTTGGTTTGGGAAACCAGCAGGGCGCCCTTACCGCTTGCTTTTCGGTCTAGGACCTGCCAGAACTGTTCGTCGTAGTTGGCATCTTGGTTGTAAACGTCGGCGTCGATTTGAGCGCTGATCGCCAGGTCGATTTCAGCAGGGCTTTGCACCGTCAAGCGTTGGCCCACCAGTTCCTTTGGACCGCCGAGACAAAGCGTTCAAACTTCAGGGTGACCGGTGCGCCACCGACCGTGGCCGTCACCGTCCGGGTTAGGGTGCCCCGCTGCATGTCGAGGTCTAAGTTAAAGTCGGTTGGGGTTTGCTTGGCAAAGTCGACTTGCTCGCCGTTAACTTCAATCGTCAGCTTCATGAAGTTGACGGCGTTGATCATCTTGCCAAAGTACTTGGGGTAGCCGTTTTTCCACCAGCCGACCCGGGTCTTGTCCGGAAACCAGACCCCACCTAGGTAAACGCCTTGCAAAGTCGTATCGGAATAGCCTTCTTCAAAAAAGCCCCGCATCCCTAGGTTTTCGTTGGCCAGGGCGGTCATCGATTCTTGCAGTAACTTGTCTTCTGGTGCCCACTTGGTCGTCTTAACGTGCCAAGGGCTAACTTCAAATGTTCGTTTCATGGTTGCTTCTCCTTATTTGACGTAGGTTTCTTTGATCGTGGTGACGGACAGCGCCCCGAGCAACATTACAATTCCGGCTAAGAGGAACATGTTAACTTGAGAGCCGCCCAACATTGGGAAGAGGGCAAAGGAGGCCAGGGAGGCCACGATTTGCGGCAGGCAGATCGAGCCGTTGAACAGCCCCAGGTAAGTCCCCATGTGCTTCCCGGTCAGGGGCGTTGGTCACGACCGTCAACGGGTAGGTGTTCATCCCGGCCCAGGCAATTCCGACCAGGGCGTAAGAAAGGATCAAGACGTACTGGTTGTGAACGAAGAAAATTGAGGCGAACCCGGTGGCCCCGATCAAGAGGCTGCCCCCCGTAGCCGAGCTTGTGATATTGGTTCGGCACCTTGGCTAAGACGTAGGACCAAACCACGGCGGCGATTGATTGGACGGCGGCTAAAACCCCGTACCAGTTCCCGGCCGCTTGGTAGGCGGCGGAAGTAGCGTTGGTGGTGTGCCAAACGTTTTGGGCGATTGCCCCCGCCGAGTAGGTCCACAGGTATTGGAAGGCAAACCAGCAGAAGAATTGCACTAAGGTCACGGTCCAAAAGGCCTTTGGGGCGTGCTTTAACAGTGTTAACCAGCTTTCACCCTTTTGGTTATCGGCCTCTTCAATCCCGTGGTACAGGGCGTAAGTGGCCGGGTCATATTCCTTAACCTTGAGCATCGTAAATAAACTAGTAATGACTAACAGGGCGGCGCCGACATAAAAGGCCACCACGACGGATTGGGGAACGACCCCTTCTAGGCCGTGTTAGCGACCCCTAAGAAGGTGAAGAGGAAGGGGAAGATGGCGGCTAAGACGGCCCCGGTGTTGGATAAGAAACTCTGAATCCCGTAAGCGTAGGACTTTTGGTCGTCGTTAACCATGTCACCGACCATCATCTTGAACGGTTGCATGGCCACGTTTGAGGACAGGTCAAAAAGGCGACCGTGATTGCCCCGAACCACAGGGCGGCTAGCGAGCCGTAACCAAAGCCAAAACTCCCCGAGTTAGGCAAGAGGATCATCACGATCACGGCGACAATCGTCCCCAATAAGAGGTAAGGCAGGCGCCGGCCCCCAGTTTAGGCGCCCAGGTCCGGTCGAGTAGGTCCCGATGATCGGCTGGACGATCAACCCCGCCAGTGGTGGCAAGAGGAAGAACCAGCCCAGGTTATTCGGGTCAGCCCCAATCGTTTGAAAGATCCGGCTCATTTGGGAACTTTGCAGGGTAAAGGCGGTTTGCACGCCAAAAAACCGAAGTTGATCATCCAGATCATGCTCTTGGGCAGGGTTGGCAAACCAGTTGTTGTCTTTTGCGAACTCATTTCTCCACTCCAATCTGCTTGTCTCCTCCTTTGGGTGGATCCCTCCCCAAAGAAAGCGATTTATCTTTTCGTCAGGAGTAAATATAGCAGACTATCTCCTTTTGTGCAACCGTTTGCACGAAATTTGCACAAAAAAAATGGAAGTGCGAGCCAACCTTCTCGACGGACCGTTGGACTAAGCTAGGACGGGGGTTGGGGCGGAACGCACCGTTCTCCGGCCGTACTTAGGCACTAGGTCCGTGGTTGGGAGCACGTTATTAGAAGTGCAACCCACCGCGGAAATTTAAGAAATGCCTAGATCACAAAAGCCCGGACTAGAGCAATCAATCACGATTGCCTTAGTCCGGGATTCATTTAAGTAGGCTGATTGTCCCCTACTACAGGGCAAAGGAAATAAATTGGTGGTCGGCTTGGCGGTTGAAGAGTAGCTCCACGGCGGCGATCCCCAACTGACGGGGGCGCAGATCTACCCGGTCAATCGCGGGTAAGAGCCGGCCCAGCAACCGGCTATTGTTAAAGCAAATGATCGCTAATTGGTCTTGGCGCCCCAAGGCTTCTAGTTGGCGGTAGATCTGCAGGAACAAGATGTCGTCGGCACAGACCAGCCCGTCAATTTCCGGGTGTTGGGCAAAAAATTGTGGGGCGTTGTCTTCTTCAACCACCCACTCGGTTCCACCCAGGCCGCGTTCGTTGAGGCACTGGCGGCACCCCTAACCGGCGGTCGACTTCAAAGGTCCAGTGGTGCGGCGAGGTAACGAAAGCCACGTGCTGACAGTGGTGGTCGTCCAGCAGCTTTTGGGTCGCTAAAAAACCGGCCTGAATGTTGTCGTTGTCGACGAAGCGATCACCCTTCTTTTCTGGGTGACCGATGACGACAAAGTTCATTCCGGCGTCCCGGAGGTAGTCGGTGACCGGGTCCTTTTCCTTGGTGTACAGTAACAAGAAGTTGTGCACTTTGGATTGGGTGACCATCGACTTGACCGTTTCTAACAGCCGTTCTTCGGTTTCGGTAATCGCCACCATCATCGTGTAGTGGCGCTGCTCTAAAAGCCACCCCGGCCCCGCGCATCAAATCGATGTGAAAGGGGTTAGCCAGGGCGCTTTGGTCGGTCACCGGAAAGACCAACCCGACCATGTTGGCCTCTCCCCGGGTCAACGTTTGGGCGTTGTAGTTGGGGAGTAGCCCAGTTCCGCCGCGATCTGCTTGACCTTGGTTCGGGTCGCTTCGCTAATGCGGGGGTTGTCGTTTAGGGCGCGTGAAGCCGTCGAAATCGACACCCCCGCTAACTTCGCAATATCTTTGATCGTCGCCATCGCTACTATCCCTCAATTCGCTCTTGCAAGTTAGCGGTGATTTCCGCCAGGGATAATCTCTTGCATCGCCGCCTCGGCCGCCGCTTGGACCTTGGCAAACTCCTGGGTTAAGACCCCTGGATGTTTTTACCAATCGGACAATCCGGGTTGGTTTGTTCATCGATGTGCAGGAGGTGATACTGGTCTTCCACCGCCCGGTAAACGTCAAGCAGGGTAATTTCTTCCGGCTCCTTAGCCAGGGCTGGTGAAGCCGTCCCAGGATGGGTGACGAGCAGGCCGGCCTTGGTCAGGCGCGACATCAACCGTCGCACCAAACTAGGGTTGGAATCAATACTGCTGGCGAGCCGGGCTGACGAGATTTTGGTGTCTTGGTGTAAGTAAACGTAACTAAGGACGTGAACCCCATCACTAACGCGGTGCGAGTACTTCATCATCATCCATCCTTTCCGTAGAATAATTGTTACAATGATACCATTTTCTAATTAGAGGACGCAAAAAGGGACGCCGGTGGGGGCGTCCCAACTAACTTAATTATATACTACTCAACCGGTTGGCGGATTAATCAGGCGCTAAGTTTTTCAAAATTACTTATCCTTTTCCTTCCGCCACGTAGTTTAGGAACTTTTTCATTAACCGCTCGGCGCCCCTACTTATGGTAGGGCAGGCCATTAATGATCGTGAAGGCCCGGTAGATTTGCTCGGCTAAGACCAAGCGCATCAACTTATGGGGCAAAGTAAAACGCCCAAAGGAAATCTGGGTGTTGGCCCGTTTTAAAACGGCCGGACTAAGCCCCAAGGAACCGCCGATCACAAAGGTTATATCGGAGTGGCCATAAGTGGCCAGCTGGTTGATTTCCTTAGCGAACTCCTCTGAGGAACGTTCCTTGCCCTTAATCGCCAGGGCATAAACGTATTCCCGGTCCTTGATCTTCGCCAGGATCCGCTCACCCTCCTTTGCCATCACGGCGTCCATTTCGGCCTGACTGAGGGTCTCGGGGGCCTTTTCGTCTGGTACCTCGACAATTTCAAACTTGGCGTAGCGCTCCATCCGCTTGGCGTACTCGGCGATCCCGGCCTTAAAGTACTTTTCCTTGACCTTGCCGACCCCGATAATCTTAATGTTCATTTTTTCTCCTCTCCGGACTTTTCCCCACCCGCTCAAATTAGCGGGGGAAAAGCCTCTCTTTCATGTTCAGCGACTATATCCACCGTTAAAGTTCAGTTTTCCCCAGCTTTTCAACAAGTTATCCCCAACTTATCCACCGTTTCTTGGGGATAAGTTGCGGTACCCCCCTGTGAATAAGTGGTCATTTGCACGACTTTTCCACATTGTCCACAGAAACGATTGTTCGTTCCGTCATCCACCAACCCCTTGCCCTGCTTGCATTTACGGCGTTCGGTTTCCTCACTCGTCCACTTTTCCACCGGTTATCCACCATCCTGTGGATAAGTTTGTGAAATGATCGTTTCCTTACTGCCCCGGGGCTTTGCTCTCTTGTGGAAAACTTTTTGGACCGGGCTAATTTTTTCTTGTTTCGCTACTCCCCTTCGGTTTCGCTTCGTTCACGAACACTTAGTAACGGAAAGGACCCCAACGCCCGTAATTCACGAACGCTAGGGTCCCCCTACTCAGTTACTCGGCGCTGGTTGCGTCATCACTAGAAGAACTGCTGGTCGTGGTCGACGAGCTAGCCTCCTTGTTTAATTCTACCTTGGCCGTTTTCTTGCTTCCGTCACGGTAGTAGGTCAAAGTGACCGTGTCGCCGACCTTGTACTTGTAGAGCACCGTCTTTAAGTCACCGGCATCGGTAACCTTCTTGCCGTTAATGGCGGTAATCACATCGTATTGTTGTAAGCCGGTGTTGGCGGCGGGGTAGCCACTTTCCACCTTCATCACCACCACCCCCTTGGTTACGCTGGTTGGCAGGTTTAAGACCGACTGCTGTTGACTACTAGAAACGTCGGACAGGTCCAAGAGTGACACCCCTAGCATTGGCCGGGTGATCTTGCCGTTTTTGATTAACTGGTTGATGACCCGGACCACTTCGTTACTCGGGATGGAAAAGCCCATCCCTCCACCGAGGTCCCATCGGTGCTGGAGGCTAGCTTCATCGAGTTGATCCCGATCACCTGGCCGGCCATGTTGACCAGTGGCCCCCGAGTTACCGGGTTAATGGCGGCGTCGGTTTGGATAACGGTCGTGGCCACCGAGCTGTCGCTGGCCTTGACCGTCCGCTTGGTGGCGGAAATGATCCCCTTGGTAACCGTGTTGGCGTACTCGGAACCCATCGGTGACCCAATTGCGATCACGTCCTGGCCGGCCGCAATGTCGTTAGAGTTACCAAAGGTGGCCACCGTCGTTACGTTGGCGGCGTTAATCTTCAAGACGGCCAGGTCGGTCGTTTCATCGGTCCCAACGATTTGGGCGTCGACGGTCTTGCCATTACTCAAGATAACTTGGATTTCACTGGAGCCGGAGACGACGTGGTTGTTAGTAACAACGTAGGCAACGTTGCCGCTCTTCTTGTAGATCACCCCGGAGCCCTCGCTAGCCGTTTCTAAGCTGCCAGAACCGGAGCTAGTTGACCCGTCGGTGACGTTGCCGTACAAAGGAGTCACTGCTAGACGTGGCCTGCTTATTGATAACCGAGACCACCGCGTTCTTAGTGGCGTTATAGGCCTTAGTGGTTTCGTTGGTCAGGCTGGCCTTATTCTTGGAAACCGAGGTGCCGCCGCTCTTGGACGAGCCCGCGGGCACCTTCGTGGTGGCGTAGTTGCGGTAGGTACTGATGGCGGAGTTAATCCCGAGGGCCGCCCCCCACCAAGGAGACCGGCCAAGACGCCGACGAGGATGACCTTCCCCAAAAACGGCGCTGCTGTGGTGCTAAGTGCTTCTTCATCGTTTTTCCCCGATCCTTTTTCCCTAAGGGTAGCAAACATTTACGAATATTCTATTAATCAGCTACTAACTTTTTATAGACTCAAGAGCGGGCTGGGTTGATCGGGCTCCGCGTCCGCCAACTTAAAGTCGTGGTCGACACCGAAATCGTGGTTTTCAAGATGCTAGCCACGGTCAGGTGCGCCAGGGACCGCATGTTGTTGTGCTGGCTGCGGTGGCCCAAAAGATCCGCTTGGTCCGCTCGCCGATCACTTCCATTAGGGCCCCGGCCCCCTCTTCATTGGATAAGTGGCCAGTGTCGCCTAGGATCCGTTGCTTAAGCGGCCATGAATAGGGCCCCATCCGTAGCATTTCCGGGTCGTGGTTGCACTCTATCAAGTAGCCATCGGCGTTTTTGATCGTCTGAACGACCCGGTCGGAAACGTAACCGGTGTCGGTCAGGATCACAAAGGATTGGTCGTCGTGGTGAATTTGGTAAAACTGGGGCTGCGCGGCGTCGTGGGAGACGGCAAAGGCCTCGACTTGCAGATCGCCCAGGTCTAAGAACTTGCCCGGCGCCAGGAGTTGCTTTTGGTCTGGAGCGATCTTACCGATCTTGCCCTCCACGGCCGCCCAGGTACCCGCGTTGGCGTATACCGGCATTCCATAACGGCGCGCCAAGACCCCCCCACCCCATGGCTGTGGTCGCTGTGTTCGTGGGTTACAAACAGCGCCTCGACCTGGTCTAAGGACCGCCCGATCGCTTCCATCCGCTGTTCCAGCTGCTTACCGGACAAGCCCGCGTCAATCAAGATCCGGTGACCCGCCGTTTCAAGTAGGTCGCATTGCCCCCCGATCCGGAGGCTAAGATGCTGTAATGAATTGTATCTGCCACTGTTGCTTGCACCACTCTTCGTTCCCTTCTTAATTGTTTTCCTGAATTATCGTGCCACTAAAGGCGTTGATCCGCAAGTTTTGTGTTGTCGTGGCGCTCTTGGCCCGCAACTGAACCTGGTAAATCGGCACGAAGATCTGCTTACCATTACTAGTCATCAGCGGGCTGTAGCCGTAGGTCACCCGGACAATCTGCGTACTGTTAGGAATTTCGTTGTGGCGGTACAACCAGGTGACCGCCCGGACCTGACTGATCGTCCCGGACTGGGGCCGCAAAACACGCTCCTCTTTTAAGTAGCCCTGGGTGTAACCGACCACCTTAGTCCTAGCGGCGTTGAGCCGGAGCCGGATTTGCCCCTCGTGGCTTAACACCGGTTCACCCTTAATTACCTGGGTAAAGACGATGCTGTGGCTAGTCGACAAAGCGGCGCTGTATTGATAGCTAGTCCCGTGCAAGAACAGGCGCGAATCCTTCAGTAGCTTCTTTAGTTGCTTGGGGACTGACTGGGAAGAAGATAGGTCTACGGCGTCGACAAAGTTAGCGGTCAACAGGTTCCCATCGGTCCGGGTGGTTTGGTTTTTCAACCGCCCCCGCTCCGTTGAAAGGTCCCCGGGGGTCACCGCTAAGTAGTACCCCGTTTGGGAGTTGGGGCTCAACTTGGGGTAGGTAATCGAATTGGACTTCATTTCCTTTAGGGTCAGCTGGGTCTGGCTCTGTTGCTTGCCGCTGGTGGAAAAGTTCTCGTTGCCCCATAAGAGGGTTGAAACGAGTACCAGGTCCAAGATGATAAAGGCGATTAAAAGATCCACTGAATTCTGCGAAAGTTCATCTTAATCCCCCTTTAACAGGCTTTGATACTTGACCCAGTTACCGTGGTAGTAGACGTAATAGGTTGGCGAAAGCGTGACGAGCGACTTATTTTGGTTGGTCGCCCAGGTGTAGCCCAGCCGTAAGCCCTTGATGTCTTTGCCCTTTCCCGCTTGGTACAGGGCGTTTAAAACCGTGACCGTCGAGGGCAAGGTTACCTTTGGCCACTCGCCGGAAGTGGGGTCCCCAGGCTTAACGGCGAGAGGTGGTAGCGTTCGACCCCGTCGTTATTGGCCTTAATCCGGACCGTCCCGTAGTCATTGTCACTAAAGATCGGGAAACCCTCGACAAAGGGCGGTAGGTAATCGTTTGACCGACCAAGGAGACGTTGTCGTATTGAACTTGTTCCAGGGGACCGCAGTGTCGGCCAACAGGTCAAACAGGTGGGTGTACAAAGTCTGGGTGCCGTAGGAATTATCCTTTCCCAGGTAGTTGTCGTATTGAACCTGGCCGGTGCCCTTATTGTAAGTCATCCGCCGCGAATTACCGGCCGTGTAGGTAATTAGCTTACTGGTCGTTTGCGAACTGACCGTCGAAACGCTAGACGAGGCCATCAGGGTTTGGGCCATGCTGTCCAGGTTTTGGTGGTTAATCGTTGAACGGTAGGTGGGCATGCTGATCTGGTGGGGAAGGTGGTCAAAGGAATCCCGTTGACGATCTTGTGGTCAACGTTTAACTGGCCCCCCCACCAGGGACTTTTTGATCACCGCAAGTGATTGACTGGTCGTCGTCAGCCGGTAGACCTGGTACTTTTCGTCGGCCATCAAGTAAACGGTCGGCGTCTTATCCAGGGTAATGACGATGTGATTGATCCGCTTGAGCCGGGCCGTATCGACACTCTGATTAAAGGTCTGGTTAAAGACCGTGGTGGCTACGGCATCGGGGTAGGAGATCATGATTGAGTTTTCGGTGCGTAGGTCCCGCAAGTAGGCCGCCGAATCGTTGTTAACGACCCGGGTAAGGTGCTTTAACTTCCACTTGCGGACCTGTTGTTCAATCACCATGACCGGGTTTTTAGCCTGGGCATAGAGAAGCTTTTTGCGACCGGTCCTGGTAGGTACGGATCACCTCGGTGGGCTTATAAATGTCACTCAGGGATTGAACGGTGTCTTGGCGCGCCGAGGTACTCGTGCTGTCCCCGCTGCCCCGCTCGTAGTGGAAGGGATTGATCCAGACGCTGGCCGACAAAACGGCCGACAGGGCCACCACGATCACCAGGGCAATCGTCAGGCTGCTCTTTTTAATCTGCTTGATCATCCCATTCCTCCTCTTCGTATGGTACGTATGGCAAGGAAATGTAGAAGGTGGACCCCTTGCCTTCAACCGAATCAACCCAGATTTGGCCGCCTAGCAGGTTAACGACTTCCTTTGAAATCGCCAAGCCCAGCCCGGTACCGCCCTGCTTTCTGGAGCGGGCCTTATCAACCCGGAAGAAGCGGTCAAAGATGTGGCCGAGGTCCTTTCTTGGAATCCCCAGCCCCTGGTCAGAAATCGACAGGATCACGTGGTTGTGGGTCTCCAACAGGCGGGCGGTAATGACCCCGCCGTCCGGTGAGTACTTAACGGCGTTGTTCATGATGTTATCGACCACCTGGGTAAACTTATCGGTGTCGATTTCAACCCACAGGTCCTTTTTGGTGAAGTAACGGACAATCGTGTACTTCTTTTTGGCTCGGATCCGCGGCCTCGTTTTTGATGATCATATCAAAACGGTTGAGAATGTAGTTAAACAGCTCGTTAATGTTGACGTACTCCAAGTTTAACTTAGCCGTTCCCGAATCCATCCGCGACAGGCTAAGGAGGTCGTTAATCATCCGGATCATCCGCTCGGTTTCATCCGATACCACCCCTAAGAAGCGGGGGCTAATTCCGGGTCGTTGATCGCCCCGTCACTGAGGGCTTCCACATAGGACTTGACCGAGGTCAGCGGCGTCCGTAATTCATGGGAAACGTTGGAAACGAACTCCTTACGTTCACGTTCCTCTTTTTGCTGGGAGGTCACGTCATGTAAGACGCAAACTAGACCCGAGACAAAGCCCGATTCCCGCTTAATCGGCGAGAAGTAGGCCGATAAAATCAGGTCGTCGTTTAAATCATCCAAGATAACCTGGTCTTGGTCTTCGTCGACTAGGTGGCGAATCGAGAATTGGCGCCGAATCTTTAAGACGTCCAAAATCGACTTGCCGAGCACCTGCTCTTCGTCAGCGATGTTTAAAAACTGGAGGGCGGTGTTATTAACGATCGTCAGGTTACCCCGGCGGTCGGTAGCCAACACCCCGTCAGACATGTGGGGAGAACTGAATCAACCGGCGCCGTTCGGCATCCGAGGACTCTTGGGACTCCTCCACCCGCACCGAGAGGTTGTTGACTGCCCCGGCCAGTTGGCCTAGTTCGTCGTTGCCCATCACCTTAACCTGCCCGGAGAAGTCCCCACGGGCAATCCGTAGGGTCTGCTTGCGCATTTCTTCAATCGGCCGGGTAATTTCCCGGGAAATTAGGACCGCTAACCCCAGCCCCAGGACAATCGTGATCAAAGCCGCCGACAGGTAGATCAAGGAGATCGAGTTGATCGTCGAATAGACCCCCTCGAGGTTGGCCCGCATGTAAACGACCCCGACCACGTTATTGGCGTTGCCACTGGCTAACAGCGGCACGACACTGACGTAGTAGCGGTTGTGGTTGGCGCTGTCGTAGAGGTTTTCGGTGTGGGAGCGGTTGTTGACCAGGGTGTTTTTAATTACCGTGTCGGTGGTCTTTTGCCCGACGATCCCCTGGTTGCCCGAACTACTGGTCCCGCGAATGATCCCCTTGGCATCGACCACCCGGATCTCGGTGATACTGGTGTTGTTGACCCGGGCGAGGATCGTTTTAATTTCCTTGTTGGCCGTTTTGGTATCGGTGCTGGTCAGTTGGGTGGCCAAGGAATTGTCGATGTAAGACGGCAACTCAATTTGTTGCTTGAAGTTGGCGAGTTCTTGGTGTTCCAGTTGACGCACAAAAACCGCCCCCACCACTTCGAGCGTCAGCATCAGCATCAGCGCAAAGACAAGGGCGATTTTAAAGTGGATCGACTGGTAGAATTTGATTTTACTGTTCACGATTCAGGCCCTTAATCCTGATTCGGGTTGGCCAGGGTAGTAACCGACCCCCGCCGCGTGATCAGCCACTGGGGGTGACTCGGGTTATCTTCGATTTTTTCACGCAATCGGCGCACCGTTACGTCAACGGTCCGGACGTCACCAAAGTAATCGTAGCCCCACACCGTTTGCAAGAGGTGCTCCCGGTTGATGACCTGGCCAATGTGTTGGGCGAGGTAGTGCAAGAGCTCGAACTCCCGGTGGGTCAGGTTGATGTTTTCGCCCCGCTTGGTGACCGTGTAGGCGTCCGGGTGGATGGTCAAATCCCCCACCTTGATATCGGCGGTCCGGTCGTCGTTCGCCGGTGAAACGGTGGCGTCTTGGCGGCGCAGGTTAGCCTTAACCCGGGCCACTAGCTCACGGTTAGAAAACGGCTTGGTAACGTAATCGTCGGCCCCCAACTCAAGGCCCAAAACCTTATCGAGTTCCGAATCCTTAGCCGTTACCATGATGATTGGCGTCGAACGCTTAGCCCGCACCTGCTTAGCCACTTCCAGGCCGTCAATTTTGGGCAGCATCAGGTCTAAGACGATCAGATCCGGTGACTCGCTTTCGACCTTTTGCAGGGCCTCTTCCCCGTCGTAAGCCACGACGACTTCATAGCCCTCCTTTTCTAGGTTAAACTTAATGATATCCGAAATCGGTTTTTCATCGTCAACAACCAAAACTTTCTTGGCCATGTCGGTCCCTCCGCATCCATCTTTTTCATTCTTCGTTAATTGATCGTAAACTTAATTATACCACACCGGGTGGGTGGATCCCGGCCCTCCAACTTTTTTTCACAAAAAGGTCTTGCCAAATTAGACCACATCTGATATAGTTAATAACGTTGTGTTAGACATGACATGGGCAGTTAGCTCAGCTGGCAGAGCACCGGACTCTTAATCCGGGTGTCCAGGGTTCGATCCCCTGACTGCCCATTTCGTTCCGTCACCGCTTGGGTGGCGGTTTTTTGTATAAAATGGCCATCCTCAATTGGCGGTGGGGCCCACTTTCCCTGGTCCCCGATCTTTTTAAAAAGGGGCTTGCCAAAACGATGGTCAACTGGTATCATACTTTATGTTGTTAAGACATGGGCAGTTAGCTCAGCTGGCAGAGCACCGGACTCTTAATCCGGGTGTCAGGGTTCGATCCCCTGACTGCCCATTTCATTCCGTCACCGCTTGGGTGGCGGTTTTTTATATACCTAAAAACAAGGGGCTGGGAGAAAACTGTGTTTTCTCCCAGCCCCTTGTTGTATTCCCTGAATGTTAAACAGAAAACGTGGTAAATAACCGCAGGCCTAGTGCCTAAGCAGGCCGAAGAACAGTGCATTCTGCACTAACCGTTCGTCTAGCTTAGTCATACGACCTGCCGAGAAGGTTACTTCCACCCTCTTGCGATTCAGCTTTGACGTCGTTAACACTCACCCGTTGGTGGCTGTGCTTGAGCTGACTGAGCACCCCTTCTCTTCCCTGGTTGACGGTAAACTCATCGACCGCCTCGCAGTGGGTACAGGCCACTAGAATCTGGTACTGTTGCGAGTCGTCGTTGTTGGTGGCCTCCCAGTTGCGCTCGGCGATCACCAGTGGCTGGCGGTGACACTTGTAGCAGGGGTGCCGCTAGTAGGCAATCCTCCCTAAAGGGTCGCCGACCTTGCCGACCATCCCCAGCGGTCCTCGCCATGAACTTCATCGTAATTTTGGTAAAACAAACGCTCACCCCTAGTAGTATTCAGCCTGGCGGTGATTCTTTTCAATCATCAACCAGGAAACTAAGCCGGCACCAAGGATTGCTAACGTACAGACGTAAAAAGGGGCTGATAGCTAAACCGTTCGATCACCAGGCCACCAAATAAGGGGCCCAGCGCCTTGCCGGCCGAACCAAAAGAATTGACGATCCCTTGGTAGCGCCCCTTATCTTCCATTGGGCACAGCTGGTTGACCAGGGCCGGGATCGTTGGAATCGCCGTTGCCTCCCCAGGGTTAGCACGACCATTGAGAAGACGAAGGCCCCGTAGCCCTTGGCAAAGGGCAGGATCAAAAGGACAGCCCTAACATGGCGGCGCCAAAGTACAAGTAAAGGTGATCGTTGTTCATCCGCCGGTTTAACCAGTTAATCGCCATCTGCAAGACCACGATCAAGAGCCCGTTGATCGTCCACAACAGCGAGTAGCTAGTCATGGAAACCCCGTGACCGGTAATGTAAACCGACATGTTGGATGACCATTGCGAGTACATCATCCAGATCACCAACAGGGCGCCGCTCATTGTCCAAATCAGCTGGGAATTGGCTCGAGGCAACTTAACCAGTTTTTTTCTTCGTGCTGGGGCCGTTTGATGACGGCAATTTGGTAGAACTTGATCACCACTAAGGAAAAGGCGGCGTAAATGACCACGGTCACCAAGAACAGTGGCCCCACGTTATCGTGGGCATACTGGTAAAGCGGGCCGACAATCGTGGTCCCAAAGACCATCCCCAAGTTATTGGCAAAGTAGAGCATGTTAAAAACGAAGCGCCCATCCCGACTGCGCATCCGGGCACCGTAGGAGTTGTGCATCGTCATCAACCACCCGTTGACGATCCCAATCAGGGCGAGCATGATCGGGTAGGTCGGCCAGTCGTTTTTAAAGACCAACACCCCCATGAAGATTACCGCCGCCACGATCCCCCGAGGGTTAGCCGTTGGGGCGAGTACTTGTCAAATAACCGCCCACCGACGTAGGAACCGATCACGTTAGTTCCGGAATAAAAAGAGGAGCACAATTCCAGAAACCGTCAGTGACTGGTGTAGTTGATCGTGGATGTAGACCGTCGTCAGCGGCCAAATAAAGCTGTTCCCAACGTTAACCAAAAAGCTACCGAGCAACAGCCAACGAAACTTAATTTCTGTTTGCATTTCCTCACCTAGTTTCCTTAATTTTAGACAACACAAAAGTACCGTAAGCATCCCTAAAGGACGTTACGGTAACTTTTACTTAGTTATTAGTGGCCCCTGCCCCGGCGTGAAATCGACCGAGGCAAACTTGTTGTAGGCCTTATTAAAAGTAGTTTGACGGTTCCCCGCGGACCACTCCGGTTCTTTTCAATGATGACTTCGACTTCCGACAGCGAGTTTTCGGCCTCCTGGTCGCTTCCCACTTGCGGCGCCCCGTCCTCTTGTTGTTCGCGGGTGTAGTAATCGTCGCGGTATAAGAAGGCTACGATGTCGGCGTCCTGTTCGATTGACCCGGATTCCCGGATGTCGGACATAACCGGGCGCTTATCTTGGCGCTGTTCAACCCCCGCGAAAGCTGCGAGAGGGCGATTACCGGCACCGATAATTCCTTAGCGAGCTTCTTTAGCTGCCGGGAGATTTCGGAGACTTCTTGTTGCCGGTTTTCCGAGTTGCTCCCTTCGATCAGTTGCAAGTAATCGATCACGATCAAAGACAGGTTCCCAGTCCGCTTCTTTAAGCGCCGGCACTTAGCCCGGATTTCGGGGACCTTGATCCCGGCGGTGTCGTCGATGTAGACGTTGGTCCCCGCCAGGCTCCCCATGGCCACCCAAAGTGCGTCCCACTCATCGGTATCGAGGTTCCCGGTCCGCAGGTGGTTGGCGTTAATCCCCCTTCGGCACACAGCATCCGGTTGACTAACGACTCCGCCCCCATTTCCAGGCTGAAGATGGCGACGGTTGGCTGGTTATCCCCACGGACCGCCACGTTTTGGGCGATGTTTAAGGCAAAGGCAGTCTTCCCCATCGCCGGCCGGGCCGCCAAGATGATCAGTTCGTCTTCGTGTAACCCGGTCGTCATGTTGTCTAGTTGCGGGTAGCCGGTCCGCAGCCCGGTCACCCGGGTTTGCTGCTTAGAGAGCTCGTAAGTGTGGTTGGCGGCTTCGTGCACTACTTCTTCGATGTTTTGCATCTCCGATTGGTTATTGTCCTCCGCCACGTTTAAAATCGACTGCTCCGCCCGGTCGAGCATATCGGTGATCTCATCGGCATCCTCGTAACCCTCACTAGCAATCTTGGTGGCCGTATCGATTAAACGCCGCGCCGTTGCTTTATCGTGAACGATCTTGGCGTAAAAAGCCGACGTCAGCCGCCGTAGGAACCGCCGCGGCGAGCTTGGCGAGGTACTGAATTCCGCCCACCGCCTCGAGCTGGTTTTGGCGGTTGAGCTCCACTTGCATGGAAACAACATCGATCGGCTTATCGTTGTCATTTAAGGCAACCATGGTCTTAAAGAGGAGCTGGTGCTGGCGGGTGTAGAAGTCGTCTTCTTTGACGTATTCCATCGCCTCGACAATCGCGTCATCCTTTAACAGGATCGCCCCCAAAACGGCTTGCTCAGCCTCAATGTTGCGGGGGGCGTCCGACTAATTTCTGGACAGTATCCATTTCCCATTCCTTGCCCTTTCACTTTGACCTGGTGCCAGGACGAACTACTTTTCAGCAATGTGCACCCGCAAGGTCGCTTCAACATCGTGGTGTAGCTTAACCGGGACGTTCACGTAGCCCAGGGCCCGAATTGGGGCCGCCAATTCCATCTTGCGCTTATCCAGCTTGATTTGGTACTGCTTTTCTAAGGCGGTGGCAATTTGCTTGGTCGAAACCGAACCAAACATCCGGCCATCCGTTCCGGCCTTCCCGGTTAACTCAACGACCGTTTTATCGTCTTCTAAGACCTTCTTTAACTCCTTGGCCGCCGCTAATTCTTCGGCCTCGTGCTTTTCCCTGGAGCGTTCCTGGCCGGCTAATTCGCTCATGGCCGCCTTGTTAGCTTCCTTGGCCTTCCCCGGGGATCAAGAAATTTTGGGCGTAACCATCAGGAACGTTTTTGATTTCCCCGCGCTTACCGCGTCCCTTGACGTCTTCAGTAAAGATAACTTTCATTAGTCTTCCTCCGTTTCTTCTTTTCCGTTGGGGAGCTGTTCCCCATTTAAAAGCTGCTCTAGTTGGTCTTTGACCTCAGTGACCGTCTTGCCCGTCACCTGGGTCGCGGCGTTGGCTAAGTGACCCCCACCGCCCATCTGCTCCATGATTACCTGGACGTTAAAGTCCCCTAGCGAGCGGGCCGAAATGCCCACGACGTCGTTGGAGCGTCTGGTAATCACAAAGGAGGCGTCGATGCCGTCCATTTGCAAGAGCATATCGGCCGCCTGGGCCGCCGTGACCGGATCATACACCCGGTCGTCTTCGCCCACGCACAGTGCCATTTTGTCATTGATGAAGGTCACCGCCGCGATCAAGTGGTTGCGCGCTAAAAAGCTGGCCGGGTTTTCCTTCATCAGCCGTTGGATTAACATCCCATCGGCCCCGGCCGAACGCAGGTAGGAGGCCGCATCGTAAGTCCGGGTACCGGCGTTTTGGCTAAAGGACTTGGTGTCGACCCGGATCCCCGTCAGCATGGCGGTGGCTTCCAAGCGGTTGAGCCCCTGGCTTTCCCGTGGTTGGTACTCAAACATTTCGGTGATTAGCTCACACGTCGAGGAGGCGTAGGGCTCGTTATAAACCAACAGCGGGTTTTCCGGGAATTCTTCGCCCCGCCGGTGGTGGTCAATAATCACCATTCGGTTTGACAGTTTAGCACAAAGTTCCGGCGCCATCGAGATTGACACCTTGGAGTGGTCAACCATCACCAACAGGCTCTTAGCGCTCGCCTTTTCTAGCGCCTCGGCTGGTGAAATCACGTGGTCTTTAATCGACTGGTATTCGTTAATTTCCCCATCAGACGGGCAACGTCTGAGTGGACCTGTTGGTTATCAAAGACTACCCAACACTGGTGCTGGTTCATTTCGGCAATCCGCCGAATCCCCAGGCACGCCCCCAGAGAATCCATGTCGGGCTTGGCATGGCCGACAACGAAGATCTGGTCGGCTTGGTTCATCAATTCGCGTAGGGCCTGGGCAATCATCCGCGCCCGTACCCGGGTCCGCTTTTCCATCGGGTTGGTCTTCCCCCGTAGAAGCGGGCTTGCCGTTTTCGGCCCGGACGACCACCTGGTCCCCCCACGCCCGAGGGCGAGGTCGAGGTTCTTTTGGGCGGTGTCGGCTAGTTTAACCAGGTCACTTTGCCCGTAGGCGATCCCAATTGATAGGGTCACCGGCGAGTTTTGGCGCGACGTGTTTTGGCGAATCTTATCGAGGACCCGGAACTTATCTTCTTCCAGGCGGTTTAAGTCCCCCTCGTGCCCAATCAGTAGGTAGTTATCATCGTCAATTACCTTAACCAAAAGGTGGTGGTACTTGGCCCAAGCGGTTAGCTCTGAGGTCACGTAGTTGCGCAAGTTAGAAACTTCCGAGTCGCTCATCCCTGAACTAATTCAACGTAATTATCGAGGTAGACGTTCCCCAAGAAGAGCCGTTCTTGCCGATAACGGTCGTTGATCTGCTCGTATTCGGTCACGTCCATTAAGTAAACGGCATGCAAGCGGTCCTGGACCAAGAACTCAAACTGGCGCGCTTGCCAGGTGACGACCACCGAGTGTTCGTCGCGGCGGTGCTTATTGACCAAGGAAGCTAGCCGCTCATCAACCGCGGTCAGGTCTTGGCCAACCACTAGGCGCTGATCAAAGTAGCGGGCCATGTAGGGATTAATCCAACGCACCACCTCGTTTTCATCGAGCAAGATCATCCCAATTGGCATTTCAAAGAGGGCCTCTTCTTGCCCCTGACGGACCTGGTAAGCCAAGTCGTTAACGTAGGCTTCGGTGCTCAAAGCCAGCCGCTGCAAGAGGGCTAAGGCCACCAAGAGGCAAAGCAGAATAAAGGCTAAAATGATTAGCCCCACCCGCCAGTTAAAGGCGAAGCCAACGATGACCGTCACCAACGACATCAACATGACGTAGGCAAGGGTTAGTTGAAAGACCCGACTACCCAAGAGTCGCCGGACGCTTTCCCGGCCAAACCAACGCTCAAACATTTCCCTGCCCCCTTTAAAAGTAACTTACGGTATCTTTTTAATCATATCATACCCCCACCGGATTCGGGGGCAAATAAAAAACGCTATCGCAAATCAATGCGATAACGTTTTTTATTGGGAATCCTAGTCTTCTGCAACGAATGGCAGCAAGCCCATGATCCGTGCGCGCTTGATGGCAATCGTCAAGCGGCGTTGGTTCTTAGCACTGGTCCCGGTCACCCGGCGTGGTAAGATCTTACCCCGTTCGGAAATGAACCGGCGCAGTAAATCAGTGTCTTTGTAATCGATGTATTCAATGTGGTTTGCGGCGATGAAGTCAACCTTACGGCGACGACGGCCACCACGACGTTGTTGAGCCATGAAATTACCTCCCTTATTGTTTAGTAGTTGTCTTTTCTTTAGAAGGGTAGGTCATCTGATGAAGGCATCCGTCAGCGTCGCTTGCAGAACTTGCCGAACCGGACCCCGGGTTTGCGCTGAAGGCGGCGTTGTCGTCAATGTTGACGGCGCCGTTATCACCAGCAGCGGACGTGGTGTCGTTATCCTTGCTAAATGGCAGGCTATCGGCATCAATTTGGGTTGGGCCTTGATTAAAGACGCCTCCCTGGGGTTGGTTGAAGTTTCCGTTGTACGACTGGTTGGCGGGAGCCGGTGACCCCCGAAATTATTTTGAGGAGCGGCCCCGAAATTGCCACCGTTACCGTAGGCGTTATTGCGAAAGGACTGGTCCTGGTTGTTAAAACCATTGCCGCCGTTGTTATAACCCCCACCGTTGTAACCACCATTACCGTTATTAGCGGACCGCGGTTCCAACAGGGCGAAGTTTTCGACCGTTACTTCCGTCCGGTAAACCCGTTGTCCCTGTTGGTTTTCATAGTTACTGGTGGACAGTCGGCCATCAAGACCGACGAGTGCGCCCTTGTGGGTAAAGCGGGCAAAGTTTTCTGCTGACGTACGCCAGATGACGCAGTTAATGAAGTCAGCGTCCCGCCGGCCCGTTTCCCGGTTCTTAAACTGCCGGTCAACGGCAATTGAGAACCGTAAAACGGGGGTTCCACTTTGGGTGTAGGTCAATTCCGGATCCCGTGTTAGTCGCCCAGTTAATACTACACGATTTAGCATCGGCTATCGCACTCCCCTCTTCTACTGTTAACCGTTGCTTAGCCGCGCTTAACGATCATGTGACGCAGGATGTCGTCGCTGAACTTAGCCAAACGATCGAATTCGTTTAATGAAGCATCGCTGTCGGCAGTCACGTTTACGATGTGGTAAGTACCTTCAGTGTACTTGCCGATTTGGTAAGCGAACCGACGCGTGTCCCAGTCAGCTGAGTCAACTACGGTTGCACCATTGTCCGCCAAGATCTTGTCGAAGCGGGCTACCAGCTCGCTCTTTGCAGATTCTTCGATATCAGGACGAATGATGTAAGTAATTTCATATTTGCGCGTTTCCATGAATGTTACACCTCCTTATGGACTCTGGCCCCCTCCGCTCTTCGCAGGGAACAAGGAGAGTAGACGTCGTTACGTATACTCACAGAATAGAATATTAGCATAAATTTTGGTCAATCACAAGTTAAATCTAGGGTAACAAAAGATCCGGAATTGCTTCCCTAATCTCTAAGTACGCAATTCCGGATCTTTATCACGAAAGTTTTTAATTAAATTTCGTCGGGACCTTCAACCGGCGTTTCGGCTTCTTCAGCGCTTGCTTCGGTTGGATCCGTTTCTGCGGTCTCTTTTTCGACCTTGGTCATCGTGGCCACCACTGAGTCGGCGTCCATCTTGATCAGGTGGACCCCAATTGCTGAGCGCCCGGTTTGGGAGACGGATTCAACGCCAAAGCGGATGATGACCCCCTTATCGGTCACCACCATCAGGTCTTCGTCCCCTGAACGGTGGTTAACCCGGCGAGTGGCCCGTTCTTTTCGGTCACGTTGACGGTCTTGATCCCCAGGCCACCCCGGCCCTTAATTGGGTACTCGCTGGCCGGCGTCTTCTTGCCGTAGCCCTTTTCCGAGATAACCAGAACCTGGGCATCCTCGTTTAACGGTGCGGCACCAATCAGGTAGTCACCGTCCCGTAGGCGGGCCCCCGGACCCCGGCGGCGGATCGTCCCATTGACCGAACGGCACTCACCTTAAAGGTGGCGGCGTGGCCCAGGTGGGTCCCTAGAATCATGTTTTGATCGTCATCGACAATCGCCACGTTGATCAGTTCATCACCCTCGTGCCGGTTAATGGCCTTGATACCGTTAGAGCGAATGTTCTTAAATTCCGTCCCCGGCGTGCGATTAACCGTTACCCGCCGGGTCACAAAGAAGAGGTACTTTTGTAAGTCGTCTTCTCTTTGGGCAACGTTGATCACGGCGGTCACCTTTTTCCTTGCCGTCGACGTCCAGGAGGTTAATGATCGGAATCCCCTGGGCGGCCCGACCGTACTCTGGAATTTCGTAGCCCTTCATGGCAAAGACCTTCCCGGTGTTGGTGAAGAAGAGCAAGAGGTCGTGAGTGGAACTAGCGACCAGGTGCTCGATGAAGTCGTCACTGTGGACGCCCATCCCTTCACCCCGCGGCCCCCACGGTTCTGGGTTTTAAATTCGTCAACCGGCAAGCGCTTGACGTAACCATTGTGGGTGAGTGTGACGATGATGTCTTCTTCTTCGATCAGGTCTTCGTCTTCGATGTTGGAAATGTCGCCGACTTGTAATTCGGTCCGGCGCTCGTCACCAAACTTGTTTTGGATTTCCATCAGTTCATCGTAAATGATCTGGTTAATCCGTTCCTGGTGGGCCAAGATGTCCTTGTAATCTGCAATGGCGGCCACTAGTTTTTGGTACTCGTCTTCAATTTTTTCGCGTTCCAACCCGGTCAGGCGTACCAGCCGCAGGTCCAAAATGGCTTGGGCTTGGCGATCGGACAGGCTGTAGTCGTCCATCAGCCGTTGCTTAGCCAGTTCGGAAGTTTCCGAGCTCCGAATGATGTTGATGATCGCGTCGATGTGATCCAAGGCAATCCGTAACCCGGCAACGATGTGGGCCCGGTTTTGGGCCTTTTTCAAGTCGAATTCGGTCCGCCGGCGAACCACTTCTTCTTGGTGTTCCAAGTAGTACTGAAGGATCTCTTTTAATGACAGGATCTTCGGGGGCGCCCTTAACGATCGCCAACATGTTGAAGTTGTAAGTCGTTTGCATCAGGGTCATCTTGTAGAGGTTGTTTAAGATCACCTCGGCACTGGCGTCGCGGCGAACGTCAATTACGATCCGCATCCCTTCCCGGTCGGTTTCGTCGTTGACATCGGTAATCCCATCGATTTCCTTTTCCCGGGCGAGGTTGGCGATCCGCTCGATCAGCTTGGCCTTGTTAACCATGTACGGAATTTCGTGAACGACGATCCGTTGCTTGCCGTTCTTTTGCTCCTCAATTTCCACCTTGGCCCGGACGATAATCGAACCCTGACCGCTCTCGTAGGCCTGGCGAATCCCCGCTTTACCCATGACCACGCCCCCGGTTGGGAAGTCCGGTCCTGGTAAGGCCTTCATCAGCTCGGCAACCGTCACGTCCGGGTTATTCATCAGCATGTGAATTGCCGAGATTACTTCGCCCAGGTTATGGGTTGGGATGTTGGTAGCCATCCCGACGGCAATCCCCGAGGCCCCGTTCACCAAGAGGTTCGGGAAGCGGGCCGGCAGGACAGCCGGTTCTTTTTCGGTACCGTCGTAGTTGTCTTGGAAATCAACGGTGTCCTTGTTGATGTCGCGCAGCATTTCGACGGCGATCTTGCTCATCTTAGCTTCGGTGTACCGCATGGCGGCCGCCCCGTCCCCATCGACGGAGCCGAAGTTACCGTGCCCGTCGACCAGCATGTAACGGTAGGAGAAGTCTTGGGCCATCCGAACGAGCCCCTCGTAAATCGAAGAGTCCCCGTGGGGGTGAAATTTCCCCATGACGTCCCCCACGATCCGGGCCGACTTCTTGTAGGGCTTATCCGGAGTGACCCCAGTTCGTTCATCCCGTATAAAATCCGGCGCTGAACCGGCTTTAAACCATCACGAACGTCAGGTAGGGCCCGGGAGACGATGACACTCATGGCGTAATCCAAGAATGAATTCCGCATTTGGCTGGTCAGATTAACGTCGGTTATCCGTCCAGGCATCTCTTGTTCTGGCACGCTTATTCCTCCTCAATATCAGTTCTTACAGGTCCAAGTTTTCCACGAAGGTGGCGTTTTCTTCGATGAATTCCCGCCGCGGGCCCACCTTGGTCCCCATCAGCATCTGGAAAATTTCATCGGCGGCCTTGGCATCGTCTAACTTCACCCGCAACAGGTGCCGGTTAGCCGGATCCATGGTCGTTTCCCAAAGTTGTTCGGCGTCCATTTCCCCAGCCCCTTGTAGCGTTGGATAACCGGCTTAGGGCTTGGTTGCAGGGAGTTGACCACCCGTTCTAGTTCCTCGTCATTTTCGATGTACTTAACAAACTTCCCTTGCCGAACTTGGTACAGCGGCGGCTGGGCGATGTAAACGTAGCCCTTTTCGATCATCGGCCGCATGAAGCGGTAGAAGAGGGTCAACAACAGGGTCCGGATGTGGGCCCCGTCGACGTCGGCATCGGTCATGATGATCAGCTTGTGGTAGTTAGCCTTGTTGACGTCAAAGTCGTCGCCAAAGCCAGTTCCTAGTGCCGTAAAGAGAGAGCGGATTTCTTCGTTGGCCAAAACCCGGTTTAAGGAGGCCTTTTCCACGTTTAAGATCTTCCCCGGATTGGCAAGATGGCTTGAGTCAAGCGGGAACGCCCCTGCTTAGCGCTCCCACCGGCCGAGTCCCCTTCGACAATGAAGAGCTCGGAAATGGCCGGGTCCTTGCTGGTGTTATCAGCCAGCTTTCCTGGTAAGTTCGAGATTTCCAAGCCGCTCTTCTTACGGGTCACTTCCCGGGCGCGCTTAGCGGCGTCGCGGGCCTTGCTTGCTAGCATCCCCTTTTCGACGATCTTGCGGGCCACGTCCGGGTTTTCCATCATGAAGCGGGTCATCGTTTCGGCGAAGATGTGGTCAGTCGCCGTTCTAGCGTCGGAGTTAGACAGCTTGGTCTTGGTTTGCCCCTCAAACTGCGGGTTCGGGTGCTTGATGGACACCACGGCGGTCAGGCCTTCGCGCACGTCTTCCCCGGATAGAGTGACGTTACCCTTGATTTGCCCGCTCTTACGCCCGTAATCATTAATCACCCGGGTCAAAGCGGTCTTAAAGCCCGTCTCGTGGGTCCCACCTTCGTAGGTGTGGATGTTGTTAGTGAAGGTTAAGAGGTTGGACCGGTAGTCATCGGTGTATTGCAAGGAAACTTCCACCGTGATCCCCTTGTATTCCCCCTCCACGTAAATTGGCGGGTCAAAGAGTAGCTCGTGGCCCTCATTGAGGAATTCAACGTAGTGACGAATCCCGCCTTCGTAGTGGAAGGATTCCTGTTTCTCCTTGCCTTCCCGACGGTCTTCCACCGTGATCTTAAGCCCCTTGTTTAAAAAGGCTAGTTCCCGCAAGCGGTCAATCAGGGTGTTGATGTTGTAGACGGTCGTTTCCCGGAAGATTTCCGGGTCCGGGACGAAATGCACCGTGGTCCCGTGGGCCGATTGCGGCAGGTCTTCTTTGATCACCTTCATGGCGGTGTTGACGTGGCCCCTTGCAAAGTCCATGTAGTATTCCTTGCCTTGGCGGGCGACCTTGACGTCTAGCTCCGTTGACAGGGCGTTGACGACCGAGGCCCCTACCCCGTGGAGACCCCCAGAAACCTTGTAACCGCCGTTACCGAACTTCCCACCGGCGTGGAGGACGGTAAAGACCGTTTCAAGCGCGGGTTTGCCGGTCTCCTTTTGGATATCGACCGGGATCCCCGCCCGTTGTCGGTCACGATGATCGAGTTATCCGGTTCAACAATTACGTTGATTTCATCACAAAAACCGGCCAGGGCTTCGTCGATCCCGTTGTCGACGATTTCCCACACCAAGTGGTGCAGTCCCTGGACGGTGGTGGAACCAATGTACATACCGGGCCGCTTACGCACGGCCTCTAACCCCTTTAAGACCTGGATCTGGCTGGCGTCGTATTCGCTAGCTAGTTCCGCTTTACGTGCTTGTTCTTCTTGTTGGGTCACTAGTCTTCCTCCTTTGTGAGTGTGCCACTTTGAATCGTGAAGATGGTTGGGTGGTGAATTAGTTGCCGAGCCACCCCCACTCAAACTAGTAGTGGTAATAAAGGTTTGCACCTTATCTTGAATCGCCGTCAGTAAGTGGGTTTGCCGGTCGTCATCTAACTCGGACAAGACGTCGTCTAACAAGAGCAGGGGGTATTCACCGGTCTGCTCTTTCATCAGGTCAATCTCGGCTAATTTAACGGCCAAAGCGGTGGTCCGCTGTTGGCCTTGGGAACCGAAGCGTTGCACGTTTTGACTGTTGACGATGAAGTGGATGTCATCGCGCTGCGGGCCAATCAGGCTGGTCCCGTGCTCGATTTCTCGCTCCTCGTTTTCTGAATAGAGGCGGCGCAGTTGGGCGACCGCTTCCTCTTCGGTCGTTTGATCGTCCACTTCAACTTGGCTAACGTACTGTAAGCTCAGCTCTTCTTTTGCTTGGAAATGTGGTGGTGTAATTCAGCCGCCCACTTTCCCAACCGCTTGACTAACTGTTGGCGAGCCACCACTACTTCGCCCCCCACCGAAGCGAGTTGATCCGTGATCACCCCGAGTAAAATCCGATCACTTTGTTGGCCATACTTGAACTGGCGCAAGTAGGCGTTACGTTGGGCGAGCTGCTGGTTGAAGCGGCTGACGTTGTACAAGTACTTGCTACTCATCTGGCCAAATTCCATGTCCATAAACTGGCGCCGGTTCACCGGTGCCCCTTAACTAGGGCAAGGTCTTCGGGGGCAAACAAAACTACGTTGAGGTTCCCAACGTAAGTGGAAAGCCGCTTTTGAAAGAGGTGGTTGACCTTTACCCGCTTGCCACTGGTGGAGATTTGCACCTCTAAGGGAAGGCGGCCACTCGCTCGCTCAACCACGCCGCTAACCCGGGCCAGCTTTTGGTGCCAGCCAATTAACTCCCGGTCCTTGGCCGTCCGGTGACTCTTGGTGAAGGCCAACAGGTAGATGGCCTCCAGTAGGTTGGTTTTCCCCTGGGCGTTTTCTCCAATTAAGACGTTGATCCCCGGCGCAAAGGTCACCGCCAGTTCTTCATAGTTACGGTAATGACTTAACTGAAGCTCCTGGAGAATCATCGGCTGCTCCTAGTTGGTCGCGATAACAACTTGCTCGATTCCGACGACATCAATGTGATCGCCGGGGTAAAGTTTCTTCCCCGGCGATCATCTAACTCCCCATTTACCTTGACTTCGTGCTCCTTTAAGAACCACTTAGCAGCGCCCCCAGTTGGGATGATGCCCTCTTCTTTTAGAAGCTGACCTAGGGTAATGAAGGGTGCGTCAATTTTGACTTCTTTTTCCATTTGTTCACACGTCACCTACTTTATTTGATAGTACAATTATAGCTTTTTGAGGGGTAAAAACAAATCTTTCCCCCTTCAGAGCCGTTCTGAGCTTTTTGCCCCCTTGAGGGCAAAAATCACCTTTTGACCTCAAATCGCGTTTAAACGCCCATATTTAATTTTAATTACAAAAACGGCCGGCAAACTCGCCGACCGTTTCACAAGCTTTGTTATTTAAGTTTAGTAAGTCCGCACTGGCGTAATCAGTTGGACGAATTGATCGGAATCTTCCGTTGGCACCAGGGTGAAAGGCCGCAACGTCGTCGTAAAGGACAGGATAATCTTGGCCTGACCAAAGGACTTCAGGGCGTCACCCATAAAGTCGGGGTTAAAGGAAATTTCCAAGTCGCTTCCTTCCATCCGGTCCGTCGCGATGTTTTCTTCCACGTTCCCGATGTCGGCCGAGTTACCAGATACCTTGGCCAGGCCCGCTTGCGGGTCGACCGTCAACTTAACGACGTTGTTTCTACTCTGGTGGGAAAGCAACGACGCCCGTTCAATCGCCGCCAAAAAAGGCACTGGCATCCAGTTCCACCGTCGTTTCAGACGTGTCCGGAATTAGGCGCGACGTGTCCGGGTAGTTCCCCTCCAACAGGCGGGAGTAAAAGCGGGTGTTACCAAAGACAAAGAGGGCCTGGTTGTCCGTCACTTGGATCTTAACCGGATCCTTAACGTCACCAATCATCCGCGATAGTTCCGTCAATGACGTGCCGGGGATGACCACGTCAACTTGACGCTCCCCAACATTTTCCAAGCGAACCTTGCGCTGGGAAAGGCGGTGGCTATCCGTGGCCACGGCCGTTAAAATCCCATCAGCTAAAGAAACGTGGATCCCGGTTAAAATTGGCCGGCTTTCCTGGTGAGAAACGGCGATTTGGGTTTGGCGAATTACGTCGGCAAATAGGTCCGCCGCTACTTCAAAGCTAGCAGCCGTGTCAATTTCCGGCAGGTGCGGGTAGTTATTGGCGTCTTGACCATTAATGACGAACTCCGCCGTTCCGGACATAATCTGGGCTTGAAAACCATCTGTAACAGCAATTGTTACTTGTTGATCCGGTAACTTCTTGACGATGTCGCTGAAGAAACGGGCGGGCAACACAATGGCGCCTGGTTCTTCTACCGTCAATTGGTACTGACCGTCTGCGCCACTTAGCGTGGTTTCAATGCTAATGTCGGCGTCACTCCCGGTTAATACGACCTCATTGTTGTCGACGACCAGCTTTAAGCCCGTCAAAATCGGAATCGTTGACTTGGAAGAAACCGCCCGTAAGACGTTGTTGAGTTGGCCGATAAAGGCAGCTCGGTTAATGGTGAATTTCATGAAGGAGTCCTCCTGATAGTTAATTTAAATCAATAAAAATAGTTAGTAGTGGTAGTAGGACCTGTGGATGCTGTGGAAAAGTCGGTAGGTCCGATCAAGAACAAGTTTTCTACCTGTGGATAAATTGGGGATAATTCTGGGCATAAGACCAAGTTTTCCCCAACTAGGCTTGCAGGTCGTTTTTGAGCTTAACCAAGTCCCCCTGCAGGCGGGCGTCTTCTTGAACCTGCCTTTCGATCTTATCGATGGCGTGCAGTACGGTGGTGTGGTCCTTGCCGCCGAATTCTTTACCGATCTTTGGTAGGGAATTATCGGTTAACTCCCGGGACAGGTACATGGCAATCTGGCGGGGAACGACGATGTTTTTGGTCCGCTTTTTGCCGGTAATGTCGGATTGGTTAATGTTGTAATAGGTGGCGACACGCTTTTGAATTAGGTCAATGGTTACCGTCGTTTCGGTGTTGGCAACCATTCCCTGCAGGGCCTCGGTAGCCAGTTTGAGGGTAATCGGTTGCTGGTGGAGTTCGGAAAAGACCCGGATTCTCATCAGGGCCCCTTCTAATTCGCGGACGTTGGTGTTGATGCGTTGGGCAACGAAGTTTAAGACGTCGTTTGGCACGTCGAGGTGCTCTTCTTCAGCCTTGGACTTTAAAATCGCAATCCGGGTTTCCAGTGCCGGCGAGGTAATTTCGACCGGGACCCCCCACATGAAGCGGGAGACCAACCGTGCCGTCAGGTTGGGGATTTCGCGGGGATCCTTATCGGAGGTCAGGACAATCTGCTTTTTGTTGTCGTATAAGACGTTAAAGGTATTGAAAAATTCGGTTTGCGTCTCCCCCTTGGAGGCGAAGAACTGAATATCGTCGACCAAGAGGGCGTCGAGGTCGCGGTATTCGCGGCGGAACTCCTCTTGGGTCCCGGATTTAATCGAGTTAACGAAGTCGTTCATGAAGTTTTCGCTGGTTACGTACTTGATCCGTACGCTAGGATTGTGAAACTTCATGTTGTTAGCGATGGCTTGCATCAAGTGGGTCTTGCCTAGGCCGACGCCCCCGTAAATCAGGAGCGGGTTGTACTGGTCACCCGGGGACTCGGAAGCCGCAAAGGCTGAAGCGTAGGCCATCATGTTGCTACGTCCTTCAATGAAGGTTTGGAAGGTGTACTCCGGGTTGAGGGGCGTTTCCTCTTTAAAGGTCGACTGTGGCCGGGGCGGCGTTTGGGCTAGGGGGTCGGATCGGTTGCCAACACGTAGTCCGGGCGAATTTCTTGGCCGGTGCGTTGGTAGACGATTTCGACGACCTGGTCGGTCAGCTGCTCCCAAAAGTCGCGGTGGTACTGGGAGGGCAGCTGGATGCGAAGCCTGCCGTTAGCGAAGTCGAGGGGTTTTGCCGGAGCAATTAAGTTTTTGTAAGTCGTATCGCCCTTAGACTTACGGAATGAATTTTGGATCGCTTCCCAAAGAGAATCGAGCTCAGTCAAAATGATTCCTCCTCTACGTCTGAATGCATTAGAAAAAATTTACAACCGATATTTTATCATTCCTGGCCGGAGTTTTCCACAGGTGGAAAAATTTAAAGCCAGTTATAAACAACGGTGTGTGGAAATTATCCCCAGGGGTGTGGAAAGGTGGAAAAACTGGGGCTTAATTCTATTTATCCACAGCTTAGTGGGGATATCCACCGCTCCAAACGCCGATCTGACCGCGTTTTCAAAAGTTATCCACCGGCTTGTGGATAACTTTACCCACCGTGGTGGGATAAGTTAAAAGCCCTTGGATAAGGCGGTGGATAAGTCGACGCCGCAAAAAGAAATACACAACGCTGTGGATTATTTGTGGAAAACTGTCAAGGGGAATTTATTTTTTTCGCCGACTTGGCGGTTCCTTCCCTCCCAAAAGTATGCTATACTTCAAAAGTATGTTTGAAGAGAGGACTCTTTTTAAACGGACGTTTTAATAAAGAAACTAAAAAAATCAGCTGCTAAGGAGGTGCAAAACAATGAAGCGCACATTTCAACCTAAGAAGCGCCACCGTGCCCGTGTTCACGGCTTCCGCGCTCGGATGAGCACTAGCAACGGCCGGAAGGTATTAGCCCGTCGGCGTCAAAAGGGCCGCAAGGCATTATCTGCATAATATCGTTACGTTAAGTAACCATAAAGGGGCCGGGCAGCCACATATACTGCAATCGTGATGTTGTAGTTGTCGTTGCCCGGCCCTTTTATGGTTTAACGGGTTGAGATTGACTAAATGAAAAAATCGTACCGAATAAAAAAGGAAAGCGACTTCCAACGGGTGTTTGAAACTCATAATTCAGTGGCCAATCATAAGTTTGTGATCTACCAGATGCAAAAACCGAACCAACCCCACTTCCGGGTCGGGATTTCGGTCGGTAAAAAGGTGGGCAACGCCGTCCAGCGGGGCTGGGTCAAACGACGGATCCGCCAAACCCTGCTCGAGGTTAAGCCCGAATTAAAGCAGGACGTTGACTTCTTGGTAATCGCCCGTAAATCGGCGGCCGACCTTTCAATGAAGGAAATCAAGAAGAATCTGGTCCATGCACTTACGTTGGCACACCTGTTTGAGGAAAAGTAAAGAGAGGATCAAGGTTTGAAAAACACGGCAAAAAGGTCTTAAGTCTGACGGGGATCTTAGGGCTCACCCTGCTGCTGGCGGCATGTTCTAACAAGCCGATTACCAGTCACAGTACCGGGATTTGGGACCACTACATTGTTTACAACTGTTCGCGGTTTATTATTTGGCTGTCCAACATCTTTGGCGGTTACGGGATGGGGATCATCATCTTTACGATCATCATCCGGATCATCATCTTGCCAATGATGTTTTACCAGACCAAGTCCATGATGAAGACCCAGGAGCTGGCGCCGCAATTGAAGGCCCTGCAAAAAAAGTACTCGTCTAAGGACCGCGAAACGATGCAGCAGCTACAAATTGAGCAACAAAAGCTCTACAAGGAAGCGGGCGTCAACCCGTTTGCGTCGATGCTGCCACTGTTGATACAGTTACCAGTCATGTGGGCCTTGTACCAAGCCATTTGGCGGACGGCCCAATTAAAGACGGGGACCTTCTTGTGGCTCCAGTTAGGACACACCGACCCCTACTTCGTCTTACCGATTCTGGCAGCGGTCTTTACCTTCATTTCTTCTTGGCTGTCAATGGCCTCGATGCCAGAAAAGAACTCGATGACCACGACGATGACCTGGGTAATGCCAATCATGATCTTCTTTATGGCCCTCCAGTTCTCGGCGGCCATCACCCTCTACTGGGTGGTCACTAACGCCTTCCAAGTGGTTCAGACCTTAGTGATCCAAAACCCGTTCAAGATTCGGCGGGAACGCGAAGCAAAGCAGGCGGCACAAAAGGCCAAGCAACGCAAGATTGAAAAAGCCAAGCGTCGGGCCTACTCTAGCAAGCGCAAGTAATTTAGAAATAGAATAAGAGGCCGGGAGAAAATGAAATTTTCCCTGCCTTTTTTTTTCGAGGGGAAGTCAATGAGTGAGTACCAAGGAAAAACGTACCAAGACGCCGTTTTAAAGGCGCAACAAGACCTGAACAAGCCGCAAGCGGAATTAACCATCACGGTGGTCGACCCTGGTCGGCGGGGCCTGTTTGGCCTGGGCGCCCGGCCGGTTAAGATTGAGGCGGTGGTCAAGAAAGTGGTTGAACCAGCAACGCCCACACTGTCATCGTCACCAGAAGAGGTGGCTCCGGTTCAACAAGAAGACCCCGCCGAGCAAACGCCTCAACTTATAGAAGAACCAGTGGCCACTGAGCAGCCAGAAGGCAATCCAGAAGGGGCGCCGGACGGTCAATTAAGCCCGGCGGAAATTGCCGCCCGCCACGAACAAAACCTCCATCGGATGTCGGCCGCCGCTACCAAGTTGGTCGACTACCTGGAGCAGGCCTACCGGGCACTAGGGGTCGACGTTTCAGCCACGGTTCAAAGTAGCGGGGCCAAGGACGTCACGATTGAGCTGAACGCACCAACGCCCGGGAGGGTAATTGGCTACCACGGGCAGCGGATCAACGCCTTTGAGGTGCTCAGTGTCGCCTTTTTAAACTACCAGGGGTCAAGGACGTCCAGGTGACCTTAGACAGCGAAGGCTACCGGGCCAAGCGGGCGCAAACAATTACCCGGATTGGGGAGCGGGCGGTCACCGACGTCATCGCTAGCGGCCAAGCGGTCTTTTGGACCCGATGCCGGCCAGGGAACGCAAACTCTTGCATAAGCAACTAGAGGATAATCCGAACGTCAAGACCTATTCGCAGGGGCGTGAACCCTTCCGCTCGGTCGTGATCGCCCCCAAATAATTGACAAGGGCGGGCAAAGTTCTTACAATAAATACGTTAAAATTGAAAACTTCGTTAGAGTAGTGAAAGTGCTTTGACCATGACCGCGGGAAACCGGGGCTTCGTGGAGGGGCACTTTTTCTTTGAACGAGAAAGGACCAACAGATGGCAAATTCAGAGCAAGACACAATTGCGGCAATCTCGACCCCGGTTGGGGAAGGGGGATCTCAATCATCCGGGTGTCCGGCGACCAGGCCCTAGACGTGGTGAGCCGGATTTTTTTAAGGGCAAGGATCTTCACCAAGTTAAAAGCCACACCATTAACTACGGGCACATCATCGATCCCGCAAGCGGGGAAACGGTAGATGAGGTAATGGTTTCGGTGATGTTAGCCCCCAAGACCTACACTAAAGAAGACGTGGTGGAAATCAACTGCCATGGGGGCTGTTGGCGACTAACCGGGCCCTACAATTAACCTTAACCAACGGGGCGCGGTTGGCCGAACCCGGTGAGTACACCAAGCGGGCCTTTTAAACGGCCGTTTAGACCTCTCCCAGGCCGAAGCGGTGATGGATCTGATCCGGGCCAAGACTGACAAGTCGATGAAGGTGGCCCTAAACCAACTCGACGGAGACCTGTCGCGGTTGATTAAGGCCCTACGCCAAGATATCCTGGACGTTTTGGCCCAGGTAGAGGTCAACATCGACTACCCCGAATACGACGCGGTCGAAGAGATGACCACTAAGATGCTAAAGGAAAAGGCCAGCGAGGTTCGCCAACGCTTGGAAACCCTCTTGCAAACGGCCAAGGAAGGCAAGGTCTTACGCGACGGCCTGGCCACCGCCATCATTGGGCGACCGAACGTCGGCAAGTCGAGCCTTTTAAACGCCCTCTTGCACGAGGATAAGGCGATCGTGACCGAAGTAGCGGGGACGACCCGTGACGTGATTGAAGAATACGTCAACGTGGCTGGGGTACCACTGAAGCTAATTGATACGGCAGGGATCCGTCACACCGACGACACGGTCGAAAAATCGGGGTTGAGCGCTCCAAGCAAGCGATTGAAACCGCCGACCTGATCCTCTTGTTGATCGACTCCAGCCGCCTGCTGACCGAAGAGGACCGGGCGCTAATTGAGGCCACCGCACAAAAACCCCGGATGGTGATCTTTAACAAGACCGACCTGCCGGCCCAAGTTGACCTGGCTGAGCTAACCGAACTCGTTAACGGTGACCCGGTCATTCAGACCTCCATCTTGGAACACGCCGGGATGCAGGAACTGGGTCAAGCAATCGCCCACCGCTTCTTTAACGAGGGGATTGAATCTAATCGGGGCGCCGTGATGGTCACTAACGCCCGCCACATCGGCCTGTTGCACCAGGCAGTTGACTCGCTCAACGCCGTTTTGGAGGATCGAGGCCGGAATGCCGGTTGACCTGGTGCAAATTGATATGACCGACGCTTGGAACACGCTGGGGAAATTACCGGCCAGACCTACCAAGACGAGTTGCTTGACCAGCTCTTTAGCCAATTCTGTTTAGGAAAGTAGAGGAAGAAACGAGAATGGAAACCAAAGTTGTTAACTACAACGGGGGCGACTACGACGTAATCGTTGTGGGGGCGGGGCACGCCGGCTCCGAAGCCGCCCCTAGCCGCTGCCCGGATGGGGAATAAGACCCTCTTGATCACGATCAGCCTGGAAATGGTCGCCTTCATGCCATGTAATCCGTCACTCGGGGGCCCGGCCAAGGGGTCGTGGTCCGCGAAATCGACGCCCTCGGCGGTGAGATGGGTCACAACATTGATAAGACCTACATCCAGATGCGGATGCTCAACACCGGGAAGGGCCCGGCCGTGCGGGCGCTGCGGGCACAAGCCGATAAGCACGCCTACCACCGCCAGATGAAGTGGACGATTGAAAAGGAAAAGAACCTGACCCTACGCCAAGGGGTGGTTGACGACCTGATCGTAGAAGACGGCACCGTCAAGGGGTCATCACCAACACCGGGGCGGCTTACCACGCCAAGGCAGTGGTTTTGACGGTCGGGACGGCCGCCCGGGGTAAGATCATCATCGGCGAACTCCAGTACCAATCCGGCCCGAATAACTCTAAGGCCGCCGTTAAGTTGTCCGAAGCCCTGGAGCGGCTTGGCTTTGACCTCCAGCGGTTTAAGACTGGGACGCCGCCACGAGTGGACGGGAACACGATTGATTACTCAAGACCGAGGAACAGCCGGGTGACCAAACACCAAACCACTTCTCCTTTGACACGCCGGACACTTCCTACATCCCGGTCAAAGACCAGATTTCTTCTTGGCTAACCTACACTAACCCGACCACCCACGAAATTTTACGTAACAACCTCGACCGCGCCCCAATGTTCTCTGGGGTGATCGAAGGGGGTGGGACCACGCTACTGTCCGTCAATTGAAGATAAGATCGTCCGCTTTGCCGACAAGGACCGCCACCAGGTCTTCTTGGAACCGGAAGGGCGGGACACCGACGAGTTTTACTTGGACGGGCTGTCGACGTCAATGCCAGAAGAAATCCAGCACCAGATGATCCACTCGGTGGCCGGGTTGGAGCACGCCGAACTGATGCGGCCGGGTTACGCCATCGAATACGACGTGGTAGCCCCGTACCAATTAAAGGCCACTCTGGAAACCAAGTTGGTTAACAATCTTTACACAGCTGGGCAGACCAACGGGACCTCGGGGTACGAAGAGGCGGCCGGCCAAGGCCTGATCGCCGGGATTAACGCCGGCCTGCGCGCCCAGGGCAAGGAACCGTTTGTTTTGAAGCGCTCCGACGCCTACATTGGGGTGATGATCGACGACCTAGTCACCAAGGGAACCAAAGAACCTTACCGCTTGCTAACTAGCCGGGCCGAGTACCGGTTCATCCTACGCCACGACAACGCCGACCTTCGTTTGATGGAAAAGGGACATGCAATCGGTCTGGTGTCCGATGAGCGCCTGGCGGCCATGGAAGAAAAGAAGCAACGGGTGGAAGACGAAATCGCCCGCTTGAAGGACTTCCGGATCAAACCGGGGAAGAAATTGACGCCTTTGTGGTGGCCCACGGTGATAAGCCGCTTAAGGACGCCATCGCTGCCGATGCCTTCTTACGCCGGCCGTACGTCGACTACCCAACCCTTCTGAAATTTGTTGATACGCCGGCCGTTGAACTGGACCGCCAGGAAGTAGAACAGGTTGAGATTCAACTTAAGTACGCCGGCTACATCGAAAAGAAGAGGCTAAGATTGAACGCCTCAAGCGGATGGAAGCTAAGCGGATTCCAGCCGATATTGATTACCAAGCTATTGAAGGCTTAGCCACGGAAGGGCGCCAAAAGTTGGAGCAGATTCGCCCGACCACCCTCGCCCAGGCCTCCCGGATCTCCGGTGTCAACCCAGCTGACCTGGCCATCCTGTCCGTGTACCTGCGGCAGGGAAAGTTGAAGTAACAAACACAAATTATTTAATAAGTACGTGTTCGCTCAAATGGTCTGGTTTTAAATTTTAAATGACTGGTCTGGCACCCTGATGAATAGTTAAAAGATATGTTTAATGTGGCTGAAACCGATTTCGCGCATAATTTATAAACTGACAAGGAATTGCGGGATTTTGACTTTGCCAAATCACCCCTAATCAGTGTATGATAGAATCAACCACCACTGACTAAAGTCAGTGGCTTGTGAGCAAGCACCCTTCTGATGAGTGTTTGAATCACAATTTGCATAGATACACCACTGCGAACAGTTCTACGAACCGTTTCGTCTTACACGGCAATTACCAATGCCTTTAGCGTCCCCAGGTTGCCATAGGGACGAGCCAAATTAGGCTAATTTAATAATTCCTTTAGTTAGAATATTCTGCGCAGCGTTATGGTCACGAACGTGGTGAGCATGGCACTTTGGGCATGTCCATTCTCGGTCTGCAAGTGTGAGTTTTTCGGTCCCTGCTGTGCCCATCACAAAACCACATTCATGGCAAGCCTGCGTAGTGTTCTTAGGATTCACCGTAAGGAATTGGCGATGGTAGAGTTCTGCTTTATAAGCCAACATTCCTAAGAAAGTCCGCCAACCTACGTCCGCAATACTCATCGCTAAAGCATGATTCTTCAGCATATTTTTACTCCGCAATTCCTCTGCGGCTACGAAATCGTGGTTCTTGATTAGTGTAGTCGAGACATTGTGGAGAAAGTCACGTCGACGTTCAAAGACTTGGCCGTGTAATTTAGCCACCAACAAGCGTTGCTTTTGGTAGTTCTTACTAGTCCGTAATGGTCGATGTTCTTGTTTGGCCCGACGAGCCCGTCGCGATAAGATGCGCTGTGCTTTGGCTAAGCGACCCTTAATTATGCGGTAATAGCGTGGATTAGCCACAGTATCGCCATTACTAGTAGTTAAGAAGTTTTCAGTATTAAGATCAATCCCAATCTGCTTGCCTGTATTTTGCGGCCAATTGACAAAGGGAGTATCCGACGCTAACTGCATTGAGAGAAAGAAACGACCGCTAGCGTCCTTTACGATGGTTACCGTTCCAATACGGGTTTCAGCACTGCGAGCTAAGACTCGTTGATGGGAACCTTTAACACGGAGCCGACCTAATTTAGGCACTATAACATGCTTACTATCTTCAAAATGTACAGTTCCGTTAGTTAAGTATGCTGCCTTCTGTTTCAAATACTGGCAGTTAGTTTGATAACGCCAGACGTAACTTTTCCGGTGAAACTTAGGCACACCTGCAGTATGAACTTTGCGAAAAGCATTCCAAGCTTTATGGTAGTTTTGAATGGCATTGGCTTTAGTCAAGCTATCGATCCTTTTATCTTCTAAGAACTGGAAATGATTAGACATTTGTTTAGCGCTTTGGCGAAGCTCCAGTTGCTCAATCCGGTTCTGAATGGTATCAATCGGGAGTTTAACCTGTTTTAGCCGCCAAAGTTCCTTGTTAATAGCGACCATTTCGTTATAGATGAATCGACTAGCATCACTATTGATCTTGATAATTTTCTTTTGCCTGTCGCTTGGATAAATCCGCACCTTGAGTCCGTAATGATATTTCATCTGCGCCATTGACTTCATTTATTTTCACCTCCTTCACTGATATAGTGTTATTATACCACATGTCAATGACAATAATAATTAAGGAGCGTGGCAATCATGTCGAAGGACAAAATCGAAGATGCCATTTATACACGGCGTTATATTTATAACTTTCACTACCATTTGATTTGGGTAACCAAGTATCGTAATCCAACTTTTACTAGTGAAGCGTTAGTGAATGAAATGAAAGAAATTCTTACAACGGTTGCGGCAGATAACGAAATCGTGATTGAGCACATGGAAGTAATGCCTGACCACGTCCATGTGTTGATTAGTTTTCCACCTAGTAAAGCACCAACTAGCGCTATCAAAGCCCTCAAAGGACGCAGTGCCTTCATTTTCCTCAAGCGACACCCGGAAATCCGCCAGTCGCAGTATTGGGGTGGCCACCTCTGGTCCCCTAGCTATTACATGAGTACTTTAGGGAATATGAGCAAGGAGGTCGTTGAGCAATATATCAATAATCAAAAGTACAATGAAATAAAAAAACGCCCTAAAGGACGTAAGTAGAAGCCTATCCATCCCATGACTAAAGTCACGGGATTTCCGGCCAATGTTTATTAAAAGATTCTTAAGGTGGTGCGCACCACCTTAGCTAATTGAGAAAGCGAGGATGCGTATGTTAAAAGAGTTTAAAGAGTTCATCGCCCGCGGGAACGTGATGGACCTGGCCGTTGGGGTTATCATCGGGGCTGCCTTCACGGCAATCGTGAAGTCGTTGGTTTTCAATTTGATTAACCCGTTGATCGGGATTTTCCTGGGGAAGATCGACTTGTCCAACCTGGTCTTTTTCCATCGGTTCCGCCCACTTCCGTTACGGTTCCTTCTTAAACGAAGTGATCAACTTCTTGATAAGCGCCTTCGTGGTATTCTTGATGGTCAAGGGGATCAACAAGGTAATGCCAAAGAAGGAAGAAGAAGCGGTCGAAGAGGGCCCGTCCAAGGAAGAAGAATACCTTGGCCAAATTGTCGAATTACTGAAGAAGCAAGATAAGTAAAGAAGTGGTAACCAACGCCGCTGTAAAGTAAAAATCCGGTTACTTCGTTATTTGACGAAGTAACCGGATTTTATTTGTTGGAGGGATAGAATAGTGGGCTACCACTCCGTTCTAGTCGCGGTGGGCCTCCAAGTCGACCTCTGCTAGCGGAATCAACTTGGTCTTGTACTTGACCTTGTAGTAGATGTATAAGATCACAAACAACGGCACTGACATGTAGGTAATCAGGATGTTTTCCCAGTCAAGCTTAGCGAAAGCCCCCAGGTTTTGCCCCCAACGGCGATTAGGCAGAGGATAAAGGCAAAGATGGGGCCAAACGGGAAGAGGGTGGCCTTGTAATTGAGGTCGCTGAGCTTGCGTCCCTGCTTGACGTAGGCACGCCGGAAGCGGTAGTGGGCCACGGCGATCCCGAGCCAGGCGATAAAGCCGGAGAGCCCGGAGGCGTTAATTAGGTAGTTGTAGGCTTCCTTGCCCAAGAACTGGGTGGCGAACACGGCTAGGGGAGATCATCATCGTCCCGACCATGGCATAGATCGGAATCCCGCGCTTGTTGACGTAGCCAAAGATCTTCCAGGCAAAGCCTTCCTTAGCTTGGGTGTAAAGCATTCGGGTTGAAGCGTACAAACCGGAGTTGGCAGCCGACAACAGGGCGGTAAAGATCACGGCGTTCATGACTGAGGCTGCGGCAGCTAGTCCGGCCCGTTCAAAGACGATCGTTAGCGGGCTCATGGAAACGTCCTTGACGCTAGACGACAGGAGGTTCTTGTCGGTGTACGGCAGGATGCAAGCCATCACAAAGATCGACAGTAAGTAGAACAAGAGGATCCGCCAGAAGGTCGAGTGAATCGCCTTAGGAACGGCGTGTCTGGGGTCAGCCGACTCTCCGGCCGTAATTCCGACCAGCTCGGTTCCCTGAAAGGACATCCCGGCCACCAAGAAGACGGCAAACATTGACGGGAAGCCACCAACAAACGGTGCTTGTTTGTAAGTAAAGTTCTTTAAGCCGATGGCGGAGTGGCCCCCCATGATCCCGAAGATAACCAAAAGCCGACCACCAAGAAGAAGCCGATCGTAACCACCTTGATAAAGGAGAGCCAATATTCGGTCTCCCCGTAAGATTTGACCGACAGCCAGTTGATCAGGGCGATTAGGACAAAGACGACGGACGAAAAATCCATGACGGTAGGTGGGGGAACCAGAAGTTCATGACCACCCCGCAGGAAACGGCGTCAACAGTGATCGTGATGGTCCAGTTAAACCAGTAGTTCCACCCCATCGCAAAGCCAAAGGCCGGGTCGACGTAATCGGCAGAGTAGGTAACAAAGGAGCCGGTAGTCGGCGAGAAGGTCGCCATTTCCCCTAAAGAGGTCATCAGAAAGTAAACCATGATCCCCATTAGGGCGTAAACGACTAAGGCGCCCCCGGGACCGGCGGTAGCAATTGCCGAACCGGAAGCGATTAAGAACCCGGTCCCGATGGAACCACCCAAGGCAATCATCGATAAGTGGCGGGTCTTTAAGCTCCGCCGCATTTCGTGATTTTCGGTACCGGCGGCAGCGTCGGCTGAAGATTTCAAAAGAAGCCCTTCTTTCTAAATGGATAAAATTTCACAATTGATCAATCTATTCTAACATAAAATAAAACAAATACCGTAATATTCACCAGATATTCATAAAAAGACAGGTGGAACATTAGAAATCCTTAAGGGTTCGATCGGTTTACATGAACGGGGAAAAAGACTATCATTATATAGATTTTACGGCGCTTTGCGGGTCCATTGGGGAGAGATATTTCCCGGGAAATGACCCAGACAAAACGAGAATTGGAGTTGAAAAAACAATGTGCGGAATTGTTGCGTTCGTGGATAATGAGAATCCACAACAAAAGGAAGTTCAAATTCAAAGATGATGAACCGGATTATCCACCGGGGACCGGATGATTCCGGAATGTTTGTTGACGAGCAGGCGGCATTAGGTTTTCGCCGGTTGTCCTTTATCGACGTTAAGTCGGGGAACCAACCCATCTTTAACGAGGACGACTCAAAGGCGGTCATCTTCAACGGGGAAATCTATAACTTTAAGCCCCTGCGAGAAGAATTAATTAAGGCCGGTCACACCTTTAGTACTCATGCCGACACCGAAGTTATCCTGCACGGGTACGAAGAGTGGGGTGAAGGCGTCGTCAAGAAGCTACGCGGGATGTTCGGCTTCGTTATTTGGAACCGGGAGACCGGCGAAATGTTTGGGGCTCGCGATCACTTCGGAATCAAGCCGCTGTATTACGCCAAGATGAACGGGACCTTCTTTGTCGGTTCCGAAATCAAGTCCTTCTTGGATCACCCGAACTTTGATAAGCAATTGAACAAGGAAGCCTTAAAGCCGTACATGACCTTCCAGTACCCCGCTACTGATGAAACCTTCTTTAAGGGCGTTTACCGCCTGCCAGAGGGTCACTTCTTCCGTTACAAGAACGGCGAATTCTCAATGGAACAGTACTGGGACGCCGACTTCTCCCCGGACAAGGAAAGCTTCAACCAGGCCGTCGATAAGATCGAAGCGGCCGTTGACGAATCGGTTAAGGCCCACTCCTTTGCCGATGCCGGGATCAAGGTTGGTTCCTTCTTGTCAGCTGGGGTGGACTCCTCTTACGTAACGGCGATGATGCGCCCTGACAACACCTTCTCGATCGGGTTTGACTCCCGCTACGACGAAACCAAGCAGGCCCGCGAACTGGCCGAAAAGCTGAAGCTGAAAAACACCGACAAGAAGCTGACCAACGAGGAAGCCTTCAACGCCGTTCCGACCATCCAGTACTACCTGGACGAACCGGATTCTAACCCGTCCGTGGTGCCGTTGTACTTCTTGACCAAGTTGGCTAAGGACAACGGCTACAAGGCGATGTTATCCGGGGAAGGGGCCGACGAACTCTTTGCCGGCTACACCGACTACGGCTTCAACACTTCCTCTAAGCCGATCCGCTGGGTAACCGACCAGATGCGTAAGTTGCCACAACCAACCCGCTACAAGATTGGGGAATGGCCGAAGAACCACAAGAACTTCCACGGTCGTTTGCACATGTACCACGCCATGGCCCCGGCCCGCGAAGACTTCGTCGGGCAAGCCTACATCTTCTCGCCAGAAGAGGCGAGCGACGTCTTGAACAAGGACTTTGATTGCGGACCAACGATCCAAGAAATCCTGGCCCCGTACTTTGACAAGATCGAACCAAAGAATATCGATGAAGTGGCCAAGCGCCAATACGTGGACCTGCACCAGTGGATGCCAGGTGACATCTTGCTCAAGGCCGACAAGATGAGTATGGCGAACTCCTAGAATTACGGGTGCCGCTCTTGGATAAGGAAGTCATGAACGTGGCTTCCCACACGCCAACTAAGTACCTCTTTAACTACAAAGGGGACCAAGTGGGCCTTCCGGATGGCCGCTAACCGGCACCTGCCAGAGGAATGGGCGACCCGGCCGAAGATGGGCTTCCCGGTTCCAATTCGCGAATGGCTCCACGAAGACAAGTACTACCAAGAAGTACGGGCCCTGTTTGAAGAGGACTTCGTTAAGGAATTCTTCGACCAGGACAAGATCTTGCAGTTAGCCGATGACAACTACCACCAAAAGATCGACGGCCGCCGTAAGTTGTGGACGATTTACACCTTCTTGGTATGGTACAAGCTCTACTTTATCGATAACTACGTGCCGGAATACACGAAGCAAGCGGATGCTGAGGTAATGCAATAATGACAATGACGCTAAGCGGAATTATCACGGTCTTAAAGGATGCAGGGTTGTTCAAGGAATTGATTGTGGCCGGCAAGTGGCACGACCGGGCGCCGGAGGAGTTGGCCAACCGCACCGTATTAGATCTGTCTTACGACTCGCGGACGGTCAAAGAGGGGACCCTCTTCTTTTGTAAGGGCCTCAAGTTTGATCCTAAGTACCTGACGATGGCCGCTAACCAGGGGGCGAGCGTGGCGATGGCCCCGGCGGATTACTCCGCCCAGTTAAAAACTAGTGAGCACCCTGACTTACCCCAAGTGATCGTTACCGATATTCAAAAGGCGATGGCGACCGTGTCCCGGGCCTTCTTTGGCTACCGGACCGCAATCTGACCGTGATTGGCTACACCGGGACCAAGGGAAGACGACCTCGGTTTACTTCACCCGCCACGTCATAGCCAAGGCCCTGGGGAAAGTGGGCGCCCAGCTTTCCTCGATTGACGAGTGTTTGGACGGCGAAACCTTCATCCCGGCCCACTTAACGACGCCGGAGTCCTTAGACCTCTTTAGGATGATGAAAGAGGCCGTCGACAACCAGATGAAGTACTTGGTGATGGAGGTTTCTTCCCAGTCCTATAAGAAGTCGCGGGTCTTTGGCCTGCCCCTTGATATCGGCGTCTTTTTTAAACATCTCGCCCGACCATATTAGTCCGGTGGAACACCCGAGCTTTGAAGACTACCTGGCCTGCAAGAGTGAAATCATCGACAACTGCAGGATCCTCGTCGTTAACCGGGAGTGCAGTCAGTACGATTACCTGGCCGAAAAGGCACACGACCTGGGCAAGCAGGTAATTTCATTTGGGAGCGATCAATCGGCGGCCGATTACCAATACCGACTGGGGGAACACGGTTACTTCACCGTTACCACCGCTAACCCGGCCCTGCCTAAGCTTGACGGCGATTTTCGAGTTATGATGCCGGGGACTTTAACGTCGCAAACGCCCTGGCCGCATTGACCGTGGCGGCCCAAGTGGCCCCGGTCAGCGAGGACTTTCGGGCGGGCCTGGCCGAAACGCCCGTGCCAGGACGGATGGAACTTATCAAGGACAAGCAGGGCGTGGTGGCCTGCGTCGATTACGCCCACAACTACTTGAGCCTGACGGCTAGCTTCAACTTCATGAAGCACGAATTTAAAGACGGCCGCTTGATCGTGGTGATCGGGGCGGCTGGGGGCAAGGCCGAATCCCGCCGTAAAGACATTGGGCGCGCCCTGTCCCAGTACGCCGATGTGGCGATTTTAACCTCTGAGGATAACTTCTTTGAAGACCCTCACCAGATCGCCGCTGACATTAAGGAAAACATTGATAACCCCCGACCTCGAGGTCATCGTCAACGTTGACCGTAAGGCGGCAATTGAGCAGGCCTACGCAATGGCTAAGCCTGGCGACGCCCTCTTTATGGCCGCCAAGGGACGGGAAACCTTTATGCACGAAAAGGGCAAGGACGTTCCTTACCAAGGCGACTACCAGATTACTAAGCAATTGATGGAGAAATAATGCGATGACCCTGCAAATAATCGACCAAGTTCACATTGATACTAACTCGGCCATTTCTTTGCTGACCGAACACGGCCTCTTGGTGCGGACGGAAAACTACCGCCAGCACTTCTTCTACCACGTTGAGTACAATTCCAAGCTCGTTCAGTCCGAAACCCTCTTCTTTTGTAAGGGTGCGGCCTTTAAAGAGGATTACTTAAACGAGGCGATTGACCGCGGGGCAACGGCTTACGTGGCCGAACAAAGCTACCAAAACGGGGCGACGGCCCTGATCGTCACCAACATCCAACGGGCGATGGCGCTGCTATCCAACGCCTTTTACGGTTTCCCGTCCAACGACCTCTTTGCGATTGGGATCACCGGGACCAAGGGGAAAACATCGACGGCCTACTTCGCCGCCACGGCCCTGAACCTGGGGACCGACGACCGGACCGCCTTGATCTCAACTTTAAATACTTCGTTGGGCAAGGGTGACGTCTTCAAGTCCAAGTTGACCACCCCTGAATCGTTAGACCTCTTTCGCTATCTACGCCAAGCCGTCGATAATGGGATGACCCACCTAGTGATGGAAGTCTCTTCGCAATCCTACTTGCTCGACCGGGTCTACTCCCTACACTTCGGGATCGGGGTCTTTTTGAATATTTCCAGCGACCACGTTGGTCAAAACGAGCACCCCGACTTTGCCAACTACCTCTTTTGCAAGGAGCAGCTGCTCTTAAATTCCAGCGTTTGCGTGCTAAACACCCAGATGGACCATTTCGAAGAGGTTTACCAGGCCGCCAAGGTCTCGACGGCCCCGGACAAGATTTACCTGTTCGGGGAAGCCGGCAGTCACCCTGACTTAGACCTGGCTTACCAAATCCAGTCAACCGGCTTGGCTGGTTCTAACTTCCAGTTAACCGGGGTGAGTGACCGCGGGAGCGCCCTGATGTTAGACGGGGAGTACCAGTCCAGCGTGGCTGGCGATTACAACGTGGGTAACGCCACGGCCGCCGCTATTTGTGCCGCCATTGGTGGGGTCAAAAGAAAACCATCCAGGAGGCCTTTGGGCAGGTCCACATCGCCGGCCGGATGGAAGTGATTAGGACCCAAGAGCACGGCACGGTCTACGTTGATTACGCCCACGACTACGCCTCCGTTAAGCGTCTCTTAGCCTTTTTAAAGGGCCAGCAACACCAAGGAGAGCCGAGCCAGATTACGGTGGTCTTAGGGGCGCCTGGTAACAAGGGGTTTCACGGCGACCGGACCTCGGTAAGGCCCTAGCTGAAGAGCGGGTCAACCGGGTAATTTTGACGACCGATGATCCCGCCTTTGAAGACCCCCAGGCGATTGCCGCGGAAATTGACGCCCACATCGATCACGATCGGGTTGGCCAAGTCGAATACGTGGCCGATCGCAGGAAGCGATTGAAACGGCAATCCAAGCCGCCCGGGCGGGGGACCTAGTTGTCCTCGCCGGTAAGGGGACCGACCAGTACCAAAAGGTGGCAGGGGTGGATACCCCCTACCCTGGCGACATCGCCGTTGCCCGCCAAGTGGTCGCCCATCTGGAGGGGTAACGTCTGACTAGGAGAAACGCTACCTTTGTTGTAAGATAAGGGTGATCAATAAAAAAGCGGGGCTAAAATTTAAAATGAAAGCACTACGACAAACCTTAAGCTGGCTAATCCCAGTGGCGATCGGGCTCATCATCGCGTTGCTAGTGAAGCAATTTGCCTTCCAGCTCGTGAAAGTGGACGGGCCATCGATGCAACCCAACCTACAAAATAACGAACGGGTGGTGGCCGTTAAAACATCGAAGATTCACCGCGGTAGCGTCATCGTCTTCGATGCCAACGGGGTTGACCCCAGGTATCGCAAACGACCGACTACGTTAAGCGGGTAATCGCCTTACCGGGTGACACGGTGGAAGCCAAGAACGGCTACATCTACGTCAACGGTAAGAAGACCAACCAATCCTACATCTCTAAGTACCAACGAACGACCGGGACGGGGAATTGGACTTTAGCGTCAATTTCCGAAGAGAATAACTGGATGAAGAATATGGGCGCCACCAAGGTCCCAAAGGGAATGTACTTTGTTTTGGGGACCACCGTTCGGTCTCTAACGACAGTCGTTACTGGGGCTTTGTGCCGAAGAATAAGATTGTCGGGGTCGTCAAGGTGGGCTTTTGGTCCTCGAGCCCAAGCAGCATAAGTACAACGTTAACCAGCTCTGGAAGCATTACTTTATGGGGAATTAGCTAAAAAGTCGACGATGTGAAGTGAACCCACAAGTTTGGACAACTAAATTAAGCTACTAACTGATTGGCAAGTTCTCGGTATTGTACTGGTGACTTACCTTTTAGCTTGGTCCTGATTCTACGGTTATTATAAAACTCAATCCATTCAGTCATCGCTTGCGCGTGACTCTCTGGATTTTCGAAGTGTTCATCCATCATCTCTGCTTTCATGAGATGAAAGAATGATTCCATGGCGGCGTTATCTAAGCAAGTCGCTTTACGGGACATACTCTGAAAGGTATGATGAGTTTTAAGCGTTTTTTGCCACTGCTTATGTTGGTACTGAAATCCTTGATCTGTGTGTACCGTTGTTCGATAAGGAAGCTCAGGTAGTCCATCTAATGCTTCTTTTAGTGGCTTCAACGCAAACTCAAGAGTTGGATGTGCACTAATGTTAAATGCCAAAATTTCACCCGAAAATAAATCCATGATGGGCTCTAAATAGATTCGTTCACTTTGACTCGTCTGACCGTATCGAAATTCACTAACGTCGGCGACAAGTTTTTGATATGGTCGATCTGTCTTGAATCGCCGGTGTAACTTGTTTTTGGCGATTCTACCAACAACTCCTTTGTATGAGTTATATTTACGAGTTTGCTTATTAAAGGCCTGACATGTCCAGCCTTGTTCCTTCATAATTCGGAGGACGCGTTTGTGATTAACTTTAAATCCCTGTTCATGCATAACTAACGTTATGCGACGGTAACAGTATTTTTGAGTATACTTGGCATCTGTTTGGCGAATTTCATCAATGGCTTGGATAACCTGGTCATCATCATATTTTCGTCCCTGGCTGTGCTTAGTGTAATAGTACGTGCTACGTGGTATCTTAACGGCTTTGAGGATAAAACTAATCGACGTTTTGAAGACTCGCCTCAGATCATCAATTAAGGTCACGATTTCGCGTGAGCTGATTTTTCGTGATCTAAGACATCGAGTTTTTTTAGGAATTCATTCTCGATTCTTAACATCTTATTCTCTTGCTTGAGTTGCTTTAACTCATCTTTATCGTGGCGTGCTTGAATTTGTGCTGTTGTGGGTTTGGTTACTTTTTTATGCTTATGCTTAGCCATAGTCTTTGGATCTCCTCTCACTCTATTTAGGCCACTGAGTCCCTTTAAATCAAACTTTCTTTGCCATTGCCAGATAGTACTTGGTGAAGAGAGATTGAAGTGTAGTGCTGTTTCTGAAAGCGAAGCTTGGTGCTGTTGTTTCCAGTTTAATACTTCTATCTTGAACTCACTAGAGTATTCCAAGTTCATAGGTCTCGGTTTTAATCCTGCAATGCGAAAACGATTAAAGCGATGAACCCATAGGAGAATCGTTTCATTGTTGGCAATATGGTATTTTCTGGCCAATTGAATGGAACTAATACCCGTTAAATATTGTGTCACAATAGAAATTCGTAACTCTAAATTAAAGTTAGTCATAATAAAACCCCCGAGATTGTTGTCCAATCTCGGGGGTTCACTTCAATGACTAATTCGGTCATCGTCGCCTTTTTAATCTTCGGTGGTTACTCAGATAACGTGCTTCCCAACCACAGGCCTAGTGGCTAAGTCTGGCCACAGAACGCCGCTGTCGCGTTAACCTGTGCCAACGGCCTGTCGAGTAGGTTGGTGAGCACTTCCATTCTTTGTCTCATATGAAACGACCTAGTTCACCTGACTAGTACCGTCGTTGTAATTTAAGGTGACGCCGGGTTGGACGTTAAAGATGTACACGTGGAACTTAACGGCGTCGCTGCCGACCGCTTGGGCCTCCATTTCCACCCCGCGGGCGAGGGAGTTCGTTACCCCGGAAGATCGGGGTAACCCGGTAGCGAACGTAGTGGTCCGGGGATTGCTTTAGGTAAGCGGCCACTTCGTCTTCGTACTTGAGCATGTCGGGGTCGTTTAACTGGCGGGTCCCGGTAATCAGATTTTTGAAGTTATTGTTTTGCCCGGTTAGCTGGTAGCCAATCAGGTGTGAGCGGTTGTAGAGCCACTGACCATTGACGCGTTTGTTATGCCAACCAGTCGGGTCGACGGTCAGGGCTTCCCGTTTGACGGTGGGCATCAGCGATTGGTTGAGCATCGCATTGGCCGCCCCGGGACGGTTGTACTGGTCCAAGTTCCCGTAGCTTTGCCAAGCGCCGTTTGCAAGAGACAAGTCGGCTTCCGAGAAGCTTGGTTGATTATTGTCAACGGTGATGACGTCTTGGCCGGTATAGTCCAGGTTGGCTAAATTAGTGCCGGCTTGGCTGGATTGCTTGCTGGGGGTTGCCGGTTGGACGCCGTAGTCGCTAAGTTCTTCCTTGGTTTCTTTAATCTGCTTTTGCAGGTGGGTGATCTTTTTTGGAGGGCCTGGTTTTCCTTGCTAAAAGAAGCGGCCCGCCGTTGGTCGGTACGGTCGTAACTGTAACTGCTGGAAGCGGGACTGGCCACGACCGCCGATTCCTTAGTGCCGGAGTGGGTGACTAGGCCTACGGTCATTAAGAACAGTGCGGCAAAGCCGAGGACGGAGATGGTCGCTTTGTGGTGGAAGTTTTTCATCTTGCTTACCGTCCTGACTTCGTGTAACCAGCGTTAATCGCTTCTTGCTCGGTGCTGAAGTAAACGGTGTTGCCGGCCTTGATGTGGTAAGTGGCTTGGGTCGGCAAGTGGTACTTCTTGGAGCGGGCATCGCCGACGATGACATTGGAGCCGTTCCCGGTGGCGACGGTTCCCGCAGTGGTCGTTGACGTAGCGGCGCCGTAACTTGGTTGCGTATCGGCGTCAGTAGCGTTAGCGCTGGCTTGGCTAGCACTGGCTGCCTGAGCGCCAGCCGCTGCCTCTTTAGAACTAGCTTCCTCACTGCTAGACTCGGCGGCGCTCAATTGTTCCTTGAGGCTGGCTAGCTTGGCGCTCAAGGAATCGCGTTTAACCAACAGGCTGTCGTGGGCCTTGCTTTCCTTAACCATGGAGGAGTGGCCGAGTTTTTTAATAATCACCGTCGGCTTTTGCGCGGCGTCAACGTTAGTGGTGGTACCAATGGCGGCGGTAAAGAGGGTCAAAGTGGCAATGATCAGGGTTAGGCGCCACCAAAATGGACGCTTAGCATGGTTGCCTTGCTTGAGGGACCAAAGCAGGGTGCCGATGGTTAATAGACAAAGAGTTACGATAATGATCTTCAATTGATTTTTCTCCCGATAAAAGTGTTAAAAAGACGACAAAGAGGCTGTGGCAAAATTGCCATAGCCTCTTTGTATATGGATTTAGCGTGGATAATAAACGGCGGCTGACGCCTAGTCCGTCCTATTAGGGTTTCCTCGCTTAATAATTAGTCTTCGCGTGAGTAAGTAGCAACGTCGTGTAAGATCAGGTCCAAGAAGTCTTGCTTGGACATGCTTACTTGATCCTTTTCCCCGTACTTGCGGACGGAAACGGTGCCGTTAGCCACTTCGTCTTCCCCAACTACCAGGGTGTACGGAACCTTTTGGGTCTGGCTTTCGCGAATCTTATAACCCATCTTTTCGCTGCGGTGGTCAACGACGGTCCGCAGTTGGGCTGCCCGGAATTCACGGGCCAGGTCATCAGCGTAATCACCGTGCTTTTCATCGGAAACCGGGATGATGTTGACTTGGTTTGGTGCCAACCAGGTTGGGAAGGCTCCCTTGTAGATTTCGGTCAGGTAGGCCACGAAGCGTTCCATGGTGCCGACCACCCCACGGTGGATCATGACTGGGCGGTGTTGCTTACCGTCTTCACCAACGTAGTGGAGGTCAAACTTTTCAGGCAGCATGAAGTCCAGTTGGATGGTGGACATCGTTTCGTCGTTGCCCAGGGCGGTCTTGGTTTGGATGTCCAGCTTTGGTCCGTAGAAGGCCGCTTCCCCTTCGGCTTCGTAGTAGGCCAGTCCCATGGAATCCATGGCGGCCTTTAACATGGATTGACTGCGTTCCCACATTTCATCGTTAGCGAAGTACTTTTCGGTGTTCTTCGGGTCACGGTAGGATAAGCGGAAGGTGTAGTCGTTGATGTTGAAGTCCTTGTAGACGTCCATGATCAGCTTCAAGATCTTGGCGAATTCGTCTTGGATTTGGTCTAGGGCCACGAAGGTGTGACCGTCGTTTAAGGTCATTTCCCGGACCCGTTGAAAACCGGAGAGGGCCCCGGACTTTTCGTAACGGTGCATCATCCCGAGTTCGGCGATCCGCAGTGGCAGTTCACGGTAAGACCGGATGTGGTGCTTGTAGATTTGGATGTGGGATGGGCAGTTCATTGGCCGCAGTTCGAGCAGTTCGCCGTCACCCATGTCCATTGGCGGGAACATGTCTTCGCGGTAGTGGTCCCAGTGACCGGACGTCTTGTAGGCGTCGAGGTTCATCAAGACAGGGGTGTAGACGTGTTCGTAGCCATCGCCAACTTCCTTGTCGATCACGTAACGTTCGATCGTCCGGCGAATCGTGGACCCCTTTGGCATCCAGTACGGCAACCCGGCACCGACCTTTGGATCAACGAAGAACAAGTCGAGTTGGTTCCCGATCACCCGGTGGTCACGTTCGCGGGCTTCTTGGCGGGCCTTCAAGTCGGCTTCCAGGTCTTCCTTCTTGAAGAAGACGGTCCCGTAAATCCGTTGGAGCATTGGGTTAGAGGACATCCCCTTCCAGTAAGCCCCGGCCACGGAGAGGAGCTTAACGTTCTTAACGAGGTTAGCGTACAGCATGATGGGTGCCTGGGCTAAGATCGTTGCGTCGCCCATCTTGTAGAGGGATACTTGACCGTCTTCGGCGTTTTCCTTAAGTAGTTCGCTGGAGAATTGGTCACCTTCAACGGCCTTAACGGCGTCGTCAACGCTGACCTTGACCAGTTCGATCTTGAGGTTTTCCTTGGCTAACTTCTTAACGGCTCTTTCCAAGCCTTCCAATTCGTCAGCGGAGACTTGTTGGTTGTCCTTATCGGAGTCAACGAAGAATTGGTCTTCTTCGGCAACGGCTTCCCCGAGGCGGATTCCCTTGAATTGGTCTTGCAAGGCAGCCTTGAGTAAGAGGGCGGCGACTTGGCGCAGGGCGTCTAAACTTTCCTTTGATTCACGGTCGACCTTTTCAACGGTCCCGTTTGGTAACATGATGGCAACTTGTGGCATGTAAACTCCTCCTTTGGAATAAAAAACGCCCCTAACGCTACCCACTTTGGCAACGTTAGGGACGTTGAAAATAACAACTTCAGCGTGGTTCCACCCATCTTCAGGATTTAAAATCCTCTCTATGGTGTGGTAACGGGCACGACCCGGTCCCCCTTATTTCGGGGGGCAAGAAATGGGGTGGTACCTTAACTACTCCGTGTAAAGGTGCTTCCAGCCATGGCACCCTTCCCTGGTTTACCGCTTGTAGTTAGGCGTATCCCGCATTTGAAACGATTATAGCATGCTCAAGGGGCATGTCAAGGCGTGGCTTAGTTTTATTGGTTTGCCGTGCCACCTTGGGTTCCGTTTTGGGTGGTAGTGTCAGAGCCATTTTTATCAGTGCTGCCACTATTGCCACTATTGCCACTATCAGAACCATTGCTATCACCGGTACTGCCATTACTACCAGTTCCCGTTCCGCCATTGTTACCGTACCTGTAGGTATTAGTGTTAGTGGTGTTGGTGTAAGTCGACTGGTTATCGTTACTGCTAGAAGCAGAGGAACTGGAGGGGTACACGGAAGAAGAACTCGATTCCGGTTCAGAGTATGAGTAGGTGTAGGTTTCCTGGTAGTCGGTAGAAGAAGAACTCGAGGACTTCTTGCTGCTACTCTTCTTCTTGTGTGAACTGGACTTAGAGCTTGAAGAAGTCGAGATTTCGTCGGAGCTGGTGTTAACCGGGTTTTGTTGCTTGACCACGAAAACGGCGATCATGACCACCAGGATGGCCAGCAAGATGCCCAACGCTAAGCGGAAGAGTTTCTTTTGCTTGCTAACGGGCTTTTTAGGCCGTCGGTTAGGCCCCTTGTGGTTGGCGGCGGTGGCCATTGGGGCTACCGGGCGCCGGCGCTTTGGCCGTTTCGGCCGCCGTGGGCCCCCAAAGAGACTAGCGAAAAAGCCCGGCTTCTTCGGTCCCCGGCGGCGGGGCTTACGGCGTTTTGAATTCGTGCGATGACTCTTTGGGGTATCGTAGAGTTCGACGCGCGATAAATGCTGTTGTTCATCGTCGTGATTGTTATTCAAAGTCGTCACCTCTCATTATTTAGGGCTAATAATTTAGCACACGTGATGGATCTTTTCGTATTATAACACGAAAGGCGGATTGCAAAAGGAAAGCCCGCGGAAAAGAATTCCCGTGGGCTTTGGGTGTCAGCGAAGCCGAAACGATTGGGAGGAGACAGGCTTCGTTGACGAAGAAGAAAAATCAATTGAGGATGGTTATAATATACCGCCGGGTAATGAAAAAGGTGTGAAGGGCGGGTAAGGAAAGATTAAAAGTAATTAAGAAAGATCAAGGGAGTAGCAAATAACCTACCTAACGGGCTATTTGCTACTCCCTTATTGTTGATTGTTAAGATAACGTCGCCGGCCTAGTGGCTAAGTCCAATGGTTGGATCGCACTTCCCTTATTTTTTCCCAGGTGTGCTTTTCGTGTTCGGCCGCTACGTGCCGGTCACCCCGGATTAATTCGAAACAAGTCCAAGCTAACAGAACCACGATGACCACGATCGAGATCCAAGCTAAGACGTCGGATAGCCCCTTGGACCAAATGCCGAAGCCTTCATAGGTTTGCGGCAGGTTGTAGAGGTTTAAGAAGGTTAAACCGATGACCGAAATCCAGCCGAGGACCCGGACCCACAGCGAGTTCTTGAACTGGCCCATTTCGGTGTCGCTGTTAGTCATGATTAACAGTGGCAGCATCGAGAATGGCAGGGCGAAGGCCAAGAAGACCTGGGAGTTTTCCATCAGCATGTTTAACGAGGCGTGCTGGTCAATGGTTGATTCGTGCGCCGTCATTGCCACGCAGACCAAGACAGGAATCACCGATAAAAGCCGGGTGATCAGGCGCCGGGCCCACAGTGGCATCTTCATGTGAACAAACCCTTCCATGATGACCTGACCAGTCAGGGTCCCGGTAATGGTGGAGTTTTGCCCGGAAGCCAACAGGGCGATGGCAAATAAAGTTGATAAGACCCCGGACTTGGCCACGGCGATCAAGAGGCCGTTGCTTAACATGTCAGTGTTGTTTAAGGCATCGTACAAGCCGAAGAAGGAAGAATCTTGGACGGCACCGTTCTTGAAGACGGCTACCCCATGATCAACAGGAGGGCGTTGACGAAGAAGGCCAGGGTTAATTGAATGTTGGAGTCCCAAGCGGTGAAGCGAACCGTTTGCTTGATGTCTTCAGCGTTAGTGTGGTCAATCTTACGCGTTTGGGAAATGGCGGAGTGTAGGTACAGGTTGTGGGGCATCACGGTCGCCCCGATAATCCCCAGCGAACCGGTCAGCGGGGAAATTCCGCCCACCACTGGTTCCTTGGCGATCGCTTCTTTAGTCGGGAGCAAGCCCTTGAAGACGCCGGCCCAGTCGGGGTGGGACAGGGCAACTTGGTAGGCGAAGACCGCTAAGATCACGAGGATCAAGCAGGCCACGATCGCTTCGATCTTCCGGAAACCGATCTTGGTCAATAACAAGAGCACCAAGACGTCTAAGACGGTGATGAAGACCGCTAAGACTAACGGAATGTGGAAGAGCAAGTTCAGGGCGATCGCCGCCCCGATAACTTCGGCAATGTCAGTCGCCATGATGGCTAACTCGGTCATTAACCACAAAATCACCCCAAGGGCCTTCCCTGTACGGGCGCGGATGGCCTGCGCGAGGTCCATCTGGCTTACGATCCCAAGTTTGGCAGCCATGTACTGTAACAACATCGCAATCAAACTTGAGATCAGGATGGTCGTCATTAAGGTGTATTGAAACGATTGGCCCCCCGGTGATCGAAGTTGACCAGTTACCGGGATCCATGTACCCCACGGCAACGAGTGCCCCGGGACCAGAGTAGGCGAACAGGGTCCTAAAAAAGCCCTTGCCATGTGGGACCTCAACCGTCCCGTTAATTTCTTCTAGTGATTTACCGTTTGCGTGTTCAATTAAGCGCAGCTTACGGTGTTGATTCTTTGTGTTATCCACGCCAAATCCTCCCCTCATGATTATGGATTTAAATGTTCAGCGAGCTTTCTAATTAACTTCCCGGAACACCTTTGTTAGGTTAGCATAAAAAAGTGATTTGCGCAACGTAAGATTGGCGTAATGACGGGATTTAGCGGGTGCTAAAAGGAGCCGCTTTGAAACCTCTTTTCTGGTTGGTGGGGGTAAGGAAATAATTTCACAAAAAACATATGTCAACCGGTTGACTTTGGCTAAATGGTTGAATATACTAATCACCATAAAGTTATTAAATTCACAAGAGAGAAGGATTTTTACGATGAAGGCATTGGTATTACAAGGGATTAAGGATCTGGCAGTCCAAGACTACGAGGTTCCCGAAATCAAACCAGACGAAGTTTTAGTTCACACCGCGTTCGCCGGAATTTGTGGGACCGACAAGGCCCTTTACGCAGGGTTGCCGGGTTCTGCTTCCGCCGTTCCACCCATTGTTTTAGGTCACGAAAACTCCGGGGTCGTTGCCAAGGTTGGCGCAAACGTCACTAACGTTAAGGTTGGCGACCGGGTAACGGTGGATCCGAACATCTACTGTGGGCAGTGCAAGTACTGTCGGACCCAACGCCCAGAATTGTGTGAACACCTAGACGCCGTTGGGGTGACCCGTGATGGGGGCTTTGAAGAATACTTCACGGCGCCGGCCAAGGTGGTTTACCCAGTGCCAGCCAACGTTTCCTTGAAGGCGGCGGCCGTTGTGGAACCAATCTCTTGTGCCATGCACGGGGTTGACCTTTTGACCACCCACCCGTACCAAAAGGCCCTCGTGTTAGGGGACGGGTTTGAAGGACAACTCTTCGCCCAAATTTTAAAGGCTCGGGGGATTCACGAAGTTATCCTGGCCGGCCGCTCCGAAGAAAAATTGGCCAACAACCGCGAACACTTTGGCGTCAAGACGATCAACACGACTAAAGAAGAACTGCCAGAAGCCGCCTTTGACATCGTCGTGGAAGCCGTTGGGACCCCGGCGACCCAAGAACAAGCATTGGCTGCGGCGGCCCGGGGCGCCCAAGTCCTGATGTTTGGGGTCGGGAACCCGGACGACAAGTTCTCCGTTAACACTTACGACGTCTTCCAAAAGCAATTGACCATTCAAGGGGCCTTCATCAACCCGTACACCTTTGAAGACTCAATTGCCCTCTTGGCCAGTGGCAAGGTGGACCCACTGCCGCTGTTCTCCCACGAACTGGAATTCACCCAGGTGGAAGAATTTGTTTCCGGTAAGTTAGGCAAGGTTTCCAAGGCGATCGTTAAGGTTGGTGGCGAAGAAGCCTAACCCCTGGCATTAACGCAAATCTATAGTAGAATTAGGAGAGTTCCGTAACGGGACCCTCCTATTTTTATTAAAAAAAAGTTGACACGGTGTCACCTCACGATTAGAATGGCCTTAATCGAGTGACACGGTGTCACTATGAGAAAGAAGTGGACGAAAAGATGCCAAGTTCAACCTTTACTAATCTTCCAGATGAAAAACGGCAACGGATTGAAGTCGCCCTGTTAAACGAGTTCAGCAACCACACCCTGGCAACGGCCCAAGTGGCCCGCATCGTTAAGGATGCCCAGATTGCCCGGGGGCCTTTTACAAGTACTTTGACAATCTCACGGACGCCTATTCCTACATGTACCACCTGCTGGCTGCCAAGCTGGGGAGCCGGGATGATATGGAGCGCCGTCACCTACAGACGGCTACGGAATACATCCAACGGGTGCGCGACCTCGCTGACACGTCTGGCAGCCTGCGTAACTTCTTTGTTTTGCACTACACGGCCAACGAGGGGTTGCTACCCGATCCCTTACCGGCCAAGGTTAAGGCAATGATGGATGATCAACGGTGGTCAGCCATGATGCTAATTCACGAAAGTATCAAGGAGTGCCTCGTGGATCCGGAAAACGAAGATTTGATTTTGAAACGGTTGGAACGTGTCTTGCGGGTCCTTTTTAAAAGAGGGGAAACCGAAGATGTTTCTAGCAATCAAAGAGATTCTTCACGAGAAGGTGCGCTACGGCCTCATCGTGACGATGGTGGTCTTAACTAGCTACCTGATGTTTTTGTTGATGGGGATGATGTTTGGCTTGGCTAGTGAGAACACGGTCGCCATTGAATCGTGGGGAACCAAGGCGGTCGTTTTGAATAAAAACGCCAACGTTAGCCTTAGCCAGTCCCTGATCGCACCAAGCCAACTGCCTAAGTTAACCAAGCACGAAGCCGAGCTCGGCTTAGTCCCAGTGGTGATGGAAATGGTCGGTCAAAAAGAGAGCCACAAGACCTCCCTGCAGTTCGTGGGGCTCAAAGAAGACCAGTTTATCGCCAAGGATAAGTTAGCAATTACCAGTGGTCACCGGGTACAGAGGTCCAACCAGCTGGTTTTAGACGAATCCTTGAAGGATAAGGGCTACCTGCTCGGGTCCAAGGTGAAATTTGGTAATTCAGCGACCGAGTACACGGTGGTCGGATTTGCTAAGGATGCCAAACTAAACATTTCTTCCATTGCCTATGGGGACCTCAGCGTCTGGCAAAGCCTGCGCGGGGTCGGTAACCAGTTTGTCGCTTCCGGCATCATTAGTGACCAAGCCAAGCCGGCAGTGACGGCGGGTCTAGCGTCCTACTCGGTCAACACCTTCATTGAGAAGTTGCCGGGCTATTCCGCTCAAAACACGGTCTTTGAGTTCATGATCGGCTTTTTGATGGTGATTTCCGTGATTATCATCGCCGTCTTCTTATACATCCTGACGATGCAAAAATTGGCCAACTACGCGGTTTTACGGGCACAGGGGAATCCCAGCCCAACGCCTGATTAACGCCACCTTGGGGCAGGCCTTGATCCTGATGGTGGTCGGGGTGATCATTGCCTTGTTATTAACGGTGGTGACCGGGGCGGTACTACCAACCGCGGTGCCAATACTTTTTAACTGGCCGCTAACGATTGGAGTAGCGGTGGCCCTGGTGGTGATGGGGGTCATTGGGGCCCTCTTGCCCGTCCGGGTGATTAAAAAGATTGACCCGCTAGATGCCCTGAACTAAGGAGGAAGCGTTATGACTGCAATCGAATTACGTAACGTTGAAAAGTACTACGGACAAGGGATTGCCCGGGTTCACGTTTTGTCTGACGTGAACTTTAAGGCTGAACTGGGCAAGCTTAACCTGGTGATTGGCCCGTCCGGCTCGGGGAAGTCCACCTTCTTAACGATCGCCGGTGGCCTCCAGCAGCCATCTGAGGGACAAGTTTTGATTGACGGCCAAGAGATCTCAGCCCTGTCTGGTAAGCAACGCGATCGGTTACGCCTGGATAAGATCGGCTTCGTTCTCCAGTCTTACAACCTGCTCCCTTACTTAACGGTGGGGGATCAGTTCGCCCTGGTTGACCGGATGCGCCACGGTAACCTTTCCAAGGGGAATTGGGGGACCTGTTAAAAGACCTTGGGATCGAAAAACTGATCCACAAGTACCCGGGCGAACTGTCCGGGGGCAAAACCAGCGGGTGGCCATTGCCCGGGCCCTTTACACTGACCCGCAAATTATCTTAGCCGATGAGCCAACGGCCGCCCTCGACTCCGACCGGGTTAAGGTGGTGGGCCAACTCTTTTCCGACCTCGCCGTCAAGCACAACAAGGCCGTGGTGGTGGTCACTCATGACCTACGGCTGCGTGAATTCGCCGACCAGGTGTACACGATCGTTGATGGGCAAATGGCAAAAGAAGAACGACCGCTAGGAACACCGGCGTAAAATATGCACTTCCCTCCCTACTTGTAGAATGTAAATATTTTATGAAACCGGTTTAAAGACCGCCAAACCGTCATTTATTTAAAAATGATTTGTGTATCCCCAGGTGAATGGGTTAATATTAAGGGGATAAATGAATATTCAACGAGTGGAGGGATCGGGTATGAACTACAAGCAGCGCCGCCAATTAATTCAACAACTAGTCGAAGAAAATCACATTGCTACCCAAGAGGAGCTTTTGGAATTGCTGAAGCAACACGGGGTCGTCGCCACTCAGGCAACCGTTTCACGGGATATTCATTCCCTAAACATTGCTAAGGTTAGCAGCAGTGATGGGCAATCCTACTATGCTCAGGTGGCGGCCGCCAAGGAGGACGACGACCGGCTCTACCGGGCAATTGCCAACCGGGTGGTCTCTTACACCACCGTTGAGTTTGTTAACGTCGTTAAAACCACCCCGGACTCGAGTTACGCGACCATCCTCGGCGGGATGTTTGATGAATTGTCGATGCCAGAGGTAGTGGGGACGATTGCTGGTAACGATACCCTCTTAATTATCTCCCCCGACGCACAGGGCGCTCAAAAGATTGGTCAACTTTTGGCCGATAACCAAGGACACTAGGTCACTGGGGTTTAAAAAGAACGAAAAAAAGGCCGGCTGGAATACCCAGTCGGTCTTTTTCTGTATTCACGAAGGTTAGATAGCAAAGGTGGAAAATAACCGCAGGGCTAGTGCCTAAGCAAGTCGAAGAACGGTGCGCTCTAGCTTAGCCATACGACCTGCCGAGAAGGTGATTACCCACTTTTATTTACGGATTTCATTCACGACGTCGGCGATGATCCCCATCACGAGGGGGGTCGACCAGGCGGTAAACAACCTGGCGCCCATTTTTAACCCGCTCCACGATCTGGTACTTACGCAACACTTGGAGTTGGTGGGAGACGGCCGATTGTTCCCACTTTAAGCGTTCGCTAATTTGGGATACGGTCATCGATTGTTGAATCAATAGGTACAGCAGTTGGAGGCGCTTGGGATGCCCCATCAGTTTAAACAGGTGGCTAACCTGATCTAGTGCATCAATGGTGGTATTAGCCTCGTTTGTTACCATAAAAACGGCCCCTCTCATTGGAATTAAATCTGCCTTTGATTATAAGCGGTTTAGGGTTAAATTTCAAAAATGGGGACCAAAACGAACAAAGGACCCGCCATGCTTGGCGGGTCCTTTGTTGATAATTAAATTAATTTTAAAGCGATAACTGTTGACCAACGTAGATCACGTATGGGCTAGCGATGTTGTTCTTGGCGGCTAACGTCTTCCAGTTTAAGCCGTGAGCGGCGGCAATGGCGGAAAGCGAGTCGCCGGACTTAACGGTGTAAGAACCACTGGTTGAGGAAGTGGAACTAGTGGTGGTGCTGGTGCTTGAAGAAGTGCCAGTGACCTTGAGGACTTGGCCTACGTAGATCAAGTTGGCGTTGGAAATGCTGTTGGCACTAGCTAACGCCGCCGTAGTCGTGTTGTAGGAGCTAGCGATCGAACTGAGGGTATCGCCGGCTTTAACCGTGTAGGTACCACTGGTCGTTGCTTGGCTAGCCGAACTAGAACTAGTGCTGGTAGAAACACTGGTAGAGGAGCCGGCTACCTTGAGGACTTGGCCCACGTAGATCAAGTTCGGGTTGGATAAGTTGTTCAAACTCGTCAACGTCGAGGTGGTCGTGTTGTAGGAACTGGCGATCGAACTCAGGGTATCACCGGACTTAACCGTATAAGTCATTGCGCTTGAGCTAGTTGAAGCGGCACTGCTGGTGGAACTCGTGCTTGCCGTCGTGGTGTTAGCCAACTTAAGGACTTGGCCCACGTAAATCAGGTTCCGGTTGGCCAGGCTGTTTAAGCTCGTCAACGCCGCCGTGGTCGTGTTGTGGGAGATAGCAATCGAGCTGAGGGTGTCACCAGACTTGACCGTGTAGGTAGTGGCACTAGTGGTGGAGCTGGTACTAGTTGCGCTAGCGGTGCTGGTGGCCGTTGAAGTTGCGGATGACGCCGCTGCTGCAGTCGATGCGCTTTTGACCAGGAGCCGTTGCCCAACGTAGATCAAGTTCGGGTTGGATAAGTTGTTTAAACTCGTTAACGTCGCGGTGGTCGTGTTGTATTCAACGGCGATTCCGGACAGGGTGTCGCCGGATTGGACGGTGTAGTAAGTTGCCGTCGCCGTGGTGGATGCCCCGTTGTTGGTTTGGGTGTAATCGCTCTTGTTGGTGATCACCGGCGTGTTCGCAATGGCGATGCTGTCCAATTGGGTCAGGTCGTAGGTCTTAACTAAGCTGATCAAAGAGGAAGAGTAGTAAGGGTCGGTAGCGTAACCGTCTTGGGAAAGCTTTTTGGGCGACGTCGGTGTAACTAGTGTCACCTAAGAGGTTGCTGTAACGGGAGTTGGAGTAGAGGAAGTTCCGTGGTCTTCAACGGATTCGGAGTTGTTAGCGTAAGCCCGGAAGGCGGCGTTAACGTAGACGCTTTGCCCGTTAATCACTTCGCGGGTGCTCATCGTGACGTAGTTACCGTTGTAGCTCCCTTAATCCCGAAGAGGTTGTGGGCTTGCGTGGACAGGGTGGATGAACCCCAACCGGATTCGAGAATGGCCTGGGCAACGGTGATCGACGGCAAGACGCCGTATTCGTTCCAACCTTCGATCGCCCCTTCAGCCACGCTTTCGATGAAGGCCTGTTGGGAGGCGTTGTTGGAGAAGGTTAACGTTGACAGGTCAACGGATGAAGAACTTGCACTAGCGCTAGTGGCCACGGCAACCACCGCCCGGACCACAGTGGTAGAGCTTGCTGACGTAGCACTGGTGGCGGCACTAGCGGAGGAAACGCCGCTGTTGGCATCCGCCGCGCTGGCCGAAGAGCTGGCGTCATCGCTAGACGTAGCGGCACTGGCGGAGCTGTCAGCGCTCGTTGACGATACCGAGGTGGCGCTAGTAGCGCTGGTGGCACTGGTTACGCTAGTAGCTGCCGTGGCCACGGAACTAGAACTAGCGGAGGTAGCAGAGCTAGAAGAGCTAGCCGTGCTTGAGCTAGAACTAGTGGCGCTGGTACTTTCTGAAATAAAGGTAACGGTGGCCTTAGCCGCTTCACCGGCAACGGTTGAACCGTTGAGGCTGACCGTGGAGGCAGCTGAAGAAGACGTGGTGTCAGCGTGAGCCACTTCAGTCGTTGTTAGCAGGGTCAGAGCTGCGACCCCAGCAAACACCCACTTGCGACCGCTTTTTGTACATTTTGTAGTGGAGGTATTGGTCATTTGATTGCTTTTTGTGCATATGCCGGATCTCCTTTAGATTTATCTTCTTTGAGTATGATAAGTATTTCATTCTCCCTAAAATGGCGAAATGATAAGACTTTTTTAAGTATTCAATACACGTTTAAACTAGCATGATTTCGGGGGTAGGTCAATGAAATTTATGGTATTTAATTAGTAGTAGAAATTAATTAATTTTAATTTCACACACTCTGATTGATAGCGTGATCACAATCATCATGTAACCGCTTTTCTTAGATTGGCAAATAAGTGAAGTGGTCCCCGTCCTGAGAACGGATTAGGGTGGTTGTGGGCGATTAATCAAGAGCGATTCAAAAGACCACGGAGCGTTAGTAATTTTTGTCGCCCCAAAACGGCCTCCAAGGTTTTAAAAATCGCTTACTTGCGTTATAATCGTGAAATTGATTACGAAACGGGTGAGCTAACATGACTTCAACACTAAAGGACGTTGCCAAGCGGGCGGGGGTATCGGTGACAACGGTCTCGCGGGTTATCAATAACTACCACTCGCTAAGTGACAAAACCATTCGTAAGGTTCGGTTGGCCATGCGAGAACTTGATTACCAACCCAATGCCCTGGCCCGGGCGATGCAGGGAAAGTCATCACATTTCATTGGCCTGGTGTTGCCAAACGTCACGAACCCCTTTTTAGCTGAGTTGTCCAACTGCCTAGAAGAACGGCTCTTTACCAAGGGCTACAAGGTTATCATCGCCACCACCGCCACCGACGACCAACTAGAACAAGAGCACCTCGGGGTCTTGTTAGCCAACCAAGTCGACGGTATCATCTCTAGTTCCCATAACTTGGATAACGAACACTACCAACGTTTGGCGGTACCGATCGTTTCCTTTGCCCACCAACTAGCCGAGGGGATCCCGGTGGTGACGGTGGATTCTTACAGCGGGGGGCGGATGGCGGCCGCCTACCTGAGGGAGCAAGGGGCCAAAGAGGTGGCCCTAGTTTTGGACGAAGCTCATTCACCGATGTCATCCCGGTGTCGGATTGACGGGATCGTGGATGGGTTAGCTAGACGAGGTAACACCCTTGCGGTGATCGAGTTGGACGAACTGATCAGAAAACCGCTACCATTAAACCAATATGACGGCTTAATCGCCCCTAACGAAGAGGTGGACGTTCAGTTGCAGGGGATGGCACGGGCCAGCGGACGTAAAATTAATGAAGACTTTTGGGTGACCGGCTACAACGGATCCCGGTTGATGCAACGCTTAAACCCGGAGTTAGCCACCGTGGTGCTCCCGGTTCAAGAGCTTGCCGACAAGCTAATTGCAACCCTGCTAGAGCAAATCGCCCACCCCGATCAGGTGATCGAATCCCCCGCACCAGTGCTGGTCCGCTTCCGGCGACCAACGTAAAAAGGGCTGAGAGAAAACCTCTCAGCCCTTTTTACGTTGCTAACTATTAACCTTGTGATTGCATGAAGCGGCGGATCAAGCTTTCTTCTTCTTCGCTTGCGACGCTTGCTTGTGACTTGATATCGTGGATTCGTTCAACGGTCAATTGGCTGTCGTAGGCGATTTCGTTATCAATCATTTGGTGTTCACGCTCGAAGTTGATGATGTCAACGGCGAGGTCGTTAAATTTTTCAGCCATCAGGGGCCCTCCTTCAGATTTGATCAGCATATTCCTATCCATTATACGGGTTTTGGGGGACAGATGCGAAAAATTTATGTGAAATCTTGCCCCGACTTGGTGAACAAAGCCGAGGGCGTACCGGGTTGTGGTACAATTTATTTAAAAACGTAATGGAAATAATAAGGAGTAAACAAGATGAGTTGGAATTGGCTAGGATGGTTGCTGTGGTTGTTAGCCTTAGTGTTCTTGGGCTTTGTGATCCACTATATTCGGGTGCACCAGTTGATGCTAATCGCAAAGACGGGGCATCGTTTTGAAAAGGGGCTCTTTTTAAAGTACGTGGTCCTGTTGGTGGTGGCCTTAGCCTGGCTGGGGACGATGCTTTACTTCACGGCGTTTCGTAAGGTAGCCTTAACCTCTGATCAAGTAACGGTGAGTTATTCATACGACCCGTTGCAACTGACCAACGATAACACCAATGATTACTACTACGTCCGGGCTAACCACAGCGGTAGCGGTGACCACCACGTTGTTTCCTATACTTACTGGACGACGACCAAAAGGTGACGGTCGGGGCGATGAACGCATCAATCGCCGATAGTAACGACATTTTATCTAGCGCGGCGGTGACCTACCCGTGGAACGAAAGCAAACTGCGCAAAGAAGACCAAGCAACGAGCCGCGCCTTTGCCGCCAAGATCACGGTGCGCTACAAGAACAACTTGATCAACGGGCTGGGGCTACGGGCCAACAAGGAGGCCGATGAGCACACCCTGATTCGGGTCCCGGCCGCCAACCTGATTGAACAGGCCAAAAACGGCGAATAAGAATCCCCGCCAAGAAGTAGGGAAGCATGCTATAATGAAAAAGTATGCCAAGTTCGGGCCCGCCCGGTGGCAAAGCGAAGTTGGTCGCCGGCTTTAATCAAGGGCGGCGCCACTATAATCTAGCTATTAGGTAAAGGAGTAAGACAATGATTCAAACGATTGACTTGAAGAAGGGTATGGTCTTTGAAAAGGACGGCAAGCTGCTCAAGGTGCTCGCCATAAACCACCACAAGCCAGGTAAGGGTAACACCCTGATGCAAATGGACATCAAGACGTTCGTTCTGGCTCAATTGTGCACACCACGATGCGCCCATCTGAAAAGGTGGAACAAGTGATGGTTAACAAGAAGAACGCTCAATACCTTTACGACGAAGGTAACACGTCCGTCTTCATGGACCTGGAAACTTACGAACAATACGAAATCGACCAATCCCAAATCAGCGAAGAAAAGAAGTACCTGACGGAAAACATGCAAGTACAAATGAACTTCGTTGACAGCGAGCTGGTCGGGGTTGAATTGCCAGCTACGGTGACCTTAGAAGTCGTGGAAACCCAACCGGAAATCAAGGGGGCCACGATTGACGGTGGTGGTAAGCCAGCTACGATGAACACTGGCCTGGTCGTAACGGTGCCATCCTTCGTTAAGAACGGCGACAAGATCATCGTCAACACGTCTGACGGTGCTTACAAGTCCCGCGCATAGTAAAAAGGAGTTAGGAGAAAACCGTGTTTTCCCCTAACTCCTTTTTATTTTTGACTGCAACACAGATAACGTGCTCCCCAACCACAGGCCTAAGTACGGGTGAAGAACGATGCGGGGCGCATCAGCTTTCCCTCTAGCTTAGTCATACGGTCTGTCGAGAAGGTTGGTCCGCACTTCTTTAATACGTCCCCATGTCATCTGCCACGATGACCCGACCGGCGTAGGCCTGGCCCTGGTCGGTCACCAACCCGGTTTTGTTGTAGGCAAAGGTAACGGTCAGGTCCGCCTTGACGGCGACGCCCATCACCGCGCCGGTGTCGGTGTTGATGCCGGAGGGAACGTCAACGGCGACCACCGGGGCGTGGGCGGCGTTAACCTGCTTAATTACGGTGGCGTAGGCGCCCTCGACCGGCCGGTCAATCCCGATCCCGAAGATGGCGTCGACAATTAAGTCGGCGTCCTTTAACAGCGCCGGGTCGCTGGCGACCGGAATTTGGTAGTAGTCGCAGATGTGGGCCTGGGTTTGGTGTTCGCTGGAAGCGTGGGCGGAGTTGCCAATGGTTAAAATGGCCACGCCCCGCCCGGCAACGTGCAAAAAGGCGGGCAATGGCAAGCCCATCGCCCCCGTTGTTGCCCTGACCGGCAACGACAACAATCTTGTTGGCCGCCGGGTAGTGGGTTAAAATGGCGTCACGAACGGCGAGCGAGGCCCGTTCCATTAGCACCAGGGATGGGATCCCAATCTGGTTGATCGTGAATTGGTCCTTGGCCCGCATTTGGGCGGCGGTAATTGCTTGTTCAGTCATAAGATCACTCCTTTGCCCCTATCAAAGCACAGAAAATAACTTTGTGCAAGCGAATACAAGCGGGGTGGAGGACGGTTAACCAAAGGAGGAAACATGGCAAAGAAGAATCAATACCCGGTTACGCGTTACACGGGCGTGCCGGTCGAAAACGATGGTAACGGCGGCTACCAATTAAAGCGTGACGCCAGTGGGGCCGCCAAGCTCCACGTCTGGCGGACCGGTAAGCACACCCGGGGTAAGTACACCGGGATTGGCCAGCTGATGCTGACGGAAAACAACCTGCTGGTGATGATCGTGGCCGCCGAGCCAATGGCCTTTAAGGACCGCCACCAGGAAGTACCCTCCAGCGCTTCTTGACGACGATGGCGACCCCAGGCTTGGTTGAACAAGGGCGCACCCTTTTAGAGGAGGGTTAATAATGAAAACCTTAGTCGTGATTGGTCACCCGGATGTAGCCACTTCGAGCACCCAAGGTTTTTTCAAGCACGCCGCCAAGCAAGAAGCAGGGGTTACCTGGTACCCCTTAGTGGCGCCCCTTTGACCGTGGGGCGGAGCGGGCCTTGCTTTGGGCTGCCGACCGGATCATCTTTGAATTTCCCCTCTATTGGTACAGCGTCCCGGCGGTGATGAAGGCCTGGCTAGACGAGGTCTTTGACGATGACTTGCTCGGGACGGCTGGCGACCGGCTAGCGGGCAAGGAGCTCGGGCTGGTGGTCAATACTGGCCGGGCCCTGAAGGATTTTGCGCCGGGGCAGGGCCAGTCCTTTACGCTAGCGGAGCTGCTGCGTCCACTGCAGGCGTTGGCCAACGAAACTAAGATGACCTACCTGACCCCGCTGGTCGTGGGCCAGTTTGCTTATTTGACTGAGCGGGAGCGCCAGGAGCTCCTTGTTAACTACCGCCAGTACCTGACGGCACCCCGGCCCGGGCACTTAGCCGACCAGGCGGCCTGGTTAGCAAGCCGTCTGCGGAAGTTGGCTGAGCAACACCCCGATCGGGCACCGGGTTACCTAGGGTTAGCGGCGGTCTTGGAAGATAATACTGACCAACTCAGTGACTTACGCCTAAATTTAGACCTGTTGGGGGATGATTAAATGGACGAAGCAACCATGGCTTGGGTTAAACACCAGGTGAACGAACTAACAGAGAAGAGCACGGATGAAGGGGAGCGGGCCCTGCTCTTAGCAACCTTACAGACGATTGAAGAACAAGACCACCGCTTAACGCTAGCGGCCGGGGGAGCTGGACGGTTGCGCTTGGGGAGGCAAGCGGAGCAATTAGGGAATGGAGACTAAACTAAAAGAGTCTAAGAGAAATCTTTTCTCCTAGGCTCTTTTTGCGTACCGCATCAACCCCCAACCTTTCCTTAGCCCACGGCCTTGCCAATGGTTGGATCGCACTTTTGATAACGTGGAAAATGACCACAGACCTAGTGCTTAAGTACGGGTGAAGAACGGTGCCAAGGCACCAACCTTCACCCTAGCTTAGTCGTAAGGCCTGTTTGATAGATTGGATCGTACTTCTTTGACCTTCCTTGGTCTTTTCCCAGCGGCGCGCTAAAATAAACGTATTACAGGCCGAGGCCGGCTTCCAACTTTTCCTTTAGGATCACCGCTTGGTTGTGGACCGGGTCCTGGGCCCCGTACAAGAGGATCACGTTGCCGTCCTTTAAGTGGTCGGCGACGGTCTGCTCGAGGGTTGCAAAGGCTGGGTTGGCGGCTAGTTCCGCTAGGTATTGAGCCTTAAAGTCCGGGAACTTGGCCGGTTCGTGGTTGAACCACTGACGCAACTCCTTGGTTGGGCCAACCTCTTTTAGCCACTCGTCTAGGTGGGCCTTTTCCTTTGACATACCGCGGGGCCAGAGGCGGTCAACCAGAATCCGGTAGCCGTCCAGGTCGGCGGGTTGGGTGTAAATCCGTTCGAGTTTTAATGCCATCATATCCCGTCCTTTCTGTTCGTACCCTTATCATAATCCTAATTATCAGTGGAGGAAACCAAATGTCACCATACCAAGCCTTTTTTCACGAATCGCCCCACCGAAGAGATCGCCAAGGACCTCTTGGGGCGTGAACTCAGTTACCAAAGCCCCGCGGGGAGAGTGGCGGGCTTGATTGTTGAAACCGAGGCGTACTTGGGTGAGCAGGATTCGGCTTCCCACGCCTACAACGGGCGGCGGACCAACTATTCCGAGGCCCTGTACGGGGCGCCAGGAACGATCTACGTCTACCAAATCCGGGCTCACTACTGCTTTGACGTGGTCGTGCAAGACCAAGAAGAACCCCAGGGAATTTTGATTCGGGCACTAGAGCCCACGAAGGGGCTTGAATTAATGGAGGAGCGCCGTCATCAGGTCGGGGTGAACTTAACTAACGGGCCCGGCAAGGTTGGGCAGGCCCTGGGGTTAGTGGATCGCCACTTAGATGGCCAGCCGCTAGAAACGGCGCCGCTTTCGATTGATTTAACCAAGCGGCGGGCGCCCCAATCGATTGGGGTCAGTTCCCGGGTGGGGGTCAACCAAAGGGGGAGCCACGGTAACGCCCCGTTGCGCTTCTTTGTCGACCACAACCCCTACGTTTCCAAGATGCTAAAGCGCGATTCCAACCTGGTTAACCACGGATGGGGGATTGAAATGTCTTTAACCTACCAAGAACTACTGGTAACCCTGCCGGCCCTGCTTGAGGCCGGGAGCGTACCTAACCTGGTTGGGGAAGCCGGGATCGGCAAGTCCGCGTTGGTAGCCGAGGTGGCTAAACGAATGGGTGCCACCCTGTTGACCACCGTCGTTAGCCTGGCCGAAAGGGGGATCTGGCCTTACCAGTACCGCCTTTAACCAAGGACAGCCTAGTGACCACCAGTCGCTTTGGGACGCTCGCCGACGTTAAGTACGGCTACTCAACTACTTTGCTTACCCTGCTTAAGGAAGCTGAAGCCCGCCCGGGGCAACCAATTATTTGGTTTTTAGACGAGTTTAACCGCGGAAACGCCGCCGTGCAAAGTGAGTTGATGAACCTGGTTTTGCAACGTCAGATCCACACCCCTGACCCTGCCCGAAGAGGTTCACATTATTCTAGCCCAAAACCCGGACCCAACGATGGATGCGGCCGGCGATTACGCCGTGACCCCAGTGACGCCGCCGTTCGTGACCGAACCGTTCGCCTAAAAAATGCGGGCCAACCTAACTGACTGGCTTACTTGGGCCGAAGGGAAGTTGACAGGACCCCGGGTGCAACCAGTGGTGGTTGACTACCTGCGAGAGCACCCGAATCTCTTAGCGCCGGCTCCGGTGGTCGGGCAAATCACGCCGACGCCGCGCTCTTGGGAACGAGCCAGCCGCAACCTAACGTCCCTAAGGAAACTCCCGGCCGCTCAATCCAGGGCGGTGTTGGCCGACGTCTTAGCTGGGGACTTAGGCGAAGAAGTGGGGGTTGATTTGGCCCAGGTTATTTTGACGCCCGCGGTGGGAATTGAAGAACTGTTATCCGCCCCGTCTCCGGTCACCGAGATGGTGGCCCCCTGCCGGAAAGTAATCGCCTCGACCTGGTCAACCAGTGGCTGGGGCAAGCGGTGCCACTGGACCTAGCGACTTTGCCACGGGTGGTGACCCTTCTCAAGTCCCTCAGTGCGGATGGGCAAGTGGCGGCGGGCTACCAAATTGGTAAGCGGGCCGATCTGCTGGCGGCGCTTTACCAGGCGCGGGATGATAAGGCGGCTCGCGCTATGTATGAATTACTGGCGGAAATTGCCAAGCGGGGCACCGGCAATGGTTGAGGGGGCGCCAGTTGCAAGCGGCGGTAATTGACCTGTTAAAAAGGACCATAGCGCTGGGGTGGTATTGGTCAACATTAAACGAATTTCCGACCCTTTGCAGTCCACGCTCAACCTGATTTGGCAGTCAAATGACCTCGTCTTGGCGTACAACCCAGCCTGGGTTAAAGAGGAACCGCTACGGGAGCTGACTAATTTACTCCATCACTTAGCCCTCCACGTGCTCTGGTACCACCCATACCGCTACCGTGACGCCTTCGATCCGGCGGCGGTGGCAATTGCCACGGATGTTGCCGTTAACCAGTACCTAGAAGAGTCGCCAGCCGGGACGGTCACCCTAGTCGACCTGGAACGGGCGACCAAGCAACGGCTGCCCCGCCTAGCCGATTCCGCCGCCTACTTACCGGCCGCCCGGGCCCCTAGCTCCCGCCACTAAGCGTCAGTTGGTGGGGAGAGGGGTGGGTGGAGAGCGGCCCATCCCGGCCTGGGTAACGCCGGCGGGGCTAACCCCTTACTAATGAAGGCAAGCTTAAAGCGACTCACCAAGGGACGGGCGCCCCACTTTGATCAGCGGGGGCGTGGGACGGTTCCTCAGGGGGCAAGACCAAGGATTAACGGAGTCGTCCGGTAGCTACCAAACCGATTGGGTCCGGGCCCTGCGCCGCTTGATGGGGACCGCCATTGACGGGCAACGAGCCTCCTTTGCCCGCTTTAACCGCCGCCAACCCTACCGGATGGACTTGCCGGGACGGGTTAGCCGCCTAGTGACCCCGGTGGAAATCTTTGTCGATCAGTCCGGTTCGATGGGCGATGCCACCGTCGCACGCTTGCTTAAAATGGTGGTGGCGCTGGTCCACCAACAGGGCTGGCAGGTCCACCTAACCGCTTTTGATGCGGCGATTCAGGGACGGCTGGCAGTTGGGCAGTTGCGGCGTCTTGGGGGTGGGGAACCCGCTTTGCCGCCATCTTTGAGGACCTAAGGGTGCGCCGGGTTATCCCAACCACGCCAATTCTAATTTTGACCGATGGTGCCGGAGAAGAAGAACTTGATGCTCGCCCCTACCAAAACGTCCTGTGGCTTTTTGACGACCGGCGCCAAGCTCTCGGTGCAAGATCCGCCTGGTAGCTGCTTTCACCTAAGAAAGGCTGATTGAAATGTTGCAACCAATTGACTTAGCCCACGCCCTGACCCACGACCGAGCCGATCAGCGGGCCCGGGCCCTGCTTAACTTGGGCTGGGAAACCCGTCCCAACGCGCTCGTCAACGACTTGGTGACCGCTGGTGACGTCCAGTTGGCCCGGCGGTTACAAGCAAACGGGATCGTGGCTGGCAAGGTTAACCTGGCTGACTATCGTTCCTGCGCCCAGCTAGTCGCCCACCACGGCGGCTGGTTGAGTGCGGGGGCAAAGCGGCGCTGTTAGCCCCCTTTGCTGACTAAAAGAAAGTTCGGATCGCCCCTTTACATTGAAAGCCGAATATTATATGATATTCATCGTGATTTTATTCGTTCATTCTATAAAATGGGGGATCAATTGTGTCTGCAATTAGCAAGTATTTCCACTTTGAAGAGCTGGGGACCGATTACCGGCGGGAGATTTTAGCCGGTTTTACAACCTTCATCTCGATGTCGTATATCCTCTTCGTGAACCCGAACGTTCTCGGCGCCGCCAAGATGGATACCGGGGCGGTCTTTACCGCCACCGCCTTGGCCTCTGCCTTGGGGTGTTTTTTGATGGGGATCCTCGCCCGCTACCCAATCGCGACGGCACCGGCGCTCGGGATTAACGCCTTCTTTGCCTACTCCGCCGTCATTGGGATGGGGATCAGTTGGCAAACGGCCTTGGCCGGGGTTTTTGTGGCCTCGATCATCTTTGTTTTGATCACAATCTTTAAGCTGCGCGAAATCATCATCGACGCGATTCCGTCCGACCTAAAGTTTGCCATCTCCGCTGGGATCGGCCTCTTTATCGCCTTCATTGGCTTACACCAAGGGGGCTTGGTGGTTGCCAACAAGTCCACCGTGGTTGGATTAGGTTCCTTTACGACCGCTAGCACTTGGTTAACGGTGGTCGGCTTAGTGGTAACGGCGGTCTTAATGGTGCGCCGGGTACCCGGAGCCATCTTTATCGGGATGGTGGTGACGGCGGTTGTTGGGTTGGTAACCGGCCTGATTCCCGTGCCACACGGGATTGTATCGGCCGCCCCGAGCCTGAAGCCAACCTTCGGGGTTGCTTTGACCCACATCGGCGAAATTAACACCCTGCAAATGTGGGTGGTGGTTTTGACCTTCCTCTTGGTGACCTTCTTTGACACCGCCGGCACCCTAGTCGGCTTGGCCCAACAAGCTGGTTTCATGAAGGACAACAAGATGCCCCGGGTCGGCAAGGCCCTGATGTCTGACTCGACGGCCATGTTAGCCGGTTCCGTGTTGGGGACCTCGCCAGTCGGGGCCTACGTTGAATCTTCGGCTGGGATTGCCGTCGGGGGCCGCTCTGGTTTCACCGCCGTGGTGACCGGGATTCTCTTCATCTTTGGGATGTTCTTCTCGCCACTGCTGGCCGTGGTAACCGACCAGGTAACGGCGCCGGCTTTAATCATCGTCGGGGTCTTAATGGCCCAAAACCTGCGTCAAATTAACTGGAGTCACTTAGAGATCGCCATCCCATCCTTCCTGATCGTGGTGGGGATGCCGCTGACTTACAGCATTTCCGACGGATGGCCCTAGGGTTGATCATGTACCCAATTACGATGATTGCGGCTAAGCGGGGAAGGAAGTCCACCCGATCATGTACGCCCTCTTCTTCATCTTCATCGGCTTTATGTGGATCTTAAACGTTAAGTAGGAAGTGGGAACCAACCTACTCGGCAGGCCGTTGGGCTAAGCTAGGGTGAAGGTTACTGCACCGAGCAGTGTTCTTCGACCGTACTTTAGCCACTAGGCCTGAGGTTGGGTTCCACGTTATCTTAGAAGTGGGAACCAACCTACTCGGCAGGCCGTTGAATTTTATGAATAGAGACTAACCAGGGGCTGGGGATAAAATCCCAGCCTCTTTTTGTGTGCCCGGTTATAATGAACATAAACGCTTGGAAAGGATGCGATAAGATGACACAAGTTGAGAAGGGTGCGGTAAAAGCCGACCTGTACGAAGCGGTGAACGGGGAATGGGAACAGACCGCCCAAATTCCGGCCGACCGTCCGGCGACCGGGGGCTTTAACGACCTGGTCAAAGACGTCGAAGAGACCCTGATTGGTGATTTAAATGCGATGGCCGCTGGGCAAAGGACGTCCCAAACGCCCGGTTGCAAGAGGCCGTGAAGCTGTATGCCTTAGCTAAGGACTTTGACCGGCGCGAAACAGAAGGGGTGGCCCCCTTAGTCAAGGAACTAGACGAAGTGGCGGCCCTGACCAGCTACGCCGATTACTCCGCTAAGTGGCCGGAATGGGCCCTGTTGGGAAAGGGGAGCCCGGTCTCCTTTGACATCGACCCGGACATGAAAAAAGCCACCGAATACGGGCTCTTCTTTGGCGCCCCCAGCCTGATCTTACCGGAAAAGGGTTACTACCAAGAGGATAATCCGCAGGGCCCGCAACTTCTGGCCCTGTGGTCACAAATGGTGTAAAAACTGTTCGTTAAGGTGGGCTACTCGGCGGAGGAAGCCCACCAGGTCACCGAAGAAGCGAAGCAATTCGACGCCCTGCTAGTGCCTCATGTTAAGTCGGCCGAAGAACGGGCTGATTACGCTAAGATGTACAACCCTGTCGCTTGGGCGGACTTTACCAAGGCGACCGACCAACTCGACCTAGCTAAGATGGTGAGCGGATTGGTGGGGACCGAACCCGCCAAGGTGATCGTGACCGAACCGAACTACCTGGCGGCCTTAAACGAAATTTTGACCGACCACTTCGCCCTCTTTAAGAGCTGGCTGTTGGCCAAGACCGTCACCGGTAACGCCTCGTTAGTGACCGATGAGTTGCGGATCTTGGGTGGTGAATATTCCCGCGCCCTTTCCGGGTCCAAGGAAGCCGTCAACCACGAGAAGTTTGCCTACTACCTGACGATGAGCTACTTCGGCCAGGTAATCGGTAAAGTATTACGGGGAAACCTACTTTGGCCCGGACGCTAAGGCAGACGTGGAGCACATGGTTCACCAAATGATTGCCGTTTACAAACAGCGCCTAGAGGAAAACGATTGGCTCTCCCCGGCGACCCGGCAAAAGGCCATCGTTAAGCTCGACAGCCTCGGGGTTCAGGTTGGTTACCCGGCTAAGTTGCCGGCCGTTTACGACCAACTCAAGGTTAGCGACGGCTTAAACCTAATGGGGGCGTTGGATGAATTAAACAAGGTGGCGGCTGCCGAAAACTTCCGCCGCTTTGGCCAGCCCGTTGATAAGACCCGCTGGGAAATGAGTGCGGCCACCGTTAACGCCTACTACCACCCGTTTATGAACATAATCGTCTTCCCGGCCGCCATTTTGCAGGCGCCGTTCTACAGCCTCAAGCAATCGGCCAGCGAAAACTACGGTGGGATCGGGCCGTGATTGCCCACGAAATCTCACACGCCTTTGATAATAACGGCGCCCTCTTTGATGAATTCGGGAACCTAAATAACTGGTGGACCGAAGAGGACCAGGCCCACTTCAAGGACCTGGCCCAAGACATGATTAAGGAATTTGATGGCCTGCCGTTTGCCGGGCAACAGGTCAACGGGAAGCTGACCGTCTCCGAAAACATTGCCGACGCCGGGGGCTTATCGTGCGCCTTGGCCGCCGCTAAGCAAGAAGCGGATTACGATCCGGTGGCCTTCTTCACCAACTGGGCCCGGATCTGGCGGATGAAGGCCCACGAACAGTACCAACAACTACTTCTGTCCGTTGACGTGCACGCCCCCGAACAAGCTGCGGGCCAACGTCCAGGTGCAAAACCTGGCTGACTTCTACCAAGCCTTTGACGTCAAGGACGGCGACGCCATGTACAAGGCGCCCGCCGACCGGGTTCAAATTTGGTAGGTGATTAAATGGGCCGAATAGAAGTAACCCAAGGTGACATTACTAAGTTAAAGGTGGATGCGATTGTCAACGCCGCTAATACCACCCTGCGTGGCGGGGGCGGGGTTGACGGGGCGATTCACCGGGCGGCCGGACCAGGTTTAGATGTGGCTTGTGCTAAGTTTGGTGGGTGCCCGACCGGCGGGGCCCGGATCACGCCGGGTTTTAACTTACCGGCCACCTTTGTCCTCCATACCCCGGGGCCAGTTTGGCAGGGGGCCATCATCACGAGGCCAGCCTGTTAGCGAACTCCTATCGCAACAGCCTCCAACTAGCGGTTGCCAACGGCTGTCGCACGGTGGCCTTTCCTTCCATTTCCACCGGGGTTTACGCCTACCCGCTTGACCAAGCGGCGCCCTTAGCCATTGCGACGATTCAACATTTCCTGGGAAATAATTTCCAGCTCGACCGGGTGACGATGGTGTGCTTTGACGCGCGAACTTACGCGGCTTACCAGCGGGCGCTGGAGCAAAATTAACCCAAAAAAGAGGGCCCCAGAGAAAACATGGTTTTCTCCGGGGCCCTCGCTGTGTATCCGAATGTTAGGCAGGCTAGGCCCACCCTAGAGGCCATTTCCCCGCTATTTAATTGGATTCCTTTTGGCCATAGCCGGTGACGACTTCTTGCTTCACGAACCAACCCTGGCTACCGAAGAAGGCGTACAGGTCGTTTAGCAAAAAGACCAGGTAGGAAGCCACCAAAGCGTAGTTGGCGGCACCTTGCAGGGCGGTTTGTAACCAGAGGCCGATCGTGATGATGCTGCCAAGCGTCCAGAGGTAGTACTGTTGGCGAAGCAGGTTGAATTCCATTACGGCGGCCGTCAAAGAGATTGCCAAGGTTAAGGAGTCCAAGAAGAGGCGGGGATCGTTAATCAAGCCGTACAGGTAGTAAATCAGACCCCATAAGACGACGAACAAGAGCAGGTACTTGAGCCAGCCCTTGACGCCACCCATCGAGTGGACCTTGACGTTATCGTTCCAGGACGGCGACAAAATGCAAAAGAGGTCCAAGAAGATGATGTAAAAGATTTGCAGGGTCATGTCGGCAAAGTTGTGGGCCAAGTAGGCGTTTAAGGCGATAAAGACCGCCGAGGTGAGGCCAAACCAGCCCTGGATGGCCGACTTATTGGAGATCCCGACCACGCACAATACGCTCAGGTTGGCGGACAAAAAGCTGATGATGGAGTGAGAGACGGGTACGCTAGCCCAACCCTGGATCATTAAGACCACTTGGACAATGAAGTTAAAGGCCACCAAGTACCAAGAAAAGGTGCTCCAGTTCTTCATCTGGCCAACTAGCCAGGAGAAGTAGCCGGGGCGGAAGATATTCTTGGAGTACTGGGGAAGGTGGGTTAAGACATCTTTATACTGATCAAACATGTAATCGCTCTTTTCTAACCACAAGATGTGGTAATGATAGTCGCCTAATTTACAAGATCTTGTGTTAATATTTTGGCGCAACGGTAAATAGTATAGCGGTCTTTGGGCTTGTGAGCCGAATATCATCACGGATTTCGAACCACAATTTGCGTAGATAGGGACAACTTATTTGACCAACTGAAATTGTAATCAAACAGCGGTCGTCTAATTACCAACGCCTTTTATGTCCCCAGGTTGCCATAGGGACAGATAAGCTAGGCTAGTTTAGCTATTCCCTTATCAAGAATGTTTTTAGCTGCGTTCCAGTCACGAATATGGTGAATACCACAGTTAGGACAAGTCCAGTTTCTATCATCTAATGTTAGTTTGTCCGTCCCATTAGTGCCCATTACAAAGCCACAATCGCGACATGTTTGGGTAGTATTTCTTGGGTTGATTGTGATAAATTGACGCCCATAAAGCTTTGCTTTATAAGCCAACATGCCAAGAAATGTTCGCCAGCCAACGTCAGAAATACTAAGTGCCAAAGCATGATTTTTAAGCAAATTCTTGCTACGCAACTCCTCGGCTACTACTAAATCGTGGTTCTTGATTAATGCGGTAGAAATTTGTTGGAGAAAATTATGCCTTTGGTTCATTACCTTGGTATGGAGTTTAGCGACTAACAAGCGCTGTTTTTGATAATTTTACTATCTCGTAAAGAACGATGTTCTTTTTTTGCACGTTGTTGCCGTCTAGATAAAATGCGCTGTTCTTTGGCTAATTTGCCTTTAATAGTACGGTAATATCGTGGATTAGGAACTATGTTGCCTTCACTGTCGGTTAAGAAGTTATCAGTATTAAGATCAATTCCAACATGTCCATGAGTAGCTTTGGACGCTTTAACAAAAGATTCATCTGAAGCTAACTGCATTGATAAAAAGAAGCGATCCGCTGAATCTTTAGTCAACGTCACGGTACCAATTCTAGTCTCGCATATTCTTTTCAAAAGCCGTGCTTGCGAACCGGCAACACGTAACAGTCCTATTTTAGGTACTTTGACATGACTATTATCTAGAAAACAGACTGTACCGTTAGTTAGCAACGCAGTTTTTTGCCCCGGGTATTGACAATTGGTTTGATACCGCCAGTGATAACTCTTTCGATGAAATTTGGGAACGCCAGTGGCGTGAACCTTCCGAAAAGCATTCCAAGCTTTTCGATAGTTCTGAATGGCATTAGCTTTCGTCAAACTATCAATTCGTTTATCTTCTAAGAATTGATAGTGATTAGACATTTGCTTAGCGTTTTGGCGCATAGTTAGTTGCTTAATACGATCCTGAACTATGTCAATCGGTAGCTTAACTCTGCGAAGCTGCATCAGTTCCTTATTGATCGCAACCATTTCGTTATAGATAAAGCGACTAGCATCACTGTTGATTTTAATCAACTGCTTTTGTTGGTCACTAGGATAGCAGCGCATTTTTAGGCCATAATGATATTTCATTTTTGCCATTGACTTAATTTGATTTCACCTCCTTTATTGATATGATAACATTATATCATGATGTCAATGTATTAACAAAGGAGAGCATATTATGACTAAAGAAAAAATCAAAGATGCCATTTATACTCGTCGTTATATCTATAATTTCCATTATCATTTGATCTGGGTAACTAAGTATCGCAATCAGACTTTTGCAACCGAGGTCTTATCTAACGAAATGAAAGCTATCTTGCAGCAAGTTGCAGATGACAATGACATCGTAATCGAAAAGATGGAAGTCATGCCGGATCACATTCATATGCTGATCAGTTTTTCACCAAGCAAAGCTCCGGCTAGTGCCATTAAGGTGCTCAAAGGACGTAGTGCCTATATTTTTTACAGAATCATCCAGAAATACGATGTAGCCAATATTGGGGCGGTCATCTTTGGTCGCCGAGTTACTATATGAGTACATTGGGCAATATGAGCAAAGAAGTTGTCGAGAAATATATCAATGACCAAAAATATACAGAAACAAACAAAAAGTCCCATAAAGGAGCTCAATAGTGGCCTATCCATCCCATGACTAAAGTCACGGGATTTCCGGCTAATATTAATTAACAGGGTCGGTCGCTTTTGTTTGAGTGCTTTGATTTGTTCTTCGATGGCCCGGTAGCCCGCCGGCGTCATCTCCTGGTAGTAAATCTTAGCCATTTTAGCGACGAACGGCCCAGCGGGGTTCTTGGCCGGCCAAGACGCGAACGACCTCGGTAGCCGCGCCCCAGCTACCCCGGTCCATCGCCTCAATGGTCCCACCGCCGATGTGGGGACTGAGTAAGACGTTATCGAGTTTGTAAAGTTCGGAGCTGGTGGGTAGCGGCTCTTCTTCAAAGACGTCGAGGGCGGCCGAGTGAATGACCCCGGTCTTTAAAGCCTCAATCAACGCGTCGGTGTCGACCAAGGCGCCACGGCCAAAGTTGATGATGGACGCGGTGTCCTTCATCTTGGCCAGGGTGGTGGCGTTAATCAGGTGGGTAGTTTTGGCCGTCACCCGGGTGGACAGGGTGATGTAATCAGACTTCTCCAGTAGCTCATCAAGGGCAACCGGCGCCCTGATTTCAGGGACTTTCGGCCGGTTACCGTTGTTAATCAGCACCCGCATCCGAGGGCGGCGGCCCGTTTTTCAACTTCGTGACCGATCCGGCCGTAACCGATAATCCCGATTACCTTGCCGTCGATGTCGTGACCCTGGGCCTGGTTAGCTTCCGCCACTTACCGGCACGCATCAGGGCCGTTCGTTGGGGAGATCCTTGGAGAGGTTTAACAGGGCGCCGATTGTTGACTCGGCCACCGAAATGGCGTTGGAGTGGGGGGTGATGGTCACCACGATGCCGTGCTTAGCGGCTTCAACCGGGTTGAGGCTGTCGAAACCAACCCCGATCCGGGCCAAGATCTTCAACTGTTTCATTTGGGCATAGGTTTGGTCGTCAATTGGTGACACACCCATAATGGCGCCCGCCGCTTCATCCTGATACTTGAGGAGGGTGGCGTTATCGACGTTGGGAACTTCGATGATGTTGAGCCCCGCCTGTTGGAGGACTTCGTAGCCCGTCTTGGCGAGGTAGGTGGGAACTAATACGGTCGCGCTCATAGTATTCATCCTTTCAGCTTTTGATTGGGACCAATCAAAACGGTTTCTTAGCCTAATCATGATATGATGAAGGGAAGATTTCAATTGAAGGGGATAACAAAATGAGTATTGAGATTCCAACTAACATGGAAGAAGTAGCGATGAAGATCGCCCAAGCCCAAGTGCGGGGAACTAGCCTGACTAAAGATGAGGTCATTAAAACCGCCGTCTTGGACCTGATGCAATCCTTTATGGATGAAGCCTTAGAGGGCCACTACGACGACGTGGCTTGGCGGGACCAAACCCTAGTCGTGACCGATTTTATGGGCGAAGAAGTGGGGACGGTGGCGCCAGAGGGTGCCGACTTTAACACCGACTTTGAGCAAAATGCCGACGCCCTGATTGAACGTTTGGAAATCGCCGCCGAACGGATCGTGGGCGGCCGGTAAGTAAGCCATTAGCAAAAATTAAAATTTTCTAACGGTTTTTCTTTGACGTACCTAACTTGCCTTGTTATAGTTACTAAAGGTAAGTTGCTTACTTTTTGTAAGTGAACCCGAAGAAAATGATTGAGGAGGCTTCTTTACAATGAAGAAGTGGATGAAACGATTGAGTGTGGTCGCTGCTAGCCTGGTTGCTATGGTGGCATTAGCGGCCTGTGGGAAGAGCAGCTCATCGTCTAGCAAGCCCCAACTGGTAACCAAGGGGACGTTGACGGTCGGGCTGGAAGGAACCTACGCCCCGTACTCCTACCGGGAAAACGGTAAGTTAACCGGGTTTGAAGTTGATCTGGCCCGCGACCTGGCAAAGAAGATGGGTTACAAGGTTAAGTTTGTTCCGACTAAGTGGGACTCCTTGATTGCCGGGGTCGGCTCCAAGAAGTTTGACGTGGCCATCAACGACATTGCTATGACGCCGGAACGCCAAAAGTCTTACTTATTCTCAACGCCGTACATTTACTCCAAGTCGGCATTGATTATGAAGTCTGACAACACCACGATTAAGAGTATCGATGACATCAAGGGCAAGAAGATTGCCGCCGCCACGGAACGGCTAACGCCCAAAACGTGAAGAAGTTCGGCGGGGAGACGGTGTCATCCACCGACTTCTCCACGGCCATGGAACTGGTTCGCCAAGGGCGGGCCGAAGCAGCCTTGAACTCTAAGGAAGCCTTCTTGTACTACCAAAAGTCCACCGGGGCAACTGACCTCAAGTACCAAGAAGTTCCGTCATCTAAGATCCCAGTTCAAAAGATTGGGGTCCTGATGGCCAAGAACAACAAGGGCTTGCAAACCAAGGTCAACAAGGCCTTAGCTGAATTACGTAAGGATGGCACGCTCAAGAAGCTGTCCGAAAAGTACTTCCACGGTAACATTACTGATAAGTAAGTCGGGACTAACCGTCTCCAAATTGTCGTCATCGGGCCCTAGTTTGGCCGGCTAGTGCCCGTTACTAGGCCCCTTGCTTTATACATGTAGAAAGGAAACTTATGTGGGATATCATTAAAAGCTCCACCCCGGAGATTTTTTGGGCGGGGATTAAATACACGATTCCGATCGCCATCATCTCCTTTGTGATTGGGTTGGTGATCGCCGTCATTACCGCTTTGATTCGGATTTCAAAACCCCATGGAAAGTCCAAGGCCGTGTGGGCCGTTGTGCGGGCGGTCTTTTCCTTTTACGTCTGGTTATTCCGGTCAACGCCCCTCTTGGTTCAGTTATTCATCGTCTTCTTTGGTTTGCCTAACGTGGGCATCCAGTTTAACGCCTGGACGGCTGGGATCATTACCTTTTCTTTGAACACCGGGGCCTACGCTTCCGAAACGATTCGCGGTGCCCTGCTGTCGATTCCGGACAGCCAGTGGGACGCGGCCTACTCGATTGGGATGACCTACCGCCAGGTCCTGTTTCGGATTGTCTTTCCCCAGGCCTTGCGGGTGGCCCTGCCGCCGCTGTCCAACTCCTTTATCGGTTTGGTGAAGGACACGTCCTTGGCCAGTTCGATTACGATCGTGGAAATGTTTATGGTCAGCCAACAGATCGCCTCTAACAACTACCAACCGCTCCTGATGTACTCAATTGTGGCCGCGATTTACGCCCTCTTCTGTACCGTTTTGAGCATCCTGCAGCACTACTTAGAGAAGTGGACGTCCCGGTACGTGGACGCCGTGGGGAATAAGATGATTAAGTTAGAACACGTTGATAAAGCCTACCGCGACCACCACGCCTTAGATGACGTGACGGTTGACTTTGCAGAACACCAAACGACGGTTATTTTGGGGCCGTCGGGGGCCGGGAAGTCGACGCTTTTACGGTCCTTGAACCTCTTGGAGCGGCCCCAATCCGGCACCCTGACGATCGATGACGTCACGATTGATTACGGCGCCAATTTGACTAACAAGGAAATCCTAGCGGTGCGCCAAAAACGGCGATGGTCTTTCAAAGCTGGAACCTCTTCCCGCACCTAACGATCCTGCAAAACATCACCGAGGGGCCAATTCACGTCCTCAAGCAGGACCCGGACAAGGCCAAACAAAAGGCCCACGAGCTCTTGAAAAAAGTCGGGTTAGACGACACTGCCAACCGTTACCCGGGTCAATTATCCGGGGGCAGCAGCAACGGATTTCGATTTGCCGGGCGTTAGCAATGGACCCGGCCTACATCCTCTTTGACGAGCCGACTAGTGCCCTGGACCCCGAGTTAGAGGCCCAGGTCCTGCGGGTCCTCCAGCAGTTGGCCAACGACGGCGATTCCTTAATTGTGGTGACTCACAACATGGAATTTGCCCGCCGGGTGGCCGACAAGATCGTCTTTGTCGAAGACGGCCGGGTTGACTTCACCGGGTCGGCCGATGACTTCTTTAACCACCCAACGCCGCGGATCAAGGAATTCTTGGCGGCGATGGAATTTTAGGGGGAGGGCGACAGAAATCTTTGATTTCGTCGTCGCTCCCACTGGCGTACTGCACTGTTGCCAATTCGATAAAACTAAGCAAAAAAAGAGCAGCCTGTCTGGGGCTGCTCTTTTTTGCTTAGAGGTTTTTCTTAATCTCGTAGGGTTGGGATTGCTCGTGGTCGGCGGGCAGGGCATCGTTGGCGTAGAAGATGGCGTATTCTTCGTCATCGGGACCCTTAGCGATCACGAGGTCGCCGGCCTGCTGTTCCTTTTTGAAGATTTGACCCTTGCGGACGGCTTCGTTGTAGTCGTGGATGTTGGCGATCGAGTCGCCGGGGTTGAAGAAAATCCGGTTATCCATGGTAATTCCTCCTTAATTAGCGCGGCTCGGCAGCTCTAGGCTGACCTTTTCTAAGACGTGACCCTTGGCAGCATGGCGGAACTCGTTGAGCCAGTAGCCCTCATTAAGGTCGAGGGTGGTGTCTAAGGCGTAAACGGTTAGGGTGTAGTCGTGGATCTGGTCCGGCGGTTGGGGACCGACGTAGCCCTTGGTAATGGCCGGGTCGCCGTTAACCAGGCGGCCGGCGTTACTGTTTTGCCCTGGACAAAACCGTGACCGTCCTTGCGGCTAGCGTCATCGCCAATTAGGGTGGTGTTGGCCGGGAAGTTAGCGGCTAGCCAGTGAATCCAGGTAAAGCCACAAACCGGGGTGGAATCAAAATCGACGAAGGTCAGGGCCAGGCTTTCAGTGCCGGCTGGGACGTCCGCAATTTCAATGGGGAAGGAGCGGACCGGGTGATCGGCTAGCATATCGCTGGCCGGGGCGAACTTACCATATTGATCGGCGAGGAGCCCTTCTTTAGTCAGGGGAACGGAAATGCGCATGAAAAAACTTCCTTTCTATTAAACGAGGTAGAGTTGTTTGAGGTCGGCCAGGTCGCCAGCACTGAGCCCCAGGCCGGTGGTTAAAAAGTCGTTAACCGTGCCGTAATGGGTAGCGATGGCCTGCTTGGTGGCGTTGAGGTAGCGGGGCGAAACGGTGGCTAGTGACCGGAAGTTATGGACGTAAGTCTCGTTTTTGCCGGCGGAAGCAAAGCGCTGCAGCAGTTCGTTGACAAAGGCCTCGTTGACCTGGTTAGTCAGCAGGTAATCTTGTTCGATCGTCTTGGCATCGACGCCGAGGGCCGAGAGCAACAAGAAGGCGCCGACCCCGGTCCGGTCCTTACCGGCGGTGCAGTGAAAGAGGACCGCCCCGTCGCTAGGGGTCGCCAGTAGGTGGGAGAAGAAGTGTTGGTAGGCCGTCTTAGAGGTCGGCTCGGTAACCATCTCCTGGTAGGTGACCTCCATGTGGCGGGCACCACTGTCCGGGTCGGCCACTAAGAGGGGCTCCAGTTCGGCGTTGGTCTTGGATGACTCGGTCCGGTCGGTGTCAAAGACCGGTTCGTGGTGATAAGTGGCCGTGTGGGGGACCCGATCGGCGGCCGCCTCTAATTCAGTGGGGGAACGAAAGTCGATGTCGGCGGTCACGTTTAGCTGGGCTAAGAGGGCTAAATCAGCCTCCGAAAGCTGGCCGAGGGCGCCGGCCCGGATCAGGCGGTGCCACTGAACTTGGCGGCCATCGGTGGTCTGGTAGCCCCCGAGTTCGCGGAAGTTGTGGCCGGCTTTAATTGGTAACAGGCGATTTAAAGACACGGTGGTCACATCCTTTCATTGAGTAGGCGGGTGAGGGCCTTGGCAAAGCGGGGCGCCGCTTGCTGAGCACCGGTTAGGTCGGGGTGAAGGCCATCGGTGAAACTCGCACACCAGCCGGTCGTTTCGATAACGGGGAGCTGGTGGTACTGGGCAGTGGCCCGGATGACGTTTGCCATGCTCTGTGCAAAGGGGATCATTAGGGCGACCGGACCAGTTTGGCGCTTTAAAAAGGCGGTCACGTATTGTTCGTAGGCGGTCGCAAAGTCGGCCTCGCTAAAGCGCCGGTCGTTAACCCCGAGGTTGATGACCGACAGACTAACCGGGTGGGGCGGCCAAGGCGTCTGGGCGTTGAAATGGTCGAGCCAGTCGATGGCGACCGGAACTCCCCGGTAGCCGGGCGCAAGACCCCGGCGGCCGAGTAGGCAACCCGGGCGAGGTCAACGTCGATTTTGTCCTGGGCCAGGCCGACAAAGTTTTGTTCCGGGCGGTAGTCGCTGCTGGCGCCGTAGCCGTTGACCCAGCAGCCGGCGGTGATTGAATCGCCGTAGATGGCTACGACCGGGCGGGGACTTGGTTTAATTAACCGGCCGGTGCCCTTCAGTTCGAGCTTGGTGAGGGCAAAGCCTTGGTTACCGGACCAGACGTCGTCGAGGTCGGTATTACCGGCGGTCATGATCTCAACGAGGTTGCGCTCGGCGGGTAAGGCGACTTCGATGGGGAGAGCAGCACTATAGCGGCGCCATGCCGTGTGGTTGACCCGCACCGCCCAGTAGTGGCTGGGCATAAGCGGGTGGTGGCGGTTAGCGACCGTTAAAGTCAGCTGGTCGCTGCCGGTGACGATCGTTTTAATCACTCCGCCCAGGAGTGGGGTGTAGAGTTCGTCATTTTGCAATTGCCAGCGCCCCAGGAGCAAGCTGCCTTCAGCCACCTCAGTCGGGGTAAAAAGTTTAGTCATCCAATCCCTCCCTGTTTAGCCCCTATGATAGCACGTTGCGGCGGTAGGTGCTTTCATTAGCTATTGGTAAAAATGTAAGCGCTCTATTGACTAATAAACCGGGTGATAGTAGCATAAGAATGGTAAAAGTTTTACTTGTTTTTTACTAACAAAGAAATGGGGCAAACAAACATGAATCAACAAGAGCTTTTTTGACAAGTACCAAGACACCTTTGCAGCGCAGGGCCAAGACCTCTTCTTCTCCCCGGGCCGGATTAACGTGATCGGGGAACACACCGACTACAACGGTGGTCACGTCTTCCCGTGTGCAATTTCCTTGGGGACTTACGGTGTGTACGGCGCCCGCGATGACGACCAGGTGCAACTCTTCTCCGGTAATATGGAAGGCGACGTGGTTTCCTTTGCCATTACGGACGAAGCACCGGAAGAAGCAGAAGACCGCAAGTGGGCTAACTACTTCAAAGGGGATGTTGGTTTACCTGCGTCAAAAGGGCTTTAAGATTGACCACGGTTTTAACCTCTACGTTTACGGGAACCTCCCGTACGGGGCCGGCCTTTCTTCATCCGCTTCAATCGAAATGCTGATGGGCCGAGTTTTAAAGGACGAATTTAACCTGGGCATCGACCAAATTGACCTGGTGAAGTTGGGCCAAAAGACCGAAAATGACTTTGTCGGCTTAAACTCCGGGATCATGGACCAGTTTGCCGTGGGGATGGGGAAGAAGGACAACGCCATCTTCCTCGACTGCAACACCCTGGAATACAAGTACATGCCGCTGGAACTGGGCGATTACGAAATCGTGATCATGTCGACCAACAAGAAGCACTCCCTAGCCGCTTCCGCTTACAACGACCGGGTAGCTGAATGTGGCGAAGCCCTAAAGCGCCTGCAAACCAAGCTCGACATCAACTCACTGGGCGAAATCGACGAAGACACCTTCGACGAATACAGCTACCTCTTAAACGATGAAACCCTGCTCAAGCGGACCCGCCACGCCGTCTTTGAAAACCAACGGACGATCCAAGCCACTAAGGCGATGACCGATGGCGACCTCGAAAAGCTGGGCCGGCTGATCAACGCCTCCCACGTCTCCTTGCACTTCGATTACGAAGTCTCCGGGACTGAATTAGACACTTTAGCCGAAGCCGCTTGGCAACAACCAGGCGTTTTGGGCGCCCGGATGATCGGTGGGGGCTTTGCCGGCTCCGCCATCGCCATCGTTAAGAAGGACCAGGCTGAAAACCTGAAGCAAAAGGTTGGCGAAATCTACCGTGAGAAGGTCGGCTACGACGCCTCCTTCTACGACGCCGAAATCGTTGACGGTCCACACAAGCTGTAAGCAGAGAAGAGAGAAGGGTTTGAGATCATGGGACTAATTGAAACCTTTGCCGAAAAGGCGATTGCAAGCGGTGCTTACCAACCGTTGGACAAGGTCTACGTGGCCAACAAGGTGCGTGCTTTAGTCGGCGATCAGGACGGGGACGCGCAAGCCGGGCGGTCAATTGCCGAGCAGCTGGTTGACTTATCGATTGAAAACGGTAAGATTGAAGACGGACAAACCGAGCGGGAAATCTTAAACGAGCAGCTCTTTGACTTGCTGACCCCACGCCGTCCGCCGTTAACGCCCGCTTCTGGCAGGAATACCAACGTTCCCCGGAAGCCGCCACTGGTTGGTTCTACCAACTTTGTACCGAAAACGACTACGTTAAGGTAGCGTCCATTAAAAGAACGTCGAGTTTACCCGGCAGGTCAAGGATGGTAACGAGCTGGAAATCACCATTAATTTATCCAAGCCGGAAAAGGACCCCAAGGCGATTGCGGCGGCGGCCCACGATACGGCCAAAAAGTACCCCCAGTGCGCCCTGTGCATTGAAAACGAGGGCTACCTAGGACGCTTAGGCCAGGCGGCCCGCAGTAATCATCGGGTTATACGGATGATGATCGGCGGTAAGGGTTGGGGCTTCCAGTACTCACCGTACGCTTACTTCCATGAACACTGCATCTTCTTGGACCTCCAGCACGAGCCAATGAAGATCGATCAACAAACCCTGGTCAACTTAGTCGAGATCGAAAAGACCCTGCCGCACTACTTCGTGGGCTCCAACGCCGACCTGCCAATTGTCGGGGGTTCAATGCTGGCCCACGAGCACTACCAAGGTGGCCGCCACACCTTCCCGATGATGAAGGCCCCGATTAAGCAGGAACTGACCTTTAAGGACTACCCGCAGGTCAAGGCCGGCATCGTTGACTGGCCAATGTCAGACATCCGCCTGGAAACGACCGACCAGCTCGCCCTCATCAACCTGGGGACCCACATCATGAAGACCTGGAACGACTACAGCGATCCGGCGCTTTCGATTGTGGCCACCGGGCAAGACGGCATCCGTCATCACACCGTAACCCCTGATCATGCACCGGGAAGGGGAGACCTTTGTCTTAGACCTCGTCTTACGTGACAACAACACTAGCGACGAGTACCCACTAGGAATCTTCCACCCGCACGAAAAGCTGTGGCACATCAAGAAGGAAAACATTGGCCTGATTGAAGTGATGGGGCGGGCAATCTTGCCGGCCCGGCTGAAGGTTGAACTGGAAGAAGTTAAGAAATTCTGGTTAAATGAAGATAACCAAATTGCCCCAGCGCACCTGCCGTGGGCCCAGGAGGTCGCCGCACGCCGCGACATTATGTCGGCCAACGTGGAGGCGGTCTTAGAAGAAGAACTCGCCCAGGTCTTCTCCGATGTATTAGAGGACGCTGGGGTCTTCAAGCGTACGGACGAAGGCGACGCTGGCTGGCAACGATTTATTAAGCAACTATAAGATTTATGACCCGTGGAGGTGGAACTAATGGCAGTTACCCTTAAAGACATCGCGAACCGAGCGGGGGTTTCCTTTGGCCACCGTCTCCCGGGTGCTCAACAACGACCCGCGGCTATCGGTATCGGTGGAAACCCGCCGCAAAATTATTTCGATCGCCGAACAGCTTTCCTACACTAAGCGACCGAAGTCCCAAGTGACGGGACGACGGATCGCCATTGTTCAGTGGTATTCGGCCGAGCGCGAACTAGACGATATCTACTACATGAGCGTCCGGATGAACGTTGAACAGGCGGCCCAGCAAGCCGGCTTCATGACGATGACCGTCTTTGAAAACAACATGGATCAGATTCCCCAAGATATTGACGGGATCGTGGCGATCGGGAAGTTTTCCGGTCACCAGCTCCACTTGTTTGAAAAACTAACCCCGGCCGTGGTGGTGGTGGACTACGACGTTTTGGTGGGCGGCCTCGACTGTGTCTTGCCCGATTTTGTCGGCGGGATGAACCAGGCGGCCGGCTACTTGACCACCCATTACCAAAACATCGGTCTGATTGCCGGTCTCGAATTAACTACCGACGGCCAGCGGGTCCGCGACGTGCGGAAAAGACCTTCTTAAACGCTTTGAAGGACCGCGAGCGTTATAACCCCAAGCTGGTTAAGGTCGAAAACTACACCGTTGACGGTGGTTACAAGGCGATGAAGGAGCTCTTGGCGGGCCCCGAGTCCCTCGATGCAGTGATGGTTACCAACGATGCGATGGCCGTGGGGGCTTTACGCGCCTTACACGAGGCCCACGTGGTCATTCAGCCCAGATTGCTTTGGTCTCCTTTAATGATATCGAATCGGTTACTTGTAACCTCTATCCGGCCCTGTCGGCGGTTCACGTTGCCACCGACCAGATGGCGAGCGTAGCCATCGAATTGCTAGGACGGCGGCTCGCCGATAGCGAACTCGCTCCCCAGCGGGTGGTGGTCGGAACTAGGTTGATGCTACGCCAAAGCACGCCACCAGAAGAAACCAATTCATAATGCCAATCAATACAAAAGGGCCGTGACAAATTCGTCACGGCCCTTTTGTGTGGGAAACAGATACAAACGACCGAAGAACCGGGTCTTATGCGCCAACTGTTCGTCCGTTTTCATCTATAATCTTATTTTCCACCTATTTTTGCGATACTAAAACAGCCCCTCCTGGCTCGGGAGGGGCTGTTGATTTAGAAGGAGCGTAAGTAAGTTAGCGGCTTAGTCGACGGCCTTAACCACAAACATGGTGGCGTTAAAGTCGGCCAGCGGCTTTGGCGAGGCCGAGCGTGGCATGATCCGAGCCACGAAGTAACCGGCGTTCATCAGTTCTGCACCGGAGTAAGTTTCCTCGTCGTCGTTAACTTGGTAGGTCTTTTCCGGGTCTAAGCCGGTAAAGTAGAAGCGGATGTAACCCGGGTTGGGTTCATTGAGGATCTGGAAGCGCACGGCGATGGCTTCGGACTGGTCGTCATTGACCACTTGCCAGCCGTAGACGTTATCGGTAGCGGTGTCTGGACTGTCAATCCGGTAGAAGGTCCCGTGTTGGAAGAGGTGGCGGTGCTGCTTGTAAAAGGCGACTTGTTCTTTAACCGTTTCCTGCTCTTCTTCTGACAGTTCGTTTAAGTCCAGTTCGTAACCAAAGGCACCGAAGTAGGCCACCTTGGCCCGGGTGTCTAGGGAAGTGACGCGGCCGACCTGGTCGTTTGGCACGGCCGAAACGTGGGCCCCCCCATGGACGGAATGTAACCGTAGGAGGTCCCGTCTTGGATGTAGATCCGTTCCACGGCGTCGGTGTCGTCAGAGCACCAGGATTGTGGGGCGTAGTACATCATCCCGAGATCGAAGCGGCCACCACCGGAGGCGCAGGATTCAAAGAGGACGCTCGGGAAGGCCTGCGTTAGGCGTTCGTAGAGTTGGTAAACCCCGAGGATGTAGCGGTGGGCAAATTCTTGTTGGCGATTAGCCGGTAGGGTAGCGGTGAAGGCCTCGGTGATCGTCCGGTTCATGTCCCACTTGATGTAGTCAAGCTTGGTGTCTTTAATCACGGCGCTCATCTTGTTGAAGATGTCATCGACGACTTCTTGGCGGGCCATGTCGAGGACGAATTGGTGGCGGGCCGGGGTGGCTAGCCGTCCCTTAGTTTGGATCATCCAGTCGGGGTGGTCTTCGTAGAGCTTGGAGTCAATTGAGATCATTTCTGGTTCAAACCAGAGGCCAAACTTCATCCCCAACTTGTGCACCCGGCTGGCAAAGCCGCCGACCCCGTTTAAGAACTTCTTTTGGTCAACGAACCAGTCCCCAGGCTAGTCAGGTCGTTATCACGGTGCCCGAACCATCCGTCATCTAAGACAAACATTTCGATCCCGGTTTCCTTAGCCTTAGTGACGATCTTCATCAGTTTTTCTTCGGTAAAGTCCATGAAGGTGGCTTCCCAGTTGTTGATTAGGATTGGCCGGTCTTCCTTAGCAAAGTGGGGGTTAATTAAGTGGTCACGGTAGAAGCGGCCCATTTGCTGGCTGAGGGCGTTCATGCCGGCGTTGGTATAGGAAAGAACCGCTTCTGGGGTCTGGAAGGATTGGCCGGCTTCTAGTTGCCAGGAGAAGTCATCGGGGTGAATCCCGGTAACGACCCGGGTGGTGTTAAACTGGTCAACCTCAACCGTGTCTAAGAAACTCCCGGGTAAACTAGGTTAAAACCAAAGGCTTCACCCTGATTATTATCGGTGTTTGGCCGGGCTAAGATGATGGCCGGGTTTTCGTGGTGGCTGGAGTTGATCCGCCGACTGGCCACGCTTTGGATCCCCGGCCGCAGGTGGTTGCGGTATAAGTGACGTTCGCGAGCCCAGGTCCCGGAGAATTGTAGGAGGTCATAATTGTCGTCCGGCAAGTCAAGTTGAGCGGACAGGGCCCGATCGATCATGACGGTGTCACCCTTATTTTCAAAGCTAGCTGAGCGAACAATTACGTCGTCATCGTTAAAGACCGTGTAGTGCAGGTTCATCGTCAAATCGTAGAGGCGGTCCTTGAAAGTGACCGTCAGGCTGGTGGCGTCCGTTCCTTCGTCGTCAAACGAAGATGGCAGACCCGGCAGGCGCTTTTCCCCTCTTCGACTTGGTAACCCTGGTATTCAAATTCGCTGGTCCGGGAGCCGTCTGGGTATTGGATAACGTAGGCGGCCTCGCGGAAGTCCCCTTACCCTGGGTGGCGTATTCTTGTTTAACCAGTTCGAGTTGGAAGGAAGTGTTTTCTTCCGACAGGGTGTTGGTGCAGTCGTGTTCTTCCATCGTCATTAGGTTGGAATAGGAAGGCTTAACCGGAACCTTGGCGCCGTAATAAACCTGTCCCGCCGCCTCGTTAGCGAGGATTTGGAAGATGTAGCTAGTGTTCTTGGTTTGTAAGTGGAAGAGCTTGGTCTCTTCGTTGATAAAGACTGGCATGAATGAACTTCCTTTCTTAATGAAAAGGGGGGACCGTGACGCTGACAGTCGCGGCCCCCGGTTTAAAGGTGGATTACTTATTTTCAATCTGAATAATTTCGTCACCGTGATCAACGAGGCCTTCGTTCTTCACGAACTTGAGCTCGTAGTTTGGTGTGTCATCAGACTTGGTGAAGGCGATCATGACGGTGTCGTCGTGGCCCGCTTCCTTAATGGCTGGAGACCAGAATTCCATCAGCTTGTCGCCGGCTTCAACGTGTTGACCGTTTTCCACGTAGGAGACGAAGCCAGTCCCTTGCATTTCAACCGTGTCGACCCCGACGTGGATCAAGAACGGAATCCCGTTATCGGTCCGGATCCCGAGGGCGTGACGGGTGCTTGGGAAGTCAGCGACGATCGTCCCGGCCACCGGTGCGAAGATTTGGCCATCGGTAGGCTTGATGGCAATCCCTTCACCCATCGAGCCGTTGGCAAAGGCTGGGGCGGAAACGCTGTTTAATGGTAAGAGCTTTCCGTCAACCGGAGCGGCGAAGGAGAGGGAAGCGGCGGTTTCAGCGGTAGCCGTTTCGCTAAGGGCGGAGTCGTCGCCTTCCAGGTGTTGGTGCCAAGTCTTTTCCAGTTCGTCAACGATTTGGGCGTGCATCTTTTCGTCCAGCTTAACCTTGCGGGAGAAGACAAAGGTCCCCAGTAAGATCAGGATGGCTGGAACGGCAAACATAATCAGCTTGAAGATGGACGTCCCGTGGGCGGTGATTTGGTCAGCAGTAGCCCCGGAAATCATCCCGGCAGCGGTAGCGGTCATCCCAACCACACCACCGGCAACGGCACCACCGAACTTGTCAAGCAGTGGCCGAACGGAAAGGGTTAACCCTTCGTCACGGTGACCAAGCTTTAATTGACCGTATTCAACGGAGTCGGTGATGATCATCAAAACAACCAGGAAGATCAGTGGTTGTGGCAGCATGAAGATGGCCCCACCAAGGATAACCATTGGTAAGGAGTGACCGGCCAAGGCAAAGAGTACCAGCCCGATCAGCATTACTAAGATGGAGTAGAAGAAGACCCGACGCCGGCTGAACTTCTTAGCCAAGCCAGGGAAGAGGGAAACGGTGATGACCCCGATTAACCCGTTGATCAAAGCGTAGATCGTGTAGGTTGGTGCTTTCCCCATGATGTAGGTGAAGTAGTAGAGTTGGAAGGAATTCATGATTTGAATCCCGGTGGTGTAGAGGACGTAGGTTAAAGCGATCGCCATTAATTGGTCGTTTTTAACTAAGACGCCTAAAACCTTCCCAAAGGAGGTGCTTTCGGTGTTGTTACGAAGTTCGTTCTTCTTTTCGTGGGTGAAGATCCCCACCCCAATTGACGTTACAGCGGCGATGATGGCCACAGTAGCGGCGAAGCCAAACCAACCACGGCCGTCACCGTTTCCGCTGTTAGAGTTAAGGGAGAAGAAGAGCACGAGTGGCATAACAACGACCCCAACCAATTGGCCCCCTAAGGTGGAACCAACCCGGGCGAAGGTAGCCGTCTTTTCACGTTCTGCACTATCAAAGGAGATGGCAGGAATCATGGACCAGAAGGCCACGTCGTTGAAGGAATAGAAGATATCCATCACGATGTAGAGAATGGCAAAGAGTACCAGGTACATCATTGGGTTCTTGTAAGTCAAGCCGCCCAAGTTGGTGAACAAGAGGGCGCTGGCAATGGCAGAGATGATCCCCCACCGACAACCCATGGCTTAAAGTGACCCCACTTGGTGTCGGTCTTGTCGATGATGTTCCCGATGAACGGGTCGATCACTAATTCGGCAATCCGCAGCACCATGATGGTTAAAGTGATAAAGGAAACCATCCGGGCGGCTTCCCCACCGGCGTTGCTGTTAAACAAGTGGCCGGTAACGAACATCATGAAGTAAGTCGAAAGCATCCGTAGAACATATCGTGACCAAAGGCCCCAAACGAATATGCGATCCGGGAACTAAATGTTTTCGCCTTAGTATTTTGAGCATCCATGGCTAACATTTCCTCCTCAGCAGATAAAATATAATTGCTTACGGATATAATGGTAACCGCTTTCATATAAACTTTCAACACTTTTACTAAAAAATTTACCAGAGTTTACTAGTGAAAGGGGACACAATGTTAAGAGGAGTGCGATTCAACCTTCTCGACAGGCCGTATGACTAAGCTAGGGCAAAGGTTGTCGCCCCAGTGGGGTACTATCCCTGTCAAGTTGACACTTATAAAAACGAAAACACAATTTTTTCTTATCCAACCAAATCGTGGTAATATTCCGCCACGGTTTGGTCATTTCTTTAGCGGAAATGAACTGATTCGTGAAGTACATTATTCCAGCACGAACCTGTTCCTGTAACTCTGCTAGAGTTTGCGCCTTTGGACGATGCTCGAGCCAGATGCTTTTAAAATCGGTTATGTCCGTATAATTGGTGTAAATTCTAAATAGGACTTTGTGAAATCTGAAAGGAACTTCATTATGCCAAAGGTTGAATTAAATTTAGAAGATGACGAATTAAAGGAACTATTACTAGGTGATCGGGATAAGGCCATGCAATCAATTATGGCCAAGATCCTTGACGAAATTCTTAAGTCCGAAGCGACTGAGCAGATTAAAGCTAAGGCTTATGAACGTTCGGATGAACGAACCAATTCACGGAATGGTTATCGGGTTCGTCAGCTTACCACCCGCGTAGGGTCTCTAGAACTACACGTTCCTAAACTCCGTCATGGCAATTTTTCAACACAGCTGTTCAAACGCTACCAGCGTAGTGAGCAGGCCTTTGATTTGGCATTAATGGAAATGGTAATCCAAGGTGTTTCAACACGTAAAGTAGCTGAGATTACTAAGAAGTTATGTGGGACAACATTTTCTAAAAGTACGGTCTCGGCTTTATGCAATAATTTGGACGACCAAGTGCTGGATTTTAACCGACGTCCCCTTACGCAAAAGTATGCTTTTGTGTATGCCGATGCAATTTTATTTAAGGTACACCGTGGTCACGTTGTGACAAGTAATAGCTTACTCGTTGCGATTGGAATCGACCCTAGCGGTCGTCGAGAAGTGCTCGGTTTTGATATCGGTGATAGTGAATCAAAAGCTGCATGGATGGACTTCTTTAGTGAACTTAAACAGCGGGGTCTTACCAACGTTGATATGTTTGTTTCAGACGCTCATTGTGGCTTAAAGGATGCAATCACTACGCAATTTCAGGGTAGCCTTTGGCAGAGATGTCAATTTCATTTTAGTAATGACTGTACAAGTATTCTGGCACTCAAGGATCGTAAAGAAGTTGCTAACCGACTCAAAGATTTATTTAATGCTCCAACGTACGACCAAGCGGTTGAACGGCGTGACCAATTGGTTAAAGATTGGCAGACCGAGTTCCCTAAGGTGGTGAAGAAATTAGAAAATAGTTTTGACGAATTAATGGTGATTTACCAGCTCCCAGAGGAGCTAAGGAAGCGTCTCCGGACGAATAATACAATTGAGCGGGTTAATCAAGAAATCCGTCGTCGTGACCGTGTAATCCGGATATTCCCGAATGATCTAAGCGTCTTGCGACTAATGGGAGCACTACTGATTGAACAGAATGAAAAATGGGCTGCTGGTCCACGGTACTTAAACATGACCGTTTACCACGGGATTGAAAAAGATGACAATTCAGAAGAAGCCGGTATGCTTAAGCTTGTGAAATGATAAATTCGCGGAATTTAATTTACACCAACATTTTGGACTTGACCTTAAAATCTGCCCACCAGTGTTCCATTACGGCGTTATCCGCAGGTGTCCCAGGCGCCGATAGGCTATGCTTTACCTTCTCCTGACGGAAAGCTTCGTTGTAATTGGTGGACGTATATGCCGCTCCACGATCCGTATGGATCATTTCTGGAGTGGTTCCACTAGCCTTAGCGGCTTGGTTAAAGACTTTGATTGCGGCTTCACTGGTCTCCGTTGGTGAGATTAACCATGCTGCTGGCCGTTGTCCATATAGATCTAAGATGGCGTGTAGACGGACTTTATTAGCGGTCCCGTAAGTCAGTTCTGTTGTATCTGTTACCCAAACCTGATTCGGCTTTTCTTGCTTAAATTGCCGATTTAGTAGGTTTTCATCTTGATAGGTTTGTTTTGCTCCCTGGCGGTCCTTTTTTGGCTGCCGGTAATCCGCCCGAATTCCATTAATTTTCATAATCCTGCTAACCCGCTTAATCCCCACTCTGTAACTTAATCGGCCCTCTTTATTCAATAGACGAACCATCTTATCGTATCCAACACTATCTTGATGCCGTTTTTCGATTCGCTTGATCCCCTCCAGTACTTCCTGTTCCTGCTGTTCGCGTAGCGATAATCTACGATTTAACCATTTGTAATACGCTTGCCGACTGATTCCCGCAGCTCGGGCCGTTTCACTAACTGTGTACTCGCCACTGCTGGTCATTTCTTGAACCGCTTGATATCATTTGGCCGCTTCACCTCCCGGTTGCTTATTTCGATCAATTTTTTGAGAAGGCAATCTGAACCTCTCTTTCACGTAATTTAGCTTTGAGGCCCCGAATCTCTTTGAGTAACTGTTTCTCACGGTCGGCTGGTTGCCTACCCCTGGTCTTGTCACGCCGGTCCTTTAGGGCCGTCCAATCGTTTGCTTGCTCGTATTTCTGTGTCCAGGCATACGCTCTGGAATAGGTAATATCAAACTTTTGCGCTGCTTGCTTGTAGTCATAATTATGCTTCAAGACCCATTTAACGATTTCGATTTTCTCGTCATACGAGACCTTTCGTCCCATCTTCCGCACCCGCTTTCTTACTGGTTCTTTACCATTACTGAAACTTGAAAGCAGATAATCACCCCAAAGTGCCCCTAATCACGTGGCCCATTTGAAATTTAGGCTCACTAAATTAGTCAGTTTCAAGCGGCTTGAAACTGTTTGGCAACGGATTGTGGTAGGTGCTTAATAAATTGGTTAACAGTCCCCTCGAGGAGGTTCCTTGGGATAATTGGTTCATCTTCCATGAATTCTTGTAAAGTTTTTACGAACCATACCAATACCTCAGTAATGTTCAAATCAGGCATGGCTTCTCCCATAATGTAAAATAGATCGCCAATGGTTCGATCGTCCCGCTCTTGCCTTTCCTGCCACGCTAGGAGGTCATATGTTATCATGACCATGGCAAGGTGACCGCAAAGACCGTCATACTTCTGGACCTGAGTTTGGTCAAAACGTAAGTATTGCTTGGCAGCTTTGAAGTAGGTCTCGATCTGCCAGCGCCGGCCATATAGTTGAATGATTTCATTTGGGCGGAGAGAGGTCTTCGTAGTTGCCAAGACTAAATAGTTGTTGGCATGGTGGCGATTGCTTACGAACACCAACTTTAATTCAACGCCCGATAGACTTTCAACGACACAACTATACTGGTAAGTGGCGCCTTCTTTAGACTTACGCCCTTCTGTCTGGAGTCGCTGGTAGAGCGTCTTAACGGAATACAGGCGCTTACGATAGCGATAGTAAACCTTCTTGGAACGCTTTAGCATTCCAACCCCATCAAGGCCGAGCTGGTTGATCAGGTCAAACATTTTAGGTGAACTATACCAGCTATCAAAGAGAACATATTGAGCTGGAACACCATTCTGAAGGGCTTGGGAAACCAGATCAACGGCGGCTTCATTCATCTTAGTTCGTGCTTGGTTTCGACGTTGACCAGCTAAGGTCCGCTGATCGTTCTTCAGGCAAGGTCCCAATTGATTCTCCGCTTTTCCACTCGACATTAAAGCGAAATTAACCGGGAGAAAGGTGTTGGCGTCACTCCAGCCCAGGGTGAGAGCCCGGTAGCCACGGACGTATACCCCTTTATCGTGGTCGTAAACTCGAGCGAGTAGCTCAGTCTTCTTGGCATAAGGACGGGCAAAGAGACTGTCATTAATGATTAGTGCTAGTCGGCGGCGGGAATCGATAAAGGGGCGAAGGGCCTTGATTACTTAGCTCGTTAAGAGGCAGGTTAACTTTTGCCAATTGGTTCGGCCATCATTCAGAAAATTACGGACCGTCCGGGTGGTGAAATTAGCGTCTGATTGCGCACGGTAAAGTGGTTTACGGGCAAAGATGGTCGTCATTAACCACTTAATCATCATCAACGGGCTGATTGGCGTGTGTCGTTTAAAGTTAATTTGATGAATAATTTTACCTAGACCAATCTGCTTAAAGAAGGTCCGGATTAAGAATTGAGCCTCGTCATTCGATTGCGATTGCTTTATACTGTTCATAGCGCAAGAACTCCTTTACTTTGGTTTTGATCAGTTAAAGTATAACGTAGGAGAGCTTGCGTTTTTCTATTTTTAGAGTGGAAAAGCGCAGAATGACGGGTTAAGCCCGCTATTCTGCGCTTTCAAGTTTCAGACCATTATTGTAAAGGATGACCCAGTTACGAAGTTGGGATAATCCACGGATATCATACTTTAATAGGATTTCTTTGGTAGGAAGACGGTGATTTCGATAATCACGGACGGCACGAAGCTTAAGCTTCTTAGGGTACCGGCGATTGTGTACTGGGCGCTCTAAATTAGCCAATCCGCCAGTTAGATGCTGCTGGATCCAACGCTTTAAACTCCCTGCACCTACATTGTGATAATCAGCGAAAACCTTGAGTGACTCGTTAACGTTTTGAAATTGACTTAATAAGCGAAGCTTAGTAGTCGTTGAATAGGTGATTTTCATAAAAATAGCCTCAAAAGTTATCACTTTTTATTTCTTAAAGTGACAACTTTTTAAGGCTATTGTACGGTGTTTTAAACTTGACCATTTTTTGAAGATTGAACGTTAATTGTAGCTGTCGTTTTTAAGTGCATGTCAGGGTCATCTCCAGAATGTTAAAATTAGGGCTTGTCAACGTGTTAAAGTTGGTAGCCCCTTTTCCAACATTGGCACAAGTGCCAATGTTTCGGACTCTGCGAGGCTAAAACCCTTAAAAGCCTTGCTATGTGGGTGTTCGTTGCGGTTACTATATCACGGTTATTTCATAACCACAATATAGCCAACGATTGACAAAATGAATTTTGTCGCACCCTAGTTGTTGATTCATCAACAACTTGATAAGTCGTGCGGATTAGTGATTTAAAATAAACTTTCTACAATAGGCCATTTTAAGTTTACCAATACCATAATCAGCCGGGTATAAGAACGATTCAGTAATCGGATTCATCAGTCGCGGTTGATTAGCTTTAATAAGATCTAATACAGTACTACCCCACTTATCAACGGCTTGTCGATTAGTAACATCAGGACAAGATACAGAACCCAGATACAGATGCGCATGCGTCAGATCATACTGATTGAACAGAATGAAAAATGGGCTGCTGGTCCACGGTACTTAAACATGACCGTTTACCACGGGATTGAAAAAGATGACAATTCAGAAGAAGCCGGTATGCTTAAGCTTGTGAAATGATAAATTCGCGGAATTTAATTTACACCAACATTTTGGACTTGACCGACAAAAAGAGGAGAAAGATCAGCTGGTAGTCTGGTCTTTCTCCTCTTTCTCCTCTTTATGATCATCATGTTAATTACTTATCTGGTTGCTCAGTTAATTTCGCCAATTTTGATGCAGCCTAATGTCATATTGCCTGGTAATTGGCATTAACACCGCGACTACCCCGCAAATGGCAGCACCGATTCCTGCAATCACAAATAGGCGTTCAATGCCAATCACATCAGCTAGGGGACCGGCAAAAATTAAGCCAATTGGTCCAGCTAGATTCAACAAAGAATTCAAAACGCCTAGAATCCGCCCTAACTCTTCTGCTGGATAACTTTGTTGAATCATTGCCATTAAAAGCGTTGTAAAAAATGGGGTCGCAATTCCTTCAATGATGTTTAAAGCTGCGAACCATGTTCGGGCCGATCGGCCCTGTGCAAAGCGATAGGAAGCAACAGTTTTTTTAAAAGCCTTTCTAATAGCGAATCAGCTGTCGGGTCCGGTTTATCTCGCCACATATCGTAATAGCAGTAGACAGTGTGCCATTCCGGGAAATCGTGCGGTAATTCACGCCATTGACACCCTGTAGTAAGCGAGTAAAGGATGGCATTGAATACGTCATAAAGATCATAACGACACGGTCTTGTATGCTTGCGGAAGTTTTCTAAATCAGGTTGTATTAACGCAAATTGCGCTCGAGAAATATTGCTTGGATAATCTGGCATGACAAACTCCTCAGTCCGTTTTCCACAATTCTACCAGATTCAGCAGATACTAGACGGGTTCTAAGAGGCATTTCACCATACTAACAAGAAAACCAAAAATTCCCAGATCATTAATTTAATATATCGTATCAAACCACGCCTGGAATATTATCTAGGCGTTTTTTTAGTGTCATGGTATTTTCTGGCAGAAAGGTTGCATTATTGTGACTACAGTTGTAAACTAATAAGCGTTAAGAGACTACAAATGTAAACTTATAATTCAATTAATGGAGGAAGCCAATTGAAGGATCCAAAGAATGTAACCATCACCGATTCTGAATGGATGGTTATGAGAGCAATTTGGACAATGGGACATGCGACTAGTCGTGAACTAATCGATGCTATGAACGAATTAGAAGGCTGGTCAGCTTCAACAACCAAAACGCTACTTCACAGGTTGATTCAAAACAGGCGGTTGCGCAGCATGGCGGCAGTCGACCATTCACGTATAAGCCGGTTGTTGGCGAGAAGGAATCAATGGCGGCAGCGGCAGATGATTTGTTTGACCATATGTGTGCGATGCGGGCTGGTTCAACAATTGCCGGCGTTATTCAGTCAAGGGAACTCTCACGGGCGGATATTGCGAACTTACAGGCGATTCTAGCTGAAAAGGCCAAAACAGCGCCCGAGGAAGTTCAGTGTAACTGCTTGCCGGGTGATCAAACGTGTTAAGACTGTGGTGTTCTGTTTACTTTTAGGATTGCTGCACAAAAATCCAGAATCTGGGATTTCTGATGGCGGAAACTTATGAATTTTTGTCATAATTCTCATTCATATAGTGGCATGGTGCTCCGCAAAGCAGAAGCCTAAATATAAGAACCTGGTGGAAAAATCCCGAGCCCGGGGATTTCCACACAAGGAACTTATATTCCGGCTTCTAACCGCTTTGCTACGTACACTTATTTTTAGGGGGTCGATAATCATGGCAAATAAAGAGGACCATATGAACATGAAAAACATGAGTGCTAAGAATATGGAAAATAATGAATCAAATATGAGTCATATGGATCATGATGACATGAAAATGGATCACGATAAGACCGAAACGCATCATAATCAAATGAACATGGACCATGATATGGCCGAAATGGATCATGGTCAAATGAATATGGATCACAGCCAAATGAACATGAATCACGAAACTATGAATATGAGTGGGATGAATCACGGTGATATGGATATGGCTGGGACCGACATGATGATGCACGGTGGCTCAATGATGCATATGGGGAATTTGAAAGTTAAATTTTGGGTCTCCGTTGTCTTAGCGATTCCAGTTTTACTGTTAGCACCAATCATGGGTTTAAACGTTTCCATCCTTAGTTTCAGTTCACCGCTAATTGTTGGCATTATCATCGTTTTGTTTGATACAGCACTTTACTTTTTATGGCGGAATGCCATTTTTAAAGGGGGCTAAAGCGGAAATTCAGGATAAATCTCCTGAAATGATGACGCTAGTAACCCTTGGAATTTCCGTTTCGTATTTCTTCAGTTTGTACGCATTTATTGCCAACAACTTCTTGAACCCGGCAAATCATGTAATGGATTTTTCGTTCGAACTTGCAACCCTGATTTTAATTATGCTTCTAGGACACTGGATTGAAATGAATGCATTGATGGGGGCTGGGGATGCCTTACAAAAGATGGCGGCCCTGTTGCCTAAGACGGCCCATCTAGTTACAGATAATGGTGAAACAAAAGAAGTGCCAGTATCTGATTTAAAAGTTGGTCAAACTTTCCAAGTGCGTTCAGGTGAGAGTATTCCAGCCGATGGTGTTATTACGGCTGGGGAGTCGACCGTGAATGAAGCACTGGTAACCGGTGAATCTGCTGCCGTTATCAAGAACGTTGGCGATAAGGTCATTGGTGGTGCAATTAACAATAACGGGACGCTAACGGTTAAAATTAGTGGTACTGGTGACTCCGGCTATCTTTCTCAAGTAATGAAAATGGTTCAAAATGCCCAGCAAGCTAAATCTAAAGCAGAAGATAAAGCTGATTTAGTTGCCAAGTATCTATTTTACGCGGCATTGGGTGTTGGGATTATTGCTTTCTTTGCCTGGTTACCCCAGGGATTGGCGACTGCAATGACGATCATGGTGACCGTCTTCGTGATTGCTTGCCCGCATGCATTAGGATTAGCGATTCCATTAGTGGTTTCTCGTTCTACTACGATTGGCGCTCAAAATGGGCTATTAGTTCGAAATCGCCAAGCCATTGAAGCAAGTCAACATGTTAGCCACGTTCTCTTGGATAAAACTGGCACGTTAACAGAAGGTAAATTTACGGTGAATGCATTGATTCCAAATGATGGGATTGACGAAACAACGTTATTAAGCCGACTGGCCGCCCTTGAAAATAATTCGACTCATCCGCTGGCCCAAGCAATCATTACTGAAGCCCAAGCGAAGGGCATTGAAGTCGTTGCGGCTGAAAAGTCTCAAAATATTCCGGGCGTTGGTATTTCCGGTAATGTTGATGGCACTGACTATACGATTGTTAATGGTAACTATTTAACGAAGCAAGGGATCAGGTTTGACGAGGCCGCTGCTGATAAATGGGCTGCTAAGGGTAATTCCGTCAGCTTCCTATTGCAGGGCACCCAAGTTCAAGGAATGGTTGCTGAAGGCGACACCATCAAAGCGGGTGCTAAGGAATTAATTAGTGGTCTTCAGAGGCGAGGAATTACCCCGTAATGCTCACTGGCGATAATCCAAAAGCCGCGGAACACGTTGCTAACTTACTAGGATTGACTGAATTCCATGCAGGCCTATTACCAGATGATAAGCAAAAGATTATTGCTGATTATCAAGCAAAGGGCAATCACGTCATCATGGTTGGTGACGGCGTAAATGACGCACCAAGTCTTGCCGCGGCCGATATTGAATTGCAATTGGCGCCGGAACCGATGTTGCCATTGATTCCGCTGATGTTGTGTTGGTTAAATCAGAACCCAGCGATATTTTACATTTTCTTGATTTGGCTAAAATCACAAATCGGAAAATGGTTCAAAATCTCTGGTGGGAGCAGGCTACAATATTGTCGCAATTCCACTCGCTGCCGGTGTGTTGTCATTTATTGGAATCATTCTAGACCCAGCCGTTGGTGCTGCGGTCATGGCGATGTCGACAATTATCGTGGCAATTAATGCGATGGGATTGACTGGTGAAAAGATTAAAACGTGTAATTAAGTGATGACAAAAAACTTATTATAGAAACAAAGCAAAAGGAAGTGGAAATATGTCACAATGGATTCTGATAGCCCTTTTTCTTCTAGCACACCCCCTCATGATGCTATTTATGCACAAGGGTATGCACGGTGGCTCTGGTAGTATGGGCGGCTGTGGAAACAACACTCAACAAAATTCCAATAATACTGAAAAGCCACGTAAAAAAAGTCAATTAACTTGGGGGGTATATATTATATGAAAATATTAACTGGTAGTCGCGGTGATGAGGTCCATGAACACCTTTACGAAAATGGTCAAAGACAGGTTGGTCATCGTATACTAAAAGAAAAATACAGTGACAAACAACGGAGAATTTCACCCTGTACCTGGAAATATAGTTCTCATTCCCTTAAAAGGGACGGTGAAACTGACCACACCAGATCAAGAATGTACAATCAAAAATGGTCAACTTGCAATACTTGGACCAACTGATAGTTTTTACTTAACTGCAATTGATGATGTTGAATTTGTCGGTGTTGTTGATATTAAATAGCTCAAAAAAGAGTGTCACATGGCACTCTTTTTATATATGCTGGCTTCTCCATATTGGATTACCATAGTGGTAATTCGTTGACAGGATTTTTTGGTTTTGAGGGCACAAAAAAAGGCCCCACCAGCCTTAAAATTCTGATCATTAACTACCACGCAAATTCCAGAAAGTAAGAGGTGTGACCTTATGACTGATTATATTAAAAATATCCTTCAAATTAAAGACCCCAATCTTCATTTCACAGACGTTGTCTTTGAAAATAATGACGGATGGGAGACGCAGGTCTTCATTGGGACGGTCTCGCTTAAATTGGATCGGTGCCCACATTGCGGCTTTGCGGATACCTTCATTAAGAATGGCCATTCTTACCAAACCATTAAGTACCTCTCAATTAACGAAAGTTGTCCCACTATGTTGCGGATCGGTAAGCAACGCCTGAGATGTAAGAATTGCCAAGATTCGTTCATGGCGAAAACCAACGTCGTTGATAAATACTGTTCCATTGCCAAAGCAGTTAAACACAAGGTACTTACGATGTTTGAAGGTAATGTCTCTCAAAAGGACGTGTCTAAGTTTACCGGTGTGTCACCTAGTACCATTGGCCGACTCCTAGACAGTGATCAAGCGCTCCTTCGCTTTAATAGTCGCACTTTACCCACTAATATTGCCATTGATGAGTTCCGTGGTCCGCAGGGGAAGTATTGCTTCATTATCGTTGATAATGATACCTCACAAATCTACCAAATTCTCCCTGATTGGCTTAAGAGTAGTATTACGCATTACTTTGATCGATTCTCGCTAAAAAAGAGCGCAAACGAGTCAAATCAGTCTCGACAGACTTAAACAGTTACTATCAAGGCCTTGTACGCCGCTACTTCCCAAACGCAAAGCTGGTTGTGGATCGATTCCACATCGTTTCAATGCTTACGCGGGCGTTTAACCAAGTCCGGGTCGCAGTAATGAAGTAATTCGACCCTAATACGCGTGAGTATCGGGCATTGAAGAATTCGTGGCGACTGTACTTACTTAAAAGCACATCGCTTAACTACACTAAGGAGTACTATGATCGCCACTTACGACAAAAAGGTAACGATGGCCGAACGGGTGGGAATTGGCCTGGACCTTGATCCCCAGTTAGCGGCCGGTTATGAACTCTTACAGGGCGCCATGACCGCTCTTGAAGAGCACGATGTTGACCATAATGGACCTCTTGTTTACCAAATGGGACGTGCCGGCACCGTTCCAAACGGTTCTTAAGACCCTCCGTAAGAACAGCGAAGGAGTGTACAACGCAACCGTATTACCGTACTCCAACGGTCGGGTTGGGGATCAACCGCATGGTTAATCAACGGACGGCATGATCAACTTTGGTCATTTCATCGCCCGGAATTTCAACGGACGGCATACCGGCCGCCGCCTAAAATGACCCATCAACAGGATTTGACAAAGAGCCAAAAAACTCTCTAAGCAAATAGAGAGAGTTGATTTTTATTGGAGAAAAAATGTACTTAAGTCAGAGCTGCCGGCTTAGAAGAAGAATGGCATCAGCGCGGTTCGCTGCGAAGAATGGGCGGCAGCTGTAGCTGCGGTAACTGTAGTAGTGAACCCGGATAATTACAACCACAACGTAACGCTGGCAAGTTGGAGTAGTTGGCTTGCTTGGTTCAGTTGGAGCCGTTGGCGCAGTTGGGGCAGTGCCGGCAGTACCGGCAGTGCCTGCGGTTGGTGCAGTGGCTGCAGTTTCAGCCAGATCGCTAGCTAACTTCTCTGAAGTTGCCGCGGTTTTCAGCCGCTTGCCGTGTCAGAACTAGTTCTAGTAGTCTGTTCAGTTGCAGTTTGCGTGTTTTACACTTGCACGGCAGTCGTGTTAGCCGCGTCGTTTACATCATCAGCCTTAACGCTAACGCTGCTGCCAAAGGCAAAGAACATCCTAACGCTGCTGCCAAAGGCAAAGAACATCCCTAAAGTGGCACTAGCCACTATTAAAGTTGACTTCCATTTTTCATGAGACTTTCCTCCCGATTTTTCTCTTAATTCCATGTGTCGTCTTAACCCAGTTAGTCCGCCCGCTAATTTTTTACAAAAAGCGATCACGATCGCCGGGTAAAGCAAGTAATTGTAAATAGCAAAAAGTTATCACGGTCCAAACCAGCAAGCCATATTGCCTGGTATGACTTGCCCGCTGGTACTGCACGATGATGTAGGCGTTAAAGGGCAAATTAATCCCCACCATCACCGCTAAGAGCGGCCAGTAGTCATCGAAATTGCCCAAGGTGAAGACGAAGACAGCCAGGCTGGCGATACCCGTAAATAGCGTGACAAAAGGTATCAGCATGTAAAAGTCATCTCCGCCTTAGCTGGCAAATTGATAAAAGGACTCCGCAGTACCCGGCTCCAGTAGCCAAATAGGCAGTCAAGCCCCCCCTTGCGTCCATCTGGCCCGCTGCTTAATAAAGGGACGGAGTTTGTCGATGGCCTCTTGATAAACTACCGCATCCCCGGCATACAAAGTCTTCTTCCCCTCCATTAAAAGCGGGTACTGAACTCAAAGTCTTCCAGCAAGGCGTTGCCCCATGGCCGCTGAGCCGTCACCGAGGAAACCCGGATAAACTGGCCATTGCCGGAAGCCGCCGCGTTGCCTAAGCGGTTTCTGGTGTTCTGAATCAAGTCGTTGATGACCGTGAACTCAATGTCCTGCATGATCTGCAGCCAGTTTCTGGTCTCCAGCATCCCCACCCTGGTCTGGAGTAGGTCCAGTTTTTCATCCTGGGCAAAATACTGGATAACCTTCTGGTAGCTTTCTTCCGCCATGTAGGCATCCGCGTCCAAAACGCCGCAGATCAAATGATCCCGGTCCCTGCTGTCCAGAATAACTTGCTGGTAGGCCCAGTTAAGAGCATTGCCCTTGCCTGTCTGGGCCTGGGGCAGCTGCCTTTGCAGTAGCTGAATCCTGCCGCCAGCCTGCTTGCTAAAAATTTTTGACCAGCAAGGCCGTGTCGTCACTGGACGCGTCATCGATGATAACCATTTTTACATTGGGCAAATCCGCTGTTTCCCTTAAAAACAGGCGCATAGTCTGCTCGATGATGCCTTCTTCATTCATGGCCGGAACCAGCAGGATCAACTGGTAGCCCTTGGCTAACAGGGGCTCAAGCTCAATTGACTTGCCGTTTTGCCCGGCGGCCAGAAGCAAGAAGACCCAGAGCAGATAAATGATTACGCCCGTAAGTGATATTTCAAAAATTGTCTGGTTGATAAATCAAAACCCCTTTGAAGTAATGGGGGCTAATTAACCTTATAAGCCTTGGCTGCAGTCGCTGCCGTAGCCGCGGTTGCTGCAGTCGCTGCCTTTTTCAGCCGTTGCGGCAGTGGCCGCGGTTGCGGCAGTTGCTGCAAGAGTCCCGTAGCCTGGGATGCCCGGCTTGCCTGGAATGCCCGGCTTGCCCGGTACGCTTGGAATGCCTGGAACTCCTGGCTTGCTTGGGATACCTGGGATTACTCCCCAGCCTTCACCAAGGGCGCCGTCCCCTGCTGCCTTTTCAGCAGTCGCCGCGGTGGTTGCTACACCAGCAGTTTGGGCAGTTTGGGTAGTTTGGGCAGTTTGGGCAGTTTGCGCTACAGCTGCCGGGGTCAATGCGTCCCCCATAGCGCTTGGCAGGCCTGTTTGTGATAAAGCAAGCAGTGATGCTGGAAGGATAGCCAGCTTAACAATCTTTTTGATGTTCATGTTTTTCCCTCTCTATCTCATCTCTATTAAGTAATAACTCTATGCTTACTAAGTATATTATAATACTTTGCCGATTATTAGTTCTTACTTATATGTTTTTTGGAAGCCTAGTTATGGCATTCTGGCGACAAATATCTGGTAATATTGTTTGGATAAAGACGTCTAGAAAAATTGATTAAAAACGGAAATCACAATAAATGAATAAATAGGAGTTAGAGTTTGAAAAAGGTTAAAGTTATGACGGTGTTTGGGACCCGCCCAGAGGCTATTAAAATGGCACCAGTTATTCTAGAGTTAAAGAAGCGTAGCCGTCAATTTGATGAAGTTACGGTTGTAACTGGGCAGCATCGGGAAATGTTGGATCAGGTTTTATCTGTTTTTCACATTGAACCAAAATATAATTTGAATGTTATGGAGTCGAAGCAAACCTTATCAAGTCTTACCAGTAAAGTTTTACTAAGACTTGGAAAGATTATTGAAAAAGAGAAGCCCTATATTGTGCTAGTCCACGGCGACACAACGACCACTTTTGCGGCTGGAGTTGCGGCTTTTTATCAGCAAACTAAGGTCGGGCACGTTGAAGCGGGGCTGCGAACTTGGAATAAATATAGTCCTTATCCTGAGGAGATGAATCGACAGTTAACGGATGTGTTGAGTGATCTATATTTTGCCCCAACGGAACAAAGTCGCACTAATCTTTTGCATGAAAATCATCCTAAAGAGCAAATTTTTGTAACCGGAAATACAGCGATTGATGCCCTTAATCAAACTGTTCGGCAAGACTACCAACATCCAGTGCTTAATCTTATAGATACAGGGAAAAAAATGATCTTGGTAACGATGCACCGTCGTGAAAATCAAGGCGCCCCTATGCGGCGCGTTTTTAAGGTTATGAGGGAGATCGTTGAGACGCATCCTGATATTGAAATTGTTTTCCCTGTTCATTTAAATCCAAATGTTCAAGAAGCTGCCAATTCGATTTTGGGTAGTCATGAACGAATTCACTTAATTGCTCCGCTTGATGTTGTTGATTTTCATAATTTGGCTGCTCACAGCTATTTCATTATGACTGATTCAGGTGGAGTGCAAGAAGAAGCGCCATCATTAGGAAAGCCTGTTTTAGTGTTACGTGATACTACGGAGCGTCCAGAGGGGGTGCGAGCAGGCACGTTGAAACTTGTTGGGACTGATCCGAACACTGTTAAGACAGCAATGTTGCAATTGATGGATGATAATGTAGAATACCAGCGAATGGCTATGGCTGAAAATCCATATGGAGATGGTCATGCTTCTCAACGGATCGCAGATATAATTTTGAATGATTTCATTAAGGGCTGATTTGTATATACATCTGGTAACAGCTGTGATACTACCATTTGATTAATGAGGCAGAGGCAACACCAGCAAATACTTGAATGATAGGCACAACAGGAACGTGAACGTCGTCGTAAGCGAGAACGTGTGCGCCAACAACAAAGACAAAAGCAACTTGATGTAAATAGTATGAAGCCTTCTCAAGGATATAATCTGAATGATACTATTATCCATAAGCAAGAAAAGATTGATGATGGTCCTGACTTTTAATTTGATTTGATTATAAGGACATACATTATTACTACATTATTATTACATTAAGGGCTCTACGAATCCTATTAATTCAACGATTGTAAAGCCCTTAAATACGTTTTAGTACGTTATAAATACCGTTTTAGTACGTTATAAATACCTAGTTTGCTTAAAAACTGAATTTATGATATATTTTAAATATTGATATTATTGGAGAAATCAAAATGGCATTTATTGAAAATCAAAAAAATGGATAAAGCCATTAATAACTTATTGAGTCGACAGAATTACTTAGTCACTCAAGCCAATGACTTAGCTAAGTCGTTTGGAAATTTAACAACATTTGAACATAAGGTTTTGGATTATTGCTTTAGTTTTGTGAAAGCAGAAGATACACAAGACCAGAAATATGTGGTACAGATGCTCGACATTATAAGACATTTAGGCTTAAATAAGTCTGGCAAAAATTATCAACGGGTTGGCGAAGCCTTTCGAGCTTTAAACACCAAAACCGCTATTTATATGCGTACGTACAAAAATGGTAAAAATGGCATTATCATGACTTCTCTTTTCGATTATATTGAAATTGTTGAAGATGGTAAGATTGAATTCCAATTCAGCCAAAAGGTTGCCCCTTATGTCTTTGAATTGAAGCAAAACTTTTATTCATTTAAGCTTTCAGAGCTTGCAAATGTTCGTTCTAAATATGCGCTAACGCTACTTAAATTATGGAATGCAAATTCGTTTGGAAAGTTGAATCAGGCTACAATTAAAGGTTCATTAATGGATTGGGAAACGTGGTTTTTAGGGACAGACGAGGACGGAAAACCAAAAAATGGAGTGCTGGACGGTTTAAACAAAGAGTACTAACAGTCAGCATTAATGGATTAGCCAAACTTTATCCCAAGACCTCTTTTGTTATTACAACGCAAAAAAGAAGGTAGAAAGGTTACAGGATACCAGCTTGATATAACACCCATAAACACAATGCTAGACATTTAAAAAAGGCACCTACATATGGTGCCTTTTTATTGACCGAATAGTCGTCTCCAGAACCCCTTAGGAGCTTCTTTAAGCTCTTCTTTGACATTACCATAACTAGTACCTTTAACATCTCTATCGGAGCTCTCTGCATCATATACAACATTTTCTTTTGGCTGTGGTAATGCCTCTAATTCTTTCTGCAATCCAAGCTGTAATTGATGGCTTTCTCGTAATCGACTATTAAGTTCATCAATTTGAGTATCTTTTGCGCTTAAGGCTTTATCATTCCTGCTTTTCTCTTCAGATAATTCTTCTTGAAGTGTGATTTGAGTGATTTGACTTGTTGCTGCAACGTTTCAATCAACAAGTCATTTGATGGTTTGCTTGTCTTTGCCTTGGTATCACCCTTTTTAAAGTGATTCTTTAGTTGTTGTGTTTGAGGTGTCGGTTGTTTCACCATCTACTAATTGTTTATCAGGACCCGGAAGCATTTTTAATTTTTCCTGTAATCCCAATTGTAATTGATGGGATTCACGCAAACGATTATTTAGTTCATCTATTTGTTTATCTTTAGCATCTAGGGCCTTATCATTTCTGCACTATATAGACTGAATCCCTGGAAAGAGGCTACTGCTTGGCATATTCTCAGACGGCTCTCTGACAATAAATGGCAAAATTATGGTGAAAGCAGAGCCAACCGAATGAGGATAAAGACCCTTCTGGAAAGTTGCCCTAGCTTACCAACATATGAAGAAGTGATGGCCAGTAATGGATACGTTGATGATAGAATCATTGACCCCTTCTTAAAAGCAGTAGAACGCTTATCAGAAGCATTTGACTATACATTTATGGATAGTAAAGGCCAACCATTCGACTACATCAAAGGGGGTTTCCTACAATGAATTTATTGGGGCATCATTAGTAATTAAGCAATGGTTTGATTATCCAGACAGGTACGTCAAAGAGCTTGCCAACAAAATAAAAAAATACCGCAAAAAGAAATAATTGCAAAGTCACTCTCTACTGAGTGGATTTTTTTGTTACGGCTAAAACCTGACATCAAAACCTAATGGCAAGGAAACAGGTACCTCTGAAAACCTCAGTTCGTTTTAGCTCAAAATGCTAGGAAATGCTAGGGTCAAACGGTACCTAAACTACCATTCTGGCACCTTAGACCAGTACTTTTTAGGGTAATGATTTTCCCAACTTGTGGGGAATAAACGATAATACTACCTACGAAAACCTACGGTAAAAGCCTATATTGACGCTAAAACAACAAAAACATCCCCGCCCCTAGTATCGCCTCAATAAGAGCGCACACATTTCAATCGTCTTGCATGCAAGCGGTAATTTTAATTTTTTACCCCAGGGGGCTATATATCATATATTATCTATCAAATAATATGTAACACTTACAGCGCCAACGGATATAGCGATAATTTACTTTAACAAACCAGTGTCAATAACACTCAATTGATGCCCTTTTTAGAGGGGGGCGGACTGCGCTACATGTATCCTATCCCTGTGCTAGTGATTTTTGAGTCCTACTCCCACAAGGCTTAGTCACCTACTTCTTTTTAATTTCAGAAGTAGCTAATTGCTGCTGACGCTGGCGTAGCTGTTGACAACGACGTAGCCGCTTTCGTTGTAACTCCTGTTGAACTTCCCGGGTCAGATACTTAACAGTTATTGAACTGCTCTTAGTATCGTGGTTTAATAGTAGTTGAAGATGGGTCAGAAAGTGGGGTCAAAAAATGTGACTGTATATGGATATGCCAGGGTATCAACTCAAGGACAAGATTTAAAAGACCAGGTTGAGCAACTTATTAAAAATGGGGTGGAACCTGATAATATCTTTCAAGAAAAGTTCACTGGAACCACCTCAAAACGTCCTCAATTTGAAGCCTTACAATCTAAACTTGCAGGTGGTGATGAATTAATTGTTGCTAAACTTGACCGCCTGGGCCGAAAGACTAGTGATGTTATTAGTTTCTTGGATAAGTGTTCCAACGAGAATATAACAGTTAATGTGTTAAATATGGGAAGATTAGATAACTCCCCTGGTGGACGATTAATGCGTAATGTTATTAGTAGCTTTGCCGAATATGAGCGCGACATGATTGTTTCTCGCACCCAGGAAGGCAAAGCATATGCTAAGCAACATAACCCTCACTACCGTGAAGGTCGACCTAAGCGACGCATTACTGACCGATATCAGGCTATCTACGAATACTCACTCAAACATTCCATAAAGGAAACGGCCTTGGCTACGGGGGTTAGTGAAAGTACAGTGAAGCGAATTAGAAGGCAGATAAGATATTCATAATAATATTTAAAACTGGTTAGTCGGAAGCACGCGCCTACCAATTTTACCGTTAACCACCAATGAACAAAGTCAACTACTCAACAGCTTAAAATAATGCAGAACGGTTGGTAGTACCTGGCAAAAGCGCGTATACTGAAACTAAAATAATTAGGAAAGTGGTGACCATGATGTGCGGTTGGGCTTTTACTGGCGGTATGCCCTTTATGTGGATGGGTGGCGGCTTGGGCATTATCAGCTTACTGATTCTGTTAGCCGTTGGTGCTTACTTTTTAGGGACACGTTCACGCCATCACGATTAAAGTTCTCATTGGGATAATCAAAAAAAGACTTTCAAGGCACGGCTTGATAAAGTGAACCCTTAAAATTGGACAACTTTATTAAGCTGCTTTCTGGACGGTAAGTTCCCGGTATTTTACCGGGGACTTGCCGTCCAGTTTTGTTTTGATGCGCCGATGATTGTAGAAGTCTATCCATTCGTTCATAGCTTCGATAAGCGCTGTTTTGGTCTCAAAATGTTCATCCATAACCTCGACTTTCATAATGTGAAAAAACGACTCCATGGCGGCGTTGTCGAGACAAGTGGCTTTACGTGACATACTCTGAAATACATGGTGCTCTTTAAGCGTGTTTTGCCAGTGGCGATGCTGATACTGAAACCCTTGGTCAGTATGGACAGTCGTCCGATAATCTAACACCGGTATTCGATTTAGGGCTTCTTGCAAAGGTTTTAAAGCGAATTCAACGGTCGGGTGGTCCCCTGTCAATAAAATAGACAATTTAAATAGAGACTTTTTTGTCCTATGCCACGACTAAATTTTGAATTTGAGTTTGATACTCATCTTCAAGTTGCTTTGGTGATTTGAATCCACAGTGACTGTGAAGGCTCTGGTGCAAAGTTTGCCTGGCAACTTCATTCTAGTATACTGAGTGACAAGAAACGAGGGATTGTGCGCATGAATTACTTTTAAAGGACGCCACTTTCAACAGGATATCATTATAGTAGCCGTTGGCTACTATTTTAGGTTCAGTCTCAGCTACCGTGACATCGTTGAATTGCTTCGGGATCGGGGTATCACTGTTCATCACACCACGGTCATGCGTTGGGTTCATCACTATGGCCCCATCTTTAAGGCTCTATGGCGCCAACATCAAACCTCCCATACCAAAAGTTGGAGGATAGACGAGACTTACATTAACGTCAAAGGTCATTGGACTTATCTGTATCGTGCAATTGATAGCAACGGTCTGACGCTCGACTTCGAACTGCGAAAGCATCGTGATTATGCGGCAGCCTATCACTTTTTGAACGGCTTTTGACGACCAATGGTCGTCCTGATCGCTTAGTCACCGATCAATATCGAGCAACACTTAAGGCAGTGAAGCACCTGATGAAACAAGACTACTTGAGCAAATCAGCACACCAATGTTCCAAGTATCGAAACAATTTAATCGAACAAGATCATCGATTCATTAAACGTCATCGTGTCCGCTCAGCAAGCTTTCAAAGCATTCGAACCGCTAGTGCAACACTCAGCGGCATTGAAGTCATCCATGCATTACGCAAGAAAACCCGACGAGAGCTAAGCCTCATCGGGTTTTCAGCCGTGGACGAATTAAAAGCGATGGTGCCAGCATAACCTACAAACCCTATCAACAACTAGGTAAAAGGCACACTCTCAGACTATTTGCACCAGAGTCCTAAGTTTGTATGCTACATACTAATTGGTTTTATTTTTCTAATTCATTAACATGAGTTAAGACTCGTTCGAGAATACTAAAAACATGAAGGTCATCTAAACTGTAAAGCATACTTTTTCCTTCTCTTCTTGATTTCACTAAGCGTGCGTCTTTCAACGTTTTTAATTGATGAGAAATAGCGGACTGTTCCATGTCCAGAGAAATAGCGATATTTCCAACACTACACTCTTTTTTCTGTAAAAGAAAGAGAACCGACAATCGTGTAGGATCACTAATCACCTTAAATAGTTTGCTTATTGACAGAATAGATCCTTTATCGATTGGAGAAGTTGTTTTTATATCCATAGTGTTTTTATTCCTTTCATATGACCTTTCGTTCATATCTATATTACCATATGAGCGAAACAATGCTAATCTTTTGTTTATAAAAGAGAAGTGGCGTTCTCTTTATCTTGACAAAATTTATATAGCGATATAAAATGAGTATACAAACATATGATTAATTAGTCATATGTAAAGTGGATTCATTACGATTTACTTTTGGAATAAACGAAAGGAGTCAGAAATAGCAGAAATTTATGTGATTCAAGAAGTAAATGATGGAAAACAAAGGAATTATAAATTATATAGGGAGGCAATAGAAGTGAAAACTATCCAAGAACAACAGTCTCAAGAAAAGCATAATCATAATCACAACCACGATCACGACCATGATCATGGGAAAATGCCAGTCGTTTTGTACTTTGTTGGTTTAGCATTAGCAGTGATTGCTCTATTTTTGAATGAAGATTATCAGTTGGTACAAAATGTTTTGTTCTCAATCGCTACAATCAGTGCCGGGTATCACGTTATTCTTCTTGAAGGCCTTGGAGAAACAATTGAGAATTCAAAAGCACAAAAAAAGTTCATACCTAATTCTCATATTTTAATGGGATTAGCGGCAATTGGAGCTTCTTTGATGGGGAATTTTTGGGAAGGAACATTATTGATTCTTATTTTTTCTGGCGCAAATTTTTTGGAAGATTATGCAGAAGGAAGAAGCAAACGAGAAATAACGAAATTACTCGAAATGAATCCAACGACTGCCCGGTTAATCCTGCCTGATGGTAGTACAAAAAATGTGGATGTCAGTGAATTAAAAGTGGGAGATCAACTTCAAGTGTTGAATGGCGATCAAGTACCTATTGATGGCGTCATTTTGTCTGGATCTACATCCATTGATGAGTCGTCTATTAATGGAGAAAGTATCCCGAAAGAGAAATCCAAAGGAGATGTCGTCTTCGGGAGTACAATCAATGGAACAGGTACCTTCACGATGAAAGTCACCAAAGAAAACAAAGATACAGTATTTTCAAAAAATTTTACAATTAGTGAATCAGAACCAAGATAACCAAACAAAAGCTGCGAGTATTATCCAAAAATTTGAACCGAAATATGTCACAGTTGTTTTAATTGCCATTCCTCTATTCATGTTATTGGCTCCTTTTCTACTTGATTGGACATGGTCACAAAGTGTCTATAGAGGATTGGTCCTTTTAGTTGCAGCTTCACCGTGTGCTTTAGCAGCAGCTACTGTCTCGGCAACGCTATCGACGACTTCTAATTTAGCCAAAAAAAAGGAGTCCTTTCAAAAGGTAGTTCTTACCTGTCTCAATTAGCCGATATTAAAGCAATTGCATTTGATAAGACGGGCACCTTGACCAAAGGAAAACCTGAAGTAACCAATTATTATTTTGCTGATTCCGTGAACGAAGAAAACATGATTGATATCGTAGTAGCTCTTGAAAAAAGAATCCAATCACCCCTTAGCAGATGCTATTCTAAGAAAGTTTGAGCAAAAAACAAACTAACTATTGAAGTAGAAAACCAAATTGGTAAGGATTGACGGGAGATTACAAAGGGAGAAATTATCGTATAGGAAAACCGACTTCGTTTGATGATGTTTCAGATGAATATAGTCGTTTAAATAATGAATGGGCATCAGAAGGTAAGACAGTCGTATACGTAGCAGTAGATGAAGAGGTTATAGGCCTTATTGCCCTTATGGACGTTCCGAGTGAATATGCTAAAAAGAAACCATTGAATATTTTAGGAAACAAGGTATACACACCACATTAATTACTGGTGACTCAGAAATGACAGGAAAAGCGGTTGCTAAACAATTAGGAATAGATGAAGTGATTACGAATGTCATGCCGGAAGACAAATCCAGAATTATAGACGAACAAAAAGAAAAAATACGGCGTGACCGCCATGGTTGGAGACGGTGTAAATGATGCTCCTGCTCTTGTTAATGCAGATGTGGGAATCGCTATGGGAGATGGGACTGATGTGGCAGTAGAGGTATCTGATTTAGTTTTAATGCAAAACAATTTATCTAAATTGGTACAATCTCATAATATTTCTTCGAAAATGAACCGTGTTATTTGGCAGAATATTATTTTTTTCAATGGCCGTTGTTGCTTTTTTAATTGTCGTTAGTTTCTTAGGCTTAACGGATATTGCAATCAGTGTCATTATTCATGAAGGAAGTACTTTGGTTGTTATTTTGAATGGACTTCGATTGCTAAAGGCAGTCTAAAGAATGATTGCACAACTTCAAATTAATCGAGTAATAGAGATAATTAAGGATTACACTACATTTTTTATCTCTATTACTTGTTTATATTTATCTAGATGTTCAAAGTCAAAATGATATATCAACCATACTCTTGTGGCGCGGGTTGAATATAAGATACATGAAATTGTATAAAATCGTGTATCGAGAATCCTATATCTATAGGGTTCTTTTTTTTATACCGGTGTCCAATACACGATTTCGTGGTGTAATGAATGGGCCTAGAATAAAAAGTGTACAAGTTAAATAGAGACTCTGATTTAGTATAATTAAGGAAGTAAATTGGGTTATGTCCGTATAATTGGTGTAAATTCTAAATAGGACTTTGTGAAATCTGAAAGGAACTTCATTATGCCAAAGGTTGAATTAAATTTAGAAGATGACGAATTAAAGGAACTATTACTAGGTGATCGGGATAAGGCCATGCAATCAATTATGGCCAAGATCCTTGACGAAATTCTTAAGTCCGAAGCGACTGAGCAGATTAAAGCTAAGGCTTATGAACGTTCGGATGAACGAACCAATTCACGGAATGGTTATCGGGTTCGTCAGCTTACCACCCGCGTAGGGTCTATAGAACTACACGTTCCTAAACTCCGTCATGGTAATTTTTCAACACAGCTGTTCAAACGCTACCAGCGTAGTGAGCAGGCCTTTGATTTGGCATTAATGGAAATGGTAATCCAAGGTGTTTCAACACGTAAAGTAGCTGAGATTACTAAGAAGTTATGTGGGACAACCTTTTCTAAAAGTACGGTCTCGGCTTTATGCAGTAATTTGGACGACCAAGTGCTGGATTTTAACCGACGTCCCCTTACGCAAAAGTATACTTTTGTGTATGCCGATGCAATTTTATTTAAGGTACACCGTGGTCACGTTGTGACAAGTAATAGCTTACTCGTTGCGATTGGAATCGACCCTAGCGGTCGTCGAGAAGTGCTCGGTTTTGATATCGGTGATAGTGAATCAAAAGCTGCATGGATGGACTTCTTTAGTGAACTTAAACAGCGGGGCCTTACCAACGTTGATATGTTTGTTTCAGACGCTCATTGTGGCTTAAAGGATGCAATCACTACGCAATTTCAGGGTAGCCTTTGGCAGAGATGTCAATTTCATTTTAGTAATGACTGTACAAGTATTCTGGCACTCAAGGATCGTAAAGAAGTTGCTAACCGACTCAAAGATTTATTTAATGCTCCAACGTACGACCAAGCGGTTGAACGGCGTGACCAATTGGTTAAAGATTGGCAGACCGAGTTCCCTAAGGTGGTGAAGAAATTAGAAAATAGTTTTGACGAATTAATGGTGATCTACCAGCTCCCAGAGGAGCTAAGGAAGCGTCTCCGGACGAATAATACAATTGAGCGGGTTAATCAAGAAATCCGTCGTCGTGACCGTGTAATCCGGATATTCCCGAATGATCTAAGCGTCTTGCGACTAATGGGAGCACTACTGATTGAACAGAATGAAAAATGGGCTGCTGGTCCACGGTACTTAAACATGACCGTTTACCACGGGATTGAAAAAGATGACAATTCAGAAGAAGCCGGTATGCTTAAGCTTGTGAAATGATAAATTCGCGGAATTTAATTTACACCAACATTTTGGACTTGACCGTAAATTGGAGGATCAAATAATGACGAAGCACAGTTATGACAAGGAATTTAAGGAACAGGCCGCTCAGTATTACTTAGGTAACAAGGATCACATGACCATGGATGAAATAAGTAAGAATCTAGGTATTGGGGCTAGTACATTACATAAATGGATTAAGCTGTTTACTGAGACTGGGGAGTTTGGCCGTGGCTCTGGTAATTTTGCCAGCGATAAGGACAAGGAGATTGCACGACTAAAGCGTCAACTTCGTGACGCTGAAGGAGCGATCGAAGTATTAAAAAATCAATCGGGATTCTGAGCAAGTAACTACCGAAAAGGTATACCAAGAAATGGACGTTCAGCACGCTTTGGAATCCCACCCTTCCATCAATGGTATGTGTGATTATGTTGGAATCTCAAGAAGTGGTTACTATCAACGAGAAAAGCGTCATAATCACCAATCACCGCGAAAGCTTCGGAAGAAGTTTATTCAAGGTGAAATTAAAGCAATTTGGCTCAAAAGCCTTTGTATTTACGGTGCCGGCAAAATCACCCAAGAACTTCGCTCAAAAGGATATAAGATCGCTGAACGAACTGTTGTTAAGTATATGCGTGAACTTGGCATTCACGCCGTTTACCTAACCCCTTGGACGACTACCACTCGCAATTCTAAGTTTGATAAACAGCTAATAAATATTTTAGACGAGCAGTTCAATCCATTGCGACCAAACGCCGTTTGGTGCATTGACACCACTTATATTCCAGTTTATGACGGATTCGTTTATTTAACCAGTATTATGGACTTGTACTCCCGACGGATCATTGGTTGGGACTTATCTGAAACCTTGGAGGTATCGAATGTCATCCCACTTATTGAAAAGACTAAGCACAGTCGCCATATTAGCAAGCCATTAATCATGCACAGTGATCGTGGTAGTCAGTTTACGTCTGAAGCTTACAATCAAGTTACAGCTAACATGACATTAAGCTATTCAAAGAAAGCTTATCCTTGGGATAATGCCTGCATTGAGTCGTTTCATGCCTTGATTAAGCGTGAATGGATAAATCGGTTTAAAATCCATTCATACTCCGAAGCTAAACGACTGGTTTTTCAGTACATTGAAACGTTTTACAACACAGTTAGAATTCACAGTCACTGTGGATTCAAATCACCAAAGCAACTTGAAGATGAGTATCAAACTCAAATTCAAAATTTAGTCGTGGCATAGGACAAAAAAGTCTCTATTTAAATTGTCTATTTTATTGACAGGGGACCAGAATGAAATCATGTATCCTTTTTGTGAGAGGAGAGACCATTTCAATGAGTTATAATGTACAACCATTACGAACGCAGCAAGAAATCAACGACTTTTTATTCTGTTTGAGACGCAACAAAAACGCCGAACGCGACGTTTTCTTGTTTTTGATCGGCATTAATAGCGGTTTACGCATGTCTGATATCGTGAAATTAAAGAAAAAGACGTGATTTCCTCGAAAAACCCACGTATTGTGGAGCAAAAACCGGAAAAACACGCATTTTATATTTAAGCAGCCTGCAGGAGTTGATCCAGGACTACACGAAAGACCTGAAGCCAGAAGATTATTTGTTTCCCAGTACTAAAGGCGGTCATTTAGAAGTCAATACGGTCTATCAGATGTTTCAAAAGGTTGTGCGCTAAATCTCTGAGTAACTCGATTACTTTCATGGATCTATCTGTATCTAATGCGGCTGTGGGTTCATCTGCTAAAATATAGTCAGGATCAGTGTATAATGCTCTAGCAATTGCCACACGCTGCTTTTTGTCCACCAGAAAGTTGATTAGGATATTTTTTAGCAGTTCTAAAAGTCCTAAATCAGAAAGAAGCTCATGCATTTTTGGTTCAGTCAAATTTTGTTTTTTTAGTTTATCTACGAATTTAAACTGTTCTTCGACCGTTAAAAATGGAACTAAGTTATAAGATTGTAAAACAAATCCTATTTTTTCCAATCTTAATTTTGTTTGCTGTTTTTGGATAAACTGTTAATTGTACTGTCATTTATTTTTACGTTACCCTCAGTTGGTGTCTGCAGTCCGCCTGCTATAGTCAAAAATGTAGTTTTTCCTGATCCTGATGGCCCTACAACTAAAATAAGCTGACCACTTTCTGCTTCGAAATTAATATTTTCTAGTGCTACGTACTTACTACTCCCTTCACCAAAAAATTTTTGTGACTGAGTCGAAAATTAGATTTGACATGAAATTAACCTCCAATAATTTTGTAAGGATCAACTTTGGCAATTTGACGAATTGGTATCAATGCACCCAACAAGGACATAACAATAATACCGATTCCAGTTACAATAATATTACTTTTATCGATGACAATGGGTACCTCGCTGGGTAACGTAATAGCTGTTATTTCACCTAATATAATGGCTATAATAACGCCAATAACTGAAATAATAAATGATTGAAATAACGTACTCAAAACAAGATACTGCGTTGAGACTCCTTGCGCCTTCAAGACACCTAAGTTGGGTAATTTTTGAACGGTCAGAATATACAAGAAAATTGAAATAACAATTAGAATAATAATATACAAAAACCAATCATGAAGTTGAATGTGAGTTGTTGTGCGCTATATCCAGGTAATTTATTAATAAATGAGTCAATGCTCAATTGATTGGTCCCTTTTGGTATTTTTGAATTCTTTAACTTATTCTTGAATACCACAGCATTTGTTACACCTTTATTCAGTGATTGAATAGTGTCTGGTGAAATATAAACCACGGGAAGAGCACTTAAAGTTGCCCTGGGTGTAAAACCTGTAATTTTAATCCTCAATGATGAATTAGCAACTAACAAATAGTCACCGATTTTGAATCCATCACTTTTGAATTTATCCGATACGACGCCGGCATTGTTTCGGATATTTTTACTACCACTTGTTATTTTCAAATTTTTAAATATGAACGATTTGGAATCAAGAGCTACTAATTGAGCATTCTCTTTTAATCCATTTTCTGATTTTACAAGTGTACTATACTGTGAAATTCTGGTTCCATTATTGGGTAAACTAGCAACCTCATCCTGTGAAAGAAAAGATTGTTGTAAACGTCCTTCAGAATCACTATTTAAGACAATACTTGAAGCATTCCACTCGTTAATTGCCGCTTTGTTTAGGTTAGCTAAACCAGTGGCTAAACCAGTAAGAATAATCAAAAGATAACTTACTAAAAATATAAGTACCACTATTAGGCTATAACGCAATTTTTCATGTAGCATCTCTTTAATAGCTAAAAACATAATAATCTCCTGTTATTAATTCTATTTATTATTAATATGTCACTTAATGTGTTTTGAAAAGGTTTTTAATAGTAATAGTAATTTTTCTTGGGGTGTCACATATACTCTTTTTGATAAATCAACGAAGTTATTTTTCATTAATTTTGTTAGGATCTTTTTGTAGACATTAATGGATAGTTCTAATGCTACTTTGCCTTTTCTATCTAAAATCTGATCAGTAATCACATCAGTTTCGGCGTACTTAGAAAGTGCTAATCCCAACATTGTGTTCGGCTGGATAAACAGCGTGACGCTCATCCAAAATTTTAAGCATTTCTTTTTTAAGTTCATGCGCATCGACGCCAGGTTTTAGAATATAATCCTGGTGCATAACGTGATCAAGTAAGTGACCATAATAAATTTTGTGTTCTATTTTGTCTTCAATCTCTTTAGGCAAATGCTCGAACCACTTATAATCATTACTTGCCAACGCGATATCTAGTGGCAAAATGTCAATACTATCCTGTTTTAATTCTTGATATCGAATCGCAACCCCAGCTGTTACATAGCGGTGAGTTGCCGCTTTACTGGTCTCATTGGCATCGGCTTCAAAGTAGTCGCCACTGGCTTTGTCAAAATAAGATTTAAGATACTCTCGCGCTTCTTCAATACCATTACCAGCCATTTTCAATTGTAGGTAATGGTCGTACTTTTCGTAATAATCATCTAACCGCTTTGGCATTTGATTAGGAAATAAATTACTTAATGTTTGAAGCAAACGATCTGGGAAATAAGGTTTGAAAAACGGAATGTGCTTCAAAAAGCGTTCGCCCCATGCTTTTAGCGCAAACATTTGGGGCAAATGACCCGTACCATTTTTTTTCAATCACAATTAGTGAGTCTTTACCATATTTCTTGGCCAATTTATAAGCATTTTTATGCATATATTCACCAGAAACAGGCAATTCTTTGAATGTCGTCATAATATGGCGACGAATATCTTCCAACTCATCGGGATTATTCGTTCCAATGTAAAACATTTGTGTTTTTTATCCATTGGGAATGTATCTAAGCGGACAGCCAATGCCGCAACGTGACCGGACGATCCAGATACTTCATACAATTCTTTAGGATTTGCATTGTATCGAATAGGCTTATCAGATTCAACGTCACGCAAAACCTGTTCATGATGGAACATTGAAGCATGATGTTCAGTAGGTGGTACTTGATTCAAATCAAAATTGCGGTTCTGCAAATTAGTAATAATCTCTTCGGGCGTTTTACCCAAATCAATGCCTAAATGGTTAACTAAGTGCATTTCGTCATGTTCATCAATCCAAACATACAATGATAGCTCTGTATAAGCTGGACCTCTTCTGATCAAAGCACCACCAGAATTGTTGTTAATACCACCAATGACCGATGCACCCAAATTAGATGAGCCAATGACTGAATGTGGTTCACGTTTAAGTGGTCGCAATTCATTTTCTAAGTGAAACAGTGTCGTACCGGGGAATGCTAGTACTTGTTCCCCATTATTGATTAACTGTAAATCTTTAATTTTCATGCCGTTCACAACAACTGCAGAACGGTCATAACCTGGGGCTGGTACGGATCCCTCAGTCAAACTAGTGTTGGCTGCTTGCATAATAATGATAATATTGTTATCATGCAAAACATTAAGCACACGCCACATTGCCATTAAAGTGGTTGGAAATACGACTGCAACTGCATCGCCCTTACCTGAGCGGTACCCTTTCCTAAAACGTAAAGATTTTGCTTTGTTAGTAATAACATTTTTTTACCAACAACATTGACTAGTTCTTCGACTAAGTCCATATTAACTTCTCCCCTCTATAACGTTTGTAAAAAACGTTTTAATCATTACGCTTTCAATGATACGCTTTTTTTTGAAAGCGGGCAAGGAAACACGTTCTTTTAAGGACGTGATGAATTGCCTTTTTTTGATGCGTATCTGTCTCAAATATTGCTCCTATGTCAATAAATGGCACATCTTTTTCTAAACACTCGTTCTAATTCTGTCGGAATTAAACCAACTGATGTAATTTGAGGTTCGGATTACCAAGTCCTCAAAATCGGAAAAAGTTGTTTGAAAGGCAAACTCTCTCTTCAACAATGAGTGAAAAGCTTCAATTGGCCCATTATCATAAGGATAACCTTGTTTTGAGTATGAGTGGCTAATCTGATGCCGTTCAAGTAAAGTTTCAACTTCGTTGCTGGTGTACTGTGAACCCATGTCAGAGTGAAAATATTGTGGCTTTTGATGACATTCAAGCGCCTGATTAATCGTTTCTACAACTAACGTCGCCTCCATCTGACGACCAATCTTGAAAGCAAGGACTTGATGAACCTTTGGTTCGTAAATAGAACTGAGATAAACCCAGGTTCCTGGACGTAATTCCAAATAAGTAATGTCAGCACGCCATATCCTTGCATTGGGCTGGTGCTTGATTAAATTGGGGCGTTGTGAATGATCCACATGAGTGCCAGGTTTTTTAAATCGCCGATTCATTAAAGAGTGAATCTCCATTTCCCTCATTAATCGTAAAATTCGTTCTGACCCAACACAGATGCCTGACTTGCGAAGCACCATCGTTATTCGTGGATAACCATAGGCACGATAATTATTTTCCCAAATCAATTTAATTTTTTCTTTGAGCTGATTATCAACACGTTCGTGTTGACTAGGCTGATATCTTTTCCAATGGTAATAGGTGCTGCGCGGTAATTTCAGTGCCGAAAGAATAATTGATAAGCGGTGTCGCAATAACTGATCTTCTATGAAGACAAGGCAATTAATTCGTCCTAATGCTTTCCCAGTAACACCGCCGCAACTTTTAAAATTTCAAGTTCCTCTTTTAATCGCTAATTTTCCTTTTGAAGTTGTTTGAATTCTTTGGACGTTACTTCAGTACCGTCTTCTAGCTCAACTGATTTAGCGCCTTTAACCCAGTTATGAATTGCGGCTGGGGAAACACCGTATTCCTCGGAAAGCGAGCGAATAGATCTTTTCTTTTCACGATGCATCTTCACAATGCTGGCTTTAAAATCATCTTGATATCGTTTCATTGGAATGCTCCTATCTTGTTTTATTAATTATGGCACAACTGTTCAGAAATTTATGTACCAAATACTAGGATAGGAGCAATTTGATTGAAGAACAGGCCGGTGTTCCGCTGTACTTTACGCACGCTTATTCGCCACATGAACGAGGCAGTAATGAAAATCGCAACCGAGTACTACGCCGCTTCATTCCCAAAGGTCAACCAATTGATGAGATTACCGATGATGAATTGATTCAAATTAACTGGTATTAGAATTCCCGACCACTCAAATGTTTAAATTGGCGAACACCGATTGAGATCTTTTTACGTAATCTGCGTTACTAAATTTGTTCAAGTTATTTCTTGCAATCTGCCAAAAGTAAAAAAAGAGGCTGGCAATTGCCAGTCCCTGAGGTTGGGGAGCACTTCCTAATTCTTAAATTCCAAATGGTGGTGCAAGTTCTTGAAGACGTGGCGATCAGCCCAGCCAATCAGGTAACCCTGGGTGGCGATGTTGTAAAAGGTCCCAAAGTTAAAGGCGAATAATTGGCCGGTAAAGAGCCAGGAGAACAAGACGATCAACAGCGGCGGAACGTTGGAGGCCCACTGGGACCAAACTGGTGACCCGTGCATAAAGCGGAAGCGCAGGATGTAGGGAAGGTCGTCGTTGGGGTGCATGATCACGTTGGCCCGCTGGTAGATTGAAACGGCCACGGCGACCCCAAAGAGGCCAACGACGTCTAAGATTAGCCGCCACCACAGGGGAGGGTGCCAACCCCAGGGAAATGAAGCAGTGTTCAAAGCCGGCTAGTAAATAGGAAACGGGGGTGATGTAAAGGAGGTTGCGAATCAAACGGAAGTAGTCAAAACGCCCCAGTAAAAGAGGTTGGCCACGGCGACCACGATCCCCTCCAAAAAAGGGCGTTCCCTAAGGAGAGGTGGACCCAGTGGCTCAAGTTAACGGCCGAGGCGGTCCAGATCGCCGACCCCATGTTGGTGGAAACGGTCAGGGCGTTAGAAAAGGCGTTTAAGAAGATGGAAACGAATAAGAAGAAAAAGCGCCCGGACAGGGTATCGGCGCGGGTAGTGGTTATCATGGTGTAATTCCTTTCATGGCAAATCGATCATGTTTTATGATACAACTTCTAGGAAATTTTAAAGATTGATTGTGAAAGTTCGGCTTTTAAAATCGGGGGCGCCGCTGTTTTAACCGGTAAAGCCCGTCAAGTTAGTAAATCACGAAATTTGTTTATCACCTAATTTGCGGAAAAACCGAAAGAAATCCTGGAATTGTGATAAAATAATGAGAGTGACTTTTAAGAGATATGAGATGGAGGATTCTTTATGAAGAAGTACCGCTTTTTCCGCCTGAGTCTCGGGTGGCAAATCGTGATCGGACTCGTCCTGGGGATTGTGTGTGGGGCCTTTACCTACCATAACCAGGGCGCCATTACGATCATGAGTAACCTAGGGACGATTTTCCTACGGTTAATTCAAATGATTGTTTTACCAATCGTGGTCTCCTGCCTGACGGTTGGGATTGCCAACATCGGGGACCTACACAAGCTTGGTCGGATTGGTGGTAAGACCATCATTTACTTTGAGGTCTTAACCACGATCGCCATTGTCTTAGGGTTGGTAGTTGGTAACCTTGCCCACCCTGGGACCTTTATTAACATCCATGACCTACAAGGAAGTGATATTTCCAAGTACATGACGACCGCTAAGTCGGCCTCCCATACCGGGATTTGGGATACAATTTTAGCCATTATTCCAACGAACATCTTTAAGTCCCTAGCCGATGGGGAAATGATGCCCGTGATCTTTTTCTCCGTCTTCTTCGGTCTGGGGATCGCCGCGATTGGGGAACGGGGTAAGGTCTTAGTGGACGTCTTAAACGGCGTTTCCGAAGTTATGTTCAAGGTCACCAACTGGGTGATGAAGTTCGCCCCAATTGGGGTTTTTGGCCTGATCGGAATGACGGTTGCCCAAATGGGGTTGTCCGCCCTCCTGCCACTGGGCTACTTCATCCTGATTGCCTACGTAACAATGGCTATCTTTTTGTGTCGTGGTCCTCGGGATCGTGGCTAAGATGTTCCACCTGCACTATTGGAAGACGATGCGGGCGGTCTTTGAAGAAATCATGCTGGCCTTTTCGACCGCCAGCTCCGAGGCGACCCCTGCCGCGGCTGATGGAAAAGACCCAAAAGATGGGGGTCGACAAGGGGATTGCCTCCTTTGTCATCCCGACTGGTTACACCTTTAACCTCGACGGGTCGGCGATTTACCAATCCTTAGCCGCCCTCTTCTTGGCCCAGGCGTACGGCTTACACCTGACCTGGGAGCACCAGTTTACCCTGCTGGTGGTCTTGATGATCACCTCCAAGGGGATGGCCGGGGTACCGGGGCCTCCTTCGTGGTCCTCTTAGCCTCGGTTTCTACGATCGGGGTGCCGGTAGCCGGCTTAACCTTTATCGCCGGGATTGACCGGTTTGTTGACATGGGCCGGACCGCCGTCAACGTGGTCGGGAACACCGTTGCCACGTTGGTAATTGGTGAATCTGAAAAGTCGCTAGACCAAGACAAGTACCACCACTACTTAGATAACTACAAAAAGAAGATTTAAAGGAAGCATAATCATGACCAACACCCGTTTACTGGCGCGCGATGAGGTTCCCACCGAATTAACCTGGGACTTGACGCTTTTGTACCCATCCGATGACGCCATGCGGGCGGACCTTGATGACACCTTACTGCTGGCCGACAAGCTCTCCGGGTTTGCCGGCCATCTTAATGGGGGCCAAGGAGCTGCTCGCTGCATTAAACACTCACAAGCAAATCGAAACCGACCTGGAAAAAGAATACGTCTACGCCTTCTTACGCCGGGACAGTGACACCACCGATGCAACCGCCAACGCCCTGTTTGGGACGGCAGCCAAGGCGGCCACGACGATCGCCACCAAGGAAGCCTTTTTGGAACCGGAAATTTTAGCGATTGACGAAGGGGCGCTGGACGGTTATTTCAAGCAGGAACCAGGACTCGAAGAATTCCGCTACGAGTTAGAACAGATCCGCCTGCAAAGGGGCCACGTACTGACGACGAGCGAAGAGAAGCTTTTGTCGCGGCTCAACCGGTCGTTGGATAGTGCCGATGAAATCTACAACACCTTAAACGACGCCGACCTCAACTTTGGCCAGGTTCACGACGATGAGGTAACATGGTCCAACTGACCCACGGTAACCGTAGCCAGTTCACCGAGTCCTTGAAACGGCCGGTCAGAGAAAAGAGGCCACCTTGGCCTACGCCAAGCCTTACCACGACCTACGCAACACCTTTGCCCAGACCCTCAACTCCTTTGTCGGGGCCCAAAATGCGGTCGCCGAACTGCGCCACTACCAATCGGGGCGCCAGGCCGCCTTGGCCCCGCACCAGATTGACGAGCAAGTGTACGACACCCCGGTGAAAACGGTCAATGACCACCTGGATTTGGCCCACCGCTGGTACCGGATTAAAAAGGATTACCTGGGGTTGACCGACTTTAACCAGGCCGATATCAACACCCCGCTGGCCGGCGATGACGTGTTGAAGACGACCTTTGCGGAGGGCAAGCAGCTGACCTTAGACGCCCTGAGCGTGCTGGGTGATGAGTACACGGCCGGGCTGAAAGAGGAGTTTGACCACCGCTGGATTGACGCCGCCGAAAACGCCGGTAAGCGCTCAGGGGGTTACCAAATCAGCGTTTACAAGGCCAACCCTTTCATCTTGCTAAACTGGACCGATAAGCTGTATTCGACCTACGTCTTGGCTCACGAGTCCGGCCACGCCATGCACTCCTGGTTTAGCCAGCACCACCAGCCGGCCCAGTACGCCGACGCCCCGATCTTCTTAGCCGAGGTGGCTTCGACCTTTAACGAGCAGATCCTGACCAGCTACCTGCTGGAAAAGTACCAAGCTGATAAAAAGGTGCAACTTTACGTCTTAGAACAAGCGATCGATGGCTTTATTGGCACGATCTATCGGCAGACCCAGTTTGCCGAGTTTGAGCACACCGCCTACCAAACCGAACAGGCGGGGCAGGCGTTAACGGCCGACTTTTTGGACCAAACCAGCAGCGCCCTGCTGAAGAAGTATTACGGGCCGGACGTGGCCCTGTTAGACGGCACGGCGACCCAGTCTTGGGCCTACGTCCCGCACTTTTACATGAATTACTACGTCTACCAGTACGCCACCTCCTGGGCGGCCTCGACCAGCTTAGCTAGCGCCGTTTGGCAACACAAGCCGGGGGCCAAGGAAGCCTACCTGAACTTCCTTTCTGCTGGGGGCTCGGCGGCGCCGCTCGAAATCCTCAAGCGAGCCGGTGTGGACGCCACCACCAGCCAATACCTAGAGGAAGCCTTGACGGTCTTTGAACGGTACCTAGACAGAATTGAAGTGCTACTTAAGAACTAAACAGTAAGCCCAGCCGTGCGGAATCCCGCGTGACTGGGCTTTTATAGTGTCTTTAACAATCCGGCTTGCCAAGGAGGTTGGGTCGCACTTCCAAAGATAACGTGCTCCCCAACCGCAAGCCTAGTGGTTGGGGAGCACTTACTTTTAGCTATAGCGACTTTCGAACCATAATCTGGGAATCGACCAGGGTCGTAGCCGGGACCTCCTGGTGGTCGAGCAGGGCGAGGAGGTTTTGCGGCGACTTGACCTAGTTGTTGCGGGTCCTGTTGGATGGTGGTGATCTGTGGTGACATCAGTTTGGCCCAGTCCCAGTCGTCAAAGGCCATCACGCCGACCTCCTTGGGGATCTGGACGTTAAACTCGGCCAGGGTCTCCATTAAGCGGGTTAACAAGGTGCCCTTAAAGGCGTAAATAACGGTGCGCCCGTTCAACCAGTCCGGTACCTGAGCTAGCTTAGCGTAAATGCTGCCGGTCGGCTCATCGCGGGTGATTTCGACTTGGTGGACCGTTAAATCGTGCTCTTTGGCGGCCGCTTGCACCCCGGCCAACCGTTCCAGCCGGGCCGAATTGGCGTTGATCGCCTCGCTTAAAACGACTACCTGCTGAAACCCTTGGCGCGCGGCGTAGTCAACCAGGAGCTTAGAGTAGCCCTGGTTGTCGGTGACGACTTGGGGCCACTTAGCGGGGGTGACTTTACGGTCGACGATGATCGTTGGTACCTGGGCGTCTGCTAAGAGCTGGTAGGTGTCGGCATTCATCAGGCTGGGCTGGAGGATCACCCCGTCGACCCGGAGTTTAATCAAGCGTTCTAATTGCCGGCGCTCGAGCGTGGCGGAGTTGTTGGCGTTCATCAGCATGATTGAGTAATCGGCGGCCGCTAGCACCTGGTCGGCCCCCTTAAAGAGCAGGGAGGAAAAGATGTTTTCGATGTCGGCTACCACCATCCCGATCAGGTGGCTTTGCCGGTGGGAGAGGGCCTGGGCCTGCGAATTGGCTTGGTAGCCCGTCTCTTCGATGATCTGTGCAATTTTTTGCCGGGTTTGCTCAGACATGCGCTCAAAGTGCCCGTTTAAGTAGCGCGAAACGGTGGTCTTGGAAACCCCGGCGGCGTGGGCAATGTCATTAATGGTTGTGTATTGTTTGGCCAATCTGGTCACCTGCTTACTAACGCAGTAGGTAGCCACCGTCAACCGGGATCGTCACCCCGGTGACGTAGTTAGAAAGCTGCGCTGGCCAAGAAGACAACGGTGCCCATTAGTTAGCCGGTTCGGCCCAGTGTCCGGCCGGGATGTGTTCCAAGATTTCCTTGCTTCTAACCGGGTCTTCTTGTAGCGCTTTGGTCATCGGGGTGTTGATGTAACCCGGCGCCAGGGCGTTGACCTGGATGTTGTCAGCGGCCAATGCGTTGGCGTAAGCCTTGGTTAAACCGACAACGCCGTGCTTGCTAGCGGTGTAAGGGAAGATGAACTTGCCGGCCCGGTAGGATTGCATCGAACCAATGTTGATGATCTTACCGCCGCCCTGTCGTTTCATTACCTTGGCCACTTCTTGGGAAAGGTAGTAAACCGAATTGAGGTTTAAATCGAGCACCTTTTGCCAGTCTTCCTTGGGGAATTCATCCCAGGGGTGGCGAATTTGGCGGCCGGCGTTGTTGACTAAGATGTCGATGCGGCCGTATTGGTCCAAGGTGGCGTTAACAATCTTTTGCGGGGCGTCTTCTGCGGTGACGCTTTGGGCGAAGAAGGCGACCTGGCCACCAAGCTCTGCGGCGACGGCCTTAATCTTGTCCCAGCCCCGCTCAGAGTGGCTAACCACCATCACCTTAGCGCCGACCGTCAGCATGGCCCGGGTGTAGTATTCACCTAGCCCCGAGACCCCGCCGGTGATGATGGCGACCTTGTCAGTTAACCTGAAGCTGTTGATGTTGAACATGAAACGACACTCCCTTTTAGTTTACCGGTTTCCTGAAAAATTAACGCTTAAAGTTTGATCCAATCGGTGTAAAGAAGTCAACCATTATTTAATTTTGGGTTACCGGTAACCTAAACAGCTAAAAAAAATCCCCCACCTGGGTAAGGGCGGGGGATGTGCTTAGTCTTCCTTGTCTTCAGTGGCGAGGTGTAATCCACGGTGCTCAACACTGGTGGATAAAACGATTTGGGTACTGGTCTTGCCAAAGCGGCTTTGGATGTCGTTTATGAATTCATCTAAAGCGGCGGTGGTTTTAAAGACCACTTCCATCACTTCGGAGTAGTCACCGGTGACGCAGTTGCATTCAATCACGTTGGGAATCGAGTCCACGTACGGGTAGAATTCCTTTTTTGGCTGGGTTCGAGTTGAACCTGAATGAAGGCTTTGGCGTGGTAATTGAGCTTTTCCAGGTTCACCGTGGTGTGGTAGCCGGTGATGATACCGGCCTTTTCCAGCTTGTTAATCCGGGCGGCGATGGCGGGAAGAAATAAAGCAGGCCGCCGAAAGTTCCTTTAAGGAGACCCGGGCGTTTTTTTGCAGCATGTTGATGATTTTTGATCGATGGTATCCATAAGTGAGCGTCCCTTCATATGAACCAATAACGTTTGTGAGAATTTTAGGCGTTTTGGATTCAAAAGTCAATTTTGTTGCAGCTCCGAGTGATCCCGCCTTTTGAAAGCCTTTTATCAATGGTATAATGAGTGAAAGAGTTGAGTGAATGGAGGTTACTTTTATGAGTCAAGAATACGAAAACATCCTGGTTCCGGTTGACGGATCCAAGCAACAGAACTGGCCTTCAACAAGGCGGTGGCAACGGCCAAACGTAACGGCGCCCACCTTGATTTACTAAACGTGATCGACACCCGGGCGATGTCTTACAACTTCGCCGGCATGTCTGACGGAAGCATTGCCTACCAATTGGTTGACAAGTCCAAGGAGTACTTAGATGAACTGCTGGAACGGGCCAAGAATGAAGAAGGCTTTGACAACATCGACATTCACATCCGGTTGGGGAACCCTAAGACGGTGGTTTCCTTTGATTTCCCACGCGACCACCACAATGACTTGATCATGATGGGGGCGAGTGGCCTTTCCCGGGTTCAACGGGCGATGGTTGGCTCAGTGACCTCCTTTGTAAAGCGGAACGCCCAAGTGGACGTGCTGGTGGTGCGGACCGACGTTAACAATAAGTTGCCGGAAAAGTAAAATTTGATACTAGATGATAGAAAAAACGGACGTCCTAGTTGGGCGCCCGTTTTTTGGGCTCTTTGTCAAATCCTATTGATGGGTCATTTTAGGCGGCGGCCGGTGCTTGCACCGGGCGCCGCCTTTTTCAGCTTCCGTTCCCATTTGATGCAATCGGATCCGGGCGATGAAATGACCAAAGTTAGTAAAGCCATATGCCGTCCGTTGAATTAACTTGATCATGCGGTTGATCCCTCAACCCGACCGTTGGAGTACGGTAATACGGTTGCGTTGTACACTCCTTCGCTGTTCTTACGGAGGGTCTTAAGAACTGTTTGGAACGGCGCTGGCACGTCGTATTTGGTGAACAAGAGGTCCATTAATTGGTCAACATCGTGCTCTTCAAGAGCGGTCATGGCGCCCTGTAAGAGTTCATAACCGGCCGCTAACTGGGGATCAAGGTCCAGACCAATTCCCACCCGTTCAGCCATCGTTACCTTTTTGTCGTAAGTGGCGATCATAGTACTCCTTAGTGTAGTTAAGCGATGTGCTTTTAAGTAAGTACAGTCGCCACGAATTCTTCAATGCCCGATACTCACGCGTATTAGGGTCGAATTGCTTCATTACTGCGACCCGGACTTGGTTAAACGCCCGCGTAAGCATTGAAACGATGTGGAATCGATCCACAACCAGCTTTGCGTTTGGGAAGTAGCGGCGTACAAGGCCTTGATAGTAACTGTTTAAGTCTGTCGAGACCGATTTGACTCGTTTGCGCTCTTTTAGCGAGAATCGATCAAAGTAATGCGTAATACTACTCTTAAGCCGATCAGGGAGAATTTGGTAGATTTGTGAGGTATCATTATCAACGATAATGAAGCAATACTTCCCCTGCGGACCACGGAACTCATCAATGGCAATATTAGTGGGTAAAGTGCGACTATTAAAGCGAAGGAGCGCTTGATCACTGTCTAGGAGTCGGCCAATGGTACTAGGTGACACACCGGTAAACTTAGACACGTCCTTTTGAGAGACATTACTTTCAAGCATCGTAAGTGCCTTGTGTTTAACTGCTTTGGCAATGGAACAGTATTTATCAACGACGTTGGCCTTCGCCATGAACGAATCTTGGCAATTCTTACATCTCAGGCGTTGCTTACCGATCCGCAACATAGTGGGACAACTTTCGTTAATTGAGAGGTACTTAATGGTTTGGTAAGAATGGCCATTCTTAATGAAGGTATCCGCAAAGCCGCAATGTGGGCACCGATCCAATTTAAGCGAGACCGTCCCAATGAAGACCTGCGTCTCCCATCCGTCATTATTTTCAAAGACAACGTCTGTGAAATGAAGATTGGGGTCTTTAATTTGAAGGATATTTTTAATATAATCAGTCATAAGGTCACACCTCTTACTTTCTGGAATTTGCGTGGTAGTTAATGATCAGAATTTTAAGGCTGGTGGGGCCTTTTTTTGTGCCCTCAAAACCAAAAAATCCTGTCAATGAATCACCACTATGGTAATCCATCAACAAGAGCCTTCCCCGGACGGTCGGCCCACGGCCTGCTTGACGTTCGTAAAAAAGACCTGTGGGCTGAACTGAGTAAACAGTTTTTACGTTCCCCGGACGGTGTACGTTCTTGGGCAGTAGTCGCGTTGGCTTGCAAGAGGTTAGCAGGCAGAACTTGGCACGGTAGGAGTCGTAGTAGTTGATGGCTGCGGCGAGGGAAGGAACCGGAATCCCAGCCTTAACGGAGAGGGCAACCACTTCACGAATGGCCTTTTGGTACTTCTTAGCAATGTCCTTGAAGTAGTCGTCAAGAAGCAAGTTCTTGAGGGCCGGGTTCTTTTCAAAGGCATCAGTAATCTTTTGAAGGAATTGGGCACGGATGATGCAACCTTCACGCCAGATTTGAGCTAATTCACCGTATTGCAAGTTCCAGTCGTAGCGTTCGGAGTCGATCCGCATTTGTTCGAACCCTTGGGCGTAAGACATCACCTTACCGAAGTAAAGGGCTTGGCGAATCTTTTCGATGTATTCCTTCTTTTCGTTGTCGGAAAGGGTAACCTTTCAACGTCTTCAGGAAGTTCCTTGCTTGCGGCAACCCGTTCGTCCTTCAGCATGGAGATGTAACGAGCGTAAACGGCTTCCGTGATCACGGATTGTGGTGCACCACCATCGAGGGCGGTTTCAGAAGACCACTTACCAGTACCCTTGTTAGCACCACGGTCCAAGATAGCGTCAACAATTGGTAAGTTCTTGTCGTCACCTAAGTCGTCCTTACAAGTCAGGATGTCGGCAGTGATTTCAACGAGGTAGGAATCAAGTTCACCCTTGTTCCATTCGGCGAAGATGTCAGCCATTTCATCAACGGAAAGGCCAAGAACGTTACGCATAACGTTGTAGCTTTCGTCGATTAATTCTTCGTCCCCGTATTCGATCCCGTTGTGGACCATCTTTACGTAGTGACCTGCACCGTTCGGGCCAATGTAGGAAACACATGGCTTGCCGTCTTCAGCCTTAGCGGCAATTTGGGTCAGGATTGGGGCAACCAGGTCGTAAGCTTCCTTTTGACCACCTGGCATCAGGGAAGGACCTTGGAGGGCACCCAATTCACCACCGGAAACACCCATTCCGATGAAGTTGATCCCAGATTCGTCCAGCTTAGCGTTGCGGGCCATGGTGTCGTGGAAGTTAGTGTTCCCACCGTCGATTAAGACATCACCCTTGTCCAGCAGCGGAAGCAGTTCGTTGATAACAGCGTCAGTACCCTTACCGGCTTGAACCATCATCAGGATTCGACGAGGCTTTTCCAGGAGTTAACGAAGTCTTCAATCGTGTATGAAGGAACGAGCTTCTTTTCGCTGTGGTCGCGCATCATTTCGTCAGTCCGTTCACGGTGACGGTTGTATACCCCAACCGTGAAACCGCGACTTTCAATGTTCAGCGCCAGGTTCTTACCCATGACGGCAAGACCGATTACACCAATTTGTGCCGTTTGATCAGCCATTGTGTTGTCACACTCCTTAAATAAACAATTACTTACATACAAGTGACATTATACCAGAAAGTACGAACGGGTGAACATAAATTTGCTAATCTTTGCACAATATAAAAATGGTAAACAACGATAGGTACTTGTGAAGATAGGCAATTTATTGGGGTAAAACAAAAGGGGTACTATCCCTGTCAAGTTGACACTTATAAAAACGAAAACACAATTTTTCTTATCCAACCAAATCGTGGTATTCCGCCACGGTTTGGTCATTTCTTTAGTGGAAATGAACTGATTCGTGAAGTACATTATTCCAGCACGAACCTGTTCCTGTAACTCTGCTAGAGTTTGCGCCTTTGGACGATGCTCGAGCCAGATGCTTTTTAAAATCTGCCCACCAGTGTTCCATTACGGCGTTATTCGCTGGTGTCTCAGGCGCCGATAGGCTATGCCTTACCTTCTCCTGACGGAGAGCTTTGTTGTAATTGGTGGACGTATATGCCGCTCCACGATCCGTATGGATCATTTCTGGAGTGGTTCCACTAGCCTTAGCAGCTTGGTTAAAGACTTTGATTGCGGCTTCTCTGGTCTCCGTTGGTGAGATTAACCATGCTGCTGGCCGTTGTCCATATAGATCTAAGATGGCGTGTAGACGGACTTTATTAGCGGTCCCGTAAGTCGGTTCTGTTGTATCTGTTACCCAAACCTGATTCGGCTTTTCTTGCTTAAATTACCGATTTAGTAGGTTTTCATCTTGATAGGTTTGTTTTGCTCCCTGGCGGTCCTTTTTGGCTGCCGGTAATCCGCCCGAATTCCATTAATTTTCATAATCCTGCTAACCCGCTTAATCCCCACTCTGTAACTTAATCGGCTCTCTTTATTCAATAGATGAACCATCTTACCGTATCCAACACTATCTTGATGCCGTTTTCGATTCGCTTGATCTCCTCCAGTACTTCCCGTTCCTGCTGTTCGCGTAGCGATAATCTACGATTTAACCATTTGTAATACGCTTGCCGACTGATTCCCGCAGTTCGGGCTGTTTCACTAACTGTGTACTCGCCACTGCTGGTCATTTCTTGAACCGCTTGATATCGTTTGGCCGCTTCACCTCCCGGTTGCTTATTTCGATCAATTTTTTTGAGAAGGCAATCTGAACCTCTCTTTCACGTAATTTAGCTTTGAGGTCCCGAATCTCTTTGAGTAACTGTTTCTCACGGTCGGCTGGTTGCCTACCCCTGGTCTCGCCACGCCGGTCCTTTGGGGCCGTCCAATCGTTTGCTTGCTCGTATTTCTGTGTCCAGGCATACGCTCTGGAATAGGTAATATCAAACTTTTGCGCTGCTTGCTTGTAGTCATGATTATGCTTCAAGACCCATTTAACGATTTCGATTTTCTCGTCATACGAGACCTTTCGTCCCATCTTCCGCACCCGCTTTCTTACTGGTTCTTTACCATTATTGTAAAGGATGACCCAGTTACGAAGTTGGGATAATCCACGGATATCATACTTTAATAGGATTTCTTTGGTAGGAAGACGGTGATTTCGATAATCACGGACAGCACGAAGCTTAAGCTTCTTAGGGTACCGGCGATTGTGTACTGGGCGCTCTAAATTAGCCAATCCGCCAGTTGAATGCTGCCACGCTTTAAACTCCTGCACCTACATTGTGATAATCAGCGAAAACCTTGAGTGACTCGTTAACGTTTTGAAATTGACTTAATAAGCGAAGCTTAGTAGTCGTTGAATAGGTGATTTTCATAAAATAGCCTCAAAAGTTATCACTTTTTATTTCTTAAAGTGACAACTTTTAAGGCTATTGTACGTAATGCCTGCATTGAGTCGTTTCATGCCTTGATTAAGCGTGAATGGATAAATCGGTTTAAAATCCATTCATACTCCGAAGCTAAACGACTAGTTTTTCAGTACATTGAAACGTTTTACAACACAGTTAGAATTCACAGTCACTGTGGATTCAAATCACCAAAGCAACTTGAAGATGAGTATCAAACTCAAATTCAAAATTTAGTCGTGGCATAGGACAAAAAAGTTTCTATTTAAATTGTCTATTTTATTGACAGGGGACCACTATCAGGATGAAGTGAACCCCCGTATAGAACTTGGACTTTTATGGATACTGTTTTAAATTCCTAAATTGTAAGATTAAGTGAGCCACCCGGCCACGGAAGTGGCCGAGGTTTATACTGCTAATGTTTCAGGGTCAATTATCTTAAGTATTTCCTCTTCAAATCTGTCTAGAGAGACTTACCACCAAGAATCTTTCTTGGGTAGGAGTTGAGCCTCAGGTTTGCTTGTTCAACGTCAAATTCACTGAACAATTGTAAACTGGTATCTTTAGTGATACTTCTACGAAGGAGCCGATTGTTGTTCTCGTTGGTCCCTCGTTGCCATGGCGAGTAAGCATCAGCATAGTATACTTGGTCAACTTCATTAGCGACCTCAAAGAACTCACTACCATTGTCTGGAGTGATTGTTTTAAAGATCTCGTCAAAGTAGTCACCTGTAAGCTCTTTGAGCTTGGTAATAACTCCAGAAACCGCATTAGGCGTTTTTGATGTGATCTTAAAAGCAAGGTTATACCTGGTAAGTCTCTCTGCGAGAACGAGAATTACTGGATCTTCAGCTGACTTTTTACCTTGAACGGTATCCATTTCCCAATGACCGAAAGTGGTGCGAGTTTCCACCTCTTTTGGTCGTTGGGAAATGTTCTTACCTGGCTGTTCACGCTTTGGAGTTCGACCATATTTGGCCTTAGTACGCCGAGTTTTTCTCTAGAAGGTCAATATTCTTCGTTCTTAGGAGTCCCTTATCAATCCAGTTGTAAATGGACCTTTCCGATGCGGGAAGCTTTACGTCGTCATTAACAAGCGATTCTGCAATCTTGAGCGCAGCGTAAGGTGAGCATTTTTGCGAATCTAATGATTCAAACTTGTCATGATCCTTAAAGTCAAATTCGCCCAACATAAGATCATCAAGCAAATTAATGATTTCAGGAGATGATTGATAAATTGGTGTTCTGCCACAGTTAGACCTGCTTTTTTCATAACGTTCTTGAGCCGTATAAGGGTCATAGTACTCCCTTGTAGTAGCAGTAAACCTTACCGTTATTCGACTGTTTGGACATTTTGGTGACCATTCCTCGCTTAATCTCACGATCAATGGTCCCGTGAGCAACACCTATATACTGGGCAATCATTCGGTTAGAGTATTCAAGCTCTTTAAGCACAGAGATCTTAACACGATCATCGATCGTCAGGTGAGAACCTTTAGATCTAGTAGAAACATTAGTGTCTGTCGTGATATCATTTAAGTGCGTCATTGTACGTATCTCCTCATTTTGGTTTGGTCACTTAAAATGATACACGATACGTCACAATGACGTTTTTTATTTTGCCAATGACTGGCTAACCTCATTCTACAATTCGCCACTGTTTTAAATTTGAAAATAGATTATTTTTAGAAAAAGTCTTTGCATACCTTAGCAAGGTCAAATCAGAATCATACGGTCCGATGAATGACAGACCCCCGGCAAAATACCAGGAATCGTGATTTGAGGATTACCAGACAAGCCAGCAATACTAGTTAGTCTTTGCGTATTTCTTCGTGTTAATTCTCCTTCTTCTAGACTGGCGCTCTTTTTTAAGTGGCATGCCGAACGTTGTTGGAATCACCAGTATATGATTATTTAGCAACTGATTAAAAACTTCATGCCATTGTTGCTGATATTGCTTTGCAACTTTATACGCGTCAATATCTGCAGCCATTTTTTAGCCAATTCAAAATGCTGTTTAATATCCGTGCCTAAATCTGCTGAATGTTTATTTAACCAAGGACCATAGTTTTTCCAAGCTTCAAAGCCTTGTATCCTCTGAAAAGCACTTAAAATTCTATTCAAATCAAATCTTTCTGGAGTGCGAAACAAATTATTTACAGAAAGTACGTTGTTACTCACAATATCAATACTGCCAACCGGATCATTGAAATCAATGGACCTACTGCCAGAATAAAGCAAGCTGCCAATTACCTCTAAAGTCGCAAAATTAGAAGTTAGTATTCCGACAGTGTCAAAGCTAGGCGCAAGAGGTGCCACGCCCTTCATTTCATTCGGATGCCAAGATGGTCTGAATCCAAATAACCCACACGCTGCCGCTGGAACACGAATCGAACCCCTGTATCAGTTCCAAGTGCAAAATCAACATCGCCGCTTGCAACTGCCGATGCTGAACCAGAGCTAGACCCACCACAGAATGAATCTGGTGCAACTGGATTTATTGGCGCACCATAATGTTTATTATCACCCTTTATGGAGTACATAAATTCATCAGTTACCGTTACACCCCTAAGACTAGCACCTGCTTCAAGTAGTTTGACTATCACCGTAGCCGTTACTTTAGAGGGCTCATGTGAAGATTGCCACGTCGGATTTCCAAGTGAGTTTACCCGTCCAGCAATATCAAAAACATCTTTAACAGCAAATGTTTTTCCTGATAGTGGTCCCTTGTGATTTGATTCAAGTGCAAACGTTGCATCCATATAAGCCCTATTAGGAGTCATGAAACCACTTCCTTAATTGGCGACATACTTCTGTCTTCATGATGTACTCGATTCAAGATAAAGTATGCAATGCCACCGGCAAAGAAACCAAGGAACCACGAAAGATCAACCTGTGTCATCGCAATCCCAGCACCAATCATTAAAGCTAAAGGTGCGTTCCAGTGAATTGCTTTTTTGATTTTTGACATTGTATAACGCCTTCAAGTTAACATGCTGTCGTCGTTCAACGTAGTATTCAATAAGAATGATAGCCGTCATTGGACCTAAAAATAGCGAGTACAAGTGGATAAATGTATTTAAACCTGCCGAACTAGAATCCTTAACTAATACCCAAGGAAAAGAACAAGCTGCTAACACACCAACAATGGCCATAGCAACAGTCTGCGATGTTTTAAACAAATTAGTAATTACGTATGTTGGCGGTAAAATGTTAGCAACCATATTAGTCGTCATCACGCTAAGGACAATAAAGAATGATACCAACAAGGTAATAACATTGTTATGAAACAATACAGCCATAGCGTTTACAGGACTTGAAATACCGGTAACTGCTGCCAGCATTGCGCCCGTTAAGACAGTGATGCCATAGGCAAATAGAATTGGGCAAAGGTAGAGGAAGCCACGGTACTTATTGCTCATACCGGGTTTTAATTCCCGTGAATAATCTGCTGCCGATTCAAAAATTGCAGTGTAGTTTCCTAAGAATGCCACGATAAAGCTAAAGAAAGTGAGTCCCCAGCTACCTTTAGTGACAACCAACTTGCTGGTGATCATACCCATATGTTGCGTCAGCAAAAGGATAAACACGCTGAATAGTGCAATCATGACAATGGTGGAGATAATACTGGTAAACCATTTGATTGATTTAAAGCCTCGTCTAGCAAGAAGAATTTGCAGAACAAGTAAAATTGCGAAGCAAACCGGTACATTACTGATACCTAGTGTGATTTTTGAAATTTGCGCTAATGCTAAGGCGCCGGTCCAGCTTTGAAACCCAAACCAGACAACTGCAGGAATCCCTCTTAAAAGGCTAGCTGCCTTTGCGCCCTTTGCACCAAATGATAGGCGTAACTGCATCACATATGGTGCTCCCGTTTTATAACCGAATCGATCATTAAACGTAAATATCAAGGCAATAAATATAATGGCAACTCCAATAGCCACCAAAGTTTGGAGAAGATTCATTGTCGCAACACCTGCGACAACTAATGATGACCCAACCGTAATGTTACCGATGTTAAATCCATCGCCAAGCCACATTGCCATGTATGCAAAGGGACCGACATGTCTCTTTTCGTTCTTAATAGGGAGTAGGTCTTCAGATATCTCATCATCTATACCAATATGTTCATCAAGCGTTGACTGCATTAGCATTCACCTTCCTATTTTTTGAATTAAGTAAGAACATGCCCTTTGATTGCCCAACAATACCACCTTTTAGCGTATAAATAGTTTTACCACGTAGGATGGTTTGAGTGACACGGGCATTGATTTTACGGCCAATATAAGCGCTGTGTGGATTCTTATAGTAGAGATCTTCAGGCTTTTCAATGTAGGATTGGTCCGGATCAAGGAAGGTAAAGTCAGCATCATACCCGATTGAAATTTGTCCTTTGTTCTTAAGTCCAAATAATTCAGCTGGTCCTTGGGCAATCAATTTTGTGAATTCAAGAATGGAAAGTCTTCCTGATTTAACTGCCACATCGTAAAACAAATCAACGTTATTTTGAGCACCCGTGATGCCACCCCAAATATTGAAAATATTATTATCAGGATCCTGCTTCATTGAAAGCGGTGCTGGTGAATGATCGGAAGTGACAGCGCTCACTGCACCGGATTCAACCATCTTCCATAAATCATCCAAAACATCTTTCGTTCTTAAAGCAGGTGAACATTTAGCCTCTGGGCCGATTTTTTTAAAGTCATCGACGGTGAGTGTTAAGTAGTGAACACAGGTCTCACAAGTGACGTCTTGTCCTTCATTTCTTGCCTTAACGACTTCACGAACGGCCTCACCAGTCGATAAATGGACAAAATGTAATTTACACCCTGCTTGCCTTGCTAAATATAAGGCGCGTCTAACGGCTTCTACTTCAACCATTGGTGGCCGCGAATCAACGTAGTCCTGAATCGAGGTCTTACCTTCTGATTCAAATTCTTCCGCTAATCGATCGGTTAAAACCGCATTCTCAGCATGTAATGACAAACGCAAACCTGTTTTAGCAATTGCCTGCATGCCACGAAAGAGTTCGTAATCGTCAACATTCTTAAAATCACCTGGAATATCAGTCCCAGTAGTCGCCATGAAAGCCTTAAACCCTGCTGCACCGCTGTCAGCCATTTTCTCAATTTCAGATAGATTACCAGGAACCAGCCCACCGTAAAGTGCAAAATCAATATATGATTTGCTTGCTGCAATTTGTCTTTGTGCTTCAAAATCCTTTTGTGTAGTCCGGGCTGGAAGTGCATTCAAAGGCATAACAACCATGCTTGTTGTGCCACCAGCAGCTAAAGCTTTGGACCCAGTGTTGTAATCTTCCCAACCGCTCCTACCCGGTTCGTTGATATGAACATGCGCATCAACCATCCCTGGCAAAACTAATTGCCCGTGAGCATCGATAACACTGTCAGCAGAGGCAGCTAAGTTTGACCCAATAGCAACAATCTTGCCCTCCGATATACCAACTTCACTTTCAATAATTTCCATTGGTGTCACAACTCGACCATTTCTAATTACCGTATCGTATTTCATCAACAACAATTCCTTTCTGAGTAGGATTGGCATTATTATCAAATGAAATAGCCAGTTGGTCATTGGACACTGAGCATAAAAAAATAGGCGCTTTTATCATCAGCGCCTAAAAAATATTATTTTAAATTTTGAAGATGCAGCGCTAAATTCAAGCGGTCACAGACATCTGGATCTTGTAAATCCACCTCTAACAGTTCAGCGATTTTTTGCAATCGATACGTCACTGTATTGCGATGAATGTACAAAGCTTTAGCAACGCTCGTCGGTTGTCGATTGTAATAAAAAGTAAGCCCGTAGTGTTTTTTAATAAGCTCTTAGTTTCGTCATGATTGGGTAGTGTAAGGAGTGGCCCAAGTAGCTCCTGTACAAATGATTTGGCTTCCAATGATGGTACTAATCCAAGGAGTTCAGAAACCTTTTAGGCCGAAATTCGATAATCGTTGTTTTTTCTTGCAAGGAAAGATTATAAGCTTCCGTTGCCTCGTGAAAAAGTGAGCTCAAGTCAGCCATAGGTAATTTGGAATGTGAATAACCCATCTTGATGACGTATTTTGGTGATAATTGTTTCATTAAGAATCGTTGTAACGCTTCAAGAAAATGGTTTGGTGTATGTTTCTCTGAAATTGCAAACACCACTTTTTGATTGTGACTGAAGCAGGTCACTTTCAAGTGATATTCATCGATAAACCAGTCGGTCAGACGTTGAATCTGTTCTGTCACCCTTGAAGAAATCAAGGTCCTCGCTTATCTGGAATGACACTGCAAACGCCACAATAATAATTATCATTTGCATCCAAGTGCCATTGGCCAAGAAATTTTTCCAAAATTTGTGGTGCAACATCACCAGCCAAAAGTGTTATAAAAAATCATTTCTTTGCCGTAGTGCTGAATCCTTTGCAACGTCGGTACGACTATTCATCAAGCTCAATACATTTTGTATTTGTTGAAGTTGCAATTCATCAAACGCCGTTGTGCGAATCAAATCAAATACAGCAATAAAGGCTTTATTTTCTGAGTGCATGACCATTAGCGGTATTATCGTAACTTCGCTATTTTGATAATGAATGCCAACTGGCTCATTTAAATTAAAATAATTCGTTTGGCTATCCTGAAAAGCAGCTGACAATGACTCCTTTTGTGTTCGTAAATGTGTATTAGTTTGAGTAACGACCAAATGACTGTTTAGCACCACGATGTCTCGCCCAAAAAAATCTGTAATTCTATCCAGTACGGTAACGTAATTCGCGTTAGCCATCCCTAACGCTGACAATTCTTGATTTTCTTTTATCGTCCGTCGTAAACCTAGTGCATCCGCACCAATCACAATTTCAGTCATTTTTTAACAACTGAACTTAAATTTTGATCAGCTGGCGTAATCAATAAAGGAAGCCCTAATGCATCTGCCCTGTCAATAATGTCCTGGGGAATGGAATTAAAATAGCGACCCGCTTTGATTCCCAGACCAGCACAACCGACTTCAGCCATCCGAGTTAACAAATGATCAAGTTTACTGATGTCTTGATAATAGTGATAACCAGTCGTCAGCAATAATTGCGTTGGCATTAAGTACTCCTCAATGTCAGGTGCTTCAATCAAGCCAATCATACTTACAGGCCGAGAAGCACCAGTTGAACCACCCACTAAATCAACATTCGGACAATCAGAACTATCGAGTAGGGATTTTATTTGCATATTCTCAGTCTCCTTTAATGTTTTTCTCATAATAACATATTTTAGGCAACACGCCCAAAGACTATTTATTATTTGTAAAAGGAGACCAATGAATTTTCTCACAGTTCCTTTAAACTACGGACAGTTAGTAAAAAGGAGCGTGTTTGATATGAAGACTGTGAAAACTAACCCGGCCGCCATGCTCGATGAATTGGGAAGAATAGGTACTGATCCTACTGGTGGGTTAACTCGATTCGTCTACAGCGATGCCTGGATACAAGCGCAAAAATGGGTTCTTAACAAAGCACAACAATCTGGAATGTCAGTATCTTTTGATTCATTTGGAAATGGCTTTATGTCCTATTTAGGTACTGATGGGGCCAATGAAATCATGTCTGGTTCACATATTGACACTGTCGAAAATGCTGGACAATACGATGGCGCATACGGTGTTGTTGCAGCAATGCTCGCTATGCAAGAACTTGTCGATGAATATGGACAGCCACGAATGACGATGACTACCATATCATTTAGCGAGGAAGAGGGAAGTCGTTTCCCAATCAGTTTTTCCGGATCACTTCACTATGCAGGTGTTTTTTAGACGCTGCCCCAACACTCGTTGACGCTAAAGTCATTAAATTTGGTAACGCCCAAAAAAATGCAATCACTCAACTTAAAACTGAATTTGATTGTAAAGAACACCCCCTGCCAACCAAATTTATCGAATTGCATATTGAGCAAGGTCCTCAACTTGAAGAATCAAACATCCCACTTGGCGTTGTATCTGCAATATGTGAGCAAAAACGGTACACTGTGACTATTACTGGCCAAAGTAATCACGCGGGTACCACGCCTCAGCATTTGCGTCGCGATGCGTTGAAAGCTGCCAGTTTGGCCATCAATAGGATTGATCAAGAGGCACAACGTATTGGTGAACCTTTTTGTATTTACTGTGGGCGAGATGACTGTGAAGCCCGGCTCACCTAATGTTATTCCTGGTATTGCCACCTTTACAATAGACATTCGCCACCCAGACGCACAAGTCGTTAATCATTTTGAGAAAACAATCAAAAAAGTACTCTCTGAATTGAACGGCGTCAAAACAGATTTGGATTGCTGGATGGATTCGCGTCCTGCAATTATGGCGCCAGACTTGGTGCTACAGTTGCAAAATATTATTTCTGAACATTCAGCGTCGTACATGAATTTACCTTCTGGCGCTGGACACGACACGCAAATCATGAATCAAAAGGTGCCGACAGCAATGCTTTTCGTGCCAAGTCATAATGGCATTAGCCATGCGCCAGCCGAATATACCAATCCAGAGTCTTTAGCTCTAGGGGTGTCAATTCTAAAGGATTTCTTATATAAAAACTGCTATTAACGTATAAAGCAAAGGAGATAATAATTATGTCAGAACTTTCAATCGATCACCGTTTAATCATGACTCCTGGCCCAGTAATGGTTGATCCACGAGTTTCTCAGGCTATGAGCAATCAAGTTCTAGGGCAATTTGACCCTGATTTCACAGCTATTATGAATGACACAATGGCGCTCATTCGGCAAAGTTTTCAAACAAAAAATCATTGGGCTTTTCCGGTCGATGGTACGTCACGTGCCGGCCTTGAAGCTGTTATTTCAAGTATTGTCGCACCTGGAGATTCTGTATTAGTCCCTATTTATGGTAGATTTGGCGACCTCTTCGTGGAACTAGCGCAACGTGCTGGCGGTAAGGTCAGTACCATTGAACGTGAATGGGGCACGGTTATCGATCAAGATGATTTAATCCAAGCCATTAAAGAACAACATCCTAAGGTCGTTGCCATGGTTCATGGCGAAACCTCCACTGGTCGTTTACAACCACTTGATCGTATCGGTCAAACCGTTCATGAATATGGTGGCTTCTTAGTTGTTGATTGCGTTGCATCATATCTTGGCGCACCAGTAAAGGTAGACGATTGGCAAATTGATGCTGCAATTGGTGGTGCGCAAAAATGCCTTTCAATTCCGTCTGGGATTACGCCAATTACATTCTCTGATCGATTTGCAACCGAAATTTCTTCACGAAAACGGGTTGAACGCGGCGTCCGCACAAATGATGACCATGCTGAATCTGATTTCATTACAAGTAATTATCTTGACTTAACGCAACTGATGGATTATTGGTCTGAACGACGTTTAAACCACCATACAGAAGCTACCGTTGCAGTTTACGGTCTGCACGAAGGATTGCGTTTGGCCCTAAATGAAGGCCTAGAAAATCGATTCGCTCGCCACGCTAAAATCCACCATGCGTTAAACGCTGCCTTGACTGGCATGGGACTGAAAATCTTCCATGATGGTGATCATGAAATGCCAATGGTTAGTGCAATTGAAATCCCTGATGAACTAGACGGTGATGCCTTCCGCTCCACCTTATTGAAAGCCTATGGCGTTGAAATTTCTAACTCCTTTGGTAGTCTAAAAGGCCGGATTTGGCGTCTTGGTACCATGGGCTATGTTGCACAACGGAGTTTTGTACAGAACTTTATTGCTTTGTTTGGCGCTGCGTTGTTGCAAGCCGGAGTTGATGTGGATCTTAAGGCTGGACTGGATACGTTTGAGAGTGTTTATGAGGATGATAAGGTTTTGATGTGATGCGATGAAGGAGACTATAACCTGAATTTCTTGCTTTTCTTATCATAACTGCCGTAGTTTGTTGTTTTAACATACTTTCCTCTTACGTTAAGGCCATTAAGTATTCTATTCTTTTCGATAGAATACTTATAAGGTGGTTAGTAATTTGTCTATTTCAAACAATTTTGAACTCTCGAAGGAAGAATTGAAAAGATGTGATTTGATTCCAGGCTCGTTTTATTCCAGTAAGGGCCTAACTAATAACGCGGTACTTAATACTCTAACAAAAGCAAGAATATCACCCGAATTTTGCTCTAATCACACTAAATTAGCAATGAAACAAGAGGGGTTTCATTCTTCAACTATGGCTAGTGGTGGATTTAGAATTTCAAAATCGGCAGTTTTGTCTTCACAAAGCAAAGTTGCAAAATTTTCCTTTCTCGTCATTACATCTGTTGAGAACACTAGGGTAATTCCTTTTTACACAAACTTCTTGACACTCCCAATGCTAATGCAATGGGTAAGCTCACAAATACAACTATCAAGGGTAGCTTAAGTGAATGGGAAGCATGGTTTCTGGGCTCTGATAAGGAAGGGAAACAAAGAATAATGCCTGCGGGTGTCTTTAAAAGAGATGTACTAAAAGAGCTGAACAAGAATTGCAGTCTTTGTATCCAGACGTTCAGTTATTCTTAACCACCAAAAACAAGGTGTTAAAGTTGTCGGATATGAACTAGATATAGTGAGATTAAAAACGCATCTTAAACTTTAACCAAATAACCGTTGCTAAAGCCCTTTCTTCGTACAATAGCCTTAAAAGTTGTCACTTTAAGAAATAAAAGTGATGACTTTTGAGGCTATTTTTATGAAAATCACCTATTCAACGACTACTAAGCTTCGCTTATTAAGTCAATTTCAAAACGTTAACGAGTCACTCAAGGTTTTCGCTGATTATCACAATGTAGGTGCAGGGAGTTTAAAGCGTTGGATCCAGCAGTATCTAACTGGCGGATTGGCTAATTTAGAGCGCCCAGTACACAATCGCCGGTACCCTAAGAAGCTTAAGCTTCGTGCCGTCCGTGATTATCGAAATCACCGTCTTCCTACCAAAGAAATCCTAGTAAAGTATGATATCCGTGGATTATCCCAACTTCGTAACTGGGTCATCCTTTACAATAATGGTAAAGAACCAGTAAGAAAGCGGGTGCGGAAGATAGGACGAAAGGTCTCGTATGACGAGAAAATCGAAATCGTTAAATGGGTCTTGAAGCATAATCATGACTACAAGCAAGCAGCGCAAAGTTTGATATTACCTATTCCAGAGCGTATGCCTGGACACAGAAATACGAGCAAGCAAACGATTGGACGGCCCTAAAGGACCGGCGTGGCAAGACCAGGGTAGGCAACCAGCCGACCGTGAGAAACAGTTACTCAAAGAGATTCGGGACCTCAAAGCTAAATTACGTGAAAGAGAGGTTCAGATTGCCAAGTTAAAAATCACACGGATATTGAGGGAATTCGTCAACTGCTGAAGGAGACAGCTGGTAGGAAAGTTCAAAATGATGATCACCCTAGCGCTCCGTTAGAATTGCCAGAGATTGTTTCTGATGGTAAGGAGCGCCACTATCGGGTTATCCATGCACAATTGGATTTGGCGGAATCAGAGACTCTTTATCGGCGTAGCAAGGAACAGGGGATACATTTGAACGATGTCTTTATGGCGGCGTTTGGAAAGGCAATCCAGCAATATTGTGGGGTCGGTGAAATTAGTCTAGCTTGCCCAACTGATATGCGAAAGTTTTTACCTGAAGGAGAGCAGAAACAACTACGGGTACAGAATATGACGGGACGTTACAACATCCATGTACCGGCAACCTTAGATGAACCGTTAGCGGAGACGGCCTGGAATGTTCACCGTGCGATGGACCAGCAGAAAGAAGAGAGAGCCTTTTTGGAATCATTCCGGTCAATGATTGGACGATTGGATAACGGGGCGAGTGTAGCGGAGTTGCAAGGAGAAGTTGAAAAGAACTACCACATCCGGGTAATTTCCTATACGAACCTTGCAATTACCGATGCTGATCAATTGCAATTGGGAGATTCCGTAGTTCGGGATGCGTGGATCTCAGGAGGCTTTCGGACGATGCCGCTGTATCAAATTGCAGGTAAGTACCTTTCGACGGCACGTGAATCTAGTGGCAAATGTGATTGGGACGCCAACGGAAATTCAATTTGCTAAGGCGGTAATGAACCAGATGAAGTTGTTTCTCTTGAGCCTTTAAAAAGGACCACTATTTTCTGTGAAACACTTAGAAAGAAAAGGATGCTCCCTAGCCAAGTTGAATGGTTAGGGAGCATCTCTTTAGACTGAGCTAATATTTATTTGGTCTAGCGGTTTAAGTTGTAGACCCATGCCCGGCCATCGCGAGCCAGCAGTTCATCAGAAGCGGCTGGGCCCATCGTACCTGGCGTGTAGTTCGGGAATTGAGGTTCTTCAATGTCCCAGAGCTTACGAACGACGTCAACGAACTTCCATGCGTAGGCAATTTCAGACCAGGACGCGAAGTTGGTGTGGTTACCTTCTAAGGCGTCGTGGAAGAGACGTTCGTACGGTTCTGGAGCTTCCTTCTTGCTGGAGTCGTTTTGCATGTACTCCAGGTCAACCGGTTCAGTTTGGAAACCTTGGCCAGCCGTCTTGGCGTTAACCCGCAAGGCAAAACCAGATTGCGGTTCAACGTAGATGGTCAAGACGTTGCTCTTCAGGGATTGTTCAGAAGCCATCCGTGGGTTAGCGAAGATGTCGATTAACGGCTTACGGAAGACCACGTCGATGCGGGTGAACTTGTCAGCCAGCTTCTTCCCGGTCCGCACGTAGAACGGCACCCCGGACCAGCGGTAGTTGTCAAACATCAGCTTGGCAGCCACGAAGGTTTCGGTGTTGGATTGTGGGTCAACCCCGTCTTCATGACGGTAGTCTGGGTTGTCAGCGCCGGCGTCGTATTGGCCACGTACGAAGTTAGAAGCAGCTTCTGACGGTGTGTACAAGCGCAGGGAACGCAGGGCCTTGATCTTTTCAACCCGGACGTCGGAGTCGGTGAAGGCAACGGGTTGTTCCATCGCTAATTGGGCAACGACTTGCATTATGTGGTTTTGCACCATGTCACGCAAAGCACCGGAGTGGTCGTAGTAACCGGCCCGTTCTTCAACCCCGAGCTTTTCGGACAGGGTTACCTGGATGTTGTCGATGTAACGGTTGTTCCAAAGGGATTCAATGATCGTGTTCCCAAAGCGCAGGGCTTCGATGTTTTGGATCATTTCCTTACCCAGGTAGTGGTCAATCCGGAAGATTTGGTCTTCCTTAAACGTTTGGGAAAGTTCATCGTTTAAGGCCTTGGCAGACGCAAAGTCGCGACCAAATGGCTTTTCGATGACCAGACGGTTGAACCCATCGTCAGTCAGCAGGGCTTGCTTCTTTAAGTTCAAAGCGATCGTCCCGAAGAATTGTGGGGCCATCGACATGTAGAAGAGGCGGTTGCCTTCCGTTTCGAATTGTTCGTCCAACTTTTCAAGCCGTTCCTTTAACACTTCGTAGTGTTCCGGCTTAGTGACGTCGTGGGATTGGTAGAAGAAGTGCTTAGCAAACGCTTGGGCGTTACCAGCTTGCACTTCGTCAATGCCAGAGATCGACTTTTCCACCATTGCTTGGAATTCTTCGTCGGAAACCGGCCGACGGGACGTCCCGAGCAGGGCAAAGTGTTCCGCAAGGTAACCCTTTTGATACAGGTTAAACAAAGATGGGTAGAGCTTGCGTTGGGCCAAGTCACCGGTGGCCCCTGAATAATGTGATGACAGCTTTATTTTCCTTAGCCAAAATGTTCACTCCTCTAAGAATGATCAAAGAATACAACCTTAACGAACTAATTATATACTTTCTGGAAATTGATTGCACGGGCGCCCAGTAGTGGTGGTGCCGCTTTCGTGAAATGGATCACCAACCTTGTTAGCGGCGAACAGCCTACTAACCGGTTTTCGTGTCAATTGGTCTAGATTGAAATAAATTTTTCAAACTCTTAGTAACCGTCCGGCCACAGAACACCGCTGGCGCGCTAACCCGTGGTCATTTCCCATAACGTGCTCCCTAACCACGGACCTAGTGTTTAAGTACGGCTGAAGAACGATGTGTGCCGCATCAACCTTCAGCCTAAGCTTAGCCATACGGCCCGTCGAGAAGGTTAGTCGCACTTCCTAATTCACGTACTGATTGCGTTCACTCAGGGTTCCAAAGAGGGTGAACAAGCAGATCACAATTAGGGTGACGATGATCGGGCCGTGCCAAGAACCGGAAGCGGCCTTGAGGTTCCCGGTCACGGTTGGACCAAAGGCGGCTAGGAGGTAACCCAGCGATTGGACCATTCCGGACAGGTTCCGGGTGTCACCGGCCGTGCGGGTCTTTAAGCCCAGCAGGGTCATGATTAAGGAGAAGGTGGCTGCCGTCCCTAGCCCAAGCAGGAGGGCGATCACAACGTAGTACCAGAACTGGTGGATGGGAAGTAACATCGCCAAAAAGCCCAGTGCCGTTGAGATCCCGGCCGCCAGGACTAGGGAATCCGGTTGCTCATCCGAGTAGCTAACACCGGGGTGGCAAAGGCAGTGGGGATCGAGAAGAGCTGGAAGAGCCCGGCAATCAGGCTAGCGGTGTTGGTGGTCATCCTGTTAGCCATCGCAATTGACGGTAGCCAGGCAACGATCGTGTAAAAGACGAAGGAGGAACCGGCAAAGTAGAACAATAAGAACCAGGCCCGTGGGTTCTTCCACATGTTGGCGCCGGTTTCTTTGGTATCCGTCCCAGATGTTCGGTAGTTAAAGCGTAGGTTAGGCAACCACACCAGGGCGGTGAAGAGGACTAACCCGGACAATAAGAAGATGGCAAATTGCCAACTGGAGGCGGCGCTGATCGGGGCGATCGCGTAGGCCCCGACGGCTGAAAAGAGGGTCATCGCCACGTTATAGGTCCCGGTGACCGGGCCAATCTTCGTTGGTAGGTTCTCGGTGATGACGGCCGGAATTAAGACGTTAATGAAGGTGGTCGCCACCCCGATGATTAAGGTCCCGGTCAAAAGGGCGCTGAAGCCAAAGATCCGCAGGTAAGAACCGGCGGCTAACAACAATAGGGCGATGAAAAGGGCCAGTTCGTTCCCTAAACGGCGGGCAATCCCGGGCACCAGGGTGGAACAAAGGCCAAAGCAAATTAGGGGATGGTAGTTAAGATCCCCAGCGAGGTGGCCGGGGTGTGGAAGCTAGCGGCGATTTCGTTGATCACCGAAGGGATTGAGGTGAATGGGGTGCGCATGCTAGCCCCGAGCAAGAAGATCCCGATGATCAAAAAGGCGCTGTGCTGACGAGTAGTTTTCATGAAGGGCGTTCCTTTCTTTAATGATTTCGTAAAAATTAAGCTAGTCTAGTATAACATGGTTTACAAAATGTTAAACCGTTTTACGTCCCGGTTAATCAATGTTAATTCGGTTTCATGGGGTGGGGCAGTTTGACGAATGGCCCGATCGCCCCTATAATTTTCTTTGATACTGTAAAAAACGGAGGAACATAATGGCAGACATATACCCCTACTTGGTCTTTGAAAACGCCAAGGAGGCCATGGCCTACTACGCTGAGCAGTTCGATGCTGACATAGTGGCGCGGCGCCCCTTAACTAAGGCTCAGGTAGATAGCTACGGTCTGGAACTAACGGACTTAGACGAAACAACTGCCTACGGTGAATTTACGATCGCTGGGCAGACCTTCATCTGTGCTGACGCCATGATGGCAATGCCCCAGACGTCTTCGTTGGTTTCGATCCTGCTCGATTTTGCCGATGATAACGTTGCGGCGGCCGACTTTTTGACCACTTGGCTGCTTCCGATGATCAGCGCGTAACGTTACCCTTTAGCCCCCAACCAGCGGGGGCCAGGCGGGTCAGATTGTGGACCGCTATGGCATTACCTGGCTGATTTCGGCTGGGTTTGTAAAGCATGAATAAAGAAGTGAGTGTTCCCAACCCCTCTTTAGACTTCAATTAAATAAAATCCCGAACCGGATCAATCGAGTGTTGATTGATCCGGTTCGGGATTTTTCATTCGGGGATTCTTTTTAACTATTATACAGATAACGTGCTCCCCAACCGCAGGCCTAGTGCCTAAGTACGGGCAAAGAACGCCGCCAGGGCGGCAACCCCTTGCCCTAGCTTAGTCATACGGCCTGCCAAGCAGGTTGGTGAGCACTTTTAGCCTTGTTTCTCCGCCACATCCTTTAGGCGCCGGTAGACCACTTCCAAGTCTTCGTTGGTGCCGCGCAGTTCATAATCGGCTACGAACGGGGCGTCAAAGGCCTTGGCGTACATCCGGGCGGTCAGGCAGTATTGCTCGTTGAAGTTTTTGTTGCCACTACCGACCACGCCGATCAAGTTGTCGGCGTTCTTGCCCTCGGCGATGTATTCACCCAGCGGGTTGGTCATCATTTCGGTATAACCAGAGGTAAAGCCGTCGCCCCCATCCAGGTAGGTGGGCACGAAGGCGAAGAAGGGCTCTTCTTCGTGGGCCGGGATCGTTTGGGCGGTGATTTCCTTGAGGGTGATGGTCGGATTAGCGGGGTTGATGCTGTTCATTTGGTTAGCGTAGGTTTGCAGCCGCTTTAAAAAGGAGCGGGTGTTCCCCTCGATGGAAATGTATAAGACGTTAATGGTTGTCATGCGACAAGGCCTCCTGATTATTCTATAAATTCTATTTTACCTGGGGAAGGGGGATTTAAAAGGGCGACTTTGGTGACCTAGCGCGCTAAGAAGCGGCAGAACCGGGGTTGGGTGACTCCGGCGAGTCCGGTTCTTTTTCCAGGCGTTGAACTACAAAGCGATCAATGTATGAGTTTTTGGTAGTCGGCCACCGTTAACTGAAAGTCGCCTAGTTCAATCGTCTGGCCCTCGTGAACGTGGGGAACCGTGTCCATTACAAACCCGGCTAAGGTAACGGCGTTGGAGTGGTCAAAGGCCTTGATGTCGGTGTGGAAGTAGCGTTCAAAATCGTAGGTGGTCGTTTTGCCATCGACTTGGTATTGACCGTGTTCACCCTTTTTGGATCAGGTTATCGGCGACGTTATCAATTTCATCGCGGACGGTCCCGAAGAGCTCTTCGTAAATGTCCTTGTCGGTGATGATCCCGGCGGTACCGCCGTATTCGTCCATCACCACCACCATCGGTACCCGGGTCCGGATCATCATTTGCAAGACCTCGGTGATCGGGGTGGCTTCCGGTGTTGTTGACAGGTGGCGTAAGATTTTGGCTAAGGAAACGGTGGGGTCGACACGCTGTTGGCGGATCAAGTCGTAGTTAAAGACGTAGCCCAAGATCTTATCCTTATCACCGTCGGCCACGACCGGCAGGCGCGAGTACTTGGAGGTGATGTACAGGTCGAGGGCGTCGCCAACGCTTTGTGTGATGTCAATGACGGTTAGTTGGGTCCGGTCAATCATGATGTCTTTGGCGACCTTGTCGTTGAAGTCAAAGGCCCGTTCCATGTAGACCAAGTCGTTGCGCCCTAATTGCCCGCCGCGGACGGCATTGCGTGACAAGGAGATGATTTCACTTTGCGACAGCACCTCGTCGGCTTCGTTGGCCGGTTTCATCCCAACCAGGCGGACAAGCCCGTTGGCCGAGGTGTTAAGCAACCACACGAAGGGGTAAAAGAGCAGGTGGAAGTAGTGCAAGGGGGTGACGGTGAAGAGTAGCATCTTAACCGGGATGTCGATCGAGATGTTTTCGGTACAATCTCGGTTAAGACGACTTCAAAGTAGGTTAACAAGAGGACCCCGATGACGGCGGCAATTGCGTGGGCACCGGTGGTCGACAGGGCTAGGGCGGGGAGGTTCAAAAAGTTGATCAGGAGTTCTTCGATCGTTTGCTCCCCGATCCAACCGAGGATGATCCCGCACACCGAGGTCCCAACCTGGGTGGTCGATAGGTACTCGGTTAAGTTAGAAACCATCGTGAGCGCCCGTTCGATCTTGAGGCTCTTTTTACCCCGGCGCTCCTCGAAGTTTTCTTGGGCCTCTTCTAGGGCGGTAATCCGGGTTTGCACCAGGGCAAACTCGGCGGCCACGAAGAAGGCGGCGAAAATAAAGGTGATTAAAATAATGCTGATGTTAGTCATAATTTGCTGGCTGTCCAAAATAACGAATCCCTCGCTTTAAAATGGTGCGCTTATTCGGCGGTCTGGTAAAGTTAGTACTAATTATTATAACATTGATCACCAGTTCCGAACGGCAAGTTGGTCCTGTCCCCGTTACCGGCCAGTTTGCGGTACAATAAAAGGAAAAATGGTGATTAAAATGCAAGTACGGATAATTGGTGGGGAGAAGTTAGTTGCCCCCGTGGCCCAAGCCTTAACCGAGCAAGGGGCGGCGGTCACCACGACGGCAGACTTTTCCGGTACCCGGGCCCCGGAGACGACCTTGGTATGGTTGCCGAACCCCTTGGACCCGGTTGGTGACTTGGTGGCGGACCTGGTGGCCTTAGTCGATCGGTCGCCGGCGCCGAAGCGGATCGTGATGCACGGGGTCCCCGGCACCGCGGATGACGCGAGCCCAGAACAGGTCGGCGCCTGGTTTCAAACGGCAGGGACGTCATTAGTAATGGAGCACTTGTACGCCGTCAAGATGATTGATGAACTAGAGTACCCTTACGTAATCGTGCGAACACCCCCGGTTACCGGGCGGGGCGGCAACGTCAAGGGTGAGGGTGAACCGATTCAACAAGCAACGGTTGGCCAAGAAGAAACCGTGGCCTTCATCACCACCGCGGTTACCACCGAACAGTACGTCAACCAGTCAGTGGGACTGGGTTAGGAGGCAGAGATGACAGCAACACAATTAGAACGCTTCGCCACCCAGGTTAGTAAGGTTCAACTTCCCCACTGGGCGGACTTTCCGGAGATGGGCCTGTACGCCGACCAGGTAATCGGCCTGGTTAACGACCGCCTGCGCCCGCTCGGCGTTCCCCGTTGACCAAGGCGATGATTAACAACTACGTCAAAAAGGGGATCGTGATCGCCCCGGTCAAAAAGAAGTATTCCCAAAACCAGTTGGCCGCCGTGACCGTAATTTCGTTATTAAAGGGTTCCTTTGCCCTGCCGACGATCCGGGCGGCGATTGACCAGGTGACCGTCAATAACTACCCGATGGCCGCCTACGACCGCTTCGTTGACCTCTTCAATGCCGCCTTGCGCAACGAGGAGGCCAACAAAACCACCTTGGATCCGGCGATTGAAGAACTGCTGAACCTAGCGGTGGTCACGACGATTGCGCGCTTGAAGACTACCGCCTTGTTGGCCGTTTTACAAGAACAGCTGCCGCCGACTAAGATTAAGTAGGGAAGTGGGAAATGACCTTCTCGACAGGCCGTATAGCTAAGCTAGGGCGAACGGTTGGTGCGTCAGCACCGTTCTTCGCCCGTACTTAGATACTAGGTCTGTGGTCATTTTCCACGTTAAGGGAGTGCGGACCAACCTTCTCGACAGACCGTTTGGCTAAGCTAGGGCGGGGGTTGGTGAGGCACAATATTTGTTTAACATTCGAAGATAAAGTAATAGGCTGGAAGAAAAACGCCCCTTCTTCCAGCCTATTTTTAGTTTGCGTTAGCCGATCAAGCCCGTTAGGTAACGGTGACTAGCCAACTGTTCTTGGCAGTCGGTTTGGTCGGCTAAGTTGATCTCGTAAATGTTGGTGGCCCGTGGGTTTAACAGGGGCCAGACGCGCGACCAGTCAATCTTACCAGTGCCAAGCGGCAGGGAGTCGTGACTTTGGCCCATCGAGTCCACCAAGTGGTAGTGGACGACCTGGTCCTTGAGCTTAGCCAGGGAGGCGCACAAGGCGTCGTTATCGCCGTGCAGGTAGATAAAGCAGTGTGAGGTGTCAAAGGCCAAGCGGTAGCCGTGGTCTAAGATGGCCCGTTCGGTGACCGGGTTACCATAGGCGAAAAATTCCGAAATCGAATTTTCAAACATGATGTGCGTACCACCCAGTTCTTGGAACCGATCCAGCCGGTTTAGCACCGCTGCTTGGGCCGCTTCTAAGCTCTGATAAAGGGGATCACCCGCGGGAAATCGCCCGAGTAACCACCGTGGATTAGGATTTGAAGGTCAAATTCGCTGGCCAACTCCAGGAGGGTAGCGGTGGAGCGTTCGATAAAGTCGTACAGGTCGGGGAAGGCGGTTTGTGGCGCCGCCAATTCGCTGTGGATGTCACCGAACTTCATCGGTTGGTGGATGACGATTTGGTCAATTCCGGCGCCCTGCACACTCCGGATGCCGGCCTTTAACTCGGCCAGGCCGGCGGGGGTGAAGTTGTGAACGTCGGTGAAGAACTCAAAGGTTTGCGGGTGGTACTTTAGGCGATCCTCAATTTGGGCCGGATCGCTGGAGGCCTTTAACCTAGTTGGGGAAACATTGTTAAAACCTCTTTTCTAAAAGGGACCGGGAAAAGATGCCCTTCCCCAATCCCTTATCTAATTACATATTTAGTGTTGGCGCCTATTTCAGTCAGTGGCCTGCCCAATGGTTGGGCCCATAATAACGTGCTTCCAACCACGGGCCTAGTATCTAAGTACGGGCGAAGACCGGTACTGGCGCACCAACCCTCGCCCTAGCTTAGCTATACGGCCCGTCGAGGAGGTTGGTCGCACTCACAGATTTTTATCCATCGTAAAGGTTAGCTTGGATAACTCAAGCCCCTTCATCATCAGCTTAGCCATCAAGTCCTTGGTGCGCTTGGCCATTTCGGCTACCAGTTCTTGGTTCTTAGCGCTTAAAATGGCGGTGGCTTCCTGGTTAGTCATCCCGTCAACGAGCGGCGCCACTTCGTCAACGAAGCGGTGGAAGTATTCGCGAGCGTCCTTTAAATAGTCGAGGTCGTCTTGCAAGAACTCGGCGTGGTGGGCTTCCACCAGCATCGACAGGGCCCGGTACATCCAGTAAGCTGACTTGAAGTCGACGTTCATTTCCTTAGGCGTGTTGCGGTAGGAGGCGTCAACTTCGTCGGCGTTACCAAAGAACGGCACGTACGGGGTGAAAGTCGGGATCCCAAAGCTCATCCACATGATCGTAGAAGCGGCTTCGGGGAGGTCATTGCGGACCTGCAGGACGTGGGAGTTTTGGGTTCGGTTCAAAGAGATTGGCCGGAAGAGGCGCTTTTCTTGTTCGGTGCCCTCGTGGCCCAGTGGGTCGTAAACCGTGCCCTGGTAGTGGCTAGACAGGACTTGTTCGACCTCTTCTAGGGTGATCTTGTGGTCGGCCTTTAATACGAAGGGCAGGTCGAAATCCAGCGGGTCGAGCTTAACGTCCGGGGATAAGACCAGGTGACCGTACCACTGGCGCGGGGTGTTGTAGTGTTGGTCAAAGACGGTGGCGGTCCCGAAGATGCGGCGGAAGTTCCAGCCGGACAGGTCCGGGTTCAAATGGTGGTCAGCTACGAATTCTTGGATCCCGTCTGACCACATGAAGTTGGCTGGGTCGTCAAAGTCCACCTCTTGGATTGCCACCCGGTTACCGGTTACGGCGTAGGCGTCATCGGGAATTCGCTGGGCAACCCAGTGGTGGCCGGTGACAATTTCCATGTACCAGACGTCGTTTTTGTCGGAGAAGATCACCCCGTTACCTTCCGCGGAGCCGTACTTAGCGACGAGGTCCCCAGGTAGGCAACCCCTTCCTGGGCCGACTTAATGAAGGGCAGGACCATTGCCACAATCACGTCTTCGTTGAGGCCGGATTCGAGGTTAAGTGGGTCAAAGGCCAGCACCCGTTCGTTGGCGTAGACGCTTTCGGTTGCCGACATGCCGACGTTATATTCGTTAAAGCCGTTTTCGTCGTAGACCCCCCTCGGTGGTCAAATTGACGTTGGGTACCCCTTGGTAGCGGGCGCCGTTGGCCGGCCGGTCGCCGACGAAGTGGTTGAGGTAGGACTTAACTTGGTTGGGGTGGTCCTTATAAGTCGGGTAGACCACGAAGCGTTGCGGGGTCAGCGGACTGTAAGTGTCGTCGTTTCTGGCCGCCATCGTCGAGCCATCAATGGTGGCCTGTTTGCCGACGAGAACGGTGGTGCAAGCGGAGAGTTTCTTTTCCATGATTGAAAATCCTTCCTTATATGGTGATGGTTACATTGTAGGCGTGCGGTAAGGTGGGGTCAAACGTGGGCCCTGCCGAGTAGCTTTAAGACGGTTAGGGTGATCAGGTTGATCAAAAGGGCCAGGCCTAGTGCCCAGTAGACCGGGATCATAAATGAAAGCAGGGCGCCCTTAATTTGAGTCGGGGTAAAGAAGAGGCTGGCGATGATTAAGACTAGTAGGTAAAAGGCCACCAGAATGAAGAGGCCGTGGCTACTGTTTTCCAGGTCAGCGGTCGACAGGTCAAAACCGCCGACGCTGATGTTGATTAAGAGGACCACCCAGATTAAAACCTTCCACCAGACCAGGTCGCCGGTGGCGGTGGTAGAGACCCCGGTTGCTAGGCTCTGCCACCAAGCAAAGATTGGTGGAACCAGCCAGCGGGTCAAAGCCACCAGGGCGACCGTACCGCCGATCAAGGGGGCGACGCCGATAAAGAAGTTACCACTGCGCTGGTATAAGGAAGTGGTTTGCCAGGCGTGCTGGACGTAGCCGAGGCTGGTGTCACCGTCGTTTGGACGGGGAATGCGTAACAAGGCAACGCCCTTAATTTGGTGGCGGAAGAGCAGGGCGACGATCAAGTGGCTTAGCTCGTGGATGATGATGCCGATCCCGCCCCCGATGACCTGGGCAAAGAAGCCAAAGTAGATGACCACCAATGACTTGTTACGGTGGGAAACCAGGGACAGGGCGCTCCCAAACAAAAAGGGGGATCAACAGCAGGTAGAGGCTGGCGTCTAAAAAGATCTGTAAGAACTTGGTCATCGGCTACTTGGTTTGCAGGTCGGCGAAGGTGGCGTTCACCAACTTGGCGAGGTCCTCGGCGTTTAACTGCACCGAGCGGCCCAGTTGCCCGGAGGAAACGAAGATCGTTGGCGTCTCCTTGGCTTCGTTATCAATGAAAATTGGGTAATGGTGCTTTTCGTAAATCCCAACCGGGGTGTTGGCGCCGTGGACGTAACCGGTCGTCTTCAAGAGGTCCTTTAGGGGGACCATGTCGACCTTTTTGTTGCCCGACACCCGGGCGAGCGCCTTTTCGTCTAAGTGGCGGTCGACGGGGACCACCCCCACTAAGGGGCCGGTGACGTTACCGGTCAAGACCAGGGTCTTATAGATCAGGTGCTCATCAACGTCGCCGTGGTCAACCACCATCGTTTGGACGTCGCCGTCTTGTTTAGTCGGGAAGTGGACCTGCTGGTAGGCGATCCCGTTTTTATCGAGGATTTGTTCCACCTGGGTCTTTTTTTAACTTGCTTTTTTCTTGCTCATAAATTGACTCCTTTTCGCTGGCCGCTTCCGAATTTGGAACGGTCCAATAATTTAAATGTAGGTAACCAAATTTTCAAAGGTATGGTATCCTAAATACGATAAGCATAGCATACACGAACAGGTAAGGACGGGGAAGATTGATATGGCAGACCTAGTATACCGCGCCGTCATGCGCGACTTAAAACAGAAGATCCTGGCCCACCAGTACCCCAAGATGAAACTCCCCGATGAACGGACGCTGAGCGCCGATTACGAGGTGAGCCGGAGTACGATTAAGCGGGCCCTAGACGTCCTGGTCCAACAGGGGATCATCTTCAAAAAGCGGGGTCGGGGACCTTCATCAACCCGCTTTACTTAAAGAACCAGGCGATGTTTTCTTACGAGGGGAGCAACCTGGGGATCACCGATAGTTTTAAGTTTGACGGCCGCAAGCAGGCGATCAAGCTTTTGAATTACCAGGTGATTCCGGCCGACGAAGAAATCCAACAGGACCTCTTCTTGAGTGAGGACGACTTCGTTTACCGGATTGAACGCTTGCGTTTGATTGACGACCAACCCTTCATGATCGAAACGGGCTACATCCCGATTAAGATCAACCCGACCCTGTCGTCGTCGGTGGTCGAAGGGTCGATTTTTAACTACTTAGAAGAAGTGATGAACAAGACCGTCACCCGTCCTTACATGACCTTGACCGTCGCCCCGTCCACGGAAAACGACCAAAAGCTCTTAAACTTGACCCCCACCGAACCAGTGGGGATCATGGAAGGGTGTTCTTTTTAGACGATGGGACGCCCTTTGAAGTTTCCAACATGCGCGTCCACTATAAGTACATGCGCTACAACACCTTTGTTTCAATTAATAAGGAGTAATAACTGATGACAATTAAGGCAATTGCCGTCGACATGGACGGAACCTTTTGAATTCCCAAAGCGACTACGATCACGATTACTTCGCCAAAGTGTACGACCTGATGGTGGCCAAGGGGTTCAGTTCGTGGTGGCGTCGGACCCCCATTACCAACTAGAAGATCGGTTTCCAACTGTCAAGGACCAGCTAGCCTTCGTGGCCGAAAACGGGGTTGAGTTAATTGATCACGGCGAGTTGGTGTACTGCGGTGAAGTGGCCATGGAGACGGTGGAAAGGGTGAACGCCTTACACCAAGCAATCGTCGGGAGCCACTTCATCATTTCGGCTTACGATACGGCCTACACCTTCAAGGATGAGGACCCGGCCTTCGTGGAGCACGCCATTAAGCACTACCCCACATGAAGCGGATCGACAGCCTGAGTGAGGTAGACGACAAGGTCACCAAGATGATGATGGATGTGCCTAAGGAGCGGACCCACGAACTGCAGGCTAAAATCAACGCGGACTTTGCCGGGGTGCTCGAGGCCGTTTCGTCTGGCTACGGCAACCTCGATATCATCGTGGCTGGGATGGATAAAGCAACCGGTTTAAAGGAATTAGTCAAGCGCCACGGGTTGGACCCGGCCGACCTGGTCGCCTTTGGTGACGGCCAAAACGACCTGTCGATGCTCAATTACGTCGGTCAAAGTTACGGGATGGCCAACGGGGACCCGCGGGTACTAGCGGTAACCAAATTTACCGCCCCGACTAATGATGAAAATGGGGTTTTTAAAACGATCGAAAAACTCTTAACTGACTAGGAGTTCCGGGTCTCAATTGACAAGATTGGTTTAAAGTGCCCGGGAAAAGTTAAAATTGGGTGAAATTGATACGGTCCAATTTTTAAAAGGTTGACTTTGACGCCAAATCGGTTATCATAGAAAGCGTAAATTGATCTGCGATTTACAATGCGTTATACAAGTCAAACGTAGTTATCTTTTATTGAATTGAAGGAGTGTATATTGATGGCAGTAGATTACAATTCCAAGGAATACTTGGAAACTGTTGATGCTTACTGGCGCGCCGCCAACTACCTTAGTGTTGGTACGCTGTTCTTGATGCACAACCCACTGTTACGCCAAGAACTCAAGGCTTCTGACGTTAAGCCGAAGCCAATTGGTCACTGGGGACGATTGTTCCGCAAAACTTCATTTACGCCCACTTAAACCGGGTCATCAAGAAGTACGACCTGAAGATGTTCTACATTGAAGGTTCTGGTCACGGTGGCCAAGTGATGGTTAACAACTCTTACTTGGACGGTTCTTACACCGAAATTTACCCGGAAATCACCCAAGACTAAGCCGGGATGGCTAAGTTGTTCAAGCACTTCTCCTTCCCAGGTGGAACTGCTTCTCACGCCGCACCGGAAACGCCAGGTTCCCTTCACGAAGGTGGGGAATTAGGTTACTCCCTTTCCCACGGTGTTGGGGCAATCCTTGACAACCCAGACCAAATTGCTGCGGTTGAAATTGGTGACGGGGAAGCCGAAACTGGCCCATTGGCTGCTTCATGGTTCTCTGACAAGTTCATCAACCCAATCACTGACGGTGCGGTTCTGCCAATCCTTCAAATCAACGGGTTCAAGATCTCTAACCCAACCATCCTTTCCCGGATGTCCGACGAAGAACTGACTAAGTACTTCGAAGGGATGGGCTGGAAGCCTTACTTCGTATCTGCATACGCAGGTGGCGAATTTGATGGCCTCAAGGAACACATGGAAGTTCACGAAGAAATGGCTAAGGTTATGGATGCCGCTGTTGAAGACATCCTGGCTATCCAAAAGCACGCTCGTGAAAACAATGACGACTCCATGCCACAATGGCCAATGATCGTCTTCCGTGTACCGAAGGGTTGGACTGGTCCGGTTAAGGACTTGAACGGCGACCCGATCGAAAACTCCTTCCGTGCACACCAAATTCCGATTCCGGTGACCCAAGACGACATGGAACACAAGGACATGCTCGTTGACTGGATGAAGTCTTACAAGCCAGAAGAACTGTTCGACGAAAACGGTGCTCCGGTTGAAAAGGTTGTTGCTAACACTCCAGAAGGCGACCGCCGGATGGCTGTTAACCCGATCACTAACGGTGGGGTTAACCCGAAGGAACTCGTGATGCCTAACTACCGTGACTTCGCCGTTGACGTGAAGAACCACGGTACTGAAATGCACCAAGACATGCTCGAATGGGGTAAGTACATCGCTAAGATGATCGAACTTAACCCAACTACTTTCCGTGGCTTCGGGCCGGACGAATCTAAGTCTAACCGTCTTTACGCTGCCCTTGACAGCGGGAAGCGGACTTGGATGGAAGACATCCACGAACCAAACGACGAAGATCTGAGCCACACTGGTCGGATCATCGACTCCCAACTTTCCGAACACCAAGCTGAAGGTTGGCTCGAAGGTTACACCCTGACTGGTCGTCACGGGTTCTTCGCAACTTACGAATCATTTGGTCGTGTTGTTGACTCCATGCTGACTCAACACATGAAGTGGTTACGTAAGGCCAAGGAACAATACTGGCGTCACGACTACCCAGCATTGACTTTCGTGGACACTTCCACGGTCTTCCAACAAGACCACAACGGTTACACTCACCAAGATCCAGGTCTGTTGACGCACCTTTACGAAAAGGAACGTCCAGACATGATCAAGGAATACCTGCCAGCCGACACGAACTCCCTGCTCGCTGTCTCTGACGTGGCTTTCCGTGACCGTGAATGCATCAACGTGCTGGTTACTTCCAAGCACCCACGTCTCCAATGGTTCTCCATCGATGAAGCAACTGAACTCGTTGCTAACGGCCTCGGCTACATCGACTGGGCATCCACTGACCAAGGCGCAGAACCAGATGTTGTCTTTGCTTCCGCTGGTACTGAACCAACTGAAGAAGCTCTGGCCGCTATCGACCTGCTTCACGACAACTTCCCAGAACTGAAGATCCGTTACATCAACGTGATCAACATCATGAAGTTGATGACGATTGCTAAGAACCCAGAAGGCCTTAGCGACGAAGAATTCGACCGTTACTTCACTGCTGACAAGCCAGTGATCTTTGCATGGCACGGCTTCCGTGACATGATCCAAAGTCTCTTCTTCCCACGTCACAACCGCAACCTTCACGTACACTGCTACGAAGAAAATGGTGACATTACCACTCCATTCGACATGCGTGTCCTGAACAAACTTGACCGGTTCCACTTGGCCAAGGACGCTATCTTGAGCGTACCTGGTTACGAACAAAAGGCCGTTGCCTTCGCACAAAAGATGGACGACATGGTTGCTCGTCACAACCACTTCATCCGGACTGAAGGTAAGGACTTACCAGAAGTTGAAGCTTGGACTTGGAAGGGCCTCAAGTAACAACGATTGACTTAACAGCATTGTAAAAATGTGAAAAAGACCATCCCGCCTCAGGGGTGGTCTTTTTGTTAGTCAAAATGAAATACTACGCAAAACAAAATAATAATTTTGATTATTTAATGTAGAGGAGTTGAAACTTTTATTATTAATTTTATCTTAGAAGTAAGATAAATAAAATTATCAAAAGGTGTTTTAGTAGTTTAAAGTCACTATTTTATGTGTTAGGTCAATTAAGGATTGGGGATCTGGACTAACGCAGGGAAAAGGGGAGAACACCATGAAAATTAATGTTAAAGAGGACCTCAAGGAACTGGTTAACTTCGAAAGCAACAAGGACGACATTAAGATGGTCAACGCTGCCGGTGACGTAAAAGAGGATAAGTACGACGGACCAACCTACTTAGCGATCTTTACTTGGATTTATGCTTTGTGTACGTCCCGTTATAAAACACCCCGCCTCTTTGGTGAAATCTTCAAATACACGCTTTACGTTTGGGTAGTAGGACTTGTCTTGATGTTCTTATTGGGTAGTTTTGGGAACGGTCTTGCTACTCTGCTGGACATTTATTTTTTGTGTTTGGTGCGTCATTTCTTGGCGCCGCCTGTACGTCAAGGTACTGACCGAAGAGGGCTACAAGCCGGTAGCTACGTCCACCGTCTCCGCCACATCTAACACTAACTCGCATCCAACGGCGCCCCACGCACACGCTTAATGTACTTAACAGTGTAAAAAATGTGAAAAAGACCATTCCGCCTCGGGATGGTCTTTTCACTATTACACAGATAACGTACCTCGCTTAGTCATACAGCCTGTCGAGAAGGTTAGGTCATACTTCTTGATAACGTGCTCCCCAACCGCAGGCCTAGTGGCTAAGTCTGGCCACAGAACACCGCTGACGCGCTAACCTGTAGCCTATCCTTAGCCCACGGCCTGCTAATGGTTGGGTCGTACTTCCAAAGATAACGTGCTCCCCAACCGCAGGCCTAGTGGCTAAGTCTGGCCACAGAACACCGCTGACGCGCTAACCTGTAGCCTATCCTTAGCCCACGGCCTGCCCAATGGTTGGGTCGTACTCAATCATAAATGCATAATTATTCGTTTAAATCTAGTCAAATAGGACTATAATAGGGGCGTATGTTTATTTTTTAAAATCGATTGGAGGATATTTTGATGGATAACAATGGTTCCAGCAAGAAGATTACGACCTTCGGGCTGGTTACGATGATCATCACCGCCATCTTTGGCTTTGGGAATGTGTCCAACGCCTACTTGCAGATGGGGGTACGGCAGTATCATCTGGTACGCTTTGGCCGGGATCTTGTTCTTCTTCCCGTGCGGCTTAATGATGGCCGAGTACGGGTCCGCCTTTAAGGAAGCTAAGGGGGGGATTTACTCTGGCTGGCCGGTTCGATTGGGGAACGGTGGGCCTTTGTTGGGACCTTCGTTTGGCTGGCGTCCTGGATCGTGTGGATGGTTTCGACGTCCTCGCGGATCTGGATTACCTTCTCGGCCCTGATCTCTGGAAAGGACACCACCCAGTCTTGGCGGGTGATGGGCCTCTCGTCGACGGAAACGATCGGGATCTTGGGGATCATTTTAATCCTGGCGATCACCTTCTTATCGTCGCGGGGATGAACGCGATCGCCCGGATCGGGTCGCTCGGTGGGATCTTCACAATTGCCGTTAACATTATCTTCATCGTGGTGTCCTTCACCGTCTTGTTTGCCAACCACTTCCAGTTGGCCGAACCGATTCATGGCCTCAAGACCTTTATCACTTCGCCCAACCCGCAGTTCCAAACCCCGATCGCCATTGTTTCCTTCGTGGTTTACGCCATCTTCGCTTACGGGGGATGGAATCGCTGGGGTCGGTAACCGACAGCATGGATAACCCGCAAAGACCTTTCCGCGTGGGTTGATCATTGCTTCGGTCTTTACGATCGGCGCCTACGTTTTGATGATCTTCATGGTCGGCTGGTCGGTTAACTACCACGATAACCTGGGGACCAACGCCACCAACCTGGGGAACGTTACCTACGCCATTTTCAATGATATTGGGGTTGAAATGGGGACCGCCCTCGGCTGGTCGCACGCCGCGGCCTTAGGCTTTGGGGTAACGATGACCCGGATCGTGGCGATCGCTCAGACGGTCGGCTTCTTAGGTGCCCTGTTTATCCTAATGTACTCGCCAATTAAGGCCTTTATCCTGGGGTCCGACCCGAAGCTTTGGCCAGCTAAGTTGACCAAGCTAAATAAGGCTGGGATGCCCGCTAACGCCATGTGGCTACAGGCGATCGTCGTGTGCGTAATCGTCTTCTTAGTGGCCTTCGGGGGTAATGCCGCTCAGGGCTTTACACGATTTTGACCGACATGGCCAACGTTTCCACTTGCTTCCCGTACCTCTTCTTGGTCGGGGCGTTCCCGTTTTTCAAAAAGAAGAACCTGGACTACCCGTTCGTGGTCTTTAAGAACCTTTTGTGGACCAATATTTTAGTCGTGGTGGTGGAAATTATCCTGATCGTCGGGATTCTCTTTACCTTCGTTCAACCACTACTGGAACACGACTACCAGACCGCCTTTTGGACGATCGCTGGACCGTTCTTCTTTGCTATCGTGGCACTGGTCTTTTACCAAATTTCAGCCCGTCGCCACAACGTTGACCCGAATGAATAAGAGCGTGGCAGCCAACCCCGCCATGTTTACTAACTAAATCAATTGCCGTGCCAGACCGATCAGATGTTGATTGGTCTGGTTTTTGGTTAGGTTTGAATGGACTCCAACGGAAAATACCTGGGTGTTATACTGGCGCGAAAAATGAGGACAGGACAAATCTGAAAATTTACGCAAGATTACGCGGTCTTAACCACGGGCCTAGTGGCTAAGTACGGGCAAGGAACGGTGTTGGCTCACCAACCATTTGATCTAGCCTAGCCCACGGCGTTGGTACGCACTTTCGTTTTGCGCAAATCTAAATATTTGTCGTGTCACCAAATCTGGGGGATGCAAATTTTAGCGGTGGAGGAATTTTTGTCCCATCAAAAAAGCTGAGAGAAAATCGAGCTTTCTCCCAGCTTGTTACTGTATTGATGAAGGTTAGACGGATAACGTGCTCCCCAACCACAGGCCTAGTGGCTAAGTACGGGCAGAGAACGATGTTTAACCGCATTAACCCCTGCCTAGCTTAGCTCAACGGCCTGTTGAGGAGGTTGGTTCGCACTTCCATCAAAAGCTATCGCGAATAATCAGGGTCGTTGGAATGATGTGGGTGGTTGGAACGCCACCTTCTTTAGTTTCCAACTTCTTTTTCAAGAGTTTCGCGGCGTCGGTTCTAATTCGCCGGGAGTCCTGACGGATGCAAGAGATCCCGGGACGCATGACGGTCATCCAGTCAAACTCTTCGTAGGTGGCGACCCCGTAATTGGTCGGGTAGGTGTAGTTGTTGTGTTGCATGGTTTGCAGTAGTTGGACAAAGACGCTAGCGTTCATCGTAAAGAAACCCACTTTCTTATTCCCGCGCTGCTCCATGATCCGTTTGATTTGGGTTTGGAAAGTTACTAGCGATTCTGATTGACCAGGGTAAGGGACCGGAATTAGATGGGTACCGTCAGGGTAACGTGTGGCACGTAAAAAGCCCTGGTACCGTTTGATACGGGTACTGACCTTTTCTAGTGGCCAAGAGACAAAGTAGAGTTCGTCGTAGCCTGCAATCATCATCCGCTTGGTCATTTCTTCAACTGCCTCCGTATCATTGGTGGCGACGGAATCAAAGGTTAGAGTCTCCATCTGGCGGTCAAACATCACGATGTCGTTATTGGAGAGAGTCTGGTAAATTGGATTGTCGGGATTAACTGGATCAATGATGATACCAGCCACGTTTTGAGCTTGGAGCCGTAGGATATTGCTAGTTTCGGTATCCTGATCATTATCAGCATTGGTGAAGATTATCCGGTAACCCGCTTGATTAAAAACCGCCGAGATTCCAGAAAGGACGGTGGCGGAGAAGGGATTGGTGATGTCAGCAATTGAAACCCCGATTGTTTTATTGTCGTTTTTTGCGAGATCGCGGGCGACGCTATTGGGGTGGTAGTTATGTTCAGTGATAATTTTAGCCACGTGGGCACGAGTTTTGGCAGACATCTTGCCGTAATTGTGGTTTAGAAAGTTGGAGACGGTGGCCGTTGAAACCCCCGCTAGTTTGGCAATGTCGTTAATTGTTAGTTTTTTCCACGATGCTGCCCCTCGAGTGCATAAAATTTAGAGAGTTGAATTAAATATGTTAAATTAGTTAGCGTCTTATCCGGTAAAATAACGGCTTTTAGTTGGGAAACGCTTTCTTCTAGAGTTAGAATAACATTAGCACTAATGATTTATCGAGGGATTTATATATTTATTTTCAATGTACACTAGCAGATGGGGTGGAAAATATGTTTCAAGATGTCAATGCCTTTTTACGGCGTTTGGGGCTAGCGTTATCGTCCCGGTGATGATTTTTATCATCGCCCTTTTCTTAAAGGTTCAACCCAAAATGGCAATGATGAGCGCCCTTTACGCCGGGGTGGGGCTGACGGGTTTTGGTTGGATCATTTCAGAATTCACACCGGTGGTCACTAAGATTATTAAGCAGATGGTGAGTACTACCGGAATTAAACTCCCGGTGGTCGACATTGGCTGGCAAGCCGGTTCTCTAGCTAGCTTTGGGTCAACTGTAGGCCTGGCTTTCTTTGTGTTCGGGCTTCTGTTTGAATTGCTGATCTTTGCCATGGGAATCACTAAAGTCTTTATGGCCTCTAACTTATGGAACAACTTTGGTTTCATGATTTGGGGGACGATGGCCTACTATGTTACCCACAACTTTTGGTTGTCGATGGGGTTGTCCTTTTTATGCTCCTGTATTCCTTAGTGTTGGCGGAAGTTCAGGCAGATCGATGGTCAGATTACTATGGGGTCAAAAACGCTACGGTGGCGGCCCCGCATAACATTGAGCAGACCATCCCGGCAATTCTTTTGGATCCACTGTGGAACCTACTCGGCTTCAACAAGGTTAAGGTGACTCCGGAATACTTTAAGAATAAGTTAGGCGTGTTTGGGGAACCGACGACCTTAGGGGCGTTGTTAGGGTTAATTATCGGTATCCTAGGGAATCTCCATAGTTTAGGAACTATCAAAGCGTGGGGACAAATCCTCCAGTTTGCCGTGCAGCTAGCTGCCGTAATGACAATTTTCCGCTGGTGACCGGAGTCTTTGCCAAAGCCTTCGTGCCATTGGCTGAAGAGATTGACAAGAATCGCAAAAAGGAAGTGGCTGAGCAAGGAAAAGAAATCGATGCTATTCACGATAAAAAACGGTGGTTCCTTGGTGTTGATGATGGGGTTGGTTACGGGGAGCCAGCTACAATCATTGCCGGGGTGATTCTAATACCGATTATGGTGGTAATCGCCTTCATCTTACCGGGGAATCGGACTCTACCGGTAGTTGATTTAATATCGTTGCCCTTCATGGTTGAATCGATCGTCGCCGTTACTCGTGGCAATATTTTAAAGGTGATTGCCAACGGAATTGTTTGGTTCTCATTGGGGCTGTACGCCTCCAGTTGGTTAGGAACTATCTACACCGGTACGGTTTCTCACTATGGGGTGGCGATTCCAGCCGGGGTAGTCTTGATTACTAGCTTCAATCTAATTGCCCGGCCGGTAAACGCCCTTATATTCGCGGCCTTTATTTCCCAGAATCCGGTTTGGATTGGGCTGTGTATCGTTATCTACTTGGTAGCGTTGTATGGGCTTTCGCCAGTATCGACCACAAATTTGGTCTTATTTGAACCGGATGGCGGAAAAGAATGCAAAATAAGATTATGACACAAAAGACCAGTGGTTCGCAGATTTGAACCACTGGTCTTTTGTTTCAGTTAAGCAAGTTGAGTCGGGTCGACGGTGATGCCCAGTTGCTCTTGTAGCTGAGGTAATTCGGCTGCGGATGGGTACGAGGTTTGGCTTCCGGACATCGTTACGGTAACGGCGGCGTAGGCGTTGGCGTGCCTTAAGGCAGTTGGGATGTCTTCACCATTCGTGTAGTAGTGGGCAAAGGCCCCCACGAATGAGTCGCCAGCCCCGATGGAGTCAACGGCATTGACTTTGTAAGAGGGGATGAGCTCTTCATGATCCGCACAAACCCAGAGTGCTCCTCGACTTCCGATTGTGACGATTACGTTTTTTAACCCCTTGGTCAACAAGGGAATGGGCAGCGTCTTTAATTTGGTCGATAGATTCTACCGGCAGGTGGGTGAGACGACCGAGTTCCGTTTCGTTTGGAGAGTAAAACTCGCACTTGGTGATGTGTTCTAAGTCAACGTTATCATTCGCGGGAGCTGGGTTTAGCATCACCGGAACATGGAATTGTTCAGCTAGGTCAATGGCTCGGTAGTCCGTTGCCAGCGAAATCTCTTGTTGCAAGATAACCATTTTGGAGCTTTTGATGAGATCGGTGTATTGATCAAGAACGTCTGGCGTTAACTCACTGTTAGCCCCTTGAACCACGATGATACTGTTCATATTGCCTTGGATGAAGCATGGCGCCACTCCATTACTTTGGTTACCGACGCTAACGCCCGTAATGTCAATGCCGCTCTGTTGGAAGTGTTCCAAGTAGGCTTGACCAAGACTGTCGGAGCCCACCTTTGAAATCATGGCCACTGAGGAGCCTAGTTGAGCGGCGGCGTAAGCTTGGTTAGCCCCTTTCCCCAAAGGCCATGTGAAAACTTGGGGCGCTAACAGTTTCCCCTAACTTAGGCATGCGGTCAATATCGGTCGTTAATTCCATCATGTTGGAGCCAATTACAGTAATATCGTGGGTCATGTTCTTCACTCCTTTTTAAAACAAGCGAGGTGGTTAGTTTTCTAAACCAGTAACAACGTGGAAGTGACGTTCTTCTTGCGGCTTGAGTGTGATAAGAGTGCCGGCGTTTTTAGCGGCTAATTGGCCTTCCGGGGTGCAAGTTCCTGGTAGGGCAAAAGCGTTGACTTGTTGATCACCGTTATAAAGAATCCAACGGGTAACGATTGGTAGCTCGGCGGTCTTGTAAGTGGTTAAGAAGTTATGACCATTTCCAAGGTCAACTCGGAATTCTGCGGTGTCAGTGTATTTAGTTAAGTCGGAGGAGAAGAAGACGATTTCTGGATCGTAGTGACTTGGGTCATCGAGCTTGTCAATTAACTTGCCACTCTCCTCTAATTCCTTAGTGAAGGCCATCCATTCTGGAGTTGGGTGAACGTGGGCCGGGACGGAGGTCAGTAGCTGGAAGGCTTCATCAGGAATGTTGGACGTCATTGTTGCGTTATCAACGTAGGCGTAGCAAAGGTGACACATGTATTGCAAGGTCATTGGGGCACAGTTAGACAGGTTCTTGACGTGCTGCTCAATATCAAAGAGGCCGCTGTCCTTGCGCATCGTAACTGATGGGGTGGCTAGGTAGTGGTCACCAAAACCCTTGATGTACTCGTAATCGCTAGTAACAGTGATGGTATCATCATCAACAACTAGTGCTGCGTGATCCATGCGTGCCGTTGCAAACTCCCCGTGTTGAACGTGGTTATCCTCGGGGCTAGGGTTCCCGTTTGCCAGTAAGCCGGAGGTAAATTCAAAGGCACCGTAAGTGTCAGAGATCTGCTTACCGAAAAGTGGCTGACTGAAACCATCTTTTTCCTTCAAGGTGATGCCATCAAAAACAGCGTCCCAAACCATCAAACCATAGAACGGTAAGAGAGTGAGGTAACCCCGGCTGTTGGACACCTTCAGAGCTTCAACACCAGAGGGGTACTTGAAGGTTGATACCCTAAAGTTGTCGTCTTCGTAAAGGTCAAACGTAGCGGCGGAAAACATTTCATGGCTCAGGTTAAATTCCTTCATGTTACGACTCCTCCTATGCTTTGCCGATGATGGCAAGACTGTGACTGACTCTAAACGGGTAGCACCCGCATCAATCATTGCTTGGGCGTCCTCAGGGGTGTGGATACCGCCAGAGGCTTTAACGGCCGTGGAAGTCCCCTTGACCGCTTGGACCATAATCTCGACAGCGTGGACGGTGGCGCCTTGGGTGGAGAAACCAGTCGAGGTTTTAACAAAGTCAGCCCCCGTCTTAGCAACGATCTTAGCGGCCGCTTCAATTTCGTCATCAGTTAGGAGACAAGTTTCGATGATGACCTTAATAACACGCTTATTTTGGTGGCAGACATCAACGACTGCTTGGATATCCTGCTCCACTTTATCCAAGTGACCAGATTTCATTTCGCCGATGTTCATGACCATGTCCAACTCATCAGCACCATTCTCAATGGCATCTGTAGCTTCAGCAACCTTGATTTTGGTGGTGTTGGCCCCGAGGGGAAATCCAATTACACAAGCCGTTTTGACAGAAGAACCCTTCAGAAGTAGGTGGACTTTTTCAACCCAGTAGGGGTTAATCATTACCGTGTGAAAGTTATTGTCCATCGCCTCTTTGACGATGCGTTCAATTTGCTCTTCAGTTGCCTCTGGGGCGAGAAGGGTGTGGTCAATGTAGTTATTAAATTCCATTATTTCTAGCTCCCTTTTTATTTGAATACGCTTTCATTATATTTATTGTTTTTTCAATTGTAAATAATTAAAATGGAAATATGAAAACGACAAGGAGGGTTGAATGGTGATGCGAAGTGAAAAATTAACGGAAACACAACTCAAGCTGGCACTACGGATTGCTAGCTCTTACTATCTAGATAAAGTTAGTCAAACTGATATTGCAAAAATTTAGAAATCTCCCGACCAACGGTTTCTAGGTACTTACAGCATGCCGTTGATACGGGAATGGTTGATATTCGAATCCAGGACCCTTTTGAAAACGTTGGTAGTTTAGAGCAGGATTTACGAACCAAGTACGGTTTGAAAAGGGCGATTGTTGTTGACCAAGTGGGTGAATCATATCCCCAGATTCTTGAACAACTGGGGCAAGCAACGGCAAACTACCTCAAGAAATTGTCCAAGATGGTGACACAATTGGGTTAAGTTGGGGAGGACAATGGCTGCCGTGGCAGATTACTTGCAACCAAGTAAAAAAAGATGTTCAAACGGTATATCTGAAGGGGACGGTCGCAAATTCATCGCGAAATAACTACGCCAGCTACATTGCCGAAAAATTCAACCAAGCTTTTAGCACCCAAACCTTAATTCTTCCGGTTCCTGTCATCTTTGATAACCAAGAGACCCGGATGCTGTTTTAAGGGACCGGTTTATTCACCAAATCATGGAAACAGCGGCTACTGCTGAGATTGCCCTCTTTACGGTTGGAACAACGAGGGATGATGCAATGCTGTTTCAATTGGGGTATTTAACTGCGGAGCAGATTGCCTATTTAAAGCAACATGCGGTTGGTGATGCAATTTCCCAATTCATTGATCGTAAAGGCCAAGTGGCTGATCCGCAATTATCGAAGCAAACAATGGCGCTGCCCATTGAGCAGTTAAAATTGAAACGCCATTCAATCCTCGTGGCGGGCGGGAGTACGAAGCTAGCAGCACTTCACGCCGCCTTAGTTGGTGGGTACGCAAGCGAGTTAATTACCGATTTAGAAGATGCAAAACAACTCATAGAGATGTAAAAAATTAAAAAGAATTTTAGTGCTTTTGCTAAAATTCTTTTTTTTATTTTGATTGTTGTAATGATAGGTATTTGTGAATAAATTATTTAGCAAACGCTTGTATAACGAGTGATAACCAGGATTTTGAAGACGCTATTTTTTGTTGCAACCGCTTTCTTGCGATGATAAACTAAACGGGTCGATAGGTACGTAAAAGGTTTTAACAAAACGTTTTACGTGGATGCGTTGTAACAGGAGGAAATTATATGTCAAACAAAGTTGCTGTTCTTGGAAGCATCAATGTTGATACGACTTATCACGTTCACCGTTTCCCAGAACCTGGTGAAACGCTAGCTGCAACGGATAAGAGTTCAGCGCCTGGTGGTAAGGGAGCGAACCAAGCAGTCGCTGCAGTCCGTTCTGGGTCAGAGACGTACTTCATTGGAATGGTTGGCGCAGACTCCGAAGGGAAGTTCATGCGTGATGCCTTACAAGAAGATCACATTGACACGACGAACGTGGGGAATGACCCGCGCCACGGTACGGGGACTGCGCTAGTTACTTTAGATGAAAATGGCCAAAATGACATCATGGTTTATGGTGGGGCTAACCAAGCGATGACTAAGGACGTTCTTAGTAAGAGCGAGGAAGTGATGAAGAAGGTCGACTTTTTGATCACCCAATTTGAAACACCACAGACTGTTGCCTTAGAAGCATTTGAGATGGCGAAGGCAAATGGTGTTATTACAGTTTTGAATCCAGCACCGGCAACGGAAATCCTGCCGGAGTTGCTGGAATACACGGACATCATTGCTCCTAACGAAACGGAAAGTGCTTTGCTGACTGGGATTGAGATCACGGATGATGCATCACTGGATCAAACTGCTGAGTACTTCCGTGCCAAAGGTGTTGGCGTAACCCTAGTAACCCTAGGTTCAAAGGGGGCCTACTACGCAACTAAGGATGGTTCCGGAACGGTACCAGCCTTCAAGGTAAAGGCAATTGATACTACCGCAGCAGGGGATACTTTTATTGGGGCGTTAATTTCACAATTGTTACCGGACTTCTCGAACTTGGCAGACGCCATTACCTACGCTCAGTGCGCATCGAGTTTGACGGTTCAAGGGATGGGGGCAATGCCATCAATCCCAACGTTTGACCAAGTTCAAGAAGCATTGAAGTAGAGTCGTTTTGGAGGTTATTAGTCATGAAGAAGAGTGGAATTTTAAATTCAGAAGTAGCATCTGTCGTTGCTGGCATGGGACACATGGACTGTTTATCAATTGGTGATGCCGGGATGCCAGTTCCGATGGGGACGAAGAAGATTGACCTGTGCGTAGACAAGGAATTGCCTACGTTCATGCAAATCTTGGAAAACGTTCTGAAGGAAATGAAGGTTCAAAAGATCTACTTAGCAGATGAAATCAAGGACCAAAACCCAGAACAATTAGAAAACATCAAGCAGGCACTGCCAGATGTTGAAATTGAGTTTATGCCACACACGGATTTGAAGAAGAACTTAGCTAAGACGCATGCATTTATTCGGACGGGTGAGATGACGCCGTACTCAAACATCATTCTTGAGTCCGGGGTAACCTTCTAAGGAGGAGTAAGGACATGGATAACTTAAAGAAGCAGTCGTGGGTTCAATATGACGACGGCTACCTCAGCAAGACGCCGGTTTGGCAATACATTTTAGTTTCGTTGATCTTCCCAATGTGGGGATGGCAGCGTCACTTAACGATATTTTGATCACGCAGTTCAAGACGGTCTTTACGTTGAGCGATACGGCAACTGCCTTCGTTCAATCGGCCTTTTACGGTGGGTACTTCTTGATCGCCCTTCCTGCGTCATACATTATTCGGAAGAACACGTACAAGACAGCTATTATGACCGGTTTGACATTCTTCATTATTGGTTGTGCGCTGTTCTTCCCGGCTTCTCACATGGCAACCTACGGGATGTTCTTAGCGGCCATCTTCGTTATCGCCATTGGTTTGAGTTTTTGGAAACTTCTTGTGACACTTACTCAACGATGATGGGGCCGCGTGAGTTTGCCAACCGGCGGATTAACATCTCCCAAACTTTGATTCCGTTCGGGGATGCCATGGGGATCATCTTAGGGAAGTACCTGATCTTTAGCGGTCACAGTAACTTGCAAAATGAGTCTGCTGGTTTGAACGCTGCACAAAAGATGGCACTAAACAAGGAAGTCCTTGCCCTGACGCTTCGTCCGTACAAGTACATCTTGTTTGTTCTGTTGATCCTGTTAGTATTGGTAGCAATTACGAAGATGCCATACGGGAAGGCGAAGGCGGACGCTAAGACTGCTAACCAACCAAGTATGGGTGAATCCTTAAACTACCTGTTCCACAACTGGCGCTTCATGAAGGCGGTTGGGGCCCAATTCCTTTACGTTGGGATCCAGACCTGTGTATGGTCCTTCACCATTCGTTTGGCACTGCGGATTGTTCCGGGGATTTCTGACCATGCCGCAACTAACTACATGATCATTAGCTACATGATATGGTTTGTTGGGAAGCTCTTTGCCAACTGGTTCATGAACCGTTACTCCATTACCAAGACGATGATTTGGTACTGTGTATTAGGGACGATTGTTCTTCTGCTGACTTGCTCAATTCACTCACCATTGGCAATCTGGGGTGCCGTTGCGACTAGTTTCTTCTTCGGCCCAGTTTACCCAACGGTTTACGCTCACGGGTTGGACCAGATCGAAGAAAAGCAACACACCGAAACTGGTGGTGCCCTGATGGTTATGTCCCTCGTTGGTGGGGCAGCTCTTCCGGTTATCATGGGTCGTGTTTCTGACCTGACTGGTTCCATGCAGTTCTCCTTCATCGTTCCGGCAATTGGTTTTGTCCTGATCCTGTGGTTCTTCCTTTCTGAACACAAGATCGCTAAGAAGGAAGCTCAAAAGGCTTAATTATAAATTTACAAAAAACAGGGTGATTCTCTTGCAGAATCAGCCTGTTTTTATAGGATAACAACGTGTTGAACCGGTTACATGCAACCGCTTAATATACGGTAGAATTCACAATGATAACGGTTTATAATTAGACGTATTGAGCAGTGTCACACGGTTGACACTCAGATTTAGGAGGAACATATAATGGCAAAAGACGTGAAGGGAATTGCAGCTAGTGATGGGATCGGGATTGCCCCGGCATACCTGTTGGTTGACCCAGATCTGTCCTACGACAAGGTAAAGGTTGATGACACGGCGGCGGAATACGCTCGGGGTTGAAAAAGCCTTCCAAGACTCAATTGAAGAATTGACGCAAATCAAGGAGAACGCTAAGGATAGCCTTGGTGAAGAAGAGCTGGGCGTGTTTGACGCTCACATCGCCATCTTATCTGACCCGGAAATGCTGGGACAAATTAAGGATGACATCGAAAACAACCACACCGGTGCCGAAGAAGCCGTTGACAAGGTAACGACCGCCTTTGCTGACATGTTGGCCGCCAGGACCGATAACGCCTACATGCAAGAACGGGCTGCCGACGTTAAGGACGTGGCAAAGCGGGCAATGAGCCACCTGTTGGGTAAGCAATTACCAAACATCGCCGGCATCAACAGCCCGGTGGTGATCGTGGCCCACGAAATTACCCCCGTCTGATACTTCTCAGATGGACGCTAAGTTCGTCAAGGGGATCGTAACCGACCTGGGGGGCCGGACGAGCCACGCCGCCATCATGTCCCGGACCTTACGGATTCCAGCCATCGTTGGTTCTAACGAAACCACGACTTCCGTTGAACACGGTCAAATGATGATCGTGGATGGTTTGAACGGGGACGCCATCATTGACCCGAGTGACGACCAAGTGAAGGAATACGAAGCTAAGGCCGAAGCCTTCGAAGCCGAACGGGCAGAATGGGCTAAGTTAGTCGATGCCCCATCCGTTTCTAAGGACGGCAAGGAATTTGAAATTGCGGCCAACATCGGGACGCCAGAGGACACGGAAGACGCCGTTAAGCAAGGTGCTGACGGGGTGGGTCTCTTCCGGAGCGAATTCTTGTACATGGACAACGACCACATGCCAAGCGAAGACGAACAGTTTGAAGCTTACAAGAAGGCCGTAGTGGGCATGAATGGTAAGCCAGTTGTGGTTCGGACGATGGACATCGGTGGGGACAAGCCGCTCGATTACATGCCACTGCCAAAGGAAGAAAACCCATTCTTGGGCTACCGGGCCATCCGGATCTGCTTAGACCGGCCAGAACTCTTCAAGACCCAATTACGGGCCCTGGTGCGCGCCTCTGAATTCGGACCTGTTTCAATCATGTTCCCAATGATCGCGACGGTGGCCGAACTTCGTCAAGCCAAGGCGATCTTTGAAGAAGCCAAGGCTGAAGTTCAAAAGGATCACCCAGGTCTGGGCGACGACGTTAAGATCGGGATGATGATTGAAATCCCGCTGGCCGCTTTAAACGCCGCTCAACTGGCTAAGGAAGTTGACTTCTTCTCCATTGGGACCAACGATTTGATCCAATACAGCTTCGCCGCTGACCGTGGGAACGAAGCCGTTTCCTACCTTTACCAACCGCTGAACCCAGCCTTCTTATCCCTAGTTAAGCACGTCATCACCTCCGCTCACGAAAACGGCGCTAAGGCCGCCATGTGTGGGGAAATGGCCGGTGACGAAATGGCACTGCCACTCTTGATGGGGATGGGCCTGGATGAATACTCCATGTCCGCTACTTCCATCCTCCGTACCCGGAGCATGATGAAGAAGCTCGACACCAAGGAATGGGCCGGCTACGTTGACGAAATCATCGCCAACTGCGCCACTGTTGAAGAAGTTCAAGACTTCGTGAAGAGCAAGTTGGGCTAAAAAATTGAACCAATTAATTAAACACTAACTAAAACTGCTAATTTTACCTAACAATAGGTAGAGTTAGCAGTTTTTATATACACCTGAATTATTCATAGTTCATAAAAATCCCGTCAGTTTTCGTATTTTTTTCGAAAACTGACGGGTATGTCGGGAGTGTAAAATATTTTGTGTAAATTGATACCTTGAGGGTATTGAAAAAGGGAAAGCCTTCCCCGTATGATTGAAATCGCTAAAAACCAATCAGAATACGGAGGCTTTCCCCATGAACCAGTTTAACAAAGATATTATCGCAGCGATGCACTTAATACCGAAAAATATATTTCTAACGAAGATCTGGTGAACTGGTTTTTGATTTTTTCGGATGAAGCGCACTATCAAAAGGCGCTGAAGGTAGCTAGGAGATGAATCGGGAACGGAGAAAAAGGCTGGTAAGAAGTAAGCCGTTTTTTTGAATTCGTTTGAGGATAAACTTGATACAAGAAAACTAAAAACAGCAATGTACTTTTCTCATGATGAGAGCGTGCGTTGCTGTTTTTTATTGATTGGAAATGTGAGAGTTGTCTATTCCAGCTAAAAAAAGAAGCTCTTATGCTTCTTTTTTAGGCGTTGTTGTCTTTACCTGTATCCTAGACTGCGTCCTAATTCCACATTACCGAAACGTGTTCCAGGAAGCAAGAGGTTGCACCTAACAACTTCGGGCAAAAAAAATCCGGCTCTACATTAAATTTGTTGATGGATTACCATAGTGGTGATTCGTTGACAGGATTTTTGGTTTTGAGGGCACAAAAAAAGGCCCCACCAGCCTTAAAATTCTGATCATTAACTACCACGCAAATTCCAGAAAGTAAGGGGTGTGACCTTATGACTGATTATATTAAAAATATCCTTCAAATTAAAGACCCCAATCTTCATTTCACAGACGTTGTCTTTGAAAATAATGACGGATGGGAGACGCAGGTCTTCCTTGGGACGGTCTCGCTTAAATTGGATCGGTGCCCACATTGCGGCTTTGCGGATACCTTCATTAAGAATGGCCATTCTTACCAAACCATTAAGTACCTCTCAATTAACGAAAGTTGTCCCACTATGTTGCGGATCGGTAAGCAACGCCTGAGATGTAAGAATTGCCAAGATTCGTTCATGGCGAAGACCAACGTCGTTGATAAATACTGTTCCATTGCCAAAGCAGTTAAACACAAGGCCCTTACGATGCTTGAAAGTAATGTCTCTCAAAAGGACGTGTCTAAGTTTACCGGTGTGTCACCTAGTACCATTGGCCGACTCCTAGACAGTGATCAAGCGCTCCTTCGTTTTAATAGTCGCACTTTACCCACTAATATTGCCATTGATGAGTTCCGTGGTCCGCAGGGGAAGTATTGCTTCATTATCGTTGATAATGATACCTCACAAATCTACCAAATTCTCCCTGATCGGCTTAAGAGTAGTATTACGCATTACTTTGATCGATTCTCGCTAAAAGAGCGCAAACGAGTCAAATCAGTCTCGTCAGACTTAAACAGTTACTATCAAGGCCTTGTACGCCGCTACTTCCCAAACGCAAAGCTGGTTGTGGATCGATTCCACATCGTTTCAATGCTTACGCGGGCGTTTAACCAAGTCCGGGTCGCAGTAATGAAGCAATTCGACCCTAATACGCGTGAGTATCGGGCATTGAAGAATTCGTGGCGACTGTACTTACTTAAAAGCACATCGCTTAACTACACTAAGGAGTACTATGATCGCCACTTACGACAAAAGGTAACGATGGCCGAACGGGTGGGAATTGGCCTGGACCTTGATCCCCAGTTAGCGGCCGGTTATGAACTCTTACAGGGCGCCATGACCGCTCTTGAAGAGCACGATGTTGACCAATTAATGGACCTCTTGTTCACCAAATGGGACGTGCCAGCGCCGTTCCAAACGGTTCTTAAGACCCTCCGTAAGAACAGCGAAGGAGTGTACAACGCAACCGTATTACCGTACTCCAACGGTCGGGTTGAGGGATCAACCGCATGATCAAGTTAATTCAACGGACGGCATATGGCTTTACTAACTTTGGTCATTTCATCGCTCGGATCCGATTGCATCAAATGGGAACGGAAGCTGAAAAAAGGCGGCACCAGGTGCAAGCACCGGCCGCCGCCTAAAATGACCCATCAACAGGATTTGACAAAGAGCCAAAAGGAGATTCAGTAGAAGGAACTGATGTCTACTTTGCTCATCCGTACTCACCATGGGAGCGCGGAACAAATGAGAACCAGAACGGCCTTCTACGAGAGTTTATTCCGAAAGGTCGCTCACTCCACCATTACGACATCATTGATATTCAGAGCTTCCAGGACGCACTTAACAGCCGGCCTCGTCGTAGCTTGGGCTACCGGAGTGCGGCGGAACTAATGCCGGAACTCTAAGCGGTGTACCACTTATAGGATTGGACTAGAAACTGTTGCACTTAGATTGACAATACGGGAAAAATCCAAAACCGGGATTTTCTGCCCAAAGTTACTTAGGATCCACCTCTTAACCGCTTCCTTCCACACTCTATACATCGGCACACATTTGCTTAAATCTGAGATAGTTCATATATCCTACATAGACTAAACGCGCTCTGCAAGGCACGGGGCTAACGTGTAAGGGACTCTGGCCGAAAAGTCAGGACCGGACTTTTCGGCCAGAGTCCCTTACACACCGCCCCCTAAACCACCTTGCTCCGCGCTCTGGCTACATCGGCACATAATCCTCAAAAAATTAATATTCTTAACCACAAACTTATGATCCACAATATCAATAATCCCCTCAGCACGCAGGTCACTCAAAATTCTGGTCACTGACGAGCGGGAGTTGATGCCGCAGAAGCCTGCGATATCTAGGTTGGTTACCACGAAGTCAATCAGGATGCCTTGGTGTTCTGGCAGGCGTTTACCGAACAGGCCGACCAGCTGGTTCATGAACGTGCAGACCACGTCGTGCTTGCTGCCCATGATCATTTGCTGGCAACGTAAGATGTTCTCGGACAATTTCGTGCGGTAGTATTCCTTGACATAGTTGTTTAACTCGTCATCCTTATTGACCATCTGCCAGAAGGTGACGCGGTCGATCTTATAGAACTCAGCGGTGTCCGACTCGATGCGGACGTTGAAGGGCTGGTCCGTATCCTTTGAAATTTCATCTCGTAATAGACTAATGACATCTGGCTTTGCGATGTACGACAAGTTGAACTCACGCCCATCCTGAAGAATGATGGAGTTCTTAACGATCCCGCGCTTTAAAATGTAAGTGTTCGTCTCTGCAAGGCCATGGTAGGTCAAATAGGTGTGGCGTTTTTTGTAATGACGGGGGCGTGGGCGGCCTCCATTCGGTTTAATAGATACTCAGTTCGGTTCATAACCATGTGTTTTTTCAGATCCTTAGAAGGGTGGAAACGATTTTACAAGCCCAATTTAATTGATGTCCTAAATCATACCTATTTGAGTTTAGCACACTTCCAGTCATTGTGGAGTTAATTTTTCCTTATGTAACAAATCAGACGCTTATTTTTGACGCTGAAAGCAACGCAACAATGAGAGTATTTTTGAAAACTGAGAAGAATATGATAGTGCTTAGCTTCGAGAGAAAGGATAGATTGACAAACATGATTGATATTACTTTGCCGTATGATAAGAAAAAGATCACGGCACACATCCCAGATGAGAACTTTGCTGGGAAATTAGTTTCACAAGCTGCTAACTACGAGAATCCCATTTCAGAAATTGAGACTGTGGAACGCTCGCTCGATAACCCGATCGACTCCCCAAAATTGGAGGAATTAGCCAAGGGTAAGAAGAACATTGTCATCATTTCTTCCGATCACACCCGGCCAGTCCCATCACACATCATCACCCCAATTTTGTTACGTCGGATTCGTTCTGTCGCACCAGACGCTCGCGTTCGGATTTTGGTGGCCACTGGATTTCACCGGCCATCGACCCGCGAAGAATTGATCAACAAGTACGGGCAAGAAATCGTTGATAATGAAGAAATTGTCATGCACTACTCCCAAAAAAGATGAAGACATGGTCAACATCGGCAAGTTGCCTTCAGGCGGGGACCTCATTTTAAACAAGGTCGCTGTTGAAGCTGACCTGTTGATCTCCGAAGGCTTCATTGAATCCCACTTCTTCGCTGGATTCTCTGGCGGCCGGAAGTCCGTTTTGCCTGGGATCGCCTCATACAAAACTATCATGGCCAACCACTCCGGTGAATTCGTTGCCGACAAGCACAGCCGGACCGGGGACCTGCACCACAACATGATTCACAAGGACATGGTGTTCGCTGCCAAGGCCGTTCATTTACAATTCATCCTCAACGTTGTGTTGGATGAAGATAAGAAGATCATCGCCTCATTTGCCGGTGATTTGGAAAACGCCCACAAGAAGGGGACTGACTTTGTCGCTTCCTTATCACAGGTCGATGCCATTCCTTCTGACATTTCGATCTCAACCAACGGTGGCTACCCCCTGGACCAAAACATCTACCAAGCCGTTAAGGGCATGACCGCTGCCGAAGCCACCAACAAGGACAACGGGACCATCATCATGGTTTCTGGTTGCCGTGATGGTCACGGTGGTGAAGGTTTCTACCATAACTTAGCTGACGTTGATGATCCTAAGGTCTTCTTAGACCAAGCCGTCAACACGCCACGTTTGGAAACCATTCCTGACCAGTGGACCGCCCAAATTTTGGCTCGAATCCTGGTTAACCACCACGTCATTATGGTCTCAGATCTGGTGCAACCAAACCTTGTGACCGACATGCACATGGAATTGGCATCGAGCTTGGAAGAAGCCATGGAAATGGCCTACAAGCGTGAAGGCGAAAAAGCTAAGGTAACTGTTATCCCTGATGGATTAGGCGTCATCGTCAAGACAAAGGACTAATCTGAACATGGCAAAAACAACATGGCCGCGCTCTTAAAACAGGTCGCGGACCACCAACTGTCAGTTGACGCTGCCATGGCACAGCTCGATGATCCCGGTTTTATGGATCTCGACTACGCCAAGGTCGACACCGACCGTCAGCGCCGCACCGGCTATCCCGAAGTCATCTATGGCGAAGGGAAGACGGCCGAGCAGATCATCGGCATCATTCAGGCAATGCTGACCACAAAAGTGAATATTTTAGTGACCCGCGTGTCACAGCAGAAGGCGGATCAGGTGCTTCAAGCATACCCTGACATGACTTACCGTGACGATGCTCAGGTGATGCTGTGGCAACAGACTGCTCTGACGCCGACCACCCACAAAATTGCGGTGGTCACAGCCGGGACATCGGATCTGAAGGTGGCTGAAGAGGCCGCGCTGACGGCTGAGGCGTTTGGGAATGTCGTTTCCCGGGTCTACGACGTTGGTGTTGCCGGCATCCACCGGCTATTTGCGCGCCTTGACGTTATCCGTGACGCCCAGGTCGTCATCGTCATCGCCGGCATGGAAGGAGCCTTAGCCTCTGTCGTTGGCGGTCTCGTTGACAAACCGGTCATCGCCGTGCCCACCAGTGTCGGCTACGGTTCCAGTTTTGGCGGCATGTCCGCCCTGTTGACCATGTTGAATTCCTGTGCATCTGGTATCACCGTGGTCAACATCGACAACGGGTTCGGCGCCGGCTACAGTGCCAGTCAGATCAATTATTTAACGGAGAACAAGTAATGGCTTACTTATATTTAGACCCCTTTTCAGGGCTTAGCGGCAACATGATGCTGGGTGTCCTGTTCGACCTGGGACTGGACTTTGACCAGTTTCAGGCGGAACTTGAAAAATTAAACGTGTCCGGTTATCACCTGACGCTGGAGAAGACGACCCGGTCCGCAATCGGCGGGCAGCTGTTCGGCGTTGTGCTGGACGATGCGCACCACCACGCGGATGAGAGTCTCACCGCGCAGGAGGTTGAGGCCCACGATCACCACCATCACGATGACGACCAGCTTGCTGAACACGATCACCATCATGATCATTTGGCTGAGCATGATCACCACCACGATGACCTGGCCGCCACGCTGCATCATCACCACCATCACCACGGGCGCAACCTGCAGGAGATCGAAACGATCATCAATAACTCTAACCTGAGCCAGTCGGTGAAGATTCAAGCACTGGGCGTCTTTAACGAGATTGCGCAGGCGGAAGCTCACGTTCATCAATTGTCACTGATGAGATCCACTTCCACGAAGTCGGTGCGTTGGATTCCATCGTAGACATCGTCGGTTTCTTCGTCGGCCTTGAGATGATGGGCATTGACGGGATTATCAGCGGGACGCTAGTTGACGGTTCTGGGACCATTGAAGTGGCCCACGGGACCATGCCAGTACCCGTACCCGCTGTGATGAAAATGCGCCAAAATAGTGAAGTGCCCGTTCGGCAACGGACTGACATTCACACGGAATTGGTGACGCCGACTGGGTTTGCAATCGCCAAATTGGCCTTCGATTCATTTGGCCCGATTCCGGACGATATGCAGGTGCAAAAGGTCGGCTACGGTTTCGGTACCCGTGACACTGGGCATTTAAATGGGTTGCGCGGACTGCTGCTGACACCAATGGCCAGCCAAAAAGAAGTGCACTCCACCAGCGATGAAATCGTGGAGATCCACGCCAACGTGGACGACCAGTCAGGCGAGGGGCCTCGGGTATGCCATTGAGAGATTAATGACTGCCGGGGCTTACGACGCCTACTTTACGCCGATCTTCATGAAGAAGAACCGGCCGGCTTACCAGGTCACGGTGATCACGACCAGTGCTAAACTGCAGGCCATGGTTGACCTGCTGATGACCCACACCACCACGTTTGGCGTGCGTTGGGCCAACATGAAGCGGGCAACATTACCGCGGACGTTTAAGACCGTCACCACCGCATTCGGTGAGGTGACCCTTAAAATTGGCACGTTTAACGGACAACAAAAAGTAACTGTTGAATACGATAGTGCAGCAGCCCTTGCCGACAGCCACCACGTCAGTCTTGACGCGGTCCGTCGCGCAGCGTTGCTAGCATACGACAAAGAAGATGGGATGAACTAACATGCATCAATTATTTGCGGAATTAATGGGGACTGCCCCCTCATGATCGTCTTTGGGGTCGGGGTTCACGCCGACACCGTCTTAAATGACACGAAGTACCACGGTTCAGGGCATTTATTTGCCATCACAACATGGGCATTTGGCATCTCAATCGTTTTATTCATTTTTCCAACCATCTGCCTGAACCCAGCCATGGCATTTGCGCAATTCTTACTGGGGAACATGAGCTTTAGCCGGTTCATTGAAGTCTCGATTTTTGAACTGGCTGGTGGGGTCATTGGCGCCGTCATTGTGTACATCATGTACGCCGACCAATTTAAGCACTCCTACGACAATATCGACCCAGTGACGATCCGAAATATTTTCTCAACGGGTCCTGGTGTCCGGAACCTGCCACGGAACTTCTTCGTCGAATTCTTTGACACCTTCATTTTCCTGACGGCGATCATGGTCATCGTGACCATCAAGACACCCGGCATCATGCCAATTGGCATCGGACTGCTGGTCTGGGCCATTGGGATGGGACTTGGGGGGCCCAACTGGGTTCGCCATGAACCAAGCGCGGGACCTCGGCCCACGAATCGCTTTTGCCATCCTGCCATTGAAGAACAAGGCGGCAGCCGATTGGCAATACGGGTTGCTTGTGCCTGGTATCGCACCGTTCTTTGGTGCCGCAGCAGCCGTCATTTTGCAAAATTTTATCTTGGACTTTAATTTTAAAAAAGGAAGTAATTACACATGGAATCAGCAAAGAAATTAGCATTAACCGCAGCACTGTCACAGTACAACAAGGTGTTAGTTGCCTTTTCTGGCGGGATCGATTCAACCGTTGTGTTGGACGCCGCTTTGAAGACGTTGGGTAAGGAAAACGTCTTGGCCGTTGTTGCCAACTCTGACCTGTTCACTGACGAAGAATACACCAAGGCAATGGATCTTGCCCAAGAAATGGGCGCCACTGTTTTAGGCACCACATTGGACTACCTGGCAAACGACGACATCAAGAACAACCGTGCCAGCTCATGGTACTGGATGAAAAAGATGTTCTACCAAAAGATGAACGAACTCAAAGATAACAGCAACTGCGACGTTGTTTTAGACGGCATGATCATGGACGACAAAAACGATTTTCGTCCCGGCTTACGTGCCCGTGACGAAGAGGGTGCTGTTTCAGTGCTCCAAGTGGCTAACATCTACAAGTCAGACGTTCGTGACATGGCCCGTGAAGCCGGTCTGTCAAACTGGAACAAGGTTGCCAGCTGTTCCGTATCATCACGGTTCGAATACGACACTGAATTGACTGTTGAAGGCATCCAACGGGTCATGAAGTCAGAAGCTTACCTGCGTAGCTTAGGCTTTGCCACTGTTCGGGTACGTGTTCAAAACAAGTTGGCCCGGATCGAGATCATGGCTGACCAAATCAACGATTTAGTTGCCCAAATGTTTGCCATCAACGACAAGTTGCAAGAATTCGGTTTTGACTACGTTACTGTCGACCTTGAAGGCTTCAAGTCAGGTCGGATGAACGAAAGTCTGACTGCCGACGTTAAGTCAGCCTTAGTCGACTAGGTCGCGTATCGGGAAGGGAAGTGCTGTGATGAAAAAAATGCGCCTGAGAAAGACCATACCGTTCTATGGGTTGACCCTTGTCCTGCACCTGCTGGGCATTGGGCTGCTCTTGGTGGCGGCGCAGTCCGCACCTAAGTTCGTTGGCTTAGGCGTATTGGCCTACACCCTGGGACTCCGCCACGCCTTTGACGCCGACCACATTTCGGCCATCGATAACACGGTGCGCCGGTTATTGAACCAAAACGAATCGGCGTACGGTGTCGGCTGGTATTTCTCAATCGGCCACTCGACCGTTGTGTTCTTGATGATCCTAGCCGTTCGCGTCTCGCTGGGCTGGGTGCGCGAGAAACTGACGATGCTAAACGCAATTGGCGGTCAGATCGGGACGGTTGTTTCCGGCGTCTTTCTGCTGATTATTGCCCTCAGTAGTTTCGTGATTCTGGGCAAGCTGTTACGGATGCGTCGTCAGTCGCAGGCCGCAACGGACCAGCCAGAGTTGGAAAACCTGTTGATGTCGCGTGGGGTTCTTGCGCGGATTCTAGCACCGCTCTTTAAGTGGATCCGCCACGATTGGCAGATGTACTTCATCGGGTTCGTGTTCGGCCTAGGATTTGATACCGCCACTGAGATCACGGTCATCGCGCTCTCAGCTGTGACTGCCAGTCAAACGACGGCTACGGCCTGCGGTATCTTCGCCCTTCCCATCCTGTTTGCTTCCGGTATGAACCTCATGGACACGGTGGATTCTACCATGATGTTGTGCGCGTATAGCTGGGCGTTTGATACGCCGGGCAAAAAGATGCGCTACAACATTGTGATGACCAGTATTTCCGCTGTGACTGCGCTGGGCATCGGTTCGTTTGAACTGCTGCAGATGGTGCACATCCCATCTGGATTTGGTCGCTGGATCGCCAGCGTTGATCTGGGGTGGCTCGGTTACGCGCTGGTTGGGTTCTTCGCTGCGTTTTGGCTGGTGGCCTATGTCCACTGGGCTTGGCGTGCACGACGGCTGAAGCTCGCGGGGCATTTGGATTATTAAATGCGTGATTGAAATGCTGCATCTCCTTTGGGGGTGCGGCATTTTTGGGTGCGCCCGGCATGGGCGCCAACTAGGTGGTGAAAGTCCACTGTGGGCCGTAGTAGTCGGAACCACTAGCCAAGGACAAGGGTGTCCACTGTGAAGTGGAATCTGAAGGAAGTCTGAGGAGCAAAATACCGCACCAATGAACAAGAAGTAGCTATAAGGCCAGAACTGATTGGATAAGATTGCCCAACAAATCGAAGGGTACTATCCCCTGTCAAGTTGACACTTATAAAAACGAAAACACAATTTTTTCTTATCCAACCAAATCGTGGTAATATTCCGCCACGGTTTGGTCATTTCTTTTAGCGGAAATGAACTGATTCGTGAAGTACATTATTCCAGCACGAACCTGTTCCTGTAACTCTGCTAGAGTTTGCGCCTTTGGACGATGCTCGAGCCAGATGCTTTTTAAAATCTGCCCACCAGTGTTCCATTACGGCGTTATCCGCTGGTGTCCCAGGCGCCGATAGGCTATGCCTTACCTTCTTCTGACGGAAAGCTTCGTTGTAATTGGTGGATGTATATGCCGCTCCACGATCCGTACGGATCATTTCTGGAGTGGTTCCACTAGCCTTAGCGGCTTGGTTAAAGACTTTGATTGCGGCTTCTCTGGTCTCCTTTGGTGAGATTAACCATGCTGCTGGCCGTTGTCCATATAGATCTAAGATGGCGTGTAGACGGACTTTATTAGCGGTCCCGTAAGTCAGTTCTGTTGTATCTGTTACCCAAACCTGATTCGGCTTTTCTTGCTTAAATTGCCGATTTAGTAGGTTTTCATCTTGATAGGTTTGTTTTGCTCCCTGGCGGTCCTTTTTTGGCTGCCGGTAATCCGCCCGAATTCCATTAATTTTCATAATCCTGCTAACCCGCTTAATCCCCACTCTGTAACTTAATCGGCCCTCTTTATTCAATAGACGAACCATCTTATCGTATCCAGCACTATCTTGATGCCGTTTTTCGATTCGCTTGATCTCCTCCAGTACTTCCTGTTCCTGCTGTTCGCGTAGCGATAATCTACGATTTAACGCTTGCCGACTGATTCCCGCAGCTCGGGCCGTTTCACTAACTGTGTACTCGCCACTGCTGGTCATTTCTTGAACCGCTTGATATCGTTTGGCCGCTTCACCTCCCGGTTGCTTATTTCGATCAATTTTTTGAGAAGGCAATCTGAACCTCTCTTTCACGTAATTTAGCTTTGAGGTCCTGAATCTCTTTGAGTAACTGTTTCTCACGGTCGGCTGGTTGCCTACCCCTGGCCTTGCCACGCCGGTCCTTTGGGGCCGTCCAATCGTTTGCTTGCTCGTATTTCTGTGTCCAGGCATACGCTCTGGAATAGGTAATATCAAACTTTTGCGCTGCTTGCTTGTAGTCATGATTATGCTTCAAGACCCATTTAACGATTTCGATTTTCTCGTCATACGAGACCTTTCGTCCCATCTTCCGCACCCGCTTTCTTACTGGTTCTTTACCATTATTGTAAAGGATGACCCAGTTACGAAGTTGGGATAATCCACGGATATCATACTTTAATAGGATTTCTTTGGTAGGAAGACGGTGATTTCGATAATCACGGACGGCACGAAACTTAAGCTTCTTAGGGTACCGGCGATTGTGTACTGGGCGCTCTAAATTAGCCAATCCGCCAGTTAGATACTGCTGGATCCAACGCTTTAAACTCCCTGCACCTACATTGTGATAATCAGCGAAAACCTTGAGTGACTCGTTAACGTTTTGAAATTGACTTAATAAGCGAAGCTTAGTAGTCGTTAAATAGGTGATTTTCATAAAATAGCCTCAAAAGTCATCACTTTTTATTTTTTAAAGTGACAACTTTTAAGGCTATTGTACGATGAATGGGTAAAACTTTTTGAAAAGTACGGGCAAGAATACCCAGCAGAATACGCTCAGTTGACCACTAACATGTTAGACGTGACCGACTTGGTTGACGAATACCAAACTGGTGATCAAATGGCAACCCGGGTTGCCAGTTCCGACGTCTTGCAACAACTTGCCAAGGCAAACCCACAGTTCTGGGGTGGAGCGGCTGACCTGGCCTCCTCAAACAAGACGGCCTTAAAGGACGATGGCAACTTTACGCCCGACAACTACGCCGGCCGCAACGTCTACTACGGGGTCCGTGAGTTCGGGGCCGCAACCGCAACTAACGGGATTAACCTTCACGTGGGGAGCCGTGCTTACGTAAGTACCTTTATGGTCTTTAGTGACTACCTTAAGGCTGCCATTCGCTTGGTTGCCATTCAACACTTACCATCAATCTTCATCTTTACTCACGACTCCTTAGCCGTTGGTGAAGACGGTCCCACCCACGAACCAATCGAGCAGTTAGCAATGTTACGGACGATTCCAAACGTTCAGGTCTTCCGCCCGGCTGATGCGCACGAAACAGTGGAAGCTTGGAAGGTGATTGCTAAGACGACGGATAAGCCAAGCGTTTTGATCGCATCACGGCAAAAATTGCCGGTGTTAGATGAAACGAAGGGCGCCGACGTTGAAAAGGGTGCCTACATCATTTCGCCGGCCAAGACGCAAGAACCAGATGGGATCTTGTTAGCATCAGGGTCCGAAGTTTCCTTAGCCCTAGAAGTTAAAGCAAAGCTTCAAAAGCAAGGCGACTACGACATTCAAGTGGTTTCCGTACCAAGTATTGAACGCTTTAAGGAACAATCCGCTGATTACCAAGAGCAAGTCTTACCGACTGGTGTTCGTCACCGACTGGCGGTTGAAATGGGGAACACGCAAGCTTGGTACCAATTTGTGGGCCTTGACGGTCGAGTTGTCGGCGTCGACACTCTTGGTAAGAGTGGGAAGGGACCGGAAGTGGTCGCGGACTACGGCTTCACTGTTGATCACGTTGTTGACGTTTTCAACAAAATGTGGGAAGATCAAAATTAACTGTCAGCTAGGATAAAATCAAATCCATTAATACCAATCCACGGTTGATAGTTAATTTCGTTGTCTCAAGGACGCGAAGTCATTGTGATTACCAAGTTACCGGCCAGTTAAAACCGTGTGAGCAGTGATCATTAGTTACTCTCCTTACAACACCTTACAGTAATGATCAATAGCGAACCTGGAAGTAATGAGCGGATCGGAATGACTCGCATTCTCAGACTTGTAAAAAAAGGCCGGGGTTTCCGGTCTTTTTAATGTAAAACTAAACATTGGAGATGATATAGTTATGGATCAAAATGAATTAAAAGCACTCGTTGGAAAAGAAGCCGTTAAGTACGTTGAAGATGGTATGATCGTTGGGTTGGGGACCGGGTCAACCGTTCGCTTCATGGTGGATGCCCTAGGTGAACGAGTTAAAAACGAAGGTTTGAAGATCGTTGGGGTGACTACTTCACGTCGGACAACCAAGCAAGCAACTGAACTGGGGATCACGATCAAAGATATTGATGAAGTTGATCACGTTGACCTTACCATTGATGGTGCCGATGAAGTGAGCAACGATTTCCAAGGTATTAAGGGGGGGGGGCGCCCTGCTTTGGGAAAAGGTCGTTAACGATGCCTCAACCAAGAATATTTGGATTGTTGACGAATCAAAGTTAGTTGATAAGCTTGGCGACTTTGGGGTACCAGTAGAAGTAATCCCGTTTGGGGCGGCCCACGTTTTCCGCAAGTTTGAAAAGAAGGGCTACCAACCGCAGTGGCGGATGGACGGGGATAACCGTTACCTGACTGACGAAAAGAACTACATTATCGACCTCAAGATGGGGAAGATTGATGCCCCGAAGACCCTAGCTGAGGACCTTATTCACACCGTGGGCGTTGTTGAACACGGTCTCTTCTTGGATCGGGTCAACGAAGTAATCGTTGGTCGCCAAGACGGCCCGGAAGTTCTACACGCGCGATAAAAAATAGGTTTTGCTAACAAAAAGGAGTGTAACATGCGTGCACTCCTTTTTTTGTCGAAATTTTCAGATTGGTCTAATTTTAATTTTGGCTAAATCTATGAAGAATCGATCATTCATTATGCGGCGATTATAAAATTTGCGCAACCGCTTGGCTAAAAAAGCGACGCCCTTATTCCAAAATGGTCTATCCAATTAAATCAGCGTTAAATCAGCTTTATTTCATCGCTAAATCGGTTAATATAAGCGAATTAAACATAATTGGTATTAACAAATTAACCGCTCCAATTTACAAAAAGGTTGTTGACCCAGTTGGGTGAGACGTGCATGATATGAAGCATGACGAACTTAATAATGTGAAATTGGTATACTCTTAAAAGGAGCGATTTAGTTATGCAATTTACGAACCAAGCAACGATTGAAATTTACGCCGACGGGGCCGACATTAATGACATGCGTGAAATGGCCACGTTACCGGAAGTGACTGGCTTTACCACCAACCCGTCCTTGATGAAGCGGGCTGGGGTAACCAACTACCTGGCCTTTGCCAAGCAGGTGGTTGCCGAGTTCCCGTCGATGCCGGTTTCCTTTGAGGTCTTCACCCAGGACCCGGATCAGATTAAAGAAGAGGCCACGATCCTGTCCTCTTTGGGGCCCAACATCTACGTCAAGGTACCGATCTTATCCTTAGATGGGCAACCCAATATCAACCTGTTGCGTGAACTCTCCAACCAGGGGATCAAGCTTAACGTAACGGCGATCACGACCAAGGAACAGGTGCGCTGGGCCTTAGACGCCCTCAATCCCGAGGTGCCCGCGATTGTGTCCCTCTTCGTTGGGCGGGTCGCCGACACCGGGGTTGACCCGACTTCCTTTGTGATTTGCAGCTCGGCAATGTCATACCGCTACCCCAACGTGAAGTTGCTCTGGGCGTCGACCCGGGAAGTTGATAACATCCGCCAGGCCGAACAATCCGGCTTAGACATCATCACGGTACCACCGACGATCCTGCAAAAGTGGCTATCGCGCCGGGACATGACGCCGGCCGACGTCGCCTTAGACACGGTGCGTGGTTTTGAAGAAGACATCCAGGCACTGGGCTTTAGCATCCTCGATGACGTCGCCGACCCGGTTAAGTAAGGAGGGGAAGAATGCAACGAGAAGAAATGCTGGCGGTTAACGCCCTACGCTTTTTGAGCGTCGATATGATTAACCAAGCTAACAGCGGTCACCCCGGGATTGCCATTGACGCCGCCCCGATGGCCTACACCCTGTGGGAACGGGTGATGAACTTTAACCCCCGCGACCCAGAGTGGCTTAACCGCGACCGTTTTATCCTCTCGGCGGGGCACGGCTCGGCGTTGTTATACAGCCTCTTGCACCTCAACGGGTTTGACCTGTCGCTCGCCGACTTGAAGGCTTTTTCGCCAACTCGGCTCCAAGACTCCCGGTCACCCCTGAATACGGCTGGACCCCAGGGGTGGATGCCTCGACGGGCCCGCTCTCCCAGGGGCTAGGGATGGCGGTTGGGCTGGCAATGGCCGAAAAGCATTTGGCCGCCGTCTACAACCGGCCGGGCCTGCCGCTGATCGACCACTACACCTACGTTCTGGCCGGTGACGGCGACTTGATGGAGGGGCTCAGCCAGGAAGCAATCAACCTGGCCGGTCAATTAGGGCTGGGCAAGCTGATCGTCTTGTACGACTCCAACCAGGTTTCCTTAGATGGCCCGCTAAGCTTGAGTAGCCACGAGGACCCACGCCAACGCTTAACGGCAGCTGGTTGGCAGTACCTGGTGGTTGACGATGGCAACGCCGATCTGGATGCGATTGAAGCGGCGATCAAGCAGGCCCAGCAAAGCACGCAGCCAACCATGATCGAAGTTAAGACCACGATTGGTTACGGGGCCCCGAATGGCGGCACAAACAAGGTGCACGGCGCTCCCCTGGGGGAAGAGGGGCGTCAAGCGATGGCCGACTTCTATTCCTGGTCAGCGGCGCCCTTTGAAATTGCCCCGGCGATCCGCCAACGCTTCGAAACCGCGGTGGCTAATAAGCGGGCAGCCTACGACAACTGGCAAGCCCTCTTTGCCACCTACCGGGCTCAGTACCCAAAGGAAGCCCGCCAGTTGACTAACCCGCAATTAAGTGTGACGGGGTAGCGACCACCCGTAAACCGGGGGAGAAGGTGGCGACTCGTCAAGCTAGTGCGGAGGTCTTGCAAACGGTGGCCGGCGCCAACCCGCAGTTCTGGGGTGGGGCGGCCGACCTGGCTAGCTCGAACAAGACCTTCTTGGACGGCGGTGGCACCTTTGGTAAGGACACCCCGGCCGGCAAGAACATCTTCTTTGGCGTCCGCGAGTTTGGGATGGCCGCGGCCGTCAACGGATCAACCTCCACGGGGGACCCGGGCCTTTGGGAGCACCTTTTTAGTCTTCACCGACTACCTGCGGGCCGCCATCCGCCAAGCGGCACTGATGCACCTGCCGTCGATCTTTATCGGTACCCACGACTCGATCGCCGTGGGGGAGGACGGGCCGACCCACCAGCCGGTAGAGCAGCTGGCTAGCTTCCGGGCGATGCCGAACCTCAACGTTATTCGCCCCGCTGACGCTAACGAAACGGCCGCGGCCTGGCGGGTGATGGCACAGACGACCGACCGCCCGTCGTTATTAGTGGCGTCACGCCAAAGCTTACCGGTGCTAGAAGAAACGGTGGACGCACCGGTCGAGCGGGGGGTTACGTGTTGGCGGATTCGAGTCGTGAGGTGCCGGACGGCATTATCATTGCGGCCGGTTCGGAAGTCGCCCTAGCCTCACAAGCCCGCGAGCTCCTTTTCGATGACGGGATTGACGTCCGGGTCGTTTCGATGCCAAGCACCAACCTTTTCGATGAGCAACCGAAGGCGTACCGAGATGCGGTCTTACCGCCACAAGTAACCCGGCGGCTCGCTGTCGAGATGGGTGCCAGTCAGTCGTGGTACAAATACGTCGGCTTAAACGGAAAAGTTATGGGCGTTGACCGGTTTGGTATTAGCGGGCCGGGAGCCGAAGTCGTTAAAGCCCTGGGCTTCACGCCGGAACACATTTTTCGGGAGTATAAGCATTTAAATAAAACGAATTACCTAGCCGTCAAAACACCTGTGATTCAATAAACCACGTTGCAATTGGTCGATAATCCATATATAATACGGTTGATGAAAGCGCTACCACTCGCAGGTCAAGTTCGTAGATAACTCGGTTAACCGTCCAATTTATGACCCCGGGGTAATTTCCCGGGAAATACATAGATGAACACTGGTTTAATTCGGCCCTCTCGTAACTATTCTGCTAGTGGGGACATCAAACAGAATAGGAGTGATTAGATGTTTAACTTCTTAAAGCCGTCACCGGACGCAACGAAACTGGTGCCTAAAGAAAAGGTCGCCGGCGAATACCGCAAGCGTCAGGCGGGGGTCTTAGTCGCCACTTGTGTTACCTACCTGTCCTACTACATCATTCGGCTGATTTTCACCACCGAACAAAAGCCGATCATGGAGGCGTACGGCTTTTCAATCGGTCAAATTGGGCTGATTTTATCAACCTTTGGGATTGGTTACGGGGTGGCCAAGCTGTTCATGGGGGCTTAGCCGATAAGTCCAACACCAAGTGGTTCTTGGCTTCCGGGCTGTACCTATCTTGTATTTTCAACGCCTTCTTGGGCTTCACCAAGAACTTTTACATCATCTTATTCCTGATGATCTTAGTGGCCGTGACCCAAGCCATGGGGGCCGTGGCCTGCCAACGTGAAATCTCGCTCTGGTTCGCTAAGAAGAACCGGGGGACGATGTTCTCCATCTGGGCCTCTGCCCACAACGCCGGGGGCCTTTGCCTGCGTGGCCGTGATTCAAATGGCCACCCTGCTCTTCTCAGGTTCTTTAACGATGGTTTTCTTGACCGCTTCCGTTATCTCAGCTATTATCGCAACCTTAATGTTGCTTATTAACTCGGAACGGCCAGAAGCAGTAGGGCTGCCAAACATGGCGGAATACTCTGGTTACGTGGAACTGGACGAAAAGGGGGAAGCTACCTCCCAAGAACTTTCCCAAAAGTCCTTCACCCAGATCCTCTTCCAAGACATCTTGACTAACAAGGTGGTTTGGGCCGTTACTTTGACGTCAATGTCAATTTACATTGTCCGTTACGGGGTCATGAGTTGGATCCCAAGTTACCTGCCGACCAAGGGCTTCTCCGCCGACTGGGCCAAGTGGTTAGTCGGGATCTTTGAACTTTCGGCCGTGCCAGGGGTAATTATCTTAGGGTTGGTCTCCGACTTCTTGAAGGGGCGCCGTTCCTTAGTTTGTTTCATCTGCGTGATTGGTTTGATTGCCTGCCTGATCACTTACTTTACTAGCACCAGTCAAGCCGTAATCACGGTAGTCCTCTTCATTATGGGGAGCCTGATTTACGCCCCACTGTCCTTAGTGGGACTAATGGTCAACGAAGCCGTACCGAACTACGCCGTTGGGCTGTCGACCGGGTTCATGGGCTTCTTCCAATATGTCTTCGGTGAAACGGCCGCGACGGCCCTGATCGGTCAACTGGTCGACCACTTTGGTTGGGGCGCTTCGGCGACGACGATTTACGTGGCGGCCGCCGCTGCCTTCTTGCTCTTGGTTTACCTGGTCTTCAAGGAACGCAAGATCATGCAAATGGAAGCCAAGGCCAACGCGGCTAACGGAAATTAGGAAGTGCGACCCAACCTCCTCGACGGGGTGTATGGCTAAGCTGGGACGAACGGTTGATGCGGTACGCATCGTTCTTCGGCCAGCTTAGACACTAGCCCCGTGGTGGGGAGCACGTTATGGAAGTGCGACCCAACCTCCTTCTAAATGAAACAGCCACCCAATTCGCCAAGTTACGAATTGGGTGGCTGTTTTATCTCTAGGAGTAATTTCTTGCTTTATTTGTTTTTGCCGGCGTCCCACAATTCCTTAGCGACCGGGACCTTACCTAGTTCGGTGATGTCGTCTTTATCCATCACCACTAAATTGTTGTTGCCCTCCGCCAGCTTAGAGAAGGCCAGTAGGCTTTGGTCGCGGAAGTACTTGTCGTCAACGCTACTCAGGGCCTGGCGAATCTTTTCAATCCGGTAGGCTTCGGCGTCGGCCTTGGTCCGCGTCGCCGTGGCTTGGGCCTGGGCGGTTTCGACCAGGGCGGCGTTTTTAGCGTCGGTGGTCAGCTTGATGTTGCGGGCTTCCCTTCGGCCCGGGCGATCGTGGCTACCCGTTCCCGGTCGGCGGTCAGCTGCTTGTCCATCGCCTTTTGGATCTCCGGTGACGGGGTCAGTTCATCAATGTTGACCCGGTCAACGTTAATTCCGTACAGGCCGGTTAAATCGCCGATCGCAGCGGCCAGCTGGGCGTTGATGTTGGAAGTCGAACCGAGGGCCTGGTTTAATTCCAGCCGGCCGATGATGTCGCGCAGGTGGCCGCGGACCAGTTGGATCATCGACTCCTCGGAGTTGGTGTTTTCGTAGCTGTACTTAACGGCGTCGGTGACGTGGTAGTTTAACGAAACCGAGGCCTGTACGTCGGCGTTATCGCTGGTGATGACGCTGTACTTTTGCAATAAGATGGGCTGCATGGCCAAGCTAACGTGGCGGACGTGTTGAACCAGGGGAATGTACAGGTGTAAACCGGCTTCGACAGTCCGGGAGTACTTCCCTAAGGTTTCAATCAGCCCCTGGGTGTTTTGCTTGACGATGGCAATTCCGAACATGCTAAAACCTCCTGTGTGTTTGGCACTGCGGTGGGAAACCCCGGTGGCGACGGGGCGGTTAGTGTTTTGCTTGGCTGGCGCCGTTGGGTTATCCGGTTTTTTCTTGGCCTCGCTTTTAGCGGCGAAGTAGCCGTAAAGGAGAAAGAAGATGATAAATACGATTACAAGGGAGAAAAACATCAGGCATCATCCTCGCTTTCGTTGGTGGGGGTGAGGGTTAAGACGTTATCTTTGACTGCGGTGACCACGAAACGTTGGCCGGGTTGTGGCTTGCCCGCAATCCGGTAGCGGTAGTAAATCCCCCGCACCAAGACGAGTGGCTCGGTGGGGTCGAAAGCAGATGGGGTGACGATTTGGCCAACCACGAAGCGCCCCTCTAAACTGGTCATCCCGGTCGCCGGGACCTTGCTAGCGGTGGTCAGCATGGAAGCCGCCACCTCTTCTAGTGGGCGTCGTTCGCTTTGCGCCCTCTTTCCAAGGGCCCGAAAGGCATCTTCGTCAAGGGAAATTGTCAGTTGATGCGAAACCATAGGGGCGCCGTCCTTTCATTCAAAACCTAAACCCGTACGACCTCCACGTCGCAAGCGGCGTTACGGACCACGTAACTAGTGACCGAGCCGACAATCAGGCGTTCGACCATCGACAGGCCGGTGGTACCAATCACGATTAAATCGTTGTGGTGGTCGGCGATAAAGTCGCGGGCGATCACCTGCTTGGGGTTGCCAAAGCGGATGTGGATAGCGACCGATTTAACCCCGCTTTCTTCGGCGTGCTTCTTTAAGTCGCCCAGCCGCTCCTGGGTCGTTTTAACCAGGTCGAAGGTTTGGCTGGTGCTTAGCGAACTGGCAATCGCGTAGCCGTCGGTCAGCTGGTTAACCTGGGCGATGTTTAGGATGTCTAAGTGGGCCTGGTGCTTTTTGGCGGCGGCAATCGCCTTTTCCATGACGACCGGGGTCGCCCGGGAGCCGTCGATGGGGACTAAGATGCGTTGGTAAGTTCCGTTTGTCATAACAATTCCTCCATTCATGCTTTCACCTATATTATACGCCACCCGGGGCGGGAGGAAAATTGAGCTTTACAGGTTGATCAGTTAGAATAGGGGAAGATTAGCAAAAGGGGAACAAAATGAAAAAAACAACGAACGCGAATAAGATCATCGCCTACACCATTATTGCCATGGTTCTGGCGGCGGTGATTGAGTTTTGTATGTACGCCCAGGTTGGCCAAGCCTGGAATTCAGCGGCCGTCTTAGGCCGGGTGGGCTTTTTGGTGGCCCTAGCCGTCCTGGTGGTAATCTTCGTGGCCTTGCGGGTCCGCCTGTCTAGTTACGTCACGATTCTGGTTAACCTCTACTTGGGGATTATTAACCTCGGGGGGCTCCTGCAAGTGCACGACCGCTCCGCCATGTCCGGCCTGTTGCTCCAACTGGTGGCCATCTGCGGAATCGTCGTGGCGGTGGCCGGGATTATCCAAGGAATTCGCCAGCGGCTCAACTACACCTACTCGCGCTTAGAAGGGAAGTAACAAGCAATGGAAATGACCTACGAACAATACCTGGGGGAATTAGAGAGCGAACGGGTACACGTCACCACGGGGCAAGTGAGCGCCGCCGTTGTCCAGCAAGCAACCACCCTAAAGGCCGGTTTAATGGATATGGCCGAGCAAATCGCGACCGGACACTTAAGCCAGTACAACTGGGAGGTCAAAGTGCCGGTTGGTGACCCAGTCAGCGTGCGCCTAGAAATGAACCTGATCAACGTGCCGATGGCCGAAGCACAGCGCTTAGACCCCAAGCTCTTAGAACGGGACCAGCCTTACCCGGTGAAGGTTTACATGATCGTTGAGGGCGAACAGCTTAACCAATCCGGCCTGCGGATCGATGAACTGGGGACGCCGATGCCGTTAGCGACCAGCCAAACAGTTTTGTGACCCCGCTAGGTGAGTGGCTGGTTAACCAGCTCAGCGCCTTGACCCAAAACCGGGCCGCCCAAGAAGAGGACGATTAGCCTTGCCGGAAGCTTAAAATCGTGGTATGGTAAAGACTGCGATGAGTCGAGAGGTCAGGGAACCGACCCTTATTTGGTTCCCCGTGCGAACGGAAATGATTCTCGAGTGGGGCACGTAACCTACCGGATTGTAGGGTGCCTGGTCCAGCTGGTAGTGGACGACCGGTGCGACCTGAGATAGTATCAATACACATCCACGTGGCCGCCAAGCCACGTTTGCCAAACGAAAACGCCACCTACTTCTCCACGGAGAATCGGGTGGCGTTTTTATATTGCTGAGTGGGAAATAACCTGCGGTTATTTTCCACGTTTTCTGTCCAACATTCGTGAAGATAGTAAGATGCTTACTAGGAGTTGGATCGCACTTCTTTATTTAGCTAAATAAACCTGTTCATCAATCAGGTCAAAGGACTTTAGAGCGGCGTTAACCTGGGCTAGGCCGTCTTGGGAGAGCTGGGCTTCTTGCCAGAAACGCTTGGAATTGGTGGCGCCGTCCTTTTCCCCAATCACGAGGAGCTTGAGGGCGGGGTAGTGTTCCCGCAAATGTTCTAACAAGTCCCAGTCGGCCTCGCCCTTGTCTGGGGCCCACGACATGATCACGTATTCAACCTGGTCGGCGTACTTGTCGACGGCGGCGAGCGCGTCTAAGGGTTCAATTGAAATGACCGGATGGCGCCCGGTTTGGTTCTCCTTGACCCAGGCCGTGGAATCGGTGGTGAACACCGTTTGGGTCGGGCGTTTGTCCTTTAAGCCCTTGGACAAATAACCGTTGCCGGCCATCACTTTCAAGACCGGTGCGCCCTTTAAATAATCACTCAGGCTGCTGATAAAGGAGACGTTGGTAAAGGACCACATTCCGTAGGTTTCCTCTAGGTAGTCACGGTAGTCGCGCAAGAGGGCGTCAACCTTGGGCAGGGCGGCCGTGTACTGGTCCCACAAGCGGTCGCCGGTTGCGTCGCCCTGTGGGTACTTAGCCGCAAGCTGGTTGAAGATGACGGTTTGGATGTCATCGGGCAAGAGCAACTTCGGCAACGGCTGGGGCAAGAGCCCAGACTTTAACAACTGGTCGTCTAACAAGGCGGCGTTGAGCAGGTACTTGACCTGGGGTACCTTGTCAAACAGGTCCCGGTCGCGGGTTAGTTGTGCAATGTAGGGAGCTGGGGCCGTGGTCCGGGCCTTTTTAGTAGCTTTTTGAGTTGGCGGAGTTTTTGGGGTTCATGATTCGTCCTTAAAGTTTAAGTTCAGTTCTTCTTGTTGGGCATAGAAAGTGGCGGTTTCGCGACGGTTGGCCTGGCCCTTAAAGTAGCCGTCAATCAGTTGGAAGATTTCGTAGCGGTCCTCGCCGGTTAGGGTCCGCTGGCTGAAGGTCAGGGCCTTGTTGGTATCAAAAAGAGCTTGGCCAAATCGGTTTCGTCGTGGTCGGAGCGCCCGGTCAAGTAGTCGAGGCTGACGTTAAAGTACTCGGCTAGCTTGCGGACCTCAACGTAAGACGGGGTCCGGATCCCCCGCTCCCAGTTCCCGATTTGGGAGGGGGAGTTAGGCTTTTCACCCGGGGCTAAGTTCTTGCTCAGGGCGTCGGCTAGTTCTTGGAGGGTAATTTTTTGTCCGGCGCGCAAGGCCCGGAGTCGTTCTGGAAACATATCGACACTTCCTTCCTCAATTCAGTTTTATTATACCATTCACGCCACGCCCCGTGGTCTTAGAAAAGCAAATGACGATTACCCACACAGCGTGGTAAAATGAAACGATTGAAAATTGAGGAGAAAACGATGCAAAAACGAGCAACAAACGCCGCCGCTGGCCCTGGGTGGTCGGTGGCTTAGTGACCCTCTTAGTGGTCGCCTTTTTAGGGGCGGCCCTGTATTTCTTTAACGTCGCAATGGTGGCGGGGCACAAGTCCTTTATTAACAACAATACCAAGATTGAAAAGTCCGACCCGCTTTACGCCCAGAAGATGTGGTTCCAAAAGACCCCTAAGCAGGTTTGGACGATGAAGTCGGCGACCGACAACCTGAAGCTGGACGCCGATTACATTCCGGCGGCCAAGAAGACCAATAAGTCGGTCCTGATCGCCCACGGTTACATGAATAACAAGGATTCGATGGGGGCCTACGCCGCGATGTTCCACCAGCTGGGCTACAACGTCTTGATCCCGGATGCGGGCCCACGGCGATAGCCAGGGGAAATACATCGGTTACGGCTGGCCGGAACGCTACGACGAACGTAAGTGGATTAACCGTCTGATTAAAGAAAACGGCGCCGATAGTCAGATCGTGATGTTCGGGGTCTCAATGGGGGGCGCCACGACGATGATGACGTCGGGCATCAAGTTGCCTAGCCAGGTCAAGGCCTTCATTGAAGACTGTGGCTACACCAGCGTTAACGCCGAACTGATGCACGAAGCTAAGGACCTGTACGGCTTGCCGGTATTTGTCGCCTGGCCGCTGATCAAGACGATGAGTGGGATCAACCGGGTTGCCAACGGCTTTTTTTCATCGGCCAGGCTAGTTCGGTGAAGTCCCTACACCACAACCATCGCCCAATGCTCTTCATTCACGGTACCAAGGACACCTTTGTCCCAACCGCGATGGTCTACCAAAACTACGCCGCGACTAGGGGTCCCAAGGAACTGTGGTTGGTCAAGGGAGCCGTTCACGCTAAGTCCTTTGCGACCGCCCCGGCGGCTTACCAAGAGCACGTGAAGGACTTTTTGGAGAAGTATATTAAATAGTTGCTAAGCCCTACTTGATACGCTAAGGTGCAGTTGTAAACACACGATGGCTAGCTACCATAATCAAGATTAGCCACTTGATGTAGCATAGTTGTTCACCCTTCCTCTTAGCTAGAGGAAGGATACATATTAAAGAGGTTAGGGTAATCTTTCTCTAACCTCTTTTTGTTGTACAGATAACGTGCTCCCCAACCGCAGACCTAGTGGCTAAGTCTGGACACAGAACACCGCGTACCGCGCTAACCTGTGCCCTATCCTTGGCCCACGGCCTGCCAATTAGTTGGTGCGCACTTCCAATAACGCACTTCCCTTTTCTTTTAGTCAGTTCAGCGTATAATGGGTGCAAACGCATTCATAAGGAGGGCAAAGTGATGACTTTTCGTTCTTTATACCATACCGAAGTGATTAATGATGCCGGTTTAAACGGCCACGCCCGCGTGACCCTGGGCGGTGACTTAGATGTTTTGACGTCCAGCCCGCTCCAGGATGACCCGGGGACCAACCCGGAACAGCTCTTGGGATTAGCGCTGGCTACTTGTTTAAACGCCACGATCGAAGCTGAAGAGGGGCGCCGGGGACTAGAACACGCCGCCGAAGTTAAGGTTGGCGTTGACATGGGCAAGGATACCGAGGGCTACCAGTTCTTTTGGACTGCCAGGTCCGGATTCCCCAAGTCGCTGAAGCAGAGGCCCAAGAGATCTTGGTCAAGTGCGAACGCCGCTGCCCAGTTTCTAAAATCGTTGGTTCAAGCCAAAACGTCAGGGTGCACCTGGTTAAGCAATTCGCATTTTAGAGGAGGAGAGCATGAAGTACTTAGTCACTGATACCAGGGACATTCGCTATAACCTGGCGCTAGAAACCTACCTGATGGAGCACGCCCAACTCGATGAGCCGATCCTCTACTTTTACATCAACTCGCCTTGCATCATTCTTGGCCGCAATCAGGACGCCTATGAAGAGGTCAACCTTGATTACGTGCGTGAACATAACATCATCGTTACCCGCCGGACCTCCGGGGGTGGGGCGGTCTTTGACGACCTGGGCAACGTTTCCTTTAGCTTTATCACCGAAGATGATGGCCACTCTAACGGGAACTTCGCTAAGTTCACCGACCCGGTGATCGAAGTCCTGCACGAAATGGGGGCGACCAAGGCTGAACTATCCGGGCGCAACGACTTACAGATCGAAGGTAAGAAGTTCTCCGGCAACGCCATGCGGATCGCCCACGGGCGGATGTTCTCCCATGGCACCCTGATGTACGACGTCGACCTCGACGTGATTGGCCACGCCCTTAATGTGCCTAAGGACAAGATTGAATCCAAGGGGATCAAGTCGGTCCACAGCCGGGTAACTAACCTAAAGCCCCACTTCACGCCGGCCTACCAACACCTGACGATTGAGGAATTCCGCGACACGCTAGCCAAGAAGATCCTCGGCGTCAGTGACCCAGCCGATGCCAAGGAATACGTGCTGAGTGATGAAGACAAGGCCGCCGTGGCCAAGATCAACGCGGAGATCTTTAGCAACTGGGACTTCGTATACGGCAAGTCGCCCAAGGCGGCCATCCAACACCGCCAACACTTTGACCAGGGGACGGTCGACTTCCGTTTTCAAATTGAGGGCGGTAAGATTGCCTACCTCAAGGTCTATGGTGACTTCTTAGGTCAAGAAGACGTGCGCGATTTTGAACAGCGTTTGTTGGGGTTCGCTACGACCGGGAAGCCATCAACCAAAAGATTGACGAGGGCTTGGTGGCCCGGGTCTTTGGTAAGATCACCAAGGACGAAATTGTCGACCTGCTGGTCCGGCAGGAATGAGGCACGACTGAAATCTCTGATTTCTTAGTCGTGCCTCCGCAAGCACCAATAGGACTCTAGCTAGGTTCGTGAAACGAACTGCTAGGGTCCATTGGTGTACTGCCGTGTTGCCTTTAAAAAAGAGTAGTTGGGTAGTAATCGCACCCTCGCAAGCGTCAGTAGTCCCTAATATTTCTCGGGAAATTACCCGGGAATCAAAACGCCCGTCGTGGTTTTAACCACGGGGGCGTTTTTCGTTAGGTGGGTTACCAAATGTTATAAGGGGAATGGCGGCTAACGGTTGGGTCGTACTTCCCATAACGTGCTCCCCAACCACAGGCCTAGTGGCTAAGTCCGGCCACAGAACACCGCTGGCGCGCTAACCTGTGACCTATCCCAGCCCACGGCCTGTTTGATAGGTTGGGTCGCACTTCCTAGTTAGTCGATTGAATGTACACCAACTGGTCGGTGGAGATGTGTTCGTTAAGGGCGTTGGCCAGTTCAACCGAAATCGTACCTTTGGCGGCCGCCTGCTGGATGTAGGAATGTTCAAATTGGAAGGCCGCCACGAAGAGGATGTCGATTTGCTCGCCGTCGAGGTGCTCGTGCTGGCGGAAGAAACGCTGGCGGTTGAAATAGGAGCGCCGGACCATCGTCACCTCGTGGGTGTTGGCGGGGTCTGGATGTCATTCAGGTAGGCGATGACTTGGGGGTAGATCAGGTCAAAGACGCGGGCGACCTGTTGCTGGATCGGGGCGACCTCGCGCTTGAAGTAGGCGGTTTGGGCCGGGGTTATGTGCGAAACCCGGTGGCGGACCCGGTGCCACTTGATCCGGTAGTAAATCCCCCGACAGAAGTTGATCAGCCCGTCCCCGTGGCTAGCCAGTTCCCGTGAGATCAACCCGACGTACAGGCGGGCGATCTTGTCGGTCACCTTGCCTTCTTCACTGAGCTTGGTGATCGCGGCGAGTTCGACCTCGTGGGCCCGGTCATAAATCCTTTGGAAGCGGGCCTGGTTGGTCTTAAAGGTTAGGGTGCTTTGGCTGGATAACACGTTTAAGACCACCGCTTTTTCGGCCGCCCCGCCCGGTTCATTGGCGAGTTGGTCGATGGCGTAGTGGACGGTCTTGTTAAGTTGATAATGGAACTCGCTTTGCCGGTAACTATTCTTTTTGGCCGGTAGGATGCGTGGAAAGGCGAGCGCCCCGACCGTGATGCTGATGATGATCACGAGGGCGGCGATCAAAATTATCGTGTTGCGGGCCGCTAGGGGTTGGCCGTTGATGGTGTGGGGGATTGAGAAGGCCATCGCTAAAGTGATCGTCCCGTGGATTCCGCCAAGGGAGAGTAGGAAACTGTCCTTTTGGCGCTGCTTTTTCTTAGAGTGGAGGTCAACGAACTTGAGTTGGCTCCAGAAGTAGCGTAGCACCCCCATTACTAAGTAGAGGGCAATGGCGACCACGAAAATCTTGGCTAGGCGCGCTAGGGAAGTGTTACCGAGCACGCTGGGCAAGGTGACCCCAAGAAGACGAAGACCAGCCCGTTTAAAATGTCAGCGACCATCGACCAGATCGTGGTGGAGGCAATTTGGACCTTAGCCGAGGTCAACCGCAAGCGGGTGTACAAGAGGGCGTGGACGATCCCAGCGGCCACCACGGCCAGGATCCCGGATAAGTGGAGTTCCTCGGCAAACCAGTAGGTGACGATTGGAGTCATCAGGTTGATCGGGATCACAATTCGCCCGATATCAACGTGGGTCCGCATCAAGGTTGTCCGCAATTGGATGGCTAGGAAACCGATCAGCGCCCCAAAGATGATCCCGCCTAAGAAGACGTAGAGGAAGGTGAAGATCCCCTGCCCTAAGGAAAAGTGCCCCGATGACAGGGTGGAGGTGGCCAGGCCGAACAAGACCAGGCCGGATGCATCGTTAAAAAGGGCTTCGTGCTCTAAGGTCCGGTGGACGTTTCTGGGCATCGCCACCGTTGCCGATAGTGACTTGACGGCGACCGCATCGGTGGGGGCGATGATTGCCCCCAACATGAAGGCTAGCGGTAAGGAGAAGGTCTCCGCCATCGCTAAGTGCAAGCCAGTCCCTACCACCAGTACCGAGAAGACAACTAAGGTGACCGCCATTGATAGCATTTGTTTGAGGTTACGCGATAGTTCGCGTGGGAGGTTCCCTGCCCGTCGTTAAAGAGTAGGGGGCAATGATTAACAAGAGGAAGGTTTTGGGATCTAGTTCAAAGGTGTGGGATTGAACGGGAATCAGGGCCAAGACAATCCCGGCTAAAATTTGGTAGATGGCCAGTGGCAGCCGGGGCCACAAGAGGTGTAAGACGTTGGCGGCCACCACGGCAATTAGGAGCATTAAGATCCCAAAATCGTCGACAAGAATCATCATCCTTTCTAAAAATGGGCGGAAACAACTCCCTTCTAAGCAAGGGTGGGTGGCTTCCACATTATTTGTAACAACGTAAAAAGTTAACGCCGACCTAAGAAGACGAGGACGGCCATGACAATGTTATAAGCAAAGAGGGCGGCACTACCGACGAGTAGGGCAACCACCCAGAGGATGTTTAACCAAGCGGCGCCCCCGGTGATGGTATGGTGGCTGGCGCTAATCCCGACTGCGTTTAAGATGGCGACGACCACTAGCAAGGCTATGACGACTAAGAAGGGCGCCAGTTGAGTCCAAAAGGCGACCTTACCATGGTGGGCCAACGGCGGGTTATCTTGCCGGGCCACGATCCAAACGATCAGCGGAAATAAGACTGGCAAGAAAAGGACTGCCAGGTAGCTTAAGCCCCCCACGATTCGGTTTGTTAAGGTCTGCTCGTTCATCAAATCTCCTCCCCAAAACTTTTCTTTTAGCATACCGAAAAGCCTAGGGAAAGGCAATTAAGAGCACCTGTAAAATTATAATTCCGCCGCCGAGGAGCGCCCAGTCGTACCAGTGAACGGCGATGGGGTGGGCGAAGGTGCGTTGTTTACCTTCGACAAAGCCGTGCGATTCGATCGCTTGGGCCAGCTGGTCGGACCAGTTAATCGCCACCAGGATCGCCTTGAAGTACAGGGTGGGTGACCACAGGTGGAGGGTGACGCCGCGCATTAAAGCGGCCGCCCGGATTTGGATGACTTCTTGCTTGATCTTAGGCAAGAGGTTGACCGCCGACAAGGTCCCGTAAGCAAACTTAGCCGGCAGGTGGGCGGTTTGTTCCAGGGACTGGGCCAATTTGAGCGGGGTGGTGGTAAAGGTCACCGTCGCCCCTAGCATTACGTAGAGGTAGATCCGGCTGACTAAGACGAAGCCAAAGTGCCGGTCGTGGCCGGGGCTATAGAAAACAATCGTCACAAAGAGGGCCAGGGCCGGTAAGAAGGGGCCAGCCAGCAGCCGCAGCCACTGGCGCCAGTGAAGGCGGTGGGCCAATAAGACGAAAATGGCAATCACTAAGAAGACCAGGTTGGCCGTTAAGCGGCTGGTAAAGGAGACCTCAAAGGAAATTAGGAGAACCAACAGCAGTTGCAGACTAGGATTCATGGTGCACCTCCCCTTGGTAAGTTAAGTGGTGGTCGGCTAAGTGGAGGCGGTAATCGATGTGGTTGGCCAGCCCGGCTAGCTGGTGGCTGATGATGATCAGCGTTTGCGGCCAAACTTGGCGGCTCGCGTCGATCAGCTCCCACACCACTTCAATCGACTTACTGTCGAGGCCGGCGAAGGGTTCGTCCAGGAGTAAGACCGGTTGGCCCATCATTAGCATCAACAGCAGTTGGAGCTTTTTTGCTGGCCGCCGGAAAGCGAGTAAACGACCCGTTCGTCCATCCCGGTCAGCCCCAGTTTTTTCAGGGCAGCTTGGACCCGTTCCGGGGTAAAGTAGGGGTTTTGCCCCTGTTGTTGGCTAAGCTCCAGTTCTTCTTTGACCGTCACGTTGAGGTACTGGTCAGAGGCGCGCTGAAAGACGAGGCCGACTTGGCGGGCGTACGGGGCCGCCTTGGCCTGTTTGATTTCTTGGCCCTGGTAGGTAACCGAACCTAGGTAGGGGCGTAGCTTGGTCAGGGCCCGAAAGAGGGTGGTTTTGCCGCTACCGGATTCCCCGGTTAGCAGGGTGACCCGGTCTTTAAAGAGGCCTAGCTGGTCGATGGTTAACAGTGTTGCACCGTTCGTAATTAGTTTTAAGTCGGCCAGGGAAAAGAGGGGCGTGGTCCCTTCAGTTGGCAAGTAAGCCGGGAGTGTTTTAGCTAGTTGCTCGGCTTGATCAAAGTGCTCCGTTGCCTCTTCGCCTTGTAATAAGCGACAGCGCCCCTTTTCAAAGGCGATCACGGTCGGCTGGTACTGACGGTAGCCCTGTAAGTCGTGGTCGGCGATGATAACGGTCTTGCCCTGGTTTTTAAGCTCCACTAAGCGGGCCAACAATTGGGTCCGGTGGTCATGATCGAGGGAGGCGAAGGGTTCGTCCAGGAGGATCAACTGGCTATCCATGGCCACGGTGATCGCAAGGGCGACGAGCTGTTGTTCACCACCGGACAGGGTTACTAAGCGCCGGTCGGCTAGGTGGTCGGCCTGGCAAAACTTCGGCGCTTGTTCCACCTTGGCCGGGATCTGGTTGGCCGGAAGCGCCAGGTTTTCCAGGGCAAACTCAACCTCGTGGCGCGGGGTGTCGAGGGCAAACTGGAGGCTCGGGTCCTGAAACATCAAGGAAGCCGTGCCCGGTTCGACCCCACTTACCTCGCCGGTTAAGGTCCCTCCGTACCGGGGTAAGAGGCCGGCCATAATGCGCAAGAGGGTCGATTTTCCACTACCAGAAGGGCCGGAAAAGAGGTAGAGCTCCCCCGGCCGGCAGGGTTAGGTTTAGGTCGACTAAAACCGGTTCCTCTTGGTAGGCAAAGTTTAGGTGCTGGATACGGTATTCCATGGGTTAGGCCTGGGCTTGCGGGATGACGTGGGCGCGTTCCAAGAGGTTAGTGATCAACTTGACCAAGACCCCGCAGAAAAGAAACATCGAGATGAAGCGAATCGCAAAGCAGGCTAAGAGGATCGGCAGGGCGAAGTGGCTGTAACCGTTACGGAACCAGTCCCAGGCAAAGGTTAGGATGGTGGTGGTGGCCGTCGTTGACAGGATCGTCAGCCAGTTGTACATCCGGTAGCCAACTAGGGTGAACCCGAGTTCAGAAGCAACCCCTTGGACCGCCCCGGAAATCAGGTTTGAAGCCCCCATTGGCCGCCTAAAAACATTTCCCCGGCCGCCCCGAGAAATTCGCCCAAAAGGCGGATCCCGGGCGCTTGAGCATGAAACCGGATAATGGTCCGGCCATGCACCACAGGCCCATTGTAAAGTCGTTGCCGGCCGCCCCCAGGCCGATTGGCGTCAGGGCTAAGGTAACGGCGTTGTGAACAAAGTCGCCGGCAAAGTAGATCACCCCGAAGATGATCCCGATTAGGGCAAGTAAGATGACGTCGCGCAATCCGAAACGTGATTTATTCATGAGAAACATTCCTCCAAAAATTTTTACCATTCCTTGCCTAAAGAAAAAGCCACCCCGGGACATGGGGTGGCTGATTTTTGACGGTGATTACCTGTCGTTCCCTTCGTTGGTCCTAACCAAAGCAGGTTCAATGGGTATTTCTCAGCCAATGGCACCCCAGACAAGATATGATTTAAGACCATCATACCTGTTTTTGGTAGTGGGGGCAAGAAAATGCTTACCGATCGCCTGCTTAGGACGGTTCGTGGCGCCACGCCTTGTTAAAAAACGGGAGAGCTCTGACTAGGTTGGAAAAAGGGCTACCCATATCTTGGGGATAAGTCCGTAATTATCCACAACCCCGTGGGGAAAAGTGGAAAAGCGGTGGAAAAGTTACCAAAGACTAAGACCACGGAACGTGGCGTGACGAAAACGGGTAACATCGTAAGACAACGGAGAGTGGTGTGGAGGACAAAGAAAAAGGAAGTGAGCATTATTTCGCTCACTTCCTGGCTTAGCCCATGGCCCGTCGAGAAGGTTGTTCCGCACTTCCTATTAGTGTTCCTTAAACAAGTTGGTCAACAGGTCCATGAAGGTGGCTAAGTAGCGCTCCTTGTCGACGTCGACGGCCACCTTGGTATTCGGGTTCGGGTCGTTTAAGCGGTCCTTGTCCCCAATCGTACGGCCGTAGTTGTGTTCGTCGTAGATTACCTTCATGAACAGGGAAATCGTGGTCACAAAGGTTGGGTCTAAGGAGACCCCGACGGCCAGTGGGTCGTGCAGGGCGCAACCGTTCTTGTCGATGTCTAAGTTGTAGTAGGCATCGATGTAAAAGTCGGTGATGTCAGCAAAGGCAATCCCGGACTTAGTGCCCAGTTCGCGCCACTGTTGGGTTTCCTTCTTAGTTAAGAGGGTCCGCAAAGTGACGTCCAAGCCAACCATCGTCAGTGGTAGGTCGCTTCGTAAGACCACGTCGGCTGCCTTAGCATCTTGGTTGATGTTGGCTTCGGCCACGTCGGTCACGTTCCCTTCAACGGTCAGGGCCCCACCCATGAAGGTAACGTTGCCGATCAAGTGGGCAATCTCGGGGTCCTTTTTCAGGGCGGCGGCCAGGTTGGTCATCGGGCCGGTTGGAATGATGATCAGGTCTTGGCCGTATTGGTGGGCGGCTTCAATGTAGAAGTCGACCCCAGACATTTCTTCTAAGGCCCGCTTTGGTTCTGGCAGGTCAACGTCACCAATTCCGTTGTCACCGTGGATGTCCTTGGAAACTTGCATCACATCGAAATGATCGCTGGTGCTGGAGTGAGGTAAACCCTTGTAAACCGGAACATCGGTCTGACCGAGCAGTTCTAGCAACTTAAGGCTGTTTTTAGCGCAGACGTCGAGCAGGTTGTTTCCGTAAGAAGAAACAATCCCGATCAAATCAACGTCGGGTGCAGCAACCGCGTAAAGCAATTGCTAGTGCGTCATCGACCCCGGTGTCCAGGTCCAAAATCATTTTCTTTTGTGCCATTATAAAACCCTCCGTAACGTATAATTTAGGATTGTGATTTCGCTTTCAATGATACTTGAATCACCGGATAAATACAAATTAAAATCAAGAAAGTCCGAACATTCATAATAATTGTTCAGAAAAGCGGGCGTGGTATAATCGGCAGGGTAACCAAAACGAGGAGGAAGAAACGATGGAAGAACGCTATGACGTGACGATTATTGGTGGGGGTCCGGCCGGGATGTTCGCCGCCTTTTACTGCGGCCTACACCAGCTAAAGGCCCAACTAATCGAAGCACTGCCCCAACTGGGGGGCCAACCCGCCGCCCTCTACCCGGAAAAGCGGGTTTGGGACGTGGCCGGTAAGGCTGGGGTCACTGGCCAGGAACTGGCGGATGACCTAGCAGCCCAAATCGAAGTGGCGCCGGTCGATCAATTCCTGGGCGAAAAGGTCACCGACGTGGTCAAAGAAGATGACGGCTCCTTCACCATTCACAGCGCCAAGCGGACGTCGACCTCCAAGTCGATTGTAATTGCGATGGGTAACGGCGCCTTTAGTCCCCGCAAGCTGGCCCTGCCCGGCGCCGAAGAACTGGAGGGCAAACAGGTACGCTACTTTGCCAACCACAAGGAAGACTTTAAGGACCAACGCGTTGCCGTCCTCGGTGGTGGGGACGCCGCCATCGACATGGCCTTGATGCTAGAAGACGTGGCTGAGCAAGTTTACCTGGTTCACCGCCGCGATGCTTTCCGGGCCCTTGAACACACCGTTGCCCAACTGGAGGCCTCAACGATTGAAAAGTTGACCCCGTACCTGCCCAAGGACTTAACCGTCAACGCCGATCAATCGGTCACCTTGAACCTCAAGAAGATGCGCGCTGACGAAGAGCGACCACTCGAAGTTGATAAGGTCTTGGTAAACTACGGCTTCACCTCCAATAACGCCGCTTTAAAGGACTGGTCTTTGGACCTAGCGAGTGAACGGGGGCAAATCAAGGTCGACCAAACGATGAAGACCTCAGTTCCTGGGGTGTACGCAATCGGCGACGGGGTCGTTTACGAAGGTAAGGTGGCCCTGATTGCGACCGGCTTCGGGAGGCTCCTACGGCAATCACCAACCTAGCCAAGGAACTCTACCCCGACAAACGGATGGCTACTCACAGTTCATCGATGGGGATTGGCTAACTAACGATTATTCTTAAACTAAAGCGGGCGACTGACGGAAGAACTTTCCGTCGGCCGCCTTTTACGTTTCACCTAGCTTAGTCCACAGCCTGCTTTACGGTTGTTCCGCACTTCTTTTTGGTACTCTTGATTCCGATCAATTTAAATGGGGTGGTACCGGATATCCTTAAGGTAACAAAGGAGGGATAATTATGGGAAAAGTCCAAGAATTCTTTAATCGCCACCAACAGCAAAACGTCTGGGCGATGACGGGGTTAATCATCTTCGCCGAACTCAGCCGTTTAACTAACTTGGGGCAAGCCTACTCACTCTTGATGGTGCTCGTCGCCATCATGGGGGAGTGTGCCACTAGTCTTACGGGCGGTCAGCGCCTTGACCTACCGGGTGATCTCGATCGAACTATTGGTGGCCGTGGCCATCGTTGGCGCCCTGATCATTGGTGAGTACAACGAGGCGGCCATCGTCGTGTGGCTCTTTAACCTCGGCGACGTCTTGGAGGCGTTAACCCTAAAGAAAACCCGGGCGGCCGTCAAGTCGTTGACCGACATGGCGCCGCAAACCGCCACCGTCCTCGCCGACGTAAACGACGCCACCGGGGAGGTTACGGACATTGACTTCGTGGACGCGGGGACTTGGTCTTAGTGAAAGCGGGCGACCGGGTACCAGTCGACGGGGTGGTAAAACGGGGCCACGGCAGTGAACGAAGCCAGCTTAACGGGGAGGCCCGGCCGCTTCCCAAGGCAGTGGACCAAACCGTTAGCGCCGGAACAATCTTAGCGGATGGCACCCTGGTTGTCGAAGCTAGCCGGGTCGGGGAAGACACGACCTTTGGCCAGATCATCGAACTAGTCGAAGAGGCCCAAGACAGTAAGTCCAAGGCTCAGCGGGTGATTGATCGCTTTGCCAAGTACTACACCCCGCTGATTATGCTAATTGCCCTGGTGGTTGGACTGGCAACGAAAGACGTCGCCCTAGCCATCACCGTCCTGGTGCTTGGTTGCCCCGGGGCGCTGGTAATTGGGGTGCCGGTGTCGACTGTCGCCGGGATCGGTCGGGCCGCCAAGCTCGGGGTGTTGACCAAGGGGAGTGCCAGTTTGAGCGCTTTGAGTAAGGTTGACACACTGGTCTTTGATAAGACCGGCACCGTTACTAAGGGCTTGCCCGCGGTGGTGAGTGACTGGTGGGCTACAGGTGTTAGCGAGCGCGACCACCAATTGCTAGTCAGTGTCGAGTCGGTCGCTAACCACCCGCTGGCCAAGGCGGTGCTCAAATACGAAGCGGTCGCCCCCTTACCGGTGGACGAAAGCAAGGTGCTGGCGGGCCAGGGGATGGTGGCGCAGGTGGCAGGGGCGACGGTGTTGGTTGGCAACGCTAAATTATTAGCTACCCACCAGGTGGACTTAACTGCGGTGGCCACCACGGCGTCGGCATGGCAAGTAGCGGGACGCTCCCTGGTTTACTTCGCCGTTGATGGTCAGTTGAGGGGCCTGCTTGGTATTAGTGACCCGCTCAAAGACGAGGCCCAGGCGACCTTTACTAAGTTGCGGGCGTTGGGTTACCAGAACCTGATCATGCTAAGTGGCGATAACCAGACCACCGCCGAACGGGTCGGAAAAGAAGTTGGGATGACCCAGGTGGTCGGGAACCTGATGCCGGCAGAGAAGGTTGAAAAGATCAAGGAGCTCCAAGCAGCTGGTCACCGGGTCGCCTTTCTGGGCGACGGGGTCAACGACAGCCCGGCCCTAGCCACGGCCGAGGTCGGAATTGCGATGGGCAACGGGACTGACGTTGCCTTAGAAGTTTCCGACGTCGTCTTGCTCCATTCCGATTTAGCCAAGTTACCGGTCGCCCTGACGATTGCCAAGAGGATGGTCGCCAACATGAACAAAACATCGCGATTGCCATTTTGACCGTTGCCCTGCTCTTTGGCGGCCTCTTTGCCGGCTACGTCCACATGGCCTCGGGAATGTTGATTCACGAGCTCAGTATTTTAATCGTGATCATCAACGGGATGCGACTCTTAAAAATTCAGCAAAGTTGATGAGGATCAATTATTTTCGAGTTGGCCTGCCTATACTAAAGCCCAAAAGGGGGATTTATCATGGAAAAGGTACTAATGGAGTTGGGCGGGATGTCATGCCCGTCATGCTTAGACAAGATTAAAACGGCGGTTGAACACCAGGCCGGGGTCAGTGAGGTTAAGGTCCTCTTTAACGCCGGTAAGTTAAAGGCGACCGTGGATAGTGACCAAACCACGGCCACTGATTTGAAGCAGGTCGTCGAAAACCTTGGTTATCAGGTTAATAAGGTTAAGGAAAAGGAGTTAGTTTAATGGAGATCCAAGAACAATACGAAGTGGAGTTAAAGAAAGCCGACGTCGACCACCACACCCCCCACTGCCGGGGCGATGACCGGCCACATTTTGGCTAACCTCTGGCTCCACCAACAAAAGATTAATCAGGCCCGCCTGTTTGCCAAGGGCTGCGCCAGCCTCTTTTTGGCTCAGTACACGGGCGAATGGTTGAACACGGAACGCCAATACTTTGATCGAATTAATCAACTGCTAGTGATCAATGGCGAGGCGGTACCGACCACAACCGCTCAGTTTACCCAGTACACGATGCTAAAGGAAAACGGCGCCCAGAAGTATGCTCCGGGCAAGGACCAGCTCTTTGACCTAATCAAGGACTTTGACACCCAACTGCTCTTCCTCCAAAAGGCGATTGCCCTCGGTAAAAAAGAAGGGTTGATGAAGTTAGTTCACACCCTAGTCGACCTCGACACCTGGATGCGGACGCAAATTTTGGCCGGGCAAAATTTCCTGGGAAATGATTTGATGACGGGAAGGTATCAAGAAGATGATGACGGCGATCAATGGTGAGCACCTCTGCGTTTCACTGGTACCGCTCTTTAACCAACTGTCTTTGCCGGATCAAAAACGGATTGAAACCATGGTGCACCACCACCACTACCAACGCCGTGAAATTATCCTTTCCCCGGGCGACGAGGGAAAGCTACTGATCGTCGAAGCGGGACGGTTGAAACTCTACCAACTCAGCGAAAGCGGCGACGAACAGGTGCTGGCGGTGCTGGGGACTGGCGAGTACGTGGGCGAGCAGTGGCTTTACGGGGCCGCCAATGAAGCAATCTTTGCGGTGGTTGAACAAGACGCCGCCATTTGCGAACTAACCTACGACGCCTTTACCAACCTTTTTTAGCCGAGTACCCGGAATTGGCGGCCCGGCTCTTGCAACTGACGATGGCCAAGGTGCGGGAATTAACCGCCCAAAACCAGTTTTTGGTAATTGACGGGGTGGAAGAACGTCTGTGGGCCTACCTATCCCACCTGGCCAGCCAAAGGGGTGGGCGCTTTACCCTGCCGATGAAGATGAAGGATTTGGCCGCCTACCTAGGGACAACGCCAGAAACTCTGTCGCGCAAGTTCCGCCACCTGCAAGAAGAAGGGAAGATCACCCGCCAGAACCGTGTAGTGACCATTAGCCAATAAAAAGGACGCCACTAGGCGTCCTTTTTTATTGGTTAGTTTGCTAATGGGAGAGGGAAGAATCACCTTTCTTAGCCCAATGGCCCGTTAACTAGCTGTTTCCTACTTCTCTTTTTTGACCCGGGCTAGCTGAAGCCGGATTCGCCACTTGGTGATTAGAGTGATCAGTGGGTGGCGGCGGTGGTTGAGCCAGTAATCAACGTCGGCACGGATTTGGTACTGACTCAGCTGGGGGTGGTCGTGGTGCAAAAAGGTGGCGTCAACGGAAACGTCTTGTTTTTGCCACATTTCGGCCATGATGAACTGGCTACGGGTCCGTAAGAGCTTAGCGGTAGCGGGCCCCGCTTCTACCGCGGTTAGGCTAGTAACCAGCCCGGTCGCAATTGGCGGGGTCACGCGGTTGTCTTTGAGGTAGGGAGCAACCGGGACGTTAATCAAGGCGTTTAGCATCACGGCGTTCCAGTCGTTATCCCCGCGATCCCGGCGGCTGGCCAGGCCCGGTTCGACGTCGTTAGCGATCAAATAATCGGCCTCTTGGCCCCAACTTAACTTAACGTGGGCGACGAAAACAGTTGCCATCACAATCTCCTCCTTTATCAAGTTAATTATACATCAAAGTGGACCGCGACCACGCCGGGATCCATAATAAAGGCCGTTGGCAGCAGGTGCTGCGAGCGGCATTTTTGTTTATTCTGTAGGTGCGTGGTGGTCAAACGGCCTACCAATAGTTGGGTCGCACTTCCTGATAACGTGCTCCTAGCCACGAGCCTAGTGCCTAAGTACGGGCAAAGAACGGTGCTGGCGCACCAACCATTTGCCCTAGCTTAGTCATGTGGCTCGTCGAGAAGGCTAGTCGCACTTCACGCAGTACGCCAATGGACCCCATTGTCTCGACAAAGCCGAGTCTGCTGGAATCCTATTGGCGCTTGCGGGGGCACGACGACGAAATCAGAGATTTCTGTCGTGCTCCCCTAATTATTATTATCATCCGGGTTCGTAATCTTAATCCGGTTCGAACTAGTCGAAGAGTGGCTCACTTCTGGGGCATCGGTACTGAAGACGTCGGCGGTTGTCTTACCGCCGTTTTCATTAATGAGCGAAGTCGACTTGTTACCAAGTTTCTTTTCGATCGCCTCTTCTTTCTTCAGCCCGTTGGCGTAGTTGTAATCACTTGCCTTGACCTTGGTGAAGCCCTTCGGCGTGTAGAAGCGCAGGAGGTTCTTTTGGTTGAGCGAGTCGGATAAGGATAGTTCTTCGTTGACTAACTTGGCGTCGGCCTTGACCTTCTTCTTTTTGGCCGCCGTCAGCGTAGCGGTTTTACCGGTCTTATTGCTGTAGACCGTGCCCGAAATCGAGGTGAAGTTCGGGGTCACAAAGTCGTGGTTGCGGAAGGCAACGACCTGGCTGTGCTCCTTGGAGAAGAGGTCGGTCCCAAACATGATGTAACGCTTGGTGGAAATGCCCAGCAGGTGCAAGAGGGTCGGTAAGACGTCCACTTCGCCCCCGTAGGTGTTGAAGACGCCCCCTTGTTAGTGCCTGGAATGACAAACATTAACGGTACCCGTTGGAGCTGGGCGTTGTCAAAGTCGGTCCAGTCGTCGGCATTCTTACCGAGTACGGAGGCCAAGGCGGTGTTTTCTCTGTTGGAAATCCCGTAGTGTTCCCCGTACAAGACGATAATTGATTTCTTAGCCAGTCCCGACTTATCGAGGTAGGTGAAGAATTCCTTGACCGCCTGATCGAGGTAGTGGGCGGTGACAAAGTAATTGTCGACTGTGGTGCTCCCGGTGTCCGGGGCGGTAAAGTTCGGGTCGGTATCTTCGCTATCGAGGTCAAACGGGAAGTGGTTGGTAAACGTGCTGTACTTGACGTAAAACGGTTGTTGCAGCTTTTCTAAGTACTTGATCGAGTCCTTAAAGAGAAGCTTATCCTTTAAGCCGTAGCCGGTCGACTTGTCACCCGACGTGTCGTAGTAAGAGGCGTCGAAGAAGTACTGGTAACCCATGTTTTTGTAGACGTTGTTACGGTTCCAAAATGAGGCGATGTTACCGTGGAAGACGGCGGAGGTGTAGCCGGCCCGCTGGTTTAAAATGGCCGGCGCCGCTTCAAAGGTGTTGTCACTACCCAAGGTGGCAAACAAGGACCCCTGGGAGAGGCCAAAGGTAGAGGTCTCCAGCAGGTTCCCGGCGTCAGAGGTCTTTCCTTGACCGACCTGGTGGAAGAAGTTATCGAAGGCGTAGGTCTCCTTGCTCTTGTACAGGGAGTTCAAGAACGGCGTTACCTCCTGGCCGTTGACTTTCAAGTTAATCAGGAACTGTTGGAAGCTTTCCAGGTGGATAACGATTACGTTCCGCCCCTTGGCAATCCCGTACATTTTGACGTTCGGTGAAGCGTAGTGCGAATCGGTAAACTTTTTAACCTTTTCTAGCTCCGATTTGGTCGCCGACTTACGCATGTCGTTGACGTGCTCGGTCTTAACTAGGTCGTAGGCGGTAAAGGTATCTAGGCCGAGGTACTTGACGATGTAGGTCCGGTCAAAGGTCCGCCCCAGTAGTTGGGGCCGGTCCATTTCCGCGACCGCCAAGTTCACCCCAAAGACCACCAGGGCCACCGAGGTGAAGGCGAAAGCGACCCGGTGGCTGACCGCCCGCGGATCGAACTTGATCTTGCGAAAGAGCATCAAGACTAAGATCACCACGATGTCTAGCCAGTAAAAGACGTCGTGGAGGTTGGTCAGAGCAATCGAGCTTCCCGACAGCCCCTGGTTAACCTTGGAGTAGCCGGTCATGGTGGCGATCGTCATGAAGTCGGTGAATTCCCGGTAGTAGATGACGTTTAAATAGAGCAAGACGGTATTTAAAACGTCAATTCCCATCAGGACCGGGTAAAAGAAGCTGGACCGCTTAAAGTAAAAGGCGAGTCCGAATAAGAGCAGGGTGGTCCCAAGCGGGTTAACTAACAGGATGGCGTATTGGACAATTCCCTCGGCGCCCAACTTAAAGTCGGTAAAGTAGGCAAAGAGGGTCTTGGCCCAAAAGAGAACCACCAGAAGGGCAAAAAGCCGATCCGGGTGTTCACGAATTTTCCGAGTCGTTTCATCGTAAAGTGATCCTCGCAAACATAAATAATTTCGTTATTAAAGCGATGGGGCTAAGTAAATTAGCCGGTAACGATCAACATTTTAACATAGGGGAGCAGGGAGTTGGGGGATTTGAAAAATCGTTGAAGAAACTTAACGGAATTCAAAGCGGGGCGCCGCTACATTCAACCCGAAAATGGGGTACAATAAGGCGTGAAAGCACTAACAATGGAGGGATAACGATGACCAAGATCAATATTTACCTCGTGCGCCACGGGCAAACCTACTACAACATTTATAACAAGCTGCAGGGCTGGAGTAACTCGCCCTTGACTGACCAGGGTTACCAAGACGCCGAAAAGGCGGGACAACGCTTAAAGGACGTCCACTTTGACGCCGCCTTTTGTTCCGACCTTACCCGCGCCGTTGAAACCGCCCAAACAATCCTCGATGAAAATAAGGCCGATTCGGTCAAGGAGCCGACGACGGCACCGTATTTCCGCGAGGAGTTCTACGGCTCTTACGAAGGGACCTATATGGACCAAGCTTGGTATAACGCCGGGGCTCCCCACGGGTTAAAGACCTTCAAAGACATCGTCACCAAGTACAACATCGACACCGCCAAGGACTGGTTAAAAGACGCCGATCCCTTCCACGACGCCGAAAACAGCACCGAGTACTGGAAACGGATGAACGAAGGCTTAGCGATCATTCGGGACGCGGGGCTGCCGGATGGGGCCAACGTTTTGTTGGTTTCCCACGGCAACACCTGCCTGTCCTTGATTGAACGTTTCGGCGAGGGGAAGTATGACATTACCGAACGGCCGGCAAACGGGAGCCTATCCAAGTTGGTGATGGATGGCGACCGGGTCAGCGTTGAGTTTTATAATCATTAAAAAGAAAGTGCGACCCAACCTCCTCGACAGGCCGTTGGTAAGGTTCGGGCACAGGTTAGCGCGTCAGCGGTGTTCTGTGGCCAGACTTAGCCACTAGGCCTGTGGTTGGGAGCACGTTATCAGGGAGTGCGACTAGCCTTCTCGACGAGCCTTATGACTAAGCTAGGGCAAATGGTTGGTGCGCCAGCACCGTTCTTTGCCCGTACTTAGCCACTAGGCTTGCGGTTATTGACCACGTTTTCTGTCTAATATTCGGACATACAGCAAGAGGCTGGAAGAAAACCTTGTTTTCTTCTAACCTCTTTTTTCGGCCATAGTTGTTGATAATAAAATAACATATGTTACAATCAATGTTGTAATTTAAAAAGTAACAGATATGAACCGAAGGAGGAAGTAAATGATGAAGTATGCAGTAACCGCAGCAACCGGACGTTTTGGTCGGGTGGCCGTTGAACAATTGGTTGATTTAGTTGGTAAGGATCAAGTGGTAGCGATCGTACGCGACGTTGCCAAGGGGCGAGAGCTATTGCCGGCGGGAATTGAAATTCGCCAGGGTGACTACGCCGACCAAGCGGGGATGACCAGTGCCTTGGCAGGCATTGATCGTTTACTCTTTATTTCCTCACAACCAGGGGGCCAGTTTCCCGGGAGACGCAACACTTAAACGTGGTTGCCGCTGCGAAGGAAGCCGGCGTTTCCTTGGTTGCCTACACTAGCTACCCGCAGGCGGACCAAGCTAAGGCTCCTTTGGCCCACGATCACCAGGTGACTAAAGCGGCCATAAAGGAAGCCGGGCTCGCCCACGCTTTCTTGCGTGATAACTGGTACCTGGAAAACGACGCCAGCTTCCTGACGGCTGGCAAGGAGGGGCAAGCGGCCATTTACTGGACCACTGGTAAGGCAGCTTGGGCACCGGAAGCCCTTTACGCCACCGCCGCCGCTAAGGTGCTGGTGAGTGACCAGCCAAAGGAAGTTTACGAATTTGGCGGTCAACCAATCAGCTACGAAGAACTCGGGGACGCCTTAAAAGAAGCCCTGGGCAAGGAGGTAGAAGTGGCTAAACTAAGCCGGGAAGCTTATGAAGCCGCTTTGGTAAAGAGTGGCATGGACGAGGCGATGGCAACCATGATCGCCTCCTTTGAAGAACCGCACGAGGCGGGGGACTTGGATGTGACAAGCGATGACTTGGCCACCGTCCTCGGTCACCCGCTGCCGACGTTAGTTGCTAGCATCAAGGAATTGCTGGCTAAGTAAAAAAGGACCTGCCGACGCGGGTCCTTTTTTACTTGGCTTCCTTTTTGAAGAAGTCTTGGTAGTTCAAAATTAGGTTTAAGATAACGGCGCAGGCCGAACCGACAACCACCCCGTTACCCAAGATGATTTGGGCTTCGGTGGGCAGTTGTTGAAAGATTTGCGGGTAGACGGTGACCCCGAGGCCTAACCCCACGGACAGGGGAGGCCACCAAGAGGTTGGAACCCTTAGCAAAGTCGACCTTGTGCAGGATTTGGATCCCCTGGACCCCGACCATCCCGAACATGACGATCATCGTGCCCCTAAAACGGGCGTGGGAATGATGGTGGCAAGGGCGCCGGCCTTTGGCAATAAGCCCAGCAAGATCAAAAGGAAGGCGGCGTAGTAAACCGGCTTCTTGGTTTTGACCCCGGACATCTTGAGCACCCCGACGTTTTGCGAGAAAGTCGAGTACGGGAAGGTGTTAAACAGCCCCCCAGCATGGCGGCAATCCCTTCGGCCCGGTATCCACGGGCCATATCCTTGCTGGTGATCTTGGTGTCGGTGGCGTCACTTAAGGCAAAGTAGACCCCAGTTGATTCGATCATCGTGGTTAAGGCGACGAGCATCATGGTAACGATGGCGCTGGAGTTAAATTGTGGGGTGGCGAAGTAGAAGAACTGTGGGGCGTGGAACCAAGCGGCGCTGGCGACGGTGCTTAAAGAAACCATCCCCAAGACGCCGGCAAATAAGGACCCCAGTAAGATCCCCAGCAGAATAGCGATCGACTTTAAAAAGCCCTTGGCAAAGCGGTTGATCATGACGATGATGATGATCGTAACGATCCCGATTAAGAGGTTGCTAGGGGCACCAATGCTCTTCGCCGTGGCATCCCCACCACCGAGGTTTTGAAAACCGACCGGTACCAGGGTGAAACCGATGATCGTGATCAAGGACCCGGTCACCACCGGTGGGAAGAGCTTCTTGAGCTTGGCAAAGACGCCGGCAATCAAGAAGATAAACAACCCCGAGCAAATAATGGCGCCGTACATGTAGCCGATCCCGAGCTTGCCGCCGATTGATTCCAAGGGGGCGACGGCCTGGACGGCGCAGCCCAGGACCACCGGTAGGGCGATCCCAGTTAAAGCGGTCCGTTTTAACTGGAGTAAGGTAGCGATCCCGCACATGAAGATGTCGATGGAAACCAGGTAGGTCATCTGGGCGGCGTTAAAGTGCAGGTAGTTCCCGATCAACAACGGCACTAAGACGTCACCGGAGTACATGGCTAACAGGTGTTGGAAACCTAGGATAAGGTGGCGCCAGAAGGTGGTTGCTTGCCCCTCCAGGCGTTGTTCAGCGGAAATTGACGGTGAAAGTTTCAAAAGATTCCTCCCGCAGGTACCTAAATAAAAAAGTGGACCCACAAAAGCCCACTCACTTTTTGCTTATAGTCTTCAGTTTGCGGCTGAAGGTAGAGACTTGCCGACCATATTACGGCGATTATATAGGCACTTACGTTTTCTAAATTTGATACCAGTATCTTACCACTTAAAAGCGAACGATACAATCTTATGGAAACTTAATCATCGTTATTTTCCGAAAATTAACGCCACCACCGTTTGTTAAAGATCAGCCAAATCGAAATGGCGACCATGATCAGGGTAATGATGATGGTGATTTGCCAAGCAAAGTCGTTGTTGGCAAAGGGGAGGGACTTGACGTTTTCCCCGTAAAAACCAGAGACGATCGGCGGGATCGATAAGATAATTGAGTAGACGGTCAAAAACTTCATCGTTTGGTTCAGGTTGGAATCCAGCACCTTGCTGTAGGCGTCGGAGACCCGGCCGGTCACGTCCGAGGTCATCTGGGCCATTTCCAACCCCTGCTGGGCTTCGATGATAACGTCGTCCAGGTCGGATTGCTGGTCGACGCTCATCCGGTAACCGAAGCGGCGCTTGAATTCCTGGAGCAAAGAAACGTTGCCCTGCAGGGAGGTCAAAATGTAGACCAACCCGGTTTCCAGTTCCATAAACTCGTTGATCGCCGAGCGTTCGGTCCGGCGCCGCAAGTTGTTTTGGATCTTTTGACGCTGTTGGTCGGCCCGCCGAATCGGGGGAAAGTAGGCCGTTGACAGCCGGTAGAGGATCGGCAAGATAAAGTCGTAGCGGGTGTCGATGTCACCGTGAGATTGGAGTCGCTGGAGTTGTTCGGCAATTAAGCCGTTGACGAAGTTAGTGTGGGCGTTGGTAAAGGTCAAGACGTTGTTTTTGGTCAGCATGATCCCGACCGGGGCGGTCTGGGGGCCGATTCCTCGTGGTTAGGGATGTAGACGTCAAAGATGAGCAGGGTGATCCCGGCGTCGCGATCGATTTCAATCCGGGCCTTTTCGTAGGGGTCGATGGCGTAGTCAAGCAGATCACTCGTCACTTCGTATTTTTCAAAGAGTTCATCGCGTTCGTGGGGAGGGGCTCAAAGACCGACACCCAGTAACTGTGGTCATTAAACTTGACGGAACTTAACACATTGCACACCCCTCTTTCTTAGCTTTTCCCATTATACAACAGTTTGCCAATCCCTTGGTAGTTTGCCAATCCCTTGGTCTAGGTTACAATAGTCACAAAGGGGAATGATGATGGAATATCGCTGGCAAATAGAAGAACGCCTGCCGGTGGATCAAGAGGCAACGCCCTTACGGCACCTTTTGCAGCGCCAGTGGCTGTTGCCCAAGCGTTTGGTCCACTACCTGCGCAGTCGCCGTCAGGTCCTAGTCAACGGCTCCTACCGTCCGGTGTCGAAGACGGTTGCGGCTGGCGACGTGATCACGCTTAATTTTTCCGGCGACGAGTTTCGCACGCCCGATTCATCGTACCTTCCCGATCCGGGACCGTTGACCGTCCTGTACGAAAACCGGGACCTCTTGGTGGTCGACAAGCCGGCCGGAATTAAAAGCCACCCCAACCAAGCGGGCGAAGTCGGCACCCTGATGAACCGGGTGGCGGCCTATTTAGAGGGGACTAACGACGCCGCCTACATGGTTCACCGCTTGGACCAAGAAACCAGCGGGCGATGATCGTGGCCAAAAATCCGGTGGTGGTGCCGATTTTAGACCAGTTGATTAGTACCGGCGAAATTCACCGTGACTACTTGGCCCTGGTGGCCGGGGTGCCGAACCCGGCCCGCGGGATTTGGGACCTTCCCTTAGGACAGGACCCGACCGACGTTCGCAAGCGCAAGGTCTTCGGCAAAAACGCCCAGCCCGCTCGGACCCATTACCGGACCCTAGCCGTCAATGGCGACCAGGCACTAGTGGTTTTGAACCTCGAGACCGGGCGGACCCACCAGCTACGGGTGCACTTGGCGGCGGCTGGCTGCCCGATTGTGGGCGACCCGTTGTACGGCACGGTGGCGGCTCCCCGGATGTATTTACACGGGGTGGCCCAGGAATTGGTGGTCCCCTTTTCGTTAAAACGGGAGCGGATTGTGGCTAAAATCCCTGACGATTTCCCCCAGTTTTGATAGAATAGGGGTAGACAAGTCACAAATCAACAATATAAGGGAGTGTGCATAATTAATTGTCACTTATTGAGAATCTCTACGGACCATTCTTTGACTTACACAACTGGGCGGCGGTCGTAACCTCCGGACAGGACTGGTTAATCATCCTGTCCTTGGTAATGATGGAGTGTTTGCTCTCCGTCGATAACGCCGTCGTCTTAGCCGCCCAAACCCGGGTCTTGCCAACCCTAAGGGAACAAGAGGAATCCCTTTTCTACGGAATTTGGGGTTCGTATCTGTTCCGCTTCTTGGTGATTGGGATCGGGACCTACTTGATTCACTTCTGGGAAATCAAGGCCCTCGGGGCGGCCTACCTAATGTATATGGCTTACCGCTTCTTTCACGTTAAGTTCTTTGGCAAGCATTCCCTACACAAGGATAAGAAGAGCTCCCGGCTGGGGAAGCTAACCGGACGCAAGCGCTTTTGGGCCGTGGTGGCGCAAATTGAGTTTACCGACATCGTCTTTTCCATCGATTCGGTCTTAGCCGCCCTTGCCGTCTCCAACAATCCGGTGATCGTCTTGATCGGGGGACTGATCGGGATCTTGTGCATGCGGGGAATCGCCGAATTCATCATGCGTTTGATGCGGAAGATTCCAGAACTGGAGCCAATGGCCTACGTATTAATTGTCGTCATCGCCGTTAAGCTGTTCTTGACGATCCCGGCAATTGACATCGAAATTCCTTCGGGGATCTTCGGGATTTTCATTTTACTGGTCTTTGCCCTGACTGGGGTGGTACACTTCCTTCGCCGGGGAAGCACCCAGCTTCTTCCAGCAAGTCAGTAGGGGGAAAAAGATGGCACAAGTGGCACACAAAGATAACTTTAATCAACTAGTTGAAGGCCCGGTGACCGTGGTCGACTTCTGGGCTCCTTGGTGTGGGCCCTGCAAGATGATGGCGCCGGTTATGGATCAACTAGAAGCCGAGTACGGCGACCGGATTAAGTTTGTCAAATTTAATATTGATGAGGACCAGGAAACGGCCACCCAATTTAAGGTGATGAGCATTCCGAGCCTGGTCTTGTTCCGGGACGGGAAGGCTAAAGAAAAGGTGACGGGGCTCTACCCGAAGGACCGCTTAGCCCACTACTTGGAACGGAAACTTAGTGAGGGATAGAGAAAGTGGTGACAGGAATCAGTGATTTCTTGGTCACCTTTTTGATTCCCTAAGTTTACACAGATATCGTGCTAACCAACCGCAGGTCCTAAGTACGGACGAAGAACGGTGCGTTTCGCACCAACCGTTCGTCCTAGCTTAGCCATACGACCTGCCGAGGAGGTTGTTTAGCACTCAACTTTTACTTGTAACCGGTTTACAAGTCCGGTATACTAGTAAACGATCAAGTAACGTAAAACGATTTACTGAAAACGAACGCACCAGAGGAGGAAAATCATGACTAACCGCATCGCCGTTTTAGGGAGTATTAACGTAGACACCACCTACCACGTCGCTCGGTTCCCGGAACCAGGGGAGACGCTGTCGGCTACCGATAAGAGCTCGGCACCGGGGGGCAAGGGGGCTAACCAAGCCGTGGCCGCTGCTCGTTCCGGGGCGCAGACGACCTTCATCGGGATGGTGGGCGCCGATAACGAAGGGCGTTTCATGCGTGAAGCCCTGCAAGAAGACGGCGTTGACACCCAGTTTGTTGGCAATGACGTTCGCCACGGGACCGGGACGGCCCTGGTGACCCTAGACGCAAACGGCCAAAACGACATCATGGTTTACGGGGGGCCAACCAGGCGATGACCACCGCCGTGTTAGACCGGACCGACGACCTGTGGGACCAAGTCGACTTTTTGGTTAGTCAGTTCGAAACTCCGCAAGAAGTAACCCTGGCGGCCTTTAAGCTGGCCAAGGAACACGGGGTGACGACAATCTTAAACCCGGCCCCAGCCAAGGAAATTCTACCGGGCTTGCTGGCGGTGACCGACGTGATCGCCCCTAACGAAACCGAAAGCGCCCTGTTAACCGGAATTGAAATCAACGATGAGGCTGACCTGGCCAAGACGGCGGACTACTTCCGGGGCCAAGGGGTAGCTACTACCTTGGTAACCCTGGGTAGCCGGGGGCATACTTCAACCACAACGGCAAGAGCGGGATTGTGCCGGCCTTTAAGGTTAAGGCGGTAGATACGACCGCGGCCGGCGACACCTTCATTGGCGGTCTGGTTTCCCAACTGACCCCGTCAATGGAAAACCTGGCGGACGCCATTACCTACGCTCAACGGGCCTCCAGCTTGACGGTTCAAGGGATGGGGGCAATGCCATCGATCCCAACCCGGGCCCAAGTAGAAGAAGCCTTGAAAAACTAATTACTGCACAAACTTTTAAGGCGCACTCTAAAGCGGGGTGCGCTTTTTTATTTATCATCAAAATGGCTTTCCAATCAATAAGAAACCGGTTACTATTGTTAACAAAGGAAGGCGAAGAAAATGAAAATCGGATTTATCGGAACTGGGGTCATGGGCACCGGAATTGTCAAAAATTTGTTGAAGGCTGGTAACCGGGTAACGGTTTACAACCGGACCAAAGCCCACGCCGAGGAGGTACTCGCGGCGGGGGCTAGTTGGGCGGCTAGCCCGGCGGAGGCCACCTTAAATAGCGAGGCCGTGATGGTGATGGTGGGCTTTCCGGCGGACGTTGAAGAAACCTACCTGGGACCTAAAGGGATCTTTAGCGTTGTCCAGCCGGGTCAAATCGTGGTGGACATGACCACCAGTAAGCCGAGTTTGGAGCGAGAACTTAAGCAAAAGACCCCGGCCGGAGTGGGAATCCCTAGATGCCCCAGTTTCTGGCGGCGATAAGGGGGCCAAGGAAGGGACCCTGACCGTGATGGTTGGTGGCGACCAAGAAGCCTACCAAACCATGCCCCCGGTCTTTTTTGCAACTGGGCAAGGATATCCACTACTTTGGGACCGCCGGGGCGGGGCAACACGCCAAGATGGCCAACCAAATCATGGTGGCCGGCACGATGACCGGACTGGTGGAAACCCTGGTTTACGCCAAGGCGGCGGGCCTCAATTTACAAGACGTGGTCGCCACGGTCGGTGGTGGGGCGGCGGCTAATTGGAGCCTCACCAATTACGCCCCCCGGATCCTAAAGGACGATTACACGCCCGGCTTCTTTGCTAAGCACTTCCTAAAGGACCTGCGCATCGCCCTAGAAGAGTCGGACGCCATGGGGATTGACCTACCGGCAACTAAGGTCGCAAAACAACTCTACGAACAGCTGGTGGACTCAGGCCACGGCGACTTGGGCACCCAAGCCCTAATTAAACTCTGGTGGAAGGACGAGAAAGAAGATGGAAAAAAGATTAAGTTAGACGACGTGGCGCGCTTGGCGGGGGTTTCTAAGGCCACGGCCTCGCGGGTGTTGAACCACCGCGGGTATTTAAGCCAAAAGACGATTGATAAGGTTCACCAGGCCATGGAGGACCTTAACTACCGCCCCAACGCAATTGCCCGCCAACTCTACAAACAAGAGACGATGCTGGTGGGGCTGATTTTCCCGACCATCAATAACCCCTACTTTGCCCAGTTGGAGGCGGCCCTTGAAAAGTGCCTCTACAACGAGGGCTACCGGGCGGTAATGGGAAACAGCGAAAACAACGCCAAAAAAGAAGAGAACTACTTGCAACTCCTCTTGGACCGCCAACTCGATGGCCTCATCGTCGGGGCCCACAACCCGGAAATCCCGGCCTACCACAAAACCAGCCTGCCAATCGTTTCGATTGAACGGGTGGTTTCAATCAGGTGCCGGTGGTGTCGGCGGATAACTACGAGGGCGGGCGGCTAGCCACCCAACGCCTGCTCGACGACGGCTGTCAACATATCATTCACACCAACTACCGGGGGGCTTTGCCTCGCCAAACCAGGCCCGGGAGAGCGCCTACCGCGACTTAATGAGCCAAACGTTATCGTTTGATTCAAGTGCGTTAAAGAAGTTTGTTCACCCAAACGAACTCGGTGAAATGCAGGCGATGGTGACCGCCGCCGACAGCGAGTTGCGCAACGGCACTGGGGCCGGCGCCGACTTCCGCGACTGGCTGCACCTGCCAACCGACTACGACAAGGACGAGTTCGCCCGGATCAAAGCGGCCGCCAAGAAGATCCAAGCCGATTCCGAGGTCTTAGTCGTAATCGGGATCGGGGGCTCTTATTTGGGCGCCCGGATGGCGGTGGATTTCTTGCACCACTCCTTTTACCAGGCCCAAACCGCGGCGGACCGCAAGCAACCGCTGGTCCTCTTTGCCGGCAACAGCCTTTCCTCTTCTTACATCGCCGACCTGATCGACGTGATCGGCGACCGCGACTTCTCAGTTAACGTGATCTCCAAGTCCGGGACGACGACCGAACCGTCAATTGCCTTCCGGGTCTTCCGCCAACTGCTAGAAGACAAGTACGGGATCGACGGGGCCAACGCCCGGATCTACGCCACCACCGACCGTCAGCGTGGCGCCTTAAAGACCGAAGCCGACGCCGAGGGTTGGGAAACCTTCGTGATTCCGGACGGGGTCGGCGGCCGGTTCTCAGTCCTGACTGCCGTGGGGCTCTTACCGATTGCCGTTTCCGGCGCCGACATCGACCAACTAATGGCCGGGGCCGCCAAGGCCGAAGCCACCTACGTCAACCCGGATCTGACCCAAAATGAGGCTTACCAGTACGCCGCTTACCGCAACATTTTGTACCGCAAGGGATACACGACCGAACTGCTGGAAAACTACGAACCAAACATGACGATGCTGGCCGAATGGTGGAAGCAACTGGCCGGTGAATCCGAAGGCAAGGACCAAAAGGGGATTTACCCGTCCAGCGCTAACTTCACCACCGACCTCCACTCCCTGGGTCAATACATCCAAGAGGGACGCCGTAACCTGATGGAAACGGTCGTGAAGCTAGCCGAACCAAACCACAACGTCAAGGTGCCGAGTGCCAAGAGCGACCTCGACGGCCTCAAGTACCTGGAAGGCAAGGAAATTGATTGGGTCAACACCCAAGCTTACCGGGCCGTGGTCGCTGCCCACACCACCGGGGGCGTGCCGGTGATGACCGTCAACATTGCTAAAGAAGACGAGTTTACCCTCGGTTACCTGATTTACTTCTTTGAAGTGGCGATCGCGATTTCCGGTTACCTAAACGGGATCAACCCGTTCAACCAACCAGGGTCGAAGCTTACAAGACCAACATGTTTGGCCTGCTGGGCAAGCCGGGCTTTGAAGAAATCGGTGAACAACTCAAGAAAGAAATGGACGATTAGGATCAATCGAAGCTGGTGGAACGAAGATGGTTTGTGCCGTTGGAAACACCAACTACCAAATCAAGGATTCCATCCACATTCCGACCACGACGCCAGAGGAAACGCTGGGCAAGATTATCGATTACTTTAAGCAGTTCGACAACCTGTCCGCCATCGGGATTGCCTCCTTTGGCCCGATCGAAATTCACCGCTCCTCAGCGAAGTACGGTTACATCACCGACACGCCGAAGCCGGGTTGGTCAAACGTGGATTTCGTTGGCCCAATCAAGAAGGCTTTGAACGTGCCGATCGCTTGGACGACCGACGTAAACGGCTCCGCTTACGGGGAATACCTGATGGCAACCTTATTTAACCGCCGGATTCACTCCCCTGGTTTACTTCACCATTGGGACCGGGGTCGGCGGCGGGGCCGTCATTGACGGGCACTTCGTTGGTGAACAAGGCCACACCGAAATGGGCCACATCCGCGTTAAGCGCCACCCAGATGACCTGGACTTTAAGGGGATTTGCCCGTTCCACGGCGACTGCTTGGAAGGTTTGATTTCCGGGCCAACCTTCGACGCCCGCTTAGGCAAGCCGGGGAAGGAAGTACCGCTGACCGACCACGTTTGGGACATCATGGCATACTACGTGGCCCAAGCGGCTTTAGATACGACCCTGATGTACCGGCCGGCCCAAATCGTCTTCGGTGGTGGGGTCATCTCCGAAGACTTCTTAAAGAAGGTCCGGGCGGAATTCAAGAAGCTCTTAAACGACTACGTGGAAGTTGGCGACCTCGACCAGTACATCACGATGCCGATGGCCAAAAACAACGGTTCGGCCACGATCGGGGACTTTGCCCTCGCGTTGCAGGCGGCCACGGAATAGGGAGTGCGACAGAAATCTCTGATTTCGTAGTCGCACCCCCGCAAACACCAATAGGACTTCAGCGGGGTCGCCAGAACCAATGGAGTCCATTGGTGTACTGCGTTTAAAGTGCGGACCAACCATTGGCAGGCCGTGGGCTAAGCTAGGGGAAGGTTGGTGAGCACGTTATCTGAGTAACCGTAAAAACTAAGTCATCCAAAATAAGCCCCGTCACGTTCGTTTAACGAACGCGGCGGGGCTTTTAAATTTGCCTGCAGCGGAGGTTGGGTCCCGTTTCTTTTAACTAGAATTTCGGCTTATACCGCGCAAAGAGGGCGATTGCTAAGATGGCGGTCAAAAGGTCGGCCACGGCCTGGGCGGCGATAATGCCGTGGTAGCCGAAGAAGTGGGCGAGAATGACGATGGCCACGGTGAAGATGATCCCTTGGCGAGCCAGGGACAAGAGCAGGGCGGGCAGGGCCTTGCCCATTGACTGGAAGACGGTTGTAAAGACCAGGGTGAAGCCGGCTAGAGTTGAAGAGATAACCAGCCAGCGAACCATGATGGCCCCCTCCTTGACGATCGTCGGGTCCTTCATGAACCAGGTGATGATGATCGGGGCTAAGAAGAACATGATCGCCGTCATGACCAGGGCAAAACCACAGACCACTAACAGGTCGAAGCGCAGGGCGCCCTGGAAACGGCGCCGATCCTTGGCACCGTAAACGTAACCGATCAGCGGTTGGGCCCCGAAGGCGAAGCCAATGAAGATCATGTTGATGATCATCGATACCTTAAGGGCGATCCCCATGGCGGCGACGGAATCGGCGCCGTAGTCAATTAGGTAGCGGTTGGTTAGGGCCATCGCTAGGTGGCCATGACGTTGGTGATGCTAGCGGGGATTCCGATCGCGTAGATTTGGCGTTTGAGGTCCCAGGAGACCTTGGTTTCCTTGATCGAGGTGGTCAGCTTTTGGGACTTGGTGCGCAGGTAGTAAATCATTAAAAGGTCACCAATTACGTTGGAGGTGACGGTGGCCAGCGCCGACCCGGCCGCCCCCAGGCCGAGGGTGAAGATGAAGATCGGGTTTAAGACGATGTTGATAATCGTTCCGGTCATCGAGGCCTTCATTGATTCTAGAGCTAACCCCTCGGTGCGCAAGATGTTATTCGGGGCCAGGCCAAAGACGACAAAGGCCGCCCCCAGGCCATCACGGTGTAGTATCATCGGCGTACTTCCAAGTGGCCTTGCTGGCCCCGAGCAAGTGCAGGGCCTGGTCCTTAAAGATTAACATTAGGGCGGAGACGATGATGCCCCCAGAAAAAAGGCGGCGTAAAAGGCGTAGCCAGACACGTTGCGCCCCTCTTGATCGCGTTTTTTCCCCAAAGAGGCGCGAGATCACGGACGAGCCCCCAGTCCGAAGATGTCACCAATGGCAATTAGAAGGGTGAAGACTGGGGCCCCTGCGAAACCCCGGCGACCAGGGCGGGATTTTGGGTTTGGGCGACGAAGAAGGTGTCGACCATGTTGTAAATTAGGGTGACGGCCATCGATAAAACGACCGGCATCGCCAGCGTAAAGTAGACGCGGCGGATCGAAGTGTGTTCAAATAGTTGCTCCATGGTGGGTTTCCTTCTTAAAAAATATTATATCCATTGTAGGAGAATTGCGAAGGAGCGTGCAAGTGCAAGATTGGTCTAGTCGAAAAATAAGAAGTTGGAACCGCTACCAACTTAAAAAGCCCCGTTTGAACCCCACCAAACAAAAGATATCCACAAACCAAGCGGCGCCCCTTTGCGAAGGTGATTGGAATGGTCTAATCTTATCAACATTAATTCGGAAGGGGTTGAAGAAAGATGAACGCAGCAAACGTATTGTTCGTGATGGTCGCAAGTATCCTGGTCTTTTTCATGACACCGGGCTTGGCCTTATTCTATGGAGGGTTAAGCGAAAAGAAGAACGTGGTCAACACTTTTATGTCGGTGTACTTCATTTGCGGAGTCGCCGTGATTATGTGGATCATCGTTGGCTACTCCCTGTCGTTTTCCGGTAACGTTTGGGGATTGTTCGGGAATTTACACTGGGCGATGTTTCACCACGTTAACATCTTTGCCCTGACGGCCACCAAGATTCCAACCGGCCTGTACTCGATGTTTCAAATGATGTTTGCCATCATTACCCCGGCCCTCTTCATCGGGGCAGTGGTTGGTCGGGCCCGGCCGTGGTTCATCGTCGCCTTCGTCATCTTCTGGTCGCTCTTGGTTTATTACCCGCTAGTCCACATGGTTTGGGGCGGCGGCATCCTCGGTAAGCTAGGGACGCTCGACTTTGCCGGCGGGACCGTCGTCCACATCAACGCCGGGGTGACGGCCTTGGTCCTCTCCTGGATGGTCGGGCCGCGTTTGCAACGTCACAACGACCAACCGGCCAACTTGGGCTTGGTTTTGATCGGGACTTCCATCCTGTGGCTCGGTTGGTACGGCTTTAACGCCGGTTCGGCCCTAGCGATTGACAACGTGGCCGTTCAAGCCATGTTAACGACGACGGTGGCCACCGCGGTAGCCATGGTCGCTTGGCAACTACTGGAAGTCAGCTTTACCGGGAAGGTTTCCCTAGTCGGTACCTGCACCGGGACCGTCTGCGGGTTGGTGGCAATCACGCCGGCGGCCGGCTACGTCACCATCAGCGGGCGGTAATGATCGGCCTGGGGGCATCCCTTTGTTCCTACCTCTTCGTAACCTACGCCAAGCCACGTTTGCACTTGGATGACACCTTGGACGCCTTCGGTTGCCACGGGGTCTCTGGGATCTGGGAAGCATCGCCACCGGGCTCTTTGCCACTAGCCAGGTTAACTCCCAGGTTACCGACAACGGACTTCTGTACGGCGGCGGATGCACCAGTTCTTAGTTCAAATCGTTGCTACCCTAGCCACGATGGTCTTTACCGGGGTAATGTGCTGGCTGATCATCAAGGGCCTACGCCTCGTGATGCCGGTTCGGGTTTCGGCCAGGGAGGAAGCGGTCGGCCTGGACATCACCCAACACGGCGAGCGAATCATGGCCCGCTAATCGATTATTCTTCAACCCAACAATGAAATAAGGGACCGAGAGGAAACAACTTTTCTCCCGGTCCCTTATTTTTAGTTCTTAGTCAAAATAACCATCATTGCGGTGGTCAACGAAGTGGTGATAGGCGGAAATAACATCCGGGATTGGTACCAAATGGGGGCCATCTAGTGAACCAAGCATTGTGATTCCTAACCAAAATCTCTCTAATTCACCCCTGGGAGCGTCAATTAAATGGTAGGCAACATCCTCTGGTAAGCAGTAGTGAAAGTTAGCAGGGGCGTCAGGATACAGTATCTCGTTGACCCTTTGGAGATCATTAATGGTTACGCCATTTGGAAAGTGCTCCCAGAGGACGGCGGGGTCAATTTGCATGGCAAGAGCGAGGCGGTTCGTGAAGTTGGTTTTCATGGTTTGTTCAGCCCTCCGTTTTTAAAGTTATTGTGCCCGAAATGATAGGGAGGACAAAGAAAAGGGCTAGGAGAAATTCTTCTCCCAACCCTAGCTTAGCCCACGGCCTGCCTAATGGCTGGGTCGCACTCACTCATAACGTGCTCCCCAGCCGCAGACCTAGTGGCTAAGTCCGACCACAGAACACCGCGTACCGCGATAACCTGTGTTCTATCCTTAGCCCACGGCCTGCCTAATGGCTGGGTCGCACTCAACTATTCAAAGTACGCCGCCAACTTCTCCGGCGTCAGGGTCGCCTTGTCTTTGCCGGTCAGGTCGGCTTTGATCTGGCCGTCCTTCAAGACTAAGAGACGGTTGCCATAGTGGATGGCGTCTTCCATGTGGTGGGTGATCATCAGGGCGGTCAACTTGTCTTCGCGGATCCGCTGGTCGGTCGCCGCCATTAAAGTGGCACTGGTGTGGGGGTCGAGCGCGGCGGTGTGTTCGTCTAACAAGAGGATGTCGGGGCGCTTTAGGGTCGCCATCAAAAAGGAGAGCGCTTGGCGTTGACCCCCAGACAGGGCGCCGGTGGCCGTCATTAAGCGGTTTTCCAGCCCGTTATTCATCGTGGCGACCAGGGTCTTAAATTCGGTCAGCCGGGACTTGAGGCGGCGGAAGACCAGGTGGCGGGCCTGACCGCGTTTTTCGGCTAACAAGAGGTTTTCGGCCACCGTCATCCGCGGCGCCGTTCCTAGTTTGGGGTCTTGAAAGACCCGGGCTAAGAACTTGGTCCGCCCCTCCTGGGAGAGGTGGGTGATGTCTTGGCCGTTGTGGAGTAGTTGGCCGCCGTCCGCGGTCAGGTTGCCGCCAACTACGTTGAAGAGGGTTGATTTCCCCGCCCCGTTGGTTCCGACGATCGTGATGAAGTCACCGGGGTTGATCGTCAGGTTAATCCCCTTGAGGATCGTGGTTTGGCTGGCGGTGCCGCAGTTGACAACCGTGGTGACGTTTTTTAGTTCGAGAATTGGTTTAGTCATGGGTGGCAACCCCTTTAAGATTGGCTTTTGATGTTTAAGATCCGGTCAATTTGCGGGATCATCATGCATAAGGCGAGGACGATTGCGGAGAGTAAGTTGAGGTCGTTGGCCGAAAACCGAGTTGCAAAACGGCTAGGAGGATCAACCGGTAGAGGATCGACCCCAGGGTAACGGCGACCAGGCGTTGGCCCAGCGTCAGTTCGCCAAAGGCGACTTCACCAATGATAATCGAGGCCAACGCGATAACGATCACACCAATCCCCATGTTGATGTCGGCGTAACCGTTGGACTGGGCGATTAAGGCACCCCCAGCCCAACCATCCCGTTAGAGATCATCAAGCCAACGATCGTCATCCGGTCGGTCCGGATCCCCATTGAGCGGGCCATGGTGGGGTTATCCCCGGTGGCGATGAAGGCCTGGCCGTAATCGGTGTTTAAAAAAGAAGATTACTAAAACCGTCACGATCACAATCACGGTGAAACCGAGCACCACCGAGTCAAAGTACTGGGGCAGGCTCTTTAAGAAACCGTTGGAAAAGAGGGTGGTTTGGCCGAGCAGGGAGGTGTTGGACTTGCCCATGATCCGCAGGTTAATTGAGTAAGCGGCGGTCATGGTGAGGATCCCGGCTAAGAGGCTGGGAATCTTTCCCTTGGTGGTTAACAGCCCGGTGACTAATCCGGCGAGCATTCCGGCCCCGGTGGCGGCTAGTGAAGCCAAGAGCGGGTTGACCCGTGGACGATCAGGGTCACGGCGACGGCCGCCCCGAGCGGGAAGGTCCCTTCTACGGTCATGTCGGTAATGTTTAAAATGCGGAAACTAAGGTAAAGGCCGAGGCCAAGTAGCGCCCATAAGAGCCCCTGGCCGATGGCGGATGTGATTAGAGTCATTATTTAAATACCTCCCCGTGATCTTCGGCAGCCTTTTCGAAGGCCTTTGGTACCTTGAGGCCCAGCTTATTAGCCTGCTTGAGGTTTAAGACTGGTTCCCCGTGACGAATGTATTCGATGGCGGTGGTTTCCGGCTTGGCCTTGCCCTTTAGAATGGCGACGACCACCTTGGCCCCTGCCACCCCGAGCTTGTACTGGTTGATACTGTAGGTGGCAACCCCGCCGTCTTTGACCATCGTGTCGGCCGCCGGGAAGACCGGCTTATTAGCGGCGTCGGCGTTTTTAACTAGTGTTTGCATCGCCCCGGCAATCGTGTTGTCGGTGGGCACGATGACGGCGTCAACTTCAGACAGCATTTGCTGGGAAACCTGGTCCAAGTCGTTGGAGTTAGCGATCGAATAGGACTTAAGGTTTAAGCCCATCTTCTTAGCCTGGGCGACGAATTGCTTGTGTTCTGATTCGGCTGACGGGTCCGAAGAAGTGTAGATGATCCCGAGGGTCTTGGCGTTTGGCATGAACTGGTGGACCAAGCGCAGTTGATCGGCGACCGGGGCCTGGTTGGAGATCCCGGTGATGTTGCCGCCCGGCTTTTTATCATTTTTAATCAGGCCGGCGCCTTTCGGATCGGTGACCGCCCCCAAGACGATCGGGATCTTCGTGGTGGCGTTGGCTAGGGCCTGGCTGGCTGGGGTGGTGATCCCAAACAGGACCGTGGAGTGGTCATTCACCAGCTTGGTGGCCATCGTCTTTAAGTTTGACTGGTCGCCCTGGGCGTTTTGGTATTCGATGGTGACGTTTTTGCCGTCCTTGTAGCCCTCCTTAGCTAGTTCGTCGACAAAGCCCTTGTAGATTTGGTCCAGGGCCGGGTGGTGCATCAGGGTTAAGACCCCGATTTTAGGCTTGCTGGTGGTGGTGAGGCTGCCCCCTCCTTAAAGAAGGCGACCCCCAAAAGGCCACGAGCAAGACGATCAGTGTGTACATCCGCTTCATTGATTTTTCTCCTTTCCAAAATAAAGGGGTCCGCGTTTAACGGGCCCCTTTGGGAAAAGAAACGCCCGTACGTGGATCCGTACGAGCGCCAAAGTATGCTTTGAAGCCGGTACAGATGCAATCTGAAAGATCCCAGGTTGCATCCGTAAACGGTCAACCTGAGTTACCGGCTTTGCCAGGCGTTATTCACTTGGATAAATGGGTTACTCATGTTGACCGCTCCTCTCGTTTGATTTGTAACCACTATACCGGAGGGGCGCTCAACCTGTCAACCAAAAAAAAATGAGAATAATTTAATTTGTTTGTTAGAAAGTGAGTGCGAACCAACCTTCTCGACAGGCCGTATGGCTAAGCTAGGACGGGGTTAACGCAGAATGTGTTGTTCTCCGGCCTGCTTAGGCACTAGGCCTGTGGTTGGTGAGCACGTTATCTGTGTAACCTGCGAGAATAGGGCCTGGGGAGATTGCTTCCATGTGCACGATTATTGGACTGGTTGGTTCGCACTTCCTATTAGTGTTACAATTAATCATTAGACTGAAAACGGGGATTGATTTTCATGGCAGTACTAGACGTGTCCGGTTTGACGATGAGCTTCGCCGATAAAAAGCTCTACGATGACGCCAACTTCCAATTGGAACGCGGCGAACACATGGGGGTGGTCGGACAAAACGGGGCTGGCAAGTCGACTCTAATTAAGATCTTGATCGGCCAGCTATTACCGGTCGCCGGGCGGGTCCAGTGGCAAAAAACACCAAGATCGGCTATTTGGACCAGTACGTCGACATTCCGGCCGGGATGAACTTGATCGACTTCTTGCACACCGCCTTTGCCGACTTGTACGCCATCAACGACCAGATGAACCAACTCTACCAAGACTACGCCACGAAAATGGACGACCGGCTCTTGACCCGGGCCGGGCGCTTGCAAGAAAAACTCGACGCCCATAATTTCTACGGGCTGAGACCGAAATCGAGCGGGTGATGGCCGGGTTGGGCTTAAACGAACTGGGTAAGGAGCACGTGGTTGCCGAGATGTCCGGGGGCAGCGCTCTAAGATTATTTTGGCCACGATGTCTTGGAAAACCCGGACGTGATCCTTCTGGACGAACCGACCAACTACCTAGATACCGCCCACATTGAGTGGTTGATCGAGTACTTAAACGACTTCGCCGGGGCGGCGATGATCATTTCCCACGACTACGACTTCTTGGAACGGGTCACCAACACGATCGTCGACGTCTCCTTTGGCAAGATTACCAAGTACCGGGGCAGCTTTAAGCAGCAGGCGATGCGCCAAAAAGAGGAGAAAAGGCCCTCCAGGAGCGCGAGTACGAAAAACAACAGGAGGTCATCGATAAGGCCGAACACTTCATCAGGAAGAACAAGGCCGGTTCCAAGTCGACGATGGCCAAGTCGCGTGAAAAGATGCTGGCCCGGATGACCCGGATCGACCCGCCGGAGGATAACTTGAAGGCCTCCTTTAACTTCCCTTACGAAAACACCGGCTCGGCCAACGCCTTGCGGGTCGAAAACATCCAGGCTGGTTACGGCAAGCCACTCTTGGCGCCGGTTACCTTTTCGATGACCGGGGGCGAAAAGCTGCTCTTCTCCGGCTTTAACGGGGTCGGTAAGTCAACCTTGATCAAGACGATTTTGGGTAAGATCCCGGCGCTATCAGGGACCAGTACCTTCTCCCCGTCGGCGAAGATTAGCTACTTTGACCAGGACCTGATTTGGGATGACCCAACCAAGACGCCCCTACAAACGATCCAAGACCAGTTCCCGACCATGTTACCCAAGACGATTCGCCAGCGCTTAGCCAAGGCCGGCATCAACGCCGCCAACGCCCAAAAGCCAATGAACCTCTTGTCCGGGGGAACAGACCAAGGTCAAACTGGCCCTCTTGGAGCTGACGCCCAGCAACTTCTTGATCCTAGACGAGCCGACCAACCACCTCGACGACGAAACCAAGGAGGGGCTCAAGCGGGCCCTGCAAAATTTCCCGGGCAATTTAATTTTGGTTTCCCACGAGCAGTCCTTTACCAACGGCTGGCTGGATAAGGTCTTAAACGTCGAAAAATTAAGCCTTAAAAAATAGGGGTGCGCACTGTTAAACAAGAATTTAACCGCCAAGGAACCAGCCACGCCAATCCTTGGTATAATGGCCTTATACAAGGGGACCACGATGACTGAACGAATTAAGATTTTTTTCCCACAACGACTTGGATGGCTTTGGGGCGCCGTACCTGCTCCAAGCCGTTCAGGAGACCGTTTTTCCGGACACGACCTTTGACATTGATAACATCGGTGCCGGCCGGATCGACGAGTACTTTGACCGCTGGTTGCACAGCCCGGAAGCCGGTAGCTTCACCGATGTGTACATCATGGACATGACGCCGGACTCCGAGCACACTTTCCAGGAACTAAACGCCAACTTCGCCAATCACTGGCTGGTGTTTGACCACCACGAAAGCGAGGCCGAGGCCCGCCAGAAGCACGCCGCTAACGTGGTCACCCAAGCAGATGCGGACGTTAACCCGAGCGCGGCTAGCCTCGCTTGGGACTGGTTGACCACCCAGCCGCGGTTTGACCAGCTTAGTGCTGACCGGCGCCGCGACTTGGCCTACCTGATCGAGCTGATCCGGGCCTACGATACCTGGGACTGGCAAAACGACCCGAACATGAGCCAGGAGGTCCGGGTGGCCGCCGACGAGTTCGACCAGCTCTTCTGGTTCTACCCGCTCAGTCACTCGGCCGAGTTTGTCGAGCAGGTCTTTGCCCAGGGCTGGGAGCAGTACCGCCAGCAAAACGACCTGCTGGTCCAGACGCTGAATGACCGCCGAGACCACTACTTAAAGGGGCACTTAAAGGACCTGATGATCGAAGAAATCGCCGGTCACAAGTGGGGGATCGTCTACGCTAGCGACTACAAGTCCGAGATTGCCCACCGGCTGATGGAGGGAAACCCGGAGGTCGACGCGGCAATGGTTGTCGCCCCTACCAGCGTTTCCCTGCGGTCTAACGGCAAGGTCGACGTAGCTCAGTTTGCCGAGCAGTACTTCCGCGGTGGTGGCCACGCCGATGCCGCCGGCGGCCGCTTGGACGTTAACCTGATCCAAGTCGGAGAGCAAGCGGTGATCGACTTCGTCAAGGAAAAGATCGCCAACCAAGCAGAAGAAGCCAAGGAAGAAGAAACCACCCTCGCCGACAGCCTCGACCCGGAGCTGGCGGCTAAGATGGCGGCACTGTTTAAGAAGTGAGTGTGACCAACCTCCTCGACAGGTCGTATGACTAAGCTAGGACGGGGGTTAGTGCGGCACGCACTGTTCTCCGCCCGTACTTGGGCACTAGGCCTGTGGTTGGGAACACGTTATCTGTGTAATAGAAGTCAAAATCCCCAGTTAAGGAGTGCTTCCTTAGCTGGGGATTTATTTTTGCCTAAAATATAGCACCAACGGCCAGCCAATCAAGAGAATGATCATCCCGACCCAGATACCCGCCAGCCTAGCGCCCAAGAAATCGGGGCCAGACCAGTCTGGTGGGTGAAGAGGTTATAAAGCCCCACCCCCAGTAAGTAAAGCAAGCTGGGCAGGCCAAAGGCTTTGGCGAGTTTTTTAATCATTGGTGATCACAACCTTGGTGCCTTCCTTGATGTTTTCGTAGAACCACTTGGCGTCCGGCACGGATAAACGGACGCAACCGTGGGAGGCAGCCTTTTTACCGAGTTGTTTTGCTTCAGAAAGTTTGTAATTACCGGATTCATCGGTTGGGACGGAGTGGAAGAGATACTCACCGTGGTTTAACCAGGAAACCCAGTAATGGGCCCCTTCACCACTCTGTTGACTGTAAAAGTAAGTCCCCGCTCAGCCTGGATGTAATAAGTCCCGGTTGGCGTATCGTTTTTACCGGTCCCGGTTGAGCAATACATCGTGTATAAGATCTTGCCGTTATCGATTAGGTAAACCCGCTGTTTCTTCTTGGAAACCTTGATCCACAGGTCGGGGTGGGCGTTGACGTCCGGGTAGGCGACCGTTTCCGATGACTTTGCCAGTCAATTGGTGTCCGCATGATCGAACTAGTTTCTGATGTACTTGAAGAGCTGGCTTCGTTGGCGGTATCGACCCGGTGGTTACCCAAGAGGTTGGCAAACCCGATCGCCACGACTAAGGCGAGGGCAACGGCGAGCAGGCCGCGTTTTAATGAAGACCGCATTCTGATCCTCCTTTGATTTTCACTAATAGCTGGATTGTAGCACACTTTCACGAGCGGTGACCACCTTCCAGGTAATGGTAACCAAAGTTTAACCAAGTCGTAATCCCGACCGGTCGATCACTTAGTTAACGAAGTGACAATCTGAACGGTGATGAGTTCGGTGTTAAATTAAATTTTTCTCATCAGATCCGTGACGGGGGTCAAGAAAGGGCAGAGGGGAGGCCCCGTTAATCAGGAATAGCGGTGGGGAACAAAGTGGTTGATCACGAAGAATATTAAATTATTCTAATTTTAATTAATAACTAAATCTAGTACAATCACAACCACAACATCTTGTGATTGGAGTGCAATGAATGGCTAAAGAAATCAATATCTTGTATATCTCGTTGAGTGGCAACACCCGAGATTTTGTGCGGCGCTTAACGGACTACTACCAAGACCTGGGGGTGGTGGTGAATTCGATTAACGTCCGTGAGAAACCGGACCGCCAAAAACTGACGGCGCCCTTCGTGACGCTTTTGCCGGCCTTTTTACACGGTGGCAACGGTCGCGATAACGGCTACAGCGAGATTTTATCACCGGCGCTGGGCCACTACCTCGCCTACGAAGGCAACTACCACCGCTGTTACGGGATCATCGGCAGCGGCAACCGTAACTTTAACCGCCAGTTCGCCCTGACGGCTAAGCAGTACGCCAAGCGGTTCGGTTTTCCCTACCTGACCGACTTTGAACTACGGGGCAGCGACAACGACATCACCCGGATCGGCCAACTGCTACTGGAACGATCCCAGGCCTTTGAGGAGGAACAAGCATGACGGAAGAACGAACGGATCCACAATCCTATTTTTACTACAACAATCTAGTTAACATCCCGGAAAATGGCTCAATTGCCGTCCATTACGATCAGGACGCCTTAAAGGCCTACTTTAAAGACCACATCATTCCCCAAACGGTTCGCTTTCAAAGCCCCGCAAAACGGCGGGCGAAGCTGGTCGCTGACGACTACTTGACGGGGCGGTTCTCGACCAGTACCCGGCGGAATTCATTGACCAATTAGAGGCCCGGGTGCGCGCCCACCACTTCCGCTTTAAGAGCTTCATGGGGCTTACAAGTTTTACGCCCAGTACGCGATGAAGACCAACGACGGTAAGCGATTCCTGGAGGACTATAACGACCGGGTGGTGGCCAACGCCCTCTACTTGGCCCGCGGCGACCAACAGTTAGCCAAGGACCTGACCGACGAGTTGATTAATCAGCGCTACCAGCCGGCGACGCCCACCTTTTTTAAACGCAGGTAAGAAGCGGCGCGGCCAGATGGTGTCGTGCTTTTTGATTGACGTCCAGGACTCGATGCTATCGATTGGTCGGGCGCTCAATTCGGCTCTCCAGCTGTCCCGGATTGGTGGCGGCGTTGGCGTCAACTTGTCGAACTTGCGGGCGGCTGGTGACCCGATTAAGAAGATCGAAAACGCCTCGTCTGGGGTCCTGCCGGTGATGAAGTTGTTAGAGGACGCCTTTTCTTATTCCAACCAACTGGGGCAACGTAACGGCGCCGGGGTGGTTTATTTAAACGTCTTTCACCCTGACATCATGGCTTTTTGGAGACCAAAAGGAAAATGCCGACGAAAAGATCCGGGTCAAGACCCTCTCCTTGGGCCTGGTGGTGCCAGACAAGTACTACCAGTTGCTCAAGTCCAACGCCCCAATGTATTTATTTAGCCCCTACGACGTCGAGCGGGAACTCAAGACCCCCTTTTCCTACGTTGATTTGACCAAGGAGTACGACCGCCTGGTGGCCAACCCGCGGATCAAGAAGACGGCGATTTCAGCCCGCGAGCTGGAGCAAAAGATTTCCCGCCTCCAACAGGAATCGGGCTACCCCTACATCTTAAACATCGATCACGCCAATCGGGACAACCCGGTCGCCGGTAAGATCATCATGTCCAACCTCTGCAGCGAGATCCTCCAGCCCCAGGAACCGTCGACTTTGACGTCCGACCTGTCTTACGAAACGGTCGGCACCGATATTTCCTGCAACCTGGGCTCGACCAACATCGATAACATGCTGCAGGCCCCGGACTTTGGCCGTGCCGTTGAAGTGGCGGTGCGGGCGCTGACCAACGTCACTGACACCACCAACATTGAGGAGGTCCCTAGCATTGCTAAGGGCAACCGCCTCTACCACACGATCGGCCTGGGGGCGATGGGCCTCCACACCGCCCTGGCCCGCCGGCAGATTGAGTACGGCTCCCCCGGAGGCACTCGAATTTACCGAGGCCTACTTCTTAGCCCTGAATTACTACTCGCTTCTGGCCAGCCACCAGATTGCTAAGGAACGGGGCGAGACCTTCGCGGGTTTTAAAGACTCGCGTTACGCCGATGGTTCTTACTTTGACGACTACGTGACTAAGCCCTTCACCCTTAAGTTTGAAAAGAACCGGGCTGCTTTTTCAGGCGTTCACCTGCCGACGACGGCCGACTGGCAAGCCTTAAAAGAAGCGGTGCAAACGGATGGCTTGTACCACCGTAACCGGCTGGCGGTGGCGCCGAATGGCTCGATTTCTTACGTTAACGAAACTTCAGCCTCGCTGACGCCGATCACCCAACTGGTGGAACAGCGCCAGGAAAACAAGGTCGGTGCACTCTTTTATCCCGCCCCGTACCTTTCCAACGAGACTTTGCCTTATTACACGCCGGCTTACGACCTCGACCAGCGCAAGATCATTGACACCTACGCCGTGGCCCAAAAACACGTCGACCAGGGGATGAGCCTAACCCTGTTTATGCGCTCGACCTTGCCGACCGGCCTGTACGAGTGGAAAAAGCCTGACCAACCCAAGATGACGACGCGCGACCTAAACCGGCTGCGTAACTATGCCTGGACCAAGGGGATCAAGTCGCTGTACTACATTCGGACCTTTACCACCGACGACGAAATTCACACCGCCAACGAGTGTGAATCCTGCATGATTTAAGGAGGAAGCAATGGATTACTTGTACTACAAGGCAATTAACTGGGACGAACAAGAAGACCAGGTCGACCAAGCCACCTGGTTAAAGTTAACCAATAACTTCTGGTTGGACACCCGGGTGCCGATTACCGACGATCAACCTAGCTGGCACGCCCTGACGGCGCAGCAACAAGCCCAAGTGGGGCACGCCCTAGCCGGCCGGGCCCTCTTGAGCGCCTTCCAGTCTGAACTGGGGGCGCCGAGCCTACGGGCGGGACGGCGGACCCAACAAGAAGAGGCGGTCTTAAACTTGATCACCTTCATGGAGTCGGTCCACACCAAGGCGGTGACGACGATCTTCCGCCGCTTGACCGATGAAGAAACCACCGCTGCTTATTACGCTTGGGCTGACGGTCAGGCACCTCTTCAAGCGGCGCTGACCGACTTAACGAAGGGAATTGAAGGAGACGACCTAATGCGCCGCGGCCTCTTTTTGATCGCCGACACGGTCCTGTGTGCCGGTTTTGACTGGGCGGTCCTGACCCAGCCGGCCCTGGCCCAAACTAACCAAATGCTGAAAAATATTTTGACCGGGAACCTGATCTTTCGTGACTACCTGGCTTACAAATTCCGCCAGGGGATAGCTGAGCTGCCCTTTGCGAAACAAGAGGCCCTGGTAGCGCAACTAACGAAGGGTGCCCAATCGTTAATCAAGCTCGCCCACCAGCAAAACGAGGTCTTGTTAGAAGACGCCGGGGCGGCTAACGACTTGGTTGACTTCCAGTGGCGGATGCTCTTAGTGGCCCTTGGCCTGGGTGAACAACCAGCCGAAAGTGGCCCGGTAGCCCACCAAATCGATCAACTGGCAAATCAAGCTCAGGAAACGGTGGTGGTTGAAACGATCAAAGACGTCGACGCCACCGAGTTCATGAGCGATGACGATTACGATTTTTAGGAGGAGACAATGGCTTATACAAGCGTAAATTGGAACGTCGAAGAAGACGAATTTGACGAATACGTCTGGGACAAGGCAACCGCCCAGTTCTGGCTGGACACCCGGGTGCCGGTTTCAAACGACCGCGGCGATTGGCGAACCCTAACCGACAGTGAAAAGGGGGTCATCAATAAGGTCGTCGGGGGCTTGGCCTTGCTTGATACCCTGCAGTCAGAAAGGGGGTCAACGTGATGCGAGAGGACGCCCGACCCGCAAGGAAGTTGGCGTGATCAACGATTTCTTGATGATGGAATCGATACACGCCAAGAGGTACGGGACGATCCTGAGCACTTTAAACGATCAAAAGACGATTGACGATACCTTTCACTGGATGAATAATGATCCGCGGATGCAATACAAGGTTCGGCGCATTAACGAGATTTACCAAAATGGCAATAACCTAGAAAAAAAAGGTCGCTTCGGTCTTTTGGAGGGGATCTTGTATTATTCCAACTTCTTCACCCCGCTGTGGTACCGGGGTAACAACAAGTTGGCCAACCTTTCAGAGGTCATCAAGTTGGTGATCAGAGACGAATCGGTCCACGGTACCTACCTGGGTTACAAGTTCCAACAGGCCTTTGCCGAACTGACTCCGGATGAGCAAACCCGCTTCCGGGCCTGGATGGATGACCTCTTAGCTGACCTGTTGGAAAACGAGTTCGCCTTTACCGAGGTCGTTTACGCTCCCATTCAGATGGTCGAGGATGTCAAACAGTTCGTCCGCTACAACGCCAATAAGGCGATGAACAACATGGGCTTTGCCGCCATCTTTAACCACGCCGCCATTGAAGACATTAACCCGATCGTGATGAACGGGATCTCGACGGAGACGGCCAACCATGACTTCTTCTCCCAGGTTGGGGCCGGCTACTTGATGGGCAACGCCGAGGCGATGTCCGATGAGGATTATGATTTTTAGGAAGTGTGACCCAACCGATAAACAAAAAGCACCCCACGTGAAGTGAACCCACAAGTTTGGACAACTAAATTAAGCTACTAACTGATTGGCAAGTTCTCGGTATTGTACTGGTGACTTACCTTTTAGCTTGGTCCTGATTCTACGGTTATTATAAAACTCAATCCATTCAGTCATCGCTTGCGCGAGACTCTCTGGATTTTCGAAGTGTTCATCCATCATCTCTGCTTTCATGAGATGAAAGAATGATTCCATGGCGGCGTTATCTAAGCAAGTCGCTTTACGGGACATACTCTGAAAGGTATGATGAGTTTTAAGCGTTTTTTGCCACTGCTTATGTTGGTACTGAAATCCTTGATCTGTGTGTACCGTTGTTCGATAAGGAAGCTCAGGTAGTCCATCTAATGCTTCTTTTAGTGGCTTCAACGCAAACTCAAGAGTTGGATGTGCACTAATGTTAAATGCCAAAATTTCACCCGAAAATAAATCCATGATGGGCTCTAAATAGATTCGTTCACTTTGACTCGTCTGACCGTATCGAAATTCACTAACGTCGGCGACAAGTTTTTGATATGGTCGATCTGTCTTGAATCGCCGGTGTAACTTGTTTTTGGCGATTCTACCAACAACTCCTTTGTATGAGTTATATTTACGAGTTTGCTTATTAAAGGCCTGACATGTCCAGCCTTGTTCCTTCATAATTCGGAGGACGCGTTTGTGATTAACTTTAAATCCCTGTTCATGCATAACTAACGTTATGCGACGGTAACCGTATTTTTGAGTATACTTGGCATCTGTTTGGCGAATTTCATCAATGGCTTGGATAACCTGGTCATCATCATATTTTCGTCCCTGGCTGTGCTTAGTGTAATAGTACGTGCTACGTGGTATCTTAACGGCTTTGAGGATAAAACTAATCGACGTTTTGAAGACTCGCCTCAGATCATCAATTAAGGTCACGGTTTCGCGTGAGCTGATTTTTCGTGATCTAAGGCATCGAGTTTTTTAGGAATTCATTCTCGATTCTTAACATCTTATTCTCTTGCTTGAGTTGCTTTAACTCATCTTTATCGTGGCGTGCTTGAATTTGTGCTGTTGTGGGTTTGGTTACTTTTTTTATGCTTATGCTTAGCCATAGTCTTTGGATCTCCTCTCACTCTATTTAGGCCACTGAGTCCCTTTAAATCAAACTTTCTTTGCCATTGCCAGATAGTACTTGGTGAAGAGAGATTGAAGTGTAGTGCTGTTTCTGAAAGCGAAGCTTGGTGCTGTTGTTTCCAGTTTAATACTTCTATCTTGAACTCACTAGAGTATTCCAAGTTCATAGGTCTCGGTTTTAATCCTGCAATGCCAAAACGATTAAAGCGATGAACCCATAGGAGAATCGTTTCATTGTTGGCAATATGGTATTTTCTGGCCAATTGAATGGAACTAATACCCGTTAAATATTGTGTCACAATAGAAATTCGTAACTCTAAATTAAATTTAGTCATAAGCGTGCTTGCTGTAGGCGGCGATCATCACAATCAGGTCGACGCCCTTAAGTTGGCGTTCCATCAGGCGCTTTTTGGGAATAAAGCTATCCACAATCCGTGGCTTACCGTTGTAACGCTTGACGATCCGTTCAAAGAGGACGTGGTTTTGCCCGCGCCCCACGATGATGGCGACCTTTTTCCCCTTCAGGTCCAGGTCGTAAGTCGGCTTGGCCGCTGGTTTGGGCTTGGCAACTTGTTTTGGCGCCGGTTTTGCCTGCCGGATTTGACTGGCGATCGTTGGCTTGGCACTAGCTTCGACCGGGTAGTGCCAACGGATGTGGGGTTCAAAGGGGTTAACGTCGGCGGGTTGCCCCGTGTACCAGGCTAGTTCAACGATGGAGCCTTCGTTGATCTCCATCCGTTCGATACTAAGCGTTTCCACTTGGTAACTCGTCTGTTGGCCATTGATGACGAGGGGAGCGCCGCTAACGTTTTGGCGGACGACCAGTTGGCCCGGACCCAGCTTTTCGACCTTCCCGTACCCGAAGGTGGCAATGGTAGAAGCCGGCACGTCCTTAGCGTGCCCCACCACTTTCTTGATTAGTAGGGTGCCGTCGCGGTGGCCGGGTGTGGCGACCACTTCGTCACCGTGTTGAATGCCAAACTGGCGGACAAGCGGTTCGGTGATGTGTTCGATATCTTGGTGATCGGCGTCCATCAGCATGGCCCCATTCAGTTGCCGCCGTACGAGGTAGTGGTAGGCCTTTAAGCGTGGTCGCTTAGCCGCCTGGCGTTCCTCTTTGGCGACTGAAGCGGCAAACAGTTCCGCAAAGCTGGGTTCTGCCGGGGCGGACTTGGCGGCCGGTGAAGGAGTCGCTGGCGCCGTTGAGGCAGGCTTGGCTGGCGCTGGGCTTACCGGCGCCTCGTTAACTGCGGGGTTGTCCGTTTTAGCTGGGGTGGCTTCCTTAACTTCCGGTGCGTCTGTTGGCTCCGCCGTTGGTGCCTGCTCCTTGACCAAGTTGGTGATGGCGCCGTGCAGGCTGGCGGTCACCTTTTTGAGCCGCTTTAAATGGCTCTTGGCCAGGCCTAGTTCGCCGGCCAGGGCTTCCTGGTCTTCTTTGCTCAGGTCGTCAATTAGGGCGGTGAGCCGTTTTTCCACCGGAGCAAAGTCCACCGTGGCCAGGGGATCTTTGACCAGCTGGTTTAGGCAGCCGTCAAAATCCAGGATCAGGTTTTTGATGGTTTGGTGGGCGCTGAACTGTTCGCCACTGTATTTGACTGGTTCAAGGTCGTCTTGACCCGTGGGTTGGTTTAACGATGGGGCTGGGGTGGCCTCTGGTTCCGGCGTCACGGTAACTGGTTCCGGCGTCGCTTCTGGCTGGTCCTCCTCAACTGGGGTAACGTTAGCCTCCGGTGGCGTGGCGACCGTTTCTGTTGCCGGAGCACTAGCGTCTGCGGTAGTTTTCGTGGGTGTTTGTTCAATCAGGTTCGCCAGCGCGCGCAAGGCGGCTGGTCCGTTGGTTAGCTCGGGGGCTTGGCTCCCAAAGCTGTTCAGGACGGTTTGTAAGTCCTGACGGTAATCGTACATTTTAAATCCTCCCGTGGTTTGATTAACCGGCGTATATCCCCAATGCACGGCTAATCAAACGAAAAATTAATCAATAGTTTCGTACCTTCTATCTTACCGGACTTTGGGGGGTGATGAAAAGGGAAGTGCTCCCCAACCTAGTGCAAACAAAAAGGCTGGGAGCAGGTAACGGCTCTCAACCTTTTTGAATGTTACAGAGATAACGTGCTCCCCAACCGCAGGCCTAGTGGCTAAGTCTGGCCGGAGAACGACGCCAGGGCGTCAACCCCCGTCCTATCCTTAGCCCACGGCCTGCTTTACGGTTGGGTCGCACTTCTTTTTATAAATCCAACAACTGTTCAGGGGAAGTCAGCATGAAGTCGGCGTCGGCCAGCTTATCCTTATCGCCGGAGCCGTACAAAGCGGCGGCAAACTTGATCCCGGCGGCGTGGGCGGCTAGCAGGTCGTTAACCGTGTCACCGACGTAAACGGCTTCGCTTAAGTCGGTGTTACCCAGGCGCTTTAAGGCAACTTGGATCATGTCCGGGGCCGGCTTACCGTGTTTGACGTCATCAAAGGTGACCGCCGTCTTGAAGTTCTTGGCAAAGGCAAACTTAGCGGCGATGTGTTCTTGGTATTCGGCGCCTAACTTAGAAGTCGCCACGGCTAGGGACGTTCCCGGCCGGTTGGCTAACTTGGCCAGCGTGTCTTCTACGCCCGGGAAGATCGTCGTCCGGTCCTCGCGTTCGTAAGAGAGCTTGAACCAGTCGGCTAAAATTGCCTCGTGCTGGTCTTCCGGGATCTGGGAGATGACCAGGGCGTCCTTACCGGTGATTCCAAAGAGGTCGTGCTTCATGCGTTCGGCCTCTTCTGGCGAGTAGGTGTAACCGTACTTGGCCAAGACGTCAATCATGGCCGGCATGTACATTTCGTAGGTGTTGATCAGGGTACCGTCAACGTCGAAGATGAAGTTTTTCATTGCTGTTCCCCAAATGGTGTTTACTTGTTAAAGGTGCCCGCTTCGACCTGGCGAATGAAGTCGGCCAGGTGCTTGTAGTAGACATCCGGGTTGTCGATCATGTGGTGGTGGCCACCGTTTGGCGTGGTGACCAGCTTGGAGTTTGGAATCAGGCTGGCCATCGTTTCGGCCGTTTGCAGTGGCATCGTTTCGTGTTCCCCAAAGGTTAACAGGGTTGGCACGGTGATCTTTGGTAATTGGTCGCGGAAGTGCCAGTCCTTGAGCTTACCGGTAATGACGAATTCGTTGTCCCCTTGGAAGGCGTTATAAACGGCGGTACCGCCCAAATCCTTGACGTGGTACAGGCGGGACGGTTGCTTACGGTCAACGAAGTTTTCGTTTAAGACCTGGACGTCTTGTTGGTAGCGGTCGTTATCGTAGTCGTTGTTTTCTTCGCACTTCTTCATGAAGACGACTTCTTCGGCCGGCAGGACTTCTTCGCGGCATTGGTTAACGTGGGCAACGTATTCGTCGATTTCGTCAACCATGGAGGAGATGATGGCTCCCTTCAAGTGGTCGCCGTACTTAACCCCGTACTCTTGGACTAAGAGCCCACCCCAGCTTTGGCCGATCAAGTAGAAGTTGTCGATGCCTAGCTTTTGGCGGACTTCTTCGACTTCATCCAAGAAGTATTCGTAGGTCAAGTACTTGTCGGCGATCGCCGGGTTTTGGTAGTCCGGTTGGTCGGAGTACAGGGAGCCCAGTTGGTCGTACATGTGGACCTGGACGTTTAAGCCCTGCTTTTGCAGTTGGGCCGCCGTGTCTTCCCAGTATTCGTGGTTACCACCGGGGCCACCGTGCAGGGCCAAGAGGTGGATGGTACCTTCCCCTTGGGTGTTGGTCCACAGGTGGTAGCCGTTATCAAGCGTCAAAATCGTTGTGCCTTGTTTCAAAATTTTCAACTCCCATTCTCTTTGCGTCATCAACTAACGGTTTCCATTGTACCGCAAATTTTAAGCAGTTGAAAACGGTCGCTAGGCAAAGTCGGCCGGGAGCCGGAGTTCGACCGTGGCCGGGTCGATCGTGTAGGTGGCCTTTTCGTTGCCCCGCACCGTCATCAAGTAGTCGGTGGCAAAGAGGATTAACTCCCGCTGGTGGCCGTCCTCTAAGTGGTGGTAGACCGGCTGTAAGGGCAGGGTTAGGGTGACGGTTTGGTTTGGTTGGTAGTCGTCCGGTTTGGCGAGGCTGTGGCGGTTTTGCAGGTTAAGGTGGCCGTAGGAGATGACGTGGTAGTCGCTCGGCTCCTTTTCCAACTTGAACTCGCGCAGGTCATCGTACTTCCATTGGTAGCCCAGCGGAATGGCGTTTTTGCCCAACAGGACCGGGTTCTTGGTCAAGCGCCGGGCGGTCCCGCGGTCAACTAGGTACGCCGATAAGAGGCCGTGGTCGAGGTTGGTGGCCACGTCAACGGTCAGCTGCGGGGTACCGCGTAAAACCAGGTCGCCGGCCATTACCTCGGTGGCAAAGTGGGCCGAAAACTGGCCGTCGTCGTTTAACAGGGCGGTTTGCCACTTGGCCGGGTGGGCGCACCAGTCTTGGTAGGTGGCGTCTGCTTGGTGGTCGTTAAAGGTGATGGGGCTGGCTGAAGTAGCAGCGCCCTTCACCAGTTGGTGGTCGGCCACGTGGTAGGTAAAGTTCATCCGGCCGTCCCATGCCTGAGCGACTTGCCAGTTGTCTTCTTGGCGGTTGTCTTCGAAGAGCACCCGCGGTAAGACTTGATCGGCGTCGTTTTTGACGCCCCACAGCTTATCGGCCAGCCACAGGTTAACCATTTCGCTAAAGTCCAGGGAGGCAAAGGCATTGATGTAGATGTGTTGACCCTGGTGAAGGATCAGGTGGGCCGGGTGGTCGGCCGCCTTTAAGTAGTCGTCTAAGGCCTTAACGTGGACCGGCTTGACGTTGGTGTCGTTTAGGCCGTGGACCATCATCACGGCCGCCTTAATGCCGGAGAAGTGGGGGTGGTAATTGCGCTGGGCCCAAAAGTCGTTGTAGTTACCACTTGCCCGGTCTTGGGCGGCGGTCATTTGCTGGAGGTACTTTTGGTTGGTGCTTTCGATGTGTTGGTAGTCGGCGGCGGACTTGGTGCGGCTGAAGGTTTCGGCCGCTAAGACGTCGGCGTCTTCGCCCTGGAAGCCGCCCGGGGCCACCACCAGGCCTCCCTCGCGGTAGTAGTCGTACCAAGAGGAGATGGCGGCTTCTGAAATGATCGCATCGAGCCCCGCGACCCCGGTGGTGGCGACCGCCGTCGCCAAGGTTCCCAGGTAGGAACGCCCGGTCATCGCCACGTGTCCGTTGGACCAGTCGGCGACCACGCTCTGGTTGCTGGTTCGGTCGCTAAAGGCCACCCGGTCTCCGTGAAGCCACTCGACGACCGCCTTCATCGCCTCGGTTTGTTCCGGCGAGCCACAGGTCTGCAGGCCGTCGGAGTCCTTGGTCCCGATTCCGGCCGAGTAAACGACGGCGTAGCCACGGGTGGCCAGGTAGTCGTTTAAGGTGTATGACGGGGTGGCCGCAAATCTTTCGCTCGCCGGCCCGACTCCCTGGATGTCGCGGTGCTGGGCGGGAGTCGGGAAGGTTGCTTCGGCCGGGCTGTCGGCGTCAGGATCCTTGTGGGTGAGGGGCACGTTAACGTCGTGGGTGATCTTTTCGCCCCACTCGTCGTTGGTGCCCTGGTTGTACGGACTCGCGGTAAAGAGAACCGGGACCTTGAGCCCCTGGTTGGAATCAGCCGGGCGGATTACCTCGGCCTTAACTAGGTCGGCCTTCCCATCGAAGTCGGTGTCGAGGTCGGTTTGGACGTAAACGACCTCGTGGATGAAGCGGTGGGGGTTAAAGGAGGCGACTGGTTTACCGTTGAAAAAGATCGGCTTTTGGCTGGCCGGCAGGTGGTAGGTCCAGGTGAGCATCCCTGGCTGGTCAGCTTGTCGAGCAGGCTGATCCCGTTTTTGGTCCGGGTCAACAAGAGCAGGTAGAAGGAATCGATCACCGCTGCTTGGTCCCATTCCTCGTGGTAGTGGTGGGGAAGGTTGCTACGCTTGATCCCCAGCAGGGGGTATTCGAGCGGGAAGTCGACGGCGACTTCAAAGTCGAGCAGCTGGAGGGCCAGCAGGTAGAACACGGCGTCGGTTGGTTGCTCGTCTTCTTTAAACCAGTCGTAGGCGTTGGTGGTTGGCGTGGCCAGGAGGCTCTTTAACCAGGCGGCCCGGCCGGCGTCACTGGTGGTTTCAGGTGGGTTCGCAAAAGGAGGGCCAACAGGAGCTGGCTGGCCGAGAGGTTTTCGTCGCCGTCCATTAGCAGGTGGAGGGCCTTTAATTCGTGACGGCGGGTGGCGTCGTCGGTTTGAATCAGTGAGAATTGGTTGACTTTCACAATGAACACCCTTTCAAAATTGGCAATTTGTATCATTATAACGCAATCAACAGCGAGAAGTGGCAAGTTAGCTGTGTAGCGGGTGAGGAGCAAAAACAAGACAGGGCCAATGTTTAGATTTGCGTAATATGGAAGTGCGACCCAACCTATCAATCAGGCCGTGGACTAAGGATAGGACACAGGTTATCGCGGAACGCGGTGTTCTGTGGCCGGACTTAGCCACTAGGCCTACGGTTGGGGAGCACGTTATCTGTCTAATCTTCTGAAGATACAACAAGAGCCTGAGAGAAAATCGCGTTTCCTCTCAGGCTCTCTTGCTGTGTTCGTTAGTATTATCTAGCTATTATGGGGAGCACTTAACTATTTAATAAATATTGGCCGGAAATCCCGTGACTTTAGTCATGGGATGGATAGGCTTCTACTTACGTCCTTTAGGGCGTTTTTTTTATTTCATTGTACTTTTGATTATTGATATATTGCTCAACGATCTCCTTGCTCATATTCCCTAAAGTACTCATGTAATAGCTAGGGGACCAGAGGTGGCCACCCCAATACTGCGACTGGCGGATTTCCGGGTGTCGCTTGAGGAAAATGAAGGCACTGCGTCCTTTGAGGGCTTTGATAGCGCTAGTTGGTGCTTTACTAGGTGGAAAACTAATCAACACATGGACGTGGTCAGGCATTACTTCCATGTGCTCAATCACGATTTCGTTATCTGCCGCAACCGTTGTAAGGATTTCTTTCATTTCATTCACTAACGCTTCACTAGTAAAAGTTGGATTACGGGTCAAGTCCAAAATGTTGGTGTAAATTAAATTCCGCGAATTTATCATTTCACAAGCTTAAGCATACCGGCTTCTTCTGAATTGTCATCTTTTTCAATCCCGTGGTAAACGGTCATGTTTAAGTACCGTGGACCAGCAGCCCATTTTTCATTCTGTTCAATCAGTAGTGCTCCCATTAGTCGCAAGACGCTTAGATCATTCGGGAATATCCGGATTACACGGTCACGACGACGGATTTCTTGATTAACCCGCTCAATTGTATTATTCGTCCGGAGACGCTTCCTTAGCTCCTCTGGGAGCTGGTAAATCACCATTAATTCGTCAAAACTATTTTCTAATTTCTTCACCACCTTAGGGAACTCGGTCTGCCAATCTTTAACCAATTGGTCACGCCGTTCAACCGCTTGGTCGTACGTTGGAGCATTAAATAAATCTTTGAGTCGGTTAGCAACTTCTTTACGATCCTTGAGTGCCAGAATACTTGTACAGTCATTACTAAAATGAAATTGACATCTCTGCCAAAGGCTACCCTGAAATTGCGTAGTGATTGCATCCTTTAAGCCACAATGAGCGTCTGAAACAAACATATCAACGTTGGTAAGACCCCGCTGTTTAAGTTCACTAAAGAAGTCCATCCATGCAGCTTTTGATTCACTATCACCGATATCAAAACCGAGCACTTCTCGACGACCGCTAGGGTCGATTCCAATCGCAACGAGTAAGCTATTACTTGTCACAACGTGACCACGGTGTACCTTAAATAAAATTGCATCGGCATACACAAAAGCATACTTTTGCGTAAGGGGACGTCGGTTAAAATCCAGCACTTGGTCGTCCAAATTATTGCATAAAGCCGAGACCGTACTTTTAGAAAATGTTGTCCCACATAACTTCTTAGTAATCTCAGCTACTTTACGTGTTGAAACACCTTGGATTACCATTTCCATTAATGCCAAATCAAAGGCCTGCTCACTACGCTGGTAGCGTTTGAACAGCTGTGTTGAAAAATTGCCATGACGGAGTTTAGGAACGTGTAGTTCTAGAGACCCTACGCGGGTGGTAAGCTGACGAACCCGATAACCATTCCGTGAATTGGTTCGTTCATCCGAACGTTCATAAGCCTTAGCTTTAATCTGCTCAGTCGCTTCGGACTTAAGAATTTCGTCAAGGATCTTGGCCATAATTGATTGCATGGCCTTATCCCGATCACCTAGTAATAGTTCCTTTAATTCGTCATCTTCTAAATTTAATTCAACCTTTGGCATAATGAAGTTCCTTTCAGATTTCACAAAGTCCTATTTAGAATTTACACCAATTATACGGACATAACCGGATTACGATACTTGGTTACCCAAATCAAATGGTAGTGAAAGTTATAAATATAACGCCGTGTATAAATGGCATCTTCGATTTTGTCCTTCGACATGATTGCCACGCTCCTTAATTATTATTATCATTGACATATGGTATAATAACACTATATCAGTGAAGGAGGTGAGAATAAATGAAGTCAATGGCGCAGATGAAATATCATTATGGACTCAAGGTGCGGATTTATCCAAGCGACAGGCAAAAGAAAATTATCAAGATCAATAGTGATGCTAGTCGATTCATCTATAACGAAATGGTCGCTATTAACAAGGAACTTTGGCGGCTAAAACAGGTTAAACTCCCGATTGATACCATTCAGAACCGGATTGAGCAACTGGAGCTTCGCCAAAGCGCTAAACAAATGTCTAATCATTTCCAGTTCTTAGAAGATAAAAGGATCGATAGCTTGACTAAAGCCAATGCCATTCAAAACTACCATAAAGCTTGGAATGCTTTTCGCAAAGTTCATACCGCAGGTGTGCCTAAGTTTCACCGGAAAAGTTACGTTTGGCGTTATCAAACTAACTGCCAATATTTGAAACAGAAGGCAGCATACTTAACTAACGGAACTGTACATTTTGAAGATAGTAAGCATGTTATAGTGCCTAAATTAGGTCGGCTCCGTGTTAAAGGTTCCCATCAACGAGTCTTAGCTCGCAGTGCTGAAACCCGTATTGGAACGGTAACCATCGTAAAGGACGCTAGCGGTCGTTTCTTTCTCTCAATGCAGTTAGCGTCGGATACTCCCTTTGTCAATTGGCCGCAAAATACAGGCAAGCAGATTGGGATTGATCTTAATACTGAAAACTTCTTAACTACTAGTAATGGCGATACTGTGGCTAATCCACGCTATTACCGCATAATTAAGGGTCGCTTAGCCAAAGCACAGCGCATCTTATCGCGACGGGCTCGTCGGGCCAAACAAGAACATCGACCATTACGGACTAGTAAGAACTACCAAAAGCAACGCTTGTTGGTGGCTAAATTACACGCCCAGGTCTTTGAACGTCGACGTGACTTTCTCCACAATGTCTCGACTACACTAATCAAGAACCACGATTTCGTAGCCGCAGAGGAATTGCGGAATAAAAAATATGCTGAAGAATCATGCTTTAGCGATGAGTATTGCGGACGTAGGTTGGCGGACTTTCTTAGGAATGTTGGCTTATAAAGCAGAACTCTATCATCGCCAATTCCTTACGGTGAATCCTAAGAACACTACGCAGGCTTGCCATGAATGTGGTTTTGTGATGGGCACAGCAGGGACCGAAAAACTCACACTTGCAGACCGAGAATGGACATGCCCAAAGTGCCATGCTCACCACGTTCGTGACCATAACGCTGCGCAGAATATTCTAACTAAAGGAATTATTAAATTAGCCTAATTTGGCTCGTCCCTATGGCAACCTAGGGACGCTAAAGGCATTGGTAATTGCCGTGTAAGACGAAACGGTTCGTAGAACTGTTCGCAGTGGTGTATCTATGCAAATTGTGATTCAAACACTCATCAGAAGGGTGCTTGCTCACAAGCCACTGACTTTAGTCAGTGGTGGTTGACTCATGCGCCAACTTGCTGTGGCGGTAACCGTAGCTAAAGTAAAGAATAATCCCAATCACAAACCAGATGCCGGCGCCAATGAAGGTTTGAACCGACAAGAGGGCGATCATAACCAAGCAGGCGATCCCAGACAGAATTTGTAAGACTGGGAACCACGGCACTTGGAAGCCCCCTTGTTCCCGATGTCCTTGCGCTTGCGCAGTGGGATGATCCCAAAGGAAACGAAGGTGAAGGCCAGCAGGGTCCCAATGTTAACCAAGCTAGTCAGTTGGTCTAAGGAAACCAGTCCCCCCATGGCGGCGATAATGACGGCCACGATCCAAAGGGCGGCTTGTGGCGTGGAACTGTGTTCATCAAGCTTGCTCAAGAACTTTGGCAAGAGCCCGTCACGCCCGATGGAGTAAACCAGTCGTGAGGAGGAGTAGGTCATCGTTACCATCATGGTGAACATCCCGACCAAGGCCCCAATCGACAAGAGGTCGGCGATCCAACCCTGGTTAACGGCCTTTAAGGCAAAGGCGACCGGGTTGGCAACGTCTAACTTGGTGTACGGAACCATCCCGGTTAAGACCACGGAGACCCCCATGTAAAGGATCGTGGCGATTACCAAGGTGCCGATGATCCCCAGTGGCATGTTCTTCTTAGGGTTCTTAACTTCGGCGGCCGAGGAAGAAACGGCGTCAAAGCCCAGGAAGGCGAAGAAGACGGTCGTCGCCCTGCATCACCCCACCCATCTTAAATGGTAAGAAGGGGTGGTAGTTGGCCGGCTTGATGAAGAACAACCCGACCCCGATGAAGACCAGGATAATCAAGATCTTGATTATCACGGCGACGTTGTTGATCCGCATCGAAGACCGCATCCCCGCGATAAGATCAGGGTGACGATCAAGACGATGGCCACGGCGACGATATTGATGTAGGTACCGTGGGCCGGATCAAAGGGCCCAGAAAGGGCGGTCGGGATGTTAATCCCAAACGAGGCGAGTAGGGAATTAAAGTAGGCCGCCCACCCGGTTGATACCGAGGCGACCGCCAACATGTATTCCAAAAATCAAGGCCCAGCCCAAAACCCAACCGATGAACTCCCCAAACACAACGTTACCGTAAGAGTAGGCACTCCCGGCAACCGGAAGGGCCGAGGAGAATTCGGCGTAACACATGGCTGCCAACGCACAGACGATGGCGGCCATTAAAAGGACAGGGTCACCCCGGCCCGGCATCATTGGCTGCTACCGTGCCGGGAAGGATAAAGATCCCGGTCCCGATCACTGCCCCAATCCCGAGGGTCATCAGGTCGAAGGCAGTCAGTGACTTCACGAACTTTTGGTCGGCCCCCAAATAGGTTTGAAGGCTCTCCTTTCGCATTATCTTCAGACTCATAATCGCTAACCACCTTTGCTATAATTTATGATAAAGTCTACTTAAACATGATAGAGAACATATTATTAAAAGTCAATTAAATTTTAATGAGGTGAGTTTTGTGGCAATTGAAGTAACCGCCGGCGCCGTCGTTTACCGGCATGGCCAAGCAGGAATCGAGTACCTTCTCTTACAAAGCATGAACAAGGGCAACTTCTGGGGTTTTCCCAAAGGGACACGTGGAAGCGGGCGAAAGCCTAGTCGAAACGGCGACCCGCGAAATTAAGGAGGAAATCAGCCTCCAAGTCGCCGTCGACACCAGCTTTTCGGTTTACACCGAATACGACCTGCCCAACGGTAACCGCAAGCAGATGACCCTGTACTTAGCCGACTTTGATCAAGCGGCCGGCCTCCACTTGCAGGCCGAAGAAATTAAAAACGCCGGCTGGTTTGATTACCAAACGGCGCGGCAAAGGCTGACCTACGATAACTTAAAGGACCTGCTTGACCAGGTCAACGCCCACCTGGAGGAAGCATAATGGCGGGAACAACTAAGCCCGTCTTTGTGATCACCGGGGCGGCCGGGAGCGGCAAGACAACCGTGGCCAAGTACCTAAAGGATACCTACCAAATGGCTAAGGTGATCACCCACACCACCCGTGCCCCGCGGCCGGGTGAAGTTGATGGAGTCGATTACTACTTTGAAAGCCCCACGTCAATTAAGGACCGCCACTTGCTGGAACGGGTCGAGTACGATGGCCACCTCTACGGCTCTTCTTACGAGGGGCTAGAGGCTGGCTGGGCCAAGCACCCGGCCGACGTGATCGTCTTGGATACCGCCGGCGCTTTGACCTACCACCAGGCCCTGGGGACCAAGCGGTGGTGATCTTTTTGACCGTTAGCAATCCGCAAACCCTAGCCAAGCGAATCAAGGAGCGGGGCGACCAGTTGGATGCCGTGAAGTCACGCCTAACGTCTAACGAGTACCGCCGCGATCAATCGCTACCGGACTACTTGAAGGGGATTGCCCACGTGATCGTCAATGACGACTGGGCCCAGACCACGCAAAGCCTGGACGCATTAGTCGCCCAGGTCGCCCCCGGGTGGTACAATCAAGCTAGTTTCAAAAACGTAATCATTACTAAAAAAGGTGGGATAACCGTGGATAAACTCATTACCCAAGCCGAAACGATCATCAAAAATCACCAGTTGCGTTTAACCAAGCAACGCCGCTCCCTGATTGATTTGCTGGTTCACCAGCCGGACCACTACCTAGACATCACAATGGTGGACCGCTTGATGCGGGACATGTACCCCGGGATCTCCCACAACACGATCTACCGCAACCTCGAGGAATTTGAGGAAATTGGCCTGGTGGAAATCACCCAGCGGAGCAACTGCAAGGCGGTGAAGTTTTCTTGTGAGGACGGGGCCCACCAGCACCACCACCACTTTATCTGTCAAAAGTGCGGCCGGGTCCAAGAGATTCAGATGCCTAAGTGGCCGACCAATTTTTATGAACAACAGTTGCCGGGGTCCAAATCACCGGCCACTCCTTTGAGCTCTACGGTCTTTGCGCCCAGTGCGCTAAGGAAGCCGGGTCAAAATAAATTCACGGGAATATAAGAATCTTTTAAACGTTACGAATCGCCGGCTAGTGTATAATTTGTAATGCTAATTTGTAATGCTAAAAGGGGGATGAGAATGAAATGCCATTAAACACACCACCATTTATTACACCGTTTGCCCTGGTGTCGGTGGTCCTTGCCTTGGGGGCGACCAACGTGGTGGTCAACAAGACGACCAACACCAATAACGGAGCGGTGGTAGTTTCTTCGGGTTCCCGCTCGACGTCAACGAACTCCGGGCCAGCCAATAGCGCAAGCAAGCCGAGCGATGACGGCAGTGATAAGGATAGTAGTCAAACGCCGGGGAACACGACCGATTCTTCGTCGGCTAACAAGACCAACACGACTAACAACACGACCACCAATAATAACGACACGACGGCTGATGACGGCGGGAGCACCACTAGCTCGTCCACTAAGAGCACGGGAACCACCAACACCACCAATTCTTCGTCGTCAACCAACAACACCACGAACAATAACACCACAACGGGGACGACCACCAATAACACGGCGGGAACCACCACGACAACCACTAACTAAGGAGGGGCGCCATGTTTTAATTACTGGAAATGAGCAATGGGTCGCTGGGTTACTTTAACATCAGCGTCAAGATTAAAAACCGGATTTACGTGGGCCTGGCCTTTTTTGGTGACCTGTACCTGATCTACGTCACCTTCATGCTCCTAAAGAACCAGTCCTGGCTGCGGGGCTTTTTGTACTTCTTGGCCGTGGTGGGGGTAACTTACTACCTCTACTTGAACGCCGTTTATTATTTCCTGGGAAAAACCTCGCGTTTTGACTTCCTGTCGCCTTGGCTATCTAAGTTGACCGGGACGACGCGTGAGACCCCCGAAGAAAAGGAGCGTCAGCGGCTCGAAAAGCTGGCCGCCCTGCAAAAAGCAAGCAATGGGGGCGTCCAACGGGTTATTCACTGGTGAAGACGTGATCCAAGCCGAGGTCGAAATCGATTCCCACGAGCAAGAAAACCTCCGCAAGGTGGTCGACCACCTAGTCGCAGAAGGGGTCCTACTTGCCGACTACAACGGCCTGGACGCCGACGGGATTATCACCCAGTACCAAGAAACCGGCCAGCCGGTCGACGCCTTAAACGTTGGCCAGCAGCCACCTTACTTTGAACTGGTTCACGATCCTTTGGGCCACCGCCTGGAGATTTACATGGGGCTAAACCAGATGGAAAAACGGCCGGTCGGCCACATCAAGCGGGTCGGCTTGACCGACGTTCACACCGCCCACGACCAGTTTGACCTCTACTTGGCCAGCCTCTACGTCACCGGGGGGCCACGCAAGATCCCGGGTCGGCGGGGTTCAACGATCCTGACCGATGGCGACTTTGGCCTGGTCGCCCAAGTGGCCTACCGGGACCGCCAGGGTCAAACTGATAGTTCAACCACGACGGGCGCACCAACCCAGCCGCTGGGGGCCCGGGAACGGGCCCGGCGCCGCCATTAACCAATCAAAAAAGCACCCCGCGGGGTGCTTTTTTTTGTTGGGTGGTAAGTACGGGCAAAGAACGCCGCCTGGGGCGCCAACCATTTGCCCTAGCTTAGCCCACGGTCTGCCAATGGCTGGTCCGCACTTCCATAACGTGCTTCCAACCACGTGCCTAGTGCCTAAGCAGGCTGAAGAACGATGCGTACCGCATCAACCTTCACCCAAGCTTAGTCATACGGCCCGTCGAGAAGGTTGGTCGCACTTCCACCTTAGTACTTCACCACGTACTGCAGTTGGTAGTGTTGAGGCTTACCCGGGCGCAGGACCGTGTCGCCAAAGGCCGGATTGTTAATGGCGTCGGGGAGGGTTTGACCTTCCAGGGCCATGGCCAGCCACGGTTGAGCGGGGTGGTCGAGGTCCTTGACGTCATTGTCCAAGCCGTTGGCCGTGTACATGATCATGGCGTTACGGTCGGAGTAGATCTTAACTTCACGCCCGGTAGCCGGGTCGTTCATGATGGCGACCGGCATGTGGTCCAGGGTATTGCTTGGTTCCACCACGAAGTAGTCGTCAAAGCCGCCCTCAGCGGTTTGGGCCTTCATTTGGGCCAAGGCGTCGCCCATCCGGGTAGCAGTGGCGAAGTCGTACGGGGTGCCCTCGTTAACCAGCTTTTCGCCGGTCGGGATCTTACCTTCGTCCACGGCCAGGTGGTGCTTGGAGTTTAAGGTCAGCTTGATGTTTTCGATCGTGTCGTCGTCGCTGATGTTCCAGTAGGTGTGGTTGGTCGGGTTAAACAGGGTTGGTTGGTCGCTAGAAGCGAAGAAGTCGATCGTCAAACTGTTGTCCTTGTGGAGGTGTAGACGATCCTGGCGTTTTCGGTCCCTGGGAAGGTGTCCATTTCCTCGGTGAAGGTCTTGGTGAAGATCACTTGAAGTTGGTCGTCGACTTGGTCGGTCACGGCGTCCCAAATTTGGTCCTTAAACCCGTGGGAACCCCCGTGGATGTTGTTGTTCCCCTCGTTTTGTTCAACTTGGTACTCTTTGCCATCTATGAAGAAGTGGCCGCCGCCGATTCGGTTTGCCACCCGGCCAATCGACTTGTTTAAGCACAGACCGTTGTCCATGAAGCCGGCCACCGTGTCGGAGGACAGCACCAGGTTCTTGTGGCCGCCGTCCTTCGTTGGAACGGCGTAGGCCTGCAGTAAAGCGGCCAGGTTCAAGGCGCTAACTTGAACGCCGTTATCGTTTTCCATCGTGTACTTAATGACGTCTTGGCCTTGCCAAGGACCAAAGGTTGAAGTCGTAATTTGCATATCAAAAACATCTCCTTGATGAATTAGTAAGCGTTTTCCACGTTCCCTATTGTAGCATAGCTAAGGGCGCCTGCGGCTGTTTTTCGTAAAACTTTACTAAAACTAACTTTGGAACAATTTGTGACATTTGTCTTATAATAAAACGAAAATCCTAAAATTAGCCTGTTAGAGATCGGTGTCCCACTCTATAATGTGGGGTGTTAGTTTGGAATGGAGGACCGGGAAATGAAAGCCAACCGAACCGTGCGGGACTTTGAAGTCGCCTTGATGAATCTACTGCTGACCACCTCATTTGAAAGGATCACCGTCGATCAGATTTGCGACGAGGCCCTCCTGCACCGGAGCAGCTTTTACCGCTACTTTCATGATAAGTACGACCTACTCGAGCAAACCTTAGGGGCCTGGGTGGAGCGGATTGTTGACCAAACCGCCACCGAAGACGACCTGATCGAAGCCTTAGTCAGCCAAATCGAAGCCAACCGGGCTATGTTTTCCAACCTGGCCAACGGGGGATGCGGAGTTCCTTTTCGGCCGAGTTGATCCGGATGATTGCCGAGATCTTACTGGCCCGGCGCCAGACGCCGAGCCAAAATACGGTCGTGGTCGCCCTCAAGAAGGCGGAGAACCCGGAAATGCTGGCCTACGTCTTGAGCGGGGCAATCATGGGCGCCTTTACTGGTGGCAAGAAAACAACTACCACGTCCCGAAAGCAGAGGTCGTCACCTTCATCAAGCGGTCGGTGCACGCCTTGGTCCAATAGTTTCAAACCAAAATCAATTGAGAGAGAGGAAAAGATCAATGTGGGAAATGATCAAGGCCGAATTTCGGCATATTCGGCGTAATCGCCTCCTGTTGTTATCATTTATCGTGATTTGTTTTATTCCCTTCTTGTACAGCATTTTCTTCTTGAAGTCGGTCTGGGACCCGTATGGGAGCACCCAAAACTTACCGGTCGCCGTGGTTAACGAGGATCGCGCCGTTAAGTACCAGGGGCAAACCCTAAAGGTCGGCGCCCAGCTGGTTCAGGAATTAAGGAAGAATAAGCAGCTCAAGTGGGAGATTGTGTCTAAGCAAACGGCTAAGGAGGGGCTAGCCCACCGTAAGTACTACACGGTGGTGACGATTCCAAAGGACTTCTCTAAAAACGCCGCCACCGTCTTGGATCAGAGCCCTAAGAAAATGGAGCTGAAGTACGAAACTAACGGCTCCTTGAACTACATCGGCCAAGTCATTAGCGAAATGGCGATGACCAAGCTCAACCAAAAGATCCGCGCCCAGGTGACCCATGCCTACGCCACCACGATGATCAAGTTAGTCAAACAGATGGGGACCGGCTTTAATCAGGCCGCCAGCGGGGCTAAGCAGATTAGCACCGGGATGGTGACCTTAAATTCGGGGACCAACCAGTTTGTCGCCGGGGTTTCAACGGTTAACAACGGGGTCCAAACCCTACAAGCGGCCGTGACGCCCCTAGCTAGTGGCGCCAGTCAATTGGCTTCGGGAAGTACGACCTTAGCCAGCGGGGTTAACCAATACACCAGCGGGGTGGGCCTGTTAGCGGCCGGTGTAACCAAGTTGAGCGCCAATTCGGCGGCCTTAAACGCGGGGACGGCCACCCTGGCCAGCGGGGTCAACCAGTACACCAGCGGGGTGGACCAACTCGGCAGTGGTCTGACGACCTTAAAGAACAACTCGGCCAGCCTGCGCAGCGGGCGGCCAGCCTGAACCAGGGGCTAGTCAGTTAAGCAACGGGGCGAGTCAGTTAAACGCCACCGTTAACAGCTCGCTGGGCAGCCTGGACTTCACCGGGATCATGTCCGCCATGAACCAGGCCAGCCAAATGAAGAGCAGCCTGGCCAGCCTCCAGTCCGGCTTGACCCAAGCCCAGAGCGCCCTTTCTGCGGTCAGCACCGAAGCGAACCAGTTATCGAGTGCCTTAAGTGGGGTCAGCTCGGCGGCTAGCTACCTGAGCGAGGTGCACCAAAACGACACCGCGATCGTCCAGTTGGCTGACGACCTGGCCAATTCGACGACCGACGCCACCACTAAGGACAAGCTATTGACGATTAAACAGAAGGCCGGGTCCAACGAGACGACCATCCGGGGCTTAGAGACGGCTTTAGGTCAGGTCAACAGCTTGAGCACCAGCCTGAGCGACCTGCAAAGCCAGCTTAAAAACCTGCCTAGCTTACAGACGACCTTGAGCGGCGCCCAAACAACTTTGGATCAGGCCAACCAACTGTTGACGACCCTGCAGGGCTACCAAGGGGCGTTGTCTGCCATGCCAAGCCAACTGGCGGCCCTCAAGCAGGCGACTAACAGCTTGGCCAGCGGGGCGGCCAGCCTGCAAAGCGGGATGAGCACGGCCCAAGCCGGAATTAACCAATACACGGCCGGGGTGGACACGGCCGCTAGCGGTGCCAGTCAATTGAGTGCCAACTCAGCTAGTCTGACTAGCGGGGCCAACCAACTCCAAAGCGGGGTTAGCCAGTACACGGCCGGGGTTAACCAAGCTAACGCCGGGACTGGTCAGTTAACCGCTAATTCGGCGGCCCTGGTTAGTGGGGCCAACCAATTAGCCACCGCCCTGATTCAACTCAACGCCAAAGTACCAAGCTTGGTCAGTGGGGTGAGCGCCCTGGCTAGCGGCACCCAGAAGTTGGTCGATAATTCGCCAGCCCTGGTGGCCGGAACGGCGAAGTTAAACGCCGGGGCCGGTGAGCTAGCTGATAAGTTGATTAGTGGCGCTGAAAAGGTTAATGCGGTGCAACCAAGCAAGAAGGCCGCCAAGATGTTTGCGGCCCCGACCACCGTTAAGCACACCAATTACAGCTACGTACCAAACTACGGCCACGCCCTAGCGCCGTACGTCTTGTCGGTGGCTCTATATGTGGGGACCTTGATCTTTAACTTCGTCTACCCAATTCGCCGGGTCGCCTTGTTTGGTCGTAAAGCCAGCGCCTGGTGGGCCAGCAAGTTAGCCGTCGGGATGACCAGCGTCACCGTGATGGCTCTGGCGGAAGGCGGCATTATGATGCTGTTGGGCCTCCAAGTCCTACACGTGCCGTCCTTTTTCTGGACCCTGATCCTGTTTGGCTGGGCCTCGATGGCCGTGGTCATGTTCTTATCGATGACCTTCGATAACCCGGGCCGGTTTGTGGCGATGGTCCTCTTGATGCTCCAACTCGGGGGCTCGGGGGGACCTTCCCGATGCAGGTGACGATGAAGTTTTATAACGTCATCCACTGGTACCTGCCGATGACCTACTCGATCCTGGGACTGCGCAACGGGATTAGCGGCGGCCTGGGAGCACATTACGTGGCCTTTTGCAACAGCGTCTTACTTGCGATCACGATCGTTTTTGTAATATTATTGCTCGTTTCGATGATCTACCTACAACGCCATCACTACGCCGGCAAGTCCGAGCTTGACAATAATCAAGAGCTCCTCGGCCGGAAGCAGACGATGACGGAATGCACCTCAAGGACCGTCAGTAAAGCGTCTGATAATTAGATAATAAATATTAATAAGCGTCGGGACACTCCCGGCGCTTATTCTTTTGTGAAATTTTAACGTTACCAAATTGTTATCTTGACGTAAAAAATAAAGGTGTTTACCCGTGGTGCTAGTTAATTTTCCTAGAGGAAAATGTCTAAACATGTTGGTAAATCAACAAAAAAAAACGCATATAGTGGTCTCAAAACTCCCAAGAAATGAGGACTACATATGCGTTCATCAAAATATGATGAACATTATACAGATACTTTTATAACATTCAAAGGAAATTATGAGAACTGTTTCTAACATATACCACAATTGTGTACCAGATAAGATTAAAAACCGAAGAAATACTGATTAACTGAAGCAACGCGATACAGTGATTATTGCTTGTGTTATATGGGGCATAATTAATGGCTATACTAGCCAAAGAGCCACGTATAGAGCGGTTTGTTCCGTCTTATTTCCTAATGGCGACTTTCTAGTAGGAGTCGATTCACTCGCTTAAGTTCAAACTTAGCTTACACTATCAAGATTATTCGATACTTTTCATCAAGAAGCTCACCAAAGGTGAACTAGTCGGAATTATAGATAGTTTTCCTAGTCCATTATGTAAACCAGTTAGAAATAGACAAGCAAAACTATTGAATCAAATAGCCAAAGTTGGCTATAACTCAACAAAAAATCTTATTTTATGGTCTTCAAATTCATATGATCGTTACTAAGACTGGCTTTCCGATTACTTACTCAATCACTAATCCAGGTGTCCATGACGTGAAAGTGTTAGAGACTTTATCGGAAGAAGCGAATCTTCCCAATATCCTAGGGGACAAAGGATATATTAGCCATAAAATCCATGAAAAGCTTGCCCTTAAGGGCATTACTATATCCGTTCCGCCACGTAAAAACATGGATAAATCAGAAAAACTAGACCACAGCTTACTTGGAAAACAAAGAAAAATTAGGTTGTCAAAATTTCAACTCACGTTCTGTTAAAGGTCTAGAGTAGATTTGAAAGCATATTACTGGCTTACAGTGTTCTATTAAGTCGAGCACAACGACGTTTTGAAGGAACTTTGAGATATTCTTTAGGATATTAAAATTAACTAGCACCACGGGTGATTTATAGTATATTATGTCAAAAGGAGAAGTTAGATGAACAATCAAATCACACTAGCGTATTTAGATTATGATGATCTAGATGCTTTACAAGTTGTAAGTGTTGTCAGTTTTTATGAATCGTTTATCGATGGCGCAGATCCACTTGATATGCAAGGATATTTACAGACACAATTGACAACTGAAATATTGGCAGTAGAATTGGCACAGTCAACCAGTAAATTTATTGGTATTAAGGATCATCAAATACTCATTGGTTATATGAAAGTCAATGATGAAAAAGATGCTATAGAGATTCAACGGATCTATCTGCTCAAAGATTATCAAAACAAAGGGTTAGGGCAACGGTTACTCGATGAAGCGAATCGTTATGCTAAAACGAAATAAAAACGTTATTTACGTTTGGCTGTTTATGAAAAAATCATGCAGGTATTCGTTTTTATGAACGTCATGGATTTAAAAAATCGGGATCAAATATTTTCCTTTAGGGAAACAAGATCGTATTTGTCCGATTTTAGAAAAAGAAATCTAAAAAACGTCCTCACTTTTGATGCTGAGGACGTTTTTTTAGACTGGTAATGGAACCACAATTCGCTTTCCTTTTTGATAAATCGCTAATTCCGTCACACCTTTTGCTTTTTGTTTGCTTGCGCTGAGCTGTGCTATACTATTCTCTATCACTAATCATTTAAATGGAGTAATCATGCCAAAAAATAAGATTAGCCTCTTTTCCGGGGTGATTCTGGCGCTATCGTCTCTGATCGGCTCTGGCTGGGTGTTTGGTTCGGGGACGGCCGCCAAGGTTGCTGGTCCGGCCGCCATTATTTCCTGGGTAATAGGGGCGGCGATCATGATCCTGATCGCCTTTAACTACGTTGAATTGGGGACCATGTTTCCCGAAAGCGGGGGAATGAGCCGCTTTGCCCAGTACAGCCACGGGCCCTTACTGGGGTTCTTAGCTGCCTGGGCCAACTGGGTCTCTTTGATCACCCTGATCCCGATCGAAGCAGTCGCCTGTGTCCAATACATGGCTGGTTGGCCGTGGAAGTGGGCCAACTGGACGGCCAACTTTATGCACGATGGGGCAATCACGACCAAGGGGCTCTTGGTCGTGTACGTCTTCATGCTGGTCTTTACCTAATCAACTTCTGGTCGGTCAAGGTGTTGACCCGCTTTACCTCCTTAGTCGGGGTCTTTAAATTAGTCATCCCGACCTTGACGATCGTGACCTTGATCGTGGTCGGCTTTCACCCGGGGAACTTCGGCCACAGCACCGCGACCTTCATGCCAAACGGGACCCGCGGGATCTTTGAGGCGGTGACCGTTTCTGGGATCATCCTCTCTTACGACGCCTTCCAGACCGTCATCAACATGGCCGGTGAAATGGTGAACCCGCAAAAAAATATCTTCCGCGGGGTGTGGATCTCCCTGACGATTACGGCGGTGATTTACATCGCCCTGCAGGTCGCCTTCATCGGGGCGGTCGACCCAACCACCTTGGCGAAGGTGGGCTGGCAGGGATTAATTTCTCCTCGCCCTTTGCCGACTTGGCGATTCTGTTAGGATTGACCTGGCTGTCAATCCTCTTGTACATGGACGCCTTCGTTTCGCCGTTTGGGACCGGGGTGACCTTCGTGGCCACCTCGGCGCGGACGTTAGCGGCGATGACGCGCAACGGCAACGTCCCAGCCTGGCTGGGACGTTTAAACCGTCGCTACATGATTCCGCGCTTTGCCATGGTGGCCGACTTGGTCTTGGCGATGGTGCTGGTCTTCTTCTTCCGCGACTGGTCCAAGCTGGCGACGGTCGTTTCGGTTTCAACCTTCGTGGCCTACGCCACCGGGCCGGTAACCGCCGTTTCCCTGCGCAAGATGCGGCCTAACTTCACCCGGCCCTTCAACTCCAAGGCCCTGTCTTGGGTCGCCCCCTTATCCTTTGTCTTGACCAGCATGGTCATTTACTGGGCGATGTGGCCAACGACCGTCGAAGTGATCTTCGTGGTTGTTTTTAGGGTTACCAATTTACGCCTACTACCAAGTTAAATACGACCACGTGCCGCTCCGGACGCAACTGAAGGGGTCCTTATGGATGCTCTTTTACCTGGTCGCCCTGTCGGTGCTTTCCTACGTCGGGAGCAAGGGCTTTGGCGGGACCGGTTTGATCGAGTACCCGTATGACTTCGTGGTGATCACGATCTTGTCCTTAATCGTTTACCGCTGGGCGATTGCCTCGCGGATTGACGGGCCAGACCTAAAGGAGGCCGCCAAGGTCAACGAAGACGTGGTGATTGATGAGCAATAGGAAGTGCGACCCAGCCATTAAAGCAGGCCGTGGGCTAAGCTAGGGCAAATGGTTGGTGCGTCAGCACCGTTCTTTGCCCGTACTTAGACACTAGGCCTGCGGCTGAGGAGCACGTTATCTTAGTGAGTGCGGACCAACCTCCTCGACGGGCCGTTTGGCTAAGCTGGGATGAAGGTTGTCACGGAACGTGGCGTTCTTCATCCTGCTTAGACACTAGGCCCGTGGTTGGGGAGCACGTTATGGGATTGGAAAATTTTCCAATCCCATTTTTAATCGGGGCTTGTCACCCTCCGGCACCCCGCTTATGATGGTTTTAATATCATTATGGTTATTTTGAGGAGGGAAACCATGGAAAACGCACGCCACGGCTGGTGGTATAACCAGCTCTTTACCAACTGGAAGAAGTTTGAGGTTATCTACGTTAGCGTCCTCATCGCCCTACAGGTGCTCGTTTATCTAATCGCACCGGATAGCGTGATCGGGATGGTGTCGGGGTCTTTGGGACCTTGTGTTTGGTCTACGGAATGAAGGGGCGCAAGATTTCCTTTATCTTCGGGGTGATTCAGTGCCTAGCGATGGCCTACGTCGCTTGGATCTCGCACGCCTACGGTTCCTTTGCCATGGACATCTTCTACGTTATCTCACAACCAATCGGCTGGTTCATGTGGGGCCACGACGAAGCCACCAAGCGCTTCTCGAGCCGCACCCGGGGCTTAATCTTTGGCGGTGCCTTTGTGGCCTGGGCGATCGGTTGGTGGATCTTAGCGACCGTTCACGGCCAGCTACCCTACTTTGATTCGATTAACTTCGTCGTTTCCTTCATCGCCCAAATTCTTTACATCCTCAAGTTTGAGGAAAATTGGTCACTATGGATCGTTGTCAACTTGGCGAATATCATCTACTGGGGGATCTTAGCCGTCCAAGTGATGACTGGGGCGACCCACATTGGTTCCTTGGGGGCCAACTTATCGCAGGTGGCCCTGCAAGCGGCCCTCCTGTTCAACTCGGTCTACGCCACGAAGGTGTGGTCGAGCGGGGAGGCCGATAACGAAGGTGGGGCCGGAAAGTAATTGCAGATCTAAAAAGGCGCCAGCCTAGTTCGAACTACGAACGGGCGGGCGCCTTTTAGCGTTATCGGTTAACTTGAACGGTTTGGGTGGTGAACTTGGCCAGGGCTGCCTGGTCGACTTCAAATCCCAGCCCAACTTGGGTCGGCACGTCAATCATGGCCCCATTTAGGGTAACCGGCGGGGTGGTGATGTCTTGGTCAAAGTAGCGTGCGGCGGCTGAAATGTCGTTAGGGAGGGTGAAGCCGGGGGGAGGGTGGCAACGGCCAGGTCAAAGGCCCGCCCGATCCCGGTGGCTAACATTCCCCCGCACCGGCATTCTAAGCCGTGCTGGCGGGCAAAGTCCTGGATCCGTTTGGCGGCGCTCAGTCCTCCCACCCGGGCGACCTTAACGTTAATGATCCGGCCGCTGCCCAGCTTAGCCATCGTGGCGGCGTCTGCTAAGGAGTTGATACTCTCGTCTAGGCACAGGGCGGTCGCCAGTTCGGCTTGGAGGGCGGCGTGTTCGACTAGGTCATCGGCGCCTAAGGGTTGCTCGATCATGGTTAAGTGGAGGTCGTCAAGCCGTTTTAGCAGGGGGAGGTCGCTGAGCCGGTAGGCCGAATTGGCGTCGGCCATCAGCATCGCGTTCGGGTAGGCCCCCTAACCGCCCGCAGGTAATCGTAGTCATGCCCCGGCTGGATCTTCATCTTGATCCGCCGGTAGCCGGCCGCCAGGTAGTCGCCCACCTTAGTCACCAGTTCCGCTGGGGAGGGTTGGATACCGATGCTGACGCCGGCCTCGACTTGGGTCTTGGTACCGCCGATCGCCTGGGCTAGAGACTGGCCGGTTCGCTGGGCAAAGAGGTCCCACAGGGCGCAGTTGATGGCGGCGCGGGCCATTTCGTTGTGGCGGACGTAGGAAAACAGGGCGTCACCGTCATCGGGATGGGCCAGGGGCGTCTTTAAGAGGCGGGGAGGAGTTGGCGCTCTAACAGGGCCCAGTCGCCGTCTAAGAATTCCGGGGTGTAAAAGGGAACCTCAAAGGCGGCCCCCTCGCCAAAGCCGTGGTGGCCTAACTCGTCAACTAGTTCTAAGATCAAACACTGCTTGGCGCCCAGCTGCCCAAAGCTAGTCGTGAAGGGGTGTTTGAGGGGCAAAGAAAGGCGATAGAGGGTGGCTTGAACAATTTGCATGTTAACACTTCCTAAAAGGCCGGGAGACGTGCTCTCCCGGCCCTGGTTATATTTAATATTATCCCTAACGACCTGCTTAATGGCTGGGTCACACTCACTGATAACGTGGAAAATGACCACAGACCTAGTGCCTAAGTACGGGCGAAGAACGGTGCCAAGGCACCAACCTTCTCCCCTAGCTTAGTCATACGGTCTGTCGAGAAGGTCATTTCCCACTTCCTTTATTCCGTCAGCAAGTACTTTTGGAACCGGTGCAGGTCCTCAGGGGCGATCTCTAACCGTAGCTTGGTACCGTCCGGTAGGTAGTCGGTGTCCAAGATGTTGGTGTGTTCATTGAGGTAGGAAACCACGTGACCGTCGGCAAACGGCACCAACAGGGTGGCCTCCTGGTAGTCCTTAAAGAGGTGCTGGCGGATGACCTTGACGATCAGGTCGATGGAACTGTCCTGCTTAGCCGAAACGATGACCCGGTCTTCACCCTGCATGGTCGGGAAGGACACCTCGGTCTTGTCGGCCTTGTTAAAGACGTAGACCATCGGGATGTTTTCGATCCCAATTTGGCGCAGGGTTTCATCGGTCGTCGCCATCATTTCCTCGTGGTGGGGATCAGAGTAATCGATCACCTGGATCAAGAGGTCGGCGCTGGCAGCTTCGGCTAAGGTTGATTTAAAGGCTTCGATCAGGTGGGTCGGCAGTTTAGAAACGAAACCGACCGTGTCGGAAAGCAAGAAGCGCTTTTGGTCCGGCAGGGTTAGTTGGCGCACCGAGGTGTCTAAGGTGGCAAAGAGCATGTCCTTTTCAAAGACTTTCTTTTCGGACGAGACCCCGAAGCGTTCCACCAGCTGGTTCATGATCGTCGACTTACCGGCGTTGGTGTAGCCGACTAAGGCCGCCGTGGGGATCGTATCCCGGTCCCGTTTGGCCCGCTTGGTTTCTTCGGACTTGGCGATTTCCTTGAGTTCGTTGCGTAGGTGGGCGATTTGCTTTTTGGATCACCCGGCGGTCCATTTCGATCTGGGTTTCCCGGACCCCCGGTTGGCAAACCCAGCCCCCCACCGGTTTGTTGGTCTAAGGACTGGTTGGCCGCCGTGTGTAGGCGCGGCAGGCGGGACTGAAGCTGGGCAATTTGAACCTGGATCTTGGCTTCCCGGCTCTGGGCACGTTGGGCAAAGATCTCCAAAATTAGGGCGGTCCTGTCGATCACCCGGATTTTGGTGGCTTCGGTTAGGTTGGCTAACTGACTGGGCGTCAGCTCGTCGTTAGCGATGATCGTGGTGGCTTGCTCGGCCGTAGCAAACTGGGTCAGTTCCTCAACCTTCCCTTACCAAAGTAGGTAGCGGCGTTGGGCCGGTCGAGGGACTGGTCGAGGCGGTCGATGACTTCCATGTGGTTGGCTTGGGCCAGTTCGGCCAGCTCTAACATTGAGTACTCGTAGTTGGCCTGGCCGGTGTTTAAGCCAATGATAATCACTTTTCACTCGGAACGGTGGTATCCATTGAGGTGAAGTTTCCCCTATCTATTCAGGAACCTGGAGTTGATTGTAAAAGGCGAAGTGGGCGCCGTCTTGGTCCAAGACCAGCTTGGCCAGCGCGCCGTTTTGCGGTTGGGTAGTGTACTCTGCCCCGCCAAGGCGACTACCGATGGAGCGGATCGTCATCCCGTGGGAAACCACGAGGACGTTGGAGCCGTCCGGTAGTTGGCGTAGGGTTTCAAAGCCCGGTTCCAACCGCTTCCAAAAAGGCGTCGTCGTCTTCGGCTTGTTCGAACGGGTCGGCGGCCGCAATCTTGTTGCGGGTAGCTTCGACACCGTAGTTGGCGATCATTTCTTCAAAGGTCCGGAATTCCCGTGACACCGTGTAGGAGGTGGCATCGGAATTGAGCCCTTCAAAGTAGCCAAAGAATTCTTCGCGCCAAGCCGGGTCTGGGGTGGCGTCGGTTAGCTTACCCGGGTGGTTGGCTAACAGTTCGTGCGCCGTTTCCATCGTCCGCTTCAGGTCCGAAGAAAAGGCGTAGTCAAAGTCAACCTTGGCTAAGGCTTGACCGGCCCGGGCGGCATCAGCCAGCCCCTTTTCGGTCAGCGGTGAATCGGACCACCCTTGCATCCGGTGGTAGAGGTTCAAGTAGGTTTGGCCGTGGCGAACAAAGTAGACGTTAATTGCCATAAATTTTTCTCCTCACAATCGTAACGAATTAACAGTTGGCACCCGCCGGCGGAGCGCCTTGGGGTGCCTAACATTTAATTGTAAGTATACCAGAAAACATTATGAAATGCGGAACCGAGGGTTTTAAAAGGAGCCCTTTTTCATGATGATGTGGCGGCGTAAGCGATTGATCCCCAGACGATGGCGGCCGGCAAAAGGAGACGCAGATTAGCCCTAGTAAAACCAGGGAGAATTGGTCCTTGACGAAACTAATCGTGCCGAAGTAGTAGCCGGCCACCCCGGCTAACAAGACCCACAGGGCGCTGCCGATTAAGTTACCGATCAAAAAGCGGCGGGCTTTGAGGCCCGAGGACCCGGCGATTAGGGGACAAAGGTTCGAATCAGGGGGACGAAGCGGCCGAAGATGACCGATTTAATACCGTGGCGTTGAAAGAAGATCCGCGCTTGCTCCAGGTTAGGGCCATCCAGGCGTTTGAAGAGCCAGGGAGCTTGATTAGCCGGGTGCCGATCAAGTAATTGACCGTATCACCCAGCAAGGCGGCGATAAAAAAGCCCGGCAACAAGATTTCAATGTGGATTTGGTTGGTCGAAACGGCCGATAGCGAGGTCGCCACAAAAATCAAGGACTCGCCGGGCAGCCAGGGGAAAACGACCAAACCAGTTTCCATAAAGGTGATCAAAAAGAGACACAGGTACCCCCAGTTACCGACGGATTGAAAGAGCGGAATGATGACTTCCGGAATGTGGGTGAGCCCATAGGTGAGTTGGCTGAGCATGAGGGAAGGCTTCCTTTCTAAAGTTCTAATACCCTTATTTTAGGGGAAATGATGGTTAGGGCGAATAATTTAATCATTAATACCAAAAGCTTTACCAAAATTGAAGAGCGTTAGAGCGGAAAGGGCTTGCTGATCGTGCTATAATAATTAGATTGATTTTACGCAAAAAGGAGCGATCGATTTGACTGACGCAACCCAAGCACGTGAACAGGCCCACTTGGACCAGGTGATTGACCGGATTAAGGCCGCCGAACAAGAGGCAAGCCAAAAGATCCAGTCCGCTAAAAAGACATCGATACGATTAGCGGGGACTTCAACGAGATCCGCATGAACACCACCACCTACTCGGGGATGATGGACACGGCGAAGTCGGTGCGCGCCCAACAGCAGCTCCTCGATGAGCGGGAAAACTCCTGGCAACACGCCGCCGACCGCCTAGGAACCTTCCGGCGCCTCGAGGCCAAGCCCTACTTTGCCCGGATTGATTTCACCGAAGAAGCTGGCCAGACCCCGGAAACGATTTACATCGGCCTGGCCTCCTTTGCCGACTCGCCGGACCACTTTTTTTGGTGTACGACTGGCGGGCGCCGATCTCTTCAATTTATTACGAGGGCGAACTGGGCGAGGGTTCCTACGACACCCCCGATGGCCAACAGACCGTCAATGTGAAGTTAAAGCGCCAGTTCCAAATTGAAGACGGCGTAATCGTGACCCTCTACGATACGGCCGAAACGGTGACCGACCAAATGCTCTTGGCGGCCTTAAACAACCACTCGTCGACCAAGATGAAGAGCATCGTCACCACCATCCAGCGGACCCAAAACCGGATCATTCGTAACACCGACGCCGACCTGTTATTCGTGCAGGGGCGGCTGGGAGTGGGAAGACGGCGGCCGTCTTGCAGCGGGTCGCTTGGCTCTTGTACCGCTACCGGGGCAACCTCAATTCCTCGCAGGTTATCTTGTTTAGCCCCAACCAGCTCTTTAACGACTACATCGACCAGGTGCTCCCGGAACTGGGGAACACAACATGGTGCAGCTGACCTACTACCAGTACGTTAACCGTCGGGTGCCGCGCTTACAAGTCGCCTCAATCCAGGAACGCTTCGACGCCGACCAGGAGGGGGTCAACGCCCGGGCCAGCCAACTGTTAACCAGCCTGACCTACTTTAACGCCGTTACTCGCTACGCCAAGCGGTTAGGCCGCGATGGCCACCTGCGCTTTAAGAACTTGATGTTTAACAAGAAGGCCTTCTTTAGCAAGGACAAGATCGCCGAGCTCTACTACTCCTTTAACCAAAACTACAACCTGGGGAACCGGCTGGACGCTACCAAGCAGGAGCTGCTTAAGATGCTCAACCGGCGCATTTCTGGTGAGATGCGCTCCAAGTGGGTTGAAGAACGGATCCAGACCCTAAGCAAGGAAGAGCTCGACGTCATTTACCACGAGTACGGTGGCGAGTTTAAGGACGAAGAGGCCGAAAACAAATACCTGGCCCGCCGGATCGTAATGGAGGCCTTCAAGCCGATTAAAAAGGCGATCGACCATAACCGCTGGATGAACATCAACGCCCAATACATCCACCTACTCCGGGTGACTCCGAAGCTAGTGAAGTTAGCCGACTTTGGCCTGACCGAAGACGAATGGGCGGGCTACGTTGACGACCAGTTAGCGGCCCTCAAGGAAAAGCGGATGAGCGCCAACGGAATCAGCGTCTACCTGTACTTATACGATCTCTTGACCGGTAAGCGGGGCCAACGCGAGATCCGCTTCGTCTTTGTCGACGAGGTCCAAGATTACGACGCCTTCCAGCTGGCCTACCTCAAGTTCTGCTTCCCCAAGGCCCGCTTCACCCTGCTAGGTGACTTAAACCAAGCCATTTTCACCCACAACAACGCCCGGAGCCTCTTGCAACAGTTGGGCACGATGTTTGAACCGGAAAAGACCAAGGTCATTCAGCTGACCCGTTCCTACCGGTCGACCAAGCAGATCACCAACTTTACTAAGGCGATCCTAAAGGACGGGGAAGCTATTGAGGCCTTTGAACGGGAGGGGGAACTGCCGCGGGTGCTGACGGCGCCAAGTGAAGAGGACGCCGTTAACCAAGTTGTGGCAACCTTAGCGAAGTACCAAGCCGATCACGACACCACCGCCATCATCACCAAGACGCTGACCGACGCCGAAAAGATCACCGCCCTTCTAAAGGAGGTCGGGCAAGCGGTCACCCTGATTCAGACCGAAAATCAACGGCTGGCCCAGGGGACGATCGTGGTACCGTCTTACTTAGCCAAGGGACTGGAGTTTGACGCCGTGATCGTTTGGGATGCCAACCAGGCTAAGTACCAAGGCGACGCGGAACGCCAGTTGGTCTACACGATTTGTTCACGGGCGATGCACGCCCTGACCGTGACCAGTGTGGGCCCGGTTACGGACCTGATTGGCCAGATTCCGGGGAATTGTACCAAACGAAGTGAGTGCGACCCAGCCTGTCCAGCAGGCCGTAAGTTATGCATGACAGCCAACAACAAAAAGGGCCAGGGGAAATTTCCATTTCTCCTGGTCCTTTTAATTTGATGAAATTCTTTTTGACAAACGGCATCTTCGCCAAGTCGAGTTGCATGAGCAGGTTGGCCAAAATTAGGATTACCCCGCCGATGACTAATTGTGGGGTGAGACGGTCAAAGCCTAGCGCCACCGACATCAAAGAGGCAAAGAGCGATTCTAGCATTAGGATGATCCCGGCCGCCGTGGGGTGGTGAAGTGCTGGGCGGTGATTTGCATCCCTGGGCTAAGAAGGTAACCACGATGGCGAGGATGGCTAACGGAACCAGGGCCTGGAGCCAGTGGACGTGGGCAAAGCTTGGCCGCTCAAACAAGAGGGCGCAAACCCAACCGAGGCTCCCCCTGCACTAGTCCGATTAAAAAAGATCACGATCCAGGGCGAGGAGACCGTGGAGGCAAACTTGGCAAAGTAGATTAATTGCAGGGCCCAAAAGATCGCTGAGATTAAGGTCAAGAGGTCGCCCAACTGGAGGGTGAAGTTAGCAGGGGAGATTCCGGACAGCAACGCCATGCCGATCACGGCTAGGATGATGGCGAAGTAATCCTTGCGCCGCGGGGCCTGGTGCCAAAATAACCAGAGGATGAAGGGGCAATCACCACGTACAAGGTCGTTAAAAAGCGTTCTTGGCCGGGGTGGTGTAGCGCAGGGCGGCCGTTTGCAGGTAGTAGCCGGAAAAGTTAATCAACCCGGCGGTCAGCCCGATCTTGAGGTCACGGCGGCTCATCTGGTTGATCTTGGCGTGGAAGAGCAGGTAACCGGCGGCAACGCAAAGGTGCCCCGGCAACCGTTGATCAGCCCCGACTGCATGCCGGCGTCGACAACTTGCTTAGCAAAGACGTAGGAGGAGCCCCACAAAATGGCAACGAGGACCAGCATCAGGTTGGCCCAGGATTGGGAAATTTGCATGTATATATTCTTCTTTCTCTTATAAAGTCCGCCAATGATCATACACCCGGCCAGCGGCTTGGTAAATGGTTAATTTCCGGGATCAACGGCGGGGCACCGCTCTATTTTCAAATATTTCCCAGGAAATAGGAAATTCTTAAGCATTTACGAAAAAATGGTCAAGTAATTGCCAATGCCCGGAATTCTTGTATGATAGAGAATGTTGATATTTTTGATGGAGGAACACAAATTATGAAAACAGCGCTGCGAAAGGTCGGGCGGTCTTCAATACCAAGCTCAGGTTCTTTCTTTTAACGGTGCTCTTGTTTGCGATCAAGAGTTACTGGGCGTACCAAACAAAGTTCACTCTGGGAGCGACCGGGGCGGTGCAGCAATTCCTGCTTGCCTTTTAACACGATCCCCAGCGCAATCGTCTTCTTGGGGATTGGGTTATACTTTCGCGGGCGGTTATCCTATTGGGTGATGGTAATCGTGGACCTGCTTTTGTCCACCTGGCTGTTTGCCAACATCCTCTATTACCGTGAATTTTCCGACTTCATCACGATGAACGTGATCAAGGGGTCGGGGTCGACCTCCAATAACCTGGGGAAGAGTCTGGCCGAAATCATGAAACCAAGCGACTTTTGTGTCTACTTGGACGTGGTGATTTTAATCGTCATCTTGCTCTTCCACTTTGTTCGCGTCGATATGCGCTACTTTAAAATTCGCTACGCCGCGACCTTTACGGCGTTGGGCTTTGTCCTGTTTGGCGCCAATCTCGGGATGGCCGAAAGCGACCGGAGCCAGCTTCTGACCCGAACTTTTGACTCTAACTACATCGTTAAGTACTTGGGGCTGGAAGCCTACACGATTTACGATGGGATCAAGGCCACCCAAACCAGTGCGATCAAGGCCAAGGCCAGTGCCAAGGACCTCGCCCCGGTCGAGAAGTTCTTGAAGTCCAACTACGCGTCACCAAACATTCAATACGAAGGGGTGGCGAAGGGTAAAAACATCTTCATCATCCACCTGGAAAGCCTTCAGCAGTGGGTAATCGATTATAAGGTGGACGGCCAAGAAGTAACGCCCAACTTAAACAAGCTCTACCACTCTAGCGACACGTTGGCCTTTGACAACTTCTTCCACGAAGTAGGTCAGGGGAAAACGTCCGACGCCGAAATGATGTTGGAAAACTCGCTCTTTGGTCTGCCAGAAGGTTCGGCCATGACGATTGACGGGACCACCAACACCTTCCAAGCGGCCCCGGCCCTGCTGGAACAAAAAGCTCGGCTACTCGACGGCCGCCTTCCACGGGGACGTGCCATCCTTCTGGAACCGGGACAACGCCTACAAGTCATTTGGCTACCAATACTTCTTCTCTAAGGACTTCTTCCCGACCGTTAAGGATTCCGACGTCGGTTACGGGACCAAGGATAAGCTGTTCTTGAAGTACACGGCCGAATACTTACAACAGCTGCCGCAACCGTTCTACGCTAAGTTGATTACGGTGACGAACCACTACCCGTACATCATCCACAGCGAAGACACCGACTTCCCGAAGCTGTCGACGGGTGACGATACGGTTGACCCGTACGTTCAAACCGCCCACTACCTCGACCAATCGATCGGGGAGCTACTCAATTACTTAGACAAGACCGGCTTGCGTAAGAATTCCGTCCTGATCTTGTACGGGGACCACTTCGGGATTTCCGACAACCACACGGCGGCGATCGCCAAGATCTTGGGCAAGAAGCCAGTTACTAACTACGACTTGGCCATGTTCCAAAAGGTGCCGTTCATGATCAACATGGAAGGACTCAAGGGGGGCATCGACCACACCTACGGCGGTGAAATCGACGTCTTGCCAACGATTGAAGACCTCCTCGGGATCTCGTCGGACAAGTACATCCAGTTCGGCCAGGACCTGTTGAGCACCAAGCGCAACCAGATCGTGCCGTTTAGGGATGGCGACTGGGTATCTAAGACCTACACCAAGTACGGTGGTGACTACTACTACACCGCTACTGGTAAGCAGATCACTAAGATGACGGCGAGCCAAAAGAAGCAGATCGACAAGATCCAAAAAGTACGTCACGACCGACCTCGCCTTATCCGACAAGGTAATCAACGGTGACCTCCTACGCTTCTACAAGCTACCGGGTTTCACCAAGGTTAACAAGTCTAGTTACACTTACAACGCCCAAAAGAGTTTGGCCAACTTAAAGAAGGTCCAACAAAAGAAGAAGACGAGTCTGCTGGCGGAAAACGCTTGGAAGTCGTTGTTCGATGATTACACGACCGACGCACCAGAAATTGCCAACAAGACCCTGAAGTTCCCGACGAAATAAGAAGTGCGACCCAACTAGTTAAAATAGGGCACAGGTTAGCGCGGCAGCGGTGTTCTGTGCCCGGACTTAGCCACTAGGGATTAGCTGAATAACCGTTTAAAACCAAGGCAAGGGGCCGAGGGGAAACACGTTTTCCTCCCGGCCTTTTGTTGTCTATTCGTGGGAACTAACCGCAGTCCTGGTGCCTAAGTACGGCCGGGCTAGCTTAGTCAGGTGGACTGCTAGTTAGGTTATTTTCCACTCGCGCACTTTTGGGTATACAATGGTGGCAACTAAGGAGGTCTTGTTATGCAAACAGTTGTTATCACGGGGGCCACGTCCGGGATTGGGCTGGCCACCACCAAGAAGTTCCTACAAAACGGCTGGCAGGTCATGCTAGTCGCAAGAAATGCCACTAAGGGCGCCCAGGTCGTAGCGGACCTGACCCAGGACTTTGACGAGAAGTTAATCGGCTTTGTGGCCGCCGACGTTTCAAGGAAGCAGACACTAAGGAAATGGCTAAGGCAACGCTGAAACGCTTCGGCGGCATTGACGCCTTAGTTAACGACGCGGGGATTGTCGTTCATGGCAAGGTTCACGAGATTAGCGCTGACGACTGGGCGAGGGTCTTTGACATCAACGTTAAGGGGAGCTACCTAGCGGCTAAGGCGGTCCTGCCGACCATGCTAGACCAACGACACGGCGCCATTGTTAACATCTCGTCCGTTTCCGGGATGGGTGGTGACTACGGGATGGTGGCCTATAACGCCACCAAAGGGGGCCATCATCAACATGACCCGGGCGATGGCGATTGACTACGGTGAGGACCAGATCCGCGTCAACAGCGTGGCCCCGGGTCCAACCAACACCCCGATGTTCCCGCAAGACATGAAGGGGACCTTTGCCAAAAACAGCCCGCTCAACCGGATCGTGGAACCAGAGGAAGTGGCCAACGCCGTTTACTTCCTGTCGACTGATGAGGCCAGCGCTATCACCGGTGAGACCTTACCGGTGACGGCCGGCTTTGAGATTTCGACGGGCCAACCGAAGCAGGTATAAGAGTGAGTGCGAACCGGCCTCCTCGACGGGCCGTTGGGCTAAGCTAGGGTGGGGGTTGGTGCGGTACGCACCGTTCTCCGCCCGTACTTAGCAACTAGGCCCGTGGTTGGGAGCACATTATTGTGAGTGCGACCCAACCCAACCTCAAGTGAAAAATCCGCAGCAAATTAACCAAGCTTGGTTGATCTGCTGCGGGATTTTGTTGTTCTCCACTTCTTAATTTATTTAATCTGTTTTGGCGCCGGGTACAACCACCCCAGCGGCCAGGCAAACCAGCGGAAGTGGTGGCGGTAAATCACGGCAGGGGTCGACCTTAGGATCGGTGGTCAGCAGTTGGTAGGTCATCGGCCCGTCAGCGGCCAGGTGTGGCGTTTGGTGAAAGTGATTTTTAAGGTAAAACTGTAGCCGGGCGAACCGTTGCTTGGTGTTAGTTGCCTTGGGGTCAGGGTGCTCGATTTCAAGCACGAGGGTTTGGGCCGGGTAGGTGGCCTTTAAGTGGGTCAGAATCTGGGTACCGTAGCCCTTAGAGCGGATCCGGTCGTTGACGGCTAAGTACATTAAGTAGTTAACGTTGTGGCCGACGATCAAGTAGGTGAAGCCAACCAGGTCCTCACCATCGTAATAGGCGGTGAAGTGGGCCCGGGAGCGCTTAGCCTTAAACATCAACCAGAACCAGGGAACCTGTTCGGCGCGCGGGAAGGCCCGTTGGTACAGGGCCCGGATGGCCGGGTAGTCGGCTAGGCGTTTGGTAACGGCGATGGATGTTAGTGACAAATCAATTCCCCTTTTGGCAGTCTATCCTACCGGGAATTGGCCAAGAATGCACGTAATTACTTGAGTGTGTTAAAATGTAAGGGCTATCCAAATGAACGGAGAAATGATAATGGACGAATGGATTAATTACGATCAGTTTGACCGCCAAACCTGGCATAGCTTCTTTCCCAGCGAAATCACCTTCTTGACCCAGGAAAACCTGGACGAGATTAAGTCCTTAAATGACCAGATTTCACTGCGCGACGTCCAAGACATTTACTTGCCGTTGATTAAGCTGATCCAACTCCAGTACCAAAACTACCAGCAAATGCAGTTGCAAAGATGACCTTCTTGCGCAAGTCCTCGCGCCGGATCCCGTACATCATCGGGATCGCCGGTTCGGTAGCGGTTGGCAAGAGCACCACGGCCCGGCTGCTTCAGATCTTGCTCAAGCGCTTAATGCCAGACCGGCGGATCGAAATGATCACCACCGACGGTTTTTGTACCCCAACGCTGAGTTAAAACGGCGCGGGATCATGGCGCGCAAAGGGGTTCCCGGAATCCTATGACATGGACCGGCTCCTGACCTTTATGAACGACGTCAACGCCGGCGAGGATCAGGTAACGGCGCCGACCTATTCACACTCGGTTTACGACGTGATGGAGGACCATCCCCAAACGATTTACAAGCCCGATATCTTAATCGTCGAGGGATCAACGTCTTGCAACTACCGACCACCCAGCGCCTGTTTGTGTCGGACTTCTTCGACTTTTCCGTCTACGTCGACGCCGACGCCAGCCTAGTGGAGAAGTGGTACCTAGAGCGGTTCGGGATGTTGTTAGACACCGCCTTTCAGGACCCGACCAACTACTATTACCCGTACGCCCAGGGCGACCGGGCGGAGGCCTTTAAAATGGCCAAGCAGGTTTGGAAAGACGTCAACTTACCGAACTTAAACGACTACATCTTGCCGACTCGGACCCGGGCCGACGTGATTTTGCATAAAACGGAGCACCACTACATTGATCGGGTGTACCTACGTGAGGATTAGTTCCACGTGAAAACAAAGACCGCCTAGCGTTTAAAAACGCCGGTCGGTCTTTTTATTTCTATGCTGCAGTACTGATAACGTGCTCACCAACCACGGGCCTAGTGGCTAAGTCTGACCACAGAACACCGCGTGCCGTGCTAACCTGTGGCCTATCCTTAGCCCACGGCCTGTTTGATAGATTGAGTCGCACTTCCGATAACGTGCTCACCAACCACAGGCCTAGTGGCTAAGTACGGGTGAAGAACGATGCGTGCCGCATCAACCTTCCCCGATCTTACATACGGCCCGTCGAGGAGGTTGGTTCGCACTCACTTCTACTTCGTCATCTTCAAGCGAATCGTGAAGTAGAGGGTCTGGTTCTTGTAGCGGGCGCTAATCTTGCCCTTAAAGGCGTGAACCAGGGTTTGGGCCATCGACAGGCCAATCCCGTAGCCCCTCTTCTTAGAATTGTGGGAGGTGTCATCGCGGTAGAAACGGTTGAAGAACTTGGTGTAATTAATCGCTTTGCCCTCCGCATAGGTGTGGCCGACCTCTAGGGTAACGGCACGGGTGGTTTTGTTTTCCCGTAGTAAGACCGAAACCTTCCCCCGTCGTCGCAGTACTTATTGGCGTTATCGAGCAAGATGTTACACAGCTCGTAGAAGTAGTTTTCGTCGGCGCGGACCTTAACGCCTGGGGCGATGTTGGTGGAAAAGCCCTTCCCTTCGTGGGTGATCATCGCCTCGAAGCTGTCGGCGGCCCGTTGAACGGCGGCCGAGGCGTCGATGGTGGCGATCGTCATTTCCGGTTGCTCATCGAAGCGGGCTAAGGAGATCAGATTGTTGATTAACCGGGTCAACCGGGCCACCTGTTGCTTATTGCTGGTCGTCCACTCGGTTTCACCGCTGATCATTTCAGATAACTCGGTGTTGGTTTCGATGATCGCCAGCGGGGTCTTTAATTCGTGGCCGGCGTTGGTGATGAATTCCTTTTGCCGTTTTTCGGCCTCAATGATCGGCTGGATCGCCCGGTTGGAAAAGGCGATCAAAACCAGGGTGAAGAGGAGCAGGCTGACAATTCCCATGGCGGCGGCGATCTTCATCAACTCATTGGCTGACGCCATGATGACTGATTCATCCAAGAAGATGATCGAAACCTTACCGTTAGACTTTTGGTTAGCTTGTAGGCGTAGGTGGTACCGCCGTAATCGGTATGGCCACGGGCTTTCTTTTGCTTGTAAGCCCAGTGCGCCATGTCGGTAATCGCGTCTTGGTCGACCGTGGCGATGTGGCCGCTATCGATCTTAGTGATGTTACCGGATTTGTCAAAGAAAACCGAAAAGTAGCGGTACTGAAAGAGGCTTTCCTTACTGGTGTTGGGACCAAAGCGTTTTTGGACGGTGACCTGGGTGACGCTATCCTTATCGATTTGGCCGTCGTGGCTAGCGAGGACATTTAAAACGTTGGTGACTTGTTGGGAAGCCTTGTAATAAGAGACCCCCAGCATGCCCCCCATGATGGTTAAGAGGACCACGAAGAGGGCGCAAGTAGAAATGGCGATGAAGCGGCGCCGGAATTTTTGAATCATCGTCGCCACCCCTAAGCTAGCTGGCTAAGGGTAAAGGGACCGCCCTTTTCACCGACGATCGTCACGTGGGCGTTGACGGCTTGGAGTTTTTGACGCAGGTAGGAGATGTAGATCCAAAGGTCGGTTTCGTCGGCCTCGTCGTCTTTATCCCACCCCTGGTCAAGTAGGATTGAACTTTCAATGGCTTTGCCCGGGTTTTTCATCAGGTAGGCCAAGAGCTTGGTTTCTTTGCCTGATAGGGAAATCGAGTTGTGGCTTTCAAGCGTTGTTCGTCGTTATCCAAGGTGATGTCGGCGAAGTTTAAGACGTCTTCTTGATAATCCTCGCTGCGCCGTTCCAGGGATCGTAAGCGGGCTAGGAGTTCCTTTAAGGAGAAGGGTTTGGTCAGATAGTCATCGGCCCCGGCGTCTAGGCCAGTCACCTTATCGTCAATTTCGGCCATCGCCGTTAACATGATCACGTAGGTTTTGTTACCGGTTTGGCGAAGCTGCTTTAGGGCCTCAATCCCGTTTAACTTGGGCATCATGATGTCTAAGATGATCACGTCGTAGGCCCGTTGCCCGGCTAAGTCGACGGCTTCTTGACCGTTATAAGCCGGGTCGACGTGGTAGCCGGTCGCCTGCATGGCCGTCACTAGGGCGCGCGATAGATGCTTTTCGTCTTCCGCAAGCAGGATGTTCATGGGCGGTTCCTCCTTAATTACTTTCGTTGATCAGCTGGCGGATCGTTTGCATTTGCACGTCACAAGAGGCCAGCTGGTCGGCACAACGGCGGAGTTCTTTTTCAATCCGTTCCGGGTCGTTGACGTGGTGTTTATATTTCATTTCGTGTTCTAATGACGCCCACGAATCCATTGCAATCGTGCGCAACTGGATTTCGACGAAGTAGTGGCTCGGGGCGTGGCCCGTGTAGTCAGGGAGGTCGGTGGGCACGTCTAAAGTTAAGTGGTAGGACCGGTAACCGTTGGGCTTGGCGTTTTTCGATGTAGTCTTTTTCTTCGACGACCGTGCACCAGTCGGCGGCCTTGATCCGGTCAATTGAACGGTAAACGTCGTCGATAAAGTTACAGACGACCCGAATCCCAATCGCGTCTTTACACTTCGTCAGGGCCGATTCCGGCGTGACCGGGTAGCCCTTGCGGCGGCATTTTTCTTCCATACTAGCCTGGGCCTTGACCCGCCCGATCAGGTGCTCGTACAGCTTGGGACGGTCGGCGGCGACCTCCTTGTTGGAGAGGTCGCGCACCCGGTCCATCACAAAATCGAGCAGCTGGGGCAGGTAGGGGGTGGCCGTCCCGTAAATATCCATTATTGATCATTCCTTTAGTAAATTAACTCTCATTATAGCAAGCTTTTAGAAAGGATTCAGGTATCAACTAATTGTAGCGATTTAACCGGGGAGGGCGAGAACCCCCCAACTTTATCCAAAAAGTTATCCTTCCTTAAGAAAGGATAAAAAGGAAAGAAGTGCGACCTAACCTCCTTGGCAGGCCGTATGGCTAGGGAGCACTTCGTTAATTTGCCAAAGAATCCGCAAAACCGGCCCTTCACCATTGACCCACCCGGGTGAAACCCGTACAATGGTTAGGACGTTTGAAGATAATATAAAGGAGTGGAAAATTTGGCAAACATTAATCTTGACGCCTTCGACAAGATCATAGTGCTTGACTTCGGGAGTCAATACAACCAATTGATCACCCGCCGGATTCGTGATTTTGGGATTTATTCCGAACTTTTTTCCCACAAGATTACGGCCGAAGAAATCAAGCAGATCAACCCTAAGGGGATCATTTTCTCAGGGGGGGGCCGAACAGTGTGTACGACGAAGGGGCCTTCACGGTGGACCCGGCAATCTACAAGCTCGGGATTCCGATTTTGGGGATCTGCTACGGGATGCAGTTGATGGCTCACGACCTTGGTGGGAAGGTGGAAGCCGCCGATGATTCCGAATACGGACGTGCCGACATTGAAGTGACTAAAGACGACGCCGTAATGTTTGCGGGCTTACCAAAGAAGGAATACGTTTGGATGAGCCATGGGGACCGGGTCACCGCCGTACCAGCCGGCTTTGACGTGGTCGCCACCAGCAAGAACTGCCCGATTTCAGCGATGGCTAACAACGCCGAAAAGCTGTACGGGCTCCAATTCCACACCGAAGTGCGTAACACCGAATACGGGCTGGACATCTTAAAGAAGTTCGCCTTTGACGTGTGTGGCGCCAAGGCCAACTGGTCAATGGACGACTTCATCGACATGCACGTCGACGAGATTCGCCAAACCGTTGGTGACAAGAAGGTCATCCTGGGCCTTTCCGGTGGGGTGGATTCTTCCGTAACCGCCGTTTTGATCCACAAGGCGATCGGCGACCAACTGACTTGTATCTTCGTTGACCACGGTCTGTTGCGTAAGAACGAAGCCGAGTCCGTGATGAAGGCCTTAAGCGCCGACCTCGGGGTTAACATTATCAAGGTTGACGCCGCCGACCGCTTCTTGGGCAAGCTTAAGGGGATCAGCGACCCTGAACAAAAGCGCAAGACGATCGGTAAGGAATTCGTGGCCGTCTTTGACGAAGAAGCCAAGAAGATGAAGGACGCCGACTTCTTAGCCCAGGGGACCTTGTACACCGACGTGATCGAATCCGGGACCGACACCGCCCAGACGATCAAGTCGCACCACAACGTTGGGGGCTGCCGGAAAAGATGGGCTTCAAGCTAATCGAACCACTCCGCTCCTGTTCAAGGATGAAACCCGTCAACTGGGTGAAAAGCTGGGGATTCCGCACGACCTGGTCTGGCGCCAACCATTCCCGGGTCCGGGCCTGGGAATCCGGGTGCTTGGTGAAGTCACTCCCGAAAAGCTAGAAATCGTCCGGGAAAGTGACGCTATCTTACGCGAAGAAATCAAGAAGGCTGGCCTGCAAGAAAGCATCTGGCAATACTTCACCGTCCTGCCGGGCATCCGCTCCGTTTGGGGGTGATGGGTGACGGCCGGACCTACGACGAAGCGGTCGGCATTCGGGCCGTTACTTCAATCGACGGGATGACCGCCGACTTCGCCCAAATTCCGTGGGATGTCTTGCAAAAGATCTCGGTGCGGATTGTCAATGAGGTGGATCACGTTAACCGGATCCTCTACGATGTGAACTCCAAGCCGCCTTCCACGATTGAGTGGGAATAGGGAGTGGGACAGAAATTTCTAATTTCGTCGTCCCATTCCTCGCAGCACCAATAGGGTTTCAGGAATGCTTACCTTAGTAAGCGACTGAAACCCATTGGTGTACTGCGCCGGAGTGCGGAACAACCACTAGACCCGTGGTTGTGGGCGCGTTATCTGAGTAACATTGCAAAATTAAAAAGCGAGCCAGGATTTGATTCCTGACTCGCTTTTTTAATTACGCCCATTTAGAGCTAGACACAGGACAAATATTTAGATTTGCGCAAAACGGAAGTGCGACCCAATCTATCAAACAGGCCGTATTTAGCGAATCGGCGTCTATTGCGTCAAATTTTAGATTTGTCGGGTGTGGTTTTCTGGAAGTGGAAAGTAAAGTCGTTGACAAATAGTGTGTGACCCAAAATTCGTCCCCATAGTTATAGCCCTAATTAAAAAGCGTCTCGTACTCTTATAAAGGTGCGGGGCGCTTTTTATTACCGTGGTTAAGTAAGAAGGAACGAAAATTGTCGGACGTAACTTTATTGATTATTATCAAGTTATGGAGTAATAAGACAAAACTAAAATTGAGGAATATCAAAATATTCCAAAATTAGTTGACAGACCGTCACACTTTAGCTAATCTTAAGTGAATTAATATTGATTTATTTTTAGGGAGGAAGCGAGATGCAAGATCAATATCGGCGGCTGTCGCGAACGTTAATCGTGACGCTAGTGGTCGTCTTTTCCATCTTGATTGCTGGGGGCTTGCTCATTTTTAAAAATGAGGCACCCCGTCCAGCAAAGATTGTGACCGAAGCGGGGACCACGCTGGTTTCCAAACAGCAGCTAATTTCTGGTCAGGCGACCTACGAAAAGTACCAGTTGGCTGACTACGGGACCTACCTGGGAAACGGGGCTTATTTGGGACCGGATTACACGGCCCAGGCGCTACACGTTTACTTGCAGGGGATGTACCGTTACTACGCCAAAACCCTGTACGGCAAGTCCTTTAATAAGTTGACCACCCTGCAACAAGAGGGAATTAAGGGGAAGGTTAAAGAGGAAATCCGGGTTAACCGCTATAACGCTAAGGATAAGGAATTAACCTTAACCAAGGCCCAGACGGCCGGGTACCGGTACCTGCTTAAGTACTACCGTAAGGCCTTTATCAACAATCCTAAGCAAGTCGGCTTGCCGGATAACATGATCAAGAACCGCACCAACGAATACATGGTCAAGGGGAACAAGGTCGACCAACTAACCGCCTTCTTCTTCTGGGGGGCTTGGTTGTCATCCACCAACCGGCCGGGACATTCCTACTCATACACCAATAACTGGCCGTATGACCTCGAAGCCGGCAACGTCATGACGCCAAAGGCAATGACTTGGACGGGGATCTCCGTGGCCCTTTTGGTAATGGGGGTGGCGATCGCCATCTGGGTCCAAAAGAAGTACAACTTCGAATCCAAGGCCCAGTACCAAAAGGACGTCCCGATCATTGAACCGGACACCTTACCAATCACCACCAGTCAGCGGAAGACGGCTAAGTACTTCGCCCTGGTAATGGTGCTCTTCTTGGTCCAAATCCTGTTAGGTGAATTGATGGCCCACTACTACGTCGAAAACACCTTCTTTGGGATTGCGCTCCAAAACATCTGGCCGTTTAACCTGGCCCACTCTTGGCACCTCCAGTTGGTCATCTTCTGGGTGGCCACCACCTGGCTAGGGGCCGGAATCTATATCGTGCCCCGGGTCCTGCGCCGGGAACCGGTTCGTCAAGGGATCTTAGTCGACGTCCTCTTTTGGGCGCTCATCTTTGTGGTGGGCGGCAGCATGCTCGGGGAATGGTTGACCGACCTGGGCGTCTTAAACAAGAACTGGTGGCTCTTTGGTAACGGGGGCTGGGAGTACCTGGAACTCGGGAAGTTCTGGCAGTACCTGCTGATCGCCGCCATGGTCCTGTGGATCGTTATGTTAATGCGGGGCTTTGTCCCGGCGATGCGCCGTAAGGACAACCAAAGCCGCACCCGCCTGGTCACGATGCTCTTCTTAGGGGCGATCGCCGTGCCAGCCTTTTACTGCGCGTCGATTTTCATCATGCCCGATTCACACGTCACCTTCGCCGATTACTGGCGCTGGTGGATCGTCCACCTCTGGGTAGAAGGGATCTTTGAAGCCTTTGCCGTTATTTTAACGGGTTGGCTGTTAGTTGATATGAAGCTGACCACGATTAAGTCAACGATTCGGGCCCTGTACTTCCAATTGATCCTGCTGCTCGGTTCCGGGGTGGTCGGAACCGGTCACCACTACTTCTGGATGGGGACCACTCCCTATGGTTGGCCCTCGGGGCATCTTTTTTCTGCCCTTGAAATCGTGCCACTGTCCCTGTTAGTGTGGGAAGCCTACACCCACTACCGGGTTTACCAGGACACGTACCACAACTTCCCGTATAAGACGACCTTCATCTTCTTGATGTGGACGGGGATCTGGAACACCCTGGGGGCCGGGGCGCTAGGCTTTTGATCAACGCACCGGCCATCAACTACTTTGAACACGGGACCCAGTGGACGGCCGCCCACGCGCACGGTTCCATGGCCGGGGTTTACGGGATGTTCTCGATCGCCATTATCCTGTACGTGTTACGCAACGTGACAGTCAAGGAATTCTGGACGGCTAAAATGGAAAAGGCGATTCGCTGGTCCGCCTGGTTGCTGAACATCGGCTTAGCCGGGATGGTCTTTGCCACCCTGATGCCGGTCGGGCAACTCCAGTTAGCCGACGCCCTGAAGTACGGCTACTGGCACGCCCGGCAAATGTCCTTTACCACGAGAAGCTGATTTCTTTAATCTTATGGGGACGGATGCCATGGGACCTGATCTTCACGGCCGGGGTCATTATCCTGCTCGTGGTCTGCTGGAAGGCCCTCTTCCACTTGAAGAAGGCTGACAACCAGGCCGCGGCCGCTGAGTACGAACGCTTCGCCGCTGCCGAAACGAAGAGTCAGGTAAACGAAATTGATGAATAAGATTTAAATAACGGCTCCCGCCAGGTGGTGGGGGCTGTTTTTGATTGGAACGCCCCGAAAAAAGGATTGGCCAATTATTATCGCCAACGTCCCGGGGATTGTCTTTGCCATTGTTACGGCGGTGACGTGCTTGTAATTTAATAAATATTGGCCGGAAATAACGGCGGTGGTCAGTTACAAAAAATCGTCTCCTACCTTTCAAGGGTACGAGACGATTTTTTTAGTTTCCGTGGAATTAGTGGTGGCGAATCAACCATTTGCGCCCTTCGTCAAGCAGGATCAGGGGCAGCAGGATGCACAGTAAGAACAGCCACTGAGCGGGCCCTAGTGGCACCGTGCCAAAGACGTCTTGTAACACCGGGACGTAGGTTAGGCATAACAAGAGGACGACTTCAAAGATGATCCCGAGAAAGATCATTGAGTTGTCGAAGAAGTGGCGGTTGAAGACCGATTGGGTTTCATAGCGGATGTTTAAGACGGCCGCGATCTGGCAGAAGATGATCACCGCTAAGGTCATCGTGGTGGCCTGACGGTAGTCAAAGCCGCTGGTGGCCAGGGCCGGGAAGGCGTGACCGTTAATGGCGTTGGCAAAGAAGAAGCCGGCCACGCACAGGGGCGAACTCAACAGCCCGTACCAGGTGAAGGCCTTGAGCAAGAGGTTCTTGGTGATCAAATGCTCTTGTTTGGAGCGGGGCGGCCGGTCCATAACGCTGGCCTCGGCGACCTCCTTTCCCAGCCCGAGGGCCGGAATCAGGTCGGTTCCCAGGTCAATCGATAGGATCTGCATGACGGTCAAAGCGAGCGGGATCGTCCCGCCGGACAGCAAGAAGAGTAGCGACGGGACGGCTTCGGGGTGTTGGAGTTGAGGATGTACAACAAGAACTTGCGGATGTCTTGGTACATCCCGCGCCCCTCCTTAATCGCCGCCACGATCGAAGCGAAGTTGTCGTCGGTTAAAATCATGTCGGCAGCTTGCTTGGCCACATCGGTCCCGGTTAAACCCATGGCGACCCTGATGTCGGCCTTCTTGAGGGCCGGGGCATCGTTGACCCCATCCCCGGTGACGGCGACGACCTCGCCCATCTCCTGCAGGGTGGTGACGACGTCGTACTTTTGTTCCGGAGCCATCCGGGCGAAGATTACCTGGCCGGCGAGCGCTTGTTTGAGGTCGGCCTTGGCCATTGTTTTGAGCTGGTCGCCGGTGATGACCGTGACTGGTTGGTCGGGGAGGACGATCCCGATTTGGCGGGCGATGCTCTCGGCGGTCAGGCTGTAGTCACCGGTCATCATGATGATCTTTATGTGGGCGCGGTGGCAAAGTTGGGCGGCCGCGGCGACTTCCTTTCTGGGCGGGTCCAACATGACGGAGAGGCCGATGAAGGTCAGCCCCTTTTCAACGTTAGCGATCGTGGCGTCACTCGGGTCCCCCTGATAGGTGCGGGCCGCCACCGCCAGGACCCGCAGCCCCCGACGTGCGTAACCATCGTTAGCGGCGTCGATTTGTTGTCTAACTTCGTTGGTGAGCGCCAGGACCTGGCCGTGGTTAAGGTAGCTGGTGCAGTGCTTGAGGACCTGGTTGGGCGCCCCCTTGGTGTAGGTGTTAAAGGGGTAGGTGGGGTCTGCTTTGACGATCACGGTCATCATCTTGCGTTCGGAATCAAAGGGAGCTCCGTTGCCGGGGGCTGACTTGGCGTTCGTCGTGGGCGTTTAGGCCGGCCTTTTTGGCGACCACTTCCAGGCAGGCCTCGGTCGGGTCACCCAAGACGGTGTAGCGGGGGGTGGTGGTCATCGGGCGGAACGAGCTGGGCGTTATCGGCCAACAAACCGCCGCGCAGGAGCTCGTACAAATCGGCGTCGGTCTCTTCGTTGACCTGGCGGGGCCCATCGACGACCTTGCCCTTGGCCTCGTAGCCCTCGCCGGTCACCTGGTAGTGCTTGGCGACCGTCCACAGGCTCGACACCGTCATTTGGTTTTGGGTTAAGGTCCCGGTTTTATCCGAACAGATCACCGAAGCGGCACCCAAAGTTTCAACGCTGGCCAGCTTTTTGACCAGGGCGTTTTGCCGCGCCATCCGCTTGACCGCCCCGGCTAAGGAGAGGGTCACGGTGGGCGACAGTCCCTCGGGGATAAAGGCGACGATCATCCCGAGGGCGAAGATAAAGGATTTGACCAGCGGGTAGTGGACGAAGAGGGTCGCCACCAAAAAAAGAAGATCAGGCCGATCGAAACCGCCAGCACGGAGAGTTGCTTGGTCAGGGTATTGAGCTCTTTTTGCAGGGGACTGATGTCTTCCTTGACCTGCTGGGTCAGTTCGGCGATCTTACCGAAGTCGGTGGCCATCCCGATTTTGACCACCACCCCCACCAGGTTACCTTTGACCAGCGAGGTGCCGGAGAAGACGATGTCGCCGAACTCAAAGTGGTTCTTGCCGGTTGGGTCAATGGCCTGGGCCCCCCTTGTTGACCGGGTTGACTTCGCCAGTCAAGGCCGACTGGTCGACTTGGACCTGGGTGGCCGCAAAGGAGCCGGATGTCGGCGGCCACGTTATCGCCCTCCTCGAGCTTGACGATGTCGCCAACGACCAGGTCGCTGGTGAGTACCTTTTGGTCGTGGCCGTCACGCACGACCCTTGAATAGGAAGGAAGCATCTTGGACAGGGCGTCGGTTTCCTTGCCGGCCTGGTATTCTTGCCAAAAGGAAAAGAGCCCGTTGATGATGTTGACGAGCCAGATGGCAATCCCCAGTTCCTCGAGTTGGGCGACAAAGGCAATCGCCCCGGCGACCCAGAGCAGGATCGCCATCATCGAGGTGAAGTTTTGGGTGAATTTGGTTAACCAGGAGGCGCCCTTAATTTGTTTGAGGACGTTGGGGCCGTCTTGGGCCTGGCGGCGGGTAACTTCGTCCTTGGTCAGGCCGGTGCGACTGGTTTGTAGTTCGGTCAGGAGGCGGGTTTGATCGTCTTCTTGGGCAATTTCTTCTAACGATAACGATTTAGTTGGCACCTTTAATCCCCCTTTGACTTAATTGTAGGCGCAATTAGCAAATTTTAAAGCGGTTTTAATAATAATTTTAATTAACGAAGCGGCGCCGTTCTGATTAGTGGTTCTGATCAACCGGGAGTCTTGTTCGTGCATAATATTAGTCAAAGGTAAAGAAAAACTAAAGCTAATCTGATGGGTGCTGGGAGGGCGAAATTCTATGTCAACCGTTTGCATTAGCGGTTTGTGCCATTAAAAGGGTTGATAAAAACGAAAATTTAGTATGAGAATTCTTCATAAATGATTCATAATTATCTCCTGTAAAGATCATCAGTTAGGGGAGTAAACAAATGAAGAAAGTACGGATCGGTGCCGGGCTGTTAGACCTGACCATTCTCTTGGCCGGGTGCGGCGGCAACTCAACGGCCAAGCAGGCCAGCCAGTCGTCTTCGAGCACCAGTCAAAAGGTTTCGAGTAGCCACAAGCAAACTACGCCCTGGAACAGCCAAAAGACGACCAGCTGGAAAGCTTCATTAACCAGTGGGCGCCGACAATGAGCCAGGCCTACACCAAGTACAACGGCAAAACCGCTTTAAAGACTAAGTTGGACGTCAAGTACCCGAAGAACTTTGCCCAGGCCAAGGTTAACGGCAGCACCAGCGCTTCGATTGGCTGGGCGCCAAGCGGTAAGGGCAAGTGCGATTATAACGTGGTCGCCATCTACAACGATGACGACTTCGCCGGCGCCAAGTACATCACCTACGCCTTTGCCTTCCACGACGGCCAGCCGGTCGCCCTGGTTGACCAAGCAACTAACGGCGGTCCGGACTTTTATCCGACCCAAAACGCCAGCGTCCGCGACGCCTTCGACCGGATTGCCAACGGGACGAGTGCCACCTATGGTAGTACGTCAACTAGCGCCAACTCCAGTAGCAGTGCCTCCAGTAGCGCGACCAGCGACCTGACTTCCGATGGGCGTAACGGTTACTTTGCGACGCCAAGCGCCACCCGGGGACTTGGTACTTCGTCAACGACAACCAGTCCGTCACCAAGGTCACAATTACCGACCACGAGCTAACCACGACGATTGAGGACGGTTCCTCCAGCACCACGGTCCTTTACAATCGTCAGTCCGACTACCAAATCCCGCAAAACCCGAGCCAGGACCTGCAGTTTAAGTCGATGGATTGGTCGGAGGGGAACGCCTTTACCCATAACGGTATCCAGTACTTTAGTGTTCGTTCTTGGTTGCAATAAACTGCACCCCACAACTACTACGGCGTGATGACCGAAAAGGTGAACGGCCAAGACACCCGGGTGCTGTTGCTAGTCGAAGGGGGCCACGTTCAGGTACAAGAAGTCGGTTACCCGACCGAACAGCTGGCCAAGGATAACGTCGACACCAAGTTTGATAACCTAGATTACCAATAACCACGAATTAAGAAGAGAGCGAGAGAGGCGATCGGAATGAAGAAGAGATGGCTGGGCCTAGGGGGCTTTACCCTGGCCGTGGTGGTCCTCTTGGCATTATGGGCATTCTTGCCAAGCGGGCCGAAGCACCACCCAGAAATGGAGTCGGGGAGCAGCAACAACCAAATTAAAACGGTGACGCAAAGTTCAACCACCAATTCGTCAACGACGGCCCGCTGGAACCAAGGCAAGGATAACCAACTGACGGCCTTCATGGCTAAGTGGGGGGCAGCGGACAAGCAAACCTACGCCAAGTATAACGGTAACAGCGACCTGGTAACCGCCTCGGGAACCAGTTACCCGACCGGCTTTAGCGCCGCCTTCGTGGGGATGCGTAGCGTCTCGATGGGGTGGACGGACACCGGGAGCGGTAATTACGATTACAACGTGGTCGCCGTCTACAATTACAACCAGCCCAAGGACCTGGGGCGGACCACTTACGCCTTTGCCTTTCACGGGGGCAAGCCGGTGGTCTTGATCAACCAGACCATGGAGGGGCCGGATAACTGGACGGTCGCTAAGGACATGACGCTCAAGAGCCGGTTCGTGGAGATCGTTAACGGAAAGTGAGCGGTGGGGAATTGACAGATCGATAAAAGCCGATCTATAATCAGACCATGGAAATAAATGAAAAGCTATTTAAGGCCCTGGCCAACCAAACCCGCCTCGATATCTTGCGCTGGTTAAAAGACCCGCTCACCCATATCGACGTCGTAACCTGTGAGACGGTTCAATACGAACTCGACCACTTCGGCGGTATCTGCGTGGGCGACATCGTCCGTAAGGCTGGCCTGGCCCAATCAACGATTTCGTCGTATTTAGCCATGCTAGAAGAGGTGGGGTTACTCACCTCCAGCCGGCACGGCAAGTGGACCTACTACCGGCGTAATGAAGCCCAGGTGCAAGCACTGGGGCGGCTAATTGAGGAATCACTGTAAGGGTGGTTCCTTAATTTTCACCCCGTTAGATCGTTAATTAGCGATATGTAAATTTAAGGAGGAAACTAATGTCATCCGTTACCGAACTTTTGCACACCAAGTACCCGCTCGTCCAGGCCCCGATGAACTGGGCGACCGACGCCCGGTTCGTGGCCGCCGTCGCCAACGCCGGTGCCCTCGGGGTGTTGGGCCCCAACGCCGGCCTGAGCGAAATGGTGCACGGCTCAGCGGCCCACGAGCGCCAGTTGCAAGCCCAGTTGGACCAAGTGCGCACCCTGACGGACCAGCCAATCGGTATCAACGTGGTGTTGGAACCGGACCCGGCGCCCCACATGAACAGCACGCTTGAGGTGGCCTTTGCCAACGGGCTCCGCTACTTTGCCGTGGTTGGTGAACCCGACCAGGCGGTTTACCGGCGGATCAAGGACCACGGTGGGGTAATCTTGGCCCGGCCACTAACGCCAACCGTGGCTAATGCTAAAGCCGCCGAGGCCTACGGCGCCGACATCTTAGTGGCGACCGGCTACGACGAAGGGGGGATCTTGCCCCAGCACTTCCAGGGGACCTTCACGGTAGTGCCGACGATGGCCGATGCCGTTTCGATCCCGGTCCTAGCCGCCGGGGGATCAACGACGCCCGTGGGGTTAAGGCGGCCCTGGTCCTCGGCGCCCAAAGGGGTTTACGTGGGGACCCGCTTCTTAGTCACTGCTGAGGCCCCGGTTGCCCCGGCTGCCAAGGAGACCCTGTTGGCGGGGTCTTACGATCAAGTCGATTTGTTCTTCCACGACCAGCGCTCGTTAATGACCCCGGGGGCTAAGCAACTAGCGGCCCGGTTTAAGGAAACCAATGACGGACGGGCAATTGACCAAATAATCGCCCAACGCGGCGGGATGTTGCCGGGCCTACGCCTGGGGCAAGTGGACGACAACATTATTTCCACCAACACCGGGCTGGACTTGATCAAGCACGGTGGAACGGTTGCCGAGCTGGTTGAAGAATTAATGGAGGGGATCAAATGAAGCGCTTAAAGATTGTCTTGCCCCAGTGGGAAGGTGGGGTGAACCCCAACTACGTCTTAGGGGCCCGCTTAATGGATTTGATCGTGCCGGCTGAATAATTACCAACGGTGACGATCCCGGTTACCGACGTTAATGCCCCCGAGGTGTTGGAGCGCCAACACGGCATCGATGCCTACCAGGCCTTGCAAGGTCAACTAACGGCGGTCCAGGGAGTCTTAGCCACCAAGCAACCGGACAAGGTTTTGATGGTGGGGGGCGACTGCGCCGTCAGCCTGGCCCCCTTTGATTATTTAAGTGGGCGTTACGGTCGGGACCTGGGGGTCGTTTGGCTGGATACCCACCCCGACATCTCCACGACCGAGGAGTCCCACCACCTCCACGAAATGGTGGTCAGCTCCCTGCTGGGCAAGGGGGCGCCGGGCTTTAACGCCCACCACCCCTTGCAAGCGATCAGGTCATCTTGGCGGGGTTGATTGAAGAGGACCCTGCGGCCGATGGACCACAACGTTTTCGACTACCAGGTCCAACGGCTGACGCCCAAGCAGCTGCGCGAAACTCCAAACGCCCTTAGCGACTGGGTCCGCGGCCACGGCTTCAAGCAGGTGGCCGTTCACTTTGACCTCGACGCCTTGTCGCCCACGGCCTTTCGCTCAATTTACCCGGCCGAACCGGGGACCGACCCGGCGGACTTCCCGGCCGCCGTGGGCCAATTAACCTTGTCAGAGGTGGCGAACCTGTTGACCCAGCTTGATCAAAGCGCCGAACTGGTCGGCTTGACGGTGGCCGAGCACATGGCCTGGGACGCGCTCAATTTACGCTAGTCTTTAAGTGGGTTGTCCTTGTTGGAGTAAAGCAGCAGCGCCCCTACCATTAAGTTGGTAATTATGCGATAATTAAGGTAATAACCGTAGCCAACCCACCAAAGGAGGAACCACCATGCTAGTGACAACGACCGAACGGATTCCGGGCCAAGAATACGAAGTGTTGGGCGAGTGCTTTGGGGTGACCACCCAAAGCCGGGACATCATTAGTAATTTCGGCGCCGGACTTAAGAACCTGGTCGGCGGCGAGATTAAGGGTTACACCAAGATGCTGACCACCTCGCGCCAGGAGGCGATTAACCGTTTGAAAGAAGAGGCGGCGGCGATGGGCGCCGACGCCGTTGTGATGATGCGGTTTGACTCCGGTTCGATCGCTTCGGACATGCAGTCGGTGGTGGCCTACGGGACCGCCGTTAAATTCATCGAAAAAAATTAGGGTGCGCCCCTTGACCTAAAGTCAGCTTTAAGTTCAAACCGAAAAGGGGCACGGCTTTGCTCCGGCCGAAGCCAACCACGAAAAGTTCCACGCCGGCGGCCCAATCGACCTCAAGACCGGTGACCACAAGGGGCTGGCCAACCGGCGGGGGAAACTTACGACGCCGTCTTGTCCGACCTAGTCTTCAACAAGCTGAAGCAAGACCGGTCCGTGATCGCGCTGTCCTCGGGGACGCCGATGATCATCTTTAACCAGGAACAACGCCAAGCGGCTGGCGCTCAGTTCATGGACGTGGGGATTGCCGAAGAACAGGCCACCACGATGTCGGCCGCCCTGGCCAAGTACGGCGCCAAGCCAGTTTACCCGGTTTACGCCACCTTCTTACAACGGGCGTACGGCGAACTGTCGCATGACGTGGCCCTAAACAACGACCCGGCGACCCTCCTGGTGTACCTGGCCGGCGCCTACGGGATGAACGACGAAAGCCACCTCGGCCTCTACGACATCCCGTTCTTGAGCCACATCCCGAACTTCGTTTACTTGGCCCCAACCAACAAGGAAGAGCTGGTCGCAATGACTAACTGGGCGATTGATCAACCAGACCACCCGGTTGCCATTCGGGTTCCGGCCGTGGCGTTGGAAACAGCCGGCCAAGCTGACACCACCGATTACGGCGACTTGAACAAGAACCAGGTGGTTCACCAAGGTTCCAAAGTCGCCATCTTCGGGGTCTGCAACGTGCTCGGCTTAGCTAAGCAAGCCGCCGCTAAGTTAGCCGAAGGGGGCGTCGATGCCACGGTCATCAACCCCGTTACCTGACCGGGTTGGACACCGAATTGCTCGACCAACTCCAGGCCGATCACCAAGTGGTGGTGACCCTAGAAGACGGGATCCTAGAGGGCGGTTACGGTCAAACGATCGCCTCCTACCTCGGTGACAGCGCCGTGCGGGTGCAAAACTACGGCCTGCAAAAGGCTTACCCGGACCGCTACGATGTCAACGAACTGTTGGCACAAAACGGCTTGACGGCTGACAACATTACCCAACAAGCATTAAAAGCACTTAACTAAACTAAAAAGAGCCTCAGAGAAGCTACTTCTCCGAGACTCTTTTTTGCTGTTACACAGATCGCGCACTAACCTTCGTCCTAGCTTAGCCATACGGTCTGTCGAGAAGGTCATTTCCCACTTACTGATAACGTGCTCCCCAGCCGCAGGCCTAGTGGCTAAGCCTGGCCACAGAACACCGCGTGCCGCGCTAACCTGTGGCCTATCCTTAGCCCACGGCCTGCTTTACGGCTGGTCCGCACTCACTGATAACGTGCTCCCCAACCGCAGACCTAGTGGCTAAGTCCAGCCATAGAACACCGCTGACGCGCTAACCTATGTCTAGGCCTTAGCCCACGGCCTGCCAGTTGGTTGGGTCGCACTCACTGCTTACTTCCCCGTCAGCCCATACAAAGGACGTTAACGATCCCTTCGGCTTGCTTAGGGTCGGGTTCGTGGCCGTTGGCATCGCCATAATAAACCAGCGAGGTTAGGATGGTGATGATCGCTTCATCGCTGGCCGGGGTGGTGATGAAACCATCACGGCGCCCAATCTGAATGAAGGTGGTAAACAGCCCATCCAGCTTGGCCCGGACGTGGGCCCGCAATTTCGGGGTAGTCTCGATGGTCTTAGAAAGCTCTTCGTAGGAAGCCTGACTGGTGATGGCGCCGAGCGAGGAGGTGTTGGGAATCGCCTGCAGACGTTGCAAAAAGGGCTGGCTGGAGTTTTTGATCGTCGCCTGGGCGTCTGCAAAGGACGTGTCGATCAGGCCGGTTAAAACTTCTTGGACCAGGGCCTCCTTGTCGGCAAAGTACTTATACATGGTGACGTAAGAGATTCCCGACTCCTGGCTGATCTGGCGGACGCTGGTTTTTGGATCCCCTGGGCCAAAAGAGCCGCTTGGCCGCTTCGATGATCTGGGTTCTGTTTTGTTCCTTGAGTTCTTCGCGCTTCACGAGTTCACCCCACTTGTTGAATCTAGAATCCCATTATACCCTAAAAGCTTAAATTTAAAAGGTTAATATTTAACTAAGATGTTAAACTTTATTGACATACCCCGCAAAACGGGCACAATATGACACATGCTTAAATCTTAACGCCAAATGTTTAAGTTTTACTTTGAAGAATGGAGTGTTTCAATGGCCTACTTAGAATTAAAAGACATTCGTAAGTCTTACTTCCTCGGCAAGGAAGAGCTCCCGGTCCTAAAGGGGATTAACCTGCAGTTTGAGTTAGGGGAATTCGTCTCGATCCTCGGGGAATCCGGGGGTGGGAAGTCGACCTTGATGAACATCATCGGGGGCTGGACCGCAAGTTTGACGGTGAAGTGATCATCAATGGTAACAAGCTTGATCACAGCCAAGAACAACGCATGGATCGTTACCGGCGCGACGAGATTGGTTACATTTACCAGTCTTACAACTTGATCAACCACTTAACGGTGACCGAAAACGTCCGCTTGTCCTTAGACATGACCACCCTGAGCGCCAAGGAAGCCACCGACCGGACGATGGACCTCTTGAAGCGGGTTGGCTTAAGTGAACACGCTAAGAAGTACCCGAGCCAATTGTCCGGGGGGCAAAAAGCAGCGGGTGGCCATCGCCCGGGCCTTGGCCAGTGACCCGAAGATCATCATCGCCGACGAACCGACCGGGGCCCTGGACGCCGAAAACACCGAAGACGTCTTGAAGATCTTAGATGAGATCGCCGCCGAAGGACGCCTGGTGATCGCCGTTACCCACTCCCAGCACGTGGCCGATTCCGGGACCAGGATCGTCCACCTGGCCGAGGGGCAAATCGACGGTGACGAGCGCCTGCGCCCGGCCTACCCGGTCGACAAAAACAAGGGGCGCCTGACCTCAAAGCCCCTGTCCTTTGAGACCTCGCTTTCGACGGCCTACAAGCACTTCAAGTTCCACTTCGCCCGTAACCTCTTGATCGTGGCCGGCACGGCAATCGGCCTCTTTGCCGTGATCCTCTTCTCCGGGTTAGGTAACGGGGTCAGGGCTACGTTAACAAGCAGGTTAACGACATGGTTAACCCCGTTCGGTAATCGTCACCCAGTACGTGAAGGGAAGCGATGCATCCGGGGGTAGCGATTCTGGCGCCAGCCAGCAGTCGATGATGGCCGAACTCAGTAAGGGCGCTGCCACCTTTAAACAGTCCGACGTCCAAAAGATCAAGGACTTAAGTGACGTGACCGCCGTTCAAAAGATCTACACGGCCGCCAACGTCACGATCACCGCGGGCAAGAAGAGCACCGTCGCCCAAACTTTAACCAACTGGAACAACTCCAGCACCAATTCTTCCATTAAGTACGGCCATAAGCCGGGCGCCGGCGAAGTGGTTCTGGACCAAAACACGGTCGCCAAAAAGCTGCAAAAGGGCAGTGGCAAGAGCCTGATCGGCAAGACGGTCACCCTTTCTTACACCGCCCAAAACAGCCAGGGGCAACCGGTAACCGTTAAGTTTACCGCCAAGGTCGCCGGGATCTCCAGCAGCTCGGTGGGGGCAACTTACGTCAACACCAAGACCCTGACCAAGGCAATGAAGGACCAAAGCGTTAAGCCAAACGCTAGCTCCTTGGCCGTGACGGCGAACACGATGGAAAACTCCAAGTCAGTTGCCAAGCAGATCAATAAGATCAAGACCAACCACAAGCGCGTCTTCACCGCTAACGCCGTTTCCTCAATGATCTCGCGGATTAAAACCTACATCAGCTTGATCACCAACATCTTGGCCGGGGTAGCCGGGATCTCACTGTTGGTTTCCGCTTTGATGATCATCGTAACCATGTACATGTCAGTGGCCGACCGGACTAAGGAAATTGGGATCCTGCGGGCGCTGGGGAAAGCAAGAAGGACATTCGCCGGATGTTTATCGCCGAATCCTTGATCATCGGGATCTTCTCGGCGATCGTCGCCACTGTGATTGCCTTCGTGGCCCAAGCCGGGTTCAACGCCGCCCTGTCTAAGATCGCCACCTACGCCTTTATCCAAATCACCTTTGGCAACGTGGTTACGGTCTTCGTAATCGCCCTGATCATCTCCTTGTTAGCGGCTTGGCTGCCGGCCCGGCACGCCGCCGCCCTCAACCCAATTGACGCTCTGGCGGTCGATTAATAAATAATTAACCTAATCTAAGTCCCTTAAATTGGCTCTTGAGCCGGTTTACGGGGCTTTTTTGGTTCTATCAGATAAAAGAGCGTGGAATGCGTAACAAACTAGAAAATAAGTGGGCACAATTCTACCCGTCGTCGTCATAGTTTCTCCCTTAATATAGTTTAAAATGGTTCTTACCAAGTTAAGATAAAACAATTTAAAACGCGAGGTGACAACCATGTTTAATAAATTTCTGATTACAATCGTTTCAATTTCAGCGTCAGTAGCGGTTCTAATCGACGGTTACTTAATGTTCTTCAAACATGACCAAAGCCAGGAAGCGGCTCAAAGTCAAGCCACCGCAGCGAGTGATACCGAATCGGAGAGCTCCACCACTACTTCATCATCAACTAGCAGTTCTAATTCGACCATGAAAGACGGGACCTACACCGGAAAGTCCACCAGCACCGAATGGGGCGACGTTCAGGTTAAGATCACCGTGGCCAGCGGTAAGATCACCCAGATCACGGTCTTAAAGTACCCGACTGGCGGGAAGTCTGACGAAATCAACTCCCGTTCCTTACCGACCTACAAGCAAGAAGCCCTGGCCGCCCAAAGCGCCAACATCAACCAAGTTTCCGGGGCGACCGAAACTTACAAGGGCTTCACTGGTTCCCTGCAAAGCACCTGGCCCCGCTCCTAGAGGACCCGTGCGTCGTCGGGGTCTGCTTAAACGGGGCCGGTGAGGCGTTCGCCGTCAATGACGCCGGGGCGCTGCTTGGCGGTCCCGACCGGGAAGACGGTGTCCAAGTGGCCCAATAAGATCAGTGGGGCGCTCGGCGCCGTTTCGTTTAGGTCGGCGACCAGGACGGGATTAGCGGTGGTGGACTGTTCACGAACGGCGGTGAGGCCGTGGCTGGTCAAGAAGTCTTCAACCAGGGTGAGGGTGGCGTCGACGCTGGCGGCATCGAGGGCGTTGGTGTCCTGGTTAATCAAGGCGGTGGACAGGCTAGCCTTAGCCGCCTGGTACTTGGCGGCCCGGTGCTGATTGAGGTCCTTTAAAAGGGTCGCTTGCCGCTTATTCATCAGTTTCGTGTAGGCGTTGGAATAGGCGTTGAGCTTGGCGGTATCCCGGTAGCTGATCCGGGCGAGGTTGTACTCGGTCAGGGAGAAGGCTCGTTTGGTGGTGACCCCAAAGCCGCTCAACTGGCCGGTCCCAACGCTGGTTTGGCCAAAGTCGTTGTGGTTGATGAACTCGGCCGACTCGACGAACCCGACGACCTTAAACTTGGTTTTAGCAAGGCCGGTGCCATCTTGCAGGGTGATCGTTTCGCCCAGGTGGTAGGTGCCCTTGAGGGTGTTATTTAAGGCGATTTCGGTGTCTGTCTTGGCCAGGCGCCCGGCCACCACTTTATACTGCGACAGGGAACCGGAATTGGAAAAGACCCGGATGCCGTTGGTGATGCCCTTAATCTTAGCGTCGGTGAAGTAGCCGTAGTTGACGGTCTTGACCCGGGCTTGGTCGGCGATCGTCTTTTGGTCGGCCTGGTTTAACCCGTAGGCGGAGGTGACGGTCATGTCGGCCAGGTGGGTTTGGTTAAAGTAGTTCAGCCCGGTCTGGCGCATGTCCGGCCCGGTGATTTTGAGGCCGACAAAGGAGAAGGTCCCGAGCAACATTAACAAGACCAGGGCGATGAAACGGCCCGGCGACCGCCCGATCGATTGCCAGGCGTCCTTATATAATATTTTCTTGCTCACGATCTTTACCTACCATTCCAAAGTGGCGATGTCTTGCGGGTGGTCCTGGTGGGGGATCTCCTTCACCCGGCCGTCGTGGATGTGGATGACCTGGTCGGCGATCGGAGCCAGGGTGGCGTTGTGGGTGACGATTAAGACGGTCGATCCCTGCTTTCTGCTCATGTCCTGGAGGATTTGCATAACGGCGCGGCCGGTTTCAAAGTCCAGCGCCCCGGTCGGCTCGTCACCGGACGGGAAGGTCTTGGTGTTGTTTATCACTTATATGTATGCCATTTTCTAAACCTCACTCTTTTAATTCGACATGTGTTTATTTAACAACCTTATTGTAGTATTCTTAAAAAAAAGTGAACAAGCAACAAATTGAATAATGTGTTGAAATAAGGAGAAAAAGATGACCGCCACCCGACAAACCAAAACTAAGGCCCGCCTCTACCAAGCCTTCATCGCCCTGCTAGAGGAGCGCGGCTTCAACCAGATCACGGTTAAGGAACTGTGTGACCGTGCCCAGATTAACCGGGGCACCTTTTATAACAATTATACTGACATTTACGACCTGGAAACATGGCTGGAGGGCCAATTGTTTGGCCAAATTCGCCAAATCCTGCGGGCCGATCCGCCCACCACGCTCTGTCGCCGGACAGCATCCGTGCGGTGATCGATTACGTTAAGCAAAACAAGCAACTGGTGATGGCGATGGTGCACGGCGGCCTGGCCAACCGGATCGAAACAATTCTCAAGCGAGAGTTAATCTCGATCATGGAGGACTTTTGCAAGCCGATTTTGAACGGACCACCTTACTGCTGGCCAAGTACGGGCGGGCCGTATTTGCCAGCGAGGTAAGCGCCGTGATCATGCTGTGGATCAACGACGGGATGGTGGAGTCGAGCGCCGCCTTGGTGGGGATGCTGACGGTCCTGCGCGACCACCCGCTCAAAGATATCGTGGGGTGCGTGTATGACTAAGCTCGTCAGGGCGGTGCTGGTGTTAATCCTCTTAATGGCCACCATTGCCAACCTCAGGACCGACCTTAAACAAGGGCGCGGCACCCTGTTAATCGTTTTGGCCGGCCTCGCCCTCGCCCCCGGGTTTGGCGTTGGTTAAGCGGTCGGTCGGCCACCACCAAACGGAACCTGTGTTGGGGCCTGCTCGGCCTGACGGCGGTGATCGAACTGACCGTGCTACTGACCATGCCGACCAGCGTCTTTCATGACCCCTTCCGGGTGCGCTACCAGGCCAGCCTGTTAGCTAGCGGCCACTTCGACTGGGGGCCAGCGACTACTTTTACCGCTACCCCAATAACGCCGTCAACGCCGTTCTCTTGGCCGGCCCGCTCTGGGTGGGGCGCTTAGTCGGGTTTGACGACGCCACTACGCTCGGGGCGCTGGGTTTTGTAATGACCAACGCCCTGATCCTCGCCTGTGCCCACCTAGCCAGCCGACTCGCCAAAGACAGGGCCGCCGCCATCTTAGTCGTCGCCTGGTTTTTGCTCAACTCGGTCACCTACACCAACTTCTTGCAGGTTCCTTACAGCGACCTGCCCAGCATCCTGGCTGTGGCGGTGATCCTGCTGGTTTGGCAGGCCCACAAAGAACGGCCCTACTGGGCGAAGTTACTCGTCCTCGGCGGGGCGCTCCTGGTCGGCCAGTTGATCAAGCCCAACCTGATCGTCTTGGCGCCGGCCGTTTTGTTAACCTGGTGCTTGGTCAAACCCCGCCGCCAGCTCCTGGCCCCGGTTACTACGGTTTTGGTTGCCTTGGCCCTAACGTTGCCGGTTAAACAAGCGCTCCTGACGGCGGGCCACTACCAAGCAAACGACCGCTACCGCCTGCCGGCGACCTCTTGGATCTACATGTCCTACCTGCCGGCCACCGGGGGCCAGTACAACAGCCAGGTGGTGCAACAAGAGGAAACCTTGCCCAATTTGGCCACCCGCCAGCGGTTCGTTCAAAGCGCCCTAGTGAACCAGGTTAAGAAACTCGGGGTCGGCGGCCTCTTCCAGCAGTGGGGGACCAAGCTGGTTAACTTGACTGATGAGCGCCACGTGCCAATCGAGTACCGGGCCGGACCCCAGCGGGCACCGGCTTGGTACCTGGCCCACGCCAAGCTGGCCGGTGTCTTACAAAACTTCCTATTACAGGTCGGCTGGTTAACCCTCTTCGCCCTGACTTTGCGTAAGGTCATTTACCTGCGTTTAAACTCGGCGACCGCGGTCCTCTTGGCGGTCTGGGCGGTCGGCTTCGTGGCCTTCGAGGTCCTCTTGTGGGAAGTGGAGGACCGGTATGGCTTGGCCCTGCTCCCGTTCTTATTCGGGCTCGTCAGCCTGCCGACGGCGCCCCGCTTCAATGACGTTGGGGCACGACTGCCCTGGTTCTGGTGGCCGCTGGTCGGTCTCGTCGGGGCGCTGCTCCTGTTAACCAGCCTTCCCAAGCCTAATTCGATTACCGTCGCCACCCAGCAAAGCTCGCTATCGGTCCAGTACGGCGAACGGCCTTACCAACTCGCCCCTGGAGCCCAGCTGAGCCAAGCGGTGACGCTTCACCACGCCGCCAGCCGGGCCCAGGTTTGGCTGCCGCATAAGAGCCGGGCGACCGTGACCCTGCTGACGCCCGCCGGTCAGCGGCTGGCCCTCCACCGCCGCGGTGGGGTGGTGGCCTACCGCGGGAAGTTAGCCGCCGGCACCTACCGGCTCGTGGTGGCGAACCCAACGGCCCGCGCCCAGCCAGTTTGGGTAACTAGCTGGCCCCACGGCCACCTAGCCCCGCACCCGCTGGTGGTTAACCACCACGCCACCGGGGGCCGGAGCCTGCGCTACTTATTTAGTACGGATTAAAAAACGATCGCCCGGGCGGGACGGTCGTTTTATTTTGGTAGCGAACTCCTGGGGTGAATATACAAAATAAAATGCATACAATCCGTGATTTGTGCTTATTTGACGGTTATTTTCCGAAAATCTTGCATTTTTATTTGATTTTCATGCAAAAGGAGTGTATCCTTAGTCACAATTAATCATTGAAAATAGAAAGCGAGGACGAGCTTATGGCCAAGGAAAAAGTTGTTTTAGCATACTCAGGGGACTCGATACGTCGGTGGAAATCGCCTGGTTGAAAAACAAGGGGTACGACGTGATTGCCTGCTGCATTGACGTTGGTGAAGGCAAGGACCTGGAGGCCATCAAGGAAAAGGGGCTTAAGGTCGGCGCCGTTAAGTCGGTCGTCATCGACGCCAAGGAAGAATTCGCCAGCGAGTACTGCCTGCCCGCCCTGCAGGCCCATGCCATGTACGAAAATAAGTACCCCCCTCGTTTCAGCGCTTTCGCGGCCGTTGATCGTCAAGAAGTTAGTGGAGGTGGCCAAGGAAAACGGCGCCACCGCGATTGCCCACGGTTGTACCGGGAAGGGGAACGACCAGGTGCGGTTTGAAGTCGGCATCCACGCCCTGGCGCCGGACATGAAGATCGAAGACCCGATCCGGGAAGTTCACTGGGCGCGGGAAGAAGAAATCGACTACGCCAAGGAAAACGGGATTCCAGTGCCGATTAACAAGCAAAGCCCGTACTCCATTGATGAAAACCTCTGGGGCCGGGCCAACGAATGCGGGATCCTGGAAGACCCGTGGGCGAGCGCCCCGGCCGACGCCTACGACCGGACGGTGGCCTTAGAAGACACCCCGGACACCCCCGACGTCATTGAACTGACCTTTGAACACGGGGTGCCAAGCGAATTAAACGGCGAGCAACTGAGCCTGGCCACTTTGATCATGACCCTGGACAAGCTGGCCGGTAAGCACGGGATCGGTCGGATCGACCACGTCGAAAACCGGCTGATCGGGATCAAGTCACGGGAAATCTACGAATGCCCGGCCGCCACGGTCCTCCTGGCCGCCCACAAGGACATCGAAGACATCACCCTGGAACGGTCGCTGGCCCACTTCAAGCCGGTGATCGAAAAGCAAATTGCCGACATGGTTTACAACGCCCAGTGGTTTACGCCGTTGATGACTGCCCTGCTGGCCTTCTTAAAGGAAAGCCAACAGGACGTCAACGGGACGGTGCGGGTCAAGCTCTTTAAGGGCAACGTCATTTGCGAAGGGCGGAAGTCACCAAACTCGCTGTACGACGAAAACCTGGCGACCTACACGGTAGCCGACTCCTTTGATTCCGAAGCCGCCGCTGGCTTCATCAAGCTGTACGGCTTGCCACCCAGGTTTACGCCCAGGTCCACCAACAAGACCAAGCGCCAGCCCAAAAGAAGCCCGCGGCACCAACGAAGGACGAAGGGGCGCCGGACTTTATCTATCAAGTACAACACCAAGGGGTAACGAATTAATGGCAGTTAAGAGAATGTGGGGGGTCGCTCTGAAGCGACCGGTGCCAAGTGGGTCGAAGAATTTGGGGCCTCGATCTCCTTTGACCAGCAGATGGCCGCAGAAGATTTAGAGGGTTCCTTGGCCCACGTGACGATGTTAAAGGAAACCAAGATCCTGCCGGCGGCCGACGCTGACCAGATCATTACGGGGCTCAAGAAGCTCCAGGACCAACTCGAAGCAGGGGAGCTTACGTTTACGGTTGAAAATGAAGACATCCACATGAACTTAGAGGCCCTCTTGACCGAGGAGATCGGACCGGTGGCCGGCAAGCTCCACACCGCCCGGAGCAGAAACGACCAGGTGGCCACCGACCTACACCTCTACGTCAAGCACCGCCTGCCCCACGTCATCCAGGCGATCAAGGACTTGCAAAAGGTATTGGTCGAAAAGGCGGCGGCCAACGTCAAAACGATCATGCCCGGCTACACCCACTTGCAACACGCCCAACCGATCTCTTACGGCCACTACCTGATGGCCTACTTCCAGATGCTCCAGCGTGACGTCGAACGGTTTGAGTTTAACCAACAGCACACCGATCTAATGCCGTTGGGGGCGGCCGCCTTGGCCGGGACGACCTTCCCGATCGACCGGGAACTGACCGCCAAGCTCTTGGACTTTCAGGCGCCCTACGCCAATTCCTTAGACGCCGTTTCCGACCGGGATTTTGTCCTCGAATTCCTGGCCAACGCCGCCATTTTGATGACCACCTGTCCCGGCTGTGCGAAGAGATCATCATGTGGTGTTCCTATGAATTTGGCTACCTAGAGCTGTCCGACCAGTACTCAACCGGTAGCTCGATCATGCCGCAAAAGAAGAACCCGGACATGGCCGAACTGGTCCGGGGCAAGACCGGCCGGGTCAACGGCCACCTTTTGGGGCTCTTGACCACCATCAAGGGCCTGCCGCTGGCCTACAACAAGGACTTGCAAGAGGACAAGGAAGGGCTCTTTGATGCCGTTAAGACGATCATGCCGAGCCTGAAGGTGGTGGCCGGGATGCTTGAAACCGCCCACGTCAACAAGGAGAAGATGGCGCAGGCCACGGAGCGCGACTTCTCCAACGCCACCGAGCTGGCCGATTACCTGGCCACCAAGGGGATTCCCTTCCGTCAGGCCCACGCCATCGTTGGTCAACTGGTCTTAGAGGGGCTCAAGACCGGTACGACCCTGCAGGAAATCCCGCTGGCCAAGTACCAAGAGATCGACCCGGCGATCGGCGAAGACGTTTACCACGACCTCCAATCTAAGGTGGCCGTCGAGCGGCGGAACTCGCTGGGCGGGACCGGGTTTGACCAGGTCAAAGCCCAGATTGAAGCCGCCGAGCAACTACTTTCTAAATGATTAATTGAAAAAAGCAGTGGACCATGACCCGAGACGGCCATGGTCCACTGCTTTTAGTTTTCGGATGAGTAGCCCACGGCCTGCCAATGGTTGGTCCGCACTTCCGATAACGTGCTCCCCAACCACGGGCCTAGTGGCTAAGTCTGGCCACAGAACACCGCTGGCGCGCTAACCTGTGTCCTATCCTTAGCCCAACGGCCCGTCGAGGAGGTTGGGTCGCATTCAAATTCTCCCAATCACCCTTGCCGGAATTCCCCGACGATCGTGTTGGCGGCCACGTCCTTAGTGACCACCGCCCCGGCCGCCACAATTGCGTTTTCGCCAATCGTGACCCCGGGGGTAATGGTGGCGTTAGCACCGACCCAGGCCCGCCGCTTGATCACGATCGGGGCGAGGTCTAAGTGACGGCGCTCAGCCGGGTTGCGCCGGTGGTTGACCGTCGCCAGGGTCACGTTAGGTCCGATCAGGGCGTCGTCTTCTAGGGTAATTGTCCCCAGGTCGGTGAACATGCAGTTTGAGTTAATGAAGACCCGTTTGCCTAGGTGAATCCGGACCCCGCAGTCGGTGTAAAAGGGCAAGCGGATTTCGGTGCTCTCGTCAACCGGGCGCCCGGTGATCTGGCTGACCAGTTCGCGCACCGCGGCGGCATCGTGGACCTGGGTGTTAAGTTCTTGGACCAGCAGCTGATTTTGCTGGATCCGTTCCTCCAGCTGGGCGTATTCTGGCGTGTTTAGATCAAGTTTCTCTACCATTGTCGTGACCTCCGTTTCGTTTGCGCTTATTATAGAAGAAAAGGGCCGGTGACGGAAATAATTTCCCGGGAAATAGCCGGCGGAGAGAGGGATTCGAATGGCAAAACAGATTAACGTGGTAGCGGCGGTGGTCATTAACGGGGCCAAGCTGCTGGCGGGGCGCCGGGAAGGGGGCCGCTTGGGCGAAGGCTTTTGGGAGTTGCCGGGGGCAAGCTCAAACCCGGTGAAGATCCCCGCCAGGCCCTGATGCGCGAATTAAAAGAGGAGCTGGGGACCGCATCCTATATCGGTGAACGGGTTTTACCAACCGTCGTTCACACCTACGATTGGGGTGAGGTCCACATGCAGGTCTTTTTACGCTGGTTTAAAAGGCAACGCCCTGACCGCGGTCGCTCACCATCCCTTCCGGTGGGGGACCCCGCAAGAATTAGCGGGCCTCAACTGGCTGGGGCCGCCAAGCCGGTCATCGCCAAGCTCCAAGGTGTGGACCTGACCAAGGTGGTCTTCCCGGCCGCCGGGACGGTCTACACCCACACTGTTCAGTACTACGAGACCGACCGGATGGGGATCACCCACCACTCCAACTACGTCCGCTGGATGGAGGAGGCCCGGACCCACTTCCTAGCGGCGATCGGCTGGGATTACGCCAAGATTGAAGCGGCCGGGATCATCTCACCGGTCGTTTCGGTCAACTGCCGCTACAAGCGCTCGACCACCTTTAGCGACCAGGTGGTAATCACCACCAAGATTGCCGCCCTCGACCGGGTGCGCTTGACCCTGTCCTACCGAATGGAGTGTCACGATCAGCTGGTGTGCGAGGGGACTTCGGAGCACTGCTTTTACCAACCAGGACGGCAAGCTCTTGCGGCTCAACCGCGACCTGCCGGACTTTTACCAGGCCCTACAAGAGGCCAGCCAGGTAAAATGAATCAACTTCGCCTCAGGTTAAGCATTTCCCATGTGCGGCTACCCCTTATATAATGTAAGTAATACTACTAAAGGGGGAAACACCATGAAAATTGTCATTTTAACTGGGAGCCCGCACCACCCGGGAACGTCCGAACAGCTGGCCGATGCCTTTGAAAAGGCGGTCCGGGAAAACGGCCACCAAGTTTAGCTTTGATGCCGGGCGCCGGGCCAGTGAGTTCAGTCTCCTGCAGCTGGAGGACGAGTGCCCGGGGATGGAAGTCGCCGTCCGCCCGGATGACGTGGTGGAAAACGAGGTCCTGCCCAAGCTGATCGAGGCCGACCTGGTCGTTTTGGTAACCTCCCTGTACTACTACGGGATTAACGCCGCCTTGAAGGCCGTCATCGACCGCTTTTGCGCCTACAACCACGAGTTGCACGGCGGCAAGCAGGCCGTCACCCTGATTTCTGGGTACGGCGATGACAGCGCCTTTGCCTCCATGAAGCTGTACTTCAAGCAGCTGCTGGACTACATGCGCTGGCAACCGGCCGGCACGGTCCTGGCTAGTGATTCCTGGAACGGGCGTCAGCTGGCCAAGCACGTCCAGGAAGCGGCTGAGCTGGGACACCAATTTAAGTAAAGTTACGTTGAGGAGTGGGTACCCACCACTGGCCGACCGTTGTTAGCGACGGGGCTAGAGTGGGGGCCCACTCTTTTTGGACTAAACCAATTATGGAAACGGTAATGAAAGCGCCGCCTCGGCAAAGAAGATTTAAATAACGGCGGTTAGTTAATTAATGAAATAATATTATCTAGTTGATTCTAATAAAAATCTAATTTAGCGGCGGCGAAACATTGACTAATCCCGGTGAGATTGATAAAATGAGTTAAACTTTTCTTATTATTCTAATTAAGATCTAATTGTCAACGGGAGGAAAAACCAGTGAGTTTTTGAAAACCATTACGCGGAAGGAAGATCCGCACGTATACGCTAATAAGGACGCCCACCTGGTCCGGTCATTACGGGTGCGTGACTTCTTAGCCTTGGGGGTAGGGACGATCGTGTCGACCTCCATCTTTACTCTTCCTGGGGAAGTGGCTGCCATTCACACCGGTCCATCAGTGGCGATCTCCTTTGTGGTCGCTGCCGTCGTGGCCGGCCTGGTGGCCTTTGCCTACGCTGAAATAGCGGCGGCGATGCCATTCGCCGGGTCCGCTTATTCATGGATTAACGTTGTCTTCGGGGAATTTTTCGGATGGATTGCCGGCTGGGCCCTGTTAGCCGAGTACTTCATCGCCCTGGCCTTCGTTGGGTCGGGGCTGTCGGCCAATCTGCGGGGGCTTTTGGCGCCAATGGGGATCACCCTGCCGAACTCCTTATCCAACGCCTTTGGGACTGACGGTGGGGTCGTCGCCATCATCTCCGTGGTCGTGATTGCCGTGGCCGCCGTCCTGATTGCGATGGGGGCTTCGCCAGCCGCTCGGGTCGAAAACGTCCTGGTGGTTTTAAAGGTCTTCGCGATTCTCTTGTTCATCGTCGTCGGCCTCTTTGCCATCAAGGCCGCTAACTTCCACCCCTTCATCCCCAAGTACCACGAAACGGCTAACGGGCCGTTCGGGGGCTGGCAAGGGATTTACGCCGGGGTTTCGATGATCTTCTTATCCTACATCGGGTTTGACTCGATCGCCGCCAACTCTGCCGAAGCCGTTAACCCGCAAAAGACGATGCCGCGCGGGATCTTAGGGTCCTTGGCGATCGCCGTGGTTCTGTTCGTGGCCGTTAGTTTGGTCCTGATCGGGATGCTGCCGTACCAAAAGTACGCCAACTCCGCCGAACCAGTTGGGTTAGCACTGCGGGCCGCCGGTCACGGTGGGGTCGCCACCGTTGTTCAAACGATCGCCGTAGTTGGGATGTTCACCGCCCTGATCGGGATGAGCATGGCCGGCTCCCGGCTGATCTACTCCTTCGGGCGTGACGGAATGTTGCCGAAATGGCTTGGTCAATTGGACAAGCACCAACGGCCAAACCGCGCCCTGTGGACCTTGACGATCATCGCCATTGTAATCGGGGCCGTCTTCCCGTTCGCCTTCTTATCCCAACTGATTTCTGCCGGAACCCTAATTGCCTTCATGTTCGTTTCCCTGGGGATTTACGCCTTGCGGCCGCGGGAAGGGAAGGATATTCGAACCCCGCCTTCAAGATGCCGTTTTACCCGGTCATGCCGGCCTTAGGTTTCATCGCTGCCCTCTTCGTGTTCATGGGCTTAGACATTCAAGCAAAGCTCTACGCTGGGGCATGGTTTGTTTTAGGATTAGTCATTTACTTCGCATACGGGATGAGTCACTCATTCCTGGCCAAGAAGGGAGACACTGATCATGGAGGAGAAAAAAGTAACCAGCAGATGCTCGCTGCCGAAGAAGAGGCCTTTTCCTCGGCGGCCCGAATTAAGTATTATGACATTGTGATTGATAAAGGGCGGGGCGCCATTATTACCGACGTGGAAGGCCACGACTACATTGACCTCTTGGCCAGTGCTAGCTCTACCAATACCGGCCACGCCCACCCCAAGGTCGTCAAGGCCATCGCCGACCAAGCGGCCAGGCTGATCCAATACACCCCGCTTACTTTGCGAACTCCCAGGCCGCCCGCTTAGCCCCGCGCCTGGCGGCGTTGGCACCGATCAGCGGGCCGGTAGAGGTCGCCTGGGGTAACTCGGGGTCCGACGCCAACGACGCGATCATTAAGTTTGCCCGCGCCGCCACCGGGCGCCAATACATCGTTTCCTTCACCGGGGCCTATCACGGCTCCACGTACGGCTCGATGACGATCTCAAGCATCACCTTAAACATGAGCCGTAAGATGGGCCCGCTCTTGCCCGGCGTGGTGAAGGTGCCCTTCCCGAGCCCGTGGGACAAGTTAGCCGGTGAAAGCGACGACCAGTTTGTCGACCGGATGTACAAGGCCTTTTGCAACCCTTTGAAACCTACCTGCCGGCCGAAGAAGTCGCGGCGATCGTGATTGAACCAATCCAGGGGGACGGCGGGATCATCAAGGTTCCCCAGGCCTACATGGAAAGGATCTATGACTTTGCCAAGCAAAACGGGATCCTCTTTGCCATTGACGAGGTCAACCAGGGGATGGGGCGGACCGGAAAGTGGTGGTCAATTCAACACTTCCCGGGCATCGAACCGGACCTGATGTCGGTCGGTAAGTCGCTGGCCTCAGGGATGCCACTGAGCGCCGTGGTCGGCAGAAAAGAGATCATGGAAGCGCTCGGCCCGGCCGCCAACGTCTACACGACCGCCGGTAACCCGGTGACGGCCGCCGCCGCTAACGCCACCCTCGACGTGATCGAAGAAGAACACCTGGTGGAACGCTCGGCGAAGCTAGGGCAAAAGGCCAAGGACTTCTTTGACCAGGAACAAGCCAAGTACGACTTCGTTGGCGACGCCCGCTTGTACGGGCTCAACGGTGGGATTAGCATCGTCGACCCGGCCACTGGTAAGGGCGACGTTGAAGCCACCACCAAGCTGATGTACCGGATCTTTGAACTCGGGGCGATTATCATTAGCCTGCGCGGGAACATCCTCCGTTTCCAACCGCCGCTGGTTATCACCGAAGAACAATTAGACAAAGCCTTTGCCATCATCGACCAGGCCTTTGCCGAACTGGCCGCTGGCAAACTAAGCCTCCCTCCAACGCAGAAGAGCTGGGTTGGGAATAATTAGGGAGTGGGAAATAACCTCCAAAGCAGGTCGTATGACTAAGCTAGGGTGAACGGTTGGTGCGAAACGCACCGTTTTCGCCCGTACTTAGAACACTAGACCTGCGGTTATTTTCCACGTTATCTGTCTAACATTCAGACATACAGTAAGAGACTAGGAAAGCCCTGTTTTCCCAGTCTCTTTTCTTTTTGAAAGCGGGCAAGGAAACACGTTCTTTTAAGGACGTGATGAATTACCTTTTTTGTGCCCTTAGGGCACATGATCGAACCGTAATGTAATATAATTATTGGTATGAAAGATACAAAAAGAATTACATATGGTAGAACGTCAGTCTACAATCTTAATTATCATTTAATTTGGGGAACTAAATATCGTAATAAAGTATTAAAAGGACACGTAGAAGAAGTCTTGAAGCAATCATTATATGATATAGCTTCAAAATATGGATTTACGATTGCTCATATGGAGATTGGTAAAGATGAACATATCCACTTACTAGTGAGCGCTCCGCCACAACTGTCTGTAACTAACATCATGCGCTGGCTTAAAGGCCTTTCTGCACGGCACCTCTTCCGAGAATGTCCAGAACTACAAACTAGCTACTGGAAAAAGCAAGGTCGTCACCTATGGTCACCAAGTTATTATGTTGAAAGCATTGGGAGCGTTAATGAACAAGCAGTAGCCAAGTATATTGATGATCAACGCAAAAAGGAGGTGAAATTAGAATGACCAAATTAATTAAAGGGGTCAAGCTACGCTTGTACCCTAACAAGCAACAACAAGCTCAACTATGGCAAATGTTCGGCAATGACCGTAGAGTGTGGAATCTCATGCTAGATATGGCTAAGCAACGCTATCAAAACAATCCTAGCAGTCATTTTGTAAATGAATATGGAATGAATTACTTGCTTAAACAGTTGAAACAAGAATATCCCTATCTTAAAGACAGCGATGCGACTAGTTTCCTTGTGGTGAACCATATAATCTAGTCCAAGCTTTTAAGATGCTGTTTAAACATCGTGGTGGCTATCCACGCTTTAAAAAGCAGGCACGCCGCCAAACAGTCATATACTGGTCGGTCGGTCTGCACAGTGATTGCCAAGAGAAGAATGAAGCTACCTAAGTTAGGAAGCATTCGAACTAGTAAGACCTCTCAAGCTGTAAATGGCAAAATTAAGCGTTATACCGTCAGCTATGGTCCAACTGGTCGCTACTACTTATCTTTGCAGGTCGAGACTGTTACTCCAGAAGCATTGCCAAAAACAGGCAAGACCGTTGGCCTGGATGTTGGGATCGCTGACTTAGCGATTAGTTCTGACGGTGAAAAGTTTGGTACTTTCAATGCTAAGTGGTTGGAAAAGCAAGCCACAAAGTGGCAAAGCAAGTATAGTCGCCGAAAATATCAAGCAACCGTAGCTGTTTGCCAATGGAACCATAATCATAAAGACGTAAAAATGGATCTCAATGATTATCAGAATTGGCAACGGGCTCAAAACAAAAGGCTCGCTACCAACAACGGATAGCGAACCAACGTCAAGATTACTTACACAAACTAACAACAGCCTTAGTTAAAAAATACGATGTGATTGTCATTGAAGATTTGAAAGCCAAGAATCTACAAAAGAATCACCATTTAGCTAAAGCTATTGCGAATGCCAGTTGGTACCAATTTAGAACCATGCTGGAATACAAGTGTGATTGGTACGGTAAACAGTTAATTACTGTTAATCCTAATTACACCAGTCAGATCTGTAGCACGTGTGGTTACCATAGTGGGAAGAAACCACTTGAAATTAGAGAATGGACTTGTCCTAAATGTGGTACTCATCACGATCGAGATATTAATGCGGCAGTTAATATACTCCATAGAGGATTAAAAGCCGTTGGCTAGGGACTAGCCGTGGTAAAAGAACGGAGTTCTGTAAGTTAGGTATTCTGAATACAGAAGCAACATCCTAAATACTACTTCGTGTTCCCAGAAGCTCGGTCATTTATGGCCGAGTAGTTTCACGTATAATGTTGGAAGTGCGGACCAACCATAGGCAGGCCGTGGGGTAAGGATAGGGCACAGGTTAGCGCGGTACGCGGTGTTCTGTGGCCAGACTTAGCCACTAGGCCTGCGGTTGGTGAGCACGTTATTAGTGTAACCGACGAAGATACAATAGCATTTAAGAGGAGGAATCGCTATGGATACTTATATCGTGGCCATCGTCTTGATTGTGGCGGTGATGGTCTACAAGCTGGTGAACGAAACGGTCACCCGGGTTACCAAGGAACGGACCAAGCGGGTCAAAGAAGAACGCAAGATACTGGAACTAAAGGTGGAACTGGAACGGCTGAAGCACCAACCGCCGGTGGATGAACCGGCAGCGCCCCTACAAGAGGTCGAGCAAGGAAAAGACCAGCGGGATGGTGACCAAACTCAGGAGGGTTGAAACGCTCATCACGACCGTGGCCGGGCGGGCATCGCCCTTAGCTTGCAGGGTGAAGAGAACCACTAACCCGGCGACCGGGCAGGCGGCTAAGATGACGGTGGTCATCAGCGGCACCCCGGTCAAGCCGAGGCACTTTAAGATCACGATCGTCAGGGCCGGGAAGACCAGGTTACGCAACAAGATCGTCGCCCCTAAAACTGGTGGGACTTTCAGGTCGGCACGGCGCATACCGGCTAAGTTGGAGCCAATGATGATCATCGATAGCGGGGTGAAGGCGGCGCTGGCGTAGTCAAGAAAGGACGTCAGCATGCTGGGGACCGGAATTTGAACGGTGAAGATCACGATCCCCAAGGTGATGGCAATTAAGTTGGGGTTGGCCAGGACCCGCTTGAGCCGGGTTAGCGGGGCGGCGGACTGTTTTTTAAACATTGCCACCCCGTGGGTCCAAGTGAAGGCGTTGAAACCGACCATCGAAACGACCCCGTAAAAGACCCCGGTGCTGCCAAAGAGGGCCTGGGCCAGCGGGATTCCCATGAAGCCGTTGTTGGAATAGATCGACCCGTACGTGGCGATCCGCCGCAGGTTAGCGTCTTTAACCTTAGCAAAGGCCAGTTTGGCCAGTAGGATCGTGACCAGGTAGGTGATCACCACCCCGACCAGGGTCAGGCAAAAGATCTTCAGCCGGGTGACGGAAAAGGGCGCCAAGAAGGCCTTGATGATCACGAGCGGGCTTAAAAAGTAGAGGACCAAATTAGTGAGGTCGTTGATCGTGGTCGGGCTTAGAAAACCCAGCTGGCGGGCGAGGGCCCCCATTAGCATCAACAAAAAATCACGGCAATTTGGCTGGCGAGTTGGGATAAGCACATGGGAAAACACCTTTCGTAGCATTAATGTTACTATTATAGGGGTGCCGACGGTTAAAATAAACTAACAAATAGTAAGTCATAATATTTGGTACCGCTTTGAAATTCTGGTAAACTTAGCTTAAGAATTTATCAAGGAGGCCTTTAACATGGCAGTAGCAGAAACCACTGACGCAACTTTTGAACAAGACACGAACTCCGGGGTCGTTTTAACCGACTTCTGGGCAACCTGGTGTGGCCCGTGCCGGATGCAATCCCCAATCGTGGAAACCGTCGCCGATGACATGGCCGGCCAAGTGACCGTCAACAAGCTCGACGTCGACGCTAACCCACAAACGGCGGCCGCCTTTGGCGTGATGAGCATCCCGACCCTGCTGATGACAAAAAGGACGGCCAAGTTGTCGACAAGCTGATCGGTTTGCACACCAAGGACCAGATTGAAGACACGCTGAAGAAGTACTTGTAAAAAGGAGTGCGACCAACCGAAAAGCAGGCCGTATGGCTAAGCTAGGGTAAAGGTTGGCGCGGAACGCGGTGTTCTTTACCCGTACTTAGGCACTAGACCTGCAGTTGGGAGCATGTTGTAAAAGGGAGTGTAGCCAGGCGCCACGCTCCCCTTTTAGGTTTATAATGAAGGCGCAATCAAGAATTTAATGGGGGTGGCTTAAATGGAACTTTATGACTACATTTTGCTCGGAACTGGTCCGGCCGGCTACAAGCTAGCTAAGGGCTTGGCTGGCGATAACCACCGAATTCTGGCGGTCGAACCCAACTTGTTTGGCGGGACCTGCCCCAATGTGGGGTGCGAGCCCAAGATCTTTTGGAGGGGGCCGTTCGCGCCGCCTTGGCCACCACCAATCTAGTGGGTAAGGGGATTGATCAGGCGGCCACCGTCGATTGGGCTACCTTGATGAAGACCAAGAAGGCCCGCTTTGACTCTTGGCCCAGCGAAACCAAGGCGATCTACGAACAGTTGCCGGGGGTGACCGTTAAGGTGGGCGCCGGCCGGTTTACCGGGCCGCACACGGTTGCCGTGGGGGACGAGGAATTCGCCGGCGACCAGATTGTGATCGCCACCGGGGCCCGTCCGCACCGGCTGGATTTCCCGGGCAGCGAGCTAACCCACGATTCCACCGACGTCTTGTTCCTGGACCAGTTGCCGGCCACCACGACGATCATCGGTGGCGGTTACGTAGCCATGGAGCTAGCCACCCTATTAGCGGCGGCTGGAAGTCAGGTGACCCTGCTGATCCGGGGCGACCGGGTCTTGAAAAACTTCGCCCGGGAAAACGTGCGGCGGCTAGTCAAGGAAATGACGGGGCGGGGGATCCGCTTTGTCTTTAACACCAGCCCCGCTGAACTCAAGCCACAAGATGGGAGCCTTACTTTAATTACTAACAATGGCAACGCCCTGACGACCGACTATGTCATCGACGCCACCGGACGGATCCCCAACGTCGAAGCGCTGAACCTGGCGGCGGCCGGGATCGAATACGACCGCCACGGGATCGCGGTCGACGAAAACCTCCAGACCAGCTTTGCCGGCGTCTACGCGGTGGGCGACGTGGTTAACCGGCCGTGGCCCAAGCTAACCCCGGTTGCTGAGCGCCAAGCCGACTACCTGCTAACCCGCTTTGGCCACGATGACCCAACGGCGCCCTTCAACCTACCGGTGGTGGCCAGCGCCGTCTTTTCTTACCCGACCCTAGCCCAGGCCGGGGTCAACCCCGATGAAGCAACGGCTGGCCAGCACGTTGAAGAATTTGATTGGGGCGGTAGTAGCCTTTACGCCGGGCAAAACGAGCACCCGCACTACATCTGCGTTTACGACAACCAGGACCGCCTGGTCGGGATCAGTGCCCTGGGGGCGGGGGCGGCCGATGATGTCAACGCCATCCTGCCCGCGATTGGCTTGGGGCTGTCACGGGCCCAGTGGCAAGCGGCCATGATCGAGGCCTACCCAACGACCGGGGATAAGGTGGCGGCGTTGCTGAAATAAGGAAGTGCGGACCAACCTACTCGACAGGTCGTATGGCTAAGCTAGGATGGGGGCGATGCGGTACGCATCGTTCTCCGTCCGTACTTAGCCACTAGACCTGTGGTTGGGAGCACGTTATCGTAAGTGCGACCAACCGTTAGGTAAAATAGGGAGAGCCTGAGAGAAAATCCGATTTTCTCCCAGGCTCCTTTTTGGGGACAGGACAAATCTGCAAATTTGCGTAATAAAAGGAGTGTGACCCAACCTATCAAGCAGGCCGTATGGCTAAGCTAGGGTAAAGGTTAGCGCGGAACGCGGTGTTATTTGACCGTACTTAGCCACTATGTCTGCGGTTGGGGAGCACGTTATCTTGCGCAAATCTAAATATTTGTCGTGTGTCGTTTGGTGACCGGTTAAAAAAAGTAAACACCCCCGCAAGGAGCGGAGGTGTTTAACAGAGTCGATTGATCTTTTTAATTATTATAGCATGATAGCGGTTACGTTAAAACCTTAAATCAAAAGAAATTAGGGCTGGAATCCGGCCCTAAACCACGTACAATGGTCGTTGATTGTTTTAAAAAGATGGGAGGAGTTATTGATGACCAAGTACCGGCTGCAGGCCGTTTTATTTGTGATGGTGGCCTTTATGCTAGGCTGCAACGAGTACATGATCGTGGGGGTCTTGCCAGACATTAAGGGTGAATTTGGCACCCCACTGGCCACCTTAGGTTATTTGGTGACCGTTTTTGCCGGGGTGTACGCCCTGTTGACGCCGGTCTTGACCACCATAGCGAGCCGTTTTCGCCGCTATGACATCTTATTGGTTTACATGGCCATCTTCTTGGTCGGTAACACCTGGACGGCGCTGGCCGGGGTTTTTGGTCACTGCTCTTGTCGCGGATTTTGACGGCGAGCGTGTCCGGGGCGATCATCTCCCTAGTTTTAATCTTAGCGGCCCAACTGGCCCCCGCGCGAGAAGCGGGCCGGGCTAGTTTCCTGGGTCTTTGCTGGCTTTTCGATCGCCTCGATCATCGGGATTCCGATCGGCACGATGATCAGTACCACCTTTTCTTGGCATGATTCCTTTTGGATGGTGACCGGGATCGCCACCCTGGTTTTGATCGGCTTGGCGCTTTTGGTGCCACGCGAAGACACCGCCACCAAGGGAGTCTCTTGGCCCAGTTTAGCCTTTTGAAGGACGCCCGGATCCTGTTAGGGGTCGGGTTGGTCGTGAGCGTCTGCGCCGGCCAATACACCTTTTACACCTACATCCGGCCACTGTTGTCAACGATGATGGGCTTTTCGATCAGTACCCTGAACTGGATCTTGCTGGGGATGGGGGTCGCCTTTATCATCGGCAACAAGTTTGGCGGTTACCTAGCCGACATGGGCGGGATCAAGCAACTGCCCCACATCTACTTTATGATGACTTGCTTGTTATTGATGATGGCGCCGCTCTTCCACTTTCCGTGGTTGGACGTTTTGGCCATCGCCCTGATTTGCGTGGCTATCGCTTGTTACGGGGCGTCCACCCAGCTGATGTTTTTAGACATCGCCGAAAGGGACTACCCGCAGTCTTTGGAGCTGGCTTCGTCTTTAAACTCGATCTTTGCTAACATCGGGATTTCCCTGGGCTCCTTTACGGCGGCCGAAAGGGTGGGCTTCTTAGGCCTGACCCACGTCGGTAACGTCGGGGCGGTCTACGGGGTGTTGGCGGTCCTGGCCGCCTTATTCTTACGCCGGCGCTACCAGAGCGCACAATACTAACAATAAAGGGCTACGCCAACTCGGCGCAGCCCTTTTGATTGGTTAGTATTTACTTAGCCCACGGCCTGCTTTACGGTTGAGTCGCACTTCCAATAACGTGCTCCTCAACCGCAGGCCTGAAGTGGCTAAGTCTGGCCACATAATACCGCCGAGGGCGCTAACCTGTGTCCTATCCTTAGCCCACGGCCTGCTTTTACGGTTGAGTCGCACTTCTTACAATAGGTTTAATACCGTGTTAATCCCTGCGTAAGCCATGAAGATAACGACCAGCCAGCCGGTCCAAGTCAACCAAGCGGGGTGGTGGTAGCCTGCCCCCATGATCTTGGTCTTGTGGGAGGCCACCAGCAGGATCCCTAAGGCGATTGGTAAGGTGAAACCGTTGATCGCCCCAACGACCACCAGGACGGTAGCTGGTTGGCCGACAAAGCAGAAGATCAACGTCGCAAAGGCAATGAAGCCGATCGTGATCGCCATCTTGTAGTGGCGGTTGTGGTCGTTGTTTTCGTTTTTACGGCTGGTGTAGTCCAAGAACGAGATCGAGGTAAAGGTTGAACCGATCACCGAGGACATCCCGGCCGCAAAGAGTAAGAGGCCAAAGAACTTGTAGCCAAAGGTACCGGCCGCGACCTTAAAGATCGTGGCGGCGGGGTTGGCGGCGTCTAGGGTGGCACCACCTAAGACCACGGCTAACCCGGTCAAGAAGAGGACGATCCGGATCACGGAGGCTAACCCAATTCCGGACAGGGCGCCGAGGTTGACGGCACCGAGGTCTTTGGTCCCCTGGGCGCCCCCTTCTAAGAGCCGGTGCCCCCGGCAAAGGAGATGTACCCCCGACGGTCCCGCCGACAATCGTCAGGATCGAGTAGAAGTTAACCTTGGTCGGCATAAAGGTGTGGCTAACGGCCGTCCCGTACGGGATCTTCATGATCGCCAGCGTGTACAAGAGGACCAAGACGGCGATGACCGCCAGCACCTGGACGGTCCGGTCGACGGCCTTCAGGGCGTTTTTCATCACTAAGATCAAGACGGCGGCGACGGCCGAAATTACGGCGCCCCAAATGGTCGGGATCCTAAACAAGACGTTGAGCCCTAGGCCGGCCCCGGCGACGTTTCCGATGTTGAAAAAGAGCCCCCCGATCGCCACGAGCAGGGATAAGAAGTAGCCCAGGCCGGGGAAGACGTCGTTAGCGATCATTTGGGCCCGCTTTCCGGAGACGATGATGACGCGCCAGATGTTGAGCTGGACGATGACGTCGACGATGATACACATCAGGATGGCGAAACCGAAGTTAGCCCCTTCCCGTTGGGTAAAGGTAGCGGTTTGGGTTAAAAAGCCGGGCCCCACGGCCGACATGGCCATTAAAAAGGCGCCCCCAATCGCGGCGTTGCGAACGGTACGGCGGTGATCAGTCGTTTCTTGCATCGGCAGTTCCTCCTAACATGCTTGAATGGTAATTCCGTTGGCGGTAAAGGTTTGGCGTAGCTGGTCCACCAGGGCTAAGGCGGCCTGGTTGTCACCGTGCACGCAGATGGTGTCGACTTTGAGCGGCACCGTTTCCCCAGTCACGGCGGTTACCGACTGGGTTTGGACCATCGAAAGGGCCCGCTCGGCCACGGCCAGCGGGTCGGTCAAGACGGCGTTGGGTTGGCTACGGGGCACTAGGGAACCATCTGCCTGGTAGCCCCGGTCGGCAAAGACCTCCGAATAAGCGGGGAGGCCGACTTCCTTGGCGGCCACTAGGAGTTGGCTGCCGGCCAGCCATAGAGGGTAGTTGGTCGTCAACTTGGGCGACCCCCTCGCAGATGGCCCGGGCCAGGGCTAAGTCCTTAGCGGCGGCATTGTACAGGGCGCCGTGGGGTTTAACGTGGTGGAGGCGGTGGTCCTTGGTAAAGCCCATTAAGGCGCTGACTTGGTAGGTCACCATGTTTTTGACCTCGGCGGGTGCCATGTCTAACTTGCGGCGGCCAAAGCCCCCCAGGTCAGGGAAGCCGGGGTGGGCGCCGATCGCGACCCCCTTGGCCTCGGCCAGGGCGACGGTCTGGGCCATCACGTTGGGGTCGCCGGCGTGGAAACCGCAGGCGACGTTGGCGGCCGTGATCAGGTCCAGCACCTGGTCGTCGTTACCAATCGTGTAGCGGCCGAAGCTTTCACCCAGGTCGCTGTTTAAATCGATCCTCGTCATCTTGCTCCTCCTTTTTGGTTCGGGTTCATTTGGTCGTCTAACCAGTTAACGGTGGTGGTCAGGCGCTGGAAGGCCGGCGCCTGTAAGATCTCAATCAAGAGGTCTAAGTTGGTCTTGATGCCGTCGATCACCGTTTCGTCGATCACCGCTTGCATCTGTTGCAGGGCCCGTTGCCGCCGTTCACCGTAGACGATCAGCTTGGCGATCATCCCGTCGTAGTTACTCGGTACCGTGTAGCCCTGGTAAAGGGCGGTGTCGACCCGGACGCCCGGCCCTCCCGGTAGGTGCAGGGCGGTGATCTTACCCGGTGTTAGGGCGTTGACCCGGCACTCGATGGCGTAACCAACCGAGGCGGGGCGCTCCGCTTTTTAACTGGGCCCCGGCGGCCACCAGGAACTGGCTTTCGACCAGGTCCACCCTGGTGGTCAGCTCGGTAATGGGGTGTTCGACCTGGATCCGGGTGTTCATTTCCATGAAGTAATAGGAACCGTCCTCGTTGTACAAGAACTCGATCGTCCCTAAGCCTTCGTACTTGAGCTGGGCGGCGGCCTGTTCGCTTTTGGGCCAGCATGGCTTCGCGAACCGGGGCCGGTAAGACGGCGGCCGGCGCCTCTTCAATCACCTTCTGGTGGCGGGCCTGGATCGTACAGTCCCTGTTCACCCAGGGCCAGGGCGTTACCGTACTGGTCACCAATCACCTGGACTTCAATGTGGCGCGGGTGGGCCAGGTACTGTTCTAAAAGTACATCTGGTCGTCGTTAAAGGAGGCCCGGGCCTCGTCCTGGGCGACGGCGAACTTGGCCTCCATTTCCTCGGCGTTGCGGATGATCCGCATCCCCTTGCCCCCACCCCCGGCGGCGGCCTTGAGCATTACCGGGTAGCCAACCTCTTCGGCCTGGGCCAGGGCGGTTGCTAAGTCGTGGAGGGCTCTTGGCTCCCCCCTTGACCAGGGTAAGCCGGCCCGGCGCATCGTCAGGCGGGCGGCCTCCTTGTCACCAAGCAGGGCGATCGTTTCCGGGCTTGGTCCGATGAAGGTCAGATCGTTGTCCTGGCAGGCGCGGGAAAAGGCGACGCTCTCCGATAGGAAGCCAAAGCCGGGGTGGACGGCGTCGGCCCCGGTGACTAAGGCGGCCCCAATCAGGGCGCTGATGTTTAAATAACTCTTCTCGGCGCTCCCCGGCCCGATGCAGACGGCCTCATCGGCTAACTTGACGTGGAGGGCCTTGGCGTCGGTCGTCGAATAAACCGCCACCGTGGCCAGGCCCAGCACCCGGCAGGTCCGGATGATCCGGACGGCGATTTCGCCCCGGTTAGCGATCAAGACCTTGTGGAAGGGCCAGCGGGGCGGGAATTATTTGATTTGAATAAGCGGTTGGCCATACTCAACCCCCTCCTCGTTATTGACTAGGACGGCCGCCACCGTTCCCTCGACGTCGGCCACCACGTCGGTAAAGGCCTTCATCGCCTCGATCACGCCGACGACTTGGCCGACCTTGACGGTGTCGCCAACGGAAACAAAGGGCGGGTCCTGGGGTGACTTAGCGGTGTAAAAGACGCCGACGGTCGGGGCGTCGATCGTGGTACCACTGGCTTCGAGGTGCGGCGCCCGGACTGGCGGGGCGGCGTGGGGAGCCGGTGTGCTAACTGCCGGGGCCTCTTTTTTTTGAGGGTGATCTTCTGGTCGCCGGTTTGGTAGGTTAGCTCGCTCAGGTGGTACTTATCCAAGAGCTTGCTTAGGGCGTCTAGGGTTGGTTCATCGATGTTCATGGTTACTCCTCCTCAAATAAAGTGGCGATCCGCTGGTTGGCAACCCGGGTAATTCCGTAGGGCGGTAAAAAGGCGGCCGAGCGCAGTTTCTGAGCCAGCTGGTTAATGGTCCGGCGCCCCTCTTCCAAGCGGGTTTGGGCTTCTGCTTGGTCAATTAAGTTAAACTGAACGGTTTGCCCCGGGGCCAGCTGGGTGAAGGTCGGTAAGTCGGCGCTGGCGATCACGGCTAAAGGGGGTAACCGCCGGTGGTTTGCCGGTCGGCCATCAGGACGATCGGTTGGCCGCTGGCCGGGATCTGGATCGCCCCCATTACGGTCGCCGCCGACAGCATACTTTGGTCCGGCACCGGCAGGGTCGGGCCGCTGAGCCGGTAGCCCATCCGGTCGGATTGGTTGCTAACGGTGTAGGTGGTGTCCAAAAAGGACTCCCCGGCTGGCCGGGTCAAACCAGTCCCACTGGGGACCCTTCAACACGCTGATGGTAGCGGTGGTGTCTTTTGAAACCGGTGCGGAGCCCTTCGTGTGGCGGTGGTAGTAGCCGGGCAGGGTTAAGTGTTCTTCAATCGGCAGGTCGTCGCCGGCTTGCAGGGGCCGACCCGAGTAGCCGCCCAACTGTAGGCGCAGGGTGGTGGAACGCGACCCCAGCACCGGGGCGACCTGGAGGCCACCGGTCACGGCGAGGTAGCCGATCCGACCGCTAGCGGCGTGGCCGATAGCGAGCCGGTCGCCCTCGTGGACCTGGTAACAGCGGTCGGGGTCGACGGGCTGGTCGTTTAAGGTTGCCTTAAAGTCGGCCCCGCCAAGGGCGATAAAGGTGCTGACCGTAAACTCGACCGTCGGGCCGGCCATGAAGAATTCCAAGACGGCGGCGGAAGCGGGGTTACCAACCAATAAGTTGGCCGTGATGGCGGCGGGTTGGTCCATTACCCCCGAGGTGGGGAAGCCGTCGATCTGGTGGTTAGGGCGCCCGAGGTCCTGAACGGTAGTCTGCAGGCCCGGTTTTAGTACGCGTAAACTCAATTAATTCACCGCCTTTACTTGGTAGGTACCGTTGGCCACGTCGGTTTTGATCAGGTCAAACTCGTGGTCGGTCACGGCAAAGAAGCGGACCCGGTCGCCGGCGGAGTAAAAGCTCTGCGGGTGGGCAGGATCGTACAAGTTCAGCGGGGTCTGGCCGATGATTCGCCAGCCCCGGGGAAGCCACCGGGTAAAAGCCGGTCTGCTTGCCGGCAATCCCGACGCTACCGGCGGGGATTTCCAGCCGCGGCTTGGCTAAGCGGGGCATGGCGATTTTGTCATCGACGCTACCCATGTAGGCAAAGCCGGGTAAAAAGCCGAGGAAGTAGATCAGGTAGTCCTGGTCGGTGTGGGCTTGAACAACCTCGCCGGTGCTCTGGTCAGCAAAATTAGCGACGTCGGCGAGGTCCGGCCCCCATCCCCACCGTAACGGACCGGAATTAGCCAGGTAGTGGGCGTGGCTAAGGGGCGCTCAGGGAGGAATCGATCAGGGGCTTGAGGGTGTGGCTGAGCTTGTCGTAATTCGTGACGATGCCATCGTAGGTAACGGTTAAAGTCGAATAAGCCGGGATGAGGGCCACGATGCCGGGTAGGTTGGCCTGGCGGATTTCTTTTTAATCAGGGTTTGTAAGCGCCGGTTGACGACCGGGTCGATTGAATCGCCCAGGGTAATCACCAGGGCTTGGTCGCCCAGCGGGGTTAATTGGTAAGAATCCATCGGGGCGCCTCCTTTCATTAAAAAATAGTGAGATCAATTTTAAATGTACCAGCTTTCAACTTGCTTGTCAAAAGTTATTGTCGGTACTTATGTAACCATTCATGGTATTTAGTTAATATTTGAAAGCTAAAGGCGCTTAAAAGGGGCGGTGGGGAAAGCAATCCCTCATTGATACTTAATATAAGTTAAGAATCACCCTGAATTAATAGAATTATTTATGTTGGTTAATCACTGGTGACGGCGCCCTTAATTTGGCGTAAAATGGAAGCTAAAGTTAACTTGAGGAGAATTGGAATGGAAGCAATTAAGGAACACACTTACCAAATCGGCGAGGTCGCCCGTAAGTACCACCTTTCCGTGGCCACCCTGCGTTACTACGACCAGGAGGGCCTGATCCCCGGCTTGGGTAAGTCGGCCAGCGGGGTGCGCCAGTTCACCGACGAAAATCTCGGCGCCCTAGACGTGGTCGAGTGCCTGAAAAACGCCGGGATGTCAATCAAAGACATCAAGGTCTTCATGGAATTAGCCAGCCAGGGGGACGCTACCTTAGCGGAGCGCCAGGCGATGTTTTACGACCTCAAACAGCGGCTGCAAGCCAAGCTGGCCACCCTAGAGGAGACGATGAAGATGGTCGACTTCAAGTGCGCTTACTACACCCAGGCGGTGGCCGACGGGACCGAACGCTACGTTAAAGAAGCGATGCACCGGGTGGACTAGGGGAGCACGTCATCTGTAGCACAGTTAAAACAAAAAGCTGAAGATCGACGTCTAAAAAAAGACGTGATCTTCAGCTTTTTTTACTTAATGAGTGTGCATTTACTGGTGAGGTTGGGTCGCACTTCCAATAACGTGCTCCCCAACTGCAGGCCTAGTGGCTAAGTACAGGCAAAGAACGCCGCCGGGGGCGACAACCTTGCCTTAGCTTAGCCCACGGCCTGCTTAATGGTTGGGTCGCACTTCCTATTTTCTCGTCACCACCGTCACCTTCCGCAGGTTGGCGATAATTAGCTCCCACTCCTGCTTTCTGGTCAGCATCAGCCGGCCCCGCCTGAAGTCGAGCTGGGTAGCGGTGCCCGCGATTGTTTCGTAGTAGCCGCTATCGCCGTTGAAATATTCGACCTTGAGGCGTAGGGGCAAGAGCGGCTTGATGGCCAGTAACTTACGCTCAATGCGCTTGGTGCTCAGCTCATCGGGGTAATTCTTGTGGCTGTAGCGCTCGGCGACCTCGTTGATCAGCTGGTGGTAGCCAGTCAGGGCCGCAAAGGGAGCGAACTGACCAGCGTGGTCGGCCGCCGGTAGGGGCCAGTGGTGCTTGGAGACCGGCCGGGGCAGGTCCATGATGTCTTGGTAGGCGCTGGTGTCTTTAAAGAGGCGGGCCTCGATGGCCGCCGTTTGTTGGTCTGGTGCTGGTTTGTTCATGCCTTGTGGCCCCCAATCTCGTCGTTGCGCTTACGGGTGGTCGCCCCGTCTAAGAGGTCGGCGGCCCGGATAATGGCGTTTTTACCATACTGTTCTTGTAGCTTTAACACTAGTTCTTGGACCTCGTGCTCCTGGTCGCGGGTCGACTGGGCGCTTTGTTGTTCCGCTACCTTTTGGTGGGGGTCTTCAAACAGGTTTAACTGCTCGGTGCGGACCTGTTTGGCGGCCTCTTCTTCATCGACTAAGTGATTGGCGATCACCGTTACCTTTACGGATTAAGAGGTCCCGGTTGGCGATGCGGTCGTAGAGGTCCAAAAGGCGCCCCGCAGCTCCCGGGGCGAAGAGGTGAGGTCGGGTAAGTTGGCACCGCCGTGATCGGGCTTGGGAACCTGGCGGCCGTAAAAGTCGGTTATGATCGGGCCGTGGTAGTTGCTGGCGTAGGAGATGCTCTTTACGTCGTAGGAGAGGAGCAGGGCGATCTGGTTGGTCAAAGCGTGGCGCTTGACCAGCTGCAAGGACAGGTCGGCGCTGATCTCGCTGATCACCTGGCGGGCTTGGGGGATCGTGTAGGGTTTCATCAGTACTTGGCCGGAGTAAATGCCGTGTTCGCTGGCCCGGTAGTTTTTAATGTCTTCGATCGTGGCGGCCTCGTAGCCCCAGGCGTGGTTGATTAGGAGCTGGGCGTGCTTGCCAAACTCGCGGTACAAGACCTCCTCGTTTTGCGGGTCCGACAGGGTGCCTAAGGAGCACCGGGCGATGTCGCCCATCGTGTGGAGGCCAAGCTTTTTCTAGCCGGCGGGCGTACCCGCGGCCGATCCGCCAAAAAGTCGGTCAGGGGTTGGTGAGCCCACAGGAGGCGGCGGTAATCTTGTTCGGTCATCGCCACGATCCGCACCCCGTCAGCGTCGCCGGGGATCTTTTTGGCCACGATGTCCATGGCGACCTTGGCCAGGTAGAGGTTGGTGCCGATCCCGGCGGTGGCGGTGATCCCAAATTCGGCCTGGATCGCTTGGATCATCTTTTTGGCCAGTGCGTGGGCCGATTCGTGGTGGGTGGCCAAGTAATCGGTGGCGTCGATGAAGACCTCATCGATCGAGTAGACGTGGATTTTTTCCGGCGGGATGAAGCGGAGGTAAATCTCGTAGATCTTAGCCGACACCTGGAGGTAGTAGCGCATCCGCGGGGGCACGATCATGAAATCGACCCGCAGGCCGGTGCGGCTTTCCAGTTCGTCCTTGTAGATCGAGCGGGTCTTGGCTAGGCGCCGGTTGGCAAACTTAGCGGCCCGCTGGCGGTTGACCCGGTCGACTTGCTGGTTAACTTCAAATAGGCGTGGCCGGCCGGGGACGCCAAACGACTTTAGGGCCGGGGAAACAGCTAGGCAGATCGTCTTGTCGGTCCGCGAGGCGTCGGCCACGACTAGGTTGGCGTTTAAGGGATCCAACCCGTGGGCGGCGCACTCCGCCGAGGCGTAAAAGGACTTCAAATCAATGGCGATGTAGGTGTGCTCTTGGGCCACGCGGGCCACCCCCTTCGTAAATCACCCCTATCATAGCAGATCTTAGTTATCGGAACAAGTGTGCGGTTACAAGAAGTGCGGACCAACCATTAAGCGGGCCGTGGGCTAAGGACAAGACCACAGGTTAGCGCGGAACGCAGTGTTCTGTGGTCGTACTTAGCCACTAGGTCTGCGGTTGGGAAGCACGTTATCTGTATAACAGTCGAAAATTGAAAAAAGCTGGAGATCGCATCGGTAAAAACGTGGATCTTCAGCTACTTCTGTAATTGATTGAAAGGAGGTTGGTCCGCACTTCCTACAAATTCAACTCAAACGCCAAGCGCGCCGGGTCAACCGGGTCGACCACCTTGATGATCCCCGGTACTCAAAGCCGGCGCTCTTAGCCACGTGTTGCATTGGCTGGTTGAGCTTGAAGGTGTCGACGCGGAAGTTGTGGACGCCCCCTGCAAAGTGGTCAATGATTAGCTTAAAGAAGCGCTGGCCAAGGTGTTGGCCCCGGTACTGGTTGGAAATGGCGATCCGGTGGATAGTGGCGTACGGGGCGGTCGTATTTTGCCAGGCCCCGTCAATTTCTTGGTAGTTGGGGTCTTCGCCAACGATGACGGCGGCGTACCCGACCACCTGGTGATCGGCCTTTAGCACCCAGCCGACCTCGTTAGCGATGTCAGTGGTGATCGTGTCGGCGTTGGGGTAGCCGGATTGCCACTGGGTCGAGCCGGCCGCCTTCAAGAAGGCCTTGGCGTGGTTGATGATTTCTAGGACGGCTAAGACGTCAGCGGTCGTGGCCGGGGCCAGCGTGAAAGTAGGGTTCATAGACAGGATCCTTTCTGGTTAATCGTATTGGTCGAGCTTAAACTTTTTGATTGCGTAAATCAATTCGTTCGCGTAATTGGGGTCGGTAGCGTAGCCGTTATTTTGCAGGGCCCAGGCCGCCTTGGTGTAGGACTTGGTAATCACGCCCCGGTAGCGGTGGGGGTTATCGGTGGTCCCGTTTAAGATCAACTTGGTGTGGGCGTCAATTGAGGCCTTCCACGAGGAGTAAACCTGGAAGTACTGCTTGATGGTAACGGTCTTGCCGTTGAGGGTTTCTTTGGTGTACATCTTCACCCGGTTGGTTTTACCGCTGGCCTTGATGCCAAAGAGGTTATTGTACTTGTAGGCTAGTTTGGCCCGTCCCCAGTCGGATTCGGTCCCGGCCTGGGCGATGATGATCGAAGCGGGGATCCCGTACTTCTTTTCCACCGCTTGGGCGGCCGGGGCGATTTCTTTGATGAACTCCTTGGTGGTGATCTTAGCGGAGTGGGTTTGCGAAAGCGAGGTTTGTTGGTAGTAGGCGGCGCCAATCCCGACGCCGAGCACGACGAGGAGGCTGACGATGATGCCGGCCACGATGACGATCACGTCGTCATTTTTCTTCACATCAATCATCCTTTCTCAGTTTTCCCCATTATAGCGGGGTGGTGGGCCGTTAAACCATTAATCGGAAAAACTTCACCGAAAAAGCGTTAAAAGTCGGCAGATTTGTCTGGTTGAAATGGGAGCGCCCTTCGTTAAAATTAGATTATGATTAACGGGTGATAAAACCGTCCAACTGTGTTAGTAGGCAAAGGAGGAACCTAAATGTCTTTGATTGTCCCAGAAAACTACGACCCGAAGCTGTCAATCCGCGAAACCGAAGAAGCGATCCGTTACATCCGTGAAACCTTCCAGGATGAAATCGGCAAGGAGTTGAACCTGCAACGGATGTCGGCGCCGATGTTTGTCGAACAAAGCACCGGGTTAAACGATAACTTAAACGGGGTGGAAGCCCCGGTGTCCTTTATGAAGGACCTGCCCGGTGAAACGATTGAAATCGTCCACTCGCTGGCCAAGTGGAAACGCTTTGCCCTAAAGAAGTACGGCTTTGGCTTACACGAAGGGCTTTACACCAACATGAACGCCATTCGTAAGGACGAAGACCTCGATAACTTCCACTCGATTTACGTTGACCAGTGGGACTGGGAAAAGGTGATCGCCAAAGAAGAGCGGACCGAAGCCACCCTGAAGGCAACCGTACGCCAGGTCTTTAAGGTCATCAAGCACATGGAACACGAGGTTTGGTACAAGTTCCCGCAGGCCGTTTACCACCTGCCGGACGAAATCCACTTTGTGACCACCCAGGAATTAGAGGACCGTTGGCCAGAGCTTTCGCCAATGGAGCGCGAAGACAAGATCGCTAAGGAACTGGGCTGCGTCTTCGTGATGAAGATCGGTGACAAGCTGCAACGCTCCGGCGAACCGCACGACGGCCGCGCCCCGGACTACGATGACTGGTCCTTAAACGGCGATATCATCTTCTGGTACGAACCGCTGCAAACCAAGCTGGAAGTCTCCAGCATGGGGATCCGGGTCGACGAACGGGCGATGAAAGAACAGCTGGAAAAGGCTCACGCTACCGACCGGGCCGAATTGCCGTTCCACCGCGACCTCTTGGCCGGCAAGATGCCGTACACGATTGGGGGCGGATCGGCCAGTCCCGGCTGTGCATGCTTTTGCTCGGCAAAGCCCACGTCGGGGAAGTCCAAGCCTCGATTTGGCCAGAAGAGATGAAAGAAGCCTGCGCTAAGGCCAAGATCCAGCTGCTGTAAGGAGTTTTTGACGTCGACAACACCCTGCTGAACTTTTCGGCGGGCGAAACGGTGGCCTTAACGACCCTGTTTGAAAAACACGGCATCACCCCGACCCCGTCCTTGGTGGCGGCTTACCAACGTTACAACACCAGCTTGTGGTGCCAAATTGAAGCCGGCGCCCTGACCAAAGACGAGCTCTTTGCCAAGCGGTTCGTGACCTTCTTTAAGGAACAACTGGGTCAAACCGTCGGCCCCGAAGTCGACCAGGAGTACCTGGGCTATTTGGGGACCCAACACGAGCTGATGCCCGGCGCCATGGCAATGCTCAAGCAGGCCCAACGCCTGGGCTACCAATTGGGGATCATCACCAACAGGGTCGCCAAGGTGCAAAAGAGCTGGTTGAGTGAATCCGGCTTGGTGCCGCTCTTTTCGTCGGTTTTAGTGTCCGAAACGGTCGGGGTGGAAAAGCCAGATCCGGTCATCTTTGAGCGCTTCTTTGCCACCAGCGAAGTGGCGCCGGAACGGTCGATCATGATCGGCGACGGCCTGCCTTCCACATCGTTGGGGCGCATAAGGCCCACCTGGCGTCGGTCTGGTACAACCCGCGCCGGGTGGCGAACACCAGCGGGGTCACCCCAACCGTGACCGTGGCTAACCACTAGGGAGTTAACCGACCTCTTAACCCAGTGGGCCCACGCCTAAGCGTCAGGGCGCTGCGCTTTTAAAAAGATAGTTGACAAGGCCCCCCGACCAGGTTAAGATAATGACAATTTAATGAGAAACAGCTGAGAAGAGATGAGTAAGGACCGGAAACCTCCTAAGAGAGGCGGGATAGGTGCAAGCCGCCGTGGTGAAAGGTCCTGAAGATGGTCTTGGAGCAATCCGGCTCCGCAAACGATGGTGAGCGGACCGCGGCTGACGCCCGATATTGCGTCTGGGTATTCCTTGGAGTACCCACTGAGGACCCGATCGCGAGGTGGGGTCAAATAAGGGTGGTAACACGATCAAGCGTCCCTGAAGCACAAGTGGCTTCGGGGGCGTTTTTATTTTCAGCGGCTTCGCAAATTGGCAAAATTGAAAGGGATTTTCACTATGACAACACAATTACACTACGACATCGTTGGTTCCTTCCTCCGTCCGCAAGCCCTCAAGGAGGCACGCGAACAGTTTGCAGCGGGCCAGCTGAGTCAAGCCGACTTGACCAAGGTCGAAGACGCCCAGATTAAGGAACTGGTTCAAAAAGAAGCGGCGGCCGGCCTGAAGGTGGTTACTGACGGGGAGTTTCGCCGTTCCTACTGGCACCTAGACACCTTCTGGGGCTTTGGTGGGATCGAACACACGACCCAAACCCACGGCTACTTCTTCCACGACGAAGAAACCCGAAACGATTCGGCCCAAGTGGTGGGCAAGATTCGCTTTACCGGCGCACACCCCGACTTGACCGCCTTTAAGTATTTGAAGAGCCTGACCGACGGCACCGATCTAGTTCCTCGTCAATCGATCCCGTCACCGGCCCAGTGTTACGCCGAACTCTACCGGGGGACGAAAACATCGCTAAGCTCAAGGAGGTTTACGCAAACGAAGACGACCTGATAACGGACCTGGCGACGGCCTACCGTGACCTGATCTTGGCCCTGTACGACGCCGGCTGTCGCGACTTGAAGCTAGACGACTGTACCTGGGGGATGGTCGTTGACGACGACTTCTGGCAAAGCATGGCCGACGCCGGCTTCGACCGGGAACAACTGGCGGCCAAGTACTTGGAAGTCAATAACGGTGCACTGGTTGATCTACCGGCCGACCTGCGGGTGTCGACCCACATCTGCCGGGGCAACTATCACTCGACCTGGGCGGCCAAGGGCGGTTACGGCCCGGTGGCCAAGTACGTCTTCGCCAAGGAAAACGTCTCCGCTTTTTACCTGGAATTTGACGACGAGCGCTCCGGGGGCTTTGAACCGCTCCAAGAAGTCCCGGCCGGCAAGGAAGTCGTCCTCGGCCTAGTGACCTCCAAGAAACCAGAGCTAGAAGCGGCAGCTGACCTAGTTGCCCGGATCAAGGAGGCCAGCCAGTACGTGTCCTTAGACGACCTCGCCTTATCGACCCAGTGTGGCTTTGCCTCGACCGAAGAGGGGAACCAGCTGACCGAAGACCAACAGTGGGCTAAGATCAAGCTGGTCGTCGAAGTTGCCAAGCAAGTTTGGGGTTAATGGTTGACCCGGGTTGTATAATGAAGTGGTATTAACTTTTAAATAAAGGAGAAGATAGTTATGGCAAAGGTTGAAAGTTTCACGCTCGATCACACGAAGGTGAAGGCCCCTTACGTGCGGCTGATCACGGTTGAAGAAGGTCCTAAGGGTGACAAGATTGCCAACTACGACCTGCGGCTGGTCCAACCAAACGAAAACGCCATCCCAACGGCGGGCCTGCACACGATTGAACACCTGCTGGCTGGCCTCTTGCGGGACCGCCTGGACGGGGTGATTGACTGCTCACCGTTTGGTTGCCGGACCGGGTTCCACTTGATCACCTGGGGCGAACACTCGACGACGGACGTCGCCAAGGCCCTCAAGTCCTCATTAGAAGAAATCGCCTACCACACCGAATGGGAAGACGTACAGGGGACGACGATCGAAAGCTGCGGGAACTACCGCGACCACTCCCTCTTCTCCGCCAAGGAATGGTCCAAGACGATCCTGGACCAGGGGATTTCCGACCAACCGTTTGAACGGCATGTAGTAGAGTAGGGAGAGCGACAGAAATCTTTGATTTCGTCGTCGCTCCCCGCAAGCGCCAATAGGTATCTAGCTAGCGTCGGCTTGCCGACCAGCTGGATGCCATTGGCGCACTGCAGTGCGGACCAGTAAATTATAAGTTCATTGTCTTGACTCCGCAGTGAGGGCGAGATAAAGGCAAAAGGGCTAGGAGAGATGTTTTCCCCTAGCCCTTTTTGATCCTTGATGGTTACTCAGATAACGTGCTCCCCAACCGCAGGCCTAGTGGCTAAGTCTGGACACAGAACACCGCCGAGGGCGCTAACCTGTGCCCTATCCTTAGCCTACGGCCTGCCAATGGTTGGTTCGCACTCAAAAAGACCCGGCGCACTGTGAAGTGCCGGGTCTTTTTGTAACCTTAACCGAGGGTACCAACCACTGGCAAGCCTTCGATGACTCCGGCCCCGTGGGGGAGTGCTTGAGGGCGTCAGTGATGTCCTTGCCGGCAAGGTTGCCGTGGTTCTTGTTCTCTTTCCAGTTCGGGATGGAAGAAGCGTCGTACACCTGGCCTTCGTAAGCGAAGTAAGCCGGGCGACCGTCCTGACCGTCATATTGAGCAAGTTCCGCGAGGGTAAACACCTTATCTGCCATGGAAATGTACCTCCGTTTCAAGGGTTAATGTGGATGATTACGGTTATTGTACAAAAGTAAGTGACACGACGTCAAGAAATTAGGTGCGGAACGTAACAATCTTTAGTCGAGCTGGTAACGGGCGAGGGTGTCGGAGAGTTTTTGATAATTTCTAAACGTAATTCCTTGGGTTCCAAGACCTCGATGCCGGAAATCCCCAGCAAGAGGTAAAGGCCGGCGCCCAGCATTAAGCGTGACTTTAACTTGACCGGCGCGTCATCGGGCACTTCGGCTAAAGAAGAGGCCGGGAACTCGGTTTGGTCGACGTAGTAGCCAACCACCTCGGCGTTAATGCGGTCGATCGTGATTTTGGCGGCCTTGTGGTCGGCCTTGACCAGGATGGTTTGGGTCTGGTGGTTTTTGCCCTTGAACATACCGATCACGGTGTTACGGTCGGCTTCAAAGCCCTCGAGCTCACGCTTGGTGGCGTCGGGGCCGATTTTGATCGACAATACCCCGTCGCAGCGCAGGATCCGGGCAGCGTCGGCCTCATCCCCCTTAGCGCCCTTGGTGGTGTCGACCTCCTTGTAGCCGCGGACGTACCAGTAGTAATCGAAGTGTTCGATGCTTAGCGGGGTGAAAACGTAGTCCTTGTCGATCGAACCGTCGCGCTTGCGGTAGTCAACGATCACCTTTTTGTGGGCGTAGACGGCGTCGAGGAAGGTTTCTAAGACCGCCAGCTGGGTCGGTTCGGCCACCGGACGGTAGTAATGGCGCTCCCCCTTTAACAAGGTGTTAATTTCGTCGGCCCCGTGTTCGGCGAGTTGGAGCTGGTTTAAGGGGCGGGTCAACTTGTTAATGAGGTGTTCGACGACTTCCTTATCAAAGGAGCGGCTGGCCAGGAGGATCTGGGCGATGATGAAGACCTCCCGCTGGGTTAAAAAGGGCCCCTGGCTAGCGTCGACCAGGTACCTGACGTCGCGCTCGCCGTCGTCATTGACGAAGCGTTCCCGTTTAACCTCTAAGTTAAGGTAGTCGCCGAGGAGCGTTTCGATGGCGGCGATGTCTCGTTCAATCGTCTTGGCCGAGGTATGGTACTTATCAATCAGGTCATTTTGGTGGCCTCCCCCGATGGTTAGGAGGAGGAAAATAATGGCGGCTTGGCGGTTATCGATATGATCAAATCCTTTTTAGAAAAATTTTACCGCTTTTTTTGGCCAACGACAATATATGACCAAGTCGCCTGTAATAATAAAGACATCAAGCCGGATGGGGGTCCGGCTTGGTGCTTCCGCCACCGGGAGGGGTTAGTTAACCACGCAGGTTACGGGCGGAGAGCGGGGCTGGGGAGCATGGTTTCCTCAGCCCCGTTTTTTTTAATGGCTACTTAATTTTAGGAGTGCCTGGCGGGTGAAGGCGCGTTGGTACTTGGCCGCTAAACTTTGGGTCAGCTGGGTTTGGTTAGCCAACTGAGCCTGCGCTGCTTGGTCACCGGCCTGGGCCTTGGCCGCCAGTGCTTTCAGGTCGCTTTGGACGTGGGCGGTAACGTAGGCGGTCGCCTGGGTCTTTAAGGTGGCCTGGTTAGTAGGGTTAGCGGCTGCTTGTTTTAACCTGGTCGCTTGTTTGCTCGACAAGACCAACCAGGACTTGGGCACCGTGAAGTGGGCGACTTGCTGGGTGGTCGCGAGCTTGGTGCCGGGGATGGCAAAGAGGACCTTAGCGAGCTGGTTTTGGTAGGTGTACTTGGTGGTCGTTAGGGTCAGGGTGGCGTGCTTAGCGTTAGTGGTGGTAACCGAACTGGCGACCCTGGTCGTTTTGGCCAGGCCCCGTTTGCCGGGGGAGCGGGGACTTTTGGTCGCCGTTATATACGTAAACCCGCTCGTTGTTGGTGGTGCCCAGTGGCTGGTAGACCAGGAGCTGGACTCCCTGGGAGGTCGAGGTCGGTCGAATGGTTTGGCGGTTGTTGTTGGTGGTTTTAGTCAACCCCAGGTGGGTGCCCATATTTAAGACCAATAACAAGATGGACAGACCAAAGAAGAGGGCGCTGGTGATAGCCCCGGTGCGGTGGGGATGTAGGTTGGCGAAGAAAAGAAGCTCCCGCCAAAGAGGACAATTAATAGTAAGATCAGCATCAAATTACCTCCGGGTTGGTTTGAGGGTCAGGGCCAAACAGAGGCCGGCAACGGAAAAGAGGGTCGCAAACAAGAAGGTGGCGCTGTAGCCGTGCAGGGTCGCTTCAAAGGCCCGGTTGGCGTACAAAAGCGGGGCACTGCTCTTTAGGGCGTGGCCGGGTAGGTGGGCCTTAGTGACGTTGGACAGGATTGAAATCATCACCGCCGTGACCATCGACGAGGCAATTTGGCGGAAGGTGTTGTTGGCGGCCGTCCCGTGGCTAAACTCGCTGACCGGGATGGCGTTCATGGCGTTGGTGATCGTCGTCATCAAGACCAGGGAAATCCCAAACATCCGGACGGCGTACAAGAAGACGACCAGGATTTCCGGGGTCGTGGCGCTCAAGAAGATGAAGGGGAGGTTCCCCAGGGTCAAGATGGCAAAGCCAGTGATCGCTAGGTTGCGGATCCCGTACTGGTCAAAGAGGCGACCGGTGACCGGGGACATCAACCCGATCAAAAGGGCGCCCGGCAGCATCGTCAACCCCGATTCAAAGGGGGAGTGGCCCATTAAGTCCTGCAAGTACAGGGGCAAGACCATTTCAACGCCGACCATTGAGAGGTTAACAAAGGACGACAGCAGGGTGCCGACGGTGAAGTCCTTATTTAAAAAGACCCGCACATCCAAGAAGGGGCGCTCCATCGTCAGCTGGCGGTGGATGAAGAGGGCGATGAAGACCAGCCCCACGGCCAGGGCGATCAGGACCTTAGCGTCGCCCCAACTGTCGTTACCGGCGGTCGAAAAGCCGTAGAGTAGGCTCCCCAAAGCCCAACGATGAGGTGATCGTCGACCAAAGATCGAGCTGGCTGGGTTTGCCGGGTAAGACGTCCTTCATGAAGAAGAGGGCGCCGAAGAGGATGAAGGCGATGATTGGTAACAGCATCCCAAACAGGATCCGCCAGCTGCCGTGATCCAGGATGTACCCAGCTAGGGTGGGGGAAACCGCCGGCGCTAGGCCGACCACGATGCCGGCCAGTCCCATCGCCTGGACCCGCTGGTTAGCCGGGAAGATTTCCAACATCATGATTTGTAACAGGGGTAAGACGACCCCGACCCCGACGGCTTGGATCAGCCGGCCGACTAAGAGGGCGGCAAAACTGTGGGCCTGAAAGGCGATCAGGGTGCCGCAAAAGAAGATCAGCATCGTGATTAAGTAGAGGCGCTTGGTCGGGACGTTATCGGCTAGCCACGCCGAGATTGGGATCATGATCCCGTTGACCAGCAAAAAGCCAGTCGACAGCCATTGGACGGTCGCAGTCGACACGTCAAAGACCCGCATAAAAGTCGGCAGGGCGGTGGCTAAAAAGGTTTGGTTTAAAACGGTCTCAAAGGAGCCGATCATCACCACGATGACCAGCAGGATGCGGTTATAGGTTTTTCCGTGCACATCAACGGAACTTAAAGTCATATTTATTCTCCCTTTCCAACACAGTGTTGTGTTAATTACATGGTTGTATTATAGTGAGGTGAGTAAGCGGTGACCTTAACAAGAAACGACAATTTGTTTTAAAACCAACACGAAGTCGTTTTTATGTTGGAAACAAGGAGGAAAAGATGGCTGAAAAGAAGAAAACCGCCGGGTCAAATACACCAAGCGGGTCATTAAAGAAGCCCTGATCGAGCTGATGGCCAATCGGCAGGTTGGCGAAATCTCGGTCAAAAAGCTGTGCGAGAAGGCCGACGTCAACCGGTCGACCTTTTACGCCCACTACGGCAACCCGATGGACGTGATGTGGGAACTAGAAGAAGAGGTCTTTACCGACCTGCAACAAAGCGTGGCTAACCACGGCCAGTGCCAAGACAAACGGGCCGCCCTGGAGTCGATCATGCAGGCGGTGCTGGAATACGTCCAAGAACGGCGCCAGACCTTTTATGGTACTGTTTGCCCAAGACAACCTGGGTGACTTTCAAGACCAGCTCTTCGTCTTGACCCAGGGCCAAAAGACCCACCCCAAGAACATGACCAAAGAACAGCGCGACTATCAACGCCGCTACGTCTTTTACGGTAACGTGGCCGTCATCAAGCGCTGGCTAGAAAAAGAGGACCGCGAGTCGGTCGAGGAGATGGCGAAACTGATTGCCAAGTGGATGTTTGGGTAGAGAATCGAACCGGATTCAACTTTGCTATACTGAAAGAAAACGGGGGAAAACGATGAGTAAACAGATTCAGGTGGTTGGGGCCGCCATTTTAAACGACCAAGATCAAATCTTGGCAACGCAGCGGGCCGACGCACGAGTTCTCGGTCAACAGTGGGAGTTTCCCGGCGGCAAAATCAAGGCTGGCGAAACACCCGAGCAAGCGCTGACCCGGGAGCTAGAGGAGGAGTTTTCGGTTCAAGCTCAAGTAGGCCCGGCAGTGGGGCCGACCTTTAAGCATGAGTATGACTTTGGGACCGTGAATCTAACGGTTTACTACGTGCGCTTAGCTAGCGAGGACTTACGGCTAATGGCGCACGGCAAGGTCGTTTGGTGTGAGCAGACCCAGTTAGGGAAGTTAGACTGGGCCGCCACGGATCGGCAAATCGCGGAATTGATCGAGCAAGAAGACTTGACCCAACTGTCTATTTAATGGGAGAAAAGAATGCATCAAGATGTTAATTACGATCACTTATTGGATGAGTTAGGGACACAGGGGAGCCTGGCTAAGGAGATGGGCGCCTCTCTTTTTGCACGGCTACGTTGACCAAGATGGGGTCCAACCAATTGGTGACTTTGGACCCAAGCTACTAACTAACCAGTTCGATAACCAGATCTGGGATCAGCTGCGTTCAGAATTAAACGACACGACGGAGTACGCCTTTGCGGTGGCCTTCGTGACTGACGCAATGGTCTCCAACCTCAAGCCGCTCTTTAGAACCTTGGCGGCCCGGGGAGTCAAGGGGCGGCTCTTGACGTCGACTTACCTTCAATTCAACCAGCCGGATATGTTTGAAGAACTACTTAAAATCGACAACTTAGAGGTCCGGATTGCCACCGTTAAGGGTTTTCACCAGAAGGGTTACCTCTTTAAGCACCGCGACTACCAAACGGTGATCATCGGTAGTGCTAATTTAACCGCCAGCGCCCTGATGAAAAACCAAAACTACGAGTGGAGTTTAAAGGTCAGCTCCCTGAATAACGGAGAGATCACCCGTCAAATCAAGGAAAACTTTGAGGCCGAATGGAGGGACGCCAAGCCGCTGAGTGAGGACTGGCTGGACGGCTACCGCAAGGCTTACCAAGCGGACCACCAAGTTAACAGGGCGGTGCACGATTACGTGACGCCGTCAGATGAGCCGGGGAAAGCGCAGCAGGTTAAGCCAAACCAAATGCAAACGGCGGCCCTAAATGAAATTGAGGCCCTGCGCCTGGCCGGCAAGGACCGCGGGCTGGTGGTGTCGGCGACTGGGACCGGGAAAACTTACCTGGGAGCCTTCGACGTTCGGGCGGCCAAGCCCAAGCGGATGCTGTTCTTGGCCCACCGGGAACAGATCCTGCAAAAGTCCTGCCAGAGTTTTAAAAATATTTTAGGTGGTGATCCGGATAACTTTGGCCTCTACACTGGTGGGGCCAGGGACAAGAACGCCAAGTACCTATTTGCCAGCGTTCAAACCCTGTCACGGGAGGAACACCTGCACCGCTTTTCCCCGATGACTTTGATTACATTTTGATTGACGAGGTTCACCACGCCGGGGCGGAGAGCTACCAAAGGATCATGGACTATTTCACCCCAAAGTTTTTCTTGGGAATGACCGCGACCCCGGAACGCAGCGACGACTTTAACATCTTTAATCTCTTTCACTATAACGTCGCCTACGAAATTCGCCTCCAACAAGCCTTAGAGTTAAACATGCTGGCGCCCTTTCATTACGTGGGTTTGACCGACTACGCCTTTGCTGATCAATACGAAGAAGAAGTTGATCAGTACCGGAACCGCAAGCAGGGGGGAGCAAACCGTCGCGTAAGCAAGAGCAACGGGCGGTGGAATTGTTGACCAGTAAGGAACGGGTTAACTACATCCTGGAACAGACCGATTACTACGGCTATTCCGGCCCGGGCTTGCACGGCCTGGTCTTTGTTCGTCGGTGGCCGAAGCTGAAGCGTTGGCGAGGGCCTTTACGGCTGCCGGCCACCCAGCCAAGGCCCTGTCTGGTGCCAATAATGGCGACCGCCGTCGCCAGGTGGTGCACGAACTAGAAAACGGACTTATCGAATACATCATCACGGTTGACATCTTTAATGAGGGAATCGACATTCCCTGCGTCAACCAGGTCGTTTTCCTACGTAACACCCAGTCGGCGATCGTCTACATTCAACAGCTGGGGCGGGGATTGCGCAAGTACCCGGGTAAGGAGTACGTCGAGGTCCTCGACTTCATTGGTAACTATAAAAATAACTACATGATCCCGATTGCTTTGACCGGGGATAATTCCTACCCAAGGATCAGGCTCGCGATACCGTCGACATTGAACCAACCGTCGGCCTGTCGACGATCGCCTTTGACGAGGTGGCTAAGGAACGGATTTATGAGTCCTTAAGCAAGGTCAAACTAGACGGACTGGCTAACTTACGGGACGCCTACCAAAATATCAAGCGACGGGTGGGGCGAATCCCAATGCTCAGCGACTTTTTGAAGATGGATTCGGTCGATCCGCAGATCTTAGCGACGGTGGTCAAGCCCCGTAACTACAACCGTTTCTTGCTTAAGATGGGGGAGCCAGTTGAAGTAACTGACTACGAAGACCAGGCTTTGTCCCTTATCTCCGTTGAATTGTTAAACGGCAAGCGCCGCCACGAATTGATTTTGCTACGGTTATTACTACAACGTTCTGTGGTTAAGGAGGCAGATTACGTCAGGGCGCTCAAGGAGGCTGGCTGTTACGTCAACGAAGCCACCTTGAACTCGGTCCGGCAGGTGTTAAGCCTCCAGTACTACGCCGAAAGGGCCTACCCATCACGAGCTTCTTATGGGGGCGTTGCGCTGGTTAATTATGATCCAGACCAAAAAACTACCAAATGGGGAGCAGTTGGCCCAAGCCCTTACCAAGCGGGGCTGGTTTTACCAGCTGTGGTCTGATACGATCGAAACGGGCCTACTGCGGGCCGAACGCTACCAGGCCAACGAACAAGTTACGATTGGGGAACGCTACACTAGGCGGGATGCCGTGCGTCTGATTAACAACCCTTACGATATGAACGGCCAGCTTGTGTCGGGTTATCGCTTCACCAGTGAAGAAACGGGGTTAAAAGAGGCGATTATCTTCGTCACCTACAAGAAGGCCAAAAACATTCGTAAGGAGATCAATTACAATAACCGCTTCATCAATGACCACGTTCTCCATTACTACACTAAGAATTCCGACATTAAGTTAGATTCGGCCAACGTGGTGAAGTTCATGGGGGCGAATACAAGCTGCGGCTGTTCGTCCAGAAGTCGGGTGCCATCGATGAAACCGAATTTTACTACCTCGGGACTTGCCGTTACCTCAACAACAGCGTCCAAAAAGAAACCCAAGATGGGGTGCCGCGGTTGGCAATGGACCTTCTGTTGGATCACCCCGTTGAACATAACCGCTACCACACCTTTATTGATTAGGAGGACCTATGGACTACCAAGAAATCACCACCATCCTGCGCGACTTTACCGCCCAAAAGGGATGGGGAAGTACCATAATTTAAAGGACCTCGCCCTTTCGGTGAACCTCGAAGCCAGCGAGGTCTTAGAAGTCTTTCAGTGGAAGGACGAGCAAACGCCGTTGACCAACCAGGAACGCGACCACTTGAAAGAAGAAATCGCCGATACCTTGATCTACCTCTTTTACATGTGCGATGAAATGGGGCTCGACCCCTACCAAGCGATCGCCGAGAAGATGAAGGTTAACCAAACCCGGCACTGGAAGGAGGAAGACCAGTGAGCGTGACGGTGATTCCCCACTGGGGGCCTGGTTAATCGGGCTCCTGGTCCTCTTGGGGTTGCTCTTATTGGAGCTGGCCCACCACGGCCTGGTCGCCCGCTTTGACGACTGGGCCTTTGCTAAAATGCCCCACCAGCCTGACAACCGCTTTTTGGAACCTGGTGGCCTGGGTCGGTGAACCCTGGGCGGTCGTGGTTTACGTCTTGATTTTGACCGTCGCCCTGTTGGTTATCCACGAAGAACAGGCCGCCGCCTGGGTTTTGTGGACGTTAGGGATCGGCAACGTGTTAGGGATCATCACTAAAAGACCCTCAAGCGCGAACGCCCGGGGGCCCATTTGGAACATGATGATGGTTATTCCTTTCCCAGCGGTCACGTACTGGGGGGAACGACCCTGTACCTGATGGTCGTGGAACTATGGCCGATTTGGCCGGTGATCGTGATCGGGGGCGTGGCCTGGCTATTGGTAGCTAGCTCGCGGATCATCCTGCGGGCCCACCACGTCAGTGACGTTGCCGGCACCGTTCTCTTTGCCGGGGCCTGGTTTATCATCAGCACCCTGTTGTACCAACTAATTTTCTAACTAAAACGAGCGCCCGAGCAAACTTTCTCTTAGGCGCTCGTTTTGAATTTCTGGGTGTTATCCGGCCTGCCAATGGTTGGTCCGCACTTCCTTCACTTCCAATACAGCACCTGCACCGGTTCCGGGCATGGTACCCCGGTTTGGATGGTGGCTAGGTGCCCGGTAGCCGGATCGCGGCGCATCAGGGTTAAATCGTTGGTGTTTTGGTTGGCAACGATCATAAACTTCTGGTCGTGGCTCAAGGAGAAGTCGCGCGGGAAGTCGCCGGCCGTGGCCACCGACTGGATGTGCTTGACCCGGCCGTCAGGTTGGACCTCAAAAACGGCGATCGTGTTTTCACCGCGGTTAGAAACGTAGACGAAGCGGCCGCTGTGGCAAACGTGAATGGCGGCGGCCCCGTTGTGGGCGGTCCAGTCGGCCGGGATGGTCGAAACGGTTTGGATTGACGATAGTTCACCGTTCTCTTGATCGTAGGCGAGGACCTCCAGCTTGGAGGACAATTCGCCGACCAGGTACATGAAGCGCCCGTCACGCCCGAAGGTTAGATGGCGGTCCCCAAAGCCCGGTTGATCCTGGTGGGTGGTGACCAGTTTTAGTTGCCCCTGATCGGTTAGGTTATAGATATTGACCTGATCCATCCCTAAGTCGCAAATCACCAAGCGCCGATCGGGGGTCAGGTTAGCGAAGTGAACGTGGGGAGTTCTTGTTGCGGGCGGGGACCGGTCGCCCCCACTTTGAGCACCTGGTCGGCCTTTGCATGCCACCCTGGCCGTCAAGCCGGTAGGTGGTGACGGTCGACATGTGGTAGTTGGCCGAAAAGAGCAGTTGGCGTTCTTCATCGATGGCCAAGTAAGCGGTCGTGGTCCCCGGGGCACTGACCGAACTGAGCCGGGTAAAGTGGCCCCCTCCTCTTTAAAGGAGGTAATGGCGGCGTGGTCTTGGTCCAGCTTTTCGATCGTGTACAAGATCCCGCTGTTAGCAAAGGTCATAAAAATCGGTTTTTGAATTGGTATTTCCAGGCGGGTGGGTGACAGCCGGCCCGCGCTGGTATCTAGGGTCACTGGCAGATGCCCTGGTTGGTGTGGTGGGTGTAGGTCCCAATTAAGTAGTGTTCGAGCATGATAACCAGTACCTCCTGAAAGCGTTTCTCTTATCATACCACCAGCTAGCAAATTTTTTGATTAACTTATCAGATGAAAAGGGATAGTAAGGGAAAGCCAAATGGACAAATGGGCGCCTCCCTTGTCAGCACCCGGTCACTAATAGTAGACTGAAGGGAATACAAAACGAGGTGAAATCATGGACGCACGCTTAATTCAGTTCCACATTACCCCCAAACTAGAGGGGCAAACCCAAGAGGAGCTTCGGCAAAACCCCTCTGGCTTTAACATGGAATTCATTGCTAAAGAGAAGTACATTTCCGAAAACCTGCAGGGGGTCCCGCAGTTCCGCCGCGAGTACCGCCACTCTTTAAACCACGTTATTGACCAGTTTAACGAGTACTACCAGTGGCACACCGAGAAGGCCGCCAAGATGAAGCACTACGGCGATAGTTTTGGTCGCTTAGAAGACCTATCAGACGCTACTAAGTACCTGGCTAGCCTGCTCAAGAGTGAGTTCTTAGTGCCTAACGAACTGGAGTTAATTGACATCCAGATCGTCGGCCAGTTCTCGGTTTACGAGTCCGGTAGCGACACCGACTTAAAGAAGCAGGCCGATCAGATCCGGGAAGCATCGATCCGCGAGATGCAAAAAGAAGATGGCAGCCCGCCAACCGGCCCCCAACCAACCCGGTCAACCGGGGCGACCGGTAGCGATGCACTTCCCAAACCGGGAACCACGGGCTTAGTTTGCGAAAAGATTACAGTTTATTAACGGTTTTCCATAAAATAACTATTAATCAATCAGATCCGCTAATATATAAAACGGGAACGGTGAACGTTGCCGTTTTTTTTGTTGCCAAAGTTTAGAAGAGAGATTGAGAGTAACGATGAGAAAACTACGCCGGGTCTGCTTCCACCTCTTGTTGGTGGTCGTCACCTTTACCACCGTGCTGGCCACTAGTGCCGGCGCTGTCGCCAACGCCAGCAGCACCGTCGACGCCCGGGCGGCGATCACGATTGACGCCGAAACGGGTCAGGTGCTCTACGAAAAGAACGCCACCAAGCGCTACCCGATCGCTTCGGTGATTAAAATCCTGACCCTAGCGGTGATCGAACAAGACATCGAACAGGGTAAGCTCAAGTGGGACCAAAAGATTAAGATCTCAAAGGAGGTCGCTAAGGTCGCCAACGACTGGCGCTTCTCCAACGTCCAGTTAAACGAGGGGAGTCCTACACCGTTAAGTCCTTGGTGGAATCAATGATGATTGTTTCGGCCGACGGGTCGGCGGAAGCCCTCGCCCTTGCCTCGGCGGGGTCCACGGCCGCCTTCAACCAGAAGATGCAGGCGGTCGCTAAAGAGGCCGGGGTGACCGACGCCAAGATCTACAACATGATTGGTCTCGCTAATGGCGACCTCGGCGGATGCGGTTGAAAACGTCTCCAAGAAGGCGGAAAACCAGCTGTCGGCCAAAGACGTCGCCAAGATTGCCCGTTACCTAGTGGAGAAGTACCCAAGCGTCTTGGAAATCACCAAGCAAAAGTTCGTCAACTTCCAAGTGTCCGACAGCCAGCAGTACGAAATGGTCAACATCAACTCGATGCTGCCTCAAAACGCCGCCGCATCGACCCACGGTGAGGTGGACGGTTTAAAGACCGGGATGACCGATTCGTCGGGCTACTGCTTCGTGGGGACCGGGACCTTTAACGGCCGCCGCTTGATCACAGTGGTTTTGAAGGTGCCGGGGAATACAACAACCAGTTTAAGGTCACCGACGCAATGATCGGCCAGGTCCTCGACAAGTACCAGTACCTGACCGTTAACAAGCTCAGCGACTTCAAGAAGGGCGTTCAATCAGTCACCGTCGCCCACGCCGAAAGAAGGGCCCCAAGACGGTTGGCTTAACCCTCAAGAAGGCCACCACCCTGTGGTTAGCCAAGAACACCAGCCTCAAGAAGGCCGACGTCGAGTTAATCTTGGATAAAAACAAGCGGACGATCGGCGGCCACAAGCTGCGCGCCCCGTGAAGAAGGGCGAAAAAGTCGGCGTCCTGCGGGTACACGTGAAGGGGGCCCCGGACGTGGACTTGCCGGTGTACGCGACGAAGACGGTTCACAAGAATAAGGGTTGGTTTTAAAGAAGTGCGACCCAATCTATCAAACAGGCCGTGGGCTAAGGATGAGACCACAGGTTAGCGCGGAACGCGGTGTTCTGTGGTCAGACTTAACCACTAGGCCTGTGATTGGGAGCACGTTATGGGGGAAGTGCGACTAACCTTCTCGACGAGCTGTATGGCTAAGTTAGGGCAAATGGCTGGTGCGCTAGCACCGTTCTTTGCCCGTACTTAGACACTAGGCTCGTGGTTAGGGAGCACGTTAGGGAAGTGCGATCCAGCCTGCTAATTTCTAGATAATAAAATCCCGCCTCAGGTCAGAATTGACCTAGGGCGGGATTTTTGCTTTGGGTTGAGTTGGCTCGCACTTAATCCTTCGCGTCCTTCATGACCTTGGCGGTGGCCTTGGCCAGGTTTTCAATCAGGGTTTCGCCGTCTTGCATCGTACTGGAGCCATCGGTATAAACGGCGATCGTGTAGTCGGTGCCGTTCTTCAGGGTAACGTGGCCGATCGAGTTGACGATCCACTGGTCGCTACCGTAATCGAGCCAGCCGTTTTTAAGCTGGTAAGAAGCGGCGCCGGCCGAGGTCCCCCAGGACTGGTCTTCTTCAACGTTATCCATCAAAGAGTAAATTTGCTGGCGCTCGTCGGCGGACAAAAGGTCAGACTTGTAAAAAGATGTTGTTGAGTAACTTAACCTGGTCGGCGGCCGTGGTGGTGGTTAACCCCCACTCACTACGTACCTTGGTGTGGGTCATACCGATTTCATCATAGACTTTTTTGCAGACCCTCCTTGCTACCAATGTAATTTTCAAAGAGGGTCGAAGTGGCGTCGTTATCGGAGTTCTCAATCATTGCCTGGGCCAGGTTGTTTTCGGTGTCGTTTAACTGGCCGTTATTGTCGAGCAAGAGGGCGGTCAGTACCCCAACCTTGACCGTGGAAGCGGTGTGGAACTGGTGACCGTGGCTCGCCCTAGTCAGGCGGTAAGTTTGTCCGGTCGTGGGGGAATAGATGGCGATTGACACGTTTTGGTCGGTACCGTTTAACTGCTTTTGCCAGACTTGTTGGAGGCGATCGCCAAGGCGGTCACCAAGTAATTGTTTTTTCACTGTTGTAAGGGCGTTTCCTGATTGACCGTTATCGTTGGAGCCGTTACCGTTGACCATGGCGATAATCATCACCACCGCCGCCAGAATAAAGAGAAAACTAAAGAGGCGGGGGTAAAAGCGATGACTCCTGTGTCGTGGTCGCACCTCAGAGCGGCTCTGCCGTTGCGGACGTTGTGTCATGGCGTTAATTCTTCTTTCTTAAACGAATCTCAGAACCCAATCATACACACAAAGTACGAAGGAAGTTAGAAGAAAACTTGGGGGAATGTAAAAAGGAGCGTGGCAGGATTCTGGTCTCCCTACCACGCTCCCTTTTAAATGTTGAAAATCTGGAACGTCTCAGATAGTATAGCACATTTGCCCAAAAATGCGGCGGCGATTTTCGAAAAAGGGACGAAAAATGACGGCTGCCTAGTGGAGGGTAAGATTAATAAACGATGAGAATTCCAGCCGGAAATAATCGTTTTTAAAAGTGACTATTCATCGTTTTGGAAGGGTTAGTTCATCTTTTCTTTAATATTGTCATTAAAGACTTAAAGATTATTCGGAAAGGGTATAATTGCCCTAATTCTAAATTAGGGGATGGATTAATCCAATGGACGAAGAAAATTCAACGAAGAAGATCAAGACGGCCAGCCTGGTCCTGATGATCTTTTCGTCAATTTTTGGTTTTAGTAACTCATTGACGGCCTACTACCAGATGGGCTACGCAAGTATGATCTGGTATATCGTGACCGCCATCTTATTCTTCCTCCCGTCGGCGATAATGTTTGCCGAATACGGGGCCTCGTTTAAGGCTGCTCGTGGGGGATTTTTTCTTGGATGCGGGGCTCCGTCGGTGAGAAACCGGCCTTTATCGGGACCTTTATTTGGCTGTCGGCCTGGGTGGTCTGGCTGGTTTCGTCCACCCAGTACTTCCTCGTGTCGATTTCAACGATGTTGTTTGGAAGCGACAAGACCCAGACCTGGCACCTCTTGGGCCTCGGTTCGAACCAAACGCTGGGGATCATGGAAATTGCCTTCTTGGCGATCGTCACCTACCTGTCCAGTCGTGGGATTGACAAGATCGCCAAGGTCGCCTCGGTCTGCGGGGTCTTCACCCTGGGGATTGCCGCAGTCTTTATCCTGGCTTCACTAGCCATCTGGGTCATGGATCACGGCGCCACAGCCGAACCGGTCACGGCGGTCAACTTTATCAAGTCACCCAACAGCGCCTTTATATCGCCAATTGCCATTATTTCCTTCATTGTCTACGCCCTCTTTGCTTACGGTGGTCTAGAAACGATGGCCGGGGTGATCGACTCGGTTGACAAACCGGAACGGACCTTCCCGCGCGCTTTGATCATCGGGATGGTGATTATGACCTTGCTGTACGTTCTCGCCATCTTCATGTGTGGGGTGACCACCAACTGGCACGAGGTATTGGGCAAGAAAAGCGTTGACCTGGCCAACGTTGAATACGTTTTGATCAATAACATGGGGCTCGTAGCCGGTAGCCACCTGGGCTTAAGCCACGCCGCTTCGGTGACGCTCGGGCGGGTCTTCTCGCAAATTACCGCCCTGTCCGACGTCTTCGGCGGGCTCGGGGCCGCCTTTGTCATGACCTACTCGCCCATCAAGTCCTTTGTCGAGGGGTGTGACCCGCGGCTCTTGCCGGACAAGTTAACGAGCTTAAACAAGGCGGGGATGCCGGCCTTTGCCATGTGGATGCAAATGATCGTCGTTTCGGTGATCGTCTTCTTCATTACCTTTGGGGGAGCACGGCGGCGACCTTCTACACGATTTTAACCGATATGATGAACGTTTCCTCTTCGGCACCGTACCTGTTTTTGATCGGGGCGTTCCCGTTCTTCAAGATGAAAAAGGACCTCGACCGCCCCTTTGTCTTTACAAGAGCATGACCACCACCTGGGTGGTTACCACGATCGTTTGGTTAGTTATCGCCGTGGGGATCGTCTTCACCTGCGTCGAACCGCTACTGGAAGGCGACTGGGTAACGGCCTTTTGGACCGCCTTTGGACCGGTCTTCTTCGGCATCGTGGCCTGGATCTTCTATAGTCGCGCTGAACGAAAACATGTCTTAGATTAAAATTAAAGCTCCCGTTTTTGAGCGGGAACTTTTTATTTTCGCTAGATTAGTTATAATAAGATAAGTAGATAGAAAGGGGGGCGAGCGATGGCTGATTGGAAACGGATCCGGAAACGATTACGCGAAAACTTAATGGATCTATTACAAATCTTTGCTTCCGAAGATGACTACGTTCGCAACGGACGGAAGCGACGGCACACAAAGTATGGGGACGTTGACTGTAATAATAATCTGATAAGCGATGATCAGGAAAAATGATGAATCAACTCGGCCGGGCTTTCGATCCGGGGGTTGTCATCCCAGATCGGTTCGTCGATGAAGACATCGGCAATTTCCCAGTAGGCTTCTAATAGCGCCATTCCGGTGTGCGATAAGAGGAGCTGACCGTCTCTGAAGCGAACTAGCAACCACTTGCGGGCCCACTGGTCCAAGAGGGTTGCCTCCAGCAGGGGCGGAATTGAAAGGGCGCACAGTAAGTGTTCTTGTGCGACTAAGTAGATGCCGCTAGCTTGACTAACCTTTTCAACAAAGGCGAGGGCGACAAAATCGTGATAGCTTAACTGGTGGCCATTGGTCCGGTTTGACAGGGCGCCTGCGATCGCTTTTAACAAGTACTTTTGCCCGGAAAAGCGCGCAGGTAAAAGTCAATTAAGCCGTTCACCGGGTGGGCGTTCGGGTGGTATGATAAACGTAAATCGAAAACGACCCCCTCTTTTAAAACAGTGAAGTACAAACTTTCACTCCCCCTTCGACTGGTGAGCAGCCAAGAGGGTAAAACCCTTGGGAAGGCCATTTTCGACTTGCCGTTGAACAGTGGTTTGCCACGAAGTAACGGATGGTTGTTGTGACATGGCGACCTCCTTATGGTGTAGTGGTTGTTCACTGTAAGTTTAACAAGCTTTTTTGAATGGGGAAGTAGAATGGACTACCGTCAGTACCGCTACCGTGATGATCACTTTGCAATCAAAAGGCACCGACCAACGTCGACCTGGGTCTGTCAACCGACGAGCTGAAAAAGCGGGTACGGGAGTGTACTAAGCAGTTAAGCGATCTACAAAAGATCTTGTACGCCCAGCGGACCTACGGGGTGATTATTGTTTTGCAAGCGATGGACGCGGCCGGTAAGGATAGCATGATCGCCCACGTCTTCTCCGGGGTCAACCCGGTCGGCGTCAAGGTGGCCAACTTCAAGCAACCCAACTCGACGGAAATCCTGCACGACTACCTGTGGCGCATCAACCAGCAGCTACCGGGCGGGGACAAATCGGGATCTTCAACCGTTCCTATTACGAGGACGTTTTGATCGCCCGGGTCCACCCCGAAATCCTGGTGAGCGAACACCTGCCCAACATCGAAAAGGTTAAAGACATTAAGGAAAGTTTCTACGCGGACCGTTACCAAGACTTACGTGATTACGAAGCCTACCTGACCCGCAACGGGTTTAAAATTCTAAAGTTCTTCTTGCACGTTTCCAAAGAAGAGCAGGGCGCCCGCTTTGCCGCCCGGATCGAAATTCCGGATAAGAACTGGAAGTTTTCGGCCGCCGACATTCGGGAGCGCCAGTACTGGGATGCCTACCAGGACGCCTACGAAAAGGCGATCCAGGCTACGGCCACCAAGGACAGCCCCTGGTACGTGATCCCATCAGATGACAAGTGGTCATCGCGCTACATCGTTGCCAATGCGCTAGTGGACCAGATTTCACACCTGCCGCTAGCCTACCCGCTGGTAACCAAGGATAAGAAAAAAGAACTCAAAGACGCACTGAAGGAACTAAAAAAGAATAGTTACCCAATTTTTTATGAAATTGGGGGAGGTTTGTATGCTACTAAAACAACTCGACTACTTCATTAAGGTCGTTGAATACCGATCATTTACTAAGGCAGCCGCAGCGGCTTACATCTCACAGTCTGCGATCTCACAGCAGATCCAAGCATTGGAAAATTCCCTGGGGGTCCAACTCTTGGAACGCCACAACCGTTCCTTTTCTTTGACGTCGGCGGGAGAATACCTGTACCGCCACGCCCCGGACTTACTGGAATCGGCGGCTCAATTAGAAGCGGCGACGACCATCGTTGGCCAGCGTCAGATTTCGCACCTGACGGTCGGTTACTTACGTGAATACGCCGGGATCGACATTGCCCGTGCCGTGAGCACCTTTAACCAAGACTTTCCTAAGATTCAGATCAACCTCCGCCAGGGTAACCACGAGGAGTTGCATGACCTCTTAAACGACGAAAAGGTTGACCTGATCTTTTCCGACCAACGCCGGGCCCTGTCCGATGAGTACATTAACCGCAAGTTAGTCACCACCAACCTGATGATCCTCTTCTCTCGCCACCACCCGCTGGCCAGCAAAAAAGTCGGTCGGCAGAGCGGACCTAACTGATCAGGCCTGCATTTTGATCGCGCCGGAGAGCCAGCAAAAGAAGAGGCTAATTACTACCGTCAAACGCTGGGGATCAAGAGCGACTTCGTCTTCGCCCAAACGCTAGAGGGGGCCTACACGATGGTGGCCGCCAACCGGGGCTACATGATTACTGATCAGCTCGGGGTGGTTAGCTCAAGAAACCTAAACTTACCGATGATCAAGTCACTGCCGCTCCACGGGGCGGGGGGGACCTTGGTGCACCGTGATTACTACCTCTTTTGGCAAGAGGAACGGACCACGCCGGCCACCGAGGAGTTTGCCAAGACCCTGGAACGTGAAATCGCCAAATTAGAGGACTAAATCAATATATTGTAGGGGTTGGCTTCCGTTGGAAGAGGGAGTGCGACCCAACCATTTGGCAGGCCGTGGGCTAAGGCCTAGACACAGGTTAGCGCGCCAGCGGTGTTCTGTGGCTGGACTTAGCCACTAGGCCTGTGATTGGGGAGCACGTTATCTGTGAAATCGTCTAAGATTATGCAGGAATCAACAATTGCGCAAATCTAAACATTTGTCCTGTCTAACATTGAGGAACTAAAAGGACTCCCGCACCGTTCAATTTGAACGATGCGGGGTCCTTTTAGTAATTGATAAAGATTTGGTAATCACGGTTAACTTGGCCGGCGTACTGAACGGCCCAATCAGCCAGGGTATCGTCGACTGGTTTTTGGTGGTGCAAGTAGCCCGCGATCATTGGGGCGGTCGGGCTTTGGAAGTGGGCAATCGCCAACAAGAAGGCGCAGGTGGCCGTGTAAATACCAAAGGACTCCAGGTCGAGCTTGGTGACGTCGATCGACTCCTTCATGTCGCGGAACTGGCGGAAGTAATAGGAGCGGTGGCCAAAGTGGGAGGCCCCCGAGGAAGGGATCGGAGGCCGACTGGAGGGTCTTTTGGGCGGTGACGATCCGACGGCCGGCCGAGCGTTCCTGGGCCAGCCGCAGGTCACGGTCGGAGCTCAAGCTGGTTAGGCTAGCCCGCAGCGGCAGGGCCTCTTTGATCTGTAAGACCAGGTGGCTACCGTCGTTGCCGGATAACAGCATCAGGTAACAGTGGGTGCCAAAGGAGCCGACCCCACGGCGTAGCGGATCACGTCGTCCACGGTAAAGTTGGTCAGGTAAACGTGGACGTCCTCGCGGGTGTTTTTCAAGTAGCGGTGGTAGCCCCGGATCAGTTGGTCCTTGATGGCTTGGGGAACACGCTTGGCTCGTGGCGCTTGTTCGATAAAGTAGCGGCGCCCTCTTCATCCGCGGTCGTCAGCTTGGCGATGACCTGTTCGGAGTTTTTCTGGGGACTCTTCTTGAGAATCTTTTCCAAGATGGTGCTGATCTTGTGGGGTTGATCGTCGCTGATCCGGTCGATCGTCGCCATCATGTCATGGATCTCGTAGGAGAAGTAGAAGCGCTCCGGCAAGGTCAGGGCGTTGGCGTATTTGACCCCGTAGCGGTAGGTCCTGGTTACGTTGGTGAGGATCGGCAAGAGGTCGCGTTCCGAAAAGCCGTTGGACTGACCAGCTAGGTAGGTGGAAACCAAGAGGCGTTTGAGGTCGTCTTCCCAGTTACCAATCCGGGCTTCATCAAAATCATTCAGGCCAAACAAGAGCTTACGTTCCGGCGAGGCGTAAAAGCCGTAGTTGTTGACGTGGGCGTCGCCGGAAATGATCACTTGGATGCCGCTGTGGCTCTGTTCGGCTAGGTCGTGTTCCATCAGCTCGGCGGTGCCACGAAAGAATGTAAAGGGCGAGACGCCCATTCGCTGGTGGCGCAGCGCCAAGAGGTCGGGGAGCATCTGCGATTCGGTCGCCGCAATCAGGTCCAAGGGGTTGCGATCGACCGGCACGTAGGCGGCCAGTTCGCGGCTCGGAACGGCCTGCTGGCGCGCCACCCCAGGTCAAAGAGGGCCTGCTTGGAGAGGTGGGGGCTGAGCTGGTTTTGGTTGAAGAGATCGGTAACGAGCATGGGCAAACCTCTTTAGTATGGCTTGATTGGCCACAGGGTCCCGGTGGCCTTGGTGGGGTTAGTGAAGGCGACTTGGCCGTGGGCTTGGTCGGCAAAGTAGCGCAAAGTGGCAACCTTGTAACCATCGTTGACGAAGATTTCGACCAGCGAGTGGTCAACAAAGATGTCGAGCTTTAATTCTTGGTGGCCCGGGACGGTTAGGGTCCGGGTGGTGCCGTGGTCTTCTGCCACCGGCTGGCCGGCCTTGGCGCGGTCAATTACCAGTTGGCCGGCGGTGGTGTCAAAGTTCAGGAAGACGCCGTGCTCTAGGCTCTGGTCGCCAGCTAGGGTCAGGGTCCCGGCCTGGTTTGGTTCGATCGTCACCTGGAGTTCGAACTGCTGGCCGGCGTCTTCTTTGATCACGGTTGGCTGACCGGTGAAGATGGTGGCGTGGTGGGTGTGGCGCAGGTCGGCCATTGCTTCCACCGGGGTTTGGTAGAGGTGGCCGTCGCGGTAATGAAGCTCCTTAACCTGGCTCATCACGTTGGCCCAGTTGTGGTCATCGGTTGGGTAGGTGGTGTCGGGCAGGCCCACCCAAGAAACGGCGTAGGCAGTGCCATCCGGGGCGTTGAAGGCTTGGGTGGCGTAAACGTCAAAGCCCTCATCCAGGTTGGTGAGCGTTTCGTCCGGGTTAACCAGGCGCGGCGCCGTTAGGTCAAAGTCTTGACCGGTCAGGTACATGTTGGGGTAAATGTTTTGGTAGGGCGCCGTTTGGTGATCCAGCCCCTGCGGACAAAAAGATCATGACAGCCCGACCGTCGACGTCGACGTAGTTGGGGCACTCCACCATGTAACCGAGGTCTGATTGCCCCAGGTCAACTTCACCGACTTCGTGCCAGCCGCTTTCCAGTTGGTCGCTTTCCCACAGGTCGGCGACGCCGGTCTTATCCGCGGTCCGTTGGGCACCTAAGAGCGCGTAGTAATGGCCGGCTTTAACTAGGAGCTGGGGGTCGCGGAAGTGTTCGGTAAAGTGGGGCGGGTTAACGAAGAGCTCGTGGTCCAGCTTGGTGACCTGGCCATCCTTGTCCATCCAAGCTCCCACCTGGTAAGGGATCCGGTTCCAGTCGGCGTCGCGGTGGTTACCGGTATACATTAAGAAGAGCCGGTCACCGAAGGCCTTGGCCGAACCGGAGTAGGCCCCGTGGCTGTCGAACTTGGTGTCCGGGGCGACGGCTAAGCCGAGGTCGCGCCAGTGGACCAGGTCCTCAGAAACGGTGTGCATCCAGGATTTGATCCCGTGGGTGGCGCCAAACGGGAAGGATTGGTAAAAGAGGTGCCACTGGCCGTTAAAATAGGAAAAGCCGTTCGGATCGTTTAAAAGCCCCGAACTGGGGTGCAAGTGGTAGCGTACCTGCGCCGGGTCGGTGGCGGCTTGGCGTTGCAATTCTAAGAGTTGCTGGGCGGTGTAGTGATCGTAGGATTGGTAACGTTGTTGACGGGTCCATTCCATGGTTAAAGGCTCCTTTTGTAAAATTACCCCTATTTTAGGGTCCTTGCGCAACCGCTGTCAATTGATTGGCATAAAGGAAGTATGTACCAACCATTGGCAGGCCGTGGGCTAAGGATAGACCACAGGTTAGCGCGGAACGCGGTGTTCTGTGGTCAGACTTAGCCACTAGGCCTGCGGTTGGTGAGCACGTTATCTTTGGAAGTGTGTACCAACCTATCAAACGGGCCGTATGACTAAGCTTAGGGCAAATGATTGGTGCCCCCGGCGGCATTCTTTTGCCCGTACTTAGGCACCAGGCCTGTGGTTGGTGAGCACGTTATCTGTGGAATAGCAAACCACCTTCTTGATAAGTAGTATCTGGGTGGGTTCGCACTTCTCCTAATCCCGCACTATAATAAACGTAATTAAACTAAAAGGAGTGGTAACTGTGTCAGAACAAATTCCTGAACAAATGCGGGCCTGGGCGGTAAAAGTCCCCGCCCCGATTGAAAGTGATCCCTGTCCCCTGCAATTGGTTAAAAAACCGGTGCCGACCCCGGCGCCCGGCGAGGTTTTGGTTAAGGTTTTGGCCTGTGGGGTCTGCCACACTGACTTACACGTGACGGAAGGCGACCTTCCCGTCCACCAACCGGAAGTCACCCCGGGCCACGAAATCGTCGGCCGGGTGGTCGCTAGTGGAGCTAGCACCCAGCGTTTCGCCATTGGTGACCGGATCGGGATTCCCTGGTTCCGCCACGCCTGTGGGGTCTGCCGTTATTGTCGCAGTGGACACGAAAATCTGTGTCCCCACTCGCTGTACACCGGCTGGGATCACGACGGGGCTACGCCGAGTACGTAACGGTACCGGAGGGCTTTGCCTACCGGATTCCCGCCCGCTTTAAGGACGTGGAAGCGGCGCCCCTACTATGCGCCGGGATCATTGGTTACCGGGCGCTCTTGCGGGCTAACGTACCGGCGGGGGCCGTTTGGGACTGTATGGCTTTGGTGGCTCCGCACACCTGGCGGCTCAGTTAGCGATTAAGCAGGGGATCGAGGTGCACGTCTTTTTTTCGGGGCAAGGACGCCCAAAAGTTTGCCCTGGAGTTGGGCTGTGCCTCAGCGCAAAGGGGCCTATGACCGAGCACCGGTCCCGCTTGATTCGGCCATTATGTTTTCGCCGGCGGGGGCCATGATGCCTAACGCCTTGGCTAACCTGGCCCCCAACGGGACGCTGGCCTTAGCCGGAATCCACTTGAGTGACGTCCCCAGCTTAAATTACCAGGACCACCTCTTTCACGAAAAAACGGTCACTAGCGTCGAATCTAACACCCGCCGCGATGGTGAGGAGTTCTTGACCCTGGCGGATCGGTTGGGGATCACGCCAACGGTCACGGCGGTGCCAATTGACCAGGCTGACCAGGCTCTGAAACGGGTTAGCAGAGGAAATATTGACGGCGCTTACGTGCTTGAAATGCCGTCATAACGGGCTTGTGATCAAATCACTATTGGTAGCGATTTCAAAAAATATGTCAAACGGTTGACAATTTAAAATAGTCATGTATGATGGATAAGGTAGAAAAGCGCTTACAAAGCGTTCGCATTATCAAATACTTGCAGATGGAGGAACGATTATGGATCACAAACAAGTCGCTACCGATGTCATCAAGGCCATCGGGGCAGATAATATTGTTGCGGCGGCCCATTGTGCCACTCGGTTGAGATTAGTCCTCAAAGACGATGAGGCCATCGATCAAAAGGCCCTCGACAACAACGACGGCGTCAAGGGGACCTTCAAGACTAACGGCCAGTACCAGGTCATCATCGGACCTGGGGACGTTAACAACGTTTATGACGAGCTGATCAAGCAGACTGGGCTCAAGGAAGTTTCGACCGAAGACTTGAAGCAAATCGCGGCCAAGAACCAAAAGTTCAACCCCGTGATGGCCTTCATTAAGTTGCTGTCGGACATCTTCGTGCCAATCATTCCGGCCCTGGTTGCCGGAGGTCTGTTGATGGCCTTAGATAACGTTTTAGTTTCCCAAGGTCTGTTCGGGCCAAAGTCGGTCGTCCAAATGTTCCCGGCCATCAAGGGGCTGGAAGGAATGGTCAAAGTTATGTCGGCTGCTCCGTACGTCTTCTTGCCGATTCTAGTGGGGGTTTCCGGGGCTAAGCGCTTCGGGGCCAACCAATTCTTGGGGGCCGTAGTCGGGATGATGATGACGGCGCCGGCCTTGGCAGAGGGGGTGCATGGCACCTCTTCGGTTTTACCGTTAACATCCAATCTTACACTGGGCAAGTGATCCCGGCCTTAGCCGCCGTTTGGATCCTGTCAATCTTTGAAAAGTGGTTCCACAAGAAGTTACCATCCGCGGTTGACTTCACCTTTACGCCACTGCTGTCAGTCATCTTAACGGGGTTCATCACCTTTATCGTGGTTGGACCAGTTATGAAGGAGCTATCAGACTTAATCACTAACGGGATCGTTTGGCTTTACTCGACCCTCGGCTTTGTCGGGACCGGGATCTTCGGGGCCATCTACTCGCCAATCGTTTTGACGGGGCTCCACCAATCCTTCCCAGCCATCGAAACTCAGCTGGTGACCGCCTACAAGAGCGGGACTGGTTACGGCGACTTTATCTTCGTCGTTGCTTCCATGGCTAACGTTGCCCAGGGGCTGCCACGACCGCCGTTTACTTCTTAACCAAGAACGAAAAGATGAAGGGGCTTTCTAGTTCCGCCGCCGTTTCCGCCTTACTGGGGATTACGGAACCGGCCCTCTTCGGGGTTAACTTGAAGCTCAAGTTCCCATTCTTCTGTGCCTTGATCGGGTCTGCGACCGCCGCTACTCTAGCCGGTCTCTTCCACGTCATCGCCGTTTCGATGGGGTCGGCCGGGTTCATTGGGTTCTTATCCATCGGAGCCACGTCAATTCCGTTCTACCTGCTGTGTGAACTCGTTTCCTTCGTGGTGGCCTTCACCATCACCTTCCTTTACGGGAAGACGCACAATCACTTGGTAAACCCGGTTGTTGAAGCAGCCGACGCTGATGCAGTTGATGCTACGACCCAAGCAAACGAAGCCGTAGCAACTGTTGCTAGTGCTAACCAACCAAGTGGTGAAGCCGCTAAGACCGAAACGCTGGGCGCACCCGTAAGTGGGACCGCTGAAGATTTGAGTCAAGTTAACGACGAGGTCTTCTCCCAAAAGATGATGGGGGACGGGGCCGCCATCGTTCCAAGTGACAGGACGATTGTCGCACCGGCCGACGGTGAGATCACGGTGGCCTACGCCACGAAGCACGCCTACGGTTTAACCAGTACGGACGGTGCCGAGATCTTGATTCACATCGGTTTGGACACCGTTAACTTAAAGGGTGACCACTTCACTTCCAACGTAGCGCAGGGTCAAAAAGTCAAGAAGGGTGACGTTTTGGGCACCGTTGACCTTGATGCCGTTAAGGCAGCCGGCTACGACACCACGACCATGATTGTAATTACCAACACCGCTAACTACAGTGCCGTTAAACAGCTCGCTGACGGGACGGTTCAGGCCGGAGATGACCTGATCGCCGTCGTTGGTAAAAACTCAACAGCTCAACATCTCTCTTCTAAACAAGGGCGTCGCAAAACCATGCGGCGCCTTTTTTGTATCTTGACTATTCCAAAGATAACGTGGCTAAGTCTGACCGGAGAACGATGCGTACCGCATCAATTCCCGGTCTATCCTTAACCCACGGCCTGCCAATGGCTGGTTCGCACTTCCCTTATTGTGTTAAAATATACCCTAATACTAATTTTGGAGGAAAAAGATGAGCCAATATCCGCAACTGAACTTGGCCGACGTCAAGGCCGTTCAAGCAACCATTAAGACTAACCAAGGGGACATCAAGCTACAACTGTTCCCCGACCAAGCACCCAAGACGGTGAAGAACTTCGTTGAGTTGGCCAAGCAGGGCTACTACAAAGGCGTAATTTTCCACCGGGTGATTCCGGACTTCATGATCCAAGGGGCGACCCGACCGGGACCGGGGCCGGTGGTGAATCAATCTACGGCCAAGCCTTTGAAGACGAATTCTCCGAGGAACTCTTTAACTTCAAGGGGGCCCTTTCGATGGCCAACGCTGGTCCTAACACCAATGGGAGCCAATTCTTCATCGTGACCAACGAAAACGTGCCGGCTGACATGGTGGGCCAAATGAAGGCCGCCGGCTACCCGGACGAAGTAATCGCCCGCTACCAAGAGGGGGGACGCCGTGGTTGGACTTCCACCACACCGTCTTTGGCCAGGTGATCGAGGGGCATGGACGTGGCCCAAAAGATTTCCCAGGGTAAGCGCGACTTCCGCGACCGCCCAGAAGAAGACGTCGTGATTGAAGACGTTGAAATCGCTGAATAATTAACTGACGGGCGCCCCTATGTGGTCGCTCGTTTTGATTGGAGGAGACATGGACTATCAAGAAGCACTGGCCAGCTTGGAGCGGGGCCAAAAACAAGCGGGGATGACCGTTAAGTTCGTGCCGGGCAAGACGACGGGCGGCTAGTTAAGCGACGAAACCCGGGTGAACTTGGCGCCCGTATTTAACGCTTCGCCGGCTCAAGCGGTTGAAAAGCCGAGTATCCAAGACATGCGCGATCAGATGATGGGCGCTCCTGGTTCAAAGAAAACATCGCCAAGCACCCGTTGCAAATTGAAAACCTGGTTATCGACGGGTAGCGACCCGTCGCTACCGGTTGGCCGCGCTGGCGGGGCAGACGTTGCCAACGGTGCTGTACTTTCACGGCGGCGCCTATTACGGCGGGAGCGTGGCCGGGGCCGAAATGCTCCGCCGGGCACTGGCCGATTTTGCCGGGTGCCAAGTGATTAGCGTCGACTACCCACTGGCCCCCGAGCACCCCTTCCCAGCGGCCCCCTGGCCTGTTACCGGGTATTAAACTACTTGCACGAGCACGCCGACTGGTACCAAACGACGCCCGCTGGTTTCGTGCTGGCCGGCGACTCGGCTGGTGGGGGACTGGTGCTGACGACCGCCTACTTAGACCGGGTGGTTTTTGCCACTAACTGGGTTGAAAAGCTGGTCTTAAAATACCCGGACGTGCCCGGGGCCCAGATTGAAGACACCAGTGCCGGGATCGAGTTCAAGGAATTTGGCGAGCAGATGCGGGCCTTTTTAAGTCCTTTTCCAGTGATACCTTAGCCTGGGGATCGTACTTTGGGACGGTCGGTAGTTTAGAGCACCCCTTGATTGCGGTGATCAACGCCCCGGGCATCGAACGTCTACCCAAGACCCTGGTGATTTCCGGCGAGTTTGACCGCTGCGCTTGTCCAACGAAAAGCTAGTGGACCGCCTAAGGCAAACAGGGGTCGCGGTGACCCACCTACGTTATAACGGCGTTACCCATGGCTTTGTCGATCAAGTCGGCTACGCCCCTCAAGCAGAAGACGCCCTTAAAGAAGCGGCGAAGTTTATTAAGGAATGACAAAAGGCGACTCCCGGTTGGGGCCGCCTTTTAGTTTGCATTAAAGAGGAGGATTCACCAAGCCTAGCGCTCGCTTTGGAGCGGGGTAGATGTAATCAATTCTTCGACTTGGTGCAGGTGTTCTTCTGAAATGTTAATGTTTGGAATGATTTGGGTAACCTTGCGGATACTCATATTTCCAAGGCCACCGTTAATCATCTCTTGGCTGTGCTCAAAGGGTGTTAAAACGGGGTCGATGGTATCGATTTGGTTAATCAATTTCTTGTCTTGCATTAGGACCTTGATTGGTGTGTCTGCAGTGTAACGTTCGATGTAGTCTTGGTCGGGAACGTAACTGATTTGGTAAGTCCCGACGGTTAAGTCAAAAGAGCCACCTTGGACTGATTGCCCGTTAACAAGGACGACTGCCTGATTGCTACGTGGTAACTTAACGTGGGCGGTACTCCCAAACGGTACCGTTAAGGACAGTTGGATGGTGTGATCTTGGTCGGTTTCGATTTGGTAAGCGACCTTGATATCACCGTAACTGGATTGGAAGTGACCATGGACCTTCTTGAGTCGGTAATCAAACTGTGGAGCAAAGGTGAATTCCTGGTAGCCAGGGGTGTGCTCATTGATTCCCAAAACGTACTTGTAGGCCCATTCCATGACTGCACCGATTGAGTAGTGGTTTAAGGAATTCATTCCAGCTGGGTTCATGGAACCATCTTCCAAAACGGAGTTCCAACGTTCCCAAACGGTCGTTGCCCCCATCTTAACGGCGTACAGCCAGCTTGGATAGTCTTCTTGCAAGAAGATCTTGGTAGCTAACTTGTGGTAGCCGTTGGCGGACAGAACCTGGTTGATGAACGGCGTTCCCACAAACCCGGTTTTTAAGTGGTCGTCATCCTTACCCAATCGTGCAACTAGGTCCGCGGTTACCCGTGGCTTGAGATCATCGCTAACGAGGTTAAAGTAAAGGGCTAGTGCATAAGCCGTTTGGGTATCAATAGCAACGCGACCAGTTGCGGTAATGTATTCACGTTGAATAGCCTGCTTTATATTGGCTGCTTGCTCACCGTACTGCTTAGCATCGTCGTCGTGGCCAAGCAGAGCGGCCGTTTGGCTAACGATGAGGCTGGAAGCGTAGTAGTAAACGGAGGCAATGTAATCTTCGTTCGTTTTACCAGTTGGTAGCGCCGGATTTTCCCCGTCTAAAGCAATCCAATCACCAAATTGGAAACCGTCCGTCCAGAGGTTGGGGGTGGTTGTTTGGGAAGTGATCCAGTCGACCCAAGCCTTCATTTCCGGATAATTTTGATGCAAGATGGCGGGGTCGCCGTAATCTTGGTACATGTTCCACGGGATAAAGGTGGCAGCATCCCCCAAACGGCGGCTCCCCATCATCGGAATTCATTTTCGGGGCGTACATTGTGTTATCCCACCATGATCGTTTTGCTCAATCGCCATGTCACGAGCGTACTTCTTAAAGAAGGCAAATACGTTCATGTTTAGGGCGGCCGTGTTTGAGAAGATATTGGCGTCCCCGGTCCAGCCTAAGCGCTCGTCACGTTGGGGACAGTCAGTTGGTACGTCGAAGAAGTTTGATTTTTGGCCCCATTGAATGTTTTGGAAGAGGCGGTTAACAAGTGGGTTAGTGGTTTCAATATCCCCAGTGGTTTCAATTTGGGAGTAAATGACCGCTGCCCGGAAATTCTTAATTTCAACAGGTTTCGTGTTCCCGGTGATCTTCATGTAGCGGTAACCGTAATAAGTAAAGTGTGGGCGAACCCACTTTGCCTTGCCGTCAGAAACATAGGTAAAAAGCGGCGCGGGCATCCCGGAGGTTTTCGCGGTAGAAGTTACCCACTTGTAAGATTTCGCTTGCTTGGAGGGTAATTTTGGTTCCCGCAGGTTCATCACAGTAGAATTCGGGCCAACCAGCTTGATTTTGACCAAAGTCGATCACCGTTTCACCCGCAGGGGTTGTGATGATTTCAGTTGGGGTAATGGTCTCTTGGACCGTTAAGGGCAAGCTTAACCGGTCTTTGAGGACGTTTTTAGTGGAGTTCAAGACGGTTACTGGTTGCCACCCGGTAATTTCAAACTGGGCGTCATAGTCTTCACCATAGTAAATGGCCGATTTAGTAACGGGTCCCTGGGTGGTTTCCCACTGATTGTCCGTGTTGATTTGAAGCGTGGTCCCGTCTGCTAAGGTAACGTGCAACTCAGCAATGATTCGGTGTTGATCACCATACAATTTATCTTGACCACCATCAAAACCGTAATTCCCCTTATACCAGCCGTCAGCGGTAGAAACGAGTAACTTGTTATCTCCTTGGCGAAGTTGGTCAGTTACGTCGTAGGTTTGGACCTGAACTAGTTGGTCGTAGGCGGTTACCCCTGGTGTAAGGTATTCGTTACCGATCTTATCCCCGTTAAGGGATGCTTCGTAAAGTCCCAATCCGGTGATGTAGAGACGGGCAGTAGAGACTTCTTGGCCTAAGTTGAATTCGCGCTTAAAAAGGGTGTTTTGTAAATCCTTATTATCGTTAGCAATCCAGTTGGCCTGGAAGGCTTCGTCCATCTTCCCAGTTTCAAAGAAGGTGGTTGCGCTAGTTTCTTCATTCCCATTCACCACCGTTACGGCTACGTGATAGCGAGTCCGTGGGGTAAGGGCGAGGTCACTTAAGTCAAAGTAGTTATTATCAAAGGTAACTGGCCCCACTTGATAAAATGGGTGTGCTTGGTCGTTTGTCCAAACGGCTAGGGCTTTGGTAGGGTGATCAAAACTAGCTGCATCGACGGAAAAGTCAACGCGAAGGTTACTAAGGTCAAAGCCAATGGGGGCCGTTTGATGATTGATTTGAAGGGTCGTAATGGTCATTTTGCATGTCCTTTCTAAGTTAAATTACAACCGGGTAGTGAAGTCACCACAGAACGGATCAACAGGACTCTTACCAGTGAATTCTTCTTGGCCTTTGAAGTTTACGCATCACGGCGTCAACACTCGGAATGTTCCCCGTATATGCGTTAATGAAGGTGGAAACCATCGGTAAGTCGTACAAGTGGTACGGGTTAGCCGTTGAAACAAAGATAGTTGGAATGCTCTTCATGAACCAAGGTGAGTCAGCTGCCATTAGGTGTACCCAGTCGAGGCGGGTAGTAGTTTGGTTACTTGCCGTTTCGACGTTGGCAACGTATAGAGCTAGGTCGAACTTCTTCTTGGCATCGGCCACCCCTTCTTCAAACATTTCATGGAAGTCAAGGTGCTTGTGATCGAATACGGAAACCTCAAAGCCAGCCTTTTGAAGGCGTTCCTTAAACAGTTGTGTAACGTGGCCCCCTTCCTTGAAGCCCCCATCGTCCTCGTCTCCCAGTACAACTAACCGTACCCGTGGGTACCGTTGTGGGGTCATCGGGAGCAGGTGATCACGGTCCTTAACCAAGGTGACGGACTTTTTAGCCACTTCTTGGGCAAGCTCTTGGTGCTGTTCTAAGTTCAGGTTAATGGTTTCTGGAACTTCAAAGGTCGCTTGGCAATCTTCGTTCATAATGCCTTGAGCAAGCTTAGTAGCAACGATCCGAGTAACCGCTTCGGTGAGCCGTTCTTGAGAGATCACCCCGTTGTTAACAGCATCGGTGATAAATTGGTAATCTTCGTCGATGTTTTTGTTGAACAGGATCATGTCAATACCGGCATTAATGGTTGCAGGTAACAAGTCCTTCCGCGCCATGGCGGCGTTGTAACCAATCATTGGAGTGGCATCAGTAATGGCTAGCCCATTGAACTTCAATACTGAACGTAAGAGACCGTTGACGAGTAACTTAGAACTAGTAGCGGGACGAAGGTCCTTGTCGGTAATTCCTGGTTCAAGGCGCCGTTCCCACGCTGGTTGCATGATATGAGCAATCATAACGGCGGGGACCCCATTATCAATTAAGTGGTGGTAAATTTGCCCGTATGATTCCATCCAGTCGTCAGCAGAAAGGGAGTTAACAGAGCTCAAAAGGTGTTGATCACGATCGTCAACCCCGTCACCTGGGAAGTGCTTAACTACCGGGATGATTTGGTTTTCAGTAAGTCCCTCAAGTTGGGCGTCGACCATTTTAATGACCCGGTTCTTATCGCTCCCGAAGGTCCGGGTGTTCATAATTGGGTTACGGAAGTTCTTGTCAATATCAACGATGGGGGCAAAGGACATGTTGGTACCAACCTGGCGGGCTTCACTCCCTGAGACGGCCCCTAAATCGTGGGCGGCTTTCGGGTCGTCAGTAGCGGCCATTTGTAGTGGTGTCCCAAACCAGGTCCCTTCGTTAACAATCCCGTTCCCACCTGATTCGAGATTAGCAGCAAAGAAAAGGGGAAGCTTACTTGCTTGGTTGGCAGTTAATTGTTCACGGCGAATCTTTTTTCGGCCTTATCTGGGCGGTACATCATTCCACCCGGCTGGTACTTAGCGATAAAGTCATTTAAGTTAACTTGGTCTTCATCTTGGCCAATTACGAAGAAGAGTTGGCCAATTTTTTGCTTCCGTACTCATTTGAGCTACGATTTCGTGGACCCACTTGATTTGTTCAGCGGTTAATGAATAAGGTTTTGCGGTTAAATCTAGCATTGTGGATAAATCCTTTCCCAAAATTTTTATTGTTTGATGGATACGCTTACATTATAGTAATAGAGAAAACAACATACCATTGCCAAAAAATGTCAAAAAATATGTCGATTTCTCAGATTGGATATGGAGGAGAACTATGCAGGATTTGGATATTCAACACCAACTTTATCAGGAGAGCCGTCCTCGTGATTGGAAAAAACTAGAGCGGTTAATGAAGCCTCAACGAGCGGGGAGGTTCATGGGAAACCGTATTATCGTTTCTTCCAAACGCTAAATGGAACGTTAGAAATTGTCCCTAGATTAATTAACCTATCAATACAGCCCGTTAATTCGACAGTTCCATTTCACATCCATAACTATACTGAAATAACGGTCCCGTTACGGGGAAGTTGCCAAGCGGTCTTACCGACTAGAACAATTGAATTGGAGCAAGGGGATCTACTGATTGTGGGGAACCATACTCCCCATACCGTCAAGAAAGTACTGGATGGCACCCTGGTGGTTAGCATCGAAATTCGCCAAGCGGCGTTTTCGTTTAACGACCTGGATCTTATCCGCAATCAACGGGGCTTAACCTCGATTATTTTTTCGTTACTTGCGGATGAAAGCTACGGGGAAGGACGGTATGGCTACTACCAATCTAGTAATGATCGTGTAATCCCATTAATAATTGATGACATCGTTAAGGAGTACTACACGGGGGACAATTGAGTGACCAGCTAGTTCGCCTCGACCTATTAGAAGTGTTTACGAGGTTAACGATGATGGTGGATCAACGTCCAAATGAGGTCGATCAAAATCAAGAAAAGCAGGCGGGGACGAATTTGATGGCCGTTTTATTGTACATCGAGAAAAATTACGCAACGGTCACTTTGCGAGAGTTAGCCCAAGAGTTCAGTTTTAATCCCAATTACCTCTCCGAATTGTTGAAGAAGCAGACGGGGATGACCTTTATCAAATTAGTAAAGCTCCAACGGGTAAACGTAGCAGCAAAGTATTTAATCTACACAACCGCCTCGATTGATGAAATCGCGCAAAAAGTTGGCTATGAGAATCCGTCGTATTTTTTATAAGGTGTTTCGTCAAATTTTAGGGAAGTCACCTAGTCAATACCGTAAGGAAAATCAAGTTTAAAGGCTGGTCTAGATAAATTTAGTGGCTAAATTTCAGTTTACATGATAAATATCAGATCTGAGAAATCGACATAAGGGAAGCGATTTTTAAATCTAGTAAAGCTCCGAAAAAATAATTATTGTTAAAGGCGTAAATGAAAGCGCTTCATGCTTCGACGATAAATGCAATTATTCTTAAGGAGTGTAGTAGTCATGGATAAAAAGAAAGTTTCCTTGGCGGTTGGGATTTTGAGCGCCAACCTGTTGGTAATGTCTACTTCGGCGGTGGGGGCTGCGATCGCCGCTATTGCGAAGTCCTTCCCGAAGGAGCCGATTTCTAAGGTTCAAATGCTATCAACGATTCCACAATTGGGGCAGGTGGTAGCAACCTTGCTGTTTGCCTGGTTAACTTACCACATGACCCGTAAAAACGTCGGTTTACTGGCGATTTTATTTGCCGGAGTTGGTGGTATTATTCCGGCAATTTGGAATAGCAGTTTAAATATGATTTTAGGCTGCATGATCTTGTTAGGATTCGGGATTGGGATCATCTCTAACGTTGGCCCCGTTCTGGTTCAAGAACACTTTGATGGTGAAGAACGTGCTACCGTGATGGGATGGCAAATTGGATTTAACAACGTTGGGATGATGGTCCTTACTGCTGTCGGTGGTGCCTTAGGTGCTTCTAACTGGCGGAATTTATTCTGGATTTTTGCCGTTGCCTTTGTAATTTTGATCTTCTTTTTACATTATGGTTCCCCAAGACCAACGGGCAAAGGAGGTTAAGAGTGATGGTAAGCAATCTTTCTGGGCATCCTTCAAGGGACTTAGCGGTTACGTCTGGATTATCTTACTTATTACCTTCCTGATGTCAATCATCATGACGGCCTTCATGGCAAACCAGTCCATTGTCTTAGCGTCTAAGGGACATGGGACCGGTTATACTGCCATTGTTACTGCGATTGGTAACGTTGGTGGGATTATCACGGCGCTTTGCTTAGGATACATTCGGAAGTTAACCAAGCGCGATACGATGGCGTGGGGATTCGTTGCCTTCTGCCTGTCATTTATTTGCATCTTGTTGTCTAACAATGTGGTAATGCATGTTATCGGAAACATGTTTTCAGGGGTTGGAATTGTGATGGTGAATGCCACGATTCCGTTTATGTTGTCAATTCTTGCCGATAAGTCACGGTTCCCAGTGGTTATTTCTATGAACACGCTTGTTTCATCAATTGCAGGTGCCGTAACCCCAATTATTTTAGCCGCATTAAGCATTGGTGCTGGGGTAGCCCAATACTACTTAGAGCAATCTTAAGTGTTGCTTTAGCAGCATTATTACTGGTTTTACGGATTGGGACCAAGATCGAAAAGGCTTCCCAACAGGTATAAGACAGGAACACAAGAACCGTGGCCAGACCACGGTTTTGCTATTCATAAAGGAGTAAATTATGTTAACTTACCAAAATCGAGTTCGGCGGGGAATGTACCCGGACCCAAGCATGGTTCGCGTTGAAGATACCTTTTACATGGTTAACAGTACCTTTGAATACTATCCAGGAGTCGCCCTTGCTCGGAGTAAGGATTTAATTAACTGGGAAGAGTTACCGGGGATTGCGACAAAGCCGGAGCAAGCAGATTTACGGCATTCCAAGTCTAATGAAGGAATCTTTGCGGCAACGATCCGTTACCACGAAGGGCACTTTTACGTGGTAACAACTAACTTCGCTGAATTTAGGACCTTTATTTTGAAGGGGACCCTCGTTGGTGATCAGATTAAGTGGGAAGATTCACGGGTAGAAGTTGATGTGCCAGGGATTGATCCCGACCTATTTTTTGAAGATGGACGTACCTACCTTCAATTCACCGGGTATATTGATGACAAGGGAACTAAGGCAATTCGGCAGGTTGAAATTAACCTGAGTACAGGGGAGATTTTGGACGGCCCAAAGATATTGACCTATGGAACCGGTGGTCGGGACGTTGAGGGACCGCACATTCTCAAAAAAGATGGTAATTATTACCTGCTAGTTGCTGAAGGTGGACTGGCCAAGGTCATATGATTACAATTTTTAAAGGGCCGTCCGTGTGGGGACCGTTTGAAGATGAACCAGGCGTTAACCCCCTGTTTACTAATCGTGACCGAGCTGAAATGTCGCTTCAAAACGTTGGGCACTCTGATCTATTTACGGACGCTAGGGGGAATTGGTGGTTGACTTGTTTAGCAACCCGTCCGGCTGCTGTGGGCTTTAGTCAAATTACTAATATTGGTCGGGAGAGCTTACTCTACCCCGTTACCTGGGATGGTACGTGGCCAAAGATTTACAACGGGCGTCCAGAAGAAACGGTTGACCTGTCAAACTACCCTAAGCACGCCGAATTGCTGCCAACCCACCAAGAAAGTAGCCACTTTGAAGATAACTTTGAAAAGGGCCTAGCAAATGGTTGGCTAACCCTTCGTGACGGGCTTGGCGATGATTTAATCGTTTCTAATAACCAGTTAGTCTTGCATGGGCGGACGATATCGCTAGCTGAACTCGGTACCCCAACCTTTTTAGGTTTGCGGCAAGCGGAACACCACGAGAGTTTAACGCTAACGCTCGACCCTGATCAAAGTGACCTTTCAACGGGAAGTTTAGGTTTGATGACGGTTATTAACGTTGATCACTACGCAGGGGTAATGCTTGAACAGGCTAATGATGGTGGCGTTGATGTGTACCGGGATCAGCAAGTTGCCGATATCAAGGTTCACCGATTGATGGGCCACTTAGCTGGACTCCCTCGCACATTAACGGTGACGAGTACGAACGCTACTAAGGTTTACGAGGCAGTGTTGGGAGAACAAAAGGTAAGCTTTGAAGTTGCGGCAATCAACCTGTCTAATGAAGCCTTAGCGGCCTTAAATACTGGCGATCTTCAAGGACCATACGTTACGAATGGTGCAACCATGGTCCTAGACAGCGTAGTTCGCAATCCACTGGGAGAGGAAAACGATGGCTAGGCTTAAGAATTCACAGCGCCGGGCTACGTGGACGGTATCCTTGACTAACTTTTTAAATTCAGGAGCAATTGTTGCCGGTGCTAGTGGGCTGGCCTTGTGGACCAGTGCGTTAAACCTAAATAGCTTGCAAGTGGGCTTATTAGGAGCTTTTTCGGCCAATTCATTTGGGGCGGCACTAGGAGCTTTAGTTGGGGGATGGCTTGCGGATCAATACGGGCGAAAAGTTATCTATAGTTACGACATGTTGATTTACCTCTTAGGGGTGATCATCGTGGTGCTTGTGGGGGACTTCCCTTCCTTTTAACTGGCTTTTTGATCACCGGTTTAGCCGTTGGAATTGGTATTCCCGCTTCGTGGACTTACGTTGCAGAAACCGCTAATGATGATAATCGGGCCAGTCAGGTAGGGATCTCCCAGTTTGCTTGGTCACTAGGACCGGTATTGATTTTTGCCCTAGGAACAGTGGCCTCCCGTTTTGGGGTATGGGGAGCACGGGGTTATTTATCTTCTTGGCAGTATGTGCCTTTATTACCTGGCGTTTGCAACGTCAACTAGACGAATCCCCGCAGTGGCTCGCCCAAAAGAAACGCCAACTAGAAGGAGCGCCTAAGCCACACCCCTACCGTGAATTATTTACGAACCGCGTCAATTTAAAGTCAGTTCTTTTTTTTGACGGGAATTTACCTGTTTTGGAATTTAGTTAGTGGGGCAATGGGTTTTTCATGCCTTACGTTTATGTTCAAGCCGGGGGTTAACAAACGCCCAAGCAAATATGTTACAAGTGTTACTGTGGGGTGCACTGCTTTGGGGACGTACTTCCTATTCGCTAAGTTAGGTGACCACATCAGTCAACGATTACTATTTGCCTTAGGAAGCATTAGCGAGCTGCTTGCGTGGGTAATCTTAACCTACGGTGGAATGAATTGGACGTGTTTAATCTTCTTCGCCCTTCTTTGGGGGCTTGGAGCCGGCTTAGGAGCTCAGGCTTGGTACTCCCTTTGGTCAAGCGAACTTTTTCCAACTAAGTACCGGGGAGTTCTCAAGGGGTAACCTTCTTTTGTGTGTATGGTTCCTCTGGAATTTGGTCGCTGGTATTTCCAACCTTGTTGACCAAGTATGGGTTAACATTGCTAGGGACCCTCATGCTGATCTTACTGGCAATTTCATTGTTAATTGGAATCATTTGGACACCACAAACGCAAGGAAAAACGTTGACGCAAATAACTGGTGAGCAATACAGAAAGTGAGGATGCACAATGGGTAGTAAACGACAGGTAATTAATTTGGACCGCGATTGGAGTTTTCACTTAGGAGAGATTAGCGAACCGCGGCATTTATCGATGAAGTCATTATCCTTAGGGGGGATTTACTGCTCCAATTGATGGTGAAAAAGGGGAACGAATGCCTTTTGGCCCTAGTGGGGCTCATTTCTTAGGCTTAGTTGGTCAAGGAGACCAAGAGAAAGGGTTAGCCATTGTTGCCGGAACGGATGTTGATAGCCAATTAGATGCTAGTTGGAAAAAAGTCGACTTGCCACACGATTGGAAACGGATCTCCCATATACAAATAACCCTGCGTTAACGATGAATGGATTTAAAGACGATTGCGTTGCCTATTACCGGCGTTCGTTTTCACTTGATGAAGGGATTCGGGGACGACAGGTTCACCTATACTTAGACGGAATTTTAGGGGTGAGCGACCTTTGGTACAACGGGGGCTTACCTCAAGCATAACGAAAGTGGGTACGTTGCCCAAGATATTGATGTAACAGCCCTTAGTCGTTATGGAGATGAGGGGAATAATACGTTACTGGTAAAACGGATACTCGCCACGGGGCCGAAGGTTGGTGGAATGAGGGGGCCGGTATTTATCGCTCAGTTTGGTTGGAGGTTTATAACGGTGTTCACCTTTCTGAAGAAGAAAGTTGGGTACGGGTTATCGAATTGACCTCAGCTTCAGCTAGTCTTCAGGTAAACGTTGGCGTTGTTAACGATGGTGAGCAAGAGGTAACGGTAACACCAACCGTACTAATTGGTGAGCAACAAGTTTCGTTGGCTAAGACGACGCTTTTGGCCGGTGATCAGACAGTGATTACGACTAAGGTTGAGCTAGCTGGTCCCCATGTTTGGACCCCGGAAGACCCATATATGTACCCAGTTACTTTCCAACTTGAAGGCGATCAGTTAGTTAAGCAATTAGGGGTGAAGACCGTTGAATACCAGAAAGACGGTTTTTACCTTAACGGACAACGTTATGAATTACACGGAATTTGTTATCACCAGGATTTTGCTGGGGTAGGGATTGCCCAGACTAAGGAGATGTTGGATTATAAGCTCCGGTTATTTAAGGAAGCGGGGATTAATACCTTACGGAGTGCACACCACTTTGCGTCACCTGACTTAATGGATGCTTGCGATCAACACGGAATCCTGTTAATGAACGAAAACCGGCTGTTGGAAACGAGCCCGTGGCGATTAGATAACCTTCGGCGGATGGTTAAGTTGAGTCGGATGCACCCGTCAATGGCCTTTTGGTCCCTGTCCAATGAGGAATTGGTTGGGAACACGATTCCAGCGGGCGGATGAGTCATCAAGTAGCGACAATTATCCGGAAGTTAGATCCAGATCACATTTTGGTCCAGGCCGAGTTATTAAATCCGGAAGGTAAGGTCAACGAGGAGTACCTGCAAAATATTGATGTTCTCGGTGTTAACTATCCTGAATCGCCACTAATGGGTAGCGGTGCAGAAGTGATTCACCAACAGCACCCTGATTTACCAATGATGAGTACGGAAAATGCTAGTTACTTTACCACCCGGGGAAACTTCAAGGACGATGATACCAAGGGACTGCTTAATAGCTTTGGAACTCTGTACTCCAATCTGGCACCTGGCAAGCAAAAACCGGGCGCACCAGGAACTGGGGAACGGCAACGCCAAAGCAAGTGATGGAGTACGTTAAGGATCACCCATATATGGGAGGCACCTTTATTTGGTTGGGGGCTGACTGTTATGGTGAACCATCCCCATTAGGATGGCCGGCAACCACTTCGTCCTATGGGATCATGGATATCTGTGGATTCCCCAAGAATGATTATTACTATTATCAAGCACATTGGGCTGACCAAGCTAAGACCTACCTGCACTTAGATCCAACCTGGAATAAGGAACTTTTGGAAATTGATGATCAGGGGAACACCGCTGTTCGAGTTTACACGAACGCTGACCAGGTTCATGTTTGGGTTAATGATCATGACTACGGGATTCATGACGTGGTGGATAACACGGTTGACCTTCAGGTTGTATACGAACCAGGAGTGTTAAAAGCAGAGGCGCTAAGTGGCGGTAAGGTAATTGACCAAGCAACGCAAGTAACGGCATCTCAGCCCCACTAAGGTTGAAGTAACGTGCTTAGAAAGTGGGAATGAAGTGGACCTTTACCAACTAAAGGCGGTTGATAAACAGGGGAACTTTTGTTTCCTGCGCCAACAATTTACTTTACGTTTCAGCCGCGGGTGGTCAAATTTGGGCACTTGCGAATGGGAACGTGATTGAACAAGATGACCGACGCCGTGATCAAGTTAAACTCTTTAATGGGTTAGCCTTGGCAATTGTTCGCAAAACTAGTGAAACACGGTCAGAGTTGACGGTTGAAATGGAGGATAATTGACGATGGGGTATCAAGAGGCACTTAACAGTTTGCAGACCAGCGATGTTCGAAACGGGGTAGCCGTAAAACTGGTCCCTGGCCGTACTGGGGACGGATGGTTAAGTGATGAAACCCGGGCTGAGTTCCAAGCAGTCTTTGGAAATGGCAATCCATTTGCGGGTGGGGCTAATCAACCGGAACCAACGATTCAGGATCTTCGTGATCGGATGGGTTCGCCCAACCACAGTGTCGCTAAGCACCAACTCCTCATTGAAAACGTGGTTATTGACGGGGTACTAACCAGAAGTTACCGGCCCGCTACAGCACAGGGGCAACCACTCCCGACGTTGCTTTTCTTCCACGGGGGGCGTACTATGGTGGTTCAATTGAAACGGTAGATAACGTTTGCCGGGCTTTTGCTGATTTTGGAAATTTACAGGTATTTAACGTTGATTACCCACTTCCGCCAGAGCACCCCTTCCCGGCGGCCCCGTTAGCAATCTATAAGGTTCTTTATTATTTACATGAGCATGCCAGTGGATTCAATATTTTGCCGGATACTTTTTACGTGAGTGGAGATTCAGCTGGTGGTGGTCTTTCAATGACCACCACTTACTTGGATCAAGTGGTTTTTCAAACTAAGCTAGTGAAAAAGGTCATTTTATATTACCCAGATGTCCCTGGGGTTACCGTTGAAGATCCAACGGCGGGAATTGAGTTTAAGGAATTTAAAGAAGCGTTGACGGGATTCTTTAAGGCCTTTACGAGTGATTCACTGGCCCATTCTACCTACTATGGTAAGGTGGGGTTCGATGATAACCCGGTAATTGCGGTGATTAACGCTCCGCAATTGGCAGAGTTTCCACCAGTGGAAGTAATTGTTGGGGAATTTGATCCGCTCCGCAAATCTAACGAGGTGCTGGTTGAAAAGTTAAATGAACAAGGGGTCACTAATAAGTATGTTCGTTATAACGGGATGACTCACGCCTTTTTAGACCATCTGGGGATTACCCGCAAGCAGAAGACGCAATTAAAGAAGCAATCAAGTTTATTAATGAATAATTTTAAGAGAGGATGACCTATATTTTCGTACAATACCCCTTAGGGTTGACTAAATAATAAAAGTGTCATCTCTAGGGGGTGTTTTGAATAGGGTACTATCCCCCTGTCAAGTTGACACTTATAAAAAACGAAAACACAATTTTTCTTATCCGACCAAATCGTGGTAATATTCCGCCACGGTTTGGTCATTTTTTTTAGCGGAAATGAACTGATTCGTGAAGTACATTATTCCAGCACGAACCTGTTCCTGTAACTCTGCTAGAGTTTGCGCCTTTGGACGATGCTCGAGCCAGATGCTTTTAAAATCTGCCCACCAGTGTTCCATTACGGCGTTATCCGCTGGTGTCCCAGGCGCCGATAGGCTATGCTTTTTACCTTCTCCTGACGGAGAGCTTCGTTGTAATTGGTGGACGTATATGCCGCTCCACGATCCGTATGGATCATTTCTGGAGTGGTTCCACTAGCCTTAGCGGCTTGGTTAAAGACTTTGATTGCGGCTTCTCTGGTCTCCGTTGGTGAGATTAACCATGCTGCTGGCCGTTGTCCATATAGATCTAAGATGGCGTGTAGACGGACTTTATTAGCGGTCCCGTAAGTCAGTTCTGTTGTATCTGTTACCCAAACCTGATTCGGCTTTTCTTGCTTAAATTGCCGATTTAGTAGGTTTTCATCTTGATAGGTTTGTTTTGCTCCCTGGCGGTCCTTTTTGGCTGCCGGTAATCCGCCCGAATTCCATTAATTTTCATAATCCTGCTAACCCGCTTAATCCCCACTCTGTAACTTAATCGGCCCTCTTTATTCAATAGACGAACCATCTTATCGTATCCAACACTATCTTGATGCCGTTTTTCGATTCGCTTGATCTCCTCCAGTACTTCCCGTTCCTGCTGTTCGCGTAGCGATAATCTACGATTTAACCATTTGTAATACGCTTGCCGACTGATTCCCGCAGCTCGGGCCGTTTCACTAACTGTGTACTCGCCACTGCTGGTCATTTCTTGAACCGCTTGATATCGTTTGGCCGCTTCACCTCCCGGTTGCTTATTTCGATCAATTTTTTTGAGAAGGCAATCTGAACCTCTCTTTCACGTAATTTAGCTTTGAGGTCCCGAATCTCTTTGAGTAACTGTTTCTCACGGTCGGCTGGTTGCCTACCCCTGGTCTTGCCACGCCGGTCCTTTAGGACCGTCCAATCGTTTGCTTGCTCGTATTTCTGTGTCTAGGCATACGCTCTGGAATAGGTAATATCAAACTTTTGCGCTGCTTGCTTGTAGTCATGATTATGCTTCAAGACCCATTTAACGATTTCGATTTTCTCGTTATACGAGACCTTTCGTCCCATCTTCCGCACCCGCTTTCTTACTGGTTCTTTACCATTATTGTAAAGGATGACCCAGTTACGAAGTTGGGATAATCCACGGATATCATACTTTAATAGGATTTCTTTGGTAGGAAGACGGTGATTCCGATAATCACGGACGGCACGAAGCTTAGTAGTCGTTGAATAGGTGATTTTATAAAAATAGCCTCAAAAGTCATCACTTTTTATTTCTTAAAGTGACAACCTTTAAGGCTATTGTACGGATGATCCTCATGCATGCAATACCTTTGAGGAGCCCAATTTAGTTCGAGCTAAGCCCGTTAAGGCTAATTCGAAGGTTGCTAAGCAACATGAATTTGAGTTACCCGCTGCTTCAGTAACGACGGTAACTTTCAGTTTATGTTAAAAAAGCGAAGCGGGTAAGGACAGTATAAAAAATAGAGCTCAGTATGCCTGGAGGTGGACAACTGGGCTCTTAATTATTTAGGAAGGTTTAATCGTGTTCATCCGCCAATAACCCCCAAAGTTCCTGACCATAGGGTGACAGTAGCCGGTTGGCCCGGGTAGCAACCGAAATGATAAATTCGGGGGCGCCCAGATCGAGTAGTGGCAGTGCAACAAGGTGATCTTGGGGTTCTAGAGCTAGGGTGGTGAGAAAGGAAATCCCGGAGTTTTTTCGCCACCAGGGTTTTTAAAACGTGAACGTCGTGGGTTTTAAAAACAACTTTGGGACGCACCCCAGCCGCCTGGGAAACCTGGTGGAAGGCCTGGGCGTGAACGTACTCGTTGGCCAGGGTAATGAAGGGCTCTTTTTGAGGTCCTGAAAGGAAACGCCGGTGGTTCGGGTGGCTAAGGGGTGGTCGGGTGCCACGATAATTTGATGGGGGGCGCGTAATTACTTGCGTCGAAAAAGAATCTTGTTGTAGGGGGCTAAGGACCCTAGGAGGGCCATGTCGATGATGCCGTGGGCCAGCATTTTCGTTAGCTCCGGGACCCGTGGTCTTCAACCTCTAAGCGTTGTAACAATCCCGCCGCTAGCAGGGCGGGGGTGTAGGCGGGGAAAAAGTAGTTACCGATGATCGGCGGTAGGCCAAAGCGGATTCGTTCCTGTTTGGCCCGGGAAAGCTCTTGGTGAGCGACCTCCAATTCGCGCAGGATGGTTTGGACGTGCTGGTCAAACTGCAGACCGCTGGCGGTTACGGTCAGGTCGTGGTGGGATTGGCTCCGAATAAAGAGCGGCGCCCCTAATTCCCGTTCTAAACGTTGGATGGCCATCGTGATGGTGGGTTGGGCAACGCCAAAGTGGGTGGCGACTTTGGAAAAATTTTTTTGAATTACGAGGTCATGATAATAGCGAAGTTCCTTAATGTTCATCTTGACCCCCTAAGTAACGGCGTTTCTGTTTATCATATCAATAAAATTGATTAGCTTCCATCAGTTTGACTATCACCTAAGGGACTACTTATGATCAACCACGATGAGAGAGAAAGTTGTGCAGATGGATTGAAAGGACCGATCAAAATGATTAGTGGATACGAACTGTTAAACAACCCCTTTTTAAACCGGGGCACCGCCTTTACAACTGAGGAACGTAAGCAACACGGCCTGCTAGGGCTCTTACCACCACGGGTTAAGACGATTGACGAACAAGCCGATGAAATTTGCGCCCTCTACCAAAAAGAAGGGCACCCTGATTGAAAAACGCCACTTCCTGATGGAAATCTTTAACAACAACCGGACGCTGTTCTTTAACTTAATGGGCAAGCACATCAACGAATTCATGCCGATCGTGTACGACCCGGTAATTGCCGAGGCGATTGAAGAGTACAACGAACGCTTCGTTAAGCCGCAAAATGCCGCCTACCTAACCGTTGATCACCCAGAAAACAACCGTGAGATCTTAAAGAACGCCGCCGAGGGGCGGATATCCGTCTGATCGTGGTGACCGATGCCGAGGGGATCCTCGGGATTGGTGACTGGGGAGTTAACGGGGTCGACATCGCCGTTGGTAAGTTAATGGTTTACACGGCCGCCGCTGGGATCAACCCGGCCCAAGTGTTACCAGTTTTGATTGACGCCGGGACCAACAACCAAGAACTACTGGACGACAAGAACTACCTGGGTAAGCGCCACGCCCGGATTGAAGGCCAACGCTACTTTGACTTCATTGACCAATTTGTCGGCGACGTCGAAAGCCTCTTCCCTAAGAGCCTGTTGCACTTTGAAGACTTCGGCCGTGGGACGGCCGCCAAGATTTTGGATAAGTACCAAGACAAGATTTTGACCTTTAACGACGATATCCAAGGGACCGGGGTAATCGTTTTGGCCGGGGTACTGGGGGCCTTAAACATCACCAAAGAAAAGCTAACCGACCAAACCTTCCTAACCTTTGGTGCTGGGACCGCCGGGATGGGGATCGTAAAAATGCTCTTCGAAGAACTGGTGCGCCAAGGCCTCAGCGAACAAGAAGCCAAGCAGCACTTCTACTTGTTCGATCGCCAGGGGTTGTTGTTTGATGATACGGAGGGCCTAACGCCGGAACAAGCCCGCTTCACCCGGTCGCGGGGTGAATTCGACAACGCCGCTCAATTAACCGACTTAACGGCAGCTATCAAGGCGGTGCAACCAACGGTGATGGTCGGAACGTCGACCGTTCACAACGCCTTCACCGAAGCCGCCATCCGCGAAATGGCGGCCCACGCTAAGCACCCGATCATCTTCCCAATCCAACCCGACCAAGAAGATTGAAGCCATGCCAGACGACGTTATGAACTGGTCTGACGGGCGGGCCCTAGTCGCCACTGGGATTCCGACCCCGGCGGTTGACTACCAAGGGGTTCAGTACGAAATTGGCCAAGCTAACAACGCCCTGATTTACCCGGGGGTGGGCTTTGGGGCCTTAGCCGTCAAGCCAAGGTAATTAACGACGACATGCTGGCGGCGGCCGCCCACGCCTTAGGGGGCCTCGTTGACGCTGATCAACCGGGCGCCGCCGTCTTACCACCGGTCTCCAAGCTAGCCGACTTCTCCAAGAAGGTGGCTGAGGCGGTGGCTCAATCCGCCATCGACCAGGGCTTAGCCGCAGCGGGAATCACGGATGCCAAGCAGGCGGTGGCCGACTTTACTTGGCAAGCGGAATACAAGCCGCTGGACCAGGAACTGGCTAGATTTGAATAAGAGGAAGTGCTCACCAACCTCCCTTGCTTAAACGACAATGAAAAGACCCCTAACGCACGAGCTGAGCGTTAGGGGTCTTATTGTAGGGTGTAGGATGCACTTCCGCAGATAACGTGCTCCCAACCGCAGGCCTAGTGTCTAAGTACGGGTAAAGAACACCGCTAAGGCGGTAACCATTTGCCCTAGCTTAGCCATACGGCCTGCCGAACGGGTTGGGCGCACTTCCGTTATTTACTTGCACTGGCGTCAGCGTCGACTTCCGGTTGTGCTGGTGCGTCTTCTTCTGAGGCACTGGCGTCGGCGTCAACGGCCGGTGCTTGAGTAGCTGGTGCCGGTGCCGGTTGGCTTTCCGTTTCGCTTTCGGAAGCACTGGCGCTAGCGTCAACGGCGGGAGCCTCGGTGGCGGCTTCTTCCTTGGTAGAAGCACTGGCGTTAGCGTCCACCTTGCTGTTCGGGTCGTCAACCAGGGTTTGCCCGGTCATTTCCAGGTACTTCTTGACGATTGGCCAGAAGTCGATCACGATTTCGTTAATCCCACGGTAAATGTTGTCTTCGTCGTGAATGGCTTGGTAGTTGTTAACCACCCACTTAACGTTCTTCTTGTCCACTGGTTCGGCCAGTTGGAACATGTCGGTCTTACCGGTCCGCGGGGTGTGGATGACTTGCTTAACGTGGTCGTGGACATTCCGCTTGTCCGGGTGAACGGCCGACATCGGGGAACCCGGTTGTTGCGGGGTCCGGGAGGCAAACATCTTTTCAGCCGGGGCCTTGTGGTTGTAGTAGAGGAACTGGTTGTTGTCGTCGACGTAGGTCAGTTCGGCCGGGATCGACTTTAAGAACCAGTTAAGTTGGTCAACAGTCAGGATCCCAGCGTCGAGCTTAACGTAGTCCTTGCCGGAAGCGGCGTTGGTCAACTTAGCGGCCTTTTCAATCCAGTCTGGGTCACCGGGCTTCACCCCTTCGATAGTGGTGTCAGTCTTCCCGGAGGCAGTCAGGTCTTCGTTCTTGTAGGCGTCGGCCGGTTCTGGGCCCTTTAAGGCCTTCAAGACGTTGACCCACTTGGAGAACTTGATCAACAAGTTGCTCAAACGGTTAATCGTGCCGCCGTCCTTTAAGTTGCCGTTGTCGTCAAAGGCGTCGCGAACGTTCCCCAACAAGAATTCGTTCCCCGGCATCACGAGGGCGTTAACCCCTGGGGCTTCCAAGATTTCGCGCAGGTCCAATTGGGCCCGGGAAGAACCCTGGGTGAAGTAAGAGGCCCCTACGATCAGGACCGGCTTGTCTTCTAACGGGTGGATCTTATAGGACAGCCATTCGATCGTCGACTTCAAAGCGGCGGTTGTGGTGTGGTTGTGTTCAGGGGTGACCATGATCACCCCGTCGGCGTTTTCAATTCGGTGCTTCAAGTATTGAACGGCCATCCCGTTGGTTTGGTCGTCGTCTTCGGAAAACATCGGTACGTCCTTGATTGAAACGACTTCAATGTCGGCGATGTTATTGAAACGGTTGGCCATAAAGGTCATTAATTTGCGGTTGTATGAATCTTCGGCGATGGAGCCGACAATCCCAACTAACTTCATGCGTAGGTTCCTCCTTGGTTTATAAGTCGTTCTTCAGGTCGGAAACGCGGATGTCTTGCATCACGTGTTCACGGTCATAGACCAGGTTCTTGTTGACGTCGACGAAGGTGTCGAAGTCGGCGAATAAGACGTCAAGCGGTTGACGAGAGCCCCTTCCTTGAGGTTCCCTTCGTCGTCAAAGGCTTGTAAGGAGTGGCCCACCATGTATTCGGATGATGGCATGATCCGGGCGGACAGTTCCGGGGAGTCCAGCATCTGGCGTAGCATCAGTTGGGCCCGGGAAGTCCCAAAGCATCCCGTATGACGCCCCGGTAATCATTACCGGCTTGTCAGCAAAGGGGTGCACACCGTAAGAAAGCCATTCCAAGGCGTTCATCAAAACGGCCGGGACCCCGTGGTCGTATTCAGGGGTGGAAATAATGACCCCGTCGGATGCTTCGATCTTCTTGGCCATTTCAGTTACCCGTTCCGGAACTGAGCGTTCCGGGGTCTTGTAGAAGACCGGCAGGCCACCAATGTCCATCAATTCAATTTCGGCCTTGTCGGCGAAGTGTTCCTTGATGAACTGCAACAAGCGGCGGTTGGTGGAGCCTTGACGGTTGGTTCCAGCAATCCCAATGTAGTGCTTCATATGATCAAATCCTCTCATTTCTGTGTTTGTCACCTTGTTAAGGGGCTAACAATCGTCCCCATTTTGACATAGTTTTTGAATAAAATCAATCAGGGATCCTGATTTATAAAGTTACGGGTGGCTCGCCGTCACTATTTGGCAAGCAATTACGGATATTAGACAAAATTTAAATAAATGAAGGCGCTAACAATCCCGCAAAAAATAGGCCGATTAAAGCTGATGAATATCAATTAAGCGGGGTGCAGGACCGTTAATAATAATCAATCCTTATAATAACTAGCGGGTTTGACTATAAGAGAGCGGGGGATTATCGTATAATCGTTAAGTAATGTGTAACTTTTCACAAATGCAATCGGATTAATCACTTGGAGGTTGAAGAATATGTCACAATTTCGGACGGAAGAAGATACTTTAGGACCAGTTCAAATCCCACAAGAAGCCCTCTGGGGACCACAAACGGAACGGAGCCGCCACAATTTCCCAACCGGCCAGTTCATGCCGTTGGCCATCATCCGCGCCCTGCTCAACATTAAGAAGGCCGCTGCCCAAGCCAACCTGGAATTAAACCAGATTGATGAGGCCAAGGGGAAGTTGATCATCGAGGCGATTGACCAACTCTTAGTCCTGCCCGATGACGACTTGCGCAAGGACTTCCTACTTAAGGTTTACCAAACCGGTTCCGGGACCCAAACCAACATGAACACCAACGAAGTCGTGGCCAACCTGGCTAAGCGCTTGAATCCAGACGTCACCGTATTGCCAAACGATGACGTTAACAAGGGTCAATCCTCCAACGACGTCTACCCAACGGCGATGAACATCGTGGCCGTGGAAGCCTTGGATCAGCTGCTGCCGGCCGTCCAGCACCTAATTGATGAATTAAAGGCCAAACAAGAACAATACTGGTACGTCGTTAAGGTTGGCCGGACCCATCTGCAAGACGCCACCCCGTTAACCTTTGGCCAAGAAGTCTCTGGTTACGTGGCCGCTTTAGAACACGACCGGGACTACTTAAAGCAACTCCAACCGACCCTATTGGAACTGGCGATCGGGGGGAACGGCCGTGGGGACTGGTTTAAACGCGGCCCCGGGGATGCCGGAAAAGATTGCCGAAAAGGTTTCCGTCGTTTACGGACACGAATTTACGGTTAAGACCAACAAGTTCTTTGGCTTGGCTAACCACTCCGGCTTAAACGTGGTCCACGGGGCCCTGAAGACCCTGGCCGCCGACATGTTTAAGATTGCCCAAGACGTCCGCTTCTTGGCCTCCGGTCCGCGGGCTGGTTACGGCGAATTAAACATCCCGGCCAACGAACCGGGTTCCTCAATCATGCCGGGGAAGGTTAACCCAACCCAAGCCGAAGCAGTAACGATGGCGTCACTACGGGTCTTTGGTAACGACACGGTCGTTTCAATGGCCGCTAGCCAGGGGAATTTTGAAATGAACGTCTACAAGCCGGTGATGATCGACGCCTTCTTGGAATCAGCCGACCTCCCTAACCGGGACGATCACCGGCTTTGCCGACAAGATGATTGCAGGCTTGACGGTCAACGACGCCCGGATGAAGGAACTTTTGGACAACTCCTTGATGACGGTAACCGCCCTGTCGCCATATATCGGCTACCACGACGCCGCTAAGATTGCCCAAGCCGCCGATAAGGCCGGCTCCACTTTAAAAGAAGCCGCTTTGAAGTCCGGCAAGGTGACCGAAGAACAATACGACGAATGGATGGACATGTTAAAGATGACCAACGTCGACAAACAAGATTAGGAGGAAATTATGGGAGAAAAATATCAACCACGCCCGGCCAGTGAGTTAAAGGACCGCTACGACACGGTGATCATTGGTTCCGGGGGGCCGGCTTGACGGCCGCCATCCAAGCCCATGAACTAGGGCTTTCAGCCGTCGTCCTTGAAAAGAAGAAGGCTTAGGTGGGAACACTAACCGGGCCTCATCCGGGATGAACGCCGCCGAAACCAACGTCAATTAAAGCACGGGGTGATCGATAACGTCGGCTCCTTTTACCGGGAAACCTACCAAGACGGCGGTCGTTTAAACGATAAGGACCTCTTGGGTTACTTCGTTCACCACTCCGCCCTGGCGATTGACTGGCTGGCCGATCACGACATCAAGTTAGAAGACGTCACGATCACCGGGGGATGTCGGTGATGCGGACCCACCGCCCGGCTAGCTTAGCCCCGATCGGTGGATTCTTGGTCAACGAGTTGTTGCGGGTGGTTGGCCAACAAGGAATCCCGGTCTTCAACCAGACCAAGGTCACTAAGTTGTTAAAAGACGATCAGGGGACCGTTAACGGGGTCGAAGTCCAAACCACGGCCGGCACCAAGGCGATCGCGGCCAACAGCGTTATCCTAGCGACCGGTGGTTTCGGCGCTTCTAAAGGAATACATGAAGCGCTACCGCCCAGACCTGGTTGATTACAAGACGACTAACCAACCGGGGGCCACCGGCGACGGCCTGAAACTCGGCGAAGACGTCGGGGCGCAGCTAGTTCAAATGGACTTGATTCAAGTCCACCCGACCGTTCAACAAGATAACCCGCACGTTTATTTGATTGGTGAAGTCGTCCGGGGCGAAGGGGCAATCCTGGTTAACGCCAAGGGGCAACGCTTCGTCAACGAGTTAAACACCCGTAAGATCGTCTCCAACGCCATCACTGCTTTGCCGGAGCACTCCGCTTACCTGATCTTTGACCAGGGGATCCGTGACCGGGCCAAGGCCGTCGACTTCTACGACAAGGTGGGGCTAGTGGTTTCCGGCAACACCATCGAAGAGCTCGCCCAAAAAACTCTCCATGGCGCCAGCTACCCTGAAAAAAAGACGGTGGCGACCTGGAACCAAGCGGTCAAGGACCACGATGACCAGGAATTTAGCCGGACGACCGGGATGGACCGCGACATCGCCAAGCCAGGCTTCTTCGCCATCCACATTGCCCCAGCGATCCACTACACGATGGGTGGTTTACACATCAACACCCATACAGAGGTCTTGGATGGCAACGGGAACGTGATTCCGGGACTGTTTGCCGCCGGTGAAGTTGCCGGGGGCCTACACGGGAATAACCGGGTCGGGGGTAACTCGATCGCCGAAATCTTGATCTTTGGGCGCCAAGCCGGTCAACAAGTCGCCTTGTACCAAAGTCAGAAATAGTAAGAAACAAGAGAACTGATTAGGAAGAAATCAATATGAAGAATTTAGAAAAAGTCAATTACCGGGGCTTTATCTGGCCGGTAATCGTGGGGGTCATTTTGTGGCTGCTCACGCCAATGAAGCCAGCGGCCGTTCCCGTGGCCGGCTGGCACATGTTCGCCCCTCTTTGTCGGGACGATCATTGCCTGCATCACCCGGCCCCTACCAATCGGGGGTGTCTCAATTCTCGCCTTTGCCCTGACCGTTTTGACCGGCACCTTGCCGATGGATAAGGCGATCTTAGGCTTTGGGAACAGCTCAATTTGGATGATTGCCATGGCCTTCTTTATCGCCCGGGGCTTTATCAAGACCGGGTTGGGACGGCGAATCGCCCTTAACTTCGTCCGCCTCTTCGGTAAGAAAACGCTGGGGCTGGCCTATTCCTTAATTGGGGTCGACTTGATCATGGCCCCGGCCACCCCGTCCAACACCGCCCGGGCCGGTGGGGTCTTGTACCCAATCATTAAGTCCTTGGCCCAATCCTTTGGCTCCGACCCCAAGGACGGGACGGAACGCAAGATCGGCTCCTTCTTGGTCTTTGCCGAATATCACGGGGACATGATCACCGCCGCCATGTTTATGACGGCGATGGCCGCTAACCCCTGGTCCAAACCCTAGCCAAGTCAAGCGGAGTGAACATCAGCTGGGGAGGCTGGTTCTTAGCCGCCCTGGTTCCGGGAATTATTTCCTTGATCGTCGTTCCCTGGTTGATCTACAAGATGTACCCGCCGGAGATTAAGGAAACGCCCAACGCTAAGCAGTGGGCGGAAAAGGAACTGGATCAAATGGGGAAGATGACCCTACCAGAAAAGCTAATGGCCGTTATCTTCATCATTGCTCTGGTCCTCTGGATGACCGGGAGCCTGACCAAGATCGACGCCAGCCTAGCTGCCTTCTTAACCTTAGGCCTGCTCTTGGTCGTTGGGGTCCTGAGCTGGACCGACGTTTTGCACGAAACCGGGGCTTGGAACACCCTGACCTGGTTCTCCGTCTTGGTTATGATGGCTGGTTCCTTGACCACCCTGGGCTTTATTCCGTGGCTTTTCTTCAAGCATCGGTAGTATGTTGCACGGGATGAGTTGGTTCTTGGTCTTGGCGATCTTGATTGTCTTCTTCTTCTACAGTCACTACCTCTTCGCTAGTTCAACGGCCCACGTAACGGCGATGTATTCGGCCCTGTTAGCCGTAGCCATCTCTGCTCACGTACCGCCAATGCTGGCGGCCTTATTGCTCGGGTTCTTTGGGAACTTAAACGCCTCAACCACCCACTACGCTTCTGGCCCGGCTCCGGTTTTGTTTGGGTCTGGTTACGTCCCGCAAAACAAGTGGTGGTCCTTGAACCTGGTTCTGGGGGTCTTCTACCTGGTCGTTTGGATCGGGATTGGGAGCCTCTGGATGAAGGTGATTGGGATGTGGTGATCAGGAAGTGTGATCCAACCATTAAGCAGGCCGTTGGACTAAGGATAGGGCACAGGTTAGCGCGCCAGCGGTGTTCTGTGGCCAGACTTAGGCACTAGGCCTGCGGTTGGGAGCACGTTATCCGTAAATGAAATTACTAATTAAAAAGGACCCCTGGGGCACGGCCGTGGGGGCCCTTTTGTGTTAAAATCTGGAGGAAAAGGGGAACGCCAGAATGAATACGCGTGACTTACAGTACTTTACGGCCGTTGTTGAAACGAAAACTACACCCAAGTGGCCGGGCAATTTGGCGTCACCCAGCCAACCGTTACTCAGGCCATCCAACGCCTGGAACGTGAATTTGACGTCCAATTGGTCGACGTTGCCCGTGGCCGGCGGGGGATGAAGATCACCCGGGCTGGTCAGTTACTTTACCAAGCGGCGGACCGGATCAATCACCAGTTAGCCTTGGCGCAAAGTCAATTAGCCAGGCTAAGCGGGGCAGCATTCGCTTCGGCTTACCCCGATCATCGGTAAAATATACATCAGTGGGTTAGTTAAATCCTGTCCGCCGGATTTGTTGTCGTGCCTGCGGATCACCGACCAGGGGTCCCACGAGCTGTTAAAACGGCTCAAGGATGGTCAAATTGACATCGCCATTTTGGGGTCGATGGCGCCGATTAATGAGGAGGGGATATTTGTCGACCTGGTGGCCAAGCGCCCCTTCACCGTGGCGGTCAGCGAACAACACCCGTTGGCTAAAAAACGGCGGGTGGCCTTTGGCGATTTGGCTAACGAACGCTTCATTAATTACAGTGACCAATACATCCACCGGGCGGCCTTTAACGCTTATTGCGATGCGGCCCGTGTCCGCCCGGAAAGCACCCTCTACCCGCTACCCAATATTTCTTGGGTCAAGGAGCTGGTCCGTCAAAACCTCGGCGTCAGCCTGATCGTTTTGGATGCGATCAAAGACGAGCCGGGGATCGTACCGCTAGAATTGACGGACCCGACCCCGGCCAGTTTTTACATCTCGGTGGCGACCCGGGAAAGTTACGTGTTAAGCGAAGACGAGCAGACCCTAGTGACGACTCTAAAGCACCTGGAACTCTTTTCACCCGCTTAATTGTCCCTACACAAACGTCGGCAACCCTCCTATAATAGGACGTAATTTAGTGCCTAAAGTGGGGAGAGAAAAAGATGGATAAGGAACAAGCGGTGGGTGAAGATTACCACCACCACATGCAGATTCCGTGGCAGGATTTTGTAGAAGATGACAACGTTACCCCGGCTAAGGAGGCCCCCTTAGTGGAACGGTCAATGATCGTTGGGCGGGTTGGTCTAATGATTTTGGCCTGCGGAACCGGGTCCTGGCGGGTGCGCGACTCGATGAACGTGGTTGCCCGCAACCTTGGAATGACCTGTTCGGCCGATATTGGCTTGGTATCGATTGAATACACCTGCATTGATGATAACCACAGTTACACCCAGGCGATCTCGTTACCGACGACCGGGGTGAATACAACCCGGCTAAACGCCCTGGAGAAGTTCGTTAAGGAAATTGAGCGGGGCAAGCGGGAGTGGACGATTGCAGAAATTGACCACCGTTTAACCGAGATTGAACGGATGAAGGGTAATTACCGCCCTTACCAAGTGGGGTTAGCGGCGGCCTTGGCCTGTTCAGCCTTCGTCTTCTTGCTCGGCGGGGGCCCGGTAGAAATGTTGTGTTCCTTTGTGGGAGCGGGGTGCGGGAACTTTGTGCGGCGTAAGATGATTGACCGTCACATTACCCTGCTTGCTTGCGTGGCCGTTTCCGTGGCCGTGGCTTGTTTGTTATACCTGGTCCCGTTTATGGCCCTGCAAAACTTCTGGGGAATCAACGAACGTCACGAGGCCGGCTACATCGGGGCAATGCTCTTTATCATCCCTGGTTTTCCCTTCATCACCTCGGGGCTGGACCTAGCCAAATTAGACATGCGGTCCGGCTTGGAGCGGGCCGCCTACGCCCTGTTAATCATTACCGTGGCGACCTTGGTTGGCTGGCTGGTGGCCCTGATGGTCCACTTAAGGCCAGCCAACTTCGCCGCCTTGCCGTTAAATGAATGGCAGCTCTTATTGTTGCGGTTGCCGGCCTCTTTTTGCGGGGTCTTTGGCTTTTCAATTATGTTTAATTCGACGCCGAAAATGGCGGCGATGGCCGGGGTAATCGGGGCGCTTGGTAATACCTACGGCTGGAATTAGTCGACTTTGGGATGGCGGCTGGCCCGGCCGCCTTCTTGGGGGCGCTAGCTTGTGGCCTGTTGGCGGCGATTGTCCGTAACCGGGTTGGTTACCCGCGGATTGCGATCACGATTCCCTCGGTGGTAATCATGGTGCCCGGTCTGTACATGTACCGGGCCGTCTATAACTTAGGGTTACAGTCGGTCAACACCGGGGCCGAGTGGTTAACCCGGGCGATGTTAATCGTCCTCTTTTTACCCCTGGGTCAAGTAGCGGCCCGGGTACTAACCGATACCAAGTGGCGTCATAACGGATAGGAAGATGGGTGATCAGCGTGCAAATTGAGTATCCTCAGCAGTTAGTTGACCAAGTAGAGGCAGCGATCAAGGATCGTCCCCTAATGGGCTTTGTACCGGGGGCTGGGCCAAACCATCCGGCGGTAATGCTGGTGGGTGAGGCCCCCGGGCGCAGTGAGACCGATAGCCAGGTGCCCTTTAGTGGGACTTCGGGTAAGGAATTAATCAAGTTGCTAGAAGAAATTGGTTTGTCGCGGGCGACCGTCCACATCACCTCGGTGGTCCGCAAGCGGCCGTACTCGGTTAAGGTGGTCACCGATAAGAAAAACTGGGCAGCGGGTCACCAAGTACCCCAACCGTACCCCCACCAAAAAGGAGGTCCTAGCCTTTGGGCCCCTCTTTGACTGGGAATTAAAGACAGTCACCCCTCAGGTGGTTGTGCCTCTAGGCAACACCAGCCTCCAACGCTTGCTGGGACCAGAGGCCAAGATTGGTGACTTGCACGGTCAGGTCTTGCACCAGTCGGTCTTAGAAACCCGGCCGGATCACCAGGGTTATCAAATGGGGACGACCCTTACTACATTGTGCCAATGTATCACCCGGCCGCCTTTTTGTACGCTCGGCGCCTAGAACCGACCGTGCGTGCCGACTGGCAGGCCTTCGGGAAGTGGCTAAAAGAACAGCATTTGATGCCGCAATAAGGGGTGGGGAGTTTTGCTCCCGCTCCTTTTTGATTACGGTGAGTTAACCAACCGCAGGCCTAGTGGCTAAGTCCAGCCACAGAACACCGCTGGCGCGATAACCTGTGTCTAGGCCTTAGCCCACGGCCTGCCCAATGGTTGGGTCACACTTCCATAACGTGGAAAATGACCACAGACCTAGTGCCTAAGTACGGACGAAGAACGGTGCCAAGGCACCAACCTTCCCCTAGCTTAGTCATACGGTCTGTCGAGAAGGTCATTTCCCACTTCCCTTCTTTTACCAAAACTTAACGGGAAATTGCTAACGACCGGGGCGTGGACCGTGTTAGGATTTTAACTAGAGAGAAACGAGGAATGCACACAAAATTTTGATAAGGGGAACGCAGATGATGAGGAACGTAAAGCGGCGTCACTTTGACCGCCAAATAGCCCGCGGAATTGTGACAAGCATTAAGAGCAGTCTAAAGGAGGTCACCAAGTGTGGCCACCACCGTTCCCAGCGGGCCACCCTAACTGAAATGGCGATCCGGGTGTCTGGTTTTAAAAAGACACTCTCCACCCCGACTAAACTGGCTGATGCATTGCAAAGGGCGGCGGTGGAAAGTGAACGCCCCTTCAATTACCCAGTGACGTTAAGTTCACCGTCCCGGTTAAGGAGAGCGAAGTGGCCGGTAGCCAGTGCTTTACGCTCAACGCGGACTTGCAGGAACACCCGGTCATTATTTACCTAACCGGGGGCGCCTTTTTTGAGCGGCCGCTAAAGGAGCACTGGCAGTTTTTGAACCGGTTGGCGGACAGGACCGCTTCAAAAGTGGTGGTGCCCATTTACCCGACCTTGCCAGCCCACACGGTTGAGGACGCCTTTGCCGTGCTTAAACAGATCTATAACGAGGTCTACACCCAGGTGCCGGTCAGCCAGGTGACCGTAATGGGGGGACTCGGCTGGCGCCGGGTTGGCGGCTAGTTTTTGCGAGTACCTGGGTGAACGGGGGCTTCCGCAACCCGGTCACCTAATCATGATTTCACCGTGGTTAGACATCGATTTAACTAATCCCCAGGTCGCTGACTACGAGGAAAAAGACGTTACCTTAAACGCCGCCGGTCTTCGGCAGTTAGGGGCGATATGGGCTGCTAAGTTGGACCACCGTAACTGGCAGGTGAGCCCGCTGTACGGAACCCTGTCGCCCTTACGCGACGTGACGATTTTTGTGGGGACCGAAGAGTTGATGTACCCGGACGCCATGGACTTTGCGGAGCGGCTCCGTCAGCAACACGTCCCGGTAACCACCCACATCGGGCGGAACCTGTATCACATTTACCCGGTTTACCAAAGCCCGGAGAGTGAGCAGGCGGTTGAAGAGATCAAACGGGTTGTGAACAGCTAGAAAGAGGGATTCAAAATGACAAAAGTAGCGGTAATGATTGCCCCAGGTTGTGAAGAAATCGAGGCCCTGACGCCGGTAGATGTTTTTCGCCGGTTGGGGATTGAAACGACGATGGTGGGCCTAGATGATCGCCAAGTGATGGGGGCCCACCAGATTGCCTTAACTTGCGATACTAGCCTAGCCGAAGTAGGCGAGGGGCTCTTGGGGTTCGATTGCGTGGTCTTTCCCGGCGGCTCGGGTGGCGCAAAGGCATTGCGCGATGATGATCGCTTGATGCAATTGATGCAGCGGCGCCAACAAGCGGGGGAGTGGAACGCCGCCATGTGCGCCGCCCCAATTGCCTTTGCCCGCTACGGACTCTTGGATGGTCACGACTACACTTGTTTTCCGGGGATTGAGCAAACGACCACGCAGGTCGCTCCCAGCGGTCGTTTCCACGAAGACATTACCGTGGTCGATGAAAAGGGAAAGTTGATCACCAGCCGGGGACCGGCAACGGCCCTGGCCTTTGCCTATTGCATTGCGGACGCCTTAGGGGTGGATGCTGCCGAGGTTCGTCGTCAAATGCTCTACCCTTACCTATTAGAGAACAACCACTAGACAATAAAACGCCCTCGCACCTGGGTTTCAAAGTGGGAACCAACCTGTATGGCAGGGCGTATAGCTAAGCTAGGCAGAAGGTTGCTGTGTTAAGCAGCATTCTTCGGCCGTACTTAGATACTAGGCCTGCGGTTGGTGACCACGTTATCTGTGTAATAGTGAAAATGAAATAGAGATTGTCAAACTTCTTTCCAAGTAAAAAACCGGTCAACTCGCAAATAATTGCGAATTGATCGGTTTTTATTTGATGGTAGATAGAAGGTTGGGTCACACTCCTATTTCTTCCACCACATCATTAGTGGGTGGCGGTCAACCTTTGATCGGCACGTTGGTTAACGACCGATACTAGGGCGATCATGGTGGCCAACAGGGAGTTTTTCTTGCGGTAGACGGTGTAGCGGGAGTGCCACTCGCTAGCGTACTTATCCTTGTAGCGGCGCAGGCCTTGGAAGCCGTAGAGATGGGTCCCGTATTCGTAGATGAAGTGGGCAGCCCGCTCTTCGGTAAAGGAGTACCGCGATTCACCAACGTTGGCTAGTGGGGCCATCCCAAGGTCGAAGTAGGTGTAGCCCTTTTCCTGACCATACAAGAACATTGAAACAAAGATCATATCCATGATTCCGGACGGGGCGGCGTGGGAGTGACGCATCAAGTCGATCGTCAGGATCTCCTTACCCCGGTCGGCATCAGAGTGGCAAAGGCCACCAACTTGCCGTCCTTGTCATCTACCAGGGCCACTGGGGAGGTGTTGATGTAGTCGGGATCAAAGAAGCCTAAGGAAAAGCCCTTTTCAACTTGGTCACCCAACCAGTCGTCGGAAACGGCCCGCATTTCTTGCATCAGCTCATCGGAAAAGGGTGGTTCAACGATGGTGAATTGGTAACCTTCCCGCTCAAACTTGTGCATTAAGGCCCGTTGGGAGCGTTGTTTCTTACCGGCCAAGGTAAAGTCGGCAAGTTTGACCAATCCGTCTTCACCGGTCTTTAGGAAGTCAAACCCAAATTCGTGCAGGAGCATAGTTAGTTGGCTATTGACCTCGTAAAAGACCAGTTGGTAACCGTATAAGTTGGCTTCGCGTAGAAATTCTAGGCTCGCCTCGCGGACGACGGTTTGGTCCCCCGACCGGATTCCCCATCACGATCAACTTGTCGTACTTGCGCCGGTACATGAAAAAGAGGCGGTCGTGGCCGTCAACCTGGTAGAAGTAGAGGTTCTTATCCTTTAAAAAGGCCAGGTGGGAGGTTTCGTTGCCCCCAAATTCTTCAATCAGGGCGTTGACCCGGTCAACCGGTAGCTTTTGTTCGCCAGCGAAGGGGTCGGGCCCCGAGGTGAAGTAGTGGATGATCAAAAGCATGATCGACAGACCGATCAGGATGCCAATAAAGCCCGACAGCCACACCTTTTCGCCGGGGAAGAGCAGGAAACTCGGGATCGAGTGCTTGGCCATGTAGGTGGGGTTGTTAACGAGACCAACGATGACGTATAAGATCACCGCCCCGGCGTAGATAACGGCGTCGAGGGTGAACTTACCTAGCGAGTACTGGAGTTTTTACGGTATAAGACGTGGCGCATCGCCAGGGTCAAGAAAAATAGGACCGCTAAGAAGATCGCTAAGCTAAGGGTGCCTAGGTACCACAGGGTGTTGGCAATTCCGATCACGAGCAGGGCTAGCGAGGGCCAGTAGGCTTTAGCAACCTTGGCCTGGATCCCGCGGGCACAAGCCAGCAGGGCGATTGCAAAGGCCACCGTCGTTAGCTGATGCAAGAAGAAAAAGGTGAAGGGGGTAGACCTGTTGCAAGAGCTTGTTGTTATCGGCCAGGTCGGGAACCGAAGCGGCTAAAAAGCATCAAGATCCCCGAGCCGTACATGAAGGTCGTCACCACCCAGTGGGCGACTTGGCGACCGGCCGCTTGCGGGAGGTGGTCCAAGAAGTTATCGAGCTGGAGCCAGAGGTGGTGAAGAAAGAAGATCCCGGCCAGGGCCAGTGGAATCAAGTAGTAAAAGACCCGGAACAAGACCAACCAGACGACAGTAGTGGCGTGGGGAACCCCCAGCATGACCAACTCGACCATCATCATTAGGTCAAAGGAACCCAGCGCCCCCGGTAGCATGGAAACGACCCCGAGCAGTTGGGCAACCACGTAAAGCGGGAAAACGGCGACCAGATTAACGTGGACGCCCATCATTGCCCCAACGAAGACGAAGAAGAGGGCGACCCCTAGCCATTCGAGCGTCGAGGAAATGATGATCAATAATTCCAGGCGCCACGACAGGTCGGCAAAGAGGCTCTTGGACTTCCAGCGGGTGAAGAAAAAGACGGCCGGGAAGTATAGTCCACCGCCGACCAGCCAGATGGCGTAACGGTTAAAGTGGCCCCCTGGTGAAAACCAAACATGAGGACCAAGGCGACCCAACACATCACCGATAGACCGGCCACCAAGAAGATAGCAATTTTGGCAATTGCGTTTAGGATTTCCTTTTTGCTGGCCTGCTGGCCGTAAAAAGTCGCCCGCAGAGACGCCCCGAGCAGGCCACCGAAGCCGGCGACGTTGGTCAGGGTGTTGGTGACCCAGCCGCTCCTGATGATGTGGCCGACGGTAAACTTGCCAGGCAAGAGGTGGGTGATGGCGACGTCATAACCCAGCATCGGGATGACAGAGACAATCCCGGCGATGGTGAGCAGGGCGATCGTTAAGGGCGAAAGCGAGCTCAGCCCGTCGCCGACCCGGTCCCAGTTAACGTCGCGCAGGAACCCGGTCAAAGAAGTAATCACAAACAGGATTACCGAAATGATAAAGATAACCTTTTAAGTAGCGTGAATAATGTCCCCAAAGGGTCTTGAGTTGACTAATCAGGTGACTCATTTTTTCTCCTCCTATTCGCCATTCATTATACCGGGGAATGGGAAATGGCGCTCCTGTTTTGAACAAAAAAGCAAAAAAATGGTTGACGGTGAATTCACTCTCCCGTATACTATTATTTGTTGTTAAATGGTCCGTTGGTCTAGCTGGTTAGGACGCATCCCTGTCACGGATGAGATCACGAGTTCGAGTCTCGTACGGACCGTATAATTTTTCAAAAACTGGGTCTTCGGATCCGGTTTTTTACATTCAACAGAAAAAAGGAGCCAAGCCGAGATGGAAAACACGTGGGTCTACCGGGGCCAAGAACCAATTAAGATTAAAACCTTTCTTCATTCGCTAGGGATGGGGCACCGTCTTTTCAACGACATCAAAAACGGGGCTGGCGAGTTCCAAGTCGACCACCGGCGGGTACGGCCAACCACCAAAATTTTGCCGAACCAACCGCTGACCCTGACCGTCCAACCTGAACCGGGTGACGCCACCGTAGCGACTTCCGAAGAGCCACTGACGATTGTCTACGAGGATGACAACTGGTTGGTCGTGAACAAACCAGTGGGGGTAGCCTCGGTTCCCGGCCCCCACGTGGTCAACGGGCCGATCCTAAACCGGGTGAAGGGCTACCTAGTGGCCAAGGACGCGCCGGATCTGCGCCCCCACTTAATTACCCGCTTGGACCGCGATACGGCCGGACTACTACTGGTGGCTAAGCACAACGTCGCCTCCAGCATGATCAGCCCCCAAGTTGAGGGCACACGATGCAAAAAGAGTACCGGGCGATTGTGGCCGGAACCTTTGCTAAGGAGCATGGTATCATTGACGCCCAATCGCCCGCATCAAGGGGCAAATCGAACGTGAGGTTAACCCGGCTGGCCAACCGGCGAAGACCGAGTACTGGGCCGAAGAAAGTCGGGGGATTGGACCTTGGTGCGCTTGCGCTTACACTCCGGGCGGACCCACCAGATTCGGGTGCACATGGCTAGCGTGGGTCACCCACTTTTAGGCGACCACTTGTACGGCGGTGACCTTAGCGTGACCGACCACCAAGCCCTCTACGCCAGCCACCTGGCCTTCACCGATCCGTTTACCCAAACGAACCTGGCCTTTGACGTTGAAATGCCGGTTGCCTTCAAGACCCTGTGGGATGGGTTAAATTAGTGGGGAGTGGGAGATAACTTCCGGTGGACGGTTGGTTCCCGTGTTTGTTATCCAAGGTTTGAAAAAGACAGTAAGAGGTTGAGAGAAAAATAGCTCTCAACCTTTTTTTATTGCCTAAAAAATGAAAACGGTTTATTAAAATGCGGAGATCTGATTGATTTATACGGACAAAAAATATAAAATAAAATCGTTTAGAGGATCAATTCATAATAAATCAAAGGAGTCACCGCTCATGGATCAACAATTGATTGCCGAAAAAATCACCGCCGCTAAAACGGCGCTTGGAATTGAACTGGGTTCAACCCGCATCAAGGCCGTTTTGGTTACTGACGACTTCCAAACCGTCGCCAGTAGGGATTACGTTTGGGAAAATGAACTGGATCACCACATCTGGACCTACCCAATGGAAAAGGTTTGGGAAGGAATCCAAACTAGCTACGCAAAATTGGCGGCGGAAGTGCAGGAACAATACGGCTTGAAGCTAGAAAAATCGGGTCGATTGGCATTAGCGCCATGATGCACGGTTACATGGCCTTTAACAAGGACGACGAGTTAATGGTACCGTTCCGAACTTGGCGCAACAACATCACCGGTGAGGCGGCCGAAAAGCTAACTAAGTTGTTTGACTTCAACATCCCGGAACGTTGAGTATTGCCCACCTCTACCAGGCCATCCTCAATCAAGAAGACCACGTCAAGGATCTGGACTTTATGACGACCTTGGATGGTTACGTGACCTGGAAGCTGACTGGCGAAAAGACGACCGGGATTGGGGACGCCTCCGGGATGTTCCCGATTGATGAAGCCACCCATGATTACAACCAAGCGATGCTACAAAAGTTCAGCGCCCTGCCGGAAGTGGCTGCCTTTGACTGGAAGATTGAAGACGTCTTGCCAAAGGTTTTGCTAGCCGGACAGAGCGCCGGTCACCTGACTAAGGAAGGGGCGCAATTGTTAGACCCATCTGGGCAACTTCAAGCGGGTTCCTTACTAGCACCGTCAGAAGGGGATGCCGGAACTGGGATGGTGGCTACTAACGCGGTTGCCAAGCGGACCGGGAACATCTCCGTGGGGACGTCGGCCTTTTCAATGGTGGTCTTGGACCAAGAAATGAACCAGGTTCACCGCGACATTGACATGGTCACCACGCCAGACGGTGCGCCAGTCGCCATGGTCCACACTAACAATTGTTCATCTGACATCAACGCCTGGGTCAGCTTGTTCGACCAATTTGCTCGCACCCTAGGGGTCACCCTGAAGCCAAACGAACTCTACGAAAAGCTCTTTGACGCCTCCTTACGGGGGAACAAGACGGGGGTGGCTTAGTTAACTTTGCCTACCTCTCCGGGGAAAACATCACCCGGGTCCAAGATGGGCGCCCGATGCTAGTACGTAAGCCAGACAGCCACTTCACCCTCGCCAACCTCTTTAAGGTTCAGCTCTATGCCGCCTTTGCTCCACTCAAGATTGGGATGGACATTTTGCTACGCGAAGAACACATTAAGACCGACGTTTTGATTGCCCAAGGGGGCCTCTTTAAGACGCCGGTGGTGGCTCAACAGGCCCTGGCCGATGCTTTGGACACCCCGATCACTGTGATGGAAAACGCCGGTGAAGGTGGCCCATGGGGATGGCCGTCTTGGCCCTGTACGCTTTAGACCACCGCAATAAGGGTTTGGCTGATTATTTAGACCAAGAAGTCTTTGTGGATACCGAAAGTGCCACCCTGTATCCGGAACCGGAAAGTGTTCGTGGCTACGAGAAGTTTATTGATAACTACAAGCAAGCCATGCCAGCCGAATTAGCCGCTGGTGAGGCGATGAAATTAGATTAGGAGCACCGCTATGTTAGAAGAATTAAAGCAAGAAGTTTACGAGGCCAACATGCAACTGCCAGAACTGGACCTGGTGACCTTTACCTGGGGAACGTTTCCGGAATCGACCGCGAAAAGGGCCTCTACGTCATCAAGCCGTCCGGGGTACCGTATGACGAATTGAAGCCTAGCGACATGGTGGTCGTGAACCTAAAGGGGAAGTTGTCGAAGGTGACTACAACCCGTCCTCTGACACGCCAACCCACACCTACCTTTACAACCACTTCCCGAAGATCGGTGGGATCGTGCACACCCACTCCCCGTGGGCAGTTTCCTTTGCCGCTGCTAAGCTCGACATCCCGGCCATGAACACCACCCACGCCGACACCTTCTTTACTGACATTCCAGCGGCCGACGCCCTGACCAAGGAAGAAATTGAAGCAGATTACGAGGGCAACACCGGGAAGACGATCGTCAAGACCTTTGAAGAACGGGGCCTGGACTACGAAGCAACGCCGGGGACTTTGGTATCCCAACACGGTCCGTTCACCTGGGGGGCCAACGCCAGCTAAGGCCGTTTACAACGCCAAGGTCTTAGAAGTGGTGGCCGAAGAGGACTTCCACACGATGCAAATGACGATGGATAACACTCAGCTGCCACAATACCTGTTGGACAAGCACTACTACCGCAAGCACGGCGTTAACGCCTACTACGGCCAAGATAACGCTAAGTCCAAGGAACACGCACAGCACGCATAATGACCGGGTAACATAAAAAACGGGCGCCCCACTCAGGAGGGGTACCCGTTTTTATGTTACTTTTAATTGATAATTAACGTAAAATTAGACATGGAAAACCAAATTTCGTAAAATAGGAAGCATTATTACTAAGGGAAAGGGCGTCAAGGGGAAACCAATGGCAGAAAACAAGTACGAAATCGTGAAGCGCGGCCTACAAACGGTCATTGAGAGTGGGGAATATAGCGTCGGTGATAAACTCCCAACTGAATCCGAGCTAATGGACCAATACGGGGTTAGCCGCTACACGGTTCGCCGGGCAATTAGTGACCTCCAAAACGAACATTACGTTTATCGGATTCAAGGTGGCGGGATGTACGTTGACGACTGGCAGGGGAACCAACGCCAACAAGCCATTAATAACAAGATGATTGGGGTCGTCACCACCCATCTGGCTGATTACATCTTCCCGAGCATCATCAGTGGGATTGACCGGGCAATCTCGGCCCAGGGCTACTCGTTAATTGTCAGCAATACCCATAATAACCGGGATAAGGAGCGTCAAAGCCTCCGGCAAATGATCGACAACAAGGTCGCTGGCTTAATCATTGAACCAACCCAAAGCGCGCTGCCGGATCCCAACATTGACCTGTACCAAGAAGTTGCCAAGCAACAAATTCCCTGTATCTTCATTAACGCTCACTACCCACAGCTTGATGCCCCGTACTTAGAGGTTAAGGATCGCGAAGCCGAACGGGAAATGGTTGAGCATCTGATGGGGATGGGGCACCAACGGATTTTGGGGATCTTCCAGGTTGATGACATGCAAGGCTTGCACCGGATGCAAGGCTTTATTAACGCCTACATGGCCCACCCGGAAATTTCTTACCTCAGTGAAACGGTGATGTACCAGTCTGGCCAAGATATGACCAGGGTCTTGGAACAGGTTGCCCGAATCTTGATAAACCGGAGCGCCCAACGGCGGTGGTTTGTTATAACGATGAGTTAGCAATTCAAATCATGGATGTTATTCGTTCCTTGGACCTGACGATTCCTGAGGACGTTAGTATTGTGGGCTTTGATGATTTCGTCTTGTCCCGTTACTTAGAACCGCGCTTAACGACGATTGAGCATCCAAAGGAAAAGATGGGGTTAGATGCGGGAAAGATGATTATGGCCAGAATTAATGGAGAAGAGGTTGCGCCGATTTTGTATGATTTGAAGATGGTATACACCGAATCAATTACGCCCCCAATAAAATAATTATCCTGACTTTCACAAGCCGGTCCTCGTTATGGGGACCGGCTCTTTTGTTGCTTTTGGTCGATATTGTTCAGTATAATTTATCGTTTTACTCCAAAATATGTATTGTATTTATATGGTAAGCGTTTTATAATATTTTCGTGAAATCGCTTACGGTAATAAGACGCTACAATCGCTTTGATAGTCAAATCAAGAAAAGTGGAGTGTTAAACCAATATGGACAAGAAAATTTCGAACAAGTTTATCTATTTCTTCGGTTCGTTCGGGGGAATTCTCTTCGGTTATGACATTGGGGTTATGACCGGGGCGTTGCCGTTTTTGCAAACGGACTGGAGCCTTTCTAGTAGCTCAAGCTTAGTTGGTTGGATTACGTCAGCCGTTATGTTTGGGGCCATCTTTGGGGGTGCATTGGCTGGTCAATTATCTGACCGTTTGGGACGCCGGAAGGTTATTCTTTACTCAGCAATTATCTTTACCTTGGGATCTGTTCTCTCGAGTATGGCTCCGTATAAAGGGGCGATCTTCTTGATTGTCGTCCGGATCTTTTTAGGGTTAGCCGTTGGGGCTGCCTCAGCTTTGGTGCCTGCCTATATGTCTGAAATGGCACCAGCTAAAATGCGGGGACGTTTATCCGGATTAAACCAAACGATGATCGTGTCCGGGATGCTTCTTTCTTACATCATGGACTACTTGCTCAAGGATTTGCCTGGTGATTGGTCATGGCGGTCAATGTTATTCTGCGCTGCCATTCCAGCTGTTATCCTCTTCTTTGGAGTGTCACGCCTACCAGAATCACCACGGTTCTTACTGCACAACGGTGATGAGAAGGCAGCCCGCAATGTCTTATCAATGATCCGTTCTTCACAAGAAGAGATTGACGGTGAAATTAGTCAAATCAAGGAAACTGCCAAGGAAGAAAGCCAAGCGGCTAAGAATATCAACTTTGCAACGCTCTTTAGCAAGAAGTACCGCTACCTGGTAATTGCTGGGGTTGGGGTGGCCACCTTCCAGCAGTTCCAGGGTGCCAACGCCATTTTCTACTACATCCCGCTAATCGTTGAAAAGGCTACTGGTAGTGCCGCTAGTTCAGCTTTGATGTGGCCAATTATCCAGGGGTAATCCTCGTCTTAGGGTCACTGCTCTTTATCGCAATTGCCGACAAGATTAAGCGACGGACGTTAATCATGACCGGGGAACGGTCATGGCGCTGTCCTTCTTCTTGCCATCAATCATCAAGTGGTTAGTACCGAATGCTAGCCCAATGATGATCGTTCTCTTCTTGAGCATTTACGTGGCCTTTTACTCCTTCACTTGGGCACCTTTAACCTGGGTGATTGTCGGGGAAATCTTCCCGCTTTCCATTCGGGGGCGGGCCTCTGGGATTGCTTCATCCATGAACTGGGTTGGTTCTTGGTTAGTTGGTCTGATCTTCCCGGTGATGACCGGGGCGATGTCGCAAGAAGCCGTCTTCGCCATCTTTGGGGTGATCTGTGTGCTGGGGGTTATCTTTGTTAAGACTCGGGTTCCAGAAACCCAAGGGAAGACCCTGGAACAAATTGAGGAACAAGGCCTCAACCGATAAAAAGATAATAAATTTATATTACACCTTGAATTGTACGGACAAATATAATACAATCCAAAATGTAAGCGATTAATCCACATTTAGTAACAAGCGACGAACTCGTCGTTGATCAAAACAAAGGGGATCTAAACATGCGTAAGATGCAAGATTACAAGTTCTGGTTTGTTGTTGGTAGCCAACCGCTTTACGGCCCGGAAGCGCTGGCAGAGGTTGAAAAGGACGCTCGCAAGCTCGTTGATGGCTTAAACGAAGGTGGTAAGCTTGACTACCCGGTTGAATTTAAGCTGGTTGCTACGACGGCCGACAGCATCACGAAGTTCATGAAGGAAGCCAACTACAATGATAATGTAGCTGGGGTAATTACTTGGATGCACACCTTCTCACCGGCCAAGAACTGGATCCGGGGACGGAACTCCTGCAAAAGCCGCTCCTGCACTTGGCAACCCAATTCTTAAACAACATTCCGTTTGACTCCATCGATATGGACTATATGAACTTGCACCAAAGTGCCCACGGGGACCGCGAGTACGCCTACATTAACTCCCGGCTCAATGTTCCGGCAGCCAGCGTTTACGGCTGGTGGGGCGATGCAGACGTTCAAGAACAAATTGCGGACTGGCAACACGTTGCGGTTGCTTACAACGAATCCTTCCACATTAAGATCGCCCGTTTTGGAGACACGATGCGTGACGTGGCCGTTACGGAAGGTGACAAGGTGGCCGCTCAAATCAAGCTTGGTTGGACAGTTGATTACTACCCGACCAACGAATTGGTAGCGGTGGTAAACGGAATCGCCGAAGACGAAATCGACGCCGCTTACAAGGACTTGGAAGCTAACTATGACTTGGTTGAAGGTGACAACGACCACGAAAAAAGTACGTTCACAACGTTCGCTACCAACTCCGTGAATACCTGGGGATCAAGAAGTTCTTGGATGACAATGGCTACGATGCCTTCACCGACAACTTCCAAGACCTGGAAGGCTTAGAACAACTGCCAGGGCTGGCCGTTCAACTGTTGATGATTGATGGTTACGGCTTTGGTCCTGAAGGGGACTTCAAGATGGCCGGCTTAACCCGCTTGCTTAAGATTGCCGCCGACAACAAGCAAACCGCCCTGATGGAAGACTACACGCTGGACCTTCGTCACGGTCACGAAGCCATCATGGGTTCGCACATGCTAGAAGTTGACCCAACCCTGGCCTCCGACAAGCCGCGCGTGGAAGTTCACCCACTGGGGATTGATGGCAAGGACGACCCGGCGCGCCTGGTCTTCACTGGGGCCGAAGGGAAGGGTTACGACATTACCCTGTCTTACTTCGATGATGGCTACAAGTTCATTGGCTACCCGGTTGACTGCAAGACGCCAGAAGCCGAAATGCCGAAGTTGCCGGTCGCTAAGCAAATGTGGACGCCAGAAATTGGGTTGGCTGAGGGTGCTAAGCAATGGATGAAGTACGGTGGTGGTCACCACACCGTCTTGACCCTAGCCCTAAGCGAAGAACAATTAGAACAATTGGCACGTTTGTTCAAGGTCGACTTTATCAACATCAAGTAGTTATTTACCCCACACTCTTTAGCTAACAATTCCTCTAACCACAAAAAAAAAGGGGCTCCCCAATTCGGAGAGTCCCTTTTAGTGTGGCATTAATTACTTTAACATTTGGCCGATAACGGTTGCCTCAGCGCTCTTTAAAGCGGCAGCCTGGAGCGCGGCTTGGTCAGTGGCGCTCATCGTTGGGTTAGCCTTGAGTTTGGCGGCCACTTCCTCCCGGACTAGGGCAGCGACCTTGGACTTCATCGCTGCTTGAGCGGTGACGTCCTTCATCAGGGCTTGTAACTTAGCGGCTTGGGTGCTAGAAAGAACCAGCCACTGGTCGTTGATGTTGAAGGTGTAGGTTACTTGGTCGACTTCGTTATCGTCGCCTAAGATGCCAAACATCAGCTTGGAAAAACCATTCTTGTAAACCCAACGCTTGGTGTGCTTAACCACCGTGGCGTTGGTTGACGTGGTGGTCTTCACCGTTGACTTAGTGTTGGCGGCTAGGCGCGTTGTAGTGGTTTTCTTGGCGTTGGGGTCGGTCTTGTAGACGTAGACCTTTTCACTCCCAGATCCTAGCTGCTTGTACACTAAGACGTTGAGGTTCTTGTTGGGAGACACCAAGCTAGAAGTGGTGTTGGTCGTTTCTAGTTTCATTCCCATGTGGCGGTTATCGTGTAAAACAAAGGACACGATCGAAAGCACCAAGACGACTAGACTTACTAACGACCAGAGCGTTCGGCCGGGCATTTTTGCCAAACGGCGGTGAAGAGGTAAAAGGCAATTGTTGATAGTAATACTAAGACGATGATCATTGCTTATTCCCCCTTCTGTTGTTGCAAGGCGATTTCGCGGGCCCGGTTACCGTTCTTCAGGAAGAAGGCGAGGATCAAGGAGATCACGGCAAAGAGGGCGGCCACCAAGAAGGCGGCGTGGAAACCGGCCAGAGTAGCGTTGATGTAGTGGTCCTTGTAGGAAAGGGGCGCCTTTTCTAGTAGGGCGTGGGTTGGTTTTTGCATGTTGGTGACGTTGGTCAAGACGGTCGTCATAATGGCGGTCCCAATGGAACTCATCGTCTGGCGGAAGGTGTTGTTAACAGCCGTCCCGTGCGCCATTTCCGTGATTGGCAAGACGTTCATCCCCGAGGTCGTTACCGGCATGAAGACCATTGAGACCCCAAATAACCGAATGGCGTAGAAGACCACGATTGAAATAACGGGGGTTTTTTAGTCAGGGTTAAAAAAGGCACCGTTCCGATGATCAAGAGGGTCAACCCGGTGATCGAAAGGGACCGGGCCCCGTAACGGTCGAATAAGCGCCCAGTTACTGGAGACATTAACCCCAGCATCAAAGCCCCCGGCAACAGCATTAACCCGGAGTGGAAGGCCGATTCACCACGGATATTTTGGATGTATAACGGCAACAGCATTTCCACCCCGACCATGGCCAAGTTAACGGCACTGGATAAAACGGCCGCCAGGGTAAATTCACCGTACTTGAAGACGGTTAGGTCCAAGAAGGGGTCGTCCAAGTGGAGTTGCCGGTGGGCAAAAAGGACGATAAAGATGATCCCGATCACGATGCAAGACAGGACTAAGGCGTCACCCCAGCCACGGTTGGATGCTTCTGAAACCCCGTACAAGAGGCCCCCGAACCCAACCGTAGAAGTGATGATTGACCAAAGATCCATTGGTTGTTGGTGCACCTTTAGCACTGGCTTCATGTAAACCAGGGCTAGGGCAATCACGATCACGATGGCTGGAATCATGATCCCGAAGAGGTCCCGCCAGGACCAATTGTCGACGATCAAACCGGACATGGTTGGACCAACGGCAGGGGCTAACCCCATGGCGACCCCCACCACCCCCATGGCGGCGCCCCGCTTTTCCGGCGGGAAGATCGATAACATGACGGTCTGGTTTAGCGGCATCGAAACCCCTACCCCGATTGATTGGATCACCCGGCCGGTTAAGAGGAGGCCGAAGTTCGGGGCGGTAAAGGCGATGATCGTTCCGATTAAGAACGTCGCCATCGCCGAAATGTACATCACCCGGGAGTTCAGCTTGTTGATTAACCAAGCTGAGATCGGGATCATGATCCCGGTCACCAGCATGAAACTAGTCGTCAACCACTGAACGGTCGAAGTGGAAATGTCAAAGGAACGCATGATGGCGGGGTAAGCGGTCGCCAAGAAGGTCCCGGTCAACATCGTAAAGAAGGAACCAACGGTCAGCACGGCAACCAGAATCGCCCGGTTGTATGGCTTGCCGTTGATGTCCATTGGTCGTTGATTGGACTGCAAGATAAAGCCTTCTTTCTTACTTTTTTTTGTAAAATTTAAACAGGAATTAATATATTACTCTTGGAGATCTTTGTCAAATTATTTGACAAAGATTACGCAAAATTAGATAATAACCCTGTTTTATTTCGTAAATTAAGAGGAGGGATAGGCGTGTCGCTAGCATCGATCTACCGGAAACGATTTATCAAGGCGAACCTGCGGCTAAGTATGCGAGAACTAGCCGAAGCCGCGGAAGTCTCACCCAGTCAGCTCCGCTATTGGGAGCGCAAGGGCTACATCCACTCGGAGCAAACCCAAGAAAATTCCAGCCATAAATACCAGTTAGCAACCCTCTTTCAGGTAATGGGGATTAAGTACTACTTAGATGAGGGTTACACCCTACCAGTGGCGGTTGCAAAAAGAAGACGAACGGCGCAGTCAAATGAAGGACTTTCAGCGCTTTATTATTGACCGGGTCTTTGAAATAGAGGCGACTAATGAGGGAACCCGCATTGATTTAGGGCCCTTAGCAGACGACCCCAAGAAGTCGGTGGAGGCGATCGTCAAAGAAGATGACCACGTGGAGTTACGCCTGTTTGATACTAAATAATTGGTGACTCTTCTATGCCGAACCCGCTAAAAAAGTGCTAGGCTATATTTATATAGTAGAAACAGGTTGTCTTGGTTGTGAAAGGAAGGCAAAAAATGCCAGAACAATACCAATTTAATCAGTTAAATGACGAAGCACAGACCGTGGCGGTAATGGAATTTGCTCCTTTTTACGTAGCACACTTCAAGCACGATGATTTGGAGATCATTGTGGCCCTGGCCGATGACCGCTTGGTGGCTGAAATTAATCACGTTTTAGGTGAGAACCGGCAGGGGACGATTGAACACGACACCGCCGTTAGCCTCCGGATGACGGTAGCGGCTTACCGGGGGGGTCTTAGCGGCCCTCGACATGACCTATGATCAACGGGGGCATACCCTACTACTTGGCAACAGTGGTACGCCGATAAGCACGCCGGCCTAATTAAAAGAAAACTAATTTGTGCTTAGGGGACTAAAACCGAACTATCTTTAAAGATTTAAACGGGGTTGCGGGAAATTCGCTTTCTCTTGGCTCCGTTTTAGTTACTCAGGTGATCCAACTATGATTCACCCCCGCATGTGGTAAACTATTCATAGTTTATTACGGACGAAAAAATAACGAAAAACTGAATTAAACGTCAGGGCGGCAACAACTGGAGAAGCCCTCCTTTTGGTGTATCCAGAAGTTCCGATCGTTATCGCAACTAAAGATAAAGGAAAGGTACTTATGCGTAAGTTACAAATTAAGAATAATGAAGTGGCCTTCTTTGCTGTCGGGGGCCTGGGGAGATTGGGAAGAACATGTACTGTGTTCAGTTCCAAGATGAAATTGTGATCATTGACTGTGGGGTACTCTTCCCGGAAGACGAACTACTCGGGGTCAATTACGTCATTCAAAATTACGATTACCTAGTTGAAAATAAGGAAAAGATTAAAGGGATTTTCATTACCCACGGTCACGAAGACCACATTGGAGGCTTGCCCTTCTTCTTGCAAAAGGTTAACGTGCCGATCTATGCCGGTCCGTTTGCCACCTCGTTGATTAAGGGAAGTTAGACGAAAAGCACCTCTTGCGGAGTACGGAACTGCACGAGATTGATGAATTCTCCGAGGTTCACTTTAAGAAGCTGTGGGTTTCCTTCTTCCGGACTACCCACTCGATTCCGGATACGGTGGGGGTAGCGGTTCACACCCCGCAAGGGACGATCATTCAAACCGGGGACTTCAAGTTTGATTTAACCCCGGTTGGCAACCTGCCGGCGCCCAACTTCCAACAAATGGCCAAGCTGGGTGAAGAAGGGGTGCTCTTGTTGACCTCGGACTCCACCAACGCCGAACGGCCGGAGTTCACTAAGTCCGAACGCTGGGTTGACATCCATATTCGGCGGGTCTTCGAACGAATTAAGGGGCGGATCATCTTTGCCTCCTTTGCCTCCAACGTTTACCGGTTGCGGGAAGCCTCTGACGCCGCCATGCGCCAGGGCCGCAAGATCGCCATTTTGGTCGGTCAATGGAAAACGCCATTGCGGCGGGTCAGGCACTGGGTTACCTAAAGATCCCGGAAGACTCCTTGATCGACCCCAACGAGTTAAACTCCTACCCACCGGAAAAGGTCATGATCATGTGTACTGGTTCGCAGGGGGAACCGATGGCCGCCCTGTCACGGATCGCTAACGGGACCCACCGTCAGATCACGATCCAACCTGAAGATACGGTGGTCTTCTCCTCCAACCCAATTCCGGGGAACACGACTTCGGTCAACGCCCTGATTAACAAGTTGGAAGAAAGCGGCGCTACCGTTATCCATGGTTACGTTAACAACATCCACACGTCCGGGCACGGGGGCCAAATTGACGAAGAACTAATGCTGCGCTTGATGAAGCCGAAGTTCTTCGCCCCGGTCCACGGTGAATACCGGATGCAAAAGATCCACACTAAGCTGGCCCAATTGACCGGGGTGCCAAAGGAAAACACCTTCATCCTGGAAAACGGGGACGTTCTGGCCTTGACCAAGGACACCTGTCGCTTAGCCGACCACATCGAATCGATGGGGGACGTTTACATTGACGGACGCGACGTCAGCGATTCAGTTGGTGATCCGGAAATTCGCGAACGGCGGATGCTCTCCGAAGAAGGGGTTGTAACGGCGGTGGCCGTGGTCGACTTAAAGGACTACCAGATCGTGGCGGGGCCAGATATTGTTTCCCGGGCTTTGTTTACATGCACGAATCCCAGGAACTGATCAAGGCGGCCAATCACGAAGTCTTCTGGGCGATCCTAAACACCTTCAAGAACCACAAGCGGGTTGATCGCCGGGCCATTAACCGGATGATCGTCTTACGTTTGCAACGGCTCTTGTACGACCGGACCGGCCGGCGCCCAGTCATTATTCCGATGGTGACGATCCTAAACGCCGATGCTCAGGAACGGGCACCAAAGAAAAACCAAGCCGAAGATGGTAAGGAAGGATCCGGGGCAACCCGGCGTAACAATCGTAAGTGTCGTCCGAACGCCAAGAAAACGGCTGCGAAGGAAACGGCTACGGTCACCGAATAGTTAAATCAGGTTTCGTAAGCAATTAGGGTTCCGGTAGGTTCGGTTAACGAACTTGGCAGGGCCCTTTTTGATTGTGCGAACATTAAAATTTTGCTTTTCCCTTTTGCTTGACCCGGGACTTTGTTACCATCGTAGTTATAGGAAATGAAAGTTTGATTGGAGGTAATAAGATGTCAGGAAGAGATTACCTGCACATCTGGTATGAGACCCAATTGGTCGCCGCACTCTTTTTCCTGCTCGTTATTAGTGGGTGGGAAATGTACGTTGGCATCCATCAGGGCTATCTGATGATTTTTTAGGCGTAATTACGGCAATTGGGCTAATCGTTGCCTCCCTGCCGGCGGTCCCTACATGGCTAGCGGCCACCAACCGTTGGCTACAAGCCATCTTTCAGCCCCTGGCCTTGCTCATGGTCTGGGGAACGGTGACCCGCCAAATTATCGTTCGGCTCCAGCTTCCGGCCCGGGGCGTCGTCGTTTTGGCCCTAATCTACTATCTGATCATGTTCGCCCCCCTTGCTAGCGAAATTGGGGGTGCCTTTAAGTGGGGGCTTTCCCGGCTTTGCTACAGCTTTTACTGGTTCTTGTTGAGTATTTTAGGAATGACAATTTCCCTACCGGTGAAGTTCGCTGGGCCGCCGATCATGCAAACCATCGTTAGCTCTCACGTGGTGGGGGCGTTGGCCTTTTTAATCACCGCTACTACCCTCATGCGGGCCTGGGAGCTGGCTTGGCCTGGCCTCCTGCCTAAATTTGGTTGGGGCTGGAGCTGGCTGACCTTCGCCTTCCTGGTGGCCGTGGACCTGGTCGTGACCGGAGTTAACATAGGTGGGGTTAGCCTAACGACCCTGCGCCAGGGCCTAACTAGTAGCAGTAACTTTTGGTGGCCCTGTGTGCCGGAATTGGGGAAGAAACCCTTTGCCGCTTTGTTATCTTGGCGGTCCTTTTGGTGGCCTTAAAAACACCCGCTGGCCCCTTTGGTGGCCCCTTGGCCGTTTCGGCGCTACTGTTTGGGTTCGCCCACCTCTTGAACGCGGCTGGTCAACCCTTAGCAGATACCGTCCTGCAGATCACGGGGACCGTGGGATTTGGCCTTTTTACCTGGTGGTCTTTTTGTACACCGGCCAGCTTTGGTTAACGATTTTGATGCACTTTTTATTTGATTGGCTAGCCTTTGCGGCTGATGGAACTGGGGGTTACCCTCTTAACTGGAACGCCAACCACCTCTAGCTGGGTGTTGACGTTAGTGGAACTGGTCTTCTTCATCCTTCTAACGGTGTGGATGATGCACGGTAAGCGGCGGACGGTGCTAGAACGGCACGCCCAACGCTTGATGGGGAGTGACCAAAGCTTTGGCTACCGCCTTGATTTTCGCTTCTAATTAAAAACCTCCACCCTGACTAAGTTGATGGTCGGGGGTGGAGATTTGTTTATATGGCGGGGTGGGTCATTTTAACGTGTGTGGTTTGGGCGAGAATAAACGGCGCCCCTTCGCTTTGGAAGCCCCACTGGTGGTAGAAACGTTCTACCTGTTCTTGGGCGTGGATATGGATGGGATTTCCCGGGAAATATTTCCGGATGCAGTCCATTACGCCATCCATTAATTCCCGGCCCAGTCCTTGGCCGCGATGGCTGGCCGCGGTGACGACCCGCCCAAAGGAAACGCCGCCGTCCGCAGGGTACACCCGGGCGTATGCGACGATTGCGTCTCCGTCCTTGATGAAAATATGGCGAGCGATGAGGTCGACGTCGTCGGGGTCTTGGACGACCCGGGACTGGGCCACGATGAAGACGGCCGCCCGGAGCCGGTAAATTTGAAAGAGTTCAGTGGTGGTTAATTGCGAAAATGTCTTATCAAACAGCATCGAAGGTCCCCTAAAAAGATGATTGACTAAGTATAGCACGGATCAGGGCTGCGACAATGGGATGAATTTCTAGGGTTAGAAAATAAAATTAGGGAAGGCTAAAAAATCTGATTTACAATCGGTGCTAATAGTGCAATACTAATTTATGAACACAATTAGGGGGACGATCCGGGTTGCCGGCCCCCGAAAGAGAGGAGAAATTTCATGTTTGAAATTAAGCCAAAAACGTTCCATAAGATTCTCGTCGGGGTCGATGACGCACCCGATGCCCGGGCAGCTTTTGCCTACGCCGTGGGAAGGCCAAGCGTGACGGTAGTGAATTAGGGATTGTATCCATTCACGAAACCAACACGGTTAACGTCTTCCAAGCCCTCGACAAGGATTACGTTCACACCAGCCGCCAGGACCTCGAAAAACGGATCGATGAATACGTTCAGGCCGCCATTGATTACGGATTGACCCCAAAAAGATCACGGCGATCGTAGACGAGGGGGACCGTCCCGCTGAACGGATTTGTAACCACGTCATTCCAGAGTTCCAACCGGACTTGCTGATTGTAGGCTCGATTAGTAAGCCGGGAAATCGCAAGGTGGTGGGCTCCCAAGCCTCTTACATGACTAAGCACGCCGGAACCTCAGTCTTTGTGATTCGCACGGAAGAGATCCGGGATTATCAATAGCATCCCGCCCGAGACGGACAACGCCAATTAAGGTGTGTCCGTTTTTTATAACTATTCTAAATTTTAAGCTATAAATTTGATAAACCACTTGCTTTTATATTTAGTTATATTATAATGGTTCTAAAGTAAAAGAAGAAGGGGTGGCGTAATGGCGAAGAAAAAAACATCGTTAGCGCGGCGGATTAACATTTTGCGGGCTAGCGTGATGGGCGCCAACGATGGCATTATTTCGGTGGCGGGGATCGTCATTGGGGTGGCAGCGGCCACTAGCAATAGTTATGCAATTTTAATTGCCGGTTTATCGGGGCCCTGGCCGGGACGATCTCAATGGCAATGGGGAATACGTTTCGGTTTCTACCCAAAAGGACTCGCAACGAATGGCCCTGATTGAAGAAAAGGAACGCCTAGACGAAGACTACCAAAGCGAGTATGACTTCGTGAAGAAAAAGTACCTGGATCAGGGGATTGCCCCCGCGCTAGCCACCCAAGCGACCAACGAGTTGATGGCTAAAGATGCGTTAGGGACGGTTGTCCTGGAACGCCATGGCTTTAACCCCATGAATTCACCAGCCCTTATGCGGCGGCGATCGCTTCTATGATCTCGTTTCCGCTTGGTTCGATCCTGCCAATGGTGGCGGTGATGATTACCCGGCGGCCACCCGGATTTGGGGCCACCGTGGTCGCCGTTTTGATCGCCCTATGCATCACCGGGTACGCGGCAGCGGTGTTGGGGGACGCTGAACGCGGAAAGTCGGTGGTTCGTAACGTAGTGGCCGGCCTGTTAACGATGGCGGTAACCTTCGTCATTGGGCAGCTCTTTGCCCGTTAAGCTAAAGGGGATTAAAATGCAAAAAGTTAAGGTTAAAAACCTCCATAAGCAAACGATGGAAGAGCGCCTGAATACCTTGCGGGCCGGTGTCTTAGGCTCTAACGACGGAATTTTGACCGTAGTCGGGGTCTTGGTATCCGTGGCTGCGGCCACCACCGATCAATTCACGATCTTAATTGCGGGATTATCGGACCTTTTGGCCTGTGCCTTTTCAATGGCCTCCGGTGAGTACGCCTGTCTCCACCCAAAAGGATACCGAACGGGCCGCCGTTGCCAAAGAAGAAGGCCTGTTGAAAACGGACTGGGACGGGGAAGTGAGCGCCGTGCGGGCCTACTACCAAGAAAAGGGGCTCAGTGAAAAAACGGCCCAGTCAATCGCTGAGGATTTGATGGCCAAGGCGCCCTTGAAAACAATTGTGCGAGTTAAATATGATATTGAACTTGGCCACTACTCAACCCGTGGACGCCGCCTTTGCCTCGCTATTTGCGGCTGCTCTAGGGGGGATCTTACCTCTAATGGCGATGATTTTTTGGCCCCGGCGGGCTTTGAAGTGGTACGCGACAATCTTAGCAGTGATCTTATCGTCTGCTTTGACCGGTTACATTTCCTCGAAGTTGGGGAATGGGTTGGTTAAGGTCGCCGTAATTAGAAACATCGTGATTGGTTTAATCACGATCACCATTCACTACGGCGTTGGACGGTTATTTTAAAGAGAGTGGCAATTAGTTACAGGTCGGATGACTAGGCCCATAGTTGTTGGCCACGCTTTCTCTCTAACATTCTGATATACAGTAAGAGGCAGGGAGAAATCCGTTTTTCTCCCTGCCTCACTTTTATAATTTTAAATATTATACGAAGCGCATATTATTCGTAAATGCTTTGACGGTCCGGTGGGGTGTCGAAGAGCTCCTCGTCTTGGCCCCGTAAGCACTCTGCTTGAATGGTGACGTGGCAAATACCGTACTTGGTTTCGAGGATTTGTTCGGCCTGGTGGTAGACTTCTTCAACCTGGCTCAAGAGCATGTCTTGGCAATTCAAGTGGGCAGAAAAGATGATCCGGTGTTCATCGATCGACCAGGCGTGGACGTGGTGGACGTTGACGACCCCGTCAATTCCGGAGCAGGTCCTGTTTGATTTGGTCGTAGTCGAGGCGGGGGGCCGATTGCATTAGAATGCTCAAAGTCTGGTGAATGATGGGGATGGCTTCATAGCCAATGTAAAGGGCAACGGCAATCGTTAAAACCGGGTCCAACCAGGAGGTTGACGAAGGTTAGAACTAGCCCGCCGAGGATCACGGCGACCGAAGATAGGGCATCAGATAAGACGTGTAAGTAGGTAGCTCTGACGTTTAGGCTGTGGTGACTCCCTCCTTGTAAGAGGCCGGCCGAGATCAGGTTGGCCAGTAAACCGACAATGGCAACGGTGAGCATGATTGGTCCGTTAACGTGTTCGGGATGGTGGAGGTGTTTAATGGCCTCAATGATTAAAAAAAGACGGACACCACGATTAAAAAAGAGGGCGTTTAGCATGGCGGCTAGAATTTCCGCCCGCCGGTAACCATAGGTGCGCCGGTGGTTTTCCGGTCGTCCGGCAATTGATTGGGCAAAGTAGCCCAGCACAATTGAAAGTGAGTCACCAAGGTTATGAAAGGCGTCGGAAAGTAGGGCGAGGCTCCCGGATAAGAGACCCCTGATGATTTCAACAATGGTAATGGCGACGTTTAAGATGGTGACGGCTAGAAAACGGCCGCCACTCACCCGGTTGTTATGCATTGGTCTCCCCTGGTACAGGAAAAATTAATTCTTTAAAAACAAAAGTTTAGGTTATCCAAATCGTTAAATTAATGATATGCTATAATCATTCTGGATTCAACCGGGACAAAGTGATCCGAACAAAAAGAAAGAAGGTTTGAGGCGATACAATGACGCCAATGAAAGAAGATTATTTGAAAATTATCTTTTGAGCTAGGAGGGGGCCGCAAAAAGGTTTCCAATAAGGAAATTTCCTGGGGCTAGGAATCGCCGCCGGGTCCGTGACCGAAATGATCACCAAGTTGGCCGATGAAGGACTCGTAGAGCATGAACCTTACGCTGGCATCGCTCTAACCGAAAAAGGGGGACGCTACGCAGCGGAATTGGTTCGTAAGCACCGCCTGTGGGAAACCTTCTTAGTTGATAAGCTTCACTATAACATGACTGACGTCCACCCCGAGGCCGAGATCTTGGAGCACAAGACCAGCGACCACTTGGCAACCGCCTTGATGATTTCTTGGGGCACCCGGCCTACTGCCCGCATGGGGGCGTGATCCCTAGTGCCAACGGCCGCTTCACCAATATTAGCCACCGCTTACTGGCGGAGGGGAAGATGGCGAAGAGGTAATCATTGAGCGCTTCTTGGATAATCACGACCTTTTGACCTACCTTAGTGAGATTGGCTTACGGTTGCGCGATCACATTAAGATTGTTAAGCACGAACCCTTTGAGGGGCCGGTCGTGGTTGAGCGACTAACGGATGGTCAAACGCTCAACATCTCTTACAAGGCGGCGCACAACGTTTTTATTACGCCGAAAGATAAATAAGTAGCTTTTATAGTGGGGCGCATGCTATACTTATAAAAGTAGTTTGACTCGGGTACGAAGTGGTAAATTGTTTCATTGAAGGAATCTCCCAGTTTGCTCAGGTAGAATTACCAAGTTTGATACATTTGTTTTAACAGGAGGATTCATCCATGGAAAAAGGAACTATTAAGTGGTTTAATGACGAAAAGGGTTACGGGTTTATTTCCCGCGAAGCTGGTGACGACGTGTTCGTTCACTTCTCCGCCATCCAAGGCGACGGCTTCAAGACTTTAGAAGAAGGTCAATCGGTAACGTTCGACGTTGAAACCGGCGACCGTGGGCTCCAAGCAGCCAACGTTTCTAAGGCGTAATCATTTTTAAAAAGCGGGTGGTGACTTATGTCGCCGCCCGTTTTTGTTTGCTTTGAAAGCCGGGGAATCTCTCGTTGGCTTGATTGATGATAAGTTTTTGTCCGAAAAGGCTTGTCAATCATGACGGCGCCCTTGCATAATGTTGCTATCGAATAAGGGGTGGCTAGCCATGACACAAGAAGAAACCGACCTGGCAATCAGTACCTGCCTACTGGCGGGGCAGATCCTAATTGAAAACGGGTCAAACATGGAGCGGGTTAATGACACAATGTACCGAATCGCGGCCAACGCCGGTCTGCAGTCGTTTCAAGCCTTTACTACGGTGACCGGGGTCGTTGCCTCATCGAATCACCGCTCCAACGCCCAGGTAGTTGACGTCCGGATCCGCCGCAACGACTTAACTAGGATTGCCCAGGTCAACGCCATTTCGCGGGATTTTGCCGACCGTAAGATTGACTTGCGGGCGGCCTACCAGCGCCTAAGCCTCGTCGATCAAATTTCCACTAAGCAGCCGGCCTTGTTACAGTGCTTAGCAGCAGCGGTGATGAGTTGTGTCTTGATGGTTGTCTTTACGGGCGATACCAAGGATACGCTGGTGGCCTTTTTGGTCGGCGGCTTTTCCTACTGGGTCTACCTGTGGTTGGTTAGTACCTTCAAGGTTCGTTACCTGGGGGAATTTTGCACGGCCTTAGTGATTGGGGCCCTAGCCAGCACGGCGGTCCACCTTGGCTTTGCCCACCGGGTGGACGACATCATCATTGGTGCCATCATGTCTCTGGTACCCGGGGTGCCATTACCAATGCGGCGCGCGATATTGTGTCTGGTAACGTAATTTCTGGGATCGCCCGGGCGCTGGAAGCCGTTCTGACGGCGGCTTCCATTGGGTGTGCAATTGTCCTTGTCTTGCGGTACTTATAGGGGGTGACCATGATTGAACGACTCTTGCTCCACTTTGTTTTTTGCCTTTGTGGCTACGATTTGCTTTGCCATTTTACTTAATGTCCCCGGCGCGCTTACTTAGCTGGGGGCGTAATCGGGGGGGCGACCTGGGTGATTTACGTGGTAATGTACTTTCACCTGCACGTTGGCTTAGCCCTTTCAAACTTGAGCGCCGCGATTTTAATCGGGATTCTCGCGATGATGGCGGCCAAGGTTCAGCACCAGCCAATGATTTTGTATAACGTTCCGGCCCTGGTCCCCTTTGTGCCCGGTGGCCAGGCGTACAAGGTGGTGCGTTACTTTGTTTTGGGCGATTACGGGCTGTCCTTATCCTACCTTTATCAGGTGGTCGTGATTGCCGGGGCGATTACCCTGGGCTTTGGGCTCGGTGACCTAATCAACACCGCTTTGTACGGTCGCCACCGCAAAGAGGCCCGGCCCTTTAGCCAACTCAAGGGCTGGAAAAACGTGATTGAGATTCGGCAACGTGGTATACTCAGCACATACTTTGCAAATGGAGATTTATTAAAATGCTAATTGAACGAGATCGCAAGCGTCCCATGCGCTTGATCGTGACAACCGTCATTTTTTGGTGGTGGCTGCGATGATTTACAAGAATTCGATGCTGATCACAACGGTAGACACGGTCTGCCAGGCCCTCTTTACCTCTAGCAAGACGACCGGTTTTGTCCACACCCTAATGGTGTTGACCGCCTTTTGGCTAGCCCGAAAATGGATATCCTCTGGGGCTTAATTATTGCCTTTTTCCTCTGGGGCTTTAAGGGGAAAATTCCCGCGGTTTGGGCCCTCTTGACCCTATTTGGGGGTGACGTTTTAGGGACCATCGTCAAACACGTTATTAAGCGGGACCGCCCGGCCCAACACCCGGTGTCTGACACCGGCTACTCCTTCCCGAGTGGTCACGTTTTGGGCTTCTTCTTGATTGCGGCGATCATTAGCCTGGTCGTGGTACCGTTGATTCGGAGTGGGGCCACCCGGGCAATTATTCAACTGGTGTTGATCTTTGCGGTGGTCCTCGTGGCAATCTCACGGGTATACTTGCAGGCCCACTACCCATCTGACACCTTTGGCGCCATGCTGTTGGCTTACGCCTGGCTACAATTTTCCGAAGGGGTGTACGTTCGGTACGCCCCACGGCTGCGGCGGTGGAAGATGACCCATAACTCTTGGTATTAAACATGCGAAAAAACAACAAGAGGCTGTGAGAAAAGCGCATTTCTCATAGCCTCTTACTGTATTCACGAATGTTAGATAGAAAATGCGGGGAATAACCACAGGCCTAGTGACTAAGCAGGCCGCAGAATGGTGTGTGCCGCATCAAACGTTCGGCCGATTTTACGTACGACCCACAGCGGATGTTATTTTCACCCACCCCTTGTTTAATTTTCCGCCGTTATAGGGAGAGTGTTTGGGCGAGCCACTCATCGGCAAGGGTGACCCAGTGGTGAACGTGGGGTTTGTGAGGTTCTACCGTGGGTCCAACCAGATCGGTTGCCACGTCCATGGCGTGGGGACCGCCGTTAAAGAGGTGGATTTCCTGGGAAATATTTTCCCGTTGCAGGGCTTGGACGTAATTAAGGGAGTTTTGCACCGTAATCAAGGGGTCGGTAACCGTAGCCCAAGTGAAGGTGGGGCGGTTTGTTTGGTTGACGTGGTGACTAGCGTTATATTTGGCCGGGTCGTCGGTCCACTTGGTAAGGGTGGCTTCGTCTGGAAAGCCCAGGTCGAGGTCAATAACCGGGTAGCCGAGGACGGCGGCGTCGAAGTGACGCTCGGCCTCTGTTAAACCACTCTCCCCTAACCAGGTTGATTGCCAGTAGTCGTTGTAGAGTGCCACTACTTGACCCCCCCGGCGGAAAAACCCATTACGGCAACCTTGCCGTTCAAGTGCCAAGAATCTTCGTGATGGTGAACCAAGCTCACAGCCTGGGCCAAATCAAGGAGCGGGGGGCGGGGTAGAGGGCGTGGCCTCGCCGACAAAGCTGTAGCGCAGGATGAAGACCTGGTAGCCTAAGGCAGCAAAGGTCAGGGCTGTTTTTCCGATTCTTCTTCTGGGATGTGGGTCATTGACCCGCCCGGGACAAAGATCAGGGCCGGGAATGCTTGAACGGGGGCCTTGGGGGTGGGGGTCTGCAGGTAAGCGGTCAGGCTCGCTTGGGTTGTTTGCTTGCCGTTGGTCAGTGAAAGTGTTTTAATTTCCATAACAAACTTCCTTTCTGTAATCATAAATCTATGGGGTAATTATAGTGCAAGCAGATCCACAAAAAACAGTTAGACATCCGCTTGGTGACCGAAGCGGACATGGGCTTTGTTAACCAATGTTTTTCCGACCCCCAGCTAGTCAAAGAGGTGGGTCTTACCCTAAGTGATAATCCAAGTGCCCGCCAATGGGCCTTTGCCATGTGGCGCCAGTCGGGTGACTTCTGGGTAATTACCCTAGGTGATAGTCGGGTTGGCTTAGCGACTAGTTTCGTGATTGAAAAAGGGGTTCGTGAAGTGGGCTACTTGATCTTGAGACCTGGCAGGGCCAAGGGCTGATGACTAGGGCGCTGCAAATATTAATTTCTAACTTACGGGCCGGGGGACAAACGAAACGGGTTGAGGCGCAAACTCGGGGCGATAATTACGCTTCGGCAACGGTCTTGGCTAGAAATGGATTTATAAGGACGGCTGAAAATGAGGTGGTCGTTAACTGGTACTTAGAATTTTCTTAGAAAAGGGGTTGCCATCCCCCAATCCCCGTTATAAAATACTTATGTTTATCACACAAGAAGAGGTCGCACGACTCATCAGTATGGCGGGTTAGGCAAGCAAATGCCCCAGCCCGTTTGAAAGGGTGTCGTGCCGAAACATCGGTAATTTTGCTGTTGCTTTGTTGGGACGTGGCTTAAGAGGCCACGGACTGTCGCAGTTTGCGGAGTGCTTCCAGATACTAATTCAAATCCTGAGTTGGGTCTTCTAGCACTTGCTAGGGGGCCCTTTAATTTTGCCCCACCTCTTTAGCCATATAGGAGGAAAAATCATGGATGAGCAACAATCATCTGGCACACAAGGCGGCCACATTGAACGGACGCTAAAGACGCGCCACTTAACAATGATCGCGCTCGGGGATCAATTGGGACCGGGCTTTTCATCGCATCCGGGTCGGCAATTACCACGGCCGGACCAGGGGCGCCCTGATTGCCTACGCGGTCATGGGGGTAATGGTCTACTTCTTGATGACCAGTTTGGCTGAAATGGCGACTTACATCCCGCTGACCGGGTCCTTTGCCGCCTACGCAAGTAAGTTCGTCTCGCCGGCAACCGGGTTTGCCCTCGGGTGGAACTACTGGTTTAACGCCGCTATCACGGTGCCGGTGGAAATCACCACGGTCGGGTTAGTGATGAACTTCTGGCTTCCCCACGTACCGGCCTGGGTCTTTTCCGGGGTCGCCTTTATCTTGATCTTCATTATTAATTACCTGTCGGTTCGTTCTTACGGGGAAACGGAATTCTGGTTAGCCTTGATCAAGGTGGTCACCGTTATCATCTTTATCATCGTGGGGGTCTTAGTGATCCTCGGGATCATGGGCGGCCAAGGACCAACCGATTTGACTAACTTTACCTACAAGAAGGCGCCGTTTGTTAACGGGGTACCCGGCATCATCACCGTCTTCTTGGTGGCTGGATTCTCCTTTCAGGGGACCGAAATGATCGGGATCACCGCCGGGGAATCGGAAAACCCGGAAAAGGCGGTTCCAGAAGCGATCAAGTCCACCTTCTGGCGGATCCTCTTGTTCTACATTTTGACGATCTTCGTGATTGCTTTGCATCTTACCGTACACCGATCCGCACCTGCTGTCGTCTGACGTGCAAGACATCGTGACCTCACCGTTTACCCTGATCTTTAAGCGGGCCGGTTTAGCCGCCGCTGCGTCGGTTATGAACGCCGTCATCCTGGTGGCCGTCCTTTCTTCGGCCAACTCCTGGATGTACGCATCAACGCGGATGTTGTACTCCCAGGCCCGGGAAGGTTACGCTTGGAAGATGTTTGGTTACGTTAACAAGCACGGGATTCCGATTTACGGTCTGTTAGGGACGACGGTGGTCGGCATCCTGGTGTGGGCAACCCAATTCATTGGCCCTAACGCCTACAACTACTTAATCAGTGCTTCCGGGCTCTGTGGGTTTATCGCCTGGTTGGGGATCGCTATTTCACACTACTGCTTCCGGAAGGCCTTCTTGGCCCAGGGACACCAACTGTCCGAACTCAAGTATCACGCTAAGTGGTTCCCGTTTGGTCCTATTTTCGCCTTCGTATTATGTATCGTCGTAATCGTGGCCCAGAACCTGAGTGCCTTTGCCAAGTTGGATTGGTCCAACATTGCCATCACTTACATGGCGGTGCCGATCTACATTGTTTTGTACCTGTACTACAAGCTTCGTTACGGCTCTAAGATGATTAAGCCGACTGACGCCGATCTTTCCCGGTCGACCAAGGGGAAAGCTACGAGCCAACCGAAGATAAGTAAGTTAAGACCGAAAACCAAGGGGCGTTGTATTTTCAACCACCCTTGGTTTTTTCTTTTCAAAAATGACCGCGGGGGTGTTAGAATAGTCCTTGTGTCTTTTGAAACGGAACGAATAAGTGAGGTTTAACGGATGATTGTATTAGCCGGAACGATTGGGGCGGGGAAGACGAGCCTGACGCAGATGCTCGCCGACCACCTGGGAAGTAAGCCGTTTTTGAATCGGTCGATGACAACCCGATCTTGCCCCTCTTTTACAAAGACCCGCAAAAGTACGGGTTCTTGTTGCAGATTTACTTTTTAAACAGGCGCCTAGACGAAATCAAGGATTCCTTTGATAACGATTTGAACGTGTTGGACCGGTCAATCTTTGAAGACGCCCTGATGTTTAAGATGAACGCTGACTTGGGACGGGCTACCCACACGGAAGCTGATATCTACACCTCCTTGTTGGGGAACATGATGGAAGAGTTACCAGATCAGGCCCACCAAAAAGGCGCCCAACCTTTTGATCCACATCCGGGTCTCCTTTGAAACGATGCTCAACCGGATCAAGCAACGCGGGCGGTCCTTTGAACAAATCGAAAACGACCCGAGCCTCTACCAGTACTACAAGACGCTCAACCAGCGTTACCAATCCTGGTACGAGGCATACGATAAGAGCCCGAAGATGATGATCGATGGCGACCAGTACGACTTTGTGGCGGATCCGCAGGCGGCCAAGGTCGTCTTGGAACAAATCGATTCAAAACTTTCTGCATTAAATTTAAAGTAATGATTGACAGTTTGACTGACATCGCCTATACTATAGAAGTTGTCAGTTAACATGGAGGATTAGCTCAGTTGGGAGAGCGTCTGCCTTACAAGCAGAGGGTCACAGGTTCGAGCCCTGTATCCTCCATTTTATTAGGGCGTCCGAGGGGATCGTCCTTTTATTTTCGACGTTTGTCATGCGGATATGGCGGAACTGGCAGACGCGCAAGATTTAGGTTCTTGTGTCTTTATGACGTGGAGGTTCGAGTCCTCTTATCCGCATTGACCAACCAACTTAATTATTTTAAAAAGTAATTGACAAAGTTGGTCTAGAAGAGTAACATATATAAACGTTGAAAGGCAAGTAATTGCCAATCACCCCGAAAATTGCGGAAGTAGTTCAGTGGTAGAACATCACCTTGCCATGGTGGGGGTCGCGGGTTCGAATCCCGTCTTCCGCTTTTTTCTTACGCACCCATAGCGCAATTGGATAGAGTGTCTGACTACGAATCAGAAGGTTGAAGGTTCGACTCCTTCTGGGTGCATACCTCGGGAATTAGCTCAGCTTGGTAGAGCGCTTCGTTCGGGACGAAGAGGTCGCAGGTTCGAATCCTGTATTCCCGATCGTTATTCCCAAAAGGCGCCGTTGAGGTTATCCTCAGCGGCGTCTTTTTTGTTGAAATTAGTGGTTAACCCAAAACGTCATGATTATAATAGTGGTGGCGCTTACAGTAATTGAAAACGAAAGGATGGTGCCATTATGACGGGACGTTTAACGGGTAAGGTCGCTATTGTAACCGGGGCTGGTTCCGGAATGGGAAGGCGATCAGCCAACTCTTCGCTAAGGAAGGGCCAAGGTGGTCTTAGCAGAAATCAACGCCCAAGGGATCGAAGAAGTTAAGCAAGCGATTGAACAGGCGGGTGGCTAAGCCCCTGCTAAGGTGACCAACGTTGTGAAGCAAGAAGACGTTGACGGGGTGATTGACTTTGCTACCCAGACCTTTGGCCAATTGGACATCTTGGTCAACAACGCGGGGATCATGGATAATTTCACCCCAGTCGGGAACCTAACCGACGCAGAATATGAGCGGGTAATGGCCATTAACTTGACTGGCCCCGTTAAGCTATGTCGGGCGGCCATTCAGGTGATGGAAAACAAGAAACCGGCGGGGTCATCATTAATAACGCCTCAGTCGGTGGCCTCTTCGGGACCCGGGTGGGGCGGCTTACACCATGGCTAAACACGCTTTGGTGGGGTTGACTAAAAACATCGCCGGGACGTACGGACGTTTTGGTAAGGTGCGGGCCAACGCCATTGCGCCAGGTGGGGTGGCTACCAACATCCAAACCACGATTACAGCACCGGACCCACTGGGGATGCAAGCCCTGCAGGCCACTGGTGAGACCCCAATTGGTCAACCGGGACAAATTGCCAACTTAGCCCTCTTCTTGGCCTCAGACGAAGCAAGTTTTATCAACGGCGACATCGTCAAGGCCGATGGGGTTGGACGAGTTAACTAACTGCATCAAAAAGACCGGCTGGTAATCACAGCCGGTCTTTTGATGCAGTTAACGGATTAGTGGGCTAACAGGGCGAAGTAGGCAATCACGATCACCCCGAGGATGATCCGGTACCACCCAAAGGCCTTGAAGTCCTTGGTCTTGATGTAATTTAACAAGAAACGGATCGAGGCGTAGGCCACCACGAAGGAAACGATCACCCCAACGGCCAAGATGAGGCCTTGGTTGCCGGCCAGGGTCCCGCCGTGGGCGAAGAACTTGTACAACTTCAACAGGGAGGCCCCGAACATGGTCGGGATAGCCAAGAAGAAGGAGAATTCGGCGGCCACGTAGCGTGAAGTCCCAATGAGGATCGCCCCTAGGATCGTAGCTCCCGACCGCGACGTTCCGGGGATCAAGGAGAGGATCTGGAAGCACCCGATCAGAATGGCCACCTTGTAAGGTAGGGTGTTGAGGCTGTCAAAGCGGGGCCGTAGGTTTTGGTTGTGGTTTTCGATTACGATGAACAAGACCCCGTAAACGCTCAGGGCGATCGAAACCACCAGCCAGTTCATGAGGTGGGCGTCCATCCAGTCGTTGAGCGGTAAGCCGATGATCACCGAAGGAATCACGGCGATGATCACCTTTTTCCACAAGGTCCAGGTTTGGGACCGATCCAAGCGGGACTTTTTCGGTGACCAGGGGTTGAGTTTGTGGAAGTACAAGACCACCACCGCCATGATGGCCCCAAGTTGGATCACGACGTTGAACATGTCGATAAACTTCTTGGGTTCGTTGAGCTTAATAAACTCATCGACAAGGACCAGGTGACCGGTCGAACTGATCGGTAAAAATTCGGTGATCCCTTCAACGATTCCTAAGATCACGGCTTTCAGTATTTCAAGCACAGCATATCCTCCTTGCGCCCCGACTACTTTAAAGGGGCGCCGCAAATTTATTCAGCTACCATTATAGCAAGGGAAGAGGAGCTATGGTCAGTCTTTGGTAAAGTTCTTGTAAATTTTGGTCCCCGGTAATTCAAACTGCCCCTTTTCTTTTGGGCGGAAGTGTGGTTGACTTAGGGTAACGTAAATATCAGAATCTGTCTGGGGTGCTATTGACTTAGCTGAGAAATACCCATTGAACCTGATCTAGTTAATACTAGCGGAGGAAGACAGTTGAATCAACGGGATTTCCCCGCCATTCCAGCTCTTCTGCCCCCGGACAGAAGGGCTTTTTGGAGGGAAAACCATGAAGCATCTCACACTCAAAGACATTATCTTCATCATGTTGATCGCCCTAATATTTGGGGCGCTCTTTGTCGGAACAGACGTCATTTACGCCCCGCTTTACCTCGTGATCGGTCCCTTTGCCAACGAGGTCTTATTTGGCTTTTGGATCATGGCCGGACCACTAGCAATTGCCACTCTCCGGCTCCCGGGGACGGCCGTGATTGGGGAGGTGTTAGCCGCCGTGGCCGGGAGTGAACTGGGCTTTTAACCCTGCACTACAAGAACTGGGGCTGGCCGGCGCTGATTTCATCGGCCTTTTGGGTCACGGTGGTGTCCTTTGCCTACGAAATCTTTAAGCAGGGTTACATTCACTTAGCTCTACCGATGATTCTCGCCCTGTTTTGCACCCGGCTCGTTTCCGACCTTTTGTTTGGGGCCGTCTTAGTCCACTACGTTGTCCGCCTCTTGGTCAGGGCGCACGCCATTCAACCAGCCTAACTAAAGGGGGAGCAACTAATGGAGCCAAAGCAAACGCAGATTAAAAAGTTGGTGTTGACCGCCCTGTTTGTCGCCATTGCTACCTACGGGGGAGTCTCTTTTCCTTGGGTGACGATTGGTGATAAAGTGGTGGTGGCCGCGGGTGCGGTGGTGACTAAAGACGTCCCCGCTAACACAATTGTGGCCGGGGTGCCGGCCCGGGTGATCAAAGAGCTTCCAGAATAGTGGTATCATAGATCCAAAAAGGAGTGCCTAAAATGGACCTAACTGCTAAGTACCAAGCAATTAATCAACGGGGTACGGAACTATTGCTGGCGGGGGCGACATTGATCCCTGGTTAAGTGACCGGGCAGCCGATCGCCGGCGGGGGTTAAGCCTAATCTTTACCCTGCCGGCTCACGTTAGCCGTAACATTAGTTTCGCCCTGGGGAAGTTGCGTGAGGTTGAGCCCGGGCAATACTACTATCCTGCTCAAGACATGCACGTAACCGTGATTGATTTGATCCGGGCGACGCCAGACTTTGCCCTGACTCCAGAAGAAGAGGCTGCCTACGTTTCCGCCGTCAAGTTAGCGGTGGAAGGGGGCACCCCTTTGAAGTGGCCTTCCGGGGGGGCTGGTTGCGAGCGGCAGCGCGGTCATGGCGGCTGGCTTTTACCAACCGGGGCTAGCGGACTTGCGCCAAGCGGTCCGCCACCACTTAGGGGTGCACAAGCTTCAATTAAAGGAGCGCTACCAGCAGACGACTGCTCACGTGACCGTCGTCCGCCAACAAGCGCCCCTGATTGATCCGCACCAGGACCTGGCTACCTTGGCAACTTTAGCGAACCTCAACTTTGGGACGCTGGTGGTCGACCAGGTGGAACTAGTGGTTCACGATTGGTACAACAGCCGAAAACGGGTGTTGGCAAAACTAAGCCTATAAAAAAACCGGCCAGTTCGCAAAATCGCGAACTGGTCGGTTTTTAATTTGCCAGCTACTTGCTTTAATCCACCGTCACTTCGGGGTGATCCTTAGTTAAAATGAACTGTTCGCTGGGGGTGACCTTAAAGAAGTCGGCCACCAGTTTACTCAGTTCGGCCATTGCTTCGGTTGCCCGGACGGCTTGTTCGGCGTTAACGGATTCCATTACCGCTACCCCGTTAGTCGTGGCCTCGGTCAGCATGGTCCGTTCCGCTTCCCGCCAGTTGAGCGAGCGGCAAACGGCCCCGCCGTTGTCGTAGTAGATAACTTCGCCTTCGCGGGCCGGGTCGTCTTCTTCAGCCCCCAACGGGAAGAAGCCTTCGCCACCCTTAGCAAGTCCCAAGTGGAGATCGCCTTCGATCTTATCAAGGTCTTCAATCCCAACCGGAACCCCGTAGCTCAGGGAAACGCTGTTGTAAAGGTCAACCAAAGGGATGGTTGGTTCAAAAACGTGGCCTTGGTTCGCCCGCTTCAACAGGGCTTCGATGGATGCGCGGGCACCCTTACGCTTCTTGAATTGGGAGTACGCATCCCGCCACTGCGCGATGACCGGGTTGTCACGGAACGGGTCGGCGGCGGTGAACTTAGCGGATTCCTTGACCGCTTGGGCTAACAGATCGGCCCGTTGCTGGTGGGTTTCGGGGGTGTCGTGGTTATCAAACCCCTTGATCGTCATGATGTTAATTTGTGCTTCTGGAAATAGCTCCCAAAAGCCCGGATCGATGATTACTTTCTTCATAAAAACAGACCTCCTAAAAAGCTTGAATGCATTTATTTATCCATTGTAGCCGGTCCAACGACATGGTTGCAAGTTTGTATTATTAGACGCTTTGTGAAATAAAGTCTAAAAGCGCTTACATTGATTAAATCCTTTTTGCCTGGGCATTTATATTATTAATTTATTATGAATAAAAACTTAATTTTCAATCCTGTGCTAAATTTCACCTTTAAAAGTCACATCTTTTTTGATAAAATGAGAGCCGTAAATGAAAAGTTATACGGAATTAGCAAAGGAGATAGACTTTATGAAGGCAGCTGTTATTAATGATCCCGTAGATGGATTTGTTACGGTCAAAGATGTCCAACTTCGCGACCTCAAGCCGGGTGAAGCCCTCGTTGACGTTGAATACTGTGGCCTTTGCCACACTGACTTACACGTCGCAGCCGGCGACTTTGGAGAAAAGCCAGGCACGATTATCGGTCACGAAGGTGTTGGCCGCGTAAGCAAGGTTGCTCCTGGTGTTACCTCCCCCTGAAGGTGGGCGACCGGGTTTCGATCGCTTGGTTCTTCAAGGGCTGTGGCCACTGTGAATACTGCTTAACTGGTCGGGAAACCTTCTGTCGCGAAGTCATCAACGCCGGTTACACCGCCGATGGGGCCATGGCACAACAATGTATCGTTCCTGCTGATTACGCAGTTAAGGTTCCGGAAGGCCTGGACCCAGTCGAAGCTACTTCGCTGACTTGTGCCGGGGTTACCATGTACAAGGCCCTCAAGGTTGCTGGCATCAAGCCAGGCCAATGGGTATCAATCGTTGGTGCCGGTGGTCTCGGGAACTTGGGGATCCAATTTGCTCACAACGTCTTTGGTGCTCACGTGGTTGCCGTTGACGGGAACGAAGACAAGCTTCAAGCTGCCAAGGAAAACGGTGCTGAAGTCTTGATCAACCGTCATGATGGTGACGTTGACAAGCAAATCCAAGAAAAGGTTGGTGGGGTTCACGCTGCCGTTGTTACGGCCGTTAACGCTTCCGCCTTTGACCAAGCCGTTGACTCCCTGCGCCCAGACGGGAAGTTGGTTGCCGTTGCCTTACCACAAGGTGACATGCAATTAAACATCGCTAAGACGGTGCTAGACGGGATTATCGTGGCTGGTTCCTTGGTTGGGACTCGTCAAGACCTGGCTGAATGCTTCCAATTTGGGGCTGAAGGAAAGGTTAAGCCGATCGTTAAGACGCGGAAGTTGGATGAAATCAACGACATGATCCAAGAATTAAAGGACAATAAGGTCGTTGGTCGGAACGTGGTTGACTTCGTTCACGAATAAGCTTGTTTGCTAACTTAATTTAAAAAGGTCGCCCTGCGGGGAGGCCTTTTTTATATCTAAAGAGCTTTGTGGGGGTTTCTCAACCAAAAGAATGGTATAATGAAGGTCAAAATTAGTCAGGGATGAGGTGAACACTCTTGGAAGAAAAAAGTATCTCGGACGTGATTGAGGATTACTTAAAGCAAATCCTCGGTAACTCCGCTCAAATTGAAATTCGGCGCGCAGAAATTGCCAACCACTTCGATGTGGTTCCCTCACAGATTAATTACGTGATTAAAACCCGCTTCACCCCTAAAAAAATGGCTACCTAGTTCGTAGCAAGCGGGGCGGTGGTGGCTACATCCGCATTGAGCGGGTCAGCCTACTTGATAACGTCGACGTGATTGAGATGATGATGGATGTGGTCGGGGCGGCCATTAATGAACGTGACGCCTTTGCCATCATCCAGACTCTGTACAAGGAGAAGTTGATTAGCCGTCGGGAAGGGGATCTCATGCTAGCGGCCACCGCTAAGTCAACCTTGGCTCCCCATGGAACCCGGGGGGAGGAAAACGGCCTGCGGGCTCAGATCCTTATGTCGCTCTTGAATCGGTTACGCTATGAAAGCTAACCAGAAAGCGAGCTTTAAATGGATAACGAAAATCTATACACACCAAGCGCCAATAACGTCTTGCGGATTGCCCAGGAACAGGCGCGCTTTTTTAAACACCAAGCCGTCGGGACGGAACACCTCCTCTTGGCCTTGAGCCTCGAAAAGGTGGGGGTGGCTGCGACGGTTTTGCACCAGTTTAACGTCACTAGTGACGACCTGCGTGAAGAGATTGAACGCTACACCGGGTACGGAACCATGCAAAACACCGCTAGCGATGCGTACCTGCCTAATTCGCCAAAGTTACGCGAAATTTTGGCCCTGGCGGCCCGCTTGGCCCAACAAATGGGGGCAAGACGTGTGGGTACTGAGCACCTATTGTTGGCCCTGTTGTCAGATGAGACCATCCTTTCCTCGCGGATCCTTTTGAACTTGGACGTGGAACCAAAGCAAGCCCGCCGGATGTTGTTACGGCGTTTGGGGGTTTCTCAAGAGGGACGGCGCAACCGCCGGCAAAACCAATCCAATACCCAACCGGAGGAGGGGGAAGGGACTACGCCAACCCTCGATAAGTACGGCCGTGATTTGACAAAGGTGGCCAGGGAAGAAGGGCTTGACCCCGTAATTGGACGGGAAAAAGAAATCAAGCGGGCGATTCAGATCCTCGCCCGGCGGGCCAAGAATAACCCGGTCCTGTTAGGGGAACCGGGGGTCGGAAAGACGGCGATTGTCGAGGGCCTTGCCCAACGGATAGTTAACGGTGAAGTTCCTGATGAACTAGCCGAAAAGCGCTTGGTGGTCCTGGATATGGGGACCTTGGTTGCCGGTACCAAATTCAGGGGTGAATTCGAGGGGCGGATCAAAAACGTCATCGATGAAGTTTACCGGGACGGCAAAATTATCTTATTTATCGACGAAATCCACACCATGATTGGTGCCGGGGGAGCAGAGGGGGCGATTGACGCCTCCAACATTCTCAAACCGGCCCTGGCCCGGGGGAACTCCAGCTGATTGGGGCGACTACCCTGGACGAGTACCAAAAGTACGTTGAAACCGATGCGGCCTTAGAACGGCGTTTTGCGACGATCATGGTTGAAGAGCCAACTAAGGAGCAGACCCGCCAAATCCTCGAGGGAATTCGGCCCCGCTATGAAAAACACCACCACGCCAAGATTACTGATGAAGCGCTGATGGCGGCGGTTAACTTGTCGAGTCGTTACATTACCAACCGTTTCTTACCGGATAAGGCGATTGACCTGATCGATGAGGCCGGGGCAATGGTCCGCATCGATGGTGAAGAAAAGGGGAACCAAAAGAATGGCTTGACGGTCAAGTTAGAGGAACTCCGGGCACAAAAAGAGGACGCAATTGCCGAGCAAGACTTTGACCGGGCGGCCGACTTACGCCACGAAGAGCTAACGGTTAAGCGACAAATCGAAGAACAGCGGGAACGAGACGCCCAGTTGGTTGCCGATGGCAAGTTCCTGTACACCGTGACGGCTGAAGACATTGCCAAGGTAGTTAACGAATGGACCGGGGTGCCGTTAACCCAACTCCAAAAGAAGGAAAGCGATCGCTTGGTTAACCTGGAGAGGGTGCTTCACAAACGAGTGATCGGCCAAGACGAAGCCGTTTCGGCGATTGCCCGGGCAATTCGCCGGGCCCGCAGCGGCTTAAAGGACCCGAACCGGCCGATTGGTTCCTTCATGTTCTTAGGACCAACCGGGGTTGGGAAGACCGAGCTGGCTAAGGCGTTAGCCGAAGCGATGTTTGGCCAAGAAGACAACATGATCCGGATTGATATGTCCGAGTACATGGAACGCTATTCGACCAGCCGGTTAGTCGGGGCGGCGCCAGGTTACGTTGGCTACGACGAAGGTGGACAGTTGACCGAACAGGTTCGCCAACACCCGTACTCCGTCGTCTTATTAGATGAGGTGGAAAAGGCCCACCCAGATGTCTTTAACCTCCTGTTACAGGTCTTAGATGATGGGGTTTTGACCGATTCCAAGGGACGTAAGGTTGACTTCCGGAACACGATTTTGATCATGACCTCCAACTTGGGGGCGACCCAGTTGGCCGATGAAAAGACGGTCGGCTTCGGGGCGACTGGCGTTCAAAAATAATTACCAAGCGATGTCGGCGGCCATCAAGCAACAGATGCGCTTGCACTTCCGGCCGGAGTTCTTGAACCGGATTGATGAGACCGTGATCTTCCACTCGTTGACCAAGGAAAATATTCACCAAGTGGTTAAGCTCTTGAGCGCCCAGTTGGTAAAGCGGGTGGCGGAACAAAAGATCAGCCTGAAACTGACCCCGGCTGCCATTGAGTTAGTAGCGGCGAAGGGGTACAACCCTGAATACGGGGCGCGGCCATTACGGCGGGCCTTACAAACGATGGTGGAAGACCCGCTCTCCTTATCGATGATTGATGGCCAAGTTGCGGCCGGTGATCAAGTGACGATTGGTGCCCAACGGGGAAATTGAGCTTCAAAGTCAAAACTTCTGACAACGCTTCCCGGAACCTAGTTCTCCAAAATTAACAAGTTGATTATGCAATTAAGCCGCTAGCTGACGGGGAAGGGCGCCCCCGCCGGGCGGCTTTTATTGCGAAATAAATAAAAGATAAGTTAAACTAATTATTGATAATTAAGCGGAACAATGTACAATTAGTTATTGGTGAACACATAATGATAAGGAACTAAGCAGTTTAAGAAGGGAAAACTAATGAAGCGAGCGGAACAATTAGCTAAAACCCGAAAAGCGATCTTGCGAACGGCCACCAAGTTATTCTTGGAGAATGGCTTCAACGGAACGTCAACCCGGGACATTGCCAAACACATCGGAATTACTCAACCAGCCCTTTATCACCACTTCAGTGATAAAGAGGTCTTGTACTTAGACGTCTTGACGGCCTTATGCGGAAAGGTACGCCAAGACATCAACAAGGTGATGAGAAAAGAAGACATGGACCCAGAGGAGCGACTCTGGGAAATTGCCAAGGTCATCTTGAAGTACCACCCGTTGAGTGTCTACAGCCAATATCAATTTGCCCGCCGGTCGCTTACGGCCAGCTCCCAATTGAAGTTGGACATGATCTTTATGATGGACTACGTGGAACCCCTGTCGGAATACTTCAAGCTGCCAGAGGTCAACTTACGTCCAGACCTGTTGCCAAAAGAAGCGGCAGAACTCTTTATTGCCAGCTTGACGCCACTGTTTGGAACCTTCCAACAGGTCGGTGGTCGGGCCATCAACGAAGAACAACGGCAACGAATCATCTTGAGCTGCATTCTGCACGCTTTGTTAAGCAAGCATAGCCGTTGACATTCAAAACCGAAAGCTTGTATGATACAAGAGTATGTAATTGTGAGTTCAGTGAGCCTCATGATCTCTTGTCCATCAGGCTCTTTATAAAAACCAAAGGCACCGATCTGGTTGCTTTTGGTTTTCTTTTGCCCAAAAATGGACTTTTGGTTAAATTGTAACCGAAATGTAACATTGCGCTCCTGGACCCGTTTATCAAACTAGAGAGGTGAATAGTTTGGCTGGACACTTAGTTAAGTACGGTAAGCACCGTACCCGTCGTTCTTACTCCCGAATCAAGGAAGTCTTGGACCTGCCTAACTTGATCGAGATTCAAACCGATTCTTACAATTGGTTTATGGACAAGGGTTTGCGGGAAATGTTTGACGATATTATGCCGATCGATGATTTCCAGGGAAGCTATCCTTGGAATTCGTTGACTACCAATTGTTGGAACCAAAGTACACGGTCGCTGAAGCGCGTGAACATGACGCAAACTACTCAGCACCACTGCACGTAACGTTACGCCTGACCAACCACGAAACGGGCGAAATCAAGTCCCAAGACGTCTTCTTTGGTGACTTCCCACTGATGACGGACCAAGGGACCTTCATCATCAACGGGGCCGAACGGGTTATCGTATCCCAATTAGTTCGTTCCCCAGGGGTTTACTACAACGAAGAAGCCGACAAGAATGGGCGCCCAAGCTACGGTGCCAACTTTATCCCGAACCGGGGGCTTGGCTAGAATACGAAACCGACGCTAAGGGAATTTCCTACGTCCGTATCGACCGGACCCGTAAGCTACCAATTACGGAATTAGTTCGGGCCCTTGGTTTTGGTTCCGATGACGAAATTTGGGACATGTTGGGGAGCGAATCAGAATCCCTGAACGCCACCATTGAAAAGGACCTACACAAGGAACCGGAAGACTCCCGGGTTGAAGAATCCTTAAAGGATATCTACGAACGGCTCCGTCCAGGTGAACCGAAGAACGGATGTCAATCCAAGACGCTAACACTGTGACACCACAACAATTGATTAACATTCGACCAGTTGTGGCAGCCGTGAAGGAATTCTTTGGTTCATCACAATTGTCACAGTTCATGGATCAGACAAACCCATTGGGTGAAATGAACCACAAGCGTCGTTTGTCAGCCCTTGGACCTGGTGGTTTGACACGTGATCGTGCCGGCGTTGAAGTGCGAGATGTGCACTACACGCATTATGGCCGTATTGACCCAATCGAAACGCCCGAAGGTCCTAACATCGGTTTGATCAACTCTTTGGCAACGTATGGTCGCATTAACAAGTATGGCTTCATTGAAACACCATACCGTCGTGTTGACTGGACAACGCACAAGGTAACTGACAAGATCGATTACTTGACTGCCGATGAAGAAGATAACTACATCGTGGCACAAGCGAACTCACCATTAAATGAAGATGGTAGCTTCGTTCACGATACAGTGATGGCCCGTTTCGGTGAAGAAAACATTGAAACACCAATTGACCGCATTGACTACATGGACGTTTCGCCTAAGCAAGTTGTTTCTGTTGGAACAGCTGCGATTCCGTTCTTGGAAAACGATGATTCCAACCGTGCCTTGATGGGTGCCAACATGCAACGTCAAGCGGTACCTTTGCTTGATCCTCATGCACCACTTGTTGGGACAGGGATCGAATATAAGGCTGCGCACGACTCAGGGGTTGCCATGATTTCTCGTGCCGCTGGTGTCGTTGAATATGTTGATGGTCGCGAAATTCGTGTTCGTCGTGAAGACGGTCAATTAGATACGTATGAATTGATGAAGTTCCGCCGTTCTAACGGTGGTAAGAACTATAACCAAAAGCCAATTGTTCGTGAAGGTGAACATGTCGAAGCTGATGAAGTTTTGGCGGATGGCCCTTCAATGGAAAAGGGTGAACTAGCTTTGGGACAAAACCCATTGATCGCCTTTATGACTTGGCAAGGTTATAACTTCGAAGATGCCATCGTTTTAAACGAACGTTTGGTCCGTGAAGATGTTTATACGTCAATTCACATCGAAGAATATGATTCAGAAGCCCGTGATACAAAGCTCGGACCAGAAGAAATGACGCGCGAAATTCCAAACACTGGTGAAGATCAGTTGAAGGATTTGGATGCGAACGGTATTATCCGTATCGGTGCCGAAGTGCATGACGGTGATATTTTGGTTGGTAAGGTAACGCCAAAGGGGGTGACTGAATTATCAGCCGAAGAACGTTTGCTCCATGCCATCTTTGGTGAAAAGTCACGCGAAGTCCGTGATACCTCCCTCAGGGTGCCACACGGCGGTGGCGGGATCATCCAAGACGTGAAGGTCTTTACCCGCGAAAACGGTGACGAATTAGCCCCAGGGGTTAACAAGATGGTCCGTGTTTACATCGCCCAAAAGCGGAAGATTCAAGTCGGGGACAAGATGTCCGGTCGTCACGGGAACAAGGGGACGGTTTCGATCGTCGTTCCAGAAGAAGACATGCCGTACATGCCAGATGGGACCCCAATTGACATTATGCTGTCACCAATGGGTGTGCCGTCCCGTATGAACATCGGTCAGGTGATCGAACTTCACTTGGGGATGGCTGCTCGCGAGCTGGGGATCCACATTGCCACGCCAGTCTTTGATGGTGCCAACGACCAAGACGTTTGGGATGCCGTTAAGGAAGCCGGCTTACCGTCCGATGGGAAGACGATCCTTTACGATGGTCGGACCGGGGAACCATTTGAACAACGGGTTGCCGTTGGGGTCATGCACTACCTGAAGCTGGCCCACATGGTTGACGACAAGATCCACGCCCGTTCGACTGGTCCATACTCACTGGTTACCCAACAACCACTTGGGGGGAAGGCCCAATTCGGGGGACAGCGGTTCGGTGAAATGGAAGTTTGGGCCCTGGAAGCATACGGGGCTGCTTACACCCTGCAAGAAATCTTGACTTACAAGTCTGACGATACGGTCGGCCGGGTAAATACTTACCAAGCCATCATTGACGGGGACCAAATTCCAAAGCCAGGGTACCGGAATCCTTCCGTGTGCTGGTTAAGGAATTGCAATCCCTTGGGTTAGACATGAAGGTCTTAGATGACAAGCACGAAGAAATCCAGCTTAAGAGCATGGATGAAGACGTTGCTGACGTTCGAAACTGGCCCGCCGTGGCCACGAAACGCTGGAAGAACAACCAGCGCAAGCGACGAGCGCCCAAGACGAAGCCAAGCAAGATTAGGTTCGCCACTTAGGGATTAAATAAGGAGGATTATCCTTTGATTGACGTCAATAATTTTGAAAGTATGGAGATCGGTCTGGCTTCCCCAATGAAGATCCGGAGTTGGTCTTACGGTGAGGTTACCAAGCCGGAAACGATCAACTACCGAACTTTAAAGCCAGAAAAAGACGGTCTCTTTGATGAACGAATCTTCGGCCCGACCAAGGACTTTGAATGTGCCTGTGGTCGCTACAAGCGGGCGCGTTACAACAAGCGGGTCTGTGAGCGTTGTGGGGTTGAAGTAACCTCTGCCAAGGTCCGCCGGGAACGGATGGGTCACATTGAACTGGCTGCTCCTGCTTCTCACATCTGGTACTTCAAGGGGATTCCGAGCCGGATGGGGCTGGTCTTGGACATGAGCCCACGGGAACTGGAAGAAGTAATCTACTTTGCTTCTTACGTCGTTTTAGACGCCGGGGACACGGGACTGGAAAAGAAGCAATTGCTTTCCGAACCACGTTACCGGGAACTCAAGGAAGAATATATGGCAACCGTTTCACCGCTGAGATGGGGGCCGAGGCGATCCAAAAGCTACTGGCCGACGTAGACCTGGCCAAGGAAGCAACCGAATTAAAGGCGGTCTTAAAGGAAGCAACTGGGCAAAAGCGGACCCGCGCGGTTCGGCGCCTGGATATCTTGGAAGCCTTTCTCAAGTCCGGGAACAAGCCTGAATGGATGGTGATGGACGTAATTCCGGTTATGCCACCTGACTTACGGCCGATGGTTCAACTGGAAGGTGGCCGCTTTGCCACTTCCGACTTGAACGACTTGTACCGGCGGGTCATTAACCGGAACAACCGGTTGAAGCGCCTGTTAGAATTAAACGCTCCGGGCATCATCGTTCAAAACGAAAAGCGGATGCTCCAAGAAGCTGTTGACGCCCTGATTGATAACGGTCGCCGTGGCCGTCCGGTTGCCGGTCCTGGTAACCGTCCGCTCAAGTCCTTGTCCCACTTACTTAAGGGGAAGCAAGGACGGTTCCGTCAAAACCTGCTCGGGAAGCGGGTCGACTACTCTGGTCGTTCCGTTATCGATGTTGGTCCATCCATGAAGATGAACCAAATGGGGTTGCCGGTTCCAATGGCGATGGAACTCTTCAAGCCATTTATCATTCACGAACTGACCAAGCGGAACCTGGCTACCAACGTTAAGGCAGCCAAGCGGATGATCGACAAGCGTGACGAAAAGGTCTTCGATGTCTTAGAAGACGTGATCAAGGAACACCCTGTTCTCTTGAACCGCGCCCCTACCCTGCACCGGTTGGGGATCCAAGCCTTCGAACCAATCCTGGTTTCCGGGAAGGCCATGCGTTTGCACCCACTGGTTTGTGCCGCTTACAACGCCGACTTCGACGGGGACCAGATGGCCATCCACGTACCACTGTCCGATGAAGCCCAGGCCGAAGCGCGTCTGTTAATGTTAGCCGCTCACCACATCCTTTCACCTCGTGACGGGGAACCAATCGTGGCCCCATCCCAGGATATGGTTATCGGTAACTACTACATGACGACTGAAGACAAGGCCCGTGAAGGGGAAGGCATGATCTTTAAGGACACCAACGAAGCCCGGATGGCCTACCGTAACGGTTACGTGGCCTTACAAACCCGGGTTGGGGTGCTGACTTCTTCCTTTGACAAGAAGCCGTTCACCGCTGAACAACGCCAAAAGATCATGGTGACCTCGGTTGGGAAGTTGCTCTTCAACAACATCATGCCTGAAGATTACACTTACATTAACGAACCGACCGTCGACAACCTGCAAAACGGGGTTCCGGACAAGTACTTCTTGGAACCTGGTGAAGACATTCACGCCTACTTAGAAAACGCGCCGCTGGTGCCGCCGTTTAAGAAGGGCTTCTTGTCGGACATCATTGCCGATGTTTACAAGATCTACAAGGTGACCGTCACCTCCCAACTTCTTGACCGGATCAAGGACCTTGGTTACTACGAATCCACGATTTCCGGGTTAACCGTCGGGATCGCCGACGTGACCGACTTAAAGGAAAAGCCGGAAATCATCGAAAAGGCGCACAAGCAAGTGGCCCTGGTTACGAAGCAATTCCGCCGTGGTTTGATCACCGATAACGAACGTTACGAACGGGTCATTGGGATCTGGAACGATGCCAAGGATGAAGTTCAAAACAAGCTGATCGAACACATGGATATCCACAACCCAATCAACATGATGTCCGACTCTGGGGCCCGGGGAACATCTCCAACTTTACCCAGCTGGCCGGAATGCGTGGGTTGATGGCTTCCCCATCCGGGAAGATCATGGAACTGCCGATCCTTTCTAACTTCCGGGAAGGCCTTTCCGTCTTGGAAATGTTTATCTCTTCCCACGGGGCACGGAAGGGGATGACCGACACGGCCTTGAAGACTGCCAACTCTGGTTACTTGACCCGGCGGCTGGTTGACGTGGCCCAAGATGTGATCGTTCGCGAAAAGGACTGTGGCACCGACCGTGGTCTGGAAGTGACCGCCATCACTAACGGGAACGAAATGATCGAACCGTTATACGACCGGATTTTGGGTCGTTACACGATGAAGTCCGTCTTTAATCCGGAAACCGGGGAAAAGATCGTCGGTAAAAACGTCCTCTTGAACGAAGAGATGGCGCAAAAGATTATCGATGCGGGCGTTCAAAGGTAACGATTCGCTCCGCCTTCACTTGCAACACCGAACACGGGGTTTGTGAACGTTGTTACGGACGCAACGCCGCTACCGGGGACCAAGTGGAAGCCGGGGAAGCAATCGGGACGGTGGCCGCACAGTCAATCGGTGAACCAGGGACCCAGCTGACGCTGCGGAACTTCCACACCGGTGGGGTGGCCGGTAACGACGACATCACCCAAGGGCTTCCGCGTATCCAAGAAATTGTGGAATCACGGAACCCGAAAGGGAAGGCCACGATCTCCGAAGTTACTGGTCAGGTGGTTTCCATCGAAGAAAACCCAGCTGAACAAACTAAGGACGTTACGATCAAGGGTGAAACCGACACGCGGACTTACACCCTGCCGATCACGGCCCGGATGCGGGTGGCCGAAGGTGATGATATTCACCGTGGTCGCGCCATCAACGAAGGGTCAATTGATCCAAAGGAAATGATTCGGGTTCGCGACGTCTTGTCCACGGAAACCTACCTGCTCTCCGAAGTGCAAAATGTTTACCGTATGCAGGGGATTGACCTGCTCGACAAGCACGTTGAAATCATGATTCGCCAAATGATGCGTAAGGTGCGGGTGATGGATCCTGGTGATACTGATGTTTTACCGGGTGAACTGTTGGACATCAGCCAATTCCGCGATGCTAACTACCAAACCTTGATTTCCGGGGAATTCCGGCCACTGCCCGGCCAGTTATCCTCGGGATCACTAAGGCGGCCCTTGAAACTAACAGTTTCCTTTCGGCCGCTTCCTTCCAAGAAACGACGCGTGTCCTTACCGACGCCGCCATCCGGGGCAAGAACGACCCGCTGGTGGGGCTCAAGGAAAACGTTATTATCGGGAAGATCATTCCAGCCGGAACGGGGATGGGTGCTTACCGCAACATCAAGCCCAAGGAAGTCAGTGTCAACACTGGCGCAACCGATGGGGCCATTACCTCCATCCGCGAAATGGAAGAACAACTAAAGGATCAAGACTAAGCGCTTGATTGAATAAAAGGACCCGTCAAACCAAGCTGGTTTGGCGGGTCCTTTTTGATGTTGAATTTAGATTTGTTGGCTAGCGCGGTCAATCAGGTCCTTGAAAATGACTTGTGATTCCGGTGTGTGTTTAAACATGTTTTCGGGGTGCCACTGAACGGCGAGAATTTGATTAGAATCGATGGATTCGACCGCTTCGATCACCCCGTCGTCAGCGCGGGCAACGACTTTGAGTCCCGGCGCCACCTCATGAATTGACTGGTGGTGGCGGGAGTTGATGTAGATTCGATTACCAACCAGTTTTTGAAGCTGGGAGCCCTCGTGGACATTAACGTGGTGGGTGGGGAGGTTTCCTGGGGCTAACTGGTGGTGCTTAAGACGGGCGGTCGGGTCTTCAGAAAGATCTTGATAAAGGGTGCCGCCGAGCCCAGCGTTAATCAATTGCAACCCCCGGCAGATTCCCATGATCGGTTTGCCGGCCTCAATGGTCGCCTTAAGCAGGGCGATTTCAAAGAGGTCCCGTTTACGGAAGGTTTCCCCTAATTCAAAGTGGGGCTCCTGACCGTAAAAGGTGGGGTCAACGTCAAAACCGCCGAGCAACAAGAGCCCGTCGAACAGGTCAACGTAAGAGGCGGCGTTTTCGGCGGCCACGGTTGGCAAGACGATCGGAAGCCCTCCCGACTTGGTGATCGCTTTAATGGCCGGATCGGGCGCAAAAAAGCGGCGTTTCGTAAGTTGATGATGCTAGTTGCCTCGGTATAGGTATCGGCTGGTAAAGCAATCATTGGTTTTCTCATCGTGAGTCCCCCCGTAGTTTAAGTGTATTGCCCTAGTCTAGGGAGGGAGTGGCGCATGTCAAACTTTATAATTAAATTTTAGTGAGAGTGTGGTAGTGGTCTAAATTGATGATAATCTAGTAAGTATAAAATCAGTTAACAAGGAGAAGTGGATTGAAGAATTATCGCGTGGAAGTTCCCAAGGTCGCCCGGGACCAGTTAGAAATTAAAGATGGCGAGCCCTTAGCAATGTGGGTGGAAGGCAACCAGTTGGTGATTCGCCCACTGCGGTTGGCTGACAGTTTACCCCAAATCAAGCTCCGGTGGTACTTTGGCCCCGCCTTAGTACTGACGTTGTTGTTTTACGCCGATATGATTAACCAAGGCTACCACCTCTTGCCGCTGGTGGGGGGTGATTCGGTAGCGTCGGCTAGCCTGTACCTTGCTACTTTAAGCGGGTTATTGGCCTTTGCCAGCACCTTCATTAGCCAAAAACGTCACCATCGTGGCCGGGCGCAGGAATTTTCTTGGCGGGCTATGATCAGCATTATGGTTGCTTGCGGACGATTACCGCCTTTTCGTTGGTGGCGGGAGCCTGGTTGGTGGGGTCGCTTTTTTCACGGGGCCGTTTTTGACATTTACACGGCCGGCGCCCTGATTTTTTGGTGATTGCCATGGTTACTTACATCATGATCAACCTGGCCATGACGATTTCTCCCGGGGTGATTACTAACCTAATGACATTCATGATTATTGGGGGTGTTCTTCTCGATGTTAACTAATTCCAATAAGGATTGGTGGCGTCATAATTTTAGCTTCCTGGGGACGGCAAACTCGTCGAATAGCTGGCAGTTTAATATTACCCTGATCTTTTCGGCAATGCTGATGTTGACCTTGATTGACTATTTGTTTGTCAACCTGTCCAAGAAGTACCCCGGCTGGCGGGTTCAAGTGACCCGCTGGCTACTTAACTTAATGGCAGCTTGCCTAGGTGGGGTCGGGCTGTTTCCAAATGACCCACGTTTTCACCTTCTTCACGATCGCATCGCCATGTGGATGGTTTACACCATGTTAATTTTGGTGGTAGTGGTTCGGTGGACGATGCCAATGATGACTAAGACCTTCTTGACCCTTTCTTACGTAATCGGTGGCGTGTTGGCCGTTAGTTACATCGCTTTTAAGTTCGTCCGCTACCTTTCTTTAACCGCTTTTGAAATGCTGGCCTTTGGGATCGCGTTTTCGTGGATTTTGTTACTTTTCCAGTTAATTGAAGCCGTCGTGCAAAGGGACGTCCGCCTCTTTACCGTCGAATTGGTGGCCGAAGAAAATGACGGGGTTAGTCATTAATTATAACTAGGGGCTGAGAAAACGTGTTTTCCAGTCCCCTTTTGAATTCCCCGGAGAATTTATAAAAACATACCCAAAGAAAACAAAAGACCCGGTGGTTAAGTACGGCTAAAGAACGCCACGGACCAACTACCCTACTGCTAAATTTAGTCATTCCCGTTGGAAACTTAATTTCCACTCGTTTTCTAGATCAACAATGAAACGAGCAGCCCGGTAGAAAGGTAGGGCAAAAGGGGAGTGGTTGGCGGTGCCATAACTTAGGGGGAGGTTAAGGCTAGGCCGCAGCCAATTAGCAGGGTTTGCCAATAGCACTGCCACCCAGCTAAGAGTAAGACGACTAAGAGCCATTCAAGATCACCTAGGCCCAGTCCGTGGCTAAGTAAGGTGATCAATGAGAGTAATCCCGCCACTAATAAGAAGAGGGCGGGTTGTTCTATCCCCAGGGGAGACAACGCAATTAAGGGGAGGGGGAGTAGGCTAGTCAGGGCGAGGGGTTCATCCACCCGGCGTACCAGTCGGTAGTGGCCATGGCTGACAGGCCAGTTAACAGGACTAGGCTTGCTAACCACTCGGTTAAGTCAAGGGGGTGTATAGGGCTAACCACGTTCCGCAAGTTAGTTCGCACACACTGGACCAGGGGGCGATGGTTTTTTGCACCACCGGCACCGCCCCAACTGAAGGGCGAAGCCGACGAGGGGAATCAATTGCCACCAGGCTAGGGGGTGGGCACAGTGATCACAAAGCGAACGGGGGAAGAAGGTCCCATTTCTAGAAGGTGCCGCTGGGTCATGGTGACGATGAACGATGCTAGGCAAGAGCCGGTTAAAAAGGCGATTAGTTGTTCCATAATTAGTTCCTCCTGCCCATTAAGTACGGCAAAACCACTCAATGTTACGAATTTGATCAGAGTTGTCGTTGACTTTAGTCGGAGAGCGTGTTAATTTAATAAAGGTGCTTTTTTGAGCAACGGATTGGTCTGTCGTTGGGCAGACGGCATGCGCAGCGATAGCACAAAACTAAATAACATCCAGCGCCCTTTTTTATTCCAAAAAAAGAACCGCCTGGATGTGTGGACTTAAATTAAGGAAGGGGAAAAATTATGCCTACCATTAACCAATTGGTTCGTAAGGGCCGCAAGAGCCACAAGGGTAAGTCAAAGTCACCTGCCCTGGGCTTTGTATACAACAGTTTTAAGAAGGAAGAAATCAAGAACCCATCACCGCAAAAAGCGTGGGGTTGCTACCCGTGTTGGGACGATGACGCCAAAGAAGCCTAACTCCGCCCTGCGGAAGTACGCTCGTGTGCGTTTGTCTAACCTGATCGAAGTGACGGCTTACATTCCAGGGATTGGCCACAACCTTCAGGAACACTCCGTTGTCCTGATCCGTGGGGGCCGTGTTAAGGACCTTCCTGGGGTTCGTTACCACATCATCCGTGGGACGCTTGATACTGCCGGTGTTGACGGCCGGATGCAAAGCCGTTCCAAGTACGGTGCTAAGAAGCCGAAGAAGTAATCTTTATATAGGAGGGATTAAGCAATGCCACGTAAGGGACATGTAGCAAAGCCGGAAGTTTTACCGGATCCAATTTACAACTCAAAGCTGGTTACCAGCCTGATCAACCACTTGATGCTTGATGGTAAGCGCGGGACCGCTTCTAAGATCCTCTACCAAGCCCTTGACCAAATCAAGGAACAAACTGGTAACGACCCGATCGAAGTGTTTGAACAAGCAATGGAAAACATCAAGCCGGCCCTTGAAGTTAAGGCGCGCCGGATTGGTGGTTCTAACTACCAAGTGCCGATCGAAGTTCGCCCAGACCGTCAACGGACGTTGGCACTTCGTTGGCTCGTGCAATACGCACGTCTTCGTGGGGAACACACGATGGTGGAACGTCTTTCTGGCGAAATCATCGATGCTTCCAACAACACTGGTGCTTCCATCAAGAAGAAGGAAGACACCCTGCGGATGGCCGAAGCTAACCGGGCCTTCGCACACTACCGCTGGTAAGATTGCGGTTTGAAACTAGCCCTTAAACTAGTTACAATCAGGAGGGGTGACGGCGGAAACTCCACTCGTCACCCCTTTTCTAAAAATAACAACACAAACACGGAAGGAGATCACTTTTAAGATGGCTAACAAGCGTGAATACCCTCTTGAAAAGACCCGTAACATTGGGATCATGGCCCACATCGATGCCGGGAAGACGACCGCCACTGAACGGATTTTTGTACTACACCGGTAAGATTCACAAGATTGGTGAAACCCACGATGGGGCTTCCCAAATGGACTGGATGGAAGAAGAAAAGGAACGTGGGATCACGATCACTTCTGCCGCTACTACGGCCGTTTGGAAGGATACCCGGATCAACATCATCGACACCCCAGGACACGTGGACTTCACTGTCGAAGTTGAACGTGCCCTCCGGGTGCTCGACGGTGCCGTAACCGTTCTTGACGCCCAAGCCGGTGTTGAACCACAAACTGAAACCGTTTGGCGTCAAGCCGACGACTTCAACGTTCCGCGGCTGGTCTTCGCTAACAAGATGGACAAGATGGGGGCCAACTTCGACTATTCCGTTAAGACCATCAAGGAACGCCTGAACGTTACGCCGCTTCCAATCCAAATGCCAATTGGTGCCGAAGACGAATTCGCCGGTGTGATCGACCTGGTTAAGATGGTTGCTTACATCTACGACGAAGACAAGCTAGGCGAAAACTGGGACACCGTTGAAATCCCAGCCGACATGAAGGATGAAGCCGAAAGCCGTCACGACGCAATGATCGAAACGCTGGCTGACGTAAACGACGACATCATGGAAAAGTACCTTGAAGGTGCCGAAATCTCCGTTGATGAAATCAAGGCTGCCATCCGTCAAGCAACCCTGGACCAAGAACTCTTCCCGGTAATGGCAGGTTCTGCCTACAAGGATAAGGGGATCCAAATGATGCTTGATGCCGTCTTGGATTACCTGCCATCCCCAGTTGATGTTAAGCCATTCGTTGCTCACGACGAGGAAGGTAACGCCATTGAACTGACTGCCGGCGATGACAAGCCATTCGCCGCTTTGGCCTTCAAGATCGCAACTGACCCATTCGTTGGTCGTCTGACTTTCCTGCGGGTTTACACTGGTTCCCTTAAATCTGGTTCTTACGTTCTGAACGCAACCAAGGGCAAGCGTGAACGGATTGGTCGTCTGCTTCAAATGCACTCCAACCAACAAAACGAAATCTCAGAAGTCTTCTCTGGTGATATCGCCGCTGCCATCGGTCTGAAGAACACCACCACTGGTGACTCCTTGACCGACCCAGACCACCCACTGCAACTTGAATCCATGGACTTCCCAGAACCAGTTATCCAGGTTTCTGTTGAACCGAAGTCCAAGGCTGACCAAGACAAGATGGACAAGGGTCTGCAAAAGTTGGCTGAAGAAGACCCAACTTTCAAGGCTGAAACGAACCCTGAAACTGGTGAAACTCTGATCGCCGGGATGGGTGAACTGCACTTGGACATCATCGTTGAACGTCTTCGCCGTGAATTCAACGCCGAAGTTACGGTTGGTAAGCCACAAGTTTCCTACCGTGAAGCCTTCACTAAGCAAGTTTCCGCCCAAGGGAAGTTTGTTCGTCAATCTGGTGGTAAGGGTCAATACGGGGACGTATGGATCGAATTTACGCCGCTGGAAGAAGGGGCCGGCTTCGAATTCGAAGACGCCATTGTCGGTGGGGTTGTTCCGCGTGAATACATCCCAGCCGTTGAACAAGGGTTGAAGGAAGCGATGGAAAACGGTGTTCTGGCCGGTTACCCATTGGTCGACCTTCACGCTAAGCTTTACGACGGTTCCTACCACGAAGTCGACTCCTCTGAAGCTGCCTTCAAGGTTGCCGCTTCCTTAGCATTACGTAACGCCGCTCCTAAGGGTGGAGCCGTTATCCTTGAACCAATCATGAAGGTTGACATCGTCGCCCCAGAAGATAACCTGGGTGACGTGATGGGTCACGTTACCGCTCGTCGTGGTTCGATCGACGGGATGGAAGAACGTGGGAACGCCCAATTAGTTCACTCCTTCGTTCCGCTGTCCGAAATGTTCGGTTACGCAACGACCCTTCGTTCCGCAACCCAAGGACGTGGTACCTTCACGATGACCTTCGACCACTACTCAGCTGTGCCGAAGTCCATCCAAGAAGAAATCATCGAAAAGAACGGTGGTAAGTAATTAACTTGATCCGTAAAAAAAACAGGTGCCAGCAGCTGCTAGCACCTGTTTTTTGTATGGAATGCTAGGGAGTGTTTCGATCAAGGAAGGGGAGAAGAGCGCCGTCGAAAAAATTAAGCGTCTTTTTTCATGGTCGAAGGACAAAGAAAAACGACGAAACCACTTTCTTGAAATTAATCCCAGAAAATCCTTGCTACACCAGGCTTTTTCTTGTATTATAGAAAAGTGCTTGAACAAAAGAGGAGCAGAGAGTGGCCCTCGCTAGGATTTCAGCACGCAGGCGATGAAGTGGAAGGTTGCGACACACCCGGCCGCTTTGCCACAGGATGTGGCGGTAATTTCCATGGAGCTAGTCATAATTTCAAATTTGACGAAGGAGGGAACACAATGGCAAACCAAAAGATTCGTATTCGTTTAAAGGCTTACGAACACCGCGTTTTGGATGAATCAGCAGACAAGATTGTTGAAAGTGCAAAGCGGACCGGTGCTCAAGATCAGGCCCGATTCCGTTACCTACTGAACGGACTCTTTACACGGTGATTCGTTCACCGCACAAGTTCAAGAAGTCACGGGAACAATTCGAAATGCGCACGCACAAGCGTCTGATCGACATCATCGAACCCAACCCCTAAGACGGTTGACGCATTGATGAAGCTCGATCTGCCAAGTGGTGTTGACATCGAAATCAAGTTTAATTCAAAATACAAAACAAGGGTAAAAAAATCAAATTAAATTGGAGGTTACTCATGACCAAAGGAATCTTAGGCAAGCAAAGGTTGGGATGACTCAAGTCTTCACTGACAACGGTGAATTGGTTCCAGTTACTGTTATTGACGTAACGCCAAACGTTGTTATGCAAGTTAAAACCTGTTGAAAATGACGGTTACAGTGCCGTTCAACTCGGGTTCGACGACAAGCGCGAAGTTTTGTGAGCAACAAGCCCGAACAAGGTCATGCAGCAAAGCAAACACGACCCTAAGCGCTTCATCGGTGAAATCCGCGACGCTGAAGGGAGACGACATCAAAGTTGGGGATGAAGGTAGCAGCCGACATTTTCGCAGCTGGTGAATACGGTCGACGTTACTGGAATCACGAAGGGTCATGGTTACCAAGGTAACATCCACAAGGATGGTCAACGGCGTGGGCCAATGGCGCACGGTTCTCGTTACCACCGTCGCCCAGGTTCAATGGGTGCCATCATCAACCCGTGTTCAAGGGAATAAGCTTTTGCCTGGACGCATGGGAAACCACAAGCGCACAATGCAAAATGTTGCTATCGTCCAGGTCGACACTGAAAACAACGTTCTTTAATGAAGGGTAACGTTCCTGGTGCCAACAAGTCACTTTGTTACGATCAAGAACTCCGTTAAGGCTAACATCCTAAGAAGATGGCCGGTGTTTCAGCAAGCAATCCAACAATATAAACTATAAAGAAAGGAGAACAATCAATCATGACTAAGTGTTGCATTATTAAAGCAAGATGGTAGCCAAACGGCACTGTTGAACTGAACGACAGCGTCAAAGGGTACTGGTCGTGCACGTGCCGGTTCAATCCGTGAACCACAATTCCGTGGTGGTGGAATCGTCTTCGGACCAACACCTCGTTCATATGCCTACCGTATTAACCGTAAGTCTTACCAATTGGCTTTGAAGTCAGTTTTGTCACAAAAGCTTGCTGACGGTAAGTTGGTTGTTGTTGATGCTTTGTCATTTGAAGCACCAAAGACACAAGACTTCAAGAAGGTTTTGGCTAACTTGTCAGTTGACACAAAGACATTAGTAGTTGTTGATGAAGACAACGAAAACGCAATCTTGTCAGCACGTAACTTGGCTAACGTTCAAGTTATGACAACAAAGGGTATTAACGTACTTGACGTTGTTAATGCAGATAAGCTGGTGATTGTTCAATCATCAATCGAAGAAATCCAAGGAGGTCTTGCCTAATGGATGCACGCGATATTATCCGTCGCCCGATCATTACTGAAGCATCAATGGCGCAAACAGAACGTAAGCGCTATGTCTTCGAAGTCGATGTTCGTGCCACAAAGCCTGAAATCAAGAAGGCAATTGAAGAGATCTTCGACGTTCAAGTATCTGGCTTGAACACAGCTAACGTTCGCGGTAAGAAGAAGCGCCAAGGTCGTTACGTTGGTTACACACGTAAGTTGAAGAAGGCAACCGTAACGTTGTCAAAAGACTCAAAAGATATTCAAATCTTTAACGAAGGTTAATTCTAAATAGGAGGAAAAGACATTGGCTATCAAGAAGTATAAGCCAACCTCTAACGGACGTCGTAACATGACGACTTCAGATTTCGCTGAAATCACGAAGTCAACGCCCGAAAAGAGCTTGTTGGCAAAGAAGTCAAAGACTGGTGCTCGTAATAACTCTGGTCGTATGACAGTGCGCCACCACGCTGGTGGACACAAGCAAGCCTACCGTTTGGTGGACTTCAAGCGTATCAAGGATAACAAGACAGCTACTGTAAAGGCTATCGAATACGATCCAAACCGTACAGCAAACATCGCTTTGCTTGTATATGAAGATGGTATTAAGTCATATATCTTGGCGCCAAAGGGATTGAAGGTTGGCGATAAAGTACAATCTGGTCCTGATGCCGACATTAAGCCCGGCAATGCCTTGCCATTGAGCAATATTCCTGAAGGTACTTTGATTCACAACATCGAATTGAAGCCTGGTAAGGGTGGTCAATTGGCACGTTCTGCTGGAACTTCAGCACAAATCTTGGGTAAAGATGGCAAGTATGTCATCGTTCGTTTGACTTCAGGCGAAGTACGTTTGATCTTGGCAACTAACCGTGCAACAATCGGTGAAGTTGGTAACGCTGAACACTCATTGATTAACTGGGGTAAGGCTGGTCGTAACCGTTGGCGTGGAAAGCGTCCACACGTTCGTGGATCAGTTATGAACCTAACGATCACCCACACGGTGGTGGTGAAGGTAAAGCACCTGTTGGTCGTCCAAGTCCTATGTCACCATGGGGTAAGAAGACTGCTGGTAAGAAGACTCGCGACAAGAAGAAGGCTTCAACGAAGTTCATCGTTCGCGGTCGTAAGTAGTAAGTAAGGGAAAGGAGGCAACTAATGGCTCGTAGTTTAAAAAAGGGACCATTTGCGGACCCACACTTGCTTAAGAAGATTGAAGCGCAAGCGGATTCTGAAAAGAAGTCAGTGATCAAGACTTGGTCACGTCGTTCAACAATCTTCCCAAGCTTCATCGGCTTTACAATTGCCGTTTATGATGGTCGCAAGCACGTTCCGGTTTTTGTACAAGAAGACATGGTTGGTCATAAGTTGGGCGAATTCGTACCAACACGTACATTCAAAGGCCACAAGGCTGATGATAAGAAGACCGGTAAAAAATAAAGGAGGAAATTGAAAAATGGCTGAACAAATTACTTCAGCTCGCGCGACAGCCAAGATCGTTCGCGTTGCCCCACGTAAGGCACGCCTAGTTCTTGACACAATTCGTCGTAAGAGCGTTAACGAAGCATACGCAATTTTGAAGTTCCTACCTAACACTTCTACTGAAGATATTTACAAGGTTTTGAACTCAGCAGTTGCTAATGCTGAAAACAACTTCTCATTAGACCGAGAAGATCTTATCGTGAAGGAAGCCTTTGCTAACGAAGGACCTACGCTTAAGCGTTTCCGTCCCCGTGCCAAGGGTTCTGCTTCACCAATCAACAAGCGTACAAGCCACATCACAATTGTGGTTGCTGAGAAGGAGGCAAAGTAATGGGTCAAAAGATTAACCCTACTGGATTCCGTGTCGGCGTTATTCGCGACTGGGATGCAAAGTGGTTTGCTGACAAGGCTGATTATGCTAACCAACTTCACGAAGACTTGCGTATTCGTAAGTACATCGAAAAGAACTTAGCGGATGCCGCAGTTGATCGCGTTGAAATTGAACGTAGCACAAAGTCACGTGTTGACGTATCTATCCACACTGCTAAGCCAGGAATGGTTATCGGTAAGGGTGGTTCAGAAGTTGAAAAGCTTCGTACACAATTGGCTAAGTTGACTGATGTCGATGAAAAGGGACGCTCAAAGCGTGTCTTCATCAACATTGTTGAAATCAAGAAGCCTGACTTGTCAGCACACTTGGTTGGACAACAAATCGCTGGTGATTTGGAACGCCGTGTGGCTTTCCGTCGTGCGATGCGTGGTGCTATCCAACGTGCAACACGTTCAGGTGCTAAGGGTATCAAGGTAATGGTTTCAGGTCGTTTGAACGGTGCAGACATTGCCCGTGTTGAACAATACACTGAAGGTACTGTGCCTTTGCATACATTGCGCGCTGATATCGATTACTCATGGGACGAAGCAATGACTGCTTACGGGGGTTCTGGGTATCAAGACTTGGATTTACCGTGGCGATGTTTTGCCACAAAAGAAGAACAGTAAGTAAGGAGGGAAGCGAACATGTTAGTACCAAAGCGTGTTAAATTCCGTAAGGTTCAACCGTGGGGGCCACATGCGTGGTGAAGCAAAAGGTGGAAAGACGGTAACGTTCGGTGAATTCGGCTTGCAACCTTTCAACAACATCAAGCTGGATTACAAACCGTCAAATTGAAGCTGCCCGTATTGCAATCAAGGTCGCGTTGTTTCTGACAAGATGGACAAGACGATCACGGTCGTAATTGACACCTACAAGAGCGCGCCGATCTACGGCAAGCGGGTTAAGTACTCCAAGAAGTACTACGCTCACGACGCTAACAACGAAGCCCACGTTGGTGATACTGTTCAAATCATGGAAACGCGGCCGCTGTCTGCTAAGAAGCGTTTCCGGCTTGTTAAGGTCGTAGAAAAGGCCGTTATCTTATAATCAACAAACCTTAAATTCGTATTCTAATTCTTACTTATAGACGGAAGGAGGACACTAACCGTGATTCAACAAGAAAGTCGGTTGAAGGTCGCAGATAACTCCGGTGCCCGCGAAATCCTGGTCATCAAGATTTTGGGTGGTTCCCGTGTTAAGACCGGTAATATTGGTGACATTATTGTTGCTACTGTAAAACAAGCAACACCAGGTGGCGTTGTCAAAAAGGGTGACGTTGTGAAGGCCGTTGTCGTACGGACTAAGCATGGTCTGCACCGTAAGGATGGTTCCTACATCAAGTTTGATGAAAACGCAGCCGTTTTGATCAACAACGACAAGAGCCCAAAGGGTACCCGTATTTTTGGCCCAATCGCTCGTGAGTTACGTGACGATGACTACATGAAGATCATCTCACTGGCCCCAGAAGTTCTGTAAAGATTACCCAAAAATAAGGAGGTGCACTACCACATGTTTTTAAAGACAGGTGACAAAGTTCGCGTCATCACCGGTAAGGACAAGGGTCAAGAAGGTACGATCAAGAAGACCTTCGCCAAGGAAAACCGGGTGATCGTTGAAGGTGTTAACAAGATCAAGAAACACCAAAAGCCAAGTAACATGAACCCTAACGGCGGGATCATCGACACTGAAGCACCGATTAACGCTTCAAATGTGATGCTGCTTGACCCATCAACGAACGAACCAACTCGGGTTGGCTTTGAAGTCGTTGACGGCAAGAAGGTTCGGGTTGCCAAGAAGTCTGGCAAGCAAATCGACTAATCATTAGCGAAAGGAGGAACAATCTTCTTATGGAAAACCGTTTAAAAGCTAAGTACGAAAACGAAGTTCGCCCATCTTTGATTGAAAAGTTTGATTACTCTTCAGTTATGGCTGCTCCCAAGCTCGAAAAGATCGTCTTGAACATGGGGTTGGGGACGCAACGCAAAACTCCAAGAACCTTGACGAAGCCGTTGAAGAACTTGGGCTTATCTCCGGTCAAAAGCCACTGATCACTAAGGCCAAGAAGTCCATCGCCGGCTTCCGTCTTCGTGAAGGGATGGCTATCGGTGCCAAGGTTACTCTGCGGGGCACGCGGATGTACGACTTCTTGGACAAGTTAGTTAACGTTTCCTTGCCACGGGTTCGTGACTTCCGTGGGGTTTCCAACAAGGCCTTTGATGGTCGTGGTAACTACACGTTGGGTGTTCGGGAACAACTGATCTTCCCAGAAATCGATTACGATAACGTTAACCGTGTTCGTGGTTTGGACATCGTCATCGTTACGACTGCTAACAGCGACGAAGAGGCTCACGAATTACTGGCCCAATTAGGGATGCCATTTGCTAAGTAATTAGGAGGTTACAAAATTGGCTAAAAATCAATGATCGCTAAGAGCGAACGTCCGGCCAAGTTCTCAACGCAAGAATACACGCGTTGCGAACGTTGTGGCCGCCCACACTCCGTTTACCGTAAGTTCCACCTCTGCCGGATTTGCTTACGTGACCTTGCCCACAAGGGACAGATTCCTGGTATGAAGAAGGCTAGTTGGTAAACAAATCACCGACAAAAGGAGGAAAAACATCGATGTCTATGAGTGATCCAATCGCAGATTTCTTAACTCGGATCCGCAATGCCAACATGGCACACCACGATTCAGTTGAAGCACCTGCATCCAAGATGAAGAAGGACATCGCCGAAATCTTGAAGCAAGAAGGTTTCATCCGCGATGTTGAATACGTTGAAGACAACAAGCAAGGCATCATCCGCGTATTCTTGAAGTACGGCCAAGACGGCGAACGCGTTATTTCCGGTTTAAAGCGGATTTCCAAGCCGGGTCTTCGCTCCTACGTTAAGGCAGACGCTGTGCCGAAGGTCTTAAACGGCTTAGGGATTGCCATCATTTCTACGTCCAACGGCGTGGTTACTGATAAGGTTGCCCGTGCTAAGAAGGTCGGCGGCGAAGTCGTTGCCTACATTTGGTAATAAATAAACTAACAAAGGAGGTGTACGCATGAGTCGTATTGGTTACAAAGGAAATTGATTTGCCAGCAGGCGTTGAAGTTTCTCAAGAAGGTAACGTGGTTACTGTTAAAGGGACCAAAGGGGACCCTTTCTCGTGAAATTTCTCCGCTGATCACGATGTCCGTTGAAGGCAACGTGGTTAAGTTCGAACGTTCTGGCGAAGATAACAAGGTCCGTGCCCTGCACGGGACTACCCGCGCCAACGTTAACAACATGGTTGAAGGGGTCGTTAATGGATTCAAGAAGACCTTGGCTCGTCGGGGTTGGGTACCGTGCCCAATTCAAGGGTGACAAGTTGATCTTGACTGTTGGTTACTCTAACCCAGTTGAAATGACGAAGCCTGCTGAAGTGGAAGTTGCTGTTCCAGACAACACCACGATTGAAATCAGTGGGATTGACAAGCAAGAAGTCGGTGACTTCGCTGCTGAAGTTCGTGCCGTTCGTTCACCTGAACCATACAAGGGTAAGGGTATTCGTTACGAAAACGAACACATCGTCCGCAAGGAAGGTAAGACTGGTAAGTAATCATAGGTTACAACCAGCAAGTTAAACTAATCTAAAAATAAGAGGTGACAGTTGTGATTTCTAAACCAGACAAGAACAAGATCCGTCAACGCCGTCACATGCGCGTTCGCGGTAAGATCTCTGGTACTGCAGAGCGCCCACGTTTAAGTGTTTACCGTTCTAACAAAAACATTTACGCTCAATTAATTGATGACGTAAAGGGTGTGACGCTCGCAAGTGCCTCAACCCAAGATACTGAAGTAAGTGGTAAGACTAAGACCGAACAAGCTGCCGGTGTTGGTGCCCTGATCGCTAAGCGTGGGGTTGAAAAGAACGTTACCACTGTTGTGTTTGACCGTGGGGGTTACCTTTACCATGGTCGGGTACAAGCTTTAGCAGAAGCCGCTCGTGAAAACGGGCTTCAATTCTAAGGAAAGGGAGGAATTACCCGTAATGGCATCATCATCATACATTGATCCAGCTAAGTTGGATCTTGACGATCAAGTTGTTTCCATCAACCGGATTACCAAGGTTGTTAAGGGTGGTCGTCGTCTCCGCTTTGCAGCCCTCGTGGTTGTCGGTGACCACAATGGCCACGTCGGCTTCGGTACTGGGAAGGCCCAAGAAGTTCCGGAAGCAATCCGCAAGGCTTCTGCAGCCGCTCAAAAGAATCTGATCAAGGTTCCAACCGTTGGAACGACCATTCCGCACGAAGTTATCGGTACTTACGGCGGTGGGAAGATCATGTTAAAGCCAGCCGTTGAAGGTTCCGGGGTTACCGCCGGTGGGGCCGTTCGTAATGTGATGGAACTTGCAGGGGTTAACGACGTTACCTCAAAGCGGTTAGGTTCCAACACGCCGATCAACGTTGTTCGTGCTACTTTTGAAGGTCTCAAGGCCTTGAAGAGTGCCGAAGAAGTTTCCAAGCTGCGCGGCACATCCGTTGACCACCTGGCAGAATAGGAGGACACCAAACATGGCTAAAGTTAAAGTTACTTTAATCCGCAGTGTTGCCCACCGTCAGCCGACTCAACGCCGGACCGTTAAGGCTCTGGGGCTGGGCAAGCTTCACAGCTCCGTTATCCTCCCAGATAACGCGGCTACTCGTGGTGCAATCTTTAAGGTTGCGCACTTAGTTTCCATCGAGGAAGTTAGGTAAAAACAAAATCAAATAAGGAGGTGCCAACTAATGCAATTAAACGAATTAAAGCCTGTTGCTGGCTCACGTTTCAAGCGGCTTCGTAAGGGTCGTGGCCTTTCTTCCGGTCACGGTTTCACTTCTGGTCGTGGGACGAAGGGTCAAAAGGCGCACGGTAAGACCCGTCTTGGGTTTGAAGGGGGCCAAATGCCTCTCTACCGGCAAAAGCCAAAGCGTGGTTTCACCAGCATGAACCACAAAGACTTCGCCCTTGTTTCCCTGACGACGCTTAACCAATTCGAAGACGGCGCTGAAGTTACGCCAGAAGTTCTGGTTGCAAACGGCGTGATCAAGAACGTTAAGAGTGGCGTTAAGGTTTTGGCAACTGGGAAGCTTGAAAAGAAGCTGACCGTTAAGGCTAACAAGTTCTCTGCTTCAGCCGTTAAGGCAATTGAAGCTGCCGGTGGTACGACTGAGGTGATCTAAATGTTCACAACCGTCAAAAACGCGTTCCGGGTCAAAGAAATTCGACACCGGATCTTCTTTACCCTGTTCGTGTTGATTGTTTACCGGTTGGGAGCTTCGATCACCGTTCCGGGAGTTAACGCTGCGGCCTTGCAGCAACTCTCGTCATCGGGATTAGCATCTATTCTTAATACCTTTAGTGGTGGGGGTTTGGAAAACTACTCCCTCTTTGCGATGGGGGTTTCGCCGTACATTACGGCCCAAATTGTCGTTCAACTGCTACAAATGGACATCGTGCCGAAGTTCGTTGAATGGTCAAAACAGGGTGAAGTTGGACGGCGGAAATTAAACCAGGCGACTAGGTGGTTAACGATTGTGTTGGGCTTTGTCCAGTCGATCGGGATCACCGCCGGGTTCAACGCCCTCTCCACCATTAAACTGGTGAATAATCCGGGGATGAAGACCTACCTCACGATTGGTCTCATCCTGACGGCTGGAACAATGTTTGCGACCTGGATGGGGACATGATTACCGAGCGGGGACTTGGGAACGGGGTTTCCATGTTGATCTTTGCCGGGATCATCGCCCAGATGCCAAGCGCAATCCAGCAGTTGTGGACGGATCAAATCACTGGCGAATCGGGAGTGCCCTTTGGATGGGCATCGGGTTCATTGCGCTGGTTGTGGTGGCTTTGCTGATCATCGTTGCCTTTGTAACGTGGGTTCAGCAAGCTGAACGGCGTTTGCCGATTCAGTACACCCGGCGGACGACCGTCTCGCCGGCCAATAGCTACCTGCCATTAAAGATTAACGTTTCCGGGGTGATCCCGGTTATCTTTGCCGGTTCGGTTATTTCGACGCCGCAAACGATCTTAATGGCCTTTCAGCAAAATCATTCCGGGGATACTTGGTACCAAGTTATGACCAGTATCTTTAACCTTCAATCGGGTCCCGGGATAACCCTGTACATCTTCTTGATCGTTGTGTTTACCTTCTTCTACGCCTTCGTTCAGGTTAACCCGGAAAAATTAGCCGAAAACTTGCAAAAGCAAGGCTCCTACATTTCGGGGGTTTGGCCGGGGAAGGGGACCCAAGACTTTGTCTCGGGGCTCCTGATGCGGCTATCGACCGTTGGGGCCCTTTTCTTGGGCCTGATTTCTCTGATTCCATTGATTGCTTCCAACGTTTGGAGCTTAAGCCAATCAATCGGGCTTGGGGAACGAGTTTACTGATCGTCGTCCAAATCGCCTTGGACGTCGTCCGGCAACTAAACGGGTTGACGATGAAGCGTGAATACATTGGGTTTATCCATGAATAGTAGCCATAAGGAGGCACAACAATGAGCACAATGAACCTTGTGTTAATGGGGCTGCCGGGTGCCGGTAAGGGAACCCAGGCCCAATTAATCGTTAAGGACTTTGATATCCCGCACATTTCAACCGGGGATATCTTCCGGGCTGCCATCAAGAACCAAACGCCGATGGGTGTTGAAGCAAAGAAGTTCATCGATAAGGGTGAACTGGTTCCTGATGAGGTTACCAACGGGATCGTTCAAGAGCGCCTAGCGCAAGACGATACCAAGGATGGATTTATGTTGGACGGGTTCCCCGGAACCTCGCCCAAGCTGATGCACTAAACGCAATGCTTGTGGACAGTGATCGCCAACTGGACGCCGTGATCAACATTCACGTTCGTCCGGAAGTTTTAGTTGAACGACTTAGTGGTCGGTTTATCTGCCGGAACTGTGGGACAACATACCACCGTCTCTACAACCCGACGAAGGTTGAAGGCACTTGCGATGTCTGCGGGGGCCACGACTTCTACCAGCGGGACGACGATAAGCCGGAAACTGTCAAGAACCGGTTAGACGTCAACATTAAACTGAATACGCCACTGATTGACTTCTACAAGAAGCAAGGTGTGTTATACACCATCGATGGCGAACAAGATATCGATAAGGTTTACCAAGCCGTTAAGGAAGTTCTGACGAACCTGTAAGCGAGGTTTACCTTGCGCATTCACCCTTACCGTGGTAGAATACACAAGGTTTATCTAGTTTTCGTGGGGAGACGGTTGTCTTCCACCCTTTTTACGTAAGTAATAGTAATATTAAATCGAGACGGCGAGGAGGAACCATTCAGTGGCAAAGGCCGATGTTATCGAAGTCGAGGGTAAGGTTACTGAAACCTTACCGAACGCAATGTTTAAAGTTGAATTGGAAAATGGGGTTGAAATTCTGGCCCACGTTTCCGGTAAGATTCGGATGCACTACATCAAGATTTTACCTGGGGACCGGGTTCGGGTGGAAATGTCTCCATATGATCTGACCAAGGGCCGGATTACTTTCCGCTTCAAATAAGACTTAGTCTAAAGATCTTTTAGGAGGATTATTTACAATGAAAGTACGACCATCAGTAAAACGGATGTGCGATAGCTGCAAGATTGTTAAGCGTCGCGGCCGGGTTATGGTTATCTGCATTAACCCAAAGCACAAGCAACGCCAAGGCAAGTAATTTAGAATAGGACGGAGGTGTCAAAATGGCTCGTATCGCAGGTGTCGATTTACCTCGTGACAAGCGAATCGTAATCGGCTTAACTTACATTTTTGGGATTGGGAACACGACTGCACAAAAGATCCTGGCTAACGCTGGGGTTTCCGAAGACATTCGGGTTCGCGACTTAACGCCGGATCAAGAAGAAAAGATCCGTGCAGAAGTTGACCAAATCAAGGTTGAAGGTGACCTTCGCCGTGAAGTATCCCTCAACATCAAGCGTCTTCAAGAAATCGGCTCTTACCGTGGCATGCGTCACCGTCATGGGTTACCAGTTCGTGGTCAACACACGAAGAACAACGCCCGGACTCGTGGGAAGGCCGTTGCCATTGCCGGCAAGAAGAAGTAATCATTATTTAGAAAAGGAGGTTAGTTAATCTATGGCAACCAAAAAGGGTACGCGTAAGCGTCGGGTAAAGAAGAACATTGAAACTGGTGTTGCCCACATCCACTCAACGTTCAACAACACTCTGATTATGATTACAGATGTTCAAGGTAACGCAGTTGCTTGGTCATCAGCCGGTGCACTTGGCTTCAAGGGAAGCCGTAAGTCAACACCATTCGCTGCTCAAATGGCTTCTGAAGCCGCTGCTAAGCAAGCAATGGAACACGGTATGAAGACCGTCGAAGTTGAAGTTAAGGGGCCAGGTTCCGGTCGTGAATCTGCCATCCGGGCACTTCAAACAACTGGTCTTGAAGTTACTGCCATTCGGGACGTAACTCCAGTACCACACAACGGTTCTCGTCCTCCAAAGCGTCGTCGTGTTTAATGTGCATTACGGCGATGTTTTAATCGGCCAGGTGCCTTTTACAGAATACGATTCACGTTTTGAAAGGGGTAACAGAGTAGAATGATCGAATTTGAAAAACCAAACATCCACAAAGTTGAAGAAACAGACAACTACGGTAAGTTTGTCGTAGAACCGTTGGAACGCGGTTCGGGACGACTCTGGGTAACTCTCTTCGGCGTGTTATGCTGGCATCCTGCCAGGGGCAGCCATCACCAGCATTCAAATTGATGGTGTTCTGCATGAATTCAGCACGGTTCAAGGGGTTACGGAAGACGTTACGCAGATTATCTTGAACTTAAAGCAAGTTGCTTTAAAGATTGATTCTGAGGACGCTAAGGACCTTGAAATTGACGTTAAGGGTCCGGCCGAAGTAACGGCTGCCGACATCCAAGGTGACGGCGATGTTACTATCCTGAACTCTGACCTTCACATTGCGACGGTTTCCGACGGTGCCGAATTGCACGTTAAGATGACCGCTGATAAGGGTCGTGGTTACTCATCTGCTGATGATAACAAGACTCGTATGGAGGGCTTGGCAATTGGTGTCTTACCAATTGATTCCATCTACACCCCGATCGAACGTGTTAACTACACGGTGGAAAACACCCGGGTGGGGCAAAGCAACGACTACGATAAGCTGACCCTTGACGTTTGGACTAATGGTTCCTTAACGCCAACCGAAGCAATCAGTCTTGCTGCTAAGATCCTCACTGAACACCTGACGATGTTCGTCAACCTCACCGAAGAAGCACAAGTAACTCAAGTGATGGTTGAACGGGAAGAATCCCACCAAGAAAAGGATTTGACAAGACCATCGAAGAACTTGACCTGTCTGTACGTTCATACAACTGTTTGAAGCGTGCTGACATCCAAACCGTAAAGGACTTAACTGAACGGACCGAAGCCGACATGATGAATTTTCGGAACCTTGGGACGAAGGCATTGGATGAAATCAAGCTCAAGTTGGATGAACTTGGCGTTGGTTTTCGCCAAGAAGATTAATTAATTATTTAAATTAAAGGAGGGAACACTTCATGAGTTACCGTAAATTGGGACGGACCAGTTCACAACGGAAGGCTTTATTACGTGATTTGACGACGAGCCTCATCGTTAATGGTTCTATCACCACCACTGAACCACGCGCGAAGGAAGTTCGCAAGACCATGGATCAAATGATCACCCTGGCCAAGAAGGGCGACCTTTGCTTCCCGCCGGAAGGCTGCTGCCTTTGTCCGGAACGTCGTTGCTGACGTTAAGGAAGATGGCGATGACATCAAGATCCAATCCGCTTTGCAAAACCTGTTTGAGGACATTGCACCGAAGTACGCTGACCGTAACGGTGGTTACACTCGGATCCTCAAGACCATGCCGCGGCGTGGGGACGGTGCCAAGATGGTTATCTTGGAACTTGTCTAAGCGAGATTAAGTTAAATACGTAATAAAGAATCACTACGTTTGGTGGTATAGAGCGCTACGATGGTGAAGCATTGCTTCTAGTCTAGCTTGAAGGTCGGAAACGGCGCGCCCCATTCGTAAGTGATTTTTTATTTACGCGAAAATTTGCTAGAATGGTTAAGATACTGAAAGCCAGAGGAGGAAAATACGCTTGGCGATGATTGAAGTAAAAAACGCCACCTTTACCTACCCCGGTAGTGAGGCGCCGGCGCTAGAGGGGTTAGCTTCTCGGTTCCGGCTGGGCGGTGGTTAGCGATCGTGGGGCACAACGGCTCCGGCAAGTCCACCTTGGCCCGCTTAATTGATGGCTTGTTGCCGTTGGCGGCCGGGGAGATTACCGTCGATGGGCTACCGGTAACGGTGGATAACTTAACTGCCGTTCACCAACGGGTGGCTTTTGTCTTTCAAAACCCAGATAATCAATTTGTTGGGACCACCGTAGCCGATGACGTTGCCTTTGGACTTGAAAACCAGCGTCTTCCCGGGCTGAAATGCAAGAACGGGTTGATCAGGCCCTAGCGCAAGTCGAGATGACAGCCTTTGCTGACCGGGAGCCCGCCCAGTTATCGGGGGACAAAAGCAGCGGGTGGCCCTGGCCGGCGCCTTGGCCCTGCACCCGAAGGTCTTAATCGTTGATGAAGTAACGGCAATGCTTGATCCGGAAGGAAAAGAGCAGATCATGACCCTGCTAAAACGACTGCACCAAACCGGAAACCTAACCATTCTTTCAATTACTCACGACACCGAAGAGGCCCGCTTGGCTGACCAGATGATTATGATCGACGGGGGACGGTTAGTGGTTGATGGCGACCCCAAAGAATTGATGCAGGATCGTCAGTTGATGGAAACCCATCAACTGGCCCCCACCTTTTAGTGACCCTCAAGGAGGCGTTGGCGACCCGGGGATCGCCATTCAAGGGAGATTAGTACGGAAGACGAAATGGTGAAGTGGATATGGCAGAAGTTAAGTTCAAGCAAGTAGGCTACCGGTACCAGGGGCTGATGAGCAGGGAACTCAGGCGGTGGTTGATCTGAGTGCCACCATCCCCAGCGGGACAACGGCCGCCATTATTGGTCACACCGGGAGCGGTAAGTCGACGCTGATGCAGATGGTGGACGCCCTGATCTTACCCACCAGCGGGTCGATCCAGGTTGGTGACTTGACCATTGATTCCCAGACCGCTAAAAAGGATCTGATTAACGTCCACCGCCGGGTAGGGTATGTTTTCAATTTCCGGAAAACAGCTCTTCGCCCCGACCGTAATCGAAGACGTCGCCTTTGGCCCCCAGAACCTGGGGAAGGATGCCGAGGAGGCCAAGCAAGCGGCTAACCGTGCCTTAACCGCCCTTAACTTCCCCGCAGACCGTTTGCAACACAGCCCCTTGGAGCTTTCGGGGGGCAGATGCGGCGGGTCGCCTTAGCGGGGGTCTTAGCGATGGAACCCGATGTCTTGATCCTCGATGAGCCGACCGCGGGGCTTGATCCGGCTGGTCAAGAGGAGCTCTTAACCCTAGTGGAAAAGCTGCACCAACAGGGGTGACGGTTCTGATGATCACCCACCAAATGGACCAGGTAGCTCGTTTGGCTCAACAGGTGTTGGTGTTAAACCAAGGAGTCTAGTCTTTGATGGACGCCCGGCTGACCTGTTTGCCGACCCTGACTTGCTTCAAAAAAACCACCTTCAGGCTCCCCAGTCGGTTCGGTTTGCTCATCGGCTGAAGCAAGCGGGGGTTGAAGTAGGGGCGCCGCTCTCGTTAAACCAACTAGCCGATCGACTGGCCACGCAGTTAGGGGGTGCTGACAACGATGAATAGCCGCGTCTTGTTTGGGAGCTTTGTCCCCGTCGACTCCGTCTTGCACCGCTTGGATCCGCGCTTAAAGTTAGTGACCTGTTTTTGGTACGTGGTCATTATTTTCTTTGCGAAGGGCCCGTTAACTTACCTACTCTTGGTGGCGATGCTAGGTGCCATGATTGGGCTTTCAAAGGTTCCACTGAAAATGTATTGGGCGGGGCTTAAACCGCTGCTGTGGGTAATCGGGCTGACAATTGCTATCCAGGTCCTCTTTTCATCGGGGGCCACGTTTACTGGCACTGGGGCTTGATGGCGATCACTAGTGGGGGATCAACCAGGCCCTCGTGATTCTCGCCCGGTTTATTTTGATTGTCTTAGCCTCAACGGTTCTAACCGCGACCACGCCACCGTTACGGCTAGCCGATGCCATTGAGTCGTTAATGAAGCCGCTTAAGAAAATCAAAGTGCCGGTCAATCAGATTGCAATGATGATTTCAATTGCCCTGCGCTTTATTCCGACGATCATGGATGAAGTTAACACGATTGTTAAGGCCCAGCAGGCCCGGGGGGTGGATTTCACCTCCGGGAGTGTCTACACCCGGGTCAAGCGCATGGTGCCAATCATGGTGCCCCTGTTTGTCGGGGCATTCCGGCGAGCCGAGGATCTGGCGGTGGCCATGGAGGCCCGCGGCTACGATCCAGATCAGGAGCGGACCCGCTACCGTCAATTAACCTGGCGGCGCCCCGACAGCATTGCGCTGGCGGTGGTGGTGATAGTGTCAGTGCTCTTCTTTGTTGCCCGGATTTTGCTTTTAAGAAAGGACGGTTCTTGTGCACCGTTATAAGATAACCTTTGCCTACGACGGCAGTAACTTTGCTGGCTTTCAGGTCCAGCCCGGCGAACGAACCGTTCAGCAGGTCCTCGAACGGGCCGTTAATAAGATCGCTAAAAACCACAACCGCCGCTAATGGTCTTCGGTTCCGGACGTACCGACGCTGGCGTTCACGCCCTCGGTCAGGTCGCCCACTTTGACTTACCATACCAAATTCCGGGGCCGTCCTTGGTGCGGGCCCTGAATTCAAGCCTCCCCCTCGACGTCTTGGTGAAGGAGGCAACAGAAGTGGCGCCGGACTTTCACGCCCGCTTTGATGCCCACCATAAGCGCTACCGCTACCGGGTGGTGGGGGGAGTTCACCAACCCCTTTAAGCGCAATTACACCGGCCACTACAAGTACCCGGTCGACGTTGAACGGATGCAAACAGCGGCCCAGGACTTCGTTGGTGAACACGACTTCACCTCCTTTGTTGCCTCTGGGTCGCAAGCGACCAGTAACGTTCGCCGCATCGATGAGGTAACCGTGGTTCGGGATGAAGAAAACGACGAGGTGGTCTTTGACTTCGTTGGTAATGGTTTTTGTATAACCAGGTCCGGATTATGGTGGCCTTCTTACTGGAGATTGGTAACGGCCGCCGCCCCGTCGATGACGTTATGCGGGTAATGAAGGCCAAGAACCGCGATCTCGCCCGGGGAACGGCGCCGGCCAGTGGCTTATACCTGGTGGAAGTGACCTATGATTCCCCGGCGAATTCACAAAATGATTGACGCCAACGGGTTTAACGAGTAAACTACTAAATGGTATTTCTTTTCCATAAATTACTCGGTACACAATTTATTGTAAAAAGAAAGACAAATATTGGAGGAACTTAATCGTGAGAACGACATACATGGCAAAACCTGGTCAAGTTGACCGTAAGTGGTACGTTGTTGATGCTAAGGGCGTTTCCCTTGGTCGTTTGGCTTCTACTGTCGCATCTATTTTACGCGGTAAGAACAAGCCAACCTTCACTCCGCACGTTGACACCGGTGACTACGTGATCGTTATCAACGCTGCAGAAGTTAAGTTAACTGGTAAGAAGGCAACTGGGAAGATCTACTACCGTCACTCCAACCACCCGGGTGGTTTGAAGCAACGCACGGCCGGTGACTTCTTAGCTAAGGATCCTGAAAAGATGGTTGAACAAACTATCAAGGGATGCTTCCTCACACCTCGCTTGGTCGGAAGATGGGGATGAAGCTGCACGTTTACGCTGGTGAAAGCCACAACCAAGCAGCTCAAAAGCCTGAAGTACTCGACATTACTAACTTAATCTAAGGAGGGAACGGAATTGGCTCAACAAGTACAATACAGTGGTACTGGACGTCGTAAGGATGCAACCGCACGCGTTCGCTTGGTACCTGGTTCTGGTAACATTACTATGAACGGCAAGGCAATCGAAGACTACATTCCGTTTGCCAACTTACGCGCCATCGTGAACCAACCATTTGCCGCTACTAAGACGGAAGGTCAATACGACGTCTTGGTAAACGTAAACGGTGGGGGCTTCTCTGGTCAAGCCGGTGCAACCCGTCACGGGATCGCCCGCGCTCTTTTGACCGTTGACCCTGACTTCCGCGATGCCCTGAAGAAGGCTGGTCTCTTAACCCGGGACCCACGGATGAAGGAACGTCGCAAGCCAGGTCTCAAGAAGGCCCGTAAGGCTTCTCAATTCAGCAAGCGTTAATCTACGGGTTACGCTTATTAAAACACCGGCTTGCCGGTGTTTTTTATAAATGAAAAACCGCGCCCACCTAAGAAACGGTGGGTGCGGTTTTGCTTACTTGAGGATAAAAAGTTAACTTGACCGGGTTGTGGTCGGCGTAGTCAAAGTCGGTGTTGATGTTAGTGGCGGTTGCCGTGACGTTGTTAGAAACCAAGAAGCCGTCACAAACGGTCAGGTAGTTGACGCCGGAGCGATAGGCAAGGTCGGTGGAACGAACGGTCGGCACCGTTTCGCGGTTTTGGGCCTTGACCATGGTGAAGCCCTTGGCGACCATGCTTTGGTCCAAGACGGAGACCCAGTCGGGCACTTTTTCTTGGCTGGCGAAGTGGGTTAGCATGTCCTTGCCCAGGGCGTGATTGTAGTCACCGCCGACGATCACGTAGTTGCTGGCTAAGTATGCCCGTTCAATGACGGCGTTTAAAAGTTTCATCTGGGCCTTACGCATCTTACCGCCCTTGTCGTAGGCGGACATGTGGCTGTTGATTAAAAGTAGTTGCTTGCCGTTAGTGACCGGGATGGTGGTGACGGCAAAACAGCGATCCAGGTCGGTAAACTTGGAGATAAAGCTGTTGGTGACTGGGTACTGGCGCCGGGTAGCACTGCCAATGTGGTAACGACTCAGCGTTAAAAGGCCCGATTGAACGCTACCGTGTGGGTCGGTGAGTGGCCACATTAAAAAGGCCGAGTGGAAGTTATTGGCAAAGACGTGACCGTAACCGTGGAACTTATTTTCAACCATCCTGACCTGGTTGACGTGCTTGGAGCGGGTCGAATTGGTGTCAATCTCTTGAAAGAGCATGAAGTCGGCTTGTTGGGCTTGCATGACCTTTTCAACGCCCTTAGTATTGGTTAAAACTACCGCCTTGGAGCGGGCGGTCCCGTACTTGCCCCGTGTCTTGGTGCCGCTTTTAAGCTCGCCGGCGTCCATGAAGAACTAAACTGGTGGTTGTAGGCCCCAAAACCGACGTTGTAAGTAGTGGCGGTGTAGACCTTACCGGTCGTTAGGGTGGCTACTTGATTGTTGCCGATCGTTAGTTTCTGGTGGTCGGGAATCCGGTAGTATTGGTGTTGCATGTATAAAACGTAGCCCCTGACCACTAGTGCTAGGGTGGTGATTACCGCCAGCAAGGTCAGGGCGCTCCTCTTTAAAATCCGCATTGATCTTTCCTCTCTCATTGATTTTATCCATAATTGGCGATTCATCCCCCACTTCGACAAGTGGGGGATGAATCACCTCCTTAAAGCACGATAGTGCTTTTTCTTTGCGCTATGGTATATTTAGTATATGTTAAAGGATCGTGGTGATAACAATAGAATTAGATAGAAATCAGCACTCAGTATATTTACTTAATTATCATTTAGTAATGGTTGTTAAATATCGGCGTAAAGTCATTAACGATGAAATATCTGAGTATCTGAAACATCGTTTTGTAGTAGTTGGTCAGTCTTATGGTATTAATCTTCAAGAGTGGAACTATGATATTGACCATGTTCATGTCTTGTTCCGCGCAACACCGCATACGGAGATGGCTAAGTTCCTGAACGCTTATAAATCATCAAGTTCTCGAATGGTTAAGAAACTATTTCCAGAAATTAAGCGTCAGTTGTGGAAATCCGCTTTTTGGACCCAAAGCTATTGTTTAATTAGTACTGGTGGTGCACCGTTAGAAGTAGTAAAAAGTACATTGAAAGTCAAGGGAGAAAGTAATGGTTCTTAAAGCCGTGAAAATGCGTATATATCCTAATTCCGAGCAACGTGACCGTTTAATGCAAACCTTCGGTTGCGCTCGTTTTGTGTGGAATCAGATGCTTAATATGCAAATTGAGCGGCGAAAGAACAATCCAGACGCCAAGTTTGTCAATGCCTTTGGCATGAACAATCTTCTAAAACGATTAAAAGAAGAATATCCCTGGTTGAAGCAAGCAGAATCAACATCCTTGCAAAGCGCTAATCGCAATCTAGCCGACGCCTTTCAGCGTTTTTTTTAAAGGGCAAAATAAGTTTCCACACTTTAAGTCACGAAAGTATGCACAGAGCTATAACTCGAAATGTGTTAACCACAACATTAAAATGATTGACAATCACCATATTAAGTTGCCTAAATTAGGGGTAGTTTACTTTCGATCAGGACGTTTGCCACAAGGCAAAATCAAGAACGTTACTGTTCGCCTAACTGTTGCTAATCAATACTACATTACCGTTTTAACTGAATGCGAAAACCAAACATTAGCTAAGACTGGTAGGCGCGTTGGTGGTGATTTAGGATTAAAATCATTACTTAATCTATCCGACGGTTACAAAGAGCCAATTCACCATTTTGAAGATAAGTATCGTAAGAAGCTACACCATTGGGAAAAGTTACGCAGTCGACGCTACTTATTAGCTAAACAAGCCATTGCTTGGGATTATCACAATAAGGTCTTAGCTCCACGGCAATTAGACGACTTCAAAAATTACCAAAAAGCTCGTGTCATGGTTGCTAAATATCGTCAAAAAATCGCCAACCAACGGTTGGATCAGTTACAAAAGTTCACAACCAAGTTAGTTAAACAATATGACATCATTGTGCTAGAGAAACTTAACATTAAGGGTATGTTGAAAAATAATAAACTAGCTCGAGCGATTACCAACGCTAGTTGGTCTAAGCTAGTTGGTATCTTGCAGTATAAATGTGATTGGTACGGTAAAAAAATCATTCAGGTTAATCCAGCATATACTAGTCAAATCTGTATTAACTGTGGGAAAAACAACCATCGGTTAGGTTTAGATAAATCGGAATGGCTAGACGTTCGTGAATGGGATTGTCCCAACTGCGGGACCCGCCTAGATCGCGATATCAATGCAGCTCAAGTAATTCTGAAAAAGGGGTTAGCTACACAATAATTAAGCTATTTAGGCCTGGGACGGGCCTTGGTCAATAGTCGTAACCTCTGCTCGAAAGTTCACTTAGAACCGGTAGAGTAAGTATGCGATGTTCCCAGAATCTCCCACTTCAAGCGTCAAGCCGTAGGCTTAGCTAAGTGGGAGTAGTTCAATAGCATACCACAGGTGAAAAGGGTTGCTAAATAAGCAACGCCCTTCTTGGGATCACGTGATTATTACTAATAAAATAGGGGCACCGCTCTGTTAATTAAACAACGTACGGGAACGAGGGGAAGTTGATTGATTTAACGTTAAATCGAAGCTTAGGGTTGGAAAAGTCAAAAGGGGGATAGCTATTCTTTGTGAAGTCTGTTACAATTAAAGCCGTGATCAAGTTTTCACAAACTAAACAGATTGAGAGAAAGCGGGGAACCCCACATGTCAAAGAAAGTTGCTTTAGTTACTGGTGCCGGCCAAGGGATCGGGGAAGCCATTGCCAAGCGTTTAGCCAAGGACGGTTTTGCCGTTGCCTTAGTGGCTCGCCACGCCGACGCCTTAGAAAAGGTGAAGCAAGAAATTGAAGCCGAGGGTGGTCAAGCCCTGGTGGTAACTGCCGACGTTGCCAAGCGTGACGAAGTCTTTGCAGCTGTTGAGAAGACTGTGGCAGAATTAGGTGACTTCAACGTGATCGTTAACAATGCCGGGGTGGCCCCGACCACGCCGATCGACACGGTGACGCCAGAAGACCTTGATTACGTCTACTCAATTAACATTGGGGGCGTGATTTGGGGACCCAAGCGGCCCACGCCGCCTTCAAAGTTGGGGCACCCGGGTAAGATCATCAACGCCACTTCCCAAGCCGGGGTGGTGGGGAACCCGAACCTGACCGTTTACTCCAGTTCTAAGTTTGCCATCCGCGGGATTACCCAAGTAACCGCCCGTGAACTAGCCGAAGAAGGTACGACCGTCAACGCCTTTGCCCCGGGGATCGTGAAGACCCCTATGATGTACGACATCGCTCACAAGGTTGGCCAAAACGCCGGTAAGGACGATGAATGGAGATGCAAACCTTCGCCAAGGATATCGCCTTAAAGCGCCTGTCTGAAGCGTCTGACGTTGCTAACGCCGTCGCCTTCTTGGCTGGTCCAGACTCTGATTACATCACCGGTCAAACCCTAGAAGTCGACGGTGGGATGCAATTCCACTAACATTTAGGTGAGTGATTACCAACCTCCTCGACAGGTTAAGGGCCACGCTAACTAATCGTAAAATTCAAATATTAAACGGGCTGGGGAAACACGATTTTTCCCGGCCTTTTTCTATTCCTTGAAGTTTAACGATAACCGCGGGCTTAGTGGCTAAGTCTGCTAGATTGGGTCGCACTTCCAGATAGCGTGCTCCCCAATCACAGGCCTAGTGGCTAAGTACGGACGGAGAACGATGCGTACCGCATCAACCCCGTCCTAGCTTAGCCCACGACCTGTTTGATAGATTGGGTCGCACTTCCAGTTTAAATCTTCCACAAAATTAGTAATCTTCCCCGCCTAAATGCGGTAAGATGAAAGTACAATTATCTGAAAAATCTGAGGAGGATATTTTTTGTGGCTAAGCGAAGGAGACGGACAAAGAAGGGGGCTAAAAAGTCCCCTGGCTGGTCGCCGTCCTGATTATTTTAATTGGGTTAATGGGGAGTTACGTGGGCTATCACTTGTACCAGCGCCACGTCCAGGAACAAATCATTGAAAAGCAGCAAAACGCCAAGAAGTTGTTCATTAAAGAAATTGCCCCCGAGGCCCAGGCGATGCAAAAGCAGTACCACGTGATGGCCTCGATTACGATGGCCCAAGCAATCTTGGAGTCGGACTGGGGGACGTCGGAACTCTCCGCTAAGTACCATAACCTATTTGGGATTAAGGGAACCGGGGCAAACTCCAAGTTGCTCTCAACCAAGGAATACGTTAATGGACAGTGGGTAGTGATCAAGGGACGCTTTAAGGTCTACAGTTCCTGGAACGATTCAATTGCCGACCACACTAAATTGATGCTTAACGGGACCGACACCAATCAGCAAAACTACCAAAACGTGATTAACGCCACCACCTATCAACAGGCCGCCGTGGCCCTTCAGGATGCGGGGTACGCAACTGATCCCGATTACGCTTCCAAGTTAATCAACGTCATTAAGTCTTATAACCTCCACAAGTATGATGAGTAAGGAGCCTCACCACTAATGAAAGAGCTAGAAGAAAAAATTCGTCAATTTGGAACTGTGTTACCCGGCAACGTCTTAAAGGTGGACGCCTTTTTGAACCACCAAGTCGACCCGGTTTTGATGCAACACATTGGCCAGGAATTCGCAGCCCGCTTTAAGGACGCTAAGATCACCAAGGTTTGGACGGTTGAATCCTCCGGGATTGCCCCCGCCGTGATGACCGGGTTAGCCCTAGGGGTACCAGTGATCTTTGCTAGAAAGCACAAGAGCTTAACCCTAAATTCCGGCATGTACACGGCCGATGTCTACTCGTACACCAAGAAGACGACCAACCAGATCTCGATTTCCAAGCGCTACGTGGATAAAACGGACCGGGTCTTGTTGATTGATGACTTCCTCGCCAACGGGCAAGCGGTAGAAGGGATGTTGCAAATCGCTGACCAAGCCGGGGTGGAAGTTGTTGGTGCCGGCATCGTGATCGAAAAGTGTTTCCAACCGGGGTCCGCTGAACTCGCTGCTAAGGGCGTTCGGGTTGAATCGCTAGCGAAGGTTTCGTCACTTGCGGATGGTCAGGTAAGCTTCAAACAAACGGAAGGGGAAGATTAAGATGGCGGGACAAAACCTTTTGTCCCAGGGGAAGACCCTGGGCATCATCGGCCTAACCCAAAAGGACTGGCCGCTGTTGGTGGCGGCCAAAAACTGGGGTTAAACGTGGGCGCTTACGTTGATCACTCCCAACCCCAACTAACCAAGCTGGCCGCTTTTACGATTGTTGGCAACTACCGCGACCGTGACACGCTGACCGACTGTGGCCAAAACAGCGACTTGGTCATTTACGCCAGCTCCCCTAATTGCCCCGGTTGCCATCAACTACCTGACCAACTTTACCCAGGTTCCCCAAGGGGTTGCGGCCTTGGAAATCGTCCAGGATCGCTTGATGGAGCGGGCCTTTTTGGATGAAATTAACGTCAACGTGTCCCCTTACGTCACGGTGATTTCACTTGACGACGTTTACCAATCGATTGACTCGATTGGCTACCCGGCGGTACTCAAACCCATCCAACGGGGGTTGGGCGAACAGAGCCTGCGGATCAATCACCAATCAGACATTGCCTATGGTGACGACTACATTCAAGGTGGGGCTTACCTACTGGAATCCTGGATTGACCACAATACCGAGTACAGTCTGACGGTGGCCACGGACGGGGAAACGGTGGTTGCTTACCCGCTGGTTGAAGAGTTTTTCAACGAGGACCGGGAGCTAATTGAGGCCACCACCCCAACCGAAGTTCCGGATGCTATGCGCGACGAAATGGTCCGGATCGCCACCGAAATTGCCAAGAAGCTGGGCTACCGTGGTGTGATCACCGTCCGTTTTTACGCAACGGCTGCCGGAGCGTTGTACGTGAATTCCTTTGACCTGGAGCCAACCATCTCCGGGAACATCTTTGACGAGGTGGCCGGGGTAAACCAATACGAACAAATGCTGCGGGTGATCGGGGGAATGGCGATCCACGAACTCCACCAGCTGCAGCCGGCCGTGTTAGTGCCACTCTACGATAACCAATTAGCCTCCGCTACTAGGCAGCAGGTCCTAAAGGAAAACTGGAAGTTCCGCTTCTTCCCGGCCGACACGACTAGGACGAAGGGCGTGAAGGGGTTAGTTTGGGTGACTGGTGGCCCAGACGCCTTGCTCAGCGACCTGTTAAATCAGGTTGACACAACCGAAATCTTGCGGCCGAAAACGTCGCCAACGCAACCAGCACCGGAAGAAGAATAGTCAAGGGGCGGGTGGTTTACGCTTACCCGCTGAACTTAAAATGGGGCTCCAGTAACCTTCGGCATGGCCGATCGCCTGGGGCCTTCTTAGTGTAGTTAGGGAAGGGCATCAGTCAGGTATTTCCGGGAAATTTGGTATAATGAAGGTTACGATTTAAAGAGAGGATGGTATTAGGCGTGCAGAACCAATCGATGTTAGAGGGAATGAACGATAAGCAAAGCGAGGCCGTGTTGACGACGGAAGGCCCCCTACTAGTAATGGCGGGGCTGGTTCCGGTAAAACCCGGGTCCTGACCCACCGGATCGCTTACTTGATTGAGGAGCGTCACGGCTTGCCGTGGCACATCCTAGCAATCACCTTCACTAACAAGGCCGCCCGGGAAATGAAGGAGCGGGTCGCTAAGCTCCTAGGTGAGGCTGGCAACGACGTCTGGGTGTCGACCTTCCACGCCCTGTGCGTACGGATTTTACGTCGCGACATTGAACAGCTAGGCTACAACCGGGCCTTTACGATTGCCGACACCAGCGAACAACGGACGCTGATTAAGCGGATCTGCGAGGAACAAAACATCGACACCAAGAAGTTTGAACCCCGGCAACTGCTGTCGGCGATTTCAAACGCCAAGAATGCGATGGAGGATCCGGCCACCTTTGCCAAGAACCATCAACGCCCCTTTGACCGGATGGTGGCGCGCGTTTACGAAGCCTACCAAAAGGAACTGGAACGCAACCAGACCCTGGATTTTGACGACTTGATCATGAAGACGATCGAGCTCTTCAAAAAGGCGCCGGAAACTTTGACCTACTACCAAGATAAGTTCCACTACATCCACGTTGACGAGTACCAGGACACCAACGACGCCCAGTACGAATTGGTGCACATGCTGGCCGAAAAGTACGAAAACATCTGCGTGGTGGGGATGCCGACCAGTCAATTTACGGCTGGCGGGGGCCAACATGAACAACATCTTAAACTTTGAGCATGACTACCCTAACGCCCATTCCGTGATGTTGGAACAAAACTACCGCTCAACCCAAACGATCTTAAAGGCGGCCAACGAAGTGATCGCCAACAACTTGGAACGTAAGGACAAGAACCTCTGGACCGAAAACGGCGCCGGGGAAAAAATCTCCTATTACCGGGCCCAAAACGAGCACGATGAAGCGCAGTTCATTGTCAAAAAGATCCAAGAAGAACGGGCCAAGCACAACTACCAATACCAAGACTTCGCCATCCTTTACCGGACCAACGCCCAGTCGCGGGTGATTGAAGAAACTTTCCTAAAGTCGACGGTTCCTTACACGATGGTTGGTGGCCACCGCTTCTACGACCGGATGGAAATCCGCGACCTCTTGGCCTACCTGACCTTGATTGTCAACCCGTTGGACTCGATGTCCTTTGAACGGGTGGTCAACACCCCCAAGCGCGGGATTGGGATGACCTCCGTCGAACGGTTACGGGAGTTTGCTCAGGAGTCCAACTTGCCACTGCTGGCGGCGGCCCAAAACGTTCAAAACGCCAACGCCATCTCGGCACGGACCCGCAATAAGATCGAAGAATTTGGCCAGTTAATCGCCGCCTTACAAGACGAGGCCAAGGTGCTTTCGATCACCGATTTGACCGACCAGGTGCTGGAACGGACCGGCTACCTAGCCGAATTGCAGAAGGATAAAACCCTCCAGGGGCAAACCCGGCGGGAAAACCTGGAGGAATTTAAGTCGGTGACCGCCGAATACGACCGCCAACACGAAGACGATGAGGGAATGGACCACCTACAAAAGCTAACCGACTTCCTGGCCGGTTTAGCCCTGGTGTCCGACCAAGACGACGTCGATGAAGCGGAACCCGCCGTTACTTTGATGACCCTCCACGCCGCTAAGGGGTTGGAATTCCCGGTCATCTTCTTGATCGGGATGGAAGAAGGGGTCTTCCCGTTGTCCCGGGCCATGACCGACAACAAGGAATTAGAAGAAGAACGGCGCTTGGCTTACGTGGGGATCACCCGGGCTAAGAAGAAGCTTTACATCACCAACGCCTTTTCGCGGATGCTGTATGGTCACATCCAACGCAACCGGCCGTCGGAGTTTGTCGAGGAAATTACCCCCGAACTGATGCAATCAGAGAACCAAAATCAGGGTGAACGCTCGTTAAGCGGTCGGATCGCCGGGGGCAACTCCTACGCCTTTAAGGCCGCCACGGCCACCACTTACCAGCGCCCTTCTGATGCGGGGAAGCGGGTCGCCCCTGAAGACCAACACCGGGACCGGGGCCGAAAAGAAGTCTTGGAACACCGGCGACAAGGTTAACCATAAGAAGTGGGGGCAAGGGACCGTGGTCTCCGTTAACGGAACCGGAGAAAACATGGAACTAGACATTGCCTTTCCACAGCAGGGGGTTAAGCGCCTCTTAGCAAGTTTTGCCCCAATCACCAAGGTGGAGGATTAAGATGAGTAAGCAAGAAGCCGTAAGTGAGCTAACCAAGCAACAGGCTCAAGCGGAGTTAACGCCTTTAAGAGAGCAGCTCAAGAAGTGGGGAGCGGAGTATTACGAACAGGACAACCCGAGCGTGGAGGATTACGTTTACGACCGGGCTTACCAACGCCTAGTGGAAATCGAGCAACGCTTCCCGGACTTGGTGGTACCTGATTCACCAACGCAACGGGTGGGGGGGCCGCGGAAAGCCAACTCAACAAGGTGACCCACGAGATCCCGATGCTTTCGATGGGGACGTCTTCTCGCCCGCAGAATTGGCGGACTTTAACCGCCGCCAACAAGACAACAGTGACGTCAAAGTTGATTTTGACTACAACCTGGAACTTAAGATCGACGGGTTATCGTTATCGTTAGTCTACGAAAATGGCCGTTTGGTGCAGGGTTCGACCCGGGGGAATGGGACGATCGGTGAAGACGTGACCGAAAACGTTAAGACGATTAAGTCCATCCCGCAGGTCCTGCCCGAACCCCTCTCGCTAGAATTTCGTGGCGAGTGCTATATGCCCAAGGAGGCCTTCGTTAAGCTCAATGAACGCCGTGAAGCGGAGGGACAGCCGGTCTTTGCCAACCCGCGTAACGCCGCCGCCGGTTCCCTGCGCCAGCTAGATCCGAAGGTGACGGCCGCCCGCCAGTTGGATACCTTTATGTACTACGTGCCCGACTACCAAGCACTAGGGGTGACCACCCAGGCGCAAGCGCTCGAAAAGATGCGGGCGCTGGGCTTTGCCGTCAACCCCAACTACCGGGTTGTTCACAGCCAAGCAGAACTGACCGCCTACATTGAGGAGTACACTGAAAAACGGGATCAGCTCCCCTACGGAATTGACGGGATCGTCGAAAAGGTTAACGACCCTAGCAACGCAGGTGGCGCTGGGGAATACGGTTAGGTGCCACGCTGGGAAATTGCCTACAAGTTCCCACCGGAGGAACAGGCGACCGTCGTTAGAGACATTGAGTGGACTGTGGGGCGGACCGGTAACGTCACCCCCTACCGCCGTAATGGATCCGGTACAGCTGGCGGGGACGACCGTTTCCCGGGCCTCTTACACAATCCCGATTACCTTGCCGAAAAAGACATTCGCCTGGGCGATACCGTCTTGTTACACAAGGCCGGTGATATCATCCCGGAAATTTCCCGGGTAATAATTGAGAAGCGCCCGGCTGATAGTAAGCCCTACGAAGTGCCGACTACCTGTCCGGTGCGGGGCCGACCTAGTGCACCTCGATGACGAAGTGGCGCTGCGCTGCGTTAACCCAATGTGTCCGGCCCAAATTAAGGAGGGCCTGGCCCACTTTGCCTCGCAACGCCATGAACATCGACGGGTTGGGGCCTAAGATCATTGAACAACTCTGGGATAAGGGGATGGTTAAAGACGTTGCCGACCTTTACCGCCTGGAAGCCGCGCAATTGTTAACTTTGCCTAAATTTGGCGAGAAATCGATCAGCAACCTATTGACAGCCATTGCTAATAGTCGTCATAATTCATGCGAACGCCTTTTGTTTGGCTTAGGGATTCGGCACGTGGGCGCCAAGGTCGCCCAGCTACTAGCCGCCGAATTTAAGTCGGTGGACGCCCTGATGGCAGCTGACGCCGCAACCATTTCGGCGGTTGATTCGATCGGCCCGATCATCGGTGATGCGGTGGCGACCTACTTTCAAAACGAACAGGTCCACCAGTTGATTGCCGAACTAAAAGAGGTTGGCGTCAACATGGACTACCTGGCCCCCACCACCAGCGCAACGGAAAGTGCCGAGTGGGCCGGGAAACGGGTGGTCCTAACCGGAAAACTAACCAAGATGACCCGTGGTCAGGCCCGGGGAGTGGTTGAGTGCCCGGGGTGCTTCGGTAACCGGGAGCGTTTCTAAGAAAACGGATCTCTTTAATTGCCGGTGAAAAGGCCGGTAGCAAACTAGAAAAGGCGCAAAGGCTGGGCATCGAGGTCTGGGATGAAGGCCGCTTTGACCAAGCGATGAAGGAGGAAAACTAGACGTGCGAGTAAAGAAAATCGTCTTGGCCGCCGCCATTACCATGGTGGCCGCCGTGACGCTTGCCGGTTGTGGCAAGAAGAGCTCCAGTAGCTCGAGTGTGACAACCACCGGGTCGACCAGTGATAATTACCAAGGGGTGATCGAAAATGGTCGCTACAAGACCAGCAAGGCCCGTGGGGTGAACACGGCGCAAAACGCTAACGTGTACAACTTGAAGGCCTTTGAATCTGGGTTGACCAACGTTTCTAAGCTGGTTTTCTCCACCAAGAGCTACATCTTCCAGGAAGGACAGTACCTGTCTTCTAGCACCCTGGATAACTGGTTAGGGCGCAAGACGTCCAGCAACCCAACCGGTTTAAACCCAGCTAAGGGTAAGAGCAGCGACCCGAACCCAGAATACATTCAACAAATTGAAGAACAAGATTACATGCAGCAAAGCGGTAACTCCTTGAAGCTTAAGGGGATCGTAATCGGGATCGGGGTCAACAGCGAATACACCTACCAAAAGACCACCGATGGGCCGTATTACACGAAAAAAAGATTTCCGACACCGAGGTACAAAAACAGGGTAAGTTAGCCGCCGCCAAGATTTTAAAGCGGCTCCGGGCCCGTAAGGACTTAAAGAACGTGCCGATCGTGATCGCCCTCTTTAAGCAGGCCCCCGATGATTCACTGGTGGGGGGGACCTTCTTTGCCTACAGCAAGAATAACGGCTCCACGATCTCATCTTGGAAGACCTTGAACTACAAGGCGGTCGTCTTACCAAAAAGCGAGCGATTCGACCTCTAGTAATTCCAGTGATCAGTCCGATAACTCTAACTTCACGAACTTCAAGAACCAGATTCAATCCTTCTTCCCGAACTTAAGCGGGGTAACGGCCCAGGCCCAGTACTACAACAACTCCCTGTCCGGGATGAACATTACGGTCACGACCCAGTTCTATAGTGAAACCGAAATCCGATCCTTCACGGAATACATCGTTCAGGCCGCCAAGAAGTACTTACCAAACGGGATCCCAATTGAAATCAAGATCCAATCTTCGAATTCAATTCAAGCGGTCGTTTACCGTAATTCGGGATCCAGCAGCTACCAATCACACATCTTTAGCTCCTATTAAAACCAAACTTTGAACAGAGCCCGTGGGCCCGCGCAATCGGCATGCCGAAACTGCGCGGGCCCCTTTGTTGTTAGCGGCACGAATTTTAGCCGCTTGAGTTAATAAGTAGCCCTAACTGTGATAAAATAAGGGACTGTATAAATCATCAATGCACAAAGGAAAAGAGGTTGAGAGAATGGCTGAGCAATTAGACCGGCAACAGGTCGAACACGTTGCGGACCTGGCCAAGCTGGCGTTTACCGATGCGGAGTTGGACAAGTTCACCCCCAACTCGAAGAAAACATTGAACTGTTCAAGGAACTGGAAGAGGTCGATACGACCGGCGTGGAACCAATGAGTACGCCAACGACGGAAGTCAACGTGATGCGAGAAGACGTGGCGGTTAAGATCAGCGACCAGGAGCGCCAAGCCCTGTTGGACAACGCTCCGGAAACGGCTAACGGCTTAATCAAGGTGCCAGCGATCATCGACGAAAGCGAGGACGGAGAAGAGTAATGACTTTTTACGGTAAAGACATTTCGGGTCTGCACGCCGACCTAGTTGCTAAGAAGGTGAGTGCCACCGAACTGACCAAGGCCGCCTTTGACCGGATCAAGGCCACCGATGACCAAGTCGGCGCCTTTTTGGCCCTAAACGAGGAAGCGGCCCTCAAGCAAGCCGCTGAATTAGACCAAGCGGGAATCGCAGAAGACCAACTGCTGGCCGGAATCCCGCTGGCCGTTAAGGACAACATTGTTACCAAGGGCTTGACGACGACGGCGGCTTCCAAGATCTTGGAAAACTTCAAGCCCATTTACGATGCCACGGTCGTTGAAAAACTCAACGCCGCCGGGGCAATCAACGTCGGCAAGGTCAACCTAGATGAATTCGCCATGGGGTCGTCAACGGAAAACTCCGCCTTTAAGACGACCAAGAACCCGTGGGACCCTAACCCGGGTACCAGGGGGGCTCTTCTGGTGGTTCGGCGGCCGCCGTGGCTGCCGGGGACGTTTTAGGGGCCTTAGGGTCCGATACCGGTGGTTCGATTCGGATGCCCGCTTCCTTCACCGGGACGGTGGGGATGAAGCCAACCTACGGGCGGGTTTCTCGTTGGGGGCTGATCGCCTTTGGTTCTTCCTTTGACCAAATCGGTTGGCTGACCCAATCCGTCAAGGATAACGCCATTTTAATGAGCGCCATCGCTGGTAAGGATGACCGCGACATGACCAGCGCTAACCAACCGGTACCGGACTTCGCCGCCGGCTTAAACGACCAGGCCGACATCAAGGGAATGAAGATCGCCGTTCCGCGCGAATACATGGAAGGCCTCGATGACGACGTTCAAGAAGTGATCGAAGCGAGCCTGAAGCACCTCGAATCCTTGGGTGCCACGATCGATGAGGTTTCCTTACCACACACCAAGTACGGGGTACCGGCTTACTACATCCTGGCCTCTTCGGAAGCTTCTTCTAATTTGCAACGCTTCGACGGGATCCGTTACGGTTTCCGCGCTGATGACGTTAAGAACCTGGAAGACGTCTACGTTAAGACCCGTTCGCAAGGCTTTGGGGACGAAGTGAAGCGCCGGATCATGCTGGGGACCTTCTCCTTGTCCGCCGGGTTCTACGACGCCTACTTCAACAAGGCCGCTAAGGTACGCCGCCTGATCGCCCAGGACTTCGATGACGTCTTAAAGGACCACGATTTGATCGTTGGGCCAACCGGAACCAGCACCGCCTTTAAGATCGGCGCCGAAATTGACGATCCAAAGCAAATGTACTTCAATGACGTCTTGACCGTGACCTTGAACATGGCCGGGCTACCGGGGATGGCGATCCCTGCCGGCTTCTCCAAGGACAACGGGATGCCAATTGGCCTGCAGGTGATTGGCAAGCGGTTTGACGAAGCCACGATTTACAAGGCCGGTTACGTCTTTGAACAGACGACCGGCTTCCACAAGCAAACGCCAGAATTAGGATAGGGGAAACCATTTATGAACTTTGAAACCACGATTGGGCTAGAAGTCCACGTTGAATTAAAGACCAACTCGAAGATCTTCTCCCCGTCCCCGGTTAACTTTGGGGCGGCGCCAAACGCCAACACCAACGTGATCGACTGGGGGTACCCAGGGTCTTACCGTCGATTAACAAGGGTGTGGTCCGCGACGGGATCATGGCCGCATTAGCTCTGCACGCCGAAGTGACCAAGAAGATGCACTTTGACCGTAAGAACTACTTCTACCCGGATAACCCAAAGGCCTACCAGATCACCCAATCTGAGACGCCGATTGCCCACGATGGCTGGGTGGAAATCGAAGTCGACGGCAAGAAGAAAAAGATCGGGATCAAGGAAATGCACATCGAAGAAGACGCCGGGAAGAACACCCACACCGGCAGTCACTCCTACGTGGACTTGAACCGGCAGGGGACGCCGTTGATCGAAATTGTTTCTAAGGCCGACATCGCTTCGCCAGAAGAAGCCGTTGCCTACCTGGAAGCCTTGCGCCAACGGATCCAATTTACCGGGATCTCCGATGTTAAGATGGAAGAGGGGTCGATGCGGGTCGACACCAACATTTTCCGTGCGCCCATACGGCTCCGACCAGTATGGGACCAAGACGGAAATCAAGAACATCAACTCCTTTAACTTCGTCAAGAACGCCCTGAACTTTGAAGCTGACCGCCACCAAAAGGTCTTGATAGCCGGTGGTGAAATCGTTCAAGAAACCCGCCGTTACGACGAAGCGACGAAGGGGACGGTGGCGATGCGGACCAAGGAAGGTTCTGACGACTACCGCTACTTCCCGGAACCGGACCTACCGCCGCTAGAAGTTGATGACGCCTGGATTGAAGAAGTTCGGTCTCAAATGCCAGAAATGCCGGGCGAACGCCGGCGCCGTTACGTTAACGACCTTGGCCTGACTGATTACGACGCCATGGTCTTGACCCAGACCAAGGAAATGGCCGACTTCTTTGAAGAGGCCGTCAAGGATGGTGGTGACCCCAAGAAGGTGGCCAACTACCTGATGAACGACGTTAACTCCTACTTGAACAACCAACACGTTGACCTGGACGACACTAAGCTGACGCCGGCCAACCTGGCGGGGATGATCAAGTTGATCGACGACGGACGATCTCCTCGAAGATGGCTAAGAAGGTCTTCCAAGGGATCTTGGATGGTCAAGAACCGGCCGCCTTCGCTAAGGCTAACGGTTTGGTACAACTGTCTGACCCGGCCGAACTGCAACCGATTATCGATGCCATCTTGGACGACAACGAACAATCGATTGAAGACTTTAAGAACGGGAAGGACCGCGCCTTTGGCTTCTTAATTGGGCAAATCATGAAGAAGACCCAGGGGAAGGCCAACCCGAAGGTGGTTAACCAATTACTGGGTAAGTCACTCAACGAACGTTAAGGAGGAATGGTCATGGCCAAACGAGCTCGGGTAATTTACAACCCGACGTCGGGACGGGAAGCTCTGCGCAACGACTTGGTCGACATCCTCGATGTTTACGAACAAGCCGGTTATGAAACCAGTGCCTTTGCCACCACGCCGGAACCAGATTCCGCTAAGAATGAGGCTGCCCGGGCCGCCAAGGAAGGCTTTGACCTGATTGTGGCCGCTGGGGGCGATGGAACCTTAAGCGAGGTGGTCAATGGCTTAGCGGGGCTAAAGAAGCGGCCGCTGTTAGCGATTATCCCCCGCCGGGACGACCAACGATTACGCCCGGGCCTTACGGGTGCCGCGCGATAACCCGGTCGCCGCCGCCAAGTTAATTTTGGACCCGGCCAACCGGTTTAAGATCGACATTGGGCAAGCTGGTGACAAGTACTTTATGAATATCGCGGCCGGGGGACCTTGACGGAGTTGACCTACGACGTGCCGTCACAAATGAAATCGATGTTTGGCTACCTGGCTTACTTCGCCAAGGGCGCCGAAATCCTGCCCCGGGTTAAGCCGGTCGCCATGGAGATCACTTACGATGGTCAAACCTTTAAGGGCAGGGCTTCCACGATCTTCTTAGCCCTGACCAATTCGGTGGGGGCTTTGAACAAATCGTGCCGGACGCTTCCTTAGATGACGGGAACTTCTCCTATTGATCATCAAGGATTCCAGTCTCCTGGGCCTGATGCAGCTGATGGCCAAGGCCTTAAACGGGACCCACATTGATGATCCGCGGGTAATCTACGTGAAGGCCAAGGACGTAACGGTGAAGCCCCTTGATCCAAACGAGCGTTTAATGATCAACTTAGACGGGGAATACGGTGGAGACGCCCCGATGGAATTCCATAACCTGCACCAGCACATGACGGTCGTCGCCAACATGGAGGCGATCCCGGATGACGCGATTACTAGCGACATTACGCCGGACATGCAAAAAGGCCGAAGACGACTTCGTGCGTGGCTTGGGCGAAATGGAAAAGGATACGCAAGAGTAATAATTCGCTAAGTAGGGCCCCAACCGTTCAGCAAACGCGCGGGCCCCTCTTTCTTGTAATGGGCGCAATCACGGCGCCCGTTGTACATACAATATACGGAGGAAAGCAATGAGTAAGGTGCAACTACCAGTTCATAAAAAACGAAACGGTCACGGGGACGGTCCTCGACCTGACTTACCAAGGGAACGGGGTCGTCAAGGTTGATCACTACCCCATTTTTGTGCCCAACACCTTGCCGGGCGAAGAGGTAACGGTCAAGGTAACTAAGGTGACCAAGAACTTCGCCTGGGGCAAGCTGATCAGCATTGAAAAGAAGAGCCCGGACCGGATCGATAACCCCAACTGGGCCTACCTACAGACGGGGATTGCGCCGTTAGGGGAACCTGACTTACCCGGCCCAACTCAAGTTTAAGCAGCGTCAAATTCAAGAACTCTTGGAAAAGGCCCACCTAAACTTAGAAGTGGCCGAAACGCTGGGGATGGACCAGCCCTTTGGTTACCGCAATAAGGCCCAAGTCCCGGTGCGGATGGTTAAGGGCCAACCGACGACCGGTTTTTACAAACGTGGTAGCCATGACCTGGTGCCAATTGAAGACTTTTACATCCAGGATCCGGCAATTGACCAAACCGTTTTGGTGGTCCGCGACCTCTTGCGTAAGTACCAAGTGCCGGCTTACGATGAAGAAACTCACCGCGGCGTAATCCGGACGGTGATGGTCCGCCGGGGCTACTACAGCCACCAGGTGATGGTGGTCCTGGTCACTAACGGGGTGCATTTCCCGCACGTCGCAGAAATTACCCGGGAAATAAGTGAACGGGTGCCGGGGAATTAAGAACATCGTGCAAAACGTCAATGATAAGCGGACCAACGTCATTTTGGGAACGAAGAACCACCTGTTGTGGGGGAACCAACCATCCACGACACCCTCTTGGGGATCGACTTCACGATTTCGCCGCTCTCCTTTTACCAGGTCAACCCGCAACAAACCGAGCGCCTCTACCAGACCGCCATTGAAAACGCCGGCCTAGACGGAAGTAAGACCGTTATCGATGCTTACTGTGGGATTGGGACGATCTCTTTAGCCGTGGCTAAGCACGCCAAGCACGTTTACGGGGTCGAAATCGTGCCGGCCGCCATTGCAGACGCCAAGCAAAACGCCGCCAATAACGGGATCGAAAATGCGACCTTTGTTGTTGGCAAGGCCGAAGAGCAGTTTGCCAAGTGGCAAGCCGAGGGTCTCAAACCTGATGTGGTGATTGTTGACCCACCGCGCAAGGGCTTGGATGCCCAATTGATTGAGGCCACCGGTAAGATGGCGCCCCAAAAAGGTGATTTACGTCTCCTGCAACCCGGCGACTTTGGTCCGCGACTTACAACGCTTCGCCGAACAGGGCTACCACGTGACCAAGCCGATCCAACCGGTCGACCAGTTCCCTCAGACGACGCATGTTGAGAGTGTTACTGTGCTGGAACGTACAGAAAAATAGCCGACAAGCCGCGTTCTGACGGTATTTATAGGTGATTGAAAGTGTACTTTTTCCTTTCTAAACGATAGGAATTAGTACACTTTTTCTATTTGAAGCTGGCGGGTCGAGTGTTCTATGTCCTATTTCGATAGTCGAGTAGGTGAATGTCCAGTTTGGCAGGTCGTGTTGATTAGAGTAGTGAAAGGTGGATAAAAAGGCTGATATAGTAGCATTTATAGTTAGTGAGAATAGAATAAACCATTTTGAAATAGAACAGGTTAATAGGACGACTAGTGAGCACTGGAAGTTGCTACTATTAGCAGATTCAAATAAAGAGTTAATTCAGAAATATTTACGACTAGGCAGTCCATGGTTAAAAACGAATAGTAAATTGGTTTTAATGTCGCCTACTTGTCGCCTTGTTGTCATGCTGATGTCGTGCTCATATTTTCCGGGAAAAGTTATAATAAAAGTAGACTTAGATTGAGAGGAGATTTTAAAATGGTCAACAATAAAATTAAGCAACTTAGACTTAGCAAGAATTTATCTCAGGAGCAATTAGCTGAAAAGGCAAAAGTCTCGGTTAGGACAATTCAACGGATGGAGGCCGGGGATGATGCTAGCATTGAGACATTGAACCTTGTTGCGGGAGCTTTGGGTGTATCAGTTAAAGAACTTTTTGATGACTCACCAGCTCAAAAGAACAAGATAAGAAATGCAGAAGAAAATCTCCAATACCAGCTTAAAAGTCGGCATGATGAATTTAAGACCTTTAAGCATATCTATTTAACATGCTATATAATTGTTATGATGTTGTGGGGAGTATGCTTTGATTTCCTTCATAATGACGCTTGGTCAGCCATCATGGGAGTTCTTTGGATTGGCGGCTGGATGTTGATGGGACAGTTAAAAAAGTTAATTACCCTCAAGTGGATTGATCCAAAGCTAGATTTAAAATATCCCTTAACTGCTAGTCGGATAGATAAGGATAGAGAAGATAAATAATTTATTCTAATTTCTTATGGTGGCTGCTATTTATTCTTTAGCTGTATTTGAGATTGAGTGTAAAAACAGCACCCAGCTAAATAGCTGAGTGCCGAACATCTAATAATCACATATTAACTCTAATTACTTCACCATCTTTGAGCGTGAATTCCATGTAACGTTGGAAGATGGTGATTTTGTATACTAAGCGACGGACCAACCCTTCATCAAAGTCAACTAAGCCATACTTGTGCAATTCGACTAATTTGTTAATTTCATCAAGGCTGTGTAGTTTGGCTTGTTGATCAGTTTCACGACTTTGGACTTTTTCTTTTTGCTTCCGCAGGTCCATGATTTGCTGGGTTAGTGCGTCGCAGTCTTGATGCTGGTTAGCAGCCTGGATGAGCTTCATCTGTACCTCTTCCAACTGTTGGTCGATTTGATCAAGTGTTGGTCCTTTGGAGTTTTCGATGACCTTCATGATGTTGGCTGTGATTTGTTTGTTGGCTAACTCATGCCCTTCACTGCGCTGGTTAAAAGCCTCAATAGTAGCTTCTTTTAGAAGGGGTTCTTTAATATTTCGAATCATGCAGCGGCGACCAATTTTGCTTCTCTTTATCCGACTGGCGCAACGCCAGACTGCTACTTTCTCTGGTCGATACCACATGTTCCGTTGCAAAATATCACCGCATTTACCACAGAATAATTTTTGAGAGAAGCAATATTTGCCATTAAGCCGTCGGTGCTTGCCGTTCTTTGTGGTAATCCCATTACGCCGTTGCTTAATGAGTTGCTGGACTTGCATAAATACTGATTTAGGAATAATCGCCGGGTGATCATTCTCCACGTAGTACTGGGGCATGATGCCTTCATTCTTCACTCGTTTTTTATTAAGAAAGTCAACAGTGTAGGTTTTCTGCAGAAGGGCATCACCCATATATTTCTCGTTCTTAAGTATTTTAGCCACGCTGCTAGAGCGCCAATTTTTTGTTTTGCCACCGGTCAAGATACCATCAGCTTTGAGCGAATCGGCGATTTGTTTCATAGTCATTCCGTTTAGGTAGCTATAGAAGATCCGTTTAATGACCTTGGCTTCCTCTGGTTCAATTACTAGATTTCCCTGATCATCTTTAGTGTAACCGAGGAAGTGATTATGATTGACAAATACTTTACCTTGTTGGTAACGGTATTGAATCCCCATTTTAACGTTTTGCGATAAGGACTCACTTTCTTGTTGGGCTAACGATGCCATGATGGTAATGAGCACTTCACCTTTGGCATCCATGGTGTTGATATTTTCTTTTTCAAAGAAGATGGCCACGTTGATGGCTTTTAAGTCTCTGATATACTTCAGGCAATCAATAGTATTTCGAGCAAATCGGCTAATTGACTTGGTGACAATTAAGTCAATTTTACCGGCTTTACAGGCTGCAATCATTTTATTGAATTGTTCCCGTTTCTTGGTGTTGGTTCCGGAGATTCCATCATCAGCATAGATACCTGCAAATTCCCAGGTTGGTTCCTTTTGAATTAGCTCTTTGTAGTGAGCTACCTGAGTTTCGTAGGAGCTAGCTTGCTCATCATAGTCGGTCGAAACCCGGCAATAAGCAGCTACCCGGAGTTGGTCAAATGGATGTTGACTACGCCGCTGATGAACAGTATTTCCTTTTTTTGCTGGTGGGCTGGGATAATGTGTACTTTACCCAATTAAATCACCTTCACTTTCGATAATGCTGTACAGATATTCTGCTTGCTTGATTGGTTCATTGAACCGTTGGCGGATTACCCCACGGTAAAAGTTTTCATCAAGGCCAGCTGCTTTGGTTAACTTCTCAGTTAATCTCAACCCACATTTCAGTTTGAAAACCACATTGTTTGGACCGTTCACTACAATTTGTTGAACGAAGTCCTGAAATGGCGCTTTATTAAAGCTCGACAGTTTTTGGCCTTGTTGACACCAATGAAGCAGGGCTCGCACGTTTTCAAAGTTATTTGCCGACTCAGTATTGTTGCTATTAAACTGTTTAATCTTTTCGCGACATTGGCAGGTATCCTGTTCGAGCTTAGCCGTTTGGTTTACATAGATAGCTTTATCCAAAAAATCCTGATTGCATCAATTCGGTTAGCGTTTCTGCTTTGTGATCATTTGCCTTAATTTGAGCGACCAATAAACTTAGCTGACCGTTGGTATCACTGTTAGCCTGAACTCGTAAGTTTTCTAACAATGGCTGTAATAAGAACTTCCTACTGTAGGTGAGTTTATTCATCATGTTGCAGAAAGCCGTTTCTAAGCTTGTTTCAGAAATTGCCTTAATTGGGCATTGTTTAGTTGATTTTAAATGCTTTTGACAAGCCCAGTAGATTTTATTGGGACGTGTTTGTCGTTTAAAAATGGTTCCACAATTACCACAAGTGATTTTCCCAGAAAACAGGTAGTGTTGTTGGTACTTATGGCTGCCAGTTTCGATATGGCGCTTTTGGACTGCTTCTGTAAGCAACCCTTGAACCCGATTAAAAGTTTCGTGGTTAACCAAACTAGGATGATGATCTTCAATTAAGTATTGAGTGAGTTCACCTTGATTAAAATGACGGTGATATTGATCATCACGATAAGTCTTTTGGCAGAGCATATCACCGGTGTAATTACAGTTTCGTAAGATGTTAATCACGGTGTTACTTCGCCATTGACCACCACGCTTTGTTGCGACATGGCTGTGATTCAGTTTTCTAGCAATTTGACTAGCTGACATCCCGCTTAAAAATTGTTGAAAAATTTCTCGCACAACCCCGGATTCCACTGAATCGATAACTAAGTTGCCATCCTCAATTGAATATCCATAGGGAGCAGATGATACTCGAAACTCACCACTAGCGAAACGTTGCCTGATTGACCAGCGTAAATTTCCTGCAGTCGAATGAGATTCATCCTGAGCAATACTGCTGAGAATTGATAGAAATAATTCGCTGGCCATTGCTCCAGTGTTGATATGTTCCTTTTCAAAGATAATCGGGATGTTCAGCTGTTGTAACTCTCGAACGATTCGTAAACAATCGGTTGTATTCCGTGATAAGCGGCTGATCGACTTGGTAATTACGAGGTCAATTCGGTGATTATGACAATCAGCTAGTAATTCTTTTAAGGCATCACGCTTCGTCAATTTGGTACCCGAGATTCCTTCATCGTAATAGATCTTAGCTAACTGCCAGTTTGGTTGATTGCTAATGTATTTTTGATAGTGTTCACGCTGATTCTCAAGACTTTCAAGTTGTTCAACGTTGTCAGTTGAAACTCGACAATAGGCCGCTACACGGAGTTGCTTGGCATCACGATGGTAGCTTTGGATTTTAGTAATGGTTGACATGACAAACCTCCTTTCATCAGTGTGGTATGTTAGCTCTAGAGACCTGATGTATCAACGTTTCCGGGCCCTAATAATGGTGGAAATGATTGTTTATTTAAGGTATCAATGTCTTCAAATTCAGTGGTTGAGATTAACCCCTTGTTGAGCAGACTTTGAATAATCTGTTTGGATTGTTGATAGTGTAAATCGTTCATTAATTGCTCTGAGCTAATATTCTTACTTGTTATTAGTGGTTGATGGGTTACTGGTTGTACTTTCTTCACCATGTTTAATTACCTCCACTAATAAGCCAGAACAAGCGTAAAAGTAAACCATGGCAAAAGAAAAAAGCCTGCAGACCGGAGTCCACAGGCATAAATCAGAGTAATTGATTGACACGTTTTTGAATTTGAATTGGATCATAGCCAGCTTGTTTCAAATGGAGAATTCGCTCATTACCATTTCCCCAGAAACCATGGATAACTTCACGTGCAATTTGGTCAACTGACTTACGATTCAATAGTTGGTTAACTTTTTCCTGCACCACCGCGTAGTCGTAACCGGCAGCAGTTAATCGTTGTTGACGGTCGGCACCGTTACCCCATTGGCCATTCAATACTTCAACGGCTATTTCATCAGGATCTTTTCTGGTGACTGGTTGCTTTTTTATTAATAACTGCTGCGTAATCAATGTAGGCATAATCAAGGTCACAGTTACCACTGACACCTGGAATCGAACCAGTTGAAGAATGTTGCCAGATTCCATAGTTGCCACTATAGTTACAACGTGATCCATATTCGGCTATCCAGATGGCATAACGCTGAGCAACAGCGGTGGATATATAATTCTGCAATGGCGATCGAGAAATATACAGTCCCGCATAGCAACTATTCTGTTCCAAAACACTACAGAAACTTTTTACTAAGCTATCACAAAAGTTGCGTCCATTAGCAAATTGCCACTTTTCTTCTAGATCGAAGTAGATTGGATAATCAAGGTGACGATTACCAAGGACGGTTAAGCAAGCCCGTGCTTCGTTAGCTGCGTCAGCTGGTGAAACAGCGTAAGAGTACCAATAGGCACCAACTTGTAAACCAGCCGCTTTTGCCTGTGCGTAGTGTTCAGCAAAATAATTATCTGCTTGGCTAGCAGAGCGACCATAGCCAGCTCGAATTAGGACGAATTTTATGCCACTAGCCTTAACTGCATTAAAGTCTACGTGGCCTTGCCATTCAGAAATATCAATTCCGGGAATCATTGCTTGTCACCATCCTTGTTGTGAAGTTGTTGAAGGACATTTTTTAATTTATCAGGCACTGGTAATCCTAATCGACTTGTATTTTCTAACAGCGAAATACCTTCATTAGAAATGTAGAAGAAAATAGTAGCAGTGCGGATAGCAGAACCGTTCTTTAATAGGTAAATATCAAGGCAGTGTGCAATGCCAACCAACAGTAGAATTAGCACTTTGCGAGTAAGCCCGCGAAACCCAATCTTACTGGATAATTTATGCTCATTAACTGCGCAAAGGACTCCAGTGATATAGTCCACGACCATAAAAATCAGGAGAACATACAAAAAATCATCAAGTCCGCCGAGGTACCAGCCGAGGAAAGCCCCAACGGCACCAAAGCAAGAGTTGATGGCGATTAGACTAGTCTTCATCAGGGTTATCAATTCCTCTCTTATATTCAGCTTTTAGTTCCATAAATTCGTGGCCGTATTTAACATCATCAATGAAGCCAATATCGTAACCGCGGCCTTCAAACCAAATGTTGGTTTCTTCGTCTATATCGTCACGATAGCGAATGATGAAGGATAGCTGTTCTTCCAACTTAACAGTTACGGCAGTGTAGTATTCCTGACCATGTAAAGCCGAAACTTTAGCCCACACGTCACCTAAGCGGACATCCTGATACATTGGCATGGCAGTATTGGGATTTTTACCGATGTACTTCTTTTTCATCAAGGTGATCCGCTGATCTAGTTCACCAATATCAGCAATTTTACTGATACGTTTATTTTGTTGCTGCAATTAAAACTCCTCCTTCCGATAGGGAGCTAAAATTGCTCGCAAAAACTTGATCATTGCATCAAAGTCGGCTGTTTCCCGATATTCATATAAGTAAGCAACCGTGTAAAAGAATTGCCGTGTGAATATCATCAGGAGGGGATCAAAGGTGGATAAAGGTTGGCGAAGCACATTCTCGACAGTAGCTGTTGCTGATCCGACCAATTTAGTGACTAAATCATCTTCGACTTTGTTGTCAATTCTTAGGTAGGTTTTTGCTTCGACCAAAGTAATAGCAGCCACATCACATCATTCCTTTCTACTTGGCAGCCATGGCAAGGGTTTTAATCGCTTCAGGGAGAATGACTTTGGCATCTGTTCGTTCAGAACCTAGGAAGCCAACTTGACCATTAACGGCGTATAACTCATTCAGACGTTTGAAGGTTCGTCCTTGTCGATCCGCAATCCAGTAATAATTGAAGTCACCAAAGAGCAGCGGCTTATTACCAGCTGTGAGAGTTGGCATGTATGGACTGGTATAAACCGGGCAGTTTAAAATCCGGTCAGGTTGACCGGCTTGAACCGATGGTTGCCAGATGTATTGGTCGTTCTTATCTTTCAACTTCCGAATAGCTTTGACGGTGTCATCGTTCATTAAGAAAACTGCATTTTGCCGGTATGGTGCTTTCAGGGAATAGAAGAGGTCAATTAAATCATCAAAGGTAAGAGTGTCTGCTTTAGCAGCGGTGGAACCGGCGGAAGCACTATTGGTATCAGTCAGAATCCCAGTTGGCTGGTTAGTGCCAGTGCCCGTTAGAAAAGCTTGTTCTTCGGCATTACCTAACCGGCGACCAAATTCACCTGAAAGGTAGGACATTAAATCAAAGGCCGAGTCGTTGAGTAATTCTTCGGACACTTTGATTAAGGTTCCTAACTTGTGAGCAGAAAGTGATACTTGACTGAATTGGGTGTTGGATTCCGTGTAGGCGGCTTCTTCATCCAGCCAAGCTGCAGTTCCTTCGCTAGCAACTACAGGAATTTTGTGTTCACCGCTATTAGTTTGAATGACGTGACTGATGGTGCGCATCACGTTGGCTTCTTGCAATTTTTGAATCAGCTGATTTTCAAATTCGTCCGGGACCAGAAAGCCACCATCCGGATCAGCACCTTCCTTTAAGGCATCAACTGCGCCGTGTCCACGCATCATTTGCCAGAAATCCTTTGCATATCCGGTTTGTTTGTCAGGTACTTCTCCAGCAGCTGGGGTATGAGTAAGGGCTGTGGTAGTGGGCTGATTGAGTTCTGCTTCAATTTTGGCTTGCTTATGGAGCCGATCGATTTCCTTCCCGAGATTAACCACGTCTTGTTCCATCTTTTCATACTTGGCATTATCTTCAGCTGATAGTACATCAGATTGCTTTTTTGCTTTTCATCGAGAAAATCCTTAGCTTGTTTCCAAATACGGGCACGTTTTTCTTGTAATTCGGTAATCTTAGTCATAGAAAAAATCCTCCTTGAAATTTAGTGTGATAACAAAGAAAGCCGCTTTTGTAGCGACTTTACAGAGATAGTATTTTGGCTTGTTCGTTTGAGTTTATTGAGGACAACGAGATCCGATTGCTTATCCGAATAGGAATAACAATCTGTGGGCTGGTGATCGTCACCTAGCATTTGGTCAGCGAAGCCTAACTCGATGGCCTTGTTAACGTTCATCCAGGTTTCGTCATCCATCATGGCTGAAATCTTCTCGCGGGGTAGGTTTGTTTTCAGTTCGTAAGCATTGATAATGGCTTCTTTAGTTTCCACTAGCATTTGAGCTGCGTGATCGAGATCCTTTTCCTGGCCACCAACAATGGTTAAGGGATTGTGGATCATCAGCATAGCAGAAGGAGCCATCGAAACAGTCGTCCCTGCCATGGCAATGACTGAAGCTGCCGAAGCCGCAATTCCTGAGATTTTGACGTTGACGTCATTTGGATAATTCATCAACATCGTGTAGATTTGACTGGCAGCGGTGCAGTCGCCACCGGGTGAGTTAAGCCAGAGATCGATTGGTCCTTGGCTTTCATTAAGTTCATCTTGGAATACTTGTGGCGAAACATTGTCATGAATCCAGCTATCGGGAGCAATTACCCCAGAAATAGCTAGCTGACGCTGATCGCCATCTTGATTCCAGTTCCAGAAGCGTTTCAAGATTGATCATCCTCACTTTCTGTGTCCTTATTTGCAGATTGCTTTTTGATAGAAGTTACCAGCTTGACTGAGTGGTAGCATATTACCGTTAACCAAGTATTGATCACCACCTTCGTTTGCTGGGATGCGGTTGAGGTCCTCCAGTTCACGAATATCATTAGCTGATAGCCAGCCGTTTTGTCGACCAATGGCATAACCATTCATGCGGCTTTCGTAATCACCGCGCAGCAGGCCATCAACGTTGAATTTGATGAAGTATTTCTGCTGGTCGTCAGGTGAAAGTAATTGCTGGTTCATCGCTTGTTCCCAACGGACACACCAAGGGTTCAGGGTGTACTTCACAAATTCGAGCGACTGCTGTTCAATGTTTGAGAAGGTGGAACGATCCAGGTCACCAACCATGTGTGGTGGTACATGAAAGATCCGTGCAATCTCATCTAGTTGAAATTTTCGCGTATCTAGAAACTGTGCTTGGTCAGGCGGAATTGAAAGTTGATGAAAAGTCATGCCTTCTTCAAGGACTGCAATACTGTGGTTATTAGAACCAGAGAATTGGGATTGCCAGCTCTTCCGTAAGCGTTCTGGGTCTTTGACTACGTTCGGGTGTTCCAGCACGCCACCAGGGGTCGCGTCATTTTTGAAGAAGGTCGATCCATATTGTTCTGCAGCCATCGATAAGCCAATCGCATTCTTAGCCATAGCAATAGGGCTGTAGCCGATCAAACCATCAAATCCTAACCCTGCAATGTGGAGTACTTCATCAGATAGTAAGATGACTTGCTTAGACTTGTTCTTGGCTTGGTAGTCATCGTAATTCTGCGTATAGGTGTAATAGAGTTCGCCGTTAGCGGCCCGATTGACGTCCATCCGGTCTGGCATTAACGGATAAAGCCCTGTAATTTGGCCTTGACCATTGCGAATGATCTGAGCATAAGCATTACCCCACAGTAAGAGATGGTTCATCAAAGTTTCACGGAAGATAAAGCTAGTCATCTCAGAATTAGGCGCATCATGCAGTAAAAAATAAAGCGGGTGCTTGATCGCCCGTTGCTTGCCACCATCACTGGTATATTGATAAAGGTGCAGTGGTAGTTCTGCTAAGCCTTCCGCTAAGACCCGAACACAGGCATAAACTGCTGTATTTTGCATCGCCGTACGTTCGGTTACGTTTTGACCAGCCATGGAACTGCCAAAGAGAAATGACATGGTACTGGACAAGGTATTCTTCGGTCAAGTCCAAAATGTTGGTGTAAATTAAATTCCGCGAATTTATCATTTCACAAGCTTAAGCATACCGGCTTCTTCTGAATTGTCATCTTTTTCAATCCCGTGGTAAACGGTCATGTTTAAGTACCGTGGACCAGCAGCCCATTTTTCATTCTGTTCAATCAGTAGTGCTCCCATTAGTCGCAAGACGCTTAGATCATTCGGGAATATCCGGATTACACGGTCACGACGACGGATTTCTTGATTAACCCGCTCAATTGTATTATTCGTCCGGAGACGCTTCCTTAGCTCCTCTGGGAGCTGGTAAATCACCATTAATTCGTCAAAACTATTTTCTAATTTCTTCACCACCTTAGGGAACTCGGTCTGCCAATCTTTAACCAATTGGTCACGCCGTTCAACCGCTTGGTCGTACGTTGGAGCATTAAATAAATCTTTGAGTCGGTTAGCAACTTCTTTACGATCCTTGAGTGCCAGAATACTTGTACAGTCATTACTAAAATGAAATTGACATCTCTGCCAAAGGCTACCCTGAAATTGCGTAGTGATTGCATCCTTTAAGCCACAATGAGCGTCTGAAACAAACATATCAACGTTGGTAAGACCCCGCTGTTTAAGTTCACTAAAGAAGTCCATCCATGCAGCTTTTGATTCACTATCACCGATATCAAAACCGAGCACTTCTCGACGACCGCTAGGGTCGATTCCAATCGCAACGAGTAAGCTATTACTTGTCACAACGTGACCACGGTGTACCTTAAATAAAATTGCATCGGCATACACAAAAGCATACTTTTGCGTAAGGGGACGTCGGTTAAAATCCAGCACTTGGTCGTCCAAATTATTGCATAAAGCCGAGACCGTACTTTTAGAAAATGTTGTCCCACATAACTTCTTAGTAATCTCAGCTACTTTACGTGTTGAAACACCTTGGATTACCATTTCCATTAATGCCAAATCAAAGGCCTGCTCACTACGCTGGTAGCGTTTGAACAGCTGTGTTGAAAAATTGCCATGACGGAGTTTAGGAACGTGTAGTTCTAGAGACCCTACGCGGGTGGTAAGCTGACGAACCCGATAACCATTCCGTGAATTGGTTCGTTCATCCGAACGTTCATAAGCCTTAGCTTTAATCTGCTCAGTCGCTTCGGACTTAAGAATTTCGTCAAGGATCTTGGCCATAATTGATTGCATGGCCTTATCCCGATCACCTAGTAATAGTTCCTTTAATTCGTCATCTTCTAAATTTAATTCAACCTTTGGCATAATGAAGTTCCTTTCAGATTTCACAAAGTCCTATTTAGAATTTACACCAATTATACGGACATAACCTATTCTTCGGCGAAGCCTTATTGGTGTGGAATAGTTTGCTAAGGAAACTCATAGCATCAACTCTTTTCTTGACTATTTAATTCAGTTACAGCATCAACAATCCGCGACCATCATAGACAGAGTCGCCACTATCCTCATTCCGAATAGCACGGTCTAATCCCATAATCGTTGCCACTACGCCATCGATCTTTTCGGTTGACTTTGCTTTATCAGGCTTGATGTTGCCAGCCGGATCAGTGCGAGTGTAGATGTTATCCATCATCCAGCGCAGGACTGGGTGACCACCATGAGCAATCTTCTTTTCTAGGGTTAATCGCATTAATTCTTTGGTTGGTGGAGTCATATCCTTGAACCCCTGACCGAACGGCACTACCGTAAATCCCATGCCTTCGAGATTTTGCACCATTTCGACAGCTCCCCAGCGGTCAAAAGCAATCTCACGGATGTGGTATTTCTTCCCTAGATCATCGATGAAGTGCTCGATGAAGCCATAGTGGACCACGTTGCCTTCGGTGGTTTGTAGGTAACCCTGTTGTTTCCAAATATCGTAGGGAACGTGATCACGGCGCACCCGCAGATCAACGTTATCCTCTGGGATCCAAAAGTAGGGCAGCAAAGTATAACCTTCGGAGTCATCACGTGGTGGAAAGACCAAGACAAAGGCCGTGATGTCAGTAGTGGATGAAAGGTCCAAGCCACCATAACAATCACGCCCACGTAATTCATCAGGATCCACTGGAAAAGCACAAACATCCCATTTATCCATTGGCATCCAGCGGACATCTTGCTTGACCCATTGGTTTAAACGGAGCTGACGGAAGGTGTTCTCTTCGGCCGGATTTTCCTTGGCTGAATTATAGGCATCTTTGACCTTTTCCATCTTGACTGTAATACCAAGGGAAGGATTGGTTTTTTTCAGACAGCGGGACTGGACCAATCTTCGTCACGACCAGCCCCATAAATAACCGGGTAGAAACAGGAGTCATGTTTTCGTCCTTTCATGATATCAATCGCTTTTTGGTGGACCTGATAACAGATTGAATTTTCATCGTTACCAGCCGTCGTGATCAAAAAGTAGAGCGGTTGAGTACGAGCGTCCCCAGAGCCCTTAGTCATAACGTCATAAAGTTTACGGTTAGGCTGAGTATGCAATTCATCAAAAATAACGCCAGAAACATTAAAGCCATGCTTGGGTAGGCGTCGGCGGACAAGACTTGGTAGAAACTATTAGTTGGTTCATAGATCAAGCGCTTCTGAGAAGCTAAGATCTTGCACCGCTTCTTCAAAGCGGGGTTCATTCGTACCATATCAGCAGCTACGTCGAAAACAATCGCGGCCTGTTGCCGATCAGCGGCACAACCATAAACCTCTGCACGTTCTTCACCATCGGCACAGCAGAGTAACAGGGCGATGGCGGCAGCCAGCTCTGATTTACCTTGTTTCTTTGGAATTTCTACGTAAGCAGTGTTGAATTGACGGTAGCCATCAGGCTTAAGAATGCCGAAGATATCACGAATTATTTTCTCTTGCCAATCAATTAAATCAAACGGTTTTCCTGCCCAGGTCCCTTTGGTATGGCAGAGACACTCAATAAAAGACACTGCAAAATCAGCTGCGTCTTTGTTGTAGGTGGAATCCTTCGCCATAAAACGGGTTGGCTGATAATTCTTTAACTTTCTCAAGAAGGCATCACATTCTTTCATTGGTACTAAAAAGCACTGAGCCAGGACTCAATGCTTGAATTGTTAATTAAATTTGCCAGTCAGGATTAGATTGACATAACCCGCTCGATCGGTATTCAGATAATCAATTAGGTCGTGGCAATTGTAGTAGTAGGCGAGTCGTTTCACGTTTTCGACATCGAACATATTCGTTTCGCCAGTGTTGCGGATTTTAAGCACTTGTTGGTAGATTCGATTACGCTTGGCCAATTCATCTTTGATACGGTTCATAGTTAAGCCTCCTGACTTTTGAATGCGGCGGACCCGGTTAAATTTTTTTAAGTAACACCTTCCGTTGCTTCTTATACCTTGGGCCAATAAATCCCAGCCGGAGCAAAAGACAACGAAAGGCATATTTTTTCATTGCTTTCTTCCCGTGGCTGGGACATAATCCGCTGATGATTTTGAGCATATTGCACTAGTTTGTCAATGAATTGTTGATAGGCCAGAGCATCATTGGCATCGACTTGGTCAAACCAGTTAAATGAGATTTGTTGGTCGTCAATGCTTAAATGCAATGATTCAATGTCAAAAGCGTCTTTGATTAACTGGCTTTTGGCCCAGATCAGATGTCTTAAATTTTCTAAAGCTTGATCAGTGAAATTCAGTCTAGGGTAAGTTAGGTTTAACTGGACTGTTTCAGAGAAATTGAAGCCCAATTTATCTAAATAGTGAAGCAGGGCGTGATCAATATCATCAGGAGCAGTTAAGGTGCCATTCCGATCAACCTTATATTTACCGATCTGATAGGAATAAGTTGGCGTGTATTGATACTCAGCTTTTTTGCTTGGTGTAGTTAGCAATTAATTCCACTAACTTCTTACGTGCTTTACCTTGAACATTAAAATTAACTTCCATTATCTGTACCTCCTTGTTTGGTTACTGTATACATCACTCTGAAAGGCACAGATAGCAAGACATGAAGGCAAAATAAAACGCCATGTTTTGAATTACATGACGTTAATTATTAATTTGATAAAACTAGAAGTTTAATACAATTTCTATGAGATCAAGCAGAATTGATAAAATAAAGGCCACCGTTGCAATATATCCGCATACCTTAACCCAATGAGTGGTCGACTGTGTTTCCGGCATACAAATATCCAAGAATAAGATCGAACCGATTATATTAACAATACTGCTGGTTGGCTGTGGATGGATAAGGAATAAGGAAAATGTCATAATAACCAAAGCTAGTAAAGCATTTGTCCATTGCTGGGTATGTGTAGTCATTGGAAAACCTCATTTAATAATTACGGCTGATTGCATTCATATGACGTTCATTATTTGTTTTTAGCCTGTGCATTAATTCTCGATTTTGCTTAAAAAGTTCAGAGATCATCTTCTTCGACTCGTCACTGACCTTATGAGAATTAGGAGAATGCTTATCAGTTTTGTCTGGCATCAAATTTCACCCCAAAATTATTTTATCATCTTTGCTTGTTTTCATTATCTTTGAATACGGTATTTCTTTATCATTTCTCTGTACGCTGACATTCTTGCTTGATCTAACTTGTTCAATATAGCGTTGCACAATCACATCGCAATATTTAGGATCCAGCTCCATCATGTAACAAATCCGATTAGTCTGTTCACAAGCAATCAGAGTCGAACCAGAACCGCCGAATGGATCAAGAACCGTGCAGTTTGACATAGTGGAATTCATAATCGGATAAGCCAACAATGGGATGGGTTTCATAGTCGGGTGTTCTTTACTCTGTTTAGGACGATCAAATTCCCAGATGGTAGATTCCTTCCGCCCGGTGTACCACTCATGTTTGCCATCTTTTTCCAGCCGTAGAGCACTGGTTCGTGTTGCCATTGGTATGGAGAACGACCAAGCACCAATGATTGTTTTTTCCAGATGCAGCAACCAGATAAATAAAAACCAGCATCTTGAAATGCTCGCCGAAAGTTTAATCCCTCAGTATCGGCATGGAAAATATAGATGCTGGCATCATTGGCCATTGCAGTATTCATATTTTGAAAAGCAGCTAGTAAAAATTGGTAAAACTTATCATCATCCTGATGGTCGTTCTTGATTTTGCCAGCCTTGCTGGAGTAATCAACATTGTATGGTGGATCGGTGAGCACTAGGTTGACCTTATGATCACCTAGCAATTTCTGGTAACTTGCTGTTTTAGTAGCGTCACCGCATAATAAAGTGTGTTTACCTAAATGCCATAAGTCACTAGCCTTTGAAAAGGTCGGTTTATTTAATTCGCTATCAACGTCAAAGTCATCATCATGAGTATTATCAGCGGTGCCGAGTAAGTCAGAGATCTCATTTTCGTCAAAACCTGTTAATGAAACATCAAGGTCGCTGGCCTGCAGATCAGTCATCAGTAAAAGCTAACTTGTCCTTATCCCAGTCGCCACTAATTTTGTTTAAAGCTACGTTAAGGGCCTTTTCTTTGTCCTCATTCAGATTAACGACCACGCACTCTGCTTCTTTGATGCCTTCATCCTGGAGAATTTTTAAGCGCTGGTGCCCACCAACTACATGACCGGTTTGTTGGTTCCAAATGATTGGATCGACATAGCCAAATTCATGCATCGAGCGTTTTAGTTTTTCATAATCAGGATCGCCGGGTTTGAGATCTTTCCGTGGATTGTAATCGGCAGGAATCAAATCGGTGATTTTCTTTTTGACAAATTTCATTAGTTCATTCCTTTCCGGCTTCTTAAGAGCCGTTCCATGACATCATCCTGTGGGGTTGATCCTTGGTAAGCTGTGGTGTTGTTTTCCTTAACCACTTGAAAAATCTGAAACCACAACTGACTCGATTGCTTCATGTAGTCACGACTCATCGAAACGTAGGGTGAAGCAATTGCGTTCCCAGTGGTGGGGTGGCGAGCGAGAAAACCAAACTTTGAGATACATTCCTCACACTGGATCCACCGACTGACGCTAACAGCGTACTGTTCAATTAGCTGGGTATTAACTAGTTTTTCGCAGCCACGTTCAACTAGCCATTCCCAGGTTTCCTTAAAGATATCAGCGGCATCAAATTCTAAGCCGTTTTTCTGTTTGGTCTTTAGGTACTCTTTGACGGGTGGCATGACGTGACCTTTTAAGCTGGTTGGAGTGGGCAAGTCGATAACCTGGGCATCTTGTCCGGCTTGAATTTTGTCGTGCAAAGATTTAGGCTTACGCCCGGCACCAACACGGGATCCGCCACGGTTAGTACCATCTTTAGCCAACTCTCTCCCTCCCTTCGGCTGGGGTTAATACCCTGTTTGATTTCAATTTTTTGTACATGAAGGCCCAGGCCCGTTCCCGCGCAAAAATTTTTTAAGGATTTGATGGCCCCCTCCGCGGTTTAGTAATGATATTGACGTGGTTTTTGATGCCAGCGATCATCCATCTGGGCGGTGATGCGGGAGTGGCATGGCTTGCAAAGGGACATTAAGTTAGTAAAGTCATTGGTGCCACCATGTTCTAGTGGCAAAACGTGATGGACTTCCTTGGCGATGGTGATCTTGCCATGGGTCTCACACATCTCGCAAAAGGGATGGTGAAGCAGGTAGCGCTGCCTGATCTTCGGCCAATCACGATGATAACGTGGTCGACTGTTCTTTGGGCGTTGGTAACGATTGTAATTGGAACTGACTTGCTTAGCGTGAACTTCACAATAAGTATTGTGTGTTAACCGCGGGCAGCCAGGATAACGACATGGTTTCTTGGGTGAGTAAGGCATGGCACTCCTCCTTCCTGCAGGTATAAGAAAAGCCCAGCAGGATAAACTGCCAGGCTCCAATCGTTATAAAGCAAATGCCTTTGTCCTAATTTTCTACACTATCATCGTAACATGGATAAGCCTCTTGTTTGTTCTCCGTTTTACCTTTCTAATGATGTGCTCCGTAAAGCAGGAGAGTGAGATGGTCAAGTGCCTTGTTTTTCTTATTGTAGGCAGTAGTTTTAGCAATGAAGTATTTATCCATCAACAGCGCTAGTCCTTCATTCATCGATTGATTCGATGTTCGGTAGCAGGCATCTAGTACGAAGCACTCGTCATTGGTTAGTTCTTTCCAGGCTGGTTCGAACCACTTGAAGTAAAGGCGAGCTTGCTGGTAACGTTCGTTCAGCTTAGTGGTTTGATCGATACCGTGAATCAAACGATGTTCAGTAGGATTATCCTTACTGGTAGTACTAGGAGCAAAACCATAGTGGGGTGAACTAACGCCTATCATCTGGTCTTTAGCTAACTTCAAGTCGTCTTGGTAAGAATCGATGATGAACTTCATACCATCATAGTCTTTCAACGCTGCAATGGTTGCTCGTCGTTTATCTAAGTAATTCCACATGATGCTCATGCTACAACACTTCCTTTCAGGTTAGCCCTTACTGCATTGATCAAGGCCAACTGAGTTTTATCTTTTCGTTTCAAAGCCGCCAGGATATTTTCATCGATGGTTCCCTCAGTAATAATGTGGTGGATGACTACTGGCTGCTGTTGGCCTTGTCGCCAGAGACGGGCGTTGGTTTGCTGGTAAAGTTCCAGACTCCAGGTTAATCCATACCAAATCAGAGTGGCACCACCGGCTTGTAAGTTAAGGCCATGGCCAGCGGAAGCTGGATGGATTAGTGCTAAGGGAATCTTACTGGCATTCCAATCCTGAATGTCACGAGGTGTTTTAATTTCACGCACCTTGAAGCGGTGTTTAATTTGCTCCAGGTCATGCTTGAACCAGTAGGCAACAAGCACTGGCTTACCATTGGCAGCTTCAACTAAATCTTCCAGAGCATCCAGCTTACGTTGGTGGATTTGAACAACCTGTTGTTGATCATCATAGACACAACCATTTGCCATTTGGCAAAGTTTATTTGATAAACTGGCAGCGTTCAGTGCATCGATCTGCTTACCTTGGGTTGACACTACCAGTTGAGCATTGAGCTCATCATAAATAGCTTGTTCGCTATTACTCATCTTCACTGGGACAGTATTCATAGTTAACGGTGGTAAATTTAAGTAATCCTGTGACTTCATGGAGATAGTGATATCATCAATGGCTCGGTAGATACTTTGTTCAGCACCAGGCTTGGGCTTGTAGGTATACACTTGATACATGTTTCGCTTGTCAGGATCAAAGTAGTTCGACCTGTAATACGAGATGAAACGGCCTAGTCTTTTACCCATGTCCAGCACCCGAAATTCTGCCCACAAATCCATTAATCCATTAGAAGATGGAGTACCAGTTAAGCCCACTACGCGTTTGACCAATGGGCGGACACGTTTAAGTGCCTTGAATCGTTGCGAACGATACGATTTGAAACTCGATAGCTCATCTATCACTAGCATGTCATAGTCAAAAGGGACTCCGGAAGACTCAATTAACCATTTTAGGTTTTCACGATTAATGATATAGATATCGACATTTTGTTGCAGTGCTTTAATTCGCTGTATTTTAGAACCCGTTACGACTGAGTAAGTCAGGTCCTTCAAGTGATCCCACTTTTCTATTTCTTCAGGCCAGGTCTGTTTGGCGACACGTAGCGGAGCGACAACCAACACGCGATGAACTTTACCTTGGAGAATAAGTTGTTGGATCGCCGTCAGAGTAATAACGCTTTTACCTAGACCCATGTCGAGCAGAATGGCAGCAACTGGGTGATCCAGGATAAACTGAGTGGCGTATTGTTGATATTCATGCGGTTTGTATCGCATCGAGTATTCCTCAATCTGATCGAATTGGTTGCAGGCAAAGACTTGAAAGCCAAGTTGTTTCAACTGATTAATTCTTTGTATCTGCAGTGGGCGGGGATGTTTACTTGGAGCTTTCATTTCCACAAAACCCAGGTGGCCATCAGGTAAAAGGACAATTCGATCGGGAACTCCAGCCATTGATGGCGAAACGAACTTCAGGCATAAACCGCCGCGACTTTGAGTAGCTTTCACAAAAGCTACCTCGATTCTTTTTTCTAACATTTTTGATAATCCTTTCTAATTGCTGATTCATCAACGCTTTCACACGATTTGTGACGGTCATGTCAGTTGAATTACTACTGTTCTCTATACTTCTTTTTTCTATGTTTTATTTCTATATACAAGTAAGAAAATAGACTGTCATGAGTGTCATAGTTGTTAAGGAAGGTTGATGGAACAAGCTTTTTCCTTAATTAATAATGACGGTCAATGACACTCAACTGAGGAACTCGTTAGTATCAACTTTTAATCGCAGTCCTTTGACGAACCTTCCATGTTGTTTTCGTAGACGTTGGAAGCCAGCGTTTTTGAGAGCGGTATAGAAGTCAGTGGTGCTCCGGGTATATTCACCAATAGCCTGGCAGTACTCACGGTATTTTTGATAGAGGTCACCGGACTTTTGCTCATATTCTGGGTTTAATTCACATTTTTCGTTGAGAAAATGTCCGAGCCAATCATTGTCAGCATGGTAAGCCTTGACCGCTTTTTCGACTGCCGCCGGAGTAGTTAATCGGTAATCTTGCTGAATGATTCGTTGCGCGCCTTCAATGATCCATTGCAAGACTGCCGGCCCAGCTTTTTCGGTTAGGTACTGGGCATAGTTTTTAATGTCGTTCCGTTTGGCAATCTTGGCCTTAAAAGGAATCACAATTAACCGCCGCCAGATACCTTCGTCATTACCACCTACGTGAGGGAGATAATTGGTGTAAAGGACAATGGTGTGACTGGGGGTAAAAAGAAAAAGGTTTCATGTATTTCTTCTCGGCATATATTTCATCAGTCGAGCAGAGCTGCTTGACTATTGAAGTATTCAGCCGTTTACCTTCTTCCAGTTCAGCGGAGATGATCAGTCGTTTACCTTTAACTTCGGCCATTTCTGGTTTGACATTGCGGCGAACCCCGGTGGTCAAGGCATCGGCAGAAAGGTGGCCGGTGTAAGTGCCGAGAACATTGGCAATCGTATTCCAAAAGGTTGATTTACCGTTTCGTCCACTACCATATGCAATAATCAATGCTTCCAGATAAACCTGACCGATTGCCACGAGACCTACAATCTCTTGGACATAATTCATCAGATCCTGATCACCGCAGAAAAAGGTGTTCAGCGCTTCCTGCCAAATTGCAGTTCCTTGGTCGCTTGGAATACAAGACGTGGATTTGGTGATTAGCTCGCTAGCTTTGCTTTCTTGTTGGCCATGCATTCCTTTTTTCAAGTTGAAGGGACCAGTTGGTGTATTCAGTAAAAATGGGTCAGCATCAAATTCATTAATTTCTTTAACGAGTTTAGGCCGAGCGTTAGTTAAGATGCCGTTGATGCCGCGGGTGCTACGTTCTTTGAGAATAAAAGTTTCATAAGCCTTGGCACTTTTCGTCTTTAAAAGCTGCCTGCTGGTCATCGTTAAAGGAACGACTGGCTTTAGTTTTACCCATCGTTTGGATATCTCTTGATACACCATTTTGCTGGATTACCTGATAAGCCTTGGCGACGCGTAGTTGAGCATCGTTGAGTTGCTTATCAGTAAAGCGCTGAACTTCACCGAGGGCGAGTGGTTCCGATTCTTGCCAAACTTTACCGTCAAACCACATGAAACCTGACTGATTGGTGTAGCAAACCCGGTCCTTGCAGTTATCAACGAATACATAAGATTCACCGGTATCCGAGTAATCATCTGGTCGTAGGTCATCATTTGGTTGATTGTATTCTTCAGGCGGAATGTAGCCTTTTTGGCTAGCCATGCGTTGGCCAAATTTGATAGCACTGTGCCAGATAGTTCTTCGCTCTTGATCTTTTAGTGGCGGATCACACTTAGCGGCTTCATCTTGGAATGCTTGTTGGGCTTCGGCGGTATTACCAAGTCGCATAATGATTCGACCAGCAAAGTGAGAGAGGGTCGCATTGCGTTTTCCTTCATGAATTGATCCTACCTTTTGCTGAGCAAAGTAACGCTGGGCCATCATAAATTGGTCGATTGTTTGTTCCCCTTCGTGCCAGCTGGTTTCTGTATTAGGGACACCAAAGACGAAGCGGGCAGCGTCGAGAGCATTATCATCAAAGTAAGGAAAGTATTCTTGAATTTCATGTTTCAATTCGGCATAGATTCTTGCATCACCAATTTCATTAATTGGAAAGTAGATATGAAACTTTGGCCGCGGAGCTTTCTTGTTTTTCGTCTTCATGTTGTTACGCGACAAAGTGATAGCATAGGAAACGTCATCAAAGTAGTTAACGAGATTTGTTGGATTAATCCAGGCGGCAGGATCATCCGAATGGTCATTGTCACAGTCCATGACTAGGCAGTCAGCCTTGATAAAATTACCAATGTTGCGTTGATTGTTTTTGAATAATCCACAAACATGGTCGTACTGGACGGCTTGTTTCAGTTCTTGAGGGTTAGTAATGGCCAGCTGGTTGGGATAAATGGTATTGCTGGTCTGACCAGAATTAGTTGCTACCGATAAAGTAAAGTGCATCTTAGTAATCCTCCATTCCTGTGTTAAAGTACCGGACTTCCTTATTTTTCCGTTTGGCAAGGCGGACGAAGTAGCGTGTATCGTGAGTCGGATTGCCAAACGACCAAGCTTTTCTACACACTTGGTTAGCAGCACGATATTGATAAAGGCAGCTATTTGAAATTCTTTCGAATGGTGTAGGTTAATAAATTGAGGTAAGTAGAGCTGTGGACAAACTGGGATGCCACCTTTTTGGTAGACAAAGCGGCAGTAAGAGCGAACTGCCATAATGGCTTTTGCATCACCTTTTACTACCTCGGTAAAGGGTGCGATCACAAAGATCATTGGACGATAATTTGGATTTAGTTTGTTATTGCGCAGCTTGGCAATTGCCGTGGTTGCTTCTGACATAAGTTCAGATCCTTTCATATAATTTGAGAACTCAAAAAGCCCTCACTGATAAGCCAGATGAGGGCAGAAAGTAAACCATTATGTTTAATCTTTTTTGTAAAGTCACTGACAAAACCGGCAGCGTTGAGAATCAATCCGTCAGCCCAGGCCGGTACTTCGGTCATAATCTTGACTATTTTTTCTAATGAACGATCAGCTGGAGCATCGATCACGGCTTCATCATGAATGTGCATGACAATAGGGTTATCAGTAGCTTCTAAGCGTCGCATTGTTTCAGCTAACAAGTCACGACTGGTTGCTTGGACAATATTTTCAACGAGCTTTGCCCCATAGGTTTCAATCCGATCCCATTTCTTCACCGTGTTGATTCCCATGAAGGTAATCGATTCAGAACCAAAGCTATTGATGCCGATTTTCGGCTGGGGATAACAAAGGCGTCTTCCTGATCGTAAGCGCAGAAACAAGCAGCCACTCCGGTAGACAAATTTCATCCCGTGGGTTGACTGGGGTAAGTGGGTTTTAATACATTTCTTGGCTGCTTTATCAACGTCCCACCAGAATTGGACAATTTTAGGACTGGCACTGCGCCACATTTGAACTAGGGGTGGTAATTCATCTTCAGTTAAACCGAGTTTTGTGGCGCCCATGGCTTTAAGTGCTCCAATGGAACCACCATAGCCGAGGGCTAATTCAGCAATTTTGCCTTTTTGGCGGAGTTCACCATTGATTCCATGTTTGACCACCGGGACACCAAACATCTGGCTTGCGGATGCACAGTAGATATCTTCATTCTTGGCAAAGGCCTCTTGTCGCCATTTTTCATTAGATAGCCAGGCAATCACCCGTGCTTCAACAGCTGAAAAATCGGCTACGTAGAAATGGTGACCTTCACTGGGGACGAAGGCAGTCCGAATTAATTGGGATAAGACATCGGGCACCGAATTATAAAGCATTGCAAGTGCTGGTACGTTGCCTTGCTTAACTAGTTCGCGAGTTTCTTCGAGGTCTGGCATCGAATTACGGGGAAGGTTTTGAACCTGGACTAAGCGACCAGCCCATCGACCCGTTCGGTTAGCACCGTAAAATTGCAAAAGGCCATGGACACGACCATCTTGGCACATAGCTTTCTGCATGGCCTGGTACTTTTGACACTGGATTTAGATAACAGCTGGCGGAGAGCTAATACTTGATGAACCTTACCGGTAGTGGTTTGTAATAGCTGTGTCACTGATGCTTTGGATAGTGAATCAGTTTTAACGCCTTGCTGATGGAGCCAGTCTTTTTTAGTTGCAAAGGAGAGTTAGGATTTGCTAGACCCGTTAATTTTTTAGCAGTTTGTAAGTACTTGTCATGGAAGACGTTTTGACATTTGATCGCATTATTAACTAATTGTTGGTCAATCCGGATACCGCGATCATTAATGTTTTGATCCATCCAGTAGTTTTCCCATTCATTTTGTGGGACGGGAAAGCGTTCGAGTTTCTGGGTGATTTCCATTTCAACCTCGACGTCACGCTGATTGTATTGCTTAAATTGTTGCCATTTATCGGGAGCATGGTAGGGAAAGTTACGAGTGCGATTTTGATTGGCCTTCGTGGGCTTGCAAGGGGTGCAAAAGTAGCGAACAAGCTCTTTACCAGCAGTGATCTTTTGCCGTGGTAACCCTAACACGCTTCCAACATCTCGTAGTGATAATGGCAAGCCGAGAGTGGCAGACCAAACGCGAGAACAATGCCAACCAGTTGGCTTTAAGCGGTGGCTTACGAAACGTGACAGACAGACCCGTTCAAATTGAGCATTAAAAGCACTCTTAATAATGTTGGGATTATCTAGGGCTTCAATAATCTGTGGTGGAATCTTTTTCACCCTGGGTTAAGTCAACCACCTTGACGGGGCCAAAGTCGGTAGCATAACCAAAGAGCAAAAGCTCAAAATCATCGCTATCAGCGTATCGATAGACGCCAGTCTGATTTAGGTTGGTGCTGGAATAAGTTTCAATATCAATTGAAATTTGCTTCATCAGGAATCCTTTCTACAAAAAATGGGTAGTCAAAGTCGACTGCCCATCTTTTGGTTTAAGCTAAGAAATCATCGTCATTGCTATCATCAATCGCTGTGAAGTCATCGCTGGCACTAGCATGTCCACCTAGTGGTTCTCCATCACGGATCTTTTGGATGTTACCCAGGCCACAGGCAATTCCACGGTTACCGTTGGTGTTAAAAGCATAGAAGTTAATCGATACTCGGGCATAGCAGCCACTGTAAACTTCATCACGATCAAGGATTGGTTGGACATGCTTGTCCACAATCTGTGGCGCCGTGATCGAATTAGCATTGATAAAGTAACTATCTTGGTAGGCAGCATCATCACGTTCCACATCACCATCGCGGAGGGGTAGCTTCAGAGTGGCCTTGTTAGGCTTCTTACCACCAAACTTTCCAATACCTTCTTGGATGGCAGCATCGATAGCCTTTTCGATTGCGGCTACAGTCTTCTGATCTGACTTGGGGATAATCAGACTGACTGAGTATTTTTCTTTGCCACCATTAATGGACTTTGGTTCCCAGATGTTGGCATAAGAGAGACGAGTGTTGATACCGGTAACGACCTTAGTTTGTTGTGACATATTATTTTTCCTCCTTAAATTCATCTTGTGGGTTAGATTTGCTAATACTCTGACGTTGATCGGAATTTGGCACCAGAGTTGGCTTACCCGCAGGTTTAACAATTTCTTGACTAAACAGTTCGGTGAATTTCTTCTTACCGACCTGTTTTTCTAGTTTTGTAATCGGTAATAGCTTCTTTTGGTAAATATCATGGTAGCCATGTTCTTCAGCAATTTTTGCTACGGCAGCTTCATCCTTGTAACGGCGGACAGACCTACCTTCGACTATTTTGTAACCAGGCCACTGCTTACCATGGTTAATGGCCAGGTCAGCGGCATAGTCTTTAATTTCGTGAGCCCAACGATTCAAATCATCGATGTGCTCGAGAACCTCGGTTACCTGACTATCTGTTAGCAAGTTCGGTGACCGTAGTTGAAAGCGGGTGAGCTTGTGATGATAGTCAAAACGAGCTCGCAGTACAGCATTACAAGCGGAGAATTGGCACCAAGGACCATAATGGACGGTACCTTTGCCAGCAAATGCGAGTTCGGCTTTCTCTTTCAGTTCGGTATTGGCCCAGTGCATCAATTTTTGGGCATTAATGGTCCAGGTATTGATATTGGCCATGCGAGGTTGAAAGATTGTAGTTTCAACTTCATCGATGTTGTACAGACTGCCGAACATTTCTAGTGCACCGACGGCATAGAGTTTCATCTGGGGATTGTTCTGCGCTTCTACCCGGACACCCTTGCCATACTTGAAGTCGATAATGTGGAGTAGGTGATCAGAAACGATCACACAGTCGCCAGTACCGAAACCTTCGGGAACATATTTAGAAAAATCGAGCTTTTGTTCAACGCTAATGGTGGCATCTTGGGCATACTGCTTGGCTTCTTGATACTGCTCCATGACATAACTGGCATAATCGTCAGTTAGGCTTTCCATTTCATCGGATTGGTAATCAGAAGTCGGTCGTTTGAACTGGTCGCCGAGTAAGCGATGGATCTTGTACTCACCCAGGGCATGAGCAGCGGTTCCTTCAGCGGCGGCATTTGATGTTGAATGGGGAAAGTATTGTTCTAAACGTGGCAGTGGTGGAGCACTTAACCAGCGATGAGCACTGGAAGCCGATAATAGCGCGTGATGGGTTGGTGCACTCATTGTCCAATCACCTCCGCACTGTAATAAAGGTCTTCGTAATCCTTGGGATCCACGTCAGAAAGCTTGTCAGCACCAAACTTGTGAAGGAGGTCCTTGACCTGGTCGGTATAACCTTCTTGGCACCTCTTAGCCAGCAGTTGACGGATCGTGACCTTATCTTGAACCGGATTACGTTTCGTCTTTTCATTAACATCTTGATTATTGTTGCCGCCGGATAACTGCTGACGAACGGCCTGAATGGTTTTAAGACCTTCCACCGCCTCTTCAGCCATGCGATGATAGAATTCTTCGCGTTCTTTTAGTTGCAGATCCAAATCATTCATTGTACTCATGTGAAGCCTCCTTTACCTCATTAATCTGTAGCTGCTGAACATCCTTGCCGGGCGCAATCACCATCAAGTGATGTGGCTTGCCAAGCAGTAGCCGGAGCAATCGTTCCCGGATAGTGATGTTGCGCATACTGACAATACCTTCTTGGTGAGGGTGCTTAGTGACCTTGATTGATACCTTATTTGCCATCATCTGGTCTCCTTTCGTTAGGTTTCGTGAGTTACTCCTCACACCTATTTGCCAGAAACAGCAAAAAAGTGAACCTACTGTGGTCCACTTTTCTCAAATTAATCTTCAATGTCGTAAAATTGGCGCAACTTTTTTAATGGCAGCCTTCATATGCCGGCCGGCCATAACCTTGCTGATGCCCATCTCTTTTGCAATTTGATTTTTCTTTGTGCCGTTGCAGTAATACTGAGTGACGGCATATTTTTGTTTGTCCGTTAAAGTAGCTAAAGCAGCCGGTAATTGTTCAGTTAACATTTGTCGACTTTGATGGTCTTCTTTTTGAATGATTTGGTTAAGCAGGTTGTCCTTGCCGTAAACTGAGGTAAGTTCAATAGATTCTCGATCTGCAAGTGTGTCCATCATATTAATGTCAGGATTGGCTGGATCTTGCTTGAAGAATTTGTCCTGGTGGCGTTCACTGCGATGATCGGAGTTGTACTGTTGATGGTCAAAGTCGAAGATGATGTTGCCCTGAGCCTTTGTAACTTCAATAGTTTGGTTGCCCATATGCTTTACACGGACGATTAGCTTGTTATTTTGTTCACCGACTAATTCGTACTCACTATTATTTGTTTTCATTTAATAAAACCTCCGTTTGGGATCTCCCAAGCGAAGGAATCGAAGGCACATTAAAAGCCACTAGGGTGTGTTAAACAGACCTAAACGAAGAGATCGCTTGGGTACTGCAACAGCGCCTTACTAGTGGCTTTGTTACAGAGTGTTATTCAATTCGGCGCATGCTAGTAATGGATGTTAATCACTCATCCCATGCTTATCAGCCAAAAAAATGTGCGAATGCAAAAATAATTATCCGAGAAAGCGGTGTCAGTCTGGTATAATTATTATTGTTAAGTACTAATCTCTAGCTGATATTTGAATAATAACAAGATGGGCATAAATCAACCTCCGAGTTTTTATATGAAACTCCGAAAAACTCCAAAAAGCTGGGAAGCAAAATGGCAAAAGAAGCTAATTTCACTTATTTAATAGATTTGGTCAATCCTTATTTACCGGATGCGGCAGATACTTCAAAAGAAGAAACAGTTAGCTTGGTAATCGAGCATGCGTCAGATAACCAATACTCACCCATGCCTGCCTCATCAACATTGAATACGTATGCCACTGATGGAATTTCCAGATCTGCTTCTAAAAACTGCTGAACTTAATAAACAAAGAAACATCTTCGCTGGAAGAATATTTCAACAAAATTGGCGCAGATCAGTTAACTTTGATTGCTAAGAAATTGAAGAAGGATGGAATTTCACCAGATGTGTATCGAGGTAAAGTACCAGCATTATTAGCCAACTTATTTATTGAAGAGTTTGAGAAAGTAGCGAGCAGAAAAAATAGGCGAAAACAAAAATCCCCACAAAAAGTGAGGATAAGGATATATTTACAAAAACTGTTTCAGATGAGACGTTCTCAACAGTCTTTCGTCAGGTTAATGCTAGTGAGATAGATGCTGTAAAAAATAGAAACTCAATTCATGCTTTTGTTTTGAAACCAGAGCTGTTGCCTTTTAGCTATACGAATTTAAAGAATCTAGTGACATCCAATATTACTAGCTACGCAATAGCCCGTGGAGTTAACAAAACAGATGTTGTAGGTTTGCAAGCAGCCAATTTACTAAGAAAATATGCTAAAAGTGGTATTCCAAATAATTTACTAGGTGAATTGCTAGCATATATTTTTTTAGAGCATGAGGATAACGCACCTAAACTCTATACCAGGGCGGAAATTTTAAAATTCAAGCGAACGATCGACAGCGAAGGCATATACCTAAAAAGAGACCAAGGTAAAAATCAACTAATCCTTGGGGCATCACAATTAAACAATAATCTCGAGGATGCAATTAATAATGTAGTGAAGAAGATAGCAACTTTTGATAATAATCGGTCCAATGAGATGGTACTGGCTACCAACATAGTTGACCGTTCCATTCTTCGGACACAATTCGGTGAAGATAAGAGTAATGCCATTATTAAGTTAATGGCACCAACTGAAACAGACTTTGAAGATATTGCATCATATGGGATCTTTATTGGCTATAAATTTAGAACCCAATTAGATTTAGACGATTGCACGCAAGAAGAAGCAAAAGGGAAGTGTCGTCAAGCTATTAATTGTGATTTGGAACAAGCGATTAGGCAATTGAATATAGTTATTCAGCAGCATCATTGGCAAAAATCGTCGTTTTATGTGTACTTGTTACCTTTTACTAATGCTGAAGAGGATACTCATGCGATAATGAAGGATTTGATAGGAGAATAAGAGTATGCCACAACAAGAAAAAAGATTGGGCGAATATCTTTACGAGTATTTAGAAAATGATGATTACTTACACAAGCTGATGAGTATTTTGCCTAAGCAGTATGGTTGCTGGCTATTTCATCTAGATTGGAAGTTAACAGGAAAGCAGAAACATGATCTTCTACGCTTCGCTGATTTGCTATCAAAATCAATCAATAAAAAGGGAGACAGTAGGCAAAAAAATAGTGCCTTGAAAATTGTTGCTACTCTATCCAAAATGTATCCTAACGATCCTGAGGTTTCACTGATTACTAATGAGGTTTTGACCAGCTTTAACAACTTTTTGCCTCGTCAAGGACAAAGCTATACGCTAGTTCCAACAATTGAGCAGTTATGGAACGAAGCCTTGGTAAACTATCAAAAGAGAAACGCCAGATTCCTGGAGAAGAAAGTAAGTCGTTTATCGGTAAGCAAGATATACTTTTTTAAGTCTTTGAGCAATGAACTTACTAGTTTTTCAGCTCCAACATCGATGGGGAAGACCTTTTTAATTGAGAAGTATATTGAGCTTCAAGTGAAGGAGGGTGTCGTAGGCAACTTTGCGATCACTGTACCAAGCAAGGCACTCATTACCGAAGTAAAGGTTCGGCTTATTAAGGATTTAGGGGCAAAATTAGGCGAAAAACAATATCGAGTCATTTCTCATCCTGAAGAGTACAGGATAGATTACGAGGGAAGCTATATTTGCGTAATGACTCCTGAACGCCTATTAGCCCTTTTAACACAATATTCAGAAGCACGGTTAATACACCTGTTTATTGATGAGTCTCAAAAAGTTACAGAAGCAAGTTCGCGTAGTGTCTTTTACTATGAAATATTTGACAGGGTTAGTGCATGGAAAAATCGACCGAAGGTAACCTTTGCCTCACCATTGATTCCAAATCCAGGAATATTTAAAAAGTTAGTACAAACAGCCGCATCGAATGATGGCCTTCGCATTGTCGAATCCCCAGTAACCCAGGTGGAAATTATCTTTGATCGCTATGCTAATAAAGCGGAAGTATATGATGATTTGAATCAAAATACTATTCCGATAGGTAAATTTAAAGAAACGCTATCAGTACCAGATATTATTCGGAAGATGATAAGCATTTTAGAGAATAGTAATTGCAACTTGGTTTATTATGGTTCAAAAGTCAGTGCCATTTCAGATGCTGTGGTTGTTAGTCGTTCAATGGAAGAAAGTAACGATCTAAGGTTGATAGAGTTAGCTGATTATATTTCACGTAAAATTCACCCTAAATACATCTTGGTAAAACTAGTTAGAAAAGGAATAGCCTTCCACACTGGAGAATTGCCAGTTGACGTTCGCATTAGAATCGAGGAAGCCTGTCGGCAAGGAATCTTAAAGCTGGTTTTCTGCACCAGTACCCTACTAGAGGGAGTAAATTTGCCGGCTGATAATATTTTCGTTACTACGCTGCAAAATGGAAAAAGGACGCTCAGTCAATTAGACTTCTTGAACTTAATTGGTCGAGTGGGTAGGTTAGGTCACTCCATGCTAGGAAATGTCTTTCTAATTACTGGTGATACAGCGAATTCGCATAGTAACCGTGCTGCTTATTTATCTAGGATGAATAACAGACTAAAAAGCTAAGTTATCTGTTGATGTTATTAAGCCTAAGCAAGCGGCAGCAATTAAGAAGAGCCTAGAGAAAGGCGATGTGCGTTTAGATAACATTGAAAAAGATAAGAACTATGATTTAATTCGAAAATTATCATTACTTTATGTCAAGGAATTACGGAATGATCATCATGGAGTAGTTAGAACCCATTTAGCAAAACATATAACCTACAAAGAAGAACGAAAAATTTTACAATCCTTACAAGAACGATATGTTGACGAATTAGAGGATGATATTAACTTCTCTTCTGATCAGTCTGAAAGTCTTAGAAACAAGATTAGTCAGGAAAATATTAAAGGATATCCTAATATTCATGATGGGGAAAAATTGAGGTGGCCGGAAGCCAAAGCTTTTTTACTCAAACTATCAGAAATATTTAACTGGGCTATTTATGAATCCGACTTTGTTAAGTCAAAACAAGACAAGGAAACTCAAGATAAGGTCATCGAGGATGACGCTAAAATAGCCTTACTTTGGATGAGTGGGTACAGCCTGCAACGGATTTGCGACTTTGCAATTCAAATCCGTGATCCTGAGCGTGGAGATACAAGATTTCTTAATAGGGTAAGGCAATACCATGAGAATACCCCTAATATTGACTGGGAGACTATAACCATTAATTTAGTGATGAAAAGATTGCAAAATCTTAAGTTTGTATTAGGTAAATATTTCTTGAAAGTTACCCAGGAGTTAACTAAGAGTGGAATGCCACCTCAGAATGACTGGTATCGTTTCATGGAGTATGGAACAGATAGTGACTTACGGATTTGGTTACAGCAGAATGGTTATTCCAGAGAATCCTCAGAATATATAGAAGACAATAAAGATGAATTTATCATTCAAACCGATAATAATTACTTTGTCTCCAAGAATATTTTAAAAGCGAACGATCTTGATGCTGTTAGTGAGACTAAGGAAATTGAAATAAACGTTCCAGAAATTTTTATTTAGAGGAAGTAATCATGAATAACGAAAACTTAAGCATCAGTTACAACAAATTATGGAAGCTATTAATTGATCGTGGCATGAAAAAGAAAGATCTACAACAGGCTAGTGGAGTTAGTGCCGCTTCAATTGCTAAGTTAGGTAGGAATGGTAATGTTACGACTGAGGTATTACTAAAAAGGTTTGTAAGGCCTTAGACTGTGATATCAGTGACATTATGAAAATAGTAAAGGAGTCGTGAAAATGGCAACCAAGTCTAAGGAATTAAGTATTGAGGACAAATTATGGAAAACAGCTGATGCGTTGCGTGGCAGTATGGATGCTTCAGAATATCGTAATGTTGTACTGGGGTTAATTTTCCTTAAGTATGTATCAGATTCATTTGAAACCAGGCATAATGAATTGTTGAAATCAGATTATCCTGAAGATGCTGAAGATCCTGATATGTATCTTTCGGAAAATATTTTTTGGGTACCGAAAGAAGCACGTTGGGAATTAATTCAACAATCAGCAAAAACACCTCGAATTGGTGAAATTATTGACAGTGCAATGGATGCAATTGAAAAAAGCAATGATTCATTGCGTGGTGTTTTAAGTAAGAACTATGCATCTCCAGATCTTGATAAAACTCGTCTAGGTGAAGTGGTTGATTTAATTTCAGATATCAGTCTAGGTGATAAACATGCCAAGCAATCTGATATTTTGGGTCGTGTATATGAGTACTTTCTCAATGAATTTGCCTCTCAAGAAGGTAAAAAGGGTGGTGAATTTTACACACCACGTTCCATTGTTCGTACGCTAGTAGAAATGATTGAACCGTACAAAGGACGTATTTATGACCCATGTTGCGGGTCTGGTGGGATGTTCGTGCAATCTGACAAATTCGTCCAAGAACACCAAGGTAAAATCGGCGACCTATCAGTTTATGGTGAAGAGTCTAACCCAACCACTTGGAAATTAGCAAAGATGAATCTTGCCATTCGTGGTATTGATAATAACCTTGGGCCACATCAAGGTGATACTTTTACTAATGACCTGCACAAAGGTGAAAGATTTGATTTTATCCTAGCTAATCCACCATTTAATGTAAAAAATTGGAATGGTGACAAGTTGCGTGAAGATGCTCGCTGGCAATATGGAGTTCCACCAGTTGGTAATGCCAACTATGCCTGGATTGAACATATTATTAGTAAATTAGCACCTGATGGGAAAGCTGGATTCGTATTAGCTAACGGCGCTTTGTCGACATCTACGAAGGAAGAGTATGCTATCCGGAAAGCCATTCTCGAAGATGACAAGATTGATGCGATCGTTGCCTTACCGGATAAAATGTTCTATTCCACTGGCATCCCGGTTTCACTTTGGTTTATTGATATGAATAAGAAATCTGAGGATGAAAGAAATCGAAAAGGTGAAACTTTATTTATCGATGCACGTGATCTTGGTGAAATGATTGATCGCACTCACCGGGCATTCTCTAAGGAAGATATTAAAAAGGTAGCTGACACATACCATGCATATCGTGGTACCAATGATCAAGAGTACAAGAATGTTCCCGGATTTTGTAAGGTAGCCAAACTAGATGAAATTGCAAAAAATGATTACGTATTAACCCCTGGTAGGTACGTTGGCTTGGCAAAGCAACAAGATGATGGGGAACCATATGAAGTCAAGATGGCTCGTCTGACTGGAAAATTGAAAAAACAGTTTGAGGAGAGTAATAAGCTCCAAGCTGAAATCAAAGATGTATTGAAGGAGCTTGGATATGAAATTTAAGGAATACTTATTAAAAGATATTGCCACAATTACTATGGGGCAGTCACCAAAGTCACAATTTTACAATGAAGATGGCAAAGGAATTGAATTTCTTCAAGGAGTTAGAACTTTTGGTGAGGACTTTCCTTATTTTGATACGTATACAACCAAATACAATCGACTTGCTTATAAAAATTCTATTCTTTTTAGTGTAAGAGCACCTGTTGGACGCGTTAATTGGGCCACTAAGAATATAGCAATAGGACGTGGTGTGGCTTCTATATCTGTTAAAAATATGGTCTATGATCGGTATGTCTATTATTATTTCAAAAAATGGGATCTTTTTATGATAAAAAAGCGACGGGTACAGTTTTTACTTCAATTAATAAAAAAAGAATTAGAAAGTTTAAAAATAAAAAATTCCAGCCAGTTATGACGATCAAAAGAGGATTGCGGACAGACTAGCTACCCTTGATAGGAAAATTCATTTGAATCAACAACTAAATGCTAATTTAGATGAAAAAAAAACAGCATACTTCGATAAATCTTTCAATCAACAAATGCAATCTAATTTAAATGGTAAACTCAAAAATATTACTAAAATAACATCAGGGAAACGTCCAAATAAGAAATCGGATACTAAATCTTCGAAAGATAAATATCCTATTGTTGGCGCAAGCAAAGTTATGGGCTACACAGATAACTATTTATATAATGAGCCGATTTTAACAACTGGCCGGGTTGGAACTCACGGAATCATTCAAAGATTTCGAGAGCCTGTATGGGTATCTGATAATAGTTTTGTCTTTAAAACAGATCATGAAGACTATTTATTTGAAATACTAAATCATTGGATAAATTATAGTGCCCTTAATAGAGGTTCTACACAACCCCTAATAACTCAAACTGATTTGAAAAATATAGATATTTACGTACCTACAGAATCTGAGCTTAAAAAATTTGAAAGGGTATCTAGAATATTAACTAATCTGCAGTTCAGCCTCATTAAACAGAACCGTAGGCTTGATCAAATTAAGAAAACTTTACTTAATAAATTGTTACTTTAGGCAGCTAAATTAGCATTTAGCACAATAAATCCAGTGAAAGGAAGGTGATTCGTCGTGTCAAAAGGATACTTATTAGAATCTGATGTCGAAAATGTGGCATTAGATACCCTGCAAAAAAGTAGGCTATGATGTTTATAAAAGTCCAAGTCCAACTTCTCCTAATCCAGGAATTGACAAGATGCGAAATAATGACCATGCGGTAGCCGTTTTAACTGAAAAACTGCAGTCGTCCCTAAAAAAAACTTAACCCAGGTTATCCAGAAGAAATATATAAAGAGGCTTTGCGCCAGTTAACTCGCTTAGCCGATAATCCAGATATGATGGTGAACAATCACTATTTCCACAAATTATTAATTGAGGGAATTCGGGTTAAAACAACAGTGAATGGTGAAAATCGAACTGAAGTACTTTATCCGATTGACTTTGACCATGTGGAAAATAACCAATTTGTGGCAACAAACCAGTTTATCTTTTAAAGGTAGCCGTGAACGGCGCCCCTGACACTACTATCTTTGTCAATGGGTTACCAGTGGTGACATTTGAATTTAAGGATGTTAGCAATCCTAACGTCAGCATTGAAAATGCCTACCGACAACTGCAAACTTATAAAGCTGAGATTCCTGAATACCTGAAATATAATGAAATTTTAATTGCATCGGATGGTATTAATTCTCGAGCTGGATCTTTAACTGCTGGTTTTGATCGCTTTATGCGCTGGCGAGCACCCAAAAATGTTAACGATGGTGATGATCTTGAATTAGAGACAATGATTAAGTATATGCTGACACCTAAGGCTTTACTTAATTTAATTGAAAACTTCATTATTTTTTGAAACTGATGGAGATAACACAGTTAAGATCCTGGCGGCTTACCACCAGTACTACATGGTCAACAAGGCCGTTAAAGCCGCTAAACGGACGCTTGCTGACCCTAATGACAAGCGTATTGGTGTGGTTTGGCATACTACTGGATCAGGCAAAAGTTTATCGATGGTGTTCTTTGCCAGCATTGTGGCTAGAAAACTTAATAATCCAACAATGTTGGTAATCAACGATCGGAATGATTTAGATGATCAGTTATTTGATACGTTTGCCGCCGCACATGAATTTTTACGACAAACTCCAGAACATGCAGAATCTCGTGATGAACTTCGTAAATTTATGGATAAGCAATCGGGGGGGATCGTTTTTCAACCATTCAAAAATTTTCACCAGATTTTGACAGTGGGGAAACAGAGATGCCGGTTTTAACAAACCGCAGTGATGTAATTGTTATTGCTGATGAGGCCCATCGATCTCAATATGGGTTAAAGTCTAAATTTACTAATAATGGGTTACGATATGGCTTTGCTAAATACTTACGTGACGCTTTACCTAATGCATCATTCATTGGTTTTACTGGAACCCCAATTTCTACTGCTGATAAATCAACTGTTGCAGTCTTCGGTAATTATATTGACGTTTATGATATTACTCAGGCTGTTAATGACCATGCCACAGTCAAAATTTATTATGAGAGTCATGTATTTCCTCTAAAATTGAAGTCCGATGCACAGGCTAAGTATCAACAACTGATAAAAGAGGCCAACTTAGATGATGATCCTAACTTAGAAGAAAATGCTCGACGTAACCGAGAATTCTCCCGTTTGGAGGCATTAGCTGGTGCTCAGCCGCGACTAGAAAGTATTGCTAAGCATTTTGTTAATCATTTCGAAGCACGACAAAAGAGACTTTTGGCAAGGCAATGATTGTTGAAATGTCGCGTCGTAACGCAGTTCGTCTCTATAATGAAATCATCAAGTTACGCCCAGAGTGGGATAGTGATGACCTTAATAAAGGGAAAATCAAGGTTGTAATGACGTCTTCTGCGGCCGATGGTCCAGAAATGGCAAAGTTTCAGACCAGTAAAGCTGATCGTCGAGTCCTTCAAAAACGGATGAAAGATAATAATGATGAATTACAGATTGTTATCGTGGTTGATATGTGGTTGACAGGTTTTGACGTACCTTCGATGAATACTATGTACATTGATAAGCCGATGAAGGGACACAATTTAATTCAAGCTATTGCTCGTGTCAACCGGGTCTTTAAGGACAAAGATAGTGCCTTAATTGTGGACTACATTGGTATCGCTGAAAATCTGAAAGAAGCGCTGAACGTTTATTCCACAGAAGACCAGGGGCAAGTGGGTATCAATATGCAAAAAGCCCTAGCCCTTTTGAAAGAGAAATATGACATCATTACTAATGATTTCCTATATGGAGTTGATTACTCAGGGTTTGATTCAGAAGATGGAGCTGTTCGCTTAAAGATTACTCGGCGAGTTGCTAACGAGATTCTAGGTGAGGACGAGGAAACACAACAAAAGTTTTTGGATGTTGTGACTGAATTACAGAAAGCTTATGCTTTGACTTCAACTCAACCGGAAGCGCAAGCCTATGGTAAAGAGATTGCTTTCTTTAAGACGGTTAAGGTGTTTATTCAAAACTAAAGCAACCAGCTACGCCTGTCGGTTCAGGAAAACATACTGATGTTAAATATCAAATGCAACAGTTATTGGATCAGTCCATCATTTCTGAACCCAATGTTGACATCTACAATGAACTAGGCATAAAAAAGACAAAGTATTGATTTAATTTCAGATGAATTCTTGCAGAAAGTTAATAGTATGCCGGAGCAGGATGTTGCAATTACCCTGTTGGAAAAATTACTTAAAGGTAAAATTAAAGCAATGATGAAAAGTAATAAAGTTACGTCCGAAAAATTTGAAGATATGCTCCAGAAATCAATTGACGAATATAATCAACGTGGGATTACCAGCGAAATTGTTATTCGTAAGTTGATTGATATGGCTAAAAAGATTAATGCAGAGCAAGAAAAGGGTAAAGACTTAGGACTTAGTCAAGAAGAAATCGCCTTTTATGATGCACTAGCTGATCATAAGAAAGCTGTCGAAGTTCTTGGAGAAAGGAAACTTCATTTGATTGCTCAGGAGCTAGTCAAGCTAGTTAAAGAAGAAGCTGGCGTTGATTGGGAAAAGAGACGTAATATTCAAGCTAAAATGCGTGTAGCTGTAAAACACCTGCTTAGAAAGTATGGTTATCCACCTGATATTGCTCCGGAAGCAGTCAATACCGTGGTAGAACAGGCTGAACTGATAGCATCAGATGATTAATACTTAAAATAAGGAGGTATGTACTTCTGTGAATAGTGGTAGCCCCAAAAGTTTTAAAACTTTAGATGAACAGTGTGATATTATCTTTGATCAGCGGCATCTTAAAGTACCTTCAAATAAGTGTAAGAAAAAATCTATTGGTAGATTAAAGAATGAACTTATACAGAAAAACTATTTTGATTTAGTTAATGGCCTAGAAGATGTTATTAACGTATCAGATCCAAAGCATAAGTACTATGGAGATTATTCATTAGATGATCTATTAGGCTTGTACAAACTTAATGAGGACCTACGCCAATTGCTGTTAGCAAATATTGGTAGATTCGAAATTAGCTTAAAAACATCTATTGCATATCATTTCTCACGACATTATCCTATCTGGAATGATTATCGTGATCCGTCTCATTACAAAGATATTACCAGAAACGATCTTAAAGAAGTGTTTTATGCGAGATTCGGATATTCAATAAATTATTCTGGTGATAATCCAATAATAAATCAGAGAGCCCTTTTTCTTTCTTTTTTTGTTACCGATAATGTTTTGAGACGCAAGCTGAGACGTAAGGAAAGATACATGAGTGCATATGGAGGATGTCCACCTCTGTGGGTTGCAATAAAAATCTTGGATTTTGGACAAACTCATTTAATGTTCACATTGTTAAACGCAACAGTCGCTAAGGAAGTCCTAGCTGACTTCAATCTTAAACCAGTAGAAAGACCGGAATTTGAAAGTGTCCTCTATGTGGTTAATTGGTTGAGAAATGAATGTGCACATTTTGAAATGATTAATAAAAGTAGATATCACGCCAAATACCCGGTAGACGCTTCTTTAATAAAGAGATTGGGATTAAGGACAAATAGGTCCAGACGTAATTTGAATCTTTTCCAAGTAATGTGTATTTTAGATTCGATCCAAGAAATTAAAATATCATTCTTTAATTTGATAAAACAAAGTCGAATACCAAGTCGACTAAAGTCCAGTTATTTAAGAAGTATAGGATATTGGCGTCAAAGCAACTGGCCATTGCCATTTGACTTTTAGAAGTAATTTAGATAAGATAAGTATGAAATAAATATTTGCCAGTAATGGCGTCATGTTGCTTTATAGTGCATGACATAGGGAAAGCGCTTGGATCCTGATGGGTGAGAAGCGTTTTTCTAATTATAATAGTTATACTAGAATTTTCCACGAACGTATTGCTTTTTAACTGTGGAGAATTAGATTCTCCCGCAAACCGATAAAATGTTGAATCTGTTATTGATTTTTAGAACAAGGTAGCTTCTAGAATTATGGTAGTGAGCTAACAAACACGCTGTTTTGTAATAAAGAATGATAATCGACTAAACTGACCTAATGTAACAAATGTCTAATTAAGAGGCTCAGCTCGTGGCATGTTGAGAGTGTTACTGTGCTGGAACGTACAGAAAAATAGCCGACAAGCCGCGTCATAACGGTATTTACAGATGATTGAAAGTGTACTTTTTCCTTTCTAAGTGATTGGAATTAGTACACTTTTTCTATTTAAGGTCGACGGGTCGAGTGCTCAATGTCCTATTTCGATAGTCGAGTATGCTAATGTCCAGTTTAGCAGGTCGTGTTGATTAGGGTAGTGAAAGGTGGATAAAAAGGCTGATATAGTAGCATTTATAGTTAGTGAGAATAGAATAAACCATTTTGAAATAGAACAGGTTAATAGGACGACTAGTGAGCACTGGAAGTTGCTACTATTAGCAGATTCAAATAAAGAGTTAATTCAGAAATATTTACGACTAGGCAGTCCATGGTTAAAAACGAATAGTAAATTGGTTTTAATGTCGCCTACTTGTCGCCTTGTTGTCATGCTGATGTCGTGTTCATATTTTCCGGGAAAAGTTATAATAAAAGTAGACTTAGATTGAGAGGAGATTTTTAAAATGGTCAACAATAAAATTAAGCAACTTAGACTTAGCAAGAATTTATCTCAGGAGCAATTAGCTGAAAAGGCAAAAGTCTCGGTTAGGACAATTCAACGGATGGAGGCCGGGGATGATGCTAGCATTGAGACATTGAACCTTGTTGCGGGAGCTTTGGGTGTATCAGTTAAAGAACTTTTTGATGACTCACCAGCTCAAAAGAACAAGATAAGAAATGCAGAAGAAAATCTCCAATACCAGCTTAAAAAATCGGCATGATGAATTTAAGACCTTTAAGCATATCTATTTAACATGCTATATAATTGTTATGATGTTGTGGGGAGTATTCTTTGATTTCCTTCATAATGACGCTTGGTCAGCCATCATGGGAGTTCTTTTGATTGGCGGCTGGATGTAATATCCCTTAACTGCTAGTCGGATAGATAAGGATAGAGAAGATAAATAATTTATTCTAATTTCTTATGGTGGCTGCTATTTATTCTTCCTAAATTGCAAGATTAAGTGGCCGAGGTTTATACTGCTAATGTTTCAGGGTCAATTATCTTAAGTATTTCCTCTTCAAATCTGTCTAGAGAAGACTTACCACCAAGAATCTTTCTTGGGTAGGAGTTGAGCCTCAGGTTTGCTTGTTCAACGTCAAATTCACGGAACAATTGTAAACTGGTACCTTTAGTGATACTTCTACGAAGGAGCCGATTGTTGTTCTCGTTGGTCCCTCGTTGCCATGGCGAGTAAGCATCAGCATAGTATACTTGGTCAACTTCATTAGCGACCTCAAAGAACTCACTACCATTGTCTGGAGTGATTGTTTTAAAGATCTCGTCAAAGTAGTCACCTGTAAGCTCTTTGAGCTTGGTAATAACTCCAGAAACCGCATTAGGCGTTTTTGATGTGATCTTAAAAGCAAGGTTATACCTGGTAAGTCTCTCTGCGAGAACGAGAATTACTGGATCTTCAGCTGACTTTTTTACCTTGAACGGTATCCATTTCCCAATGACCGAAAGTGGTGCGAGTTTCCACCTCTTTTGGTTGTTGGGAAATGTTCTTACCTGGCTGTTCACGCTTTGGAGTTCGACCATGTTTGGCCTTAGTACGCCGAGTTTTCTCTAGAAGGTCAATATTCTTCGTTCTTAGGAGTCCCTTATCAATCCAGTTGTAAATGGACCTTTCCGATGCGGGAAGCTTTACGTCGTCATTAACAAGCGATTCTACAATCTTGAGCGCAGCGTAAGGTGAGCATTTTTGCGAATCTAATGATTCAAACTTGTCATGATCCTTAAAGTCAAATTCGCCCAACATAAGATCATCAAGCAAATTAATGATTTCAGGAGATGATTGATAAATTGGTGTTCTGCCACAGTTAGACCTGCTTTTTCATAACGTTCTTGAGCCGTATAAGGGTCATAGTACTCCTTGTAGTAGCAGTAAACCTTACCGTTATTCGACTGTTTGGACATTTTGGTGACCATTCCTCGCTTAATCTCACGATCAATGGTCCCGTGAGCAACACCTATATACTGGGCAATCATTCGGTTAGAGTATTCAAGCTCTTTAAGCACAGAGATCTTAACACGATCATCGATTGTCAGGTGAGAACCTTTAGATCTAGTAGAAACATTAGTGTCTGTCGTGATATCATTTAAGTGCGTCATTGTACGTATCTCCTCATTTTGGTTTGGTCACTTAAAATGATACACGATACGTCACAATGACGTTTTTTTATTTTGCCAATGACTGGCTAACCTCATTCTACAATTCGCTTTAAGTAGTTAAAACTCCCTTTAACGTTAAAGCGATAACCATGATTTGTTGAGGAAAAAATCTGACCAAATACCGCGCCGACCTTACAGCTCTTAACGCAGAAAAAATTGGCAGCCAGGCTCACGGCTATGTAGAATTCACGACTGAGGCTGACAAGCTCCACATCAAGCTGGAGATGTTCGACACCCCGGCTAACATCCAGCACTGGGAACACTTCCATGGCTTCCCGGATGGCAAGGATGCCCAAGTGCCAACCCTTGCCCAGGACACCAACCAGGATGGCTTTATCGACCTCTTGGAAACCGAAACCGAACCAGTCTCCGGCACGACTATGGTGCCCCTGGACACGGCCCGCATGAAATGTGCATCCCCACGACAACTACCCAGTTGCCGACGCAAACGGCTATTACAGCTATGAAAAAGATGTCGACTTAGCCAAGCTGGAAGCCAGGTTCAAGGAAGTCTTCAATGACCAGGACCTGGCCCTGGACAAGCGGGTGGTCTACATCCACGGCGTGCCAGCTGACCTGGAATTGCCAGAAAGCGTTGGCGGCAAGATCAACGACCATTACGACCAACACGTCACTCTTCCAATCGCGGCTGGTAAAATCAACCGCGTCGACTAAAACTAAGCCATTCAGAGGATCAAATTCCCCTGGATGGCTTTTTTTTCGTAAAAAAATTTTTGTAAAAATCCCGATCTTGATAGAAATCAATTGGGGAATCCTGCTTTCCCGGTATATTAAAAGCATCAAAGCAAGGAGGTCAAAAGATCAATGCAAAATGGTTAATGAAAAATCGCAACCGGCTGACGGCAATTACGGGCATCTTAATCGTCCTGGCCTTTGCCGCAAAATGGTTATTTAAAAGTGAAACAGCAGAGTCCGGCCTGCTCCTGGCCGCCTCCCTCATCGGCGGCTTCCCGATCGCCGCATCCGCTTGGCAGGCCCTGAAAGTCAAAGTCATCAGTATCGACTTGCTGGTGACCCTAGCCATCTTAGGTGCCTTCGTCATCCAGGAATTCGAAGAATCCGCCATCGTGGCCTTCCTCTTCTTGTTTGGGGCTTACCTTGAACAAAGGACCCTGGTCAAGACCCGGTCAGCCATCAAGAAACTGGTGGAGATGGTGCCAGAAACCGCCCTCCGGCAGACGGCAGACGGCGACTTTGAAGAAGTTGACTTAGACGACCTGGACGAAGGGGACATCCTTTTGGTCAAAACCGGCGGCAAGATCCCGGTTGACGGGGAAGTCGTCTCCGGTTCCGGGACGGCCAACGAAGCCAGCATTACCGGTGAATCCATGCCTTTAGGCAAAAGCCCGGCGACCCGGTCTATGCCGGTACTATTTTGGAAAACGGGACCATCCGGATCAAGGCGGAAAAAGTCGGGGATGAAACGACTTTTGGCAAGATCATCGAACTGGTCGAAGAAGCCCAGGACTCCAAGTCCCAGGCTGAGCGTCTAATTGACCGCTTCTCCAAGTACTACACCCCAGTCGTCCTGCTCCTGGCCATTATTGTTGGCCTCATCAGCCAAGACCTGGAACTGGCTGTAACCATCCTGGTTCTCGGCTGCCCGGGTGCCTTGGTTATCGGGGTTCCGGTCTCCAACGTGGCCGGAATCGGCAATGGGGCCAAGCAGGGGATCCTTTTTAAAGGTAGTGAAGTCATCACCAAGTTCAGCAAGGTCGACACGATCATGTTCGACAAGACCGGGACCTTGACTTACGGCGACCCCGGGTCAGCCAGGTGAAAAAGTACGGCCAGGGCCAGCTGGCTGAACAGCTTTTGGTCAGCGTGGAAAAAGAATCTGCCCACCCTTTGGCGAAAGCCATCACTGGCTACTATGAAGACCTGGAAGCTAAAGAAGTTGAAGCTTCCCAGGTCCTCCAGGGCGGCGGGATCGTTGCTCAAGTAGCTGGCCAGCAGGTCCTGGTCGGCAACCGCTACTTGCTTGACCAGTACCATGTCCCAGTTACAAAAGAAATGGAAAAGGACATGGAAGAGCTGGCAAGTGCTGGCAATTCCTTGGTTCTGGTGGCTGTAAACAGGCAGCTGGAACTTGCTTTAGGCTTAAAGGACGAGATCCGGGCCGGGGTCAAGGGAAGACCTGGCTGCTTTAAAGAAGCTGGGTGTCAAGAACCTGCTCCTCTTGTCCGGTGACAACCAGAAGACGGTTGACCTGGTAGCGGAAGAACTGGGCCTCACTGAGGCATATGGCCAGCTTTTGCCAGAAGACAAGGCCGAATTTGTCAAAAAGCGGCAGGCAGCCGGTGAAATCGTGGCCTTTGTCGGCGACGGGATCAACGACAGTCCGTCACTGGCCCGGGCAGACATCGGGATTGCCATGGGCAGCGGGACTGACGTGGCAATTGAGACTTCAAACGTGGTCCTCATGAACGGCAGCTTTGACCGGATTCCGCGGGCCCTGGCCCTGGCTAAGGCCACCCGGCGGAACATGATTGAGAACATCACCATCGCCCTGGCTGTCGTAGCCGTCCTGCTGGTCAGCGTGTTAGCCAGCTCATGGATGAACATGGCCATCGGGATGTTTGTCCACGAAGGCAGTATCCTGGTTGTAATCTTGAACGCCATGCGCCTTCTGGCCTACCGGTCGAAATTACAAAAATCGCGAAAGTTGATAGAAAACAATTTTTCTCAAGCAACAGGCCCGTATACTAAGGGTAGCGAAAGTATCCAATAGAAAAAAGAAAGGAAAAGAAATCATGCAAAAAGCAATTTTACAACTTGAAACATTAGCCTGCCCGACCTGCATGCAGAAGATCGCGGGGGCCATCGCCAATGTCGACGGGGTTGAAAAGACCAGCGTCAAGGTCCTCTTCAACGCAAGCAAGGCCAAGGTCAACTTCGACCCGGAAAAACCAATTTGGACACGATCACTCAAGCCGTGAAGAATATCGGCTATGACGTCTTGAAGGCCAGCGCTAAATAAGAGAAAAAAGCAAAAATAAGAAAAACGACTAATCAAGAAAAAAGGAGAAAAATGATGATCAAGGAATTTTTACTAAGAACGATGAAATGTTAGACTTATATACGCAGGCAATTACCAAGGCCCACGGCGAACATCGAATCAAGCGTGTCGTGACAGTCCTTGAATCCCCGATGTGCTCGATTCTCAAATTTATCGTTGTACTCCATCACTTGCGTCATGATAAAGCGATCGAGGGCCCCTTCGTTTGGGAACTGCTCTTTACGTCGGACCATCTTCTTCAGGCTCTTATTGAACGACTCAATTAGGTTCGTCGAGTAGATGGTCCGACGGATCGCAGTTGGAAAACTGAAGAACGTGAATAGCTCCTCCATTTGGAGATTCTTGATTCGACGCTTATAACTGGACTCCCACTTAGCACTGAAAGCCGCCAATCGTTCTTTGGCGGCTTGTAGGTTCTCTGCTTGCCGAATAGCCTTAAAGTCGGTGATAATCTCCCTGCGATCGTTTTTGCGAACGTACCCTAAAAGGTTGCGCTCTGCGTGGACCCAGCACCGTTGAAACTTCGCCTGCGGGTAGTTAGCCTCAATCGCAGATTGAAGTCCAACTAAACCGTCGGCGACGAACAACTGAATATCTTTAATCCCCCGTGCGCGTAATCCCTGGAGTAGTTCAGACCAAGCGGCTCCGTTCTCGGTCGGTGCGATACTGTAGTCAAGAACTTCCTTACCGCCGTCACTTCGAATTCCGATCGCTACGTTAACGGCTTCTCGTTCAACGGTACCACGGCGTAACGGAATGTAAGTAGCATCGAGGAACACACAGACGTACTGTGAGTACTTGAATTTGCGCTCGTGGAACTCTTCAACCAGGTGTTCCGTCCGCTTAGTGATGTTTGAAACCGTGGTTGGTGAGTAGTAGTGGCCGTACATTCTCTCAACCATATCAGCGATTTCACGAGTTGTGACGCCCTTGGAGTACATCTTGATGACCATTTCCTCCAGTCCATCAGTCCGACGCACGTAAGGAGGGAAGAGGGCGTTTTGAAACTTGTTTAACCGGTCCCGTGGGATCGTCAGATTAATTTCACCGTACTCAGTGTCGATCGTGCGGGTGTACGTCCCGTTCCGGTAGTTCACGTCGTCTTTTGATCGGTCGATCCGGGTATGTGGTTCGTAGCCTAGCACCGCAGTCAGTTCATTTTGAAGGAACTGATTAGCGGCCACTTCAATTTGACGACGTAAGACTTCATTCAGGGTAATATCTTTGTCTGAAGATAGCGCTGCGATAATATCTTTGTTAAACTGGTTCATGGGGAAAGCCTCCGTATTCTGATTGGTTTTAGCGATTTCAATCATACGGGGAAGGCTTTCCCTTTCAACCCTCAAGGTATCAATTTACACAAAATATTTTACACTCCCGTGCAAGTTGTTGATGATCTGCGGAATATATGAGACGTACATCAGAATTGACATGATGCTGGCAATCTGGCCGACAAGCATGGCTTTCATGCGATTCCTGACTTCAGTAAGCAAAGCATCGTAGACCGGGGTGAGATTGGATGTAAGCTGATTCCTGAGACAACTTTTAAGAAAGGGTATAATGAATAAATCGTCTCTCAAAAGGAAGGAATTTTTACATGCCAACTCGTTACAACAAAGAATTCAAACAAAACATCATCAACCTATATAAGCAAGGCGAATCAGCCGCCCAACTGGCCAGAGAATATGGCATTGGCTATTCAACAGTTCATAAGTGGATCCAGGGCCAGGCCAAAACTCAATCCGGTAAATCGCCAGACGAAATTAAAGCGATGGAAAAGCGACTGGCTTCGCTGTCTGAGGAGAACGAAATCCTAAAAAAAGCCTTGGGCTTCCTTGCGCAGAAGTAACCAATATTTTGATTACATTCACCAAGAAAGCCATCACCACCAGGTAACTAAGATGTGCCGAATCCTCGGTGTTTCCAGAGCTCAGTATTATCGTTATCGATCCCCAAAGCCTTCAAAACGCCGGGCCGAAGATGTGGACTTAAAACAACGGATTCTGCGGCTCCTTGCGGAATTCAAGCAGCGATACGGCGTTATGAAGATCCACCATGAATTGAATCTGGTACTTCAACCACTGCAGCGTCGGTGCAGCCCAAGACGGATTTCCCGGCTCATGAAGGAACTGGATATCCACTCCGTTACCGTCAATAAATGGAAAGCGGCTTCGGCTTCCAAAACCAAGGTTGAACAGCGTCCCAACTTGCTTAAGCAGGATTTCTCGACCACTGGTTTAAATCAAAAATGGACCGCTGATATGACCTATATTCAAACGAAGCGTAATGGCTGGTGTTACTTATCAACCATCATGGATCTGCACTCAAGACGAATTATCGGCTATTCATTCTCAAAAAAAGATGGATACTGATTTAGTCTTAAAGACCCTGGAAAGCGCGGTTAAAAATCGAACCATTACTGGGGACCTGATTATCCACACAGACTTAGGATCACAGTACACCAGCTATGATTACAACCAACGGTTAACAGAACTACATATCCGCCACTCTTACAGCCGTAAGGGGTGTCCATACGATAATGCACCAATGGAATCTTTTTCATGCTTCCCTCAAAAAGGAATGTGTTTATCCAGTGCCGGTCTTTGAGAATTATGAAACTGCCGCTGCTGTCCTTTTTTGAATATGTGCATGCTTTCTACAATAGGAAGAGAATTCATAGTTCACTGGGCTACCAGACCCCCTTACAAGTTGAAATCGCAACACTTACGAGCCAAATGGCCGCCTGATTTAATGCTTTCCGTGGTTCAAATAAGTTATTAATCACGATTAATGATTTATTTAAGCTGTGGAAGGATTCCGCGAATTTATCATTTCACAAGCTTAAGCATACCGGCTTCTTCTGAATTGTCATCTTTTTCAATCCCGTGGTAAACGGTCATGTTTAAGTACCGTGGACCAGCAGCCCATTTTCCATTCTGTTCAATCAGTAGTGCTCCCATTAGTCGCAAGACGCTTAGATCATTCGGGAATATCCGGATTACACGGTCACGACGACGGATTTCTTGATTAACCCGCTCAATTGTATTATTCGTCCGGAGACGCTTCCTTAGCTCCTCTGGGAGCTGGTAAATCACCATTAATTCGTCAAAACTATTTTCTAATTTCTTCACCACCTTAGGGAACTCGGTCTGCCAATCTTTAACCAATTGGTCACGCCGTTCAACCGCTTGGTCGTACGTTGGAGCATTAAATAAATCTTTGAGTCGGTTAGCAACTTCTTTACGATCCTTGAGTGCCAGAATACTTGTACAGTCATTACTAAAATGAAATTGACATCTCTGCCAAAGGCTACCCTGAAATTGCGTAGTGATTGCATCCTTTAAGCCACAATGAGCGTCTGAAACAAACATATCAACGTTGGTAAGGCCCCGCTGTTTAAGTTCACTAAAGAAGTCCATCCATGAAGCTTTTGATTCACTATCACCGATATCAAAACCGAGCACTTCTCGACGACCGCTAGGGTCGATTCCAATCGCAACGAGTAAGCTATTACTTGTCACAACGTGACCACGGTGTACCTTAAATAAAATTGCATCGGCATACACAAAAGCATACTTTTGCGTAAGGGGACGTCGGTTAAAATCCAGCACTTGGTCGTCCAAATTATTGCATAAAGCCGAGACCGTACTTTTGGAAAAGGTTGTCCCACATAACTTCTTAGTAATCTCAGCTACTTTACGTGTTGAAACACCTTGGATTACCATTTCCATTAATGCCAAATCAAAGGCCTGCTCACTACGCTGGTAGCGTTTGAACAGCTGTGTTGAAAAATTGCCATGACGGAGTTTAGGAACGTGTAGTTCTAGAGACCCTACGCGGGTGGTAAGCTGACGAACCCGATAACCATTCCGTGAATTGGTTCGTTCATCCGAACGTTCATAAGCCTTAGCTTTAATCTGCTCAGTCGCTTCGGACTTAAGAATTTCGTCAAGGATCTTGGCCATAATTGATTGCATGGCCTTATCCCGATCACCTAGTAATAGTTCCTTTAATTCGTCATCTTCTAAATTTAATTCAACCTTTGGCATAATGAAGTTCCTTTCAGATTTTCCTATTTAGAATTTACACCAAAACGGTCCAAATTTATTTGGACGTGCCAACAAATGGGATATTAGACAGCTTAAATTCATGTTACTCGGGAGGAACCAAATGAACTACCGGTAGTGCTGTAGGAATATTCATGATAGGATGGTGGATCTAATGACCGAATATATCTACTGCACGCAATGCGGCGCAAAAAATGCTGCCACCAATAATTTCTGTACCGCCTGCGGTCAATCGCTAGTTTCTAGTAGCGTTCACCATGATCAGGAAACCCGCCAGACCCAAGCACCAAATACCAGTTTCATTGATAATACTACCAAGCAACTCAATCGATGGACCGGCGAAGACAAAAGCGTCTCGCTTAACGTGGCATCGATGTTCGGTGGTATCTTCGATCACCATACCCAGCAAGATGCCGAAGAAATTTTTATCGCTGGCACGTTTAAAACTACCCCGAGTCTTGCTGAAGTATCAGACGCACCAGTACGACCATGGTTGTTTTCTCGCATTTTGATGCTCTTCGTAGTTGTTATTGGTCTATTTCTTTTCAGCTCTAATGTTCTTTCAAGGGGAAAAAACATATCCAGGGCTGGTCTTTATCAGTTCGTGTGCGATTCCGTTTTCGCTACTCATTCTGTTCTTTGAAATCAATGTCTTCAAAAATATCAGTATCTACGTCACTATGAAAGTTTTCCTTCTCGGTGGCGCATTCTCGTTGTTGACGACCCTTTTTTTTGTATTCGATCGTCGGCGCTAGCAACTTTTCAATTGTGGAGGCAATTCTAATTGGGTTAGTAGAGGAAACCGGTAAACTCATCATCGTCATCTACTACGTCGAGCATTACAACCTATCCCACATTTTCAATGGCATGTTAATTGGGGCCGCAGTTGGAGCTGGATTCGCCGCCTTCGAAAATGCCGGTTATGCACAAGATTATGGTATCTCGGTGTTATTGATACGTTCAATTGGTTCACTCGGCACCCATACACTGTGGTGTGCCATCCTCGGAGCTGCCCTAGTGATCGTCAAACGCGATCATCACTTTGATTCTAGTATGTTGGTCGATCCTCACTTTATTAACTTTTTCATTTTTGTCGTCACACTCCATGCCGTTTGGGATATGAATTTACCCCTCACATCTGTCAAAGTCACCGGGCTCATCGTGATGGCCTGGATTGCGATACTAGTGTTAATTAATGCTGGATTACGAGAAGTCGGTGAACTGCAACGGGGAAAGGTAAAGATACCAAAGAGTGAATTGTAAAAATAAACCGGTTCTCATTTTGTCGCTGTTTCTCGTCTTACACTCACCGGTTGTAGTCAACAACAATTAAAGGATCACTTCTGGGACCGATCTACTCAATTTCAAAAATTAACTTTATTCACACTTTTGTCAAAGATTACAAGGATCTTACCCCATCAGTTCAGAATCAGGTTGATATCACATTTTCATTAAAAAAGCTCAGAGTGACGAAGCCACTGAGACGTTCAACATCTGGGCCTAGAATAAAAAGTGTACAAGTTAAATAGAGACTCTGATTTAGTATAATTAAGTAAGTAAATTGGAGGATCAAATAATGACGAAGCACAGTTATGACAAGGAATTTAAGGAACAGGCTGTTCAGTATTACTTAGATAACAAGGATCACATGACCATGAATGAAATAAGTAAGAATCTAGGTATTGGGGCTAGTACATTACATAAATGGATTAAGCTGTTTACTGAGACTGGGGAGTTTGGCCGTAGCTCCGGTAATTTTGCCAACGATAAGGACAAGGAGATTGCACGACTAAAGCGTCAACTTCGTGACGCTGAAGGAGCGATCGAAGTATTAAAAAAATCAATCGGGATTCTGAGCAAGTAACTACCGAAAAGGTATACCAAGAAATGGACATTCAGCACGCTTTGGAATCCCACCCTTCCATCAATGGTATGTGTGATTATGTTGGAATCTCAAGAAGTGGTTACTATCAACGAGAAAAGCGTCATAATCACCAATCACCGCAAAAGCTTCGGAAGAAGTTTATTCAAGGTGAAATTAAAGCAATTTGGCTCAAAAGCCTTTGTATTTACGGTGCCGGTAAAATCACCCAAGAACTTCGCTCAAAAGGATATAAGATCGCTGAACGAACTGTTGGTAAGTATATGCGTGAACTTGGCATTCACGCCGTTTACCTAACCCCTTGGACGACTACCACTCGCAATTCTAAGTTTGATAAACAGCTAATAAATATTTTAGACGAGCAGTTCAATCCATTGCGACCAAACGCCGTTTGGTGCATTGACACCACTTATATTCCAGTTTATGACGGATTCGTTTATTTAACCAGTATTATGGACTTGTACTCCCGACGGATCATTGGTTGGGACTTATCTGAAACCTTGGAGGTATCGAATGTCATCCCACTTATTGAAAAGACTAAGCACAGTCGCCATATTAGCAAGCCATTAATCATGCACAGTGATCGTGGTAGTCAGTTTACGTCTGAAGCTTATAATCAAGTTACAGCTAACATGACATTAAGCTATTCAAAGAAAGCTTATCCTTGGGATAATGCCTGCATTGAGTCGTTTCATGCCTTGATTAAGCGTGAATGGATAAATCGGTTTAAAAATCCATTCATACTCCGAAGCTAAACGACTGGTTTTTCAGTACATTGAAACGTTTTACAACACAGTTAGAATTCACAGTCACTGTGGATTCAAATCACCAAAGCAACTTGAAGATGAGTATCAAACTCAAATTCAAAATTTAGTCGTGGCATAGGACAAAAAAGTCTCTATTTAAATTGTCTATTTTATTGACAGGGGACCAGAGTTAATGAATTTAAAATATCTTTATTTTTCATGAATTATCCTCTGATGCAATTAAATAGTACGTTTCTCATTTCATGCGTCAGGTAAGCATATTGTCAAGGGTGATAGTATGCTTCAGAGGAGGGCCTTTTACCACTGATTTTGACTGTGTTTAAATTAGGGGCACATCGGCTTAGAACGATGTGCCCCTAATTAATTAATTTGGTAATTCATCAGCGGTATAACCGTAAGCGTCTTTTTGATGGAACTCTTTTTCAAAATGATTAGGATCGAGAATTTTATTTTCGTATTTGTTTTTCTTGTTTTTATCAAGAGATACCGCAACGTAGGAATATTTATAACTACCATCGGCATAGAATTGCTCGATGACCTTAACGACATAGCAGTACGTCTTTTTTCTTAGCAATTTTAATTGGAAAGACGTACCGACCGGTATCCTTATTCTTTTCAATAAAGACAGAGGGGCTTTCATTTACGGTTGCCTGATTCAAAAGATCTTTCATTTGCAATATTATAATATCTTGACCATCGTGTTTGGTTACGTGGTCAATGATTGTATCGTAATCAGCACTACCCTTGGGAATCATCGCTTGCTGGATATATGCATATCCTTTTGGAATAGCAAAAATTAAAATAGCGACTACGATGACTAGTTTGAGTAAAAAATATGAATGAGATGATGTATTAGGACTACTAGTGTTACGTGCTGTTGATCGGGATTTTGTGCTAGCCTGAGTCGTTGTAGTTTGAGAATCTTGAACATGTTTTGATGGTGTAAGTGCATGACCGCAACTGACACAATATTTAGCTGACGGTGTATTTTCGGTACCACAGTTTGGGCATTGATTTGTGGAATAAGCTTCTTGTTTTGGTGCTGATTCAGGACCAATTAGTGCGTGGCCACAATATATACAGAATTTAGCGGTAGCATCGTTTTCGGTGCCACAATGGTTACATATCATGATTTTTCTCCTGTATGAGTTTAATTGATTCTTTTATGTTTGAATAAACAGCGTCAAATATGCTTGCTTCAAAGTCAAAGGCGCTCTGTGCACGCTCAGAATCCAGGGGTTCATTAATGTTGCATCTTGAGGTCGATTAACTAGGATAGACTGCAAATTTATTTTATTGTTTGTTATTACTTGCAGGATATAAATTTTTATTCGAGCGTGCGATGGATCGGTAAAAGTTAGCCGCCGGTATCGTATTTCTTAGAACAATGATTTCAACGTAGTGATTATTAAGATAATGATGGATACGTAAATATTTTTCATTAGCGGTTAGTTTACGGTGCTGGGTTTGACTATTGCTTGAACTGGAGCTAGCGGTTGTTGAGGAATTATTGGATTTAGGATATGCCTTAGTCAGCCTCATTTCGTTTTTTCGATGCTAGCAATAGTTGTACTGGAAACTGATTGCAAACTATTTTTGGTTTTCGTTTGAAGGCCCAAAGTCGGTTGTTGCTATGCTTTTTCCATCATATTAGAACAAGCCACCGGCGACGACAGTTTGTTCAGTTGCGTTGTTAAATGATTTTTTTTATGGTGATGGCGCTATGTTTTTGCATGATGATTTCTTTTTGTTAGTGTCGTGTGAGGTTCATTGCCAGCACAAGCTCCGATCATGGTGAATCTGGTTGGATTGAGTTTAACCGTTTTGTCGGGGTTATTTGGTAATCTTAGCAGAGATTGGTCCCCTGTCAATAAAATAGACAATTTAAATAGAGACTTTTTTTTCCTATGCCACGACTAAATTTTGAATTTGAGTTTGATACTCATCTTCAAGTTGCTTTGGTGATTTGAATCCACAGTGACTGTGAATTCTAACTGTGTTGTAAAACGTTTCAATGTACTGAAAAACTAGTCGTTTAGCTTCGGAGTATGAATGGATTTTAAACCGATTTATCCATTCACGCTTAATCAAGGCATGAAACGACTCAATGCAGGCATTATCCCAAGGATAAGCTTTCTTTGAATAGCTTAATGTCATGTTAGCTGTAACTTGATTGTAAGCTTCAGACGTAAACTGACTACCACGATCACTGTGCATGATTAATGGCTTGCTAATATGGCGACTGTGCTTAGTCTTTTCAATAAGTGAGATGACATTCGATACCTCCAAGGTTTCAGATAAGTCCCAACCAATGATCCGTCGGGAGTACAAGTCCATAATACTGGTTAAATAAACGAATCCGTCATGAACCGGAATATAAGTGGTGTCAATGCACCAAACGGCGTTTGGTCGCAATGGATTGAACTGCTCGTCTAAAATATTTATTAGCTGTTTATCAAACTTAGAATTGCGAGTGGTAGTCGTCCAAGGGGTTAGGTAAACGGCGTGAATGCCAAGTTCACGCATATACTTACCAACAGTTCGTTCAGCGATCTTATATCCTTTTGAGCGAAGTTCTTGGGTGATTTTGCCGGCACCGTAAATACAAAGGCTTTTGAGCCAAATTGCTTTAATTTCACCTTGAATAAACTTCTTCCGAAGCTTTCGCGGTGATTGGTGATTATGACGCTTTTCTCGTTGATAGTAACCACTTCTTGAGATTCCAACATAATCACACATACCATTGATGGAAGGGTGGGATTCCAAAGCGTGCTGAACGTCCATTTCTTGGTATACCTTTTCGGTAGTTACTTGCTCAGAATCCCGATTGATTTTTTTAATACTTCGATCGCTCCTTCAGCGTCACGAAGTTGACGCTTTAGTCGTGCAATCTCCTTGTCCTTATCGCTGGCAAAATTACCGGAACCACGGCCAAACTCCCCAGTCTCAGTAAACAGCTTAATCCATTTATGTAATGTACTAGCCCCAATACCTAGATTCTTACTTATTTCATTCATGGTCATGTGATCCTTGTTATCTAAGTAATACTGAACGGCCTGTTCCTTAAATTCCTTGTCATAACATTATTTGATCCTCCAATTTGCTTCGTCATTATTTGATCCTCCAATTTACTTCCTTAATTATACTAAATCAGAGTCTCTATTTAACTTGTACATTAGCCCACGGCCTGCCCAATGGTTGGGTCGCACTTCCATAACGTGGAAAATGACCACAGACCTAGTGTCTAAGTACGGGCGAAGAACGGTGCCAAGACACCAACCTTCGCCCTAGCTTAGTCATACGGTCTGTCTAGGAGGTCAGTTCCCACTCACTGATAACGTGCTCCCCAACCGCAGGCCTAGTGGCTAAGTCTGGGTGAAAACGATGCGTGCCGCATCAACCTTCCCTCTATCCTTAGCCCACGGCCTGCCTTATGGTTGGGTCGCACTTCCCTTAACTTAGATAATGTCCAAGTGCAACTGGTTGTCCTTAACCAGACCAAACTTCTTCATGACTTGGAAGAGGAAGACAGAGATCACGGCCGGCATAACGATTCCCCACAGCATGTAGGCAACAAACTGGTTGGTGCCTTGGCCCCAGAAGTAGATCGGGGCGATGAAGGAGTTCAGCCCTAATCCCCCAACCGTGTAGGCGGCGCGTAGGCCAGAAAGGGTGGTGGCCAGTGGGGCACAAACGATGGCGGCGACTAAGGCCGGAACCATTTGCCATGGGTTCAAGATCAGGTTGGGGAATTGAACCTTTGGCGTTACGACGAACTGAGCAATGTTAGCTCCCGGCGTGTTTTGGCGCCAAGACATGGCCGTGTAACCAACGAATTGAGCGGTCGTCCCAATGGCAGCGGCGGCCGCGGAGATCGGGTCCAAAGTCAAGGCGACGGCCAGGGCGGCCGAGGAAGCCGGGGTCATCAAGAAGAGGGCCCAAACGGCGGAGATGACCATCGAACCAAGGACGGTGTTAACCTTGATGGAGGCAGCGATCCAAGCACTAGTGGCGGTCAAAGCGGGCGTCACTACGGAAGCCAAGCCGAAGCCGACGAAGGTGCCGACGAAGGAGACCACCATTGGAACCAAGACCATGTCCAGCGGCGTCTTACCGGACAGCCACTTCCCTAAGAGGGCCGCCAGCAGGGCCGCGGCCACGGCGGAAACGGGTTGTCCCGTGGAGAAGACGGCGTTACCAACGACCAGTGGGTGAGCAGCGCCCCCACCGATTGCATGGCCGTCGCGGTGCTGGCCGTTTGCACGAAGGAAACGGCGTTGGCGGCCACGGTGGCTGAAATGATGGTGGAGAAGGTAACCAGGGTGGTGACCTCCAGTTGGGAGGCAACTGCCAATCCCAGGGCCGGGGCGAGCAGGGCTTGGGCCAGGGTGCCGGCTTCAAAGAGCGGTTGCCAGTGGACGAACCCAGCGACGGTTTGCATTAACAGCCCCATTCCCAGGGTAACAAGGATGGCGTTGGCAATCGCGGCTGAGAGATTGTAGGCGTAATCGCGGACGGTTTTCTTGGCTTCTTGAACGTCAACGCGGTTCATGGCGTTTGTAGTTGCTGCTTGTTCCATGTTGTTCATCTCCTAATCTTAACGGTCCAATTTCAAATAAAAAGACCCGGGGCTAATTACCACCCCGGGTCTCACGATTTTTTAATCGAAGATAGCTAAACCTTACCCACTTAGTCGTGCAGGGTCCCCTCACGAATCCGTGCGTGTAGTTTTTAGCCGGGATGTTCACTTATGCTAGGCGTAATAATGACTAGAATTAGGCTAATTAGTAGGCTAATAATAATGACTAGCATGGTGGACACCCCTTTCGGTAAAAAGTCTGTTATCTCTTAACGTTTTCTAATCTTAACATCATTTTTTTAATTTTGCAACCAGTTTTTGAAAATAAAATTAAGTTTTATCCAGAAGGGGCTTGCAGAAATTAGGTCACACCGGCTTTTGATGGCGTGTGAACTACTCGGCCATAAATGACCGAGTAGTTCACATTTAATTGATAGCCATTTCCTTAGCACTCTTCGCCTTTACAAAGCCCATCAAAACGGCCAGGATGGTCACGATAAACGGGAAGAAGGCAAATGGGACGAAGGCGAGTGGGTTGACCTGGAGGGTAGCGGCGATGAAGACCCCGGAAACACTCCACGGGACGATAGCGTTGACGGCCGCCCCGACGTCGTTTAGGACCCGGGTCATCAGTTCGCGGGGAAGGTGGTGGTGATCAAAGGCTTCCTTAAAGGATTCCCCGGTAAGATAACGGCCAAGGAGTGTTCACCCACTAAGAGGTTGACCCCGATACAAGTCAGGGCGGTGGCCATGGTTAAACCACCCAGTCCCTTGACGCTTGCTTCGACCTTGTCGACGATCGCCCCTAATGATGTGGAACTTAATCAACAAGCCCCCCAGTGATAGGGCGAAGATGATTAAGGACAGCGAGGTTAACATGCTACTGATACCCCCTTGGACAAGAGGAGGTTGATCGTCTTGTTAGGGGTGTGGGCAACGTAGCCGTTCATGATCAGGTGGGTGACCTTGGTGATCGTGGTGGTGGGGTCGTAGAGCCAGCCCAAGGCGATCGCAAAGAGGGCGCCCAGCCCCAGCGACGGGATCGCCGGGACCCGCAGGATCGCTAGGATGATCATGAACAAGACCGGCAAGAGGGTGATTGGGGAGATCCAAAACCGGCCTTCAGCCCCGCCATCATGACGTGAATTGAGTGCAGGCTAGCGGTCTTGGCGCTCATCCCGACCACCGTGAAGATCACCAGTGAGATGATCCAGGCCGGCAAATCGGTCCAGGCCAGCGAGCGGATCTGCTTGTAGATGTCTAATTCCCCGGTGGTGGCGGCGAGGTTCGTCGTCCCAGAAAGCGGAGAAACGTTGGAGCCACAAAGGCCCCGGAAACAATTGCCCCGGCCGTTAGCGGCAGGCTAATGTGTAAAGTGGCGGAGATCCCAATAAAGGCGATCCCCATCGTTGAGATACTGGTAAACGAAGACCCACAGGCGATCCCAACGAGGGTGCAAACGATGAAGACGGTGGGGAGGAAGAACTTAACCGAGATGATCTTAAAGCCAAAGTACATGATCGTCGGGATTGTACCTGAGAAGATCCAGGTGGCGATCAAGACCCCGATCGTTTGGAAGATCACCAGGGGTCGACGCCGGCCCGTAGCCCGGTGCGCATCCCGTCGATGATCGTGTCCCACTTAAAGCCCCGTAGACGGCCGTAAAGCATTAAGATAACAAAGGCGATCAGCAGCGGCGCCTGGGGTTCTTGTTTTTCGACGATGATCAAAAAGCCCAGCAGGCCCAAGATAACGATTAGGACCAAGATACATTCGGTCAGGCTGAAGGTCGGTTCAACCCGTTCTTTAAATTTTTTCATGATAATTCCTCTTTTTTTCACTATTAGTCTCAAAGCGACTGGCAACAATCGTTTTGAAATAATAGCCCTTTCCACCGTTCTTGACTGGCATCGTTTTCACCTCCTTAAAATAAAAACGCCCCCTGCCTGATCAACAGGCAAGGGACGATTTTCACCGTGGTACCACCCAGCTTTGTGCATTGCACCTCAAATGGACTATCGCGCCGTGCGTGAGTCACCTTGGTTGGAGTGTAATTCGTGATCGCGTTGTGGGTTAACTTACAGCGCCGTTAACTCTCTTAGCCAGGGAGCGGATCACTACTGGGGTTCCGGTGAATCATTAGAATCTTTTAATGTTGAATGTATTAAAACACGGGCGCCCATTCCTTGTCAACAAGAAAATTTAAGAGTTAATGAGCGGTGAAGCGTAGCGACAGGCAGGTCAGGCCGCCATCGATTTTTTCAAATTCGCTCATCGCCGCTTCAAAGACCGGGAAGCCGTGGTCCTCCAACAATTGTTTAACCACCAGGAAGCCCGCCGGCATGATGACGCCGTTACCGGTGTTGATGCAGTTGACGGCGTAAGCTTCTTCGGCAGGGACGACCAGTTGGGTGAAGTTAGCAAAGGCGGGGTGGTCAACGAACTCACCGGTTACCAGGAGCTTACCATCGCCCAGATAAGTCGTCCCGGTTTTGAGGTGCAAGAAGTCGTGGACGGGGACCGCAAGCGCCGGGTGGTTAAACTGAGCGGCGATTGCTTTAAACTGTTCGAACCCTTCCCGGTTGGTTCGGGCCGACAAGCCGACGTAATAAGTCCCGTCGACTTCCATCACGTCGCCGCCCTCTAGGTGCCCGGGGGCGGTAATCTCAAAGATGTGGTCCTGGGAATAAAAGTGTTCGAGGGCTAGCCGGATGAAACCACGTTCCGGGGTCCGGCTGGCGCGGGCCGGGTTGGTGATTACGGCAAAGTCAGCGGCGACCACCGCCGGGTCCTCCACAAAACAGGAATCGGGGAAGGCTTCTAAGGGGTCTAAAACGGTGACGGTCACCCCGCGGTCCTTTAACAGGGCAACGTAGGCTTGGTGCTGAGCGAGGGCGGTGGGGTAGTCGGTTTGCCCCAGGTTGGCGTAGTCATCGATCCCGTCGATCACCGAGTGGCCGGGGGTGCGGACAAGGGCGTTAGAAAAGAGCATTGCGATTCCTCCTTCTTCGATTATAATCAACTTAATCTAATTTTAATTTTATCATAATTATTGTAGTAAAGGAGGATGCTGATGAACCAAGCAGAAGTGTATCAATACCTAACTGAGCACGGGATCGACTACGAGGTGACCAACCACCCGGCGGTCTTTGATATGGCGGCGGTGGCCGACTTTCCGATGCCCCACCCCGAGGCCAACGCTAAAAACCTCTTTGTCCGCGATGACAAGCACCGCCATTACTACCTAGTCACGGTCAAAGGAGAAAAGCGGGTCGACTTAAAGGCCTTAAGCGCCCAGGAGGGACCCGGCGGTTGAGTTTCGCCTCCGAGCAAGACTTACAAAAAGTACCTCGACTTGACACCGGGCTCGGTGACGCCGCTGGGGGTTTTAAATGATGAGCAGCGCAAGGTTGAGGTGATGATTGACCAGGAATTGGCCGCGGGATTGGTGGCGGCCCACCCCAACGTTAACACGGCGACGGTGTGGCTAAAGACCAGTCATTTGGTGCAGCTGTTGGCCGACCACGGCAACCAGGTGAAGCTAGTCCACATTCCGATTAGAAACGCTGATTAAAGGGGTGCACCCTTTCAATTCGTTACTTAAAAATTTATAATGAAGGAAAGGAGGGTGATTTTGATGAATGAACCAGTTTTCGATTCCTACTTTTACGATGAGCAAGCCTTCAACCTTCACGATGCGGCCTACAAGCCACTGAAGCAGGCTCAAGCACCCGCGACGCCCCTCAACATTCCGCCCCTGTTAACCCCAGACAAGGTGGACGGCGACGACGTGTACTACACCGTTACCGCCCAGGCGGGGGCAACCCAGCTATTGCCGGGGAAAAGACCAAGACCTGGGGCTTTAACGCCTCAATGCTGGGGCAGACGGTGGTCTTTGAGCGCGGCAAGACTTACCACATGCACCTGGTCAACCACCTACCGGAAGTGACGACCTTCCACTGGCACGGACTAGAGATTCCCGGGCCAATTGAAGACGGCGGCTGCCACGCCCCGGTTTACCCGGGCGAGGCCCGCGACGTGACCTTTAAGATCATTCAGCCGGCCGCCACCGCCTGGCTCCACGCCCACCCCTGCCCGGAAACGGCCTACCAGGTTTGGCAGGGACTGGCGACGATGGCGATCATTCACGACCAAGAAGAAGCTAGTTTGCCCCTGCCGCACACTTACGGAGTTGATGACCTGCCGTTGATCTTGCAGGACCGCAACTTCCACGCGGGCAACCAGTTTGATTACCGGGCCGATTACGACCCTGATGGTGTCCAGGGTGACACGGCGGTGATTAACGCCACCGTCAATCCTTACTTTGACGTCACCACCCAGCGCCTGCGGTTGCGAATTTTAAACGGCTCTAACCGCCGCGAGTACCGGCTCCACTTTCTCGGACGACTTAACCTTCACCCAAATTGGCTCGGACCTGAGCTTTTTGCCCCACCCGGTCAAGTTAAAGAAGCTGATGACTACCTGTGCCGAGCGCCAGGAGATCGTGGTCGACTTTGCCGGCTACCAGCCGGGCGACACGGTTACCCTGTACTCCGACGACAGTCCGCTGGTCGAGTTCCGGATCCACGAGTTTACGCCGGCAGGAGAGGAGTTGCCCACCACCCTGACCAAGATTGATTACCCGACCCCAGACCCGAGCCTACCCATCAAGCAGGTGGTGATGTCTGGGATGGACGAGACGGTGATGATTGACGGCAAGAAGTTCCAGATGGACCGGATCGATTACACGATGCCGATGGGCAAGTGCCAGCTTTGGGACATTACCAACACCAACGACATGAATGGCGGGATGATTCACCCTTCCACATGCACGGCTGCGCCTTTGAGATCGTCTCCCGTAACGGCCAGGAACCCTACCCGTTTGAACACGGACTTAACGACACCGTCGCCGTTAACCCGGGCGAACACGTCATCATCAAGGTCTACTTCCAAGTACCGGGGTCTTTATGTACCATTGTCACATTATCGAACACGAAGATGGCGGGATGATGGCCCAACTAAAGGTTGTCGACCCGGCCGCCCCGGACCGGGAGTACCACTTGCTCAACCATATGACCCTGATGGAGGCCTTTGCCAAGGAGCAGGGGGGCGTCACGATGGATGAACTCTGGCTTGGCGGGATGGACTCCTACAAGAAGATGGGGATGCACATGTAGCCCTTAATTAGCGAAAAAAGCGGTCGGGTGACCCCACCGCTTTTTTTTATTTGAATTAGTGTTACTAAAAAGTTGCACTCCCAAAAAGTAAGTGTTATCCTAAGGCCAAGTTGAAAGAGAAAAAGAGAAAGGAGGGGGGACACGATCGCCAATACCCGCGTTAGTGATCTACTGCAGATCCTCGTTTACCTAAAGGTCCACCAAGGAGAAGAGGTATCTAGCCAGATTCTCGCCTCGAGTTTAAAAACCAACCCGAGTCAGGTGCGCAAGATGATTGCCCAACTACGGGCCGCCGATATTTTAGCGGCCCGGCAAAACAACCGCTACGATAACTTTGCCCGTGACCTTGATCAGATCACGGTGTTGGACGTTTACCGGGCCACCGCGCCCAAGAACCCCTTCTTGGTGCCGGATCAAGAAACCTCGGGCCAGTGTAGCGTCGGGGTCGCCTTTCCGGAGGTGATTACCAAGCACTTTGCTGAGGTTCAAGTCGGGATTGAACAGCGTCTGGACCAAATTACGGTTCAACAACTGGTCGACGAGACACTTGCTAACATCGCAGAACACGAAAACAAAAAGGAAGCTTAATCATGAAAATTACAATTTTTGGTAAAGGGTAACATGGGGCAAGCCATTGGCCACAACTTCGAACTGGCCGGTAACACAGTCACCTACGTAGGTTCCAATGATGACATTTTTAGCTTGGGGGACCTGGTGATCATGGCGGTACCGTACCCGGCGTTGGCAGACTTAGCCGACCAATACGGTGACCAATTGGCCGGTAAGGTGGTCGTGGACATCACCAACCCGCTCAACTTTGAGACCTGGGACGAATTAGTGGTTCCCGCCGACAGCTCGGCCGCCCAGGAACTGCAAAAGCGCCTGCCAAACAGCAAGGTCTTAAAGGCCTTTAACACGACCTTCGCCGCTACTCTGCAAAGCGGCCAAGTTGGCGGCCAACAACAAACGACCGTCCTGGTGGCCGGTGACGATGATGACGCCAAGGCGACCTTCAAAGGAGGCTTTAAAGGGCAGTCCCTTAGCCGTACTCGACGCCGGCAAGCTCAAGCGGGCCCGTGAACTGGAAGCAACTGGCTTCTTGCAAATGACCTTGGCCGCCAGTGAACAAATCGGCTGGACCGGCGGCTTTGGGGTGATTAAGTAGGAAGTGCGACCCAACCTCCTCGACGGGCCGTTGGACTAAGCTAGGCCAACAGTTGAAAATTAAAACCGACCCTCAGCAAATTTGGCTGGGGGTTGGTTTATTTCCCGGGAAATTGGTATAATTAGCAAAACAAGTTCCCGGAGGAAATAATGATGAAACGTACCGTTGACGCCCCGCTGGTTCCCATTTTGTTAGGGCTGGCCGGGATTTTAGAATTAGTGGCGGGAATGGCGGGTCACACTTGGATCACCGTCCCGTTGGCGCTCGTATTTTTCGCTTGTACCTACCTGTATCTGCGCACCTCGCTGGTTGGCAAATACAAGATCATTGACCGGGTGGTGGGTAAAACCCGGATCGCCGCTACGGATCAGGTTTTAGACCTCGGCTGTGGTCACGGCGCCGTGATGCTAGCCGTGGCTAAGCACTTAAGGGCGCCCGGCAAGGTAACCGGGATCGACATCTGGAAGAGGGTCGACCAATCTGGCAACCGCCAGGCGGCCACCCAAGCGGTAATTGAAGCGGCCGGGGTTAGCCAGGTTGCGCAACTGCAAACCGCCGACATGACGGCGTTACCCTTTAATGACAACCAATTCGACGCCGTTTTTGCTAGCCTGTCGCTCCACAACGTCAAGCCCAAGCAAGCGCGGCGCCAGGCATTGACCGAGGCGCTGCGGGTTCTCAAGCCCGGCGGCCGGTTAGTGATCATCGACATTGAACACAGCGGTGAATACCGGCGGGCGCTGGCCACGCTAGGCGTCCAGAAAATTGAAGTTACCAACGCCGGCCTCGATGGGGTCTACGGGGTGATGGTGACGCGGGTGTTAACGGCAAGCAAGTAAAAAGGATCGGGAGAAAAATGGTTCTCCCGGTCCTTTTAAATGCCACCAAAAATGTATAGGGACGCCCCAACTAAGACGACGCCGGTCACGATCAGGGCCGGCCGCATCGAAGCCTTAATTCCCAGCCCGCTGAGGCGTTGGAAAAGGCGGTTAGTGCCGGTTGGGTGTTCGATTTCTTAGCGAAGACCCCCAGGTAGATGACGATGATACCGGCGATCAAGAGCAGGGTGGCGATTAATAGGTTCACGGTTTGCAAAAAATCACTCCTCAATTAGGTGAATAAGGCAATCAAAGCGGAAACGGTGTTTAAGAGGGCGTGGATCCCCAGCTGGTGTACAGCGAACCGCCACTACGGCGTTCGTTGAGCCAGCCCAGGCAGTAGCCAATCACCATTTCGATTAGGACGATGATCAGGGTGACCAGCCAGTTCCCGGCGCCCGCCAGCAAGAGGCCGTGGACCGCCCCCGAAGCAAATTGCCTGGGTGAGGTTGGCGGGCAAAAAGCCGAAGCGGTCCTGGAGGCGCTTGAGTAAGAAGCCCCGGAAAAAGATCTCCTCGGGCAAAGAGGTCCCCACGATCGCGTACACCAGCGCAGCCGGGATGCCGGCGAAGCCCCGGTGATTGAAAACGAAGGTGGCCAAGATCCCGTGGTCGACAATCAGGGGCAGGGGATCGCCAGTAAGAGGGTAAACAAGACGACGATGACGGTCGTCAGCCAGGTGCGTTGAACCGGCGGGAGGAAAAAAGCCCAACCAACGGTCGAAGCGGACTTGGCGCCGGGTGACAATTAACCACCACAAAAAGGGGATGGTCAGGGCGAGGACCAGTTCCCCAATGGCGTTAATGGCTTGGTGGATCAATAACACGGTACGGGCTCCCTTCGCAATGAATTACTTTAATTATAAGATAAATAAAGGTGGGGCGCCCCCTGTTTGTTCAAAAAATTTCCCGGGAAATTAGGATGGCCAAGAAAAGTCACTTGCCAAATGCCCTTCTAATTCAAGTAGGGCGATTTTACGTTCTAAGCCACCTCCGTAACCGGTCAAGTTACCGTGCGCCCCGATGACCCGGTGGCAGGGGATGAACAAGGAGAGGTGGTTTTACCGACGGCGTTGCCGACCGCCTGGGCAGACATGGAGGTCCGGTGGCGAAGCTTCGCCACCCGTTTAGCTAGCTCGCCGTAAGTTACCAGGTGGCCGTAGGGGATCGTCAGTAACCGTTCCCAAACCTGTCGTTGGAAGGGGTTCCCTGAACGTGGAGGGGCGGTAGCCAAGTCGGGGCTTGGCCGGCAAAATATTCGTCAAGCCAGCGGCGGGCCTGGTCTAGTGCCGGGCTGGTTCCTGCTTGGGCGTCGTCTTCAACCGTATCGGCATAGTAGCGGCCGTCTTCAAACCAGAGGCCGCACACCCCTTGTTCGTCGCTGACCAGTAAAATGTCACCTAAAGGGGATTGGTAATGGCAGGTAGTTTGCATAGGGGCGCCTCCTTTTTACCTAAATTATAGCTTACTTAATGGTTGGTTCGATACTGAAATATGCGGCCCCCATTGGGATGAGGGCAACCGCCGTCAGGATGAAGAAGACGGTGATTAGGCTCGTGGCATCGGCAACCTGGCCCAAAAAGGGGGTGGCAATCCCACCGATGCTGATGGCCAGGCCGAGGGTAACCCCGGAAGCCAAGCCCATCTGGTTAGGCAAGTAGCGCTGGCCCAGCAGGACAATCGCGCTGTAAGGGATGAAAATTAACATCCCGATCGGCAAGAGGAGGGCGCTGGCAACGATAACGCTCTTGGTTAAGCTAAAGGCCAGCAACAAGAAGGGCATGATGGTAAAGGCGAACCGAATCGTTTTGACGGCGCCGATGTGGTCGACCAAGTGACCGCCGATGATCGTCCCCGGTCGCCCCTACGATAAAGAGAACGCTGAGGGCTAAACTCCCGCTGGTGTTGGACTGCTTGAGAATGTGCATCCAGTAGAGGACCAAGAAGGTGTTAAGCCCGTAAAAAATAATTGAACGCCCGAATAAAACGCAAGCTAAAATGGCGAAGTGGCGCCAGTCGTCTTTAACCGGAACCGGGGAGCCACTTTCTCGTTGCCGCTTTTGTTGCAAGTGTTGGGCTGATTGCCGACGCATGGCGGGGAAGTAGTGCGCTAACAATAAGGCTACTCCGCCGCCCACCAGGATAAAGAGGCCAACCCCGGAAATCCCCAGGGCGTTAGCGACCAAAGCGACCGTGATCGGCCCGCAGGCAAAGCCCAGGTTACCACCAAAGGAGAAAACGCTCAGGGGCGTGGCCCTGGTTAACATCGGCCAAACCGTTAACCAACTTGGCGGCGTCGGGGTGGTAGGCGGCGATTCCGACCCCGCAGACTAAGCAGCTGGTAATCAAGAGGAAGTATTGGTTATCCCAACCGAGCGTCCCGAAGCCCAGACCGGTGATTAAAGGGCCGGGATAATTATCCAACCGGTACGGAAACGGTCGGATAAAAAGCCAAACAGCGGTTGAATAATTGAAGAAACCAGGTTCATGGCAAAGACCAGGGTGGCGGCAATGGCGTAGTTGAAGTGGTGTTGGGCAATTAAGAGGGGTAACAGGGCGGCCAACGCCCCCTGGCTAAAGTCAACGACAAAGTGGCCCAGCGAAAGGCCGTATACGTATTTTGATAACATGGTCAATTCTCTTCCTCAATTGAATTTTTTCAGCCAGTGCTTTAAGCGCCGGACCGGGGTGACTCCCCGCCAGTACCGGGAGCGGGGTCCTAAAGTGTAAATTACTTCGGTGACGAAATAAATTGACTTCCCGCTTCGCTGGGGTTATCCTAAAACCATCGGTACCGAATTAAATTAAAATCAACCTAATACGAAGGGATGAAGTAACATGACGGAAATCAACGACCAAGAGTTAATGCATAAGCTGATGAAGACGGTGAAGGGCCTGCACAAACGGGTCCACGGCTCCGGCCCAATGGGGGCAAGTGCCACCACCACGAACACGGACCAAACGGCCAGGGCTGCCCAATGCACGGCGGCATGGGCCCGGGCATGATGATGGGGAGGCACCACATGCCGCCATTTGCCAAGCCGGGGCTGGGGCATGGTCACAGTCGCGAACACCTCTTAGTGTTAATCGGTAAGCACCCTGACGGCATTCGGCAAAAGGAACTGGCCGAGGGCTTTGGTATCAACCAATCCTCGACTTCCGAGCTGGTTAGCAAGTTAGAAGACGACGGCTACCTAAAGCGCGAGGTTGACCCGAAGGATAAGCGGGCAACCCTGCTCTTCTTAACCGACCTGGGTAAGGCACGGGCCGCCGAAGTGGAAGACGCCCAAAAGACGATGTTTGAGGGGCTCTTTAAGAACCTGACGGCGGAAGAAAAGCAAACCTTTGGTGACCTGTTAGATAAAATCCGCGGTGACCAAAATTAGAAGAATCTGGGATGCATCTGCGAATGGGTGCGCCCCTTTTTAATCCCGTAGTCGACGTCCGTTCGCTGAACGCCCGTCAGCTCGCCTTTTGACTGGTGAAAAATAAGTAAAGACCTTACGGATTTATTAAAATCACCGGGGCAAATTGACCACAATTAGATGGTTCTGATAAAGTGGTAACGTTAGTAAAAAAATGTTATATCACTGTTGAGGTATTGTAGTTATGAACGAAGAAAACGAAACGCGTGCCGACTACCGGCGCCGGGTAAACAACCAACCCGAGTCTGGTAAGAACGGCGCCGGAACCGGTGGCAACGGGCGCAATCCCCACCCGCCATACTACCGGGGCAGTAAGAAGTGGTTTAAGTGGGTGAAGCGGATCATCTTCTTGATCCTCTTGTTAATTGTGGCCGGGGGGCCTATGAATACCACCAAATCAATAGCACCGCTAAGGATGTCTTCTCTAGCGGGAGCGGGAAGATCTCAGCGAAGTTAAAGGCCGGTAAGCCGATCTCAATTTTAGCGATGGGGACCGACGTGGGGGCCTTAAACCGGGGAATACCGGTGGGAACACCGATACCCTGGAATTGATCACGATTAACCCCAAGAAGAAGACGATTACAATGACCTCGATTCCGCGTGATACCCTGATCAAGGTGAACACCGACGAAGGGGCCGATTACGTTAAGATCAACGCCACCTACCAAATCGGCGGGGCCAAGCAAACCGTCAAGCAGGTTAAGGAATTACTCGGCGTACCGATTGATTACTACGCCGTGATCAACATGGGGGTCTTGGAAAAGGTGGTTAACGCCGTTGGTGGGGTCACTGTCTACAACCCGTTCGCCTTCACTTATGAAGGGCACCACTTTAAGAAGGGGAAGCAACACTTGAACGGGGCCAACGCCCTGAAGTACTCCCGGATGCGTTACGACGATCCAAACGGGGACTACGGCCGGCAAAAGCGCCAGCAACAAGTGATGGAATCCGTCATCAAGACCTTTAAGAAGTCCGGGAGCATCACCGCGGCCAACGACATCTTAAAGGCCGTCGGGGACGGGGTGAAGACCGATATTCCGATTGACAACGTGGCTGCTTTGTACACCAACTACCACGCCGCCATGGATAACGTTAAGACCTACCACATGCAAGACCTGGATGCGACGATCGAAGGGGTTTCCTTCCAAATCGCCACGCCAAAGGAAATTAACCGGATTTCTAAGTTAATTCGGACCCAATTAGGCTTGAAGACCAAGACCGTTACCAACGCCGAAACAAGGATGTACAACGAGCAAACGACTTACGATGGTTACACCAACGTTAACTTTGTTCTACCAAACGGGGCTTCTTACAATAGCCCGGGCAGCGGCACCGGTTCTTCTTCGACCAGCTCTAGCTACGGCACCAGCTCTTATGGCACTAGTTCATACGGGACTAGCTCCTACGGACGGGGACCACGGGCTCAGCGTTCGGTTATTAGTGAAATTAAGGGGTAGTGACCAATGTGTCACCGCCTCTTTTTGATGCTTTTTCTCTACCGTTGGGCAGGTCGGGGAGCCACTTCCAGTTTGAGGACAAAGCGGCAAATATGACAGGACAAATCTGCAAATTTGCGCAAAATGGAAGTGCGACCCAACGGCTTGTCGAGGAGGTTGGTCGCATTTCCAGATAACGTGCTCTAACCACAGGCCTAGTGGCTAAGTACGGGCAGAGAACAGTGCGTACCGCACTAACCCCCGCCCTAAGCTTAGCCCAACGGCCTGTCGAGGAGGTTGGTCGCACTCACTTTATTGCACAAATCCAAACATTTGTCCTGTCTCCCCTCCGCAGTCTGGTTCGTTTCTTTCCACCGCTTTTGCTTATCCTTGATCCTTATCAATTCACTTTTGGGCCGCAAGCGCTACAATGATCCCAGATTGGGAACACTTAAAATTGGATTGGAGGAATTTTGATGACTAAATACCGTGCAGAAATTAAGCCGCTCAACGCCGCCAAAATTGGGACTGAGGCGCACGGCTACGTAGAATTCACCACCGAAGGCGATAATCTCCACATTAAGTTGGAGATGTTTGATACCCCGCTAACATCCAGCACTGGGAGCACTTCCATGGTTTCCCGGATGGCAAGGACGCCAGTGTTCCAACTGAGGTCCAAGACGTTAACCACGATGGCTACATTGACCTACCGGAAACCGAGCCCGTCTCCGGGACGACGATGGTGCCACTGGATGCCGCTCCCCACGAGATGAACATCCCCAACGATAACTACCCGGTGGCCGACGCAACGGGCTACTACAGTTACGAAAAGGACGTCCCGTTGGCTAAGCTAGAGGCTAAGTTCAAGGAGGTCTTCCACGACCAAGCACTAGCCCTTGATAAGCGGGTCGTTTACGTCCACGGGGTACCGGCGGAATTAGAATTGCCGGCGACCGTGGCGGGTAAGCTTAACGACAAGTACGAACAACACGTTACCTTACCGATTGCCGCCGGTAAAATTGAACGCCTAGACTAGGGGCGTTGCGCGTTTAAGCAAAACATTTGAAAGCGGTTTTAAATGGTGTTATCTTATTCATATAAAGGGAGGTTTAATCCATGAAATACGAAAAGACCAAGGAAATACTCAACCAACTCGTTGCTGACCTGAGCCAACTGGTGATGGTGGTTCACCAAACCCACTGGTACATGCGCGGGGAAAACTTCTTGAAGCTCCACCCGCTGATGGACGACTGGATGGACGATTTGAACGACCAACTAGACGAAATTTCGAACGGCTGATCGCCCTTGATGGTTCACCATACTCCACCCTTAAGGAAATGGCGGAACACACCAAGATTCCCGACGAACCAGGCAACTGGAACAAGTCAACGCCCGAACGGTTCGAAGTGCTAGCCAAGGACTACCGTTACTTAGCCGATCTCTACCAGCAGGGGATCGAAATTAGTGACGATGAAAGGACTTCTCCACCCAGGACATCTTCATTGGCTTCAAGACCGCGACCGAAAAGCGGCTTTGGATGATCCAAGCGGAACTGGGGAAGGCTCCGGAACAGGACCTCTAAACACAGCGCACAATCTAAGCAACGCTCGCCAAGTGGTGGGCGTTGCTTATTTTATGAAGATTAAGTTTTGATGACGCCCGTTTTGATTGAGTAGGGAGGCTTGCCCGGAAGCGTTAGTTCGTGCTAAATTGGTGAGAGCAAAATTTTAGAAAACACGAGGAAATTGCACGTGATTACCATTACTGACCTGAGCCTGAACCTGTCAGGCCGGACCTTGTACCGCGACGTTAACCTCAAGTTCACGCCTGGTAACTGCTACGGGGTGATTGGGGCGAACGGGGCCGGCAAGTCCACCTTCTTAAAGCTGTTGGAAGGGAAGATGAGCCCGACGACCGGGACGATTTCGATTGGCCCTAACGAACGGATGACCTCCTTAAACCAGGACCACTTCGCCTTTGACGACTGCACGGTCATGGACACCGTGATTCAGGGCCACGCCAAGCTGTACCAAATCATGCAAGAAAAAGACGCCCTCTACGCCAAGCCGGACTTCTCCGATGAAGACGGGGTGAAGGTGGCCGAACTGGAAGCCGAATTTGCCGAAATGGACGGCTGGAACGCCGAAGCCAACGCCTCCCAACTCCTCCAATCACTGGGGATTCCGGAAAGCCTACACGACACCTTGATGGGTGAACTGGCCGAAAGCGACAAGGTGAAGGTCCTCTTGGCCCAAGCCCTGTTCGACTCGCCAGACATCCTTTTGCTAGACGAACCGACCAACGGGCTGGACGTTCACACGATCGCCTGGCTGGAAGACTTCCTGGCCGGCTACGATAAGATCGTGATCGTCGTCTCCCACGACCGTCACTTCTTAAACCAAGTCTGCACCCAGACATGTGACGTAGACTTCCAAAAGATCAAGCATCTACGTGGGGAACTACGACTTCTGGTACGAATCTAGCCAACTGGCTGCCCACGTTTAGCCGCCAACCAAAACGCTAAGAAGGAAGAAAAGATCAAGGAGCTCCAAGAGTTCATCGCCCGCTTCTCGGCCAACGCCTCCAAGCACAAGCAGGCCACTTCCGTAAGAAGCAGTTGGAAAAGATCACCTTAGAAGACATCCAACCGTCAATGCGTAAGTACCCCTACATCAAGTTTGAACAGGACCGACCGCTGGGAAACGACCTATTAAAGGTGGAACACATTTCCCACACCGTTGACGGCGAAAAGTTGTTAAACGACGTCTCCTTCTTGATCCGGCCGGGCGATAAAAGGTGGCCTTCTTGTCCCGCAACGACATGGCGACGACCGTCTTGATGCAAATTATTGCCGGGGAAATAACGCCGGACGAAGGGACCGTTATCTGGGGCCAAACGACCTCTACTAACTACATGTCCCGTGACTTAAACGCCGCCTTTGATAACGATGAATTGACGATCATTGACTGGTTGCGCCAATTCGCCACCAAAGAGGAAAACGACAATACCTTCCTGCGCGGCTTCTTAGGGAAGATGCTGTTCTCCGGGGAAGAAATTGACAAGCAAATCAAGGTCCTTTCCGGGGGCGAAAAGGTGCGGTGCCTCTTATCCAAGATGATGTTGCAACACGCCAACGTCTTATTGATGGACGACCCGACCAACCACCTCGACCTGGAATCGATCACGGCGCTAAACGACGCCATGGAAAGCTTCCCAGGCTCGATCCTCTTCACCAGCCACGACCACGAATTCATTCAAACGATTGCTGACCACCTGATTGAAGTGGGACCAAACGGCTTTGTGAGCCGCGCCGACACCACTTACGATGACTTTTGGCCCACCCGACGGCCCAAAAACAAGTGGCCGCCCTGTACGAATAATAAACTAACCCCCAGGAACGCGACGTTCCCAGGGGGTGTTTTAGTATCAGCTATAAAAGGGGAAACCTTGGTCTTGATGTTTCCCGTAAAATAAAGGGCTCCAGTCGGGTTCGTAAAGCGAACTACTGGAGCCCTTTTTGTTGTACTGCGCGTCTTTCAGGCGCTAACCCTGATGCTGATGTTCGGCACGTTTGTAATAACGTTGTTGGATTACGTCAAGAAGCATCACAAATAGAAAAAGCCGTCCTACAAAATAACTTTGAGCAGTTATAGGACGACTTTATGTCACATATAACAACGCCAGTGCCTTTTTTAGCGACCTGCGCTGGAGTCCTGTTATCAGCAGGGCTCCTTTGGTATTTCCATTATAACCTAAAAAGGCTAAGCGTGGGGAAGTAGGTAGGTTCACACTCACTCTGATAACGTGCTCACCAGCCGCAGGCCTAGTGCCTAAGTACGGGCGAAGAACGGTGCGTACCACACCAACCGTTCGCCCTAGCTTAGCCCAACGGCCTGCCAAAGTGGGCTGGTTCACACTCACTCCTTACGGTTCCGTCTTGGAAGAGTGGGCGTGGGTGTCTAGCTTAGAGCCGTCGTTAGGGGTGTAGTAATAAACAGGGCCGTCGATGGACTTGTCGTAGTCGACTTGGACGTCGAGGCCTTCAAAGAACCAGTTTTCTGATTCTTCGATGTAGTAGTGAACACCGTCAACGACTTGGTCGACCAGTGGATGAACTGGTTGGTCGTGCCGGCTCATCCCGGTTGAGAACCCTTCGTGGGCGTTGGTTTCACCGTAAACCCGGCCGAAGAAGTGGACCCCGCCACCTTCGGGAACGCCCATGCCCTCACGGAACCACTTACTTGCTTCGGGGGAGATGCTAATCTTAGAAACTGCCATATCGAAATCTCCTTTGTATTCGGTTTCAAATTAACCCTAGGATAGCATATTTACCAGCGGGCGCCAAATGAATGGCTCAATTTCAACTTAGTGCGGAATTTGCTATAATAACCCTAATTGAAAAAAAGGGGGTGGCAGATCGATGCGAGCGTTAGCAATCTTAGCGTCACATAAACAAACCGGTATTTCCGGACAGATGTTGGCGGCGACAACCGCCGGGTTAACAATGGATCCGACGTGGGAAGTGGAGACCATCTACCTGGCGGATTACCAGATTGGACCGGATTATCCGGGGCACCCCAACCCGGTATTGCGGGAGTTAGAAAAGAAACTGCTGGCGGCTGACGTGTGGATCATCTCATCACCCACTTATCTAGGGAACATGAGTGGACAATTGAAAAACTTCTTTGACTGTTTCCGGCGCCGCTTTTACCGCGAGGACCACACCGGACGGTTATTTCCCGGGAAATTTGCCGGCAAGCGTTACGTATCGCTGACTTCGTGTTACGCCGGCCCAATCAAAAACTTTATCTTTCGGGCCTCCAACCCACCCCTGGAACAGGTCGATAAGGTGCTGCTCGATGCCGGCCTCGTTAAGGTGGGCGAAGCGGTGCAAACGGGGACCTGGAAGATGAAGGGACTCCCCCAGGCCAAGGTGGCGGAGCTAACTAAGCTGGGTCAAGAAATTACCAACCCGCACGTAAAAAGAGAGGTGGACCTTAACCGTGTTCAGATACATAGTTTTATTCTTTACAATTGCCTTGGTGACCCTGATTACGATGGGGCTCCAAACCTGGCTCTTCAGTTTCTTAGCCGTTGCAGCCACCTTCTGGCTGTCCTGGGCGGTGTTCGTGGTGATTTTCTTTGCCATCCTGTCGGTCATTTTGCATATTTTGACCGTTATGCAACACAAGTTTAAGTAGGGGCGGTGCGTGATTAATCGTGAAAACGGTGTCGCCCGTTCAAAAACAAGTGCTATAATGAACTCCTTAAGGAAAAATTAATTGAAAAGGGCCCCCGGGCCTTGTGAGGTGACAATGATGGATCGATGTGCGGCAATGCGAGAAGCAATGCATGAGCCAGAATTACGGGCGAAGTTATTTGCGGGAAGCTTTGGGATGCGGATGCAAGCCCACCGTGTGTTAACTGACGGTCGGGCGAGCCGTTACCCTTACCCGAGTCAACTGGGTTCACGGGTGAAAAACCCCTACCTAACGAGCGGAATTTCTGATAATCTGATGGAATTCAACGCCGTGATTGTGAAGGGGAGCGAGGCGGCCGTCCGCCAGCTGCAAATCCTTCAGCAGATCGTTGACCGCCAGATGGAAAGTCAGGAACGCTTGTGGCCGTTAACGATGCCCCCGGCCCTGGTCTACAAGTACGACCTCGATTTTTTTGAGTTATAACTGCTCACGCCCTGACCAAAAGGATTTTTACCACTACCTAGTCGGCAAGTACGGCATTAAGTCGCTTTTGATGGGGGAGTTCACGTCGGTTACGGCCTGGACAAGCAGCTGCTAGAGGAAATCTACCACCGCTTCTACCAGGACAAGTACCGGCGCCAAGCTGATTTCCAAAACCACCTCTACTTTAAGCTCGCCCAGGGCTTTTACCGTTGGCAATGGCTCTTTCTTTACCTGTTTGGGGCCAGCCCGGTGGCGACCAGCGTCAAAGACATTGTGGCGCCGGAGTTAGAACACCAGGTCCGGTCTTTGCGTAATTCCAAGTATGGCTACACCAACTTACCAAACGAGCAGGTCGATTACAGTTCTTTAGATGCCTACATCAACAGCTTGGCCGACTACCTTGAAAACGGCACCTACCAAAACTTCCACGAGTACTTTGGGCCGGTCTGTTTGCACGGGCGGACCAGCAACTTGGAAAAACGATCAACGATGGGGTTCAATACATCTCGATGCGCGGCTTTGACACCGATCCGTTCTCCAAGGCCGGGATCTCAGAGGATACCTTAAACTTCCTCGAACTGGTCATGATCTACACCCTCCTGACGGAAACGCCGGACGACATGGCCGACAAGGTAAGGGTCGCCACCGAACGAAACGAGCAGGCCGCCCTCCAGGAACCAACCGCCCAGGAGGACTGGATGAAAGAAGAGGGGCTTGATTTCGTCAACCAGCTGGAAGCCTTCTGCGAGGAGTACGACGCCCCGCGCAAATACCGGTTGGCCCTGAAGTTTGTTCAACGCCGGATTGAAGACCCGAGCTTAACGATTGCCGGACAGATGGCTTCCAAGATGGAAAACGGCACGATGCTTTCCTTTGGCCTGAAGGTGGCCAACGACCGTTACTTGGAGCTGGTGCAATCCAGCCAACCGCTAGCCGTGATTGCCAAGGGGTACTCGGTAACCGCCCAGGAATTGATCCGGGCGGCAATCGTGCTGGGGATCCAAGTGTGGTTAGACCACGGGGTCCGCTTCAACGTGGGCGACCACGAGGAACTGCTGCCGGCGGACGTGGACCTGCCCCTAGAAGAGGGACCGCAACAATACCTGCTAAACCTCTTCCCGGAAGTGGGTAACGAATAAAGAAAGTGACCAATCAAATAGGGGCTGGGAGCAGGGGTTCCCAGCCCCTTATTATTAGTTTCAAATCTTAGTATAGAAGACGTGGCCAATCACCGCAGGCCTAGCTTAGTCATCCGGCCTGCCGAGAAGGTCATTGGCCACGCTTTTTAATTGGAGGAATCATCATGCGAACCATTGCCGTAATTGGCTTAACTAATTTAGGAGTCACCTTGGCGCGGCTGTTAGCGGCCACCAACCGGGTCGACCGCCTGGTATTATTGGACCAAGATGATCAAATTGCGGTGGGCCTGGCCGCTGACCTGGCTGCCAGCCCGGCGCCCCACTGTGAAGTGGTGATCCAAGATCCGGCCGCCCTCAAGGCCGCTGACGTCTTGGTGGTGACGATTGGGCAGCGTTTCTTGGGCCAACCGGATTCGTTTGCGCAACTGGCCGGCAACGTCCAAGCAATTCAGGAATGGCGCTCCGCCGTTACCGAAAGTGGCTTTAGCGGGGTGGTCTTGAACTTGGCGACGCCTAACGAAGCCTTGACCGGTTTGATCCAACAAGAGTGGCAGTTACCGGTCCAGCGGGTACTGGGGACCGGTACGATTACCGATACGGCCCGCTTGCACCAGGTGGTGGCGGCGGCGGTGGAGCAACCGACCAGCTCGGTAATCGGTTACATGCTGGGCCAGCACGACGGAAACCTGGTGCCAATCTGGTCGAGCGTCCGGGTCAACGGGCGGTCGATTGAGGAGCCGATTAACGGCCATTCCTGGATACCGCCAAGCTCTTGGTGGACGTTCGAAGAGGAGTACCGGGTGTTGACGACGGTCGACAAGGGCAGTTACACTCTGTGCTCGTGGACGTTAGCGATCCTGGATGTTTTATTACAAAACGGGAGCACCGTGCTGCCAGTTGCGGTCTATCAGCCGCAGTATCAGTGCTACATGTCCTTCCCGGCCCAAATTACCCGGGCGGGGTGGGCCAGTTCTGGTTGCCCCGCTTGTACCCGGTTGAAGAGGCCCAACTAAAAGTGGCCGCCACCGCGATTAAGACGCAGTTGACGGCCATGCAGGGCTAGTTATTCGTAAGTACGGATCGCCGGAGCTTGGTAATGATTCATGAAGTCGGCGACCTCATCAAAGTTGGTGGCGAACTTAATTGCGTTGACGTAGGACGGTTCGGTAAAGCCGGTCATCTCCATCGTGGCCAGCATGTCCTTTAGGGGTTGGTAGAAGTTGCGGTAGTTGTAGAGGGCGACCGGCTTAGCGTTATCGCCCAGGGCGGTCCAGGAAAAGGCCTCACTAACTTCTTCTAGGGTTCCCAGACCACCGGGGAGGGGCGAGTAAGCCGTCCGCCATTTCCATCATGTGGTTCTTGCGGGTATTCATGTCGTCAACGATTTCTAGGCTGGTCAGGTCCGGGTGGCTAGTGCCCCGGTCGGCCAATTCTTCGGTAATCACCCCGTGGGCCTGGCCACCGGCTTCCAAGACGGCGTCGGCCACCGCCCCCCATGAGACCGAAGCGACCGCCACCGTAAACTAGGGCGACGTCGTGTTCGGCCATCTGGTGGCCAAAGTCAGTTGCCATTTCCATAAAGGAAGGGTCCTGCCCAGCGCGGGCGCCGCAATACACTGCTAATCGTTTTAACATCCTATTCTTCCTTTCCGCAAATCAGATGTTTTTATTATACCGCAGCGAAACGGAAGTGGGAAATCCCCTGGGTGTGTTAGGAGAAAAAGGAGAGTAGATAAAAAAGGGGCCGGGAAGCTAACCTTCCCGGCCCCTTTATGTTATTGCACTGGTTCGATTTGGTATTCTTGGTCGTCCGCCTCATCGATCAGGCGGGTGGGCCGATGCTCGTTGGCCTTGATCGTGATGTGGTAACCAAATTTATCGAGGTAGACAAGTTGATCGGTGCTAACGTGTTGAACGTTGGCCGGAATCACCTGGTTATCGATCCCCAATTCGAGTTCAGGTGAGATGGTAATGACGTGGGTCCGGTCCCGCTCCTCATCGTAATAGCGCCAGGTGCCGGCGTAAAAGATCGGTAAGGAGGTTGAACGTTCGTTTTTCTTTTTTGAGTGGCTGAAACCAAGCGAACTAGTGATTCCAGCCATTAGTCCCGCGCCGAACAGTAACATTCCCTTTTTCCGCATTTTACATACTCCTCAATTTATAAACTTGCCTTATCATTCGATAGCATCGGCTTTAAACAACATATATTATACACAGAATGTTGATGAGAAAAGATTTCATTTCTGTTAAAAACCAGGGAAGTTGTTAAAATAGTAGTAACATGAGAAAAAAAGGAGAATTTACGATGCTCAAGCTTGGAATTATTGGAACCAACATTATCACCGATCAAATGTTAGACGCCGCTAAGACGACTGGCCAATACCAATTGACGGCGGTCTACTCCCGGACCCTGACCCGGGCCAAGGAATACGGGGAACCGTACGGCGCCACTGCCTTCTACGACTCGCTGGAGGACTTCTTTGATGAAGGCGACTTTGACGTGGTTTACATCGCCTCACCAAACAGCAAGCACTACGAACAGGCCCGCCTGGCGATCGAAAACGATAAGTTTGTGATCCTAGAAAAGCCAGCCTTCGTCAACCCGGAAGAATTCAGCCGGATTGAATCGTTGCTGGCCGCCCACCCCAAGGCCCGCCTGGTCGAAGCCGCGCGCCACATTCACACCGGCCTCTTCCACGCTGGTGAAGACCAATTAAAGAAGATGGACACGATCCAAGGGGCGAACATCACCGTGATGAAGTACTCTTCGCGCTACGACAAGGTCCTAGCCGACGAAGCCGTACCCGAACATCTTCACGCCGGAATTTGCCGGGGGGCTTTGATGGACCTCGGGGTTTACGCCGTTTATGGGGCGGTGACCCTGTTTGGCGTGCCGGACAGCGTCGTTTACTTCCCAACCATGACCAAGTCTGGCGTTGACGGAATGGGGACGGCCATCTTAACTTACGATCAGTTTGCAGTGACCCTGAACTTCGGTAAGACCGCTAACTCCCACCTGGTTTCTGAAATCTACGGCCTAAAGGACACCCTGGTCTTTGATTCGATCTTTGACACCACCAAGGTGACCTACTTCGATGCCAACCAGGAACCAACGGAACTGGAGGCGCCGCACTTTGAAAACTCGATGGTCGATGAATTAAACGACTTCGCCGCTCTGTTTAACGCTCCGGACGACCCAGAACAAGTGGCCAACTACAAGCGTTGGCAAACCCTAAGCCGGGAAGTGAACGCCGTCATGTACAACCTGCGTGAATCGGCGGAGCTCACTTTCCCAGCTGACAACAACCGCTAGAGGATGATTGATTTGATTGAACAGTTTCAAACCCACTTTGAAGAACGCAACTTCAAACAACTGACCGCCATTCAAGAGGCGGTCCAAAAGCCCTTAGAAGAGGACAAGACCGTCTTTGGGATCGCCCCTGACCGGCTCGGGGAAGACCCTGGCCTTCACCTGGCCGCTGTTACCCAAGGTGATGAAGGGGCAGGGAACCCAAATCCTGGTCCTCGAACCGTCACAGGAATTGGCTCTGCAAACCACCCGGGTGATGCGGGAATGGGCGGCCTTACTGGGGCTTAAGGTCCACTCCGCGACCGGGGGCGCTAACCTGCGCCGCCAAACGGAACGGTTGAAAAAGGAGCGCCCTGAAGTCGTCGTGGGGACGCCGGGGCGGATCTTACACCTGCTAGACACCCGTGACCTCAAGTTAAACAACTTAGCCACGTTGGTGATCGACGAAGCCGACGACCTCTTGCGCGACGACACCCAAGCGGTGGTCGAAGACATTGAGCGGGCAACGCCACTAGACACCCAGTTGGCCTTTTTCTCCGCCACCCAATCAACGACCTTGGAACAGCTCGACGTCTTGTTTGGCCGCGACCTGGTCAAGATTGACGTGCGGGCCCAGGATCCTCCCGCGGCCCGGTTAAGCACGGGTTGGTGGTGGCCCGGACGATGAGTGACAAAGCGGTGATGCTGGAACGGCTCAGTCAAACCAAGAACTTCCGGGCGCTGGTCTTTTCACTAGCATTAAGACTCTCCACTACACCGCCAGCCGCTTGCGCCACGACGGTATTTCATCAGCCACTTTGGGCGGGCGGCAGCGCCAAACCGAACGGGAAACGGTGATGCGCCAGTTCCGCAAACACCAAGTTAAGCTCTTGTTAACGACAGACGTGGCGGCCCGGGGCCTGGACATTCCTAAGCTCCCGGCGGTGGTTAACTTCGAGCTGCCGAACACGGCGGATGGCTACGTTCACCGGACGGGCCGAACCGGGCGCCAGGGGGAACCAGGCCTGGTGGTCAACCTTGGGGACGACCACGACTTCCGCGACCTCAAGAAGCTTTTTTGGCCGACACCGACTACCAGCTGGAGCCGATGACGATCGACAAGCGCCAGTTGGTTTCCGGCGAGGACGCTAAGAACGCGGGGAAGTCGGTTGAAAAGGCGACCGTCAAGGCGGTGCAAAAGCGTCAACACGACGCCAAGGGCAACCCGAAAAAGAAGTGGTACGCACGCTAGATTCCTTCAGCCAGCCTGCCAAGGCCAAGCACAAAAAGAAGAACCGCAAGAACAAGGGGATTCGCTTGAAGCACCGGCGCAAAAACGAAGAGCAACAAAAGTAACAAGAAGATGATCGCACCTTTACAAGTCCGGTAAAGAATGCGATAATTTTCTTGTGTTGGTCCCATAGTATAATTGGATAGTACGTCCGCCTCCTAAGCGATTGATCCCGGTTCGATTCCGGGTGGGACCATAAGAGCAATAGGTTAGCCGTAAACAAAGGCAACTAATTCTCCCAATTTGGTATTTCGTGCTATAATGAAGATACAAAAAGGAGCCCTGCGCCAACAGGACTCCGACGCAGGTCGCTAGAAAGGCGATGGCGTTGTTACGAGAATCTAAAGTCGTCCCATAACTCGTCCAAAGTTATAATGTGGGACGGCTTTTTCTATTTGTGATGCTTTTTTGATGTAATCTAGCAACGTTAGTACAAACGTGCCAAACATCAGCATCAACGTAAGTGCCTGAAAGACACTCATTAGCTGTGAAACCCTTCTGAAGATTCTTCCATGTTTCCATAGACCTCACCTCACCAGGAAAAGACAGCCACCGCCCTTATAACTTCCTGCCTTTCAATTATACGGGAACTTCAGCATAAAACCAAGAACTCTTGTTTGTTATATGATCCCTATGACATTTGGAAAGACTTCCTCAAAGAAAACTCCGGTCAATTCGCATTTCGCGGACGGACCGGAGTTTATTTGGTTAGCGACTACTACCGCTTAGCAATTTTTTCGTTGTCCTTAAAGATCAGCCACCGCGAGAAGATGTAGTTGGCGACCACGACCACCACGTTATCAACGATCTTCACCATTAGTTCTTGGATTGGGGTGTTGAGCTTTAACAAGGTCACCCCTACGAACATGAAGGCCATGTCGATCAAGAGGGTGAGACCCCGGTAAAAGAAGAACTGGGAGATCTCAATCCAAAAGGCCTTCCAAGTGGTGTAATGGGAGTTAAAAACCCAGACCTTGTTGGTGAGGTAGGCAACTAAAACGGATAAAATCCAGGCCGTTACATTGGCCACCTGGTAGTTCCAGTGGACCCCTGAGGAGAGGAACTGGAACGACACGATGTTGACCAGGGTGGTGACCACACCCCAAAAAGAGGTAGGCGATCACCTGGCCGTACTTGTTCCAGAGTTTGCGCATGACGGCCTCCTAGCCTAGCTTGGCCACGAGGTCCTTGGCAAAGCTGGCCAAGCGTTCCTCGTCTTCGGCATCTGGGGCGAGGTTGATGTGGACGTTTTCGCTCCCCTTGGTGGCACCCGCTTGTTCAAAGGCGGCGCCAAATTCGTCAACGGCCTTGCAGTAATCATCACCGTAGAAGGTGTCACCGGAACCAGCGACCCCGTAGACTTTTCCAGCTAAGTTGGCTTCCTTTAAGTCATCAAAGAAGTCGAGACCTTCGTCAGGCAGGGAGCCTTCGTCGTAGGTGTAGGGGCACACCACGCAAAGGTCGACGTCATCGAAATCGGCGACGTCGGCCATCGTCATTTCGGTCATTTCAACGTCAACGCCGAGGTCCTCCAGGGCGCCGGTGACCATGTCGGCGACGTCCTCATTGTTTCCGGTAATGGTGGCGTAAACCACGAGTGCTTTTGCCATGATTATCCCTCCAAAGATTTGAACGATTTGTAATTTTAAAACCTTCGATAGTATAGCACATTCAAAGAGTGCTATACTGGTAAGAGTTTATAAAATGTAAGGAGTAGTGTGAATGATTAGCTTAAAATCACCACGGGAAATCCGTGCGATGGAAAAGTCCGGCGCCGTTTTAGCCGGGATGCACCTGGGGATTCAAAAGATTATCCGGCCGGGCATTTCGAGCTGGGTAATCGAAGAATTTGCCCGTGATTACTTCAAGCAAGCGGGGGCGATCGCCGCTCAAATTGGCTTTGAAGGGTACAAGTACGCAACCTGTGTGAGTGTTAACGATGAAATTTGTCACGGTTTTCCGCGCAAGAAGTTGATCTTAAAGGATGGCGATCTGGTTAAGGTCGACACGGTGGTCAACCTCGACGGCGCCTTTTCCGATTCTTGCTGGTCGTACGCCGTGGGCACCCGTCACCGGAGATTGCCAAGCTGATGGACGTCACTAAGAAGTCCTTGTACATGGGGATTGACCAGTGCGTACCGGGCAACCGGATTGGTGACATTGGCGCCGTAATTCAGCACTACACCGAAGACGAAAATGGCTACGGGGACGTCAAGGAATGTGTTGGCCACGGAATCGGACCCACGATGCACGAAGACCCAATGGTACCTCACTACGGGGAAGCCGGCCACGGCCTACGCCTACGCAAGGGGATGACGATCACGGTGGAACCGATGATTAACACCGGCACTTGGCAAGCCGACACCTCCGATCCGTCTGGCTGGCTGGCTAAGACGGCCGACGGTGGCTGGTCGTGCCAATACGCGCACACCCTGGTAATTACGGAGGACGGGCCAAAGATCCTGACCTCCCAAGATCCGGAAGCGGACGCCAAGTACCTGTACGATGATGAGTACGCCAAGGAATTGGCCCACTACGGCGAGATTGCACGGCGGGTGGCCAAGAAGTACGAAGAATAGATAATTGGGGGTGGAAACCACTCTTCAATGTAGGCCGGCCTTAGGTGGTGGGGCTACGGAGGTTTTCCACGTTATCTAGGGGACAATAAAATAGAATTAGGGGTTGGAAGAAACGGTTATTTTCTTTCAACCCCACTTTTTATAAAGGTAGTAACATGAAAAAATAATAGCGAACTCTGGTTGGCTAATCGCCCTTCTCTTAACGGTGATGAACCTCTGGATGTGGGATTCACAACTTCAGTTTAGTAATTACTCGGAAAACAACCTCAAGATGGCGGTTCTCCAGTTAGTCCACGTGATTTTGATTATTGCCGAGCTGTGGTTGCTAATGCAACTTGGGCGAACTTTGAAGCGACACCGGCTTTGCCGTACCCGCGTCGTCACCACCTGGTTAGTCCTGGTGGCCTATGGGGCCGGTTCAGTCCTCCTTCAACTAGTTTGGAAGAACCAGTTTTACTTCAGCGACCTCTTAAACGCCGTTTTCCCAATCACCCGGAATATCTTTCCGCTGGCAACGGCCTACATTATCGCCATGGCGACCTTTCCGCGGGTTAATGAACTGTCCGAAGTTAACCGACGCTTCCTCGGAAAAGTACTAGTGGGGATGTTTCTGGTTTGAAGTGAACCCACAAGTTTGGACAACTAAATTAAGCTACTAACTGATTGGCAAGTTCTCGGTATTGTACTGGTGACTTGCCTTTTAGCTTAGTCCTGATTCTACGGTTATTATAAAACTCAATCCATTCAGTCATCGCTTGCGCGAGACTCTCTGGATTTTCGAAGTGTTCATCCATCATCTCTGCTTTCATGAGATGAAAGAATGATTCCATGGCGGCGTTATCTAAGCAAGTCGCCTTACGGGACATACTCTGAAAGGTATGATGAGTTTTAACCTGAGTGAAAGCTTCTCTAACCCCAAGCGGGTGCCGGGAGTTAAGATCAAGGGAAACCCGATTCCATATATTCTTTCCTTGAAGAAAACGACCACCAGTGGCCTGATGATGTCCTCAGGTTACGGTGGGGAACGGCCAACATGGAATACAGGACCTTAACGGGATTGGCAACGGCTAACTTCTCGTCAACATTGCAAACCCCATATACCCAGATCGTACCACGTTTAACGAAAAACTGGACCTTTAATCAATTGTTTGACTATGCCGTTGGAATTCACCCGTACCAAGGGGTGTTCTACAGTCGGGTCGCGGATTATGCTAAATTTGGCTTCAACCGTTTTTACTATCTGGGAAGTAAGTACAAAATTATAGATAAGAAAAAGATCGGTAAAAGCCCATATCTGTCTGATGAAACGTCTTATGCGAATGCTTTAACGCAACTGAAGGCTGATAAAAACGGTACCTTTATCAACTTGGTCACGATGCAAAACCATATGCCTTATGATACTCAGTACCATAAAAACTACTCCAAGTGGCTCCCAACTTCGGTAAGTGAAGGGACAGATAAGGGGACGGTTGCAACGTATACAACGGGGCTTACCTACACCGACAAAGCAGTTAAGCAGTTCATCAAGCAGATTAACAAGATCCAAAAGCCAATCACGGTTGTCTTCTATGGTGACCATCTGCCGGGGATTTACAACAACAGCATGGCAAAGGATGGGACCAAGCTGCATGAAACGGATTACTTCATCTACTCCAACACCTACGCCCGTGAACACGGTGCCCGGACTTTGACCAGTAACACTAAGGTGGTTAGCCCGAATGACTTCATGGCGATGGTAGCGGAACAAACTAATTCCAAGGTCACGCCATACCTTGCTTTGATGACAAAGGTATATGAGGACTTACCAGCCGTTTCCATTAACACTGGTCAAAACAATAGTACTGCTAGCCTCCAGTTCACAAACAGTAAGGGGCAAGTGGTTAAGTACAGCCAGTTAACTAAGAAGCAAAAACGACTCTGGCAAGATTACAAGCTGGTTCAATACGATTTGATGGCCGGTAAGCAGTACCTGTACCAGTTGCACATGATGAAGTAGGAAAGTGAGCGGAATCGTCAAGAAATAATGCACAGCTAGAAAGACAAAAGAGTTCCTCACGGGAGTTCTTTTTGTTTTCGCCGTTAGAAACTGCTAAAATGGGCCTATTAACGTGTGGGAGGGCCATGATGAAATTTATTGGCACCAAATTGAAGCGCTTTGTGACGGTCTTTGCCGAACACTTCCAAATGGCGCAAGTAACAACTTCGGCGGCCGTGCTGGCCTACTATACCTTACTTTCCATTTTCCCGGCGGTGCTAGTGGTGGGAAACCTCTTACCGATGCTGGGGTTAGATGCAAAAACGGTCCTCCCGTATCTGCAATCGGCAATCCCTAGTTCGGTCTACCAATTTATCCGGCCGATCATTTTTGATTTCTTACGCCGGGGGAGGGGGGGATCCTGACTACCGGGGCCTTGGTGGCCCTGTGGTCAACTAGCCAAGGAATTGCGGCCTTTCAACGCTCCGTCAACGGTGCCTACGGGGTGGCTAAGAACCAAAATCCGATCATTAACCGGGTCCTGTCCTTTATTTGGATGATCATCGTCATCATGATTATCTTTGCCTTAGTGATTATGTATGGGCTCGGGGAACAGGTGCTAGAAGCCTTACAGCCAATCTTGCACTTCCCAATTAATTACGTCACCCTCTTTAGTAGCCTGCGGTGGCCAGTGACCTTTGGCGGGCTCTTTATCTTCTTAACCCTGCTCTATTACTTCGTTCCTAACGCCCGGGTGCGCCTGCGGTACGTGGTAATTGGCGCCCTGGTTGCCACCTTGCTGTGGATGGGCCTATCGCGCCTCTTCTCCTATTACGCCGTCGTATTCGCCCAACGGTTAAATTCCTACAAGACGATCGGGGCCTTCATTTTGATGATGATGTGGTTGGACTTTTCCGGGATGATTGTGATGATCGGGGCGATTGTCAACGCTACCTGCCAGGTGCTGGTGGATGGACCGGTTAGCCAACGCCCCTACTTTTGGCAGTGGGTTCATGAACGAATCAAAAAGTGGGTGGGAAATAACCTACTCGGCAGGTCGTATGACTAAGCTAGGACGAACGGTTAGTGCAGTATGCACTGTTCTTCGGCCGTACTTAGGCACTAGACCTGCGGTTATTTTCCACATTTCCTGCCTAACTTTCGTGAATACAGCAAAAGGCTGGGAGAAAACACGGTTTTCTCCCAGCCTCTGGTCGTTAGCAATTAAGCAAAGAGTACTTCTTCGTCGGTGTTGACCACCTTAGCGGAAACGGGCGTGACGAACAGATCTTCTTCGCCCTTCTTAAACAGCTTTAGGTTGGCGATCTGGGTCATGGCTTGGCGAACGGTTGCTTCGTCCAGTTGGCCATTGGCGTAGTTGATCTTCAAGATGTGCGTCTTGTTCAGGCTGCCCTTGTAGGTGAGGTTTAAGGTCTTCATTTAAGTACTTCCTTTCGGTTGGCTAGTGGTTATGGCTATTCGTTAGTTAAAGTCGTGGCGGTCGTCAGGGTGGCTTCTTGGATGGTACCCCGGCTAATCCTTCAAGGATGGTTTGGAAGCTGGCGATCTGCTCATCACTCGGTTGGGCAACCAGGTTGTTAAAGACCCGGTTCAAACCTTCGGGGTGATAGCCATCGATTAAGGTAACTTGAAGCTTAGTGGATTTGACGTTATGAAGCATAGTTGGAATCTCCTTTAAATTTGATTGGTGTAAGTTGTGATCACTGCTTACACCTTATACATAGAAACCAAGCGAAAATTTGTAAGGGTGGATCATGGAAAAAGAATCGCAAATTCGACAAATTACCGCCATTGTGGCCCAAAAAACGACCGGGGCGCTTTAACGTCTTTTTTTAAACGGTCAGTACGCCTTTCCGGTGGCCGAGAGTGTCTTGATCAAGTACCGTCTTTATAAGGGGATGGAGGTCAATCAGGAATTACTACAGCAGATCTCAAACGATGATCAGGTGGCGCAAGCCTATAATAAGATGTTAGATTACTTGTCCCACCAACTGCGGACCGAACACGAGGTGGAACAAAAGCTAGTGGAGATTGACACCCCACCGGAGTTTGTCCCGGTGGTGATGGCCAAGTTGCGGGAAAACCGCTTGTTGGATGACCGGGAGTACGCGGTTGCTTACGTGCGGACGGAGATGAATACCGGTTTGAAGGGACCGGGGGTGATTCGCCAAAAACTTCGTCAAAAGCGGGTGGGCGAGTTTTTAATTGACGACGCCCTTACCCAGTTCACCACGGAACAACAGGTTGAAAATGCCGCCAAACTGGTGCAAAAGCTGGCCAAGCGTTACCTGAACCAACCGGCACGGCGCCGAAGCGAAAAAATCCACCAGGGGGTGCTAACCCAAGGGTACGGCGATGAAGTTTACCAACTGGTGAAGGAAAACGAAATCCCGTCCCAAACGGAGGATCGCCAGGCGGAATTACTGGAACGGGAAGCGGAAAAAGCTTGGCACCGTTACCGCCGGTTTGAAGGTTATGAACGAAAGATGAAGACTAAGCAGGCCCTTTACCGCAAGGGGTTTGACCTCGATGAAATTGATCAGTGGCTGGCCAAGCAAGAAAACCTTAATAACTGATGAAAGGGGTTCCGGACGAAAAGTTCTTTTTAACGCCCTAATTTATTGGTATCATTAGAGGAGTATTTGTAAATAGAATCTATTTACAATGGGTTGCGGTTATCAACAATGAAGTGAAAAATGGGGCGACTAGAGAGCCCAAGTTAATTTGAAATCGAGAGAAACGCTAATGGTTGAAAACATGATTCACATTGATGCGGAACGATTAAACCGCCAATACTTTTACCGGGGGATCAAGCGTCTGTTTGACGTGGTGGCCTCGGCAATCGGGGTGGTGGTCATCAGTCCGGTACTGTTAATCATTGCAATTTGCATCAAAGTTGATGATCCCCACGGGCCGGTGTTTTACACCCAAACCCGGGTGGGGAAGGACGGACACGAATTCAAAATCATCAAGTTCCGCTCAATGGTTAGTAACGCAGATGAGCTCCTCGCCAAATTACAAGATCAAAACGAGGTTGATGGGGCGATGTTTAAAATGAAGGACGACCCCGGATCACCCGGGTTGGCCGTGTGATTCGTAAGTACAGCTTGGATGAGTTGCCACAGTTAATTAACGTGGTGACCGGATCAATGAGCATCGTTGGGCCCCGGCCGCCACTGGTTTCGGAGGTGGAGCAGTACACGGAGTACGATAAGCAACGCCTCTTAGTGACCCCTGGGGCCACCGGAATGTGGCAAGTGGGGGGCCGAAACGACGTGGACTTTGACGAAATGGTCCGCCTCGACCTAACCTACATTCAAAATCGCTCCGTGTGGTTGGATTTAAAGATCATGCTTGAAACCGTGAAAGTAATGATCAAACCAAACGGAGCCTACTAAAGGAGAACATTGTGCGAGTAAAAGTATTAGTTGCCGCCCACAAAAATTACGAGATGCCGACAGATCCAATGTATCTGCCGGTTTTTGTGGGTAAGGACCTACACCCAGATGTTAACCACACCTTCCAAGGGGATAACACGGGCGATAACATTTCCCAAAAAGAACCCGACTTATAACGAGCTAACCGCCATTTACTGGGGTTGGAAGAACTTAGATGTAGATGCCATGGGGTTGGTGCACTACCGCCGTTACCTGAGTCTACGTCACCATAAGTCGCTTCAAACGGTGCTGTCGGAAAAAGAAACCGTGGCGCTATTAGAAGACTACGATATTATCCTGCCATCTAAGCGGAAGTACTACATCGAGACTAACGAATCGCATTACTTACATGCTCACCACCACGAACCATTTGAGGTGATGCGCCAGGTGATACAAGAGCAATACCCAGAGTATGCACCAGCCTTTGAGCTAGTGATGAAGCGGACTTGGGCACACATGTTTAACATGTTCATTATGAAGAAAAAGCCCCTCAATGAGTACTGCACTTGGATGTACGACGTTTTAGCTAAAGTGGAAGCCCAAACTGAGATCTCTAACTACTCAACCTACGAACAGCGGGTCTACGGATTCTTGAGCGAGCTACTCTTGGACGTATGGTTGGAGGTCCACCCAGAGTACAAGACCAAAGAAGTTAACTACGTCTTTATGGAGCATACCAACTGGTTGAAAAAGGGTGGTAAGTTTATCCAACGTAAGATCACGGGACACGCATAGGAATTGAAGAATGAAAGCAAGAATAGCTGAAATTTGGCGGGCACCGATTCAGGGGCAGCATGTTTACTTACTGGCCTTCAGTCTATACTTTGTCCCCGCCTTCTTAATTGATTCAACCTATACAACCTTGCTGAGTTGGTCCGAGTTACGCTTAATTACTTACCTCGCCATCCCGTTGCTAATTTTTAAAATTTACGTGATGGATGAATGGCAAGTGTCCGGTAAATTAGTAATAACAGCATTATTGGTTGCTAGTATTATTTCTTGGCGAACGGCTCAGTATCCGGAACTAATGGTAACAATGGCCTTCGTGCTAGGGGCGCGTAGCGTTGACTTTAAACAGGTGGCTAGGTGGTACTTATACCTATCGGTGACTCTATTACTTGTGATTGCCGCCACTTCATTGGTGAATATTGTTCCTAACTTAGTCTATGTTTCTAATCTACGTCCGAACCGCTATGGGCTTGGGATGGCTTATACAACCTTTGTGGCGTCCCACCTGTTTTTCTCGGCACTAGCATATTGCTACGTTCGCTTTGGCAAGCTTAAGTGGTTTGATTACATTGGGATTGCGGTTGTTGCAACAATTGCGATGGTTTATACCGATACCCGGCTAGACTTCTATGCAATGCTGTTGATGATTCCGGTGATGTGGGTCACGCAACGAGCTGCAGAAGGGAAAAGATTCTCAAGGATGATTGCTTCCTTTTTGGTGGATGGCAATGCCGGTGTTGGCTGTGATCACGATTACGGCTGCCTACTTCTTTGATGACAGTAACCATATCTACCGGAAATTCAACGAGCTGCTGTCTGGCCGACTAAGTTTGAGTAGAAAGGCCTTCCGGTTGTATGATCCAAATTTAATTGGACGTTTTATCCACGAAAAATCATTTGGTGGTGTGAAGGGGAAGACCTTTGCTAACCAAAACCAAAATGGATTGAGTGCGGACTACTTTTATATCGATTCGTCCTTTGTTCGGATGTTTCTATTATGGGGTTAATCATCTTCGTGCTCTTTATTGTGATCATGACCTTCATCGCAATTGTTAGCACGGTTCAAAAGGAGTACGCCCTATCGGCAATCGTAATGTTAGTTGCCATCAATTCGATGGTTGAACCACACGCCGTCCAATTGATTTACAACGTCTTTATTCTCGCAAGTATTCCACAGTTAGAATGGGTTTTGAAAAATATAAGGGGAAAGAAATATGGCAATGAAAATATCGCTGAGTAACCTTACTAAAGTGGTCTGGAAGAACATTTTAGTAATCTTGATCTTTGCAGTTTTGGGTGGGGCCGCTGGTGGCTTTTATGCTCACACCAAAAGCACACTACGTACACCGCGAGCCGTTCCTTAATGGTTGCTCACCGTTATAATAACAGCACGGCTAACGAGCAAGTCCAAGCAGACCTAAGCTTGACTAACACGTATAAGGATATGATTGAAAGTAGTGATGTGGCGGCGGCTGCGCAAAAAGAACTGCCGAAAAAGCTTCGTAAAGCAATACAGTACGGAAGACATCTTATCCATGATCAAGGTTAAGACCGTTATGCAAAGCTTAGTTCTCACGGTTTCTGTAGAGGCGGGGAATGCCAAGGAGGCAACGCAAGTAGTTAACGCTGTTGTTGATGCCGCAAAGACCGAATTACCGAAGATTTCACCGTCAACCGGAACAATTTCAACCTTTGCCAAGGCTAAGGTTAAAGACGCCGATAGCCAAACTAGTCCTTCAACAAAGAAGTACCTATTAGCAGGGGTGGCAGTTGGGTTAATCGTTGGGATGGTGTTAGCATTTACTGTGACGACTTGGCGAAACCTTATTTAAAAAACACTTAATAAGCTCTAGATTAGCTACTAATAGATCATAATGGATATTGTTGTAAAGCTTAATTTGGGCTATGATTGTTTAAACTAATTACACGTGTGAAAGGAATATACAATGTCTAAGTACGATTATCTTGTAGTTGGGGCCGGTTTATTCGGTGCCACCTTTGCTTACGAAGCTGCCAAACGTGGCAAGCGGGTGAAAGTGATTGAAAAGCGTGATCACATCGCCGGAAACATCTTCACCAAAGAAGTTGATGGGATCCAAGTGCACCAATACGGGGCCCACATTTTCCACACTTCCAATAAGGAAATCTGGGATTACGTTAACCAGTTCGCAACCTTTAACCGTTATACTAACAGCCCGGTAGCCAACTACAAGGGAACGATGTACAACCTTCCGTTCAACATGAACACCTTCAACAAGATGTGGGGCGTTCGGACGCCGCAAGAGGCAATGGACAAGATCAATGAACAACGCCAAGAAATGGCCGGCAAGACGCCGCAAAACTTGGAAGAACAAGCCATCTCATTGATCGGTCGTGACATCTACGAAAAGCTGGTGAAGGGCTACACAGAAAAGCAATGGGGGCAAAAGGCAACCGAATTGCCGGCCTTCATTATTCGTCGCCTGCCAGTTCGCTTGACTTACGATAACAACTACTTCAACGATGACTTCCAAGGGATTCCGGTTGGTGGTTACACACAAATCGTTGAAAAGATGTTAGCCTCCGATTTGATTGATGTGGAAACGGGTGTGGACTTCTTTGCCAAGCGCGAAGAATACCTGGCTAACTATCCGAAGGTCGTCTTCACCGGAATGATCGATGAATTCTTTGATTACCAACTGGGGAACTTCAATACCGGAGCTTGCGGTTTGAAACCGAAGAACTGGATGTTGATAACTACCAAGGGAACGCCGTTATCAATTACACCGATGCGGAAACACCATACACCCGGGTGATTGAACACAAGCACTTTGAGTTTGGTAAGGGTGACAAGGATAAGACGATCGTGACCCGGGAATACCCAGCTGACTGGCACCGCGGTGATGAACCATACTACCCAGTTAACAACCAACAAAATAATGATTTGTACAAGCAATATGCTAAGCTTGCCCAGGAAAAGGAAGCCAATGTGATCTTTGGTGGCCGGTTGGGCCAATACCGCTACTATGACATGGACCAAGTACTTCACGCGGCCCTTGTATGCGTAGAAAAGGAGTTTAATAAGTAAGCATGAAAGTGATCCGAAACTATTTGTATAACGCGGGCTATCAGATTCTTTTGATGATTGCCCCCTTAGTGACGACCCCTTATGTGTCCCGCGCCTTGGGTGCACACGCCAGTGGGATCAACACTTATACAAATGGGTGGGTCACTGTTTTTTATTTAGTCGGTCAAATGGGGATTGGCTTATACGGAAACCGAGAAGTTGCCTATCACCGGGATGATAAGCGGGAACGCTCGCGAATCTTTTGGGGCATTGAAGCACTTCAACTGTGCACGATTAGCATCTCTTTAGTTGCCTACCTCGTGGCGGTGTTCTTATTTTCGACAACCTTCCGGGAATACTACCTTCTTCAAACGCTTTGGATCGTTGCCTGTGGGATCGATGTTTCCTGGTACTTCATGGGGATGGAGGACTTTAAAAGACGGTCGTCCGGAATACAATCGTCAAGTTAATCATGATTGTATTGATCTTTACTCTGGTTAAGACGGAAGCTGATCTTTGGAAGTACATCCTGTTGATTGGGGTTGCCCAGTTAAGCGGAAACTTAACCCTATGGCCGTATCTAAAGTCCAATATCCAGTGGGTGTCACCAAAAGAATGGCATCCTCCGACACCTTTACCCCTCCTTACTCCTCTTTATTCCAACGATTACGACCCAAATCTACTTGGTGGTTAACAAGTTAATGCTAGGGAAGATTGGTCAACCAACGGCCTTAGGGCAGTTTGACTATGCGGATCGCCTGGTCAAACTAGTCTTAGCGATCGTAACGGCTACGGGGACGGTTATGCTTCCCCACATTGCCAATAAGTTTGCTAAGGGTGATTTGAAGGGGGTTCGGGAAAGCCTCTACAATTCCTTCGACTTTGTAACGGCGATGGCAGTTCCAATGATGTTTGGTCTAATGGCAATTTCGGAAAAATTCGCCCCGTGGTTCTTAGGGAATGGGTACCAAGATGCCGGTAAGATTATTTTCTTCGAGGCCCCAGCAATTGTCTTCATTGCGTGGAGTAACGTAACTGGTGACCAATACTTGATGCCAATTGACCGGGTTAAGGAGTACACGGTTTCCGTTTCAATTGGGGCGGTGGTTAACGTGATTGCCAACATCCTCTTGATTCCATTTTATTCGGCCAACGGGCGGCGTTAGCAACCGTTATTGCCGAGTTCAGTGTGATGGCAGTACAGATGAATTTTGTTCGTTCAACCATTCGGCGACGCCAATTGTTTAGAAGTAGTTGGCGGTACTTCTTAGGGGACTAGTGATGTTCCTCGTAGTTAACCGAATCTGTGACGTAATGACAATGAATATTGTTAACATGGCGATCCAGGTCTTTGTGGGGACGGTTATTTATGTTGCCTGCCTCTTTATTCTTAAGGCGCCGGTGATTGAGCAAGCAAAACAAGTTTTAGGAAAGTAATGTTTTAATATGGAAAAGAAACGCTATCTTTATATCGACATACTGAATTGCATGGCAATTTTTCGCCGTTTTAGTCCAACATACTGCCCAGATCGCCCATCAGGGGAATCAAACGAACAAATTACAATCATTGGAAATATTCTGCAAACGATCTTCCTACCTGCGGTGGGGATCTTTTTATGAATTCTGGTGCAATGTTGCTAGATTATCGCTATCGTCAATCCACGAAAGAGTTTTTTAAAAAGAGATTCCTTAGGGTCGTGGTACCGTTTTTAATCTGGTCGGTTTTCTACTATTGGTATAGCTACCACTATTATGCTTTCCCAGGGATTTTCCACCGGAATGTTTTTTCCCTACGTGACTTTGTTCAATCATTTGTGGATGATAAGATCAATAGTTTATTCTGGTTCTTCTTTTCGATCATTCAGCTCTACTTGGCCACCCCAGTCTTTGCGGTGTTAGCGAAAAAATATAAAGATATACTTGCTTATGTGGTCGTGGTAGGAGTAGCTTACGGGATTGTGGTGCCTTATATTGCAGCACTCAAGGGTGTTAATCTCAGTAGCGGCAATATTAATGTGCCTCTATTAAATTCGTCGTGGATAACATACTATGTGATGGGCTATCTAATTAAGGAAGATTATCTATCGGATAAAATTCAGATGACGATCATTGCTTTAGGTACTTTAAACTTAGGAATTGATATCTTAAATAATATCTTCGTGAATAAGATTGTTTACTTTAACAACCTAGGAACGATGTTCTATACCTTTGGCCTATATATTTTAATTAAGCGACTTACCAATCATGCCCGATCAGAAAGGGTGACGAAGTTCTTTGCGGTGTTGTCTTCAGCATCACTAGGGATTTACGTGTTGCACCCGCTGTTTATCCAGTTATTTGACTGGTATCTATTCCATGTAACACCAAAGGTATGGGATAGTTACTTTGAGGTATTGCAAAACCCAATTCATATATACGTATACCCGTTTGTTCTCTATCTTGTTATGGCACCGATCGTTTTGCTTATAAAGAAATTAAAACTCATGAAGTACATCTTGCCGTAACCTTTTGCAAGAATGAATATTTCCAAAAGATGTCAAACATTATCGTTTGTTAACAACTTGGGGCTAAGTAAAATTTGCTGAATATAAAGTGTTAAAGTAGATAACAGTGATAAAGAATTAACATATTTAATAAAAGGTAAGGTCATGGAAAGTAAAAAGCACTATAAGTTATATAAAAGTGGAAAACAATGGAAGACACTCGCCATTACTGCAGCGGTTGCGGTAGCTGGGGTGGTTTCCCTTAACAATATAACTGCAAATGCCGATGTTACCTCATCTGCGGTTGCAACTGTGGCAGTAGCACAAACTAGCAGTGCCTCCTCAGTAGTACTGGAAAGCAGCACTTCAGCCGTAGCTACGTCGTCAACTTCAGAAGCTAGTGCTGCGGCTTCAAGTGCTGTTGTCTCTTCATCAGCATCCAGTTCTGTAACTAGCGCTACTTCATCCGTGGTAGACGCTGCTAGCGCAAGTACGGTTGCAAGTTCAGCTGACACTGCTGCAACTAGTGCAACGTCAAGCTCTGAAGTGAGTGTAACTTCTGCATCATCAGAAGCAAGTACCGTTAGCGATTCGTCTTCGGTTGTAACTTCTACTACTTCTTTAACAAGCCAATCAACCGAAAGTGCTACAAGCGATAGTGCTGATTCATCAGCAACTTCAACTCAAGATAGTAGCGTAACTTCTGCGGAAGTAGTTACGCGTGAAGTGGCAGCGGTAGCTACGAGCTCAACTAAAAACGGTTGGGTTAGTGAGAACGGTACCTACACATACTACACGAATGGTAAAGTTGCTAGCGGTGAAAACTACTCCTATTTACCATCAATTAGTGGGACTGGCTACAACTGGTACCTAGTTAAGGATAGTGTAGCGTTATCTGGTGTTCAAAAGTGGTATGGGAGTTACTACTACTTTGATCCAACTACTTACTTGAAGTTAGATCACCAAGACTACGTTAAGTCCCAATGGGGGGACTGGTACATGGTGGGTAGCGATGGATTGTCAATCAGGGGTTCAAAAGTGGTACGGTAAGTACTACTACTTCGATCCAGTAACCTACTTAAAATTAGATCACCAAGACTACGTTAAGTCCCAATGGGGGACTGGTACATGGTGGGTAGCGATGGGATTGTCCAATCAGGGGTTCAAAAGTGGTACGGTAAGTACTACTACTTCGATCCAGTAACCTACTTAAAATTAGATCACCAAGACTACGTTAAGTCCCAATGGGGGACTGGTACATGGTAGGTAGTGATGGGATCGTTCAATCTGGGTTAGTTCAATGGTATGGTCATTACTACTACTTCAACCCAGTAACGTATCTAAAGGCAACTAACACGACGTTTAGTTACAATGGAATGTCATTAACTGCCGATAATACTGGTATTATTACCGGGACTACGACTTCTTCACAATTCCTATTAAAGATTTACCAGGCAACCCTTGATGGTTGGAAGGAATATGGTGTGTTACCATCCGTGACGGCTGCTCAAGCAATCCTTGAAAGTGGTTGGGGGCAATCAGCCTTAGCTACTGAAGCCAACAACTTATTTGGGATTAAAGGATCATATAATGGTCAATACGTTATCATGTCGACTGCGGAATATGGTAGCGGTGGTTACTACTATGTAAATGCAGAATTCCGGAAATACCCAAGTTTCTATGAAAGTGTTGTTGACCACGGATACTTCTTGTACAGTAATAGTCGCTACAGTAACCTGTTACATCAAACTAGCTACGCTACTGTAACTTCGTTATTACAATCTGATGGATATGCAACTTCACCGACGTATGCTTCGAGCCTTAATAATGTGATTACAACTTATGGGTTGCAATCATGGGATACGGCAGCTGGAGTATAGAAACTAATTAACTTATAATCCCCTAGGGGTAGCAAGCGCCACAATAGTTTGTTATCCTTAAGGGGATTTTAATTTACCTAATTATAAGTAAGGAATTAAATCAATAAGTTGGAAAATAGATAGGGAGGATCAATTATGGGGAGAAAAAGCAACACTATAAGCTTTATAAGAGTGGAAAATAATGGAAGACATTGGCAATCACTGCTGTAGTGGCTATTGCAGGAGTATTGTCGTTCAATGATGTAACGGCCAATGCTGATGTAACTTCAGCTACGATTGCAGCTACAGAAGTAACACAAACTGGTAGTAGAGTTGGTACATGGTTGGCAGTGATGAAATTGTTCAATCTGGGATTATCAGATGGTACGGGTCACTTTATTACTTTGACCCAACAACCTACTTACTAAAAACTAGTGGTTACGTTGTGTCAAACGGTGTTGCATATATTGCGGGTAGTGACGGGAAACTTACGGCAGTAACGAATGCAGTTAATAGCTACATTCTTAAGAATTATCTAGGTCACGCCGCAATCACATAAGATTACGTAATCCCTTCGGATGTTACAGACACCTATAGTGATACCTCAGATGGAAAACCAAACATGATTGTTGTTCATGAGACGGCCGATGATGCAACGATTTGGGAAGAAATTAATTACGAGAAGAATACTTATGAGGATGCCTTTGTTCATGCCTTTGTAGATGGAAATAATATTATTGTTATTTCAAACACTGATCACGAAGCATGGGGGCTGGATATCCAGCAAATGGACGAGCCGTTCAATTTGAACAAATTGAGGTTACCGGAGCAAATAACTTTACGAAGGAAATTTTAAATGCGGCATACTTTACAGCCTATATGATGAAAAAGTATGGGCTAATTCCGTCACTGGCCCAGTCGAATGGGACGGGAACATTATGGTCGCACCATAATGTATCGCAATATTTGGGCGGTACTGACCATACCGATCCCGATGGTTACTGGTACAACCGAGCAAGCACATATTTTGGAACGACATACACTATGTCTAATTTCTGTCAGTTGGTAAGCCTTTACTACAACACGCTATAGAACCTCCCTGTAACGTAACGAAAATCGAAACTTTCCGTCGACTGATTGCCAATTAAGCAATTGGTTGGCGGTTTTTTAGTTGCAAAGATTTCTTACAATGTTGCAAAAAGGTAACAAACGTTATTCTTAGTTAACAGATCATCAAATATTGTAGAAAGATGAACTTTTTATGATATGGTATTAAACGTAAACTTTTAAATTAAACATAATTAACTAAAACCAAAAACTACGGAAGGATTTAGGTTGATGGAAAGTAAAAAGCACTACAAGTTATACAAGAGCGGGAAGCAGTGGAAGACGCTAGCGATTACCGCTGCAGTTGCCATCGCCGGGGTTGTCTCTTTTGATAACGCAACGGCAAATGCGGATGTTGCTTCATCTGCCATTGCTACTACGGAAGTTTCACAAACGACTAACGATTCCTCAGCGGTACAAAGTGATGCCACGAGTGCAACGGTTGTGGTTGCTTCAATTAACAGTACGGAAGTTTCCAGCACTGCATACGCAGCTAGTTCTGAAACGGTTGCTGCTCCGGTCTCAGCTGAATCCGTTAGTGTTAGTGCAGTTGCCTCATCTGCAACTAGTTCAGCGTCTAGTGTGGCCCAGAGTACCACAGCTGTGGCAACCGAAGCTAGCTCGGCGATTAGTGCCACGTCTGCTGTGTCGTCATCTGTTGCAACTACGACTAGTGAAGCAACTGTAAGTGCAACTAGATCTATGAATGACAGTAACTTGTCAGATGCAACCTCTACTCAGGATAGTGCAGCTTCTTCAGCAGCCGAGATCCGTGCCGTTGCTGCAGCCGTTAGCTCTACTAAAAATGGCTGGGTAAATGAAAACGGAACGTACACTTACTACACTAATGGTAAGGTAGCTAGTGGTGAAAGTTACTCGTACTTGCCGACGATTAACGGAACGGGTCACAATTGGTATTTGGTTAAGGATGGTGTTGTCCAATCAGGTGTCCAACAATGGTACGGAAGCTACTACTACTTCAACCCGACAAACTACCTGAAATTAGATCACCAAGATTACGTTCAGTCCCAATGGGGAGTTGGTACATGGTCGGCAGTGATGGAATCGTTAAATCCGGTGTTCAAAAAGTGGTATGGCAAGTACTATTACTTTGATCCAACTACTTACTTGAAGTTAGATCACCAAGACTACGTACGGTCTCAGTGGGGAGATTGGTACATGGTCGGCGGTGATGGGATTGTTCAATCCGGTGTTCAAAAGTGGTATGGTAAGTACTATTACTTTGACCCAACGACTTACTTAAAGTTAGATCACCAAGATTACGTACGCTCTCAGTGGGGAGATTGGTACATGGTTGGTAGTGACGGGGTTGTTCAGTCCGGGCTTGTTAGTTGGAAGGGATCAACTTATTACTTTGATTCTTCAACTCACTTGAAGGTAACTAACAAGACATTTACTGTGGGAAACACAACCTATAAAGCAGACGGTAATGGTGTTGTTACGGTGGTCAATGACGTTAATGCCAAGGTCAACAAGGCCTTAGGCGAAATCGGGGTACCATACGTTTGGGGTGGTAACTCTCCTTCCGTTGGGTTTGACTGCTCGGGGTTAGTTCAATGGGCATATGGTCTGAGTTCTAGCTACCGGACGACTTACCAACAACAAACGCTTGGAACGCACGTTTACTCCAACGTTTCTAGTGCTCCAAAGGGTGCCTTGCTGTTCTTCGGTAGTGATTCCGCTCCGTACCACGTGGCCATCTCATTAGGTGACGGTTCTTACGTTCACGCCCCAACGGTCGGTGAAAACGTCAAGATTGGTTACCAAAGTACTTCACACCTAGCTACTACATCGTCTTAAGCTAGTTGATATAAGGAGGAGCCTTAGGGATATCCTGGGGCTTTTTTTCAAAATATTAGGAATTGTGAAGTTATGACTAATCATCGAACAAAGACTTTGTTATAATGTGATTAAGAATCAGAGTTCGAGATATTGAGAGGAAAAAATTATGAAAGCTAACAAGCTATTAACTTCAATTGTTGCTGGGGCGATGCTTCTTTCATTAGCGGCCTGCAGCAGTAATAAATCTGCGAGTGGGAGTGATACTACGGGCAGCGTAAGCGCAAGTAGTAAGGCGGCCTCAAAGAAGAACTCCACGACGAAGAAGCAACAAGTAAAGACGGTTTCTGATGATTCCAGTTCTTCATCTAGTAAATCTTCCAGTTCAGCAACCGCTGCTAATTCATCAACGTCTTCGTCAAGTGCTTCCCGGGGAGCGGCAGCCGCAACCGCCTCGAATTCTAGCTCTTCTAACGGAAGTAGCTCTTCATCAAGTGCCTCAACGGCTACTTTAACTCAGACCCAAGCCTTGGATCTTTTAAAGGAACGTCTCGGAGCTAACTTGAACAATGCTGGGATGTCAGGTCAATCAATGCCAGTTCAACCATCAGCTACCGATGTTGATTCCTTTACCGCTACGCAAACGGGAACGAACAGCTGGCAATTTACTGGAACGGTAAACGGTAAGACTTACACTTACAATGTTTCACCAACTTCCATTACTGAGAACTAGTCAAAGTTCATTGTTAGATAGTGTATAATGAAAACCGGTGCTGCTAAGCGGTGCCGGTTTTTCATTATTTAAATTTAAGAGGATTAAAAATGCCAAAGTTATCAATTGTCGTTCCCTGTTATAACGAACAGGAAGCCCTCCCGCTCTTTTACCCGGCAGTAGAAGAGGTGGTCCAAAGAATAGATGGTTTAAAAACGGAATATTGGTTAGTAGATGATGGTTCTGCAGACCAAACGTTAGCGGAAATGCGAAAGTTGCATTCGATTGATCCTGAACGGGTACATTACCTAACCTTTTCCCGGAACTTTGGGAAGGAGAGTGCCCTCTATGCTGGTCTGGAAGCAGCTACCGGTGATTACGTGGTGGTAATGGATGCGGACTTGCAAGATCCGCCGTCCTTTCTTCCCCAAATGTATTCCATCCTCCAGGAAGGTGAATACGATTGTGTAGGGACTCGGCGGACCGACCGGAAGGGGGAGAAGCCAAGATAAAATCCTTCCTCAGTGACCAATTTTATAAAGTTATTAACCGTGTATCACAAACCAATATCGTTCCAGGAGCTCGTGACTTTCGGATGATGACCCGCCAAATGGTCGATGCCATTCTTTCAATGAAGGAATACAGCCGTTTTTCCAAGGGAATTTTCTCCTGGGTCGGTTTTAAAACCAAGTATTTAGAGTACAAAAACGTTGAGCGGGTGGCCGGAACCACTGATTGGTCAACCTGGAAACTATTTAAGTATGCAATGGACGGAATTGCCGACTTCTCACAGGCACCATTATCATTAGCAGTTTGGCTAGGAACGACCTCCTTTATTATTTCAATCATTGGGTTGATTTTTGTGGTGATCCGCCGACTGATAGAACCAACGAGTAGTGCCTTTGGCTGGGCCTCGATGGTTTGCATCATTCTTTTACTAGGGGGACTACAGCTGCTCTGCATTGGGATTGTCGGGAAATACATCGGTCGTATCTACATGCAAGTTAAGAACAGACCGATTTACATCATTAAGGAAAAGAAATAATGCCAAAAAGTTATCAAAAAGCGCTCTTTTGGTCGTTTGAATTACTGATTATTGCGAGTTTAATCTGGGTCTGCACCCAGATTAACTTTGTCTTTACCCCTTTGCTGGTCTTCGTTTCCGTGGTAATCACCCCGCTGATCATCTCGCTCTTTTTTGTACTACATGTTAAAACCACTCTTTCGCTTATTAATGAAGATCAAGGTTTACAAATGGCATATGAAGCGGGGGATTGCGAGCTTGGTGGTGGTGATCGGGCTCGTCTTGATTGTGGCTGGTGGGATTTCGGCGTTAATTCCATCGGTGCTTAATGAGTTAAACCAAGTGATACATTGGCTCCCCCAGGCTGCCAAGGAGAGCCAGAAGATGATTCAAGAGATCTCGGAACACCCGTGGGTGCGAAAACTCCACTTATCTACTTACTATAGTCAAATTAATGATCAAGTTTCTAAGTACGTTCGCCAGATTGTCACTGGTTTAACCTCAAGTGCGGGAACAATCATTGGGACGATTACGAGTACGGTTATTGTGGCCATCACCGTTCCCGTAATGCTTTTTACATGTTTAAGGATGGTAACCGACTAGTACCGAGCGTGCAAAAGCTTTTTCCGGAAAATAGCCGGGATGAAGTTGGGGAGCTATTAAGGAAAATGAGTCAAACACTCTCATCCTACATTTCTGGGCAAGCCATTGAGTGCCTGTTCGTGGCGATCGCAACTTCGATCGGCTATCTGATCATTGGCCAGCCCTTGGCTGTGGTTCTCGGCGTGGTAGCCGGGATCGCCAACATGATCCCGTATGTGGGACCCTATATCGGAATTACACCGTCCTTAATGGTTTCGATTGCGGTGGCGCCAGAAAAGATTATTTGGGTGATTGTAGTGGTTGTGATCGTTCAACAAATTGACGGTAACATTATCTACCCGAATATCATTGGCAAAACCCTGCAGATCCACCCATTAACGATCATAATGCTCTTATTAGCTGCGGGGAATATCGCTGGGATTCCAGGGATGATCCTTTGTATTCCGTGCTATGCAGTTGTTAAGACGGTGGTAACTTACTTAATAAGTATTTACAATCTGAGGAAACGAGGAGAAACTAACGGCTAGTTAGACATAACATTGTTATAATCTAGGGTATTCATGGGGAAGATTTAGCGTAGTGGGTAAATCTTAATTATGATGGAGGCGCATGGGTATGTTAAAGACATTAACAATTGTCGTACCGTGCTATAACGAAGAAGAAGTGCTCCCGGAAACAGTTAAAGAAATTGGTACAATTATCGAAGATTTGATTGCTCAAGCAAAGATTAGCACTAAGAGTAAGATCCTCTTTGTTAATGACGGGAGTAAGGATCGCACCTGGGAGTTAATCTCTGAGTATAGCGAGAAGTACTCCTACGTTTCGGGGATTAAGTTTACCCGTAACTATGGTCACCAAAACGCCTTATTAGCCGGAATGACGGTAGCAGTTAAGTATTCGGATATGATCATCACCATCGATGCGGACCTCCAAGACGACGTCAACGCCATTTACCAGATGGTTGATAAGTACTTAGAAGGAATTGATGTGGTTTACGGATTCGTAATAGCCGGGAGACGGATTCCTTCTTTAAACGGCGGACAGCGCTAGCCTATTATGGGCTAATGAAACGCTTGGGTGTGAATCTCGTTCCAGATTCCGCCGACTACCGCTTGCTCAGTAAGCGGGCAACGGAAGCCCTGCTTCAATACAAAGAGCGCAACTTGTTTTTACGGGGGATGGTTCCGTTAGTGGGGTATCCTTCGGCTAAGGTGTACTATCCCCGTAAGGAGCGCTTTGCCGGTAAATCGAAGTACCCACTCGGGAAGATGTTACACTTTGCTTTTGATGGGATTTCTTCCTTTTCAATTGCCCCGATTCAATTAATTTTGATCTTAGGGATCTTGACCACTTCGATTAACATCATCATGATGATCTATGTTTTAGTAGAAAAATATTAGGTCATGCTCTAACCGGTTGGGCATCCTTGATGATCTCAATCTGGTTGCTTGGTGGAATTCAGCTAATTTCAGTCAGTGTAATCGGTGAGTACGTAGGGAAGATCTTTACCGAAGTTAAGCATCGGCCACGCTTTAATATCGAAACGGAAGACTACACTGAAAAAATGGTCAAGGATAAAAACGGTTACTAATAATAAAGCCCTAGGGTCCGCGTGACAACGGATGCTAGGGGCTTTAAATTAGGGTGAATCTAGCTAGCTGAGATGTGATAAAATTTAAAGGATAGTGTGTAGAACGCCATCGCTTAAAGCGAGTGGCAGAAACGCGACCAGTTGTGGGTTTTAAAACTAAATTGGCTCTGACCGAATGATAACTGGAGCACCATAACAGAGAACGAAAGGAATTCAAGATTGGCAACTAAACAACAATTAGAAGATGCAGTAAGTAAGCGCCGGACCTTTGCGATCATTTCGCACCCCGACGCCGGGAAGACGACGATTACGGAACAGCTCCTCCTCTTTGGGGGGGCGTCGTTCGGGAAGCCGGAACGGTTAAGGGACAGGGCAGCTCGAACTTCGCCAAGTCCGACTGGATGGAAATCGAACAAAAGCGGGGGATCTCCGTTACCTCTTCCGTGATGCAATTTGATTACGATGGCAAGCGGATCAACATTTTGGATACCCCGGGGCACGAAGATTTCTCTGAAGACACCTACCGGACTTTGATGGCGGTGGACTCAGCGGTCATGGTGATTGACGGGGCCAAGGGATTGAACCCCAGACCCGCAAGCTCTTCCAAATTTGTAAGATGCGGGGATTCCGATTTTCACTTTCATCAATAAGTACGACCGGGACGCGCGGGAACCACTCGATTTGATGAATGAAATCGAAGAAACCCTCGGGATCGAAACTTACCCGATGGACTGGCCAATCGGAATGGGCCGTCAGTTCATGGGGGTTTACGATCGCCATAACCACCGGGTGGCCTTAACTCACCCGGCCGATGAAAGCAAGCCGTACTTACCGTTAGATGAAAACGGGGAAGTGATTGGGGAGAACCCGTTGGCTGGCGAAGGGGAATGGGAAGACGCCCTGGAAGGGATGGAATTGATCTCTGAAGCCGGCAGTGAATTCTCAGCAGAAAAGGTGGCGGCCGGGGATCAAACCCCAGTCTTCTTTGGTTCAGCCCTAACTAACTTCGGGGTCAAGACCTTCTTGAAACCTACCTGAAGTACGCCCCGGCACCGAGTGCGCACAAGACGGAGGAAGGGAAGGCGATTGACCCGCTCTCCCCGGAATTCTCCGGTTTCGTCTTTAAAATCCAGGCCAACATGAACCCGAAGCACCGGGACCGGATCGCCTTCGTCCGGGTTTGCTCAGGTGAATTTGACCGCGGGATGGACGTTACCCTGGAACGGACGAAGAAGCCACTCCGGCTGTCGAACGTGACCGAATTCATGGCCAACACCCGGGAAAACGTGGAAAAGGCCGTTGCCGGCGATATCATCGGTTTATACGATACCGGAAACTTCCAAATTGGGGATTCCATTTACACTGGTAAGGAAGACATTAAGTTTGAAAAGCTGCCGCAGTTTACGCCGGAACTCTTTGTTCGGGTCTCGGCCAAGAACGTGATGAAGCAAAAGTCCTTCCACAAGGGGATCAATCAACTAGTCCAAGAAGGGGCGGTCCAGCTTTACCAAAATTACAACACCAACGATTACATCTTAGGGGCCGTGGGACAGCTGCAATTTGAAGTCTTTAAGTTCCGGATAAAACGAATACAATTCCGAAGTCATCATGGAACCAATGGGCAAGAAGACGGCCCGCTGGATCAACCCGACCAATTGGACCCGAAGATGTCATCTTCTCGCAACATCTTGGTCAAGGACATGCAGGGCGAACCGCTCTTCTTGTTTGAAAATCAATTTGCGGAAAACTGGTTTAAGCAAAAGTACCCGGATGTTGAATTAACGTCGAAGCTATAGGCGAAAGGAACGCAAACGTGGAAAATTACATCATTTCATTGAAGGACCCCTCTGGTAATGTTGGGGGCCCGAAGGCAAATATGGATAACATCAAGTTCTTAAAGGAACAGATGGGCTTTAAGGAATTATGGCTTGATTATGGTTGGAAGGACGGCTTCTGGTGGCACCACAACTTGTGGGACTGGATCAACACCCGCATTCACAAGTATCAACTATCCCGCTCCGTATTACCAAAGTTCTTCAAGGAACACCCGGACATTGACAATGTGGTGATTCAATACCCGCTGTACTCCAATAAGCTAATCAAACAAATTACAGACAGTGTGCACCAAAATAGTCACGCTAAGCTATACTTCATCATCCACGATGCTGAAATGATTCGCTTGTATGCGGATGAACCAAAGCGAGCCCAAGGGGAATTAGATTCCTTTAACCTTTCGGATGGGATCATCGGCCACAATGCTAAGATGAATAAATTCCTGAAGGAACAAGGGGTGAAGGTCCCGCTAGTTGACCTGGGAATCTTTGATTACGATAACCCGCAACCACTTCAGGAATACAAGGGCTACGATAAGTCGGTTTGCTACGCGGGAAACTTAATTGACGCAGAATTCCTGCAGGATGTTTACCCAACTAACCGTTTTGACCTCTTTGGACCGAACCCGGCGGAAAGTTACAACGAAGGGTTGAACTACAAGGGACAGTTTTCACCAACGGACTTACCTGCCCACATGGACGAAAACTTTGGCCTGGTTTGGCACGGGACGAGCGTCGACACCTGTGATGGGGTCTTTGGTCGTTACCTGAAGTGGAATAACCCGCACAAGACGTCTCTTTACCTTAGCTCGGGACTGCCGGTCATTATTTGGGACCAGGCCGCCTTGGCTGATTTTGTGCTTGAAAACGGGGTTGGGATCACGATTAGTAGCCTCAATGAATTAAACGATAAGTTAGACGCCTTGACCGAAGAAGAGTACCGTCAGATGCACGATAACGTTCAAAAGGTTGCTAACCAAATGCGGACCGGGTACTACATTACCCACGCAATGGAAAAAATGATCAATAACTAGTTAATTAGGAGCAAATGATGAATAAGATATGCGCCATTGTGGTTACTTATAACCGCAAGATTCTGTTAAAGCAATCACTACAAGCCTTACTAGACCAAACCGTCACCGACTTTGACATTCTGGTGGTGGATAACGCCAGCACGGATAACACCGGGAATACATTGATGACCTCTTACAAGAAGAGCGAATTGATTACGTCAACACGGGAGCTAACCTCGGTGGGTCAGGGGCTTTAACCACGGTCTAAAGGTTGCTTGCAAGCGGGGCTACCAGTACGTCTGGATGATGGATGACGATACCATGCCGACCCCAACGGCCCTAGAAAAGATTTTAGAGGCTGACAAGATCTTGGGTGGTAACTACGGGTACTTGGCTAGCGAAGTACTCTTTACTGATGGTCAACCGTGCAAGATGAACGGCCAAAAGGTACTCAAGAAGTGGTTTGACGAATCCCAATACTTAAAGAACGGGATTTTACGGACAACGCGGGCGACCTTTGTTTCCTTCTTCGTGCGGACCGCAGTAGTGGAAAAGGTGGGGCTTTCCTACAAGGAATTCTTCATTTGGGGTGATGATATGGAGTACTCAACCGGATTTCCAAGCAGTTCCCGTGTTACATGGTGGCGCAAAGTATTGTTGTTCACCACACTAAGAACAATGATGGTTCAAGTATCGCTAAGGACGATGGCTCCCGGCTATGGCAATACAAGTTGGCTTACCGGAACGAATGTGTAATTGCACGCGAGGATGGTTTATATGGGCGTTGCTACCAATTTGCCAAGGTGAACTGGAACATTCTAAAGGTTATTGGTTCGCACAAACCACTAAAGCTCAAGAAAATTTGGATTCTGATCTCCGCTTCAATTCGGGGATCTTCTTCCGGCCGAAGATTGAATACATTAAGCTTGATTCGGATAAATAAAAGATATAAAGGGGGCACCTTATTTTAGTAGGTGAACAGGGATAATGAAGAAAATAGAAAAGTACAAATACAGATCAGACCTCGTTGCCATATTTATATTTTTGGTTGTTACGTTTACTATGACGTACCCATTATGGCATTCCACCAATTATTTATTGCTAACGACTGGTCCTTTCACGTATCTCGGGTCGAAGAAATTTATGATAATTTGAAGGATGGGCATTATTTATTTACATTGCAACCCATACTTTTCAAAAAACAGGGGTCGCAAATTTTCTTTTTATCCAACCATTTTCCTTTATCCTTGGGCATTGCTCCGCTTTATATTTAGTCCGGTAACTGCTTTTTATGGCTGGTACGCACTGATCAATTTTTGTACCTTAGTGATTGCTTATCTTTGTGCTAAAAAAGTGTCAAATAGCAGTATCAAGGCGATTTTAGCGTCGCTCCTATACACTTTAATGCCTTACCATATGTTTGTTGGTACTGGTGTGTTTGGTGAATTCGTTGCAATGACCTTTATCCCGATGGTTATTTTAGGAGGATATGAATTATTTTTTGCTGATGATCACCGGTGGCAACTGTTAGCAATTGGGTTAGCATTGGTAAGTTATTGTCATATTTTAAGTACACTATTATGTATAGAAATCTTATCAATTCTATTTATCATTTCACTCTTTGCCAAAAAATGGTCTAATATTGATCGAATAAAAGCACTTTTGAAGAGTGTAGTACTGACTATATCCTTAGTTGCTATGATGGTAGGTCCATTTGTGTCTGACTATATTGGACAAAAGATCTCCTCAACAGATTCAGAGATTAACTTTAATATGATCTTAAAGTTAAAGGACTTTATTTTCAGCTCTTTTAGTGGTAGTTATGGTCAAAACCTGGGCTTCGTGCTAGTAATTGCATTACTTACCGGATATATTTACTTTAACAATCGTTTCGTAATTACGGTCTGGTTATTAGGGAGTACATTGGCTCTCGTTACAACTGATTTTTTCCCTTGGGAAAAGCTTCAAAATATAGTTCCAGCTTTAGGGGTTATTCAGTTTCCTTACCGTTACTTAAGCTATGCGGGACTGTTTTTGGCCCTAATTGCTTCTGAGGCAATAGGTAGCTCAATACTGAAATTAGAAAAAAGAAAACAATTAGTTGCAATGGTTGCTGTTCTAGTTGTTGCAGCGGTTTATCCTTTGTCAGTTTTGCATACGAGGGATTGGCGAACGGACAGTAGCTTGGATACGATATCCGTTAAGGTTCAACAATCAGGTCCTCAAGGAACACCAGTTGCTTACAAGGTTAACAATCAAACTTACAGTGAGATTTTTTTCACATGGTGTTCTGTACGGTGAAGCAGACTACTTCCCTAAACAATCATGGGGAGGAAATTCGGCAGCTTACTACGGCATTGTTATCAATAACCCCAAGTTACGCTCGATTATTGATAGTTACGCATATATTGACGGTCAAAAGACTAAAATTAGTAAGAAGTCAGGCCCCAATAAACTTGAGATGAGTCTCAATGATGTAAAGGGAAAGAAGATTAACCTACCAGTGGTTGCGTACCGGAACACATACTTACAGGTGAATGGTAAGAATGTTAACTACCAAAAGAGTAGCCGTGGAACGGTTCAATTTACGTCTCAAAGTAAAAAGGTCAATATTGTAGTTGGCTTTAAGCCTTCTATAGTTATGATTATCGGTTATATTGTTTCATCGCTCGGTTGGCTGTTTGTGTTGTTAATGCTAATTCGAAGTTTACGTTCTAAGATTAAGCAGTAGACTTAGCCCAAAAAGGAGGCCCCACTTATGAACATTTTAGTCACCGGCGGGGCCGGCTTCATCGGTAGCCACTTCTTGCGCTACCAGCTAAGTCACTACCCAACTGACCGGGTGGTGAACCTTGATTGCCTGACCTACGCCGGTAATCTTGCGAACGTGGCGGATTTAGCTTCTACCCCCGCTACCACTTTATCCAGGGTGATATCCGGGATGCCGCTACCGTTAGCGAAGTTCTTGCCACGCACCAAATTGACGTGGTGGTTAACTTTGCGGCCGAGTCGCACGTCGACCGTTCGATTGAAGATCCGGCGCCCTTCGTTTCGACGAACGTAGTGGGGGGTGCAGGTCCTCTTGGATGCCTGCCGGAGGGCGCAAGTCCGCCTAGTGCAGGTTTCGACCGATGAGGTGTACGGGTCAATTGTGGCAGGGCGGGTGGATGAAGAAGCGCCCCTCCAGCCGAGTTCCCCGTACGCGGCGACGAAGGCGTCCGCCGACCTGTTGGCAATGGCGGCCCACCACACCTTTGGCCAGGACGTCGTGATCACCCGGTCCGCTAACAACTACGGGCCTAACCAGCACCCAGAAAAGCTGGTGCCGATGATCATCACTAACGACTACCAGCAGAGACCGCTCACCATTCAAGGCGCCGGCGATGACATCCGCGATTGGCTGTACGTGGTCGATAATTGCCAGGCCATTGACTTGGTAATGCGCAAGGGCGTGGCGGGGGAAGTCTATAACATTGGCGGCTTTGAACGCCGCACGGTGTTAGAAGTCGTGGCCAGCCTGCAAGCGTTGCTAGGCTTTCCCGACTCCCAGGTGGTTCACGTGGCCGAGCGGCTCGGCCACGATCACCGCTACGCCGTCGATGATACCAAGTTACGCCGGGCGTTGGGCTGGCCGCCATCTACCAGCCTCGCCGCCGGTTTAACCCAGACCGTCAGGGCGTTGCAACATTAATCAAAAAGGTCCCTTACAAGGGGCCTTTTATTGTTGACAGGGAGCTTAGTTGACTATATAGTTAGTTACACAAGTAATTAACCAATTAAGTTGCCGAAAGGAGGGGCCCATGAACTTTGAATTTGATCAGGACAGCCCGCTGTACCAGCAAATTGCCAACCAATTGGCGGAGATGATCTTTACCGGCGTCTACCAGGCTGGTGATCAGGTGCCATCGACCCCCAACTGTCCGCCAGCTTGAACATCAACCCGGCGACGGTTTTGAAGGGTATGAATCAGCTGGTGGCCTTGGGCCTGTTAGAAAAAGCGGCGCGGGCGGGGGGATGTTTGTCACCCCGGGCGCCCAGGAACAACTGGCCACCAAGCACCGCGATGACTTTCTACCGCAATTACGTGGTGGCGATGGTCGCCGAAGCCAAGAAGCTGGGCATCAAAGAGGAGCACTTACAGGAACTAATCAAACGGGGGTATCAAGATGACGGTCAATGAACTAATGATTAACCACGTCACCAAGCGTTACCGGCGCCACACGGTGATCGATGAAGTGAGTTTCAACCTGGCACCGGCCAAGATTTACGGCCTGCTGGGACGGAACGGGGCGGGGAAGAGCACCCTGTTAAACATCATCACCAACCGGATTTTTCCCCACCAGCGGGATGGTGGCGATGGGGCCACAAAACGTTAATAACAACGATGAAGAGCTGGGCAAGATTTACTTGATGAGCGAATCCAACATGTACCCGAAGACGACCCGGGTGAAAAGAATGTTGGCCGATGCTGACCGCTTCTACGGCAAGTTTGACTTCGCTAACGCCCGCCGGATGCTGGGGGCAGTTTGGGATCAACGAGAAGGCCCGCTTCTCCAACCTCTCAACCGGGCAAAAGACGGCCGTTAAGATCACAATTGCCCTAAACGTCAACGCTCAGTACGTTCTCCTGGACGAACCTACCTTAGGCCCTAGACGTTAACTACCGGGAAACCTTTTACCGTGAGCTGTTGCGGACTTACAGCGAAAAGCCGCGGACCTTTGTCCTATCGACCCACTTGATCAGTGAGGTTCAACAGCTAGTCGAAGACGTTTTGATCCTCCACGAGGGAAGATCATCGTCAACGAACCAGTGGAAGAATTGTTGGGCCGGGCCTTCCTGGTGTCGGGGCCGGCCCAGTTGGTGGACGAATACACCGCCGGGCAAACCACGACCGACAGCCAAACGATCGGCAACCTGAAGGAAACGGCCGTGATTGGAGAGCTAGACGCCCTGCGTCCGATCCCCGACCAGGTGCAAATCAAGCACTTAGACCTGCAGCGGGCGTTCACCGCCCTAACTAACCACTAAGGGGAGTAACATGGAAAAGTTAAATAAGCAATACTTAAAGCAGCTGAGCCACTACAGCTGGCTAACCCTGATCGCCATTATCAGTATCCTCGGTGTCTCGGCGGTCTTCTACTTGCTAGCAATCCTCTTCAGTGGTCACATTGAGGTAGAGGCGGGCAGCATTAGCATAGATGGTGGAAACTTAGTTTCCATGCTGGCCTTTTAAGCGACATGATGGTGTTGGTACTCGTTTTCTTCAGTATCTGCACCCCCTACCAGATCTTTAAAGAAGCAATTGCCAACGGGGTGTCGCGCTGGACGAACTGGCTGGCCCACCACCTGATGGTGATCACGGTCCTGGTGGTCGCCTGGTTGATGAACGCCCTGATCGAGTTGCTCCAAAGTGGCACCGTCACTTGGAGCCAGCAGTGGGCCATCATCATCTCGATGCTGATCGGGGTGACGACGGCCGGGGCCCTGGGGAACCTCTACGGGCTGATGAGCATGCGGTGGAAGATCATCCTAACGATTGCCCTGCTCGCCAGTTTCTTCGTCCTCTGCTGGTTGGCGGTGCGCCTGGTCTTGCTGGTCACCCCTGAGCGGGCGGTCATGATGATCCAATCAATTAACCACCCGATTGTTTGGAACGGCCTCGGCCTGATTTGGGTCGCCTTGATGGTCGGGATTGACTACCTGTGCGCCTTGCACATGCAGTTGCGACGGGATTAATACAGGGAGTGGGAAATAACCTCCTCGGCAGGTCGGCTGATATGACTAAGCTAGGACGAACGGTCTGCGGTTATGTTCCACATCTTCTGTCTAACATTCAAAAGACAATAAGAGCCTACGAGAAAAGCGTGTTTTCTCGCAGGCTCTTATGCTTTGTTAAAAATGAAACTAAGGGAAAGGAGGGCTGCCGCTGGAACCAGAAAAGAAGCAGGATTCATTCTTGGCGTCCCCGGAAGCCTTGGCGGCTAAACAAGCGGTTGAAGCGGGGGGAGACCGAAGTGATTGGGTCGCTAACAGATTTTAACTGGCTGAGTGACGAACTCGCTACTAAGTAAATGAATATCTTCACCATTAACCGAGTATCTTGGTCATTTCGCCTTAAATGACCAAGATACTTTGCTTATGACTAAGATACGCAAAATCCCGGTGGGGGTCAATCGGAAGTTGATTGAGAGAGTGGGAAATAACCTACTCGGCAGGTCGTGTGGCTAAGCTAGGACGAATGGTTGATGCGGTACGCATCGTTCTTCGTCCGTACTTAGACACTAGACCTGCGGTTATTTACCACGTTTTCTGTCTAACATTTGGGAATAAAAATAAGAGGCTGGGGAAAACAGATTTTTTCCCAGCCTCTTGTTGGCCCTTATTTTTCTTTTCGACGAAGAACTTGGCGAAGTTTTTAGCGTAGGAGCGGTTGATCCGCTTTTCCATGATCCAGCGCTTGAGGTTCATGTCCTCAGCGTAGTGGAAGGTCGTCCCCCACTTGCCGGCCTTTAAGAGTTGCTTAGCGACTTCCTTGGCCTCGTTTTCGCGGGCGTACTTGAGGAAGGTTTGCTTAGAAACTCCTAACCACAGTTGGTACTTGCTTTCGTCCTTGAAGGCCAGTACCGGTTCCTTATCCTTTAAGGTCTTGGTGATGTAGTCTTCAACCGGGTAGGACGGCAGGTTGTAGCCGTTTAAAGAAACGAAGTAGGAGCTGCGGCCCTGGCGCGGGTTCAAGTCAAAGACCTTGAACTTGTTATCGCGGTGGTCGAACTTGAGGTCGAAGTTGACGTAGCCGGTGAAGTCGACTTGTTCTAAGAACTGCTTGATATCGTGGTAAATTTGCTCGTTATACTCGGGCAAGATCGCCACGTAATTGCCGACGTTGAGCGGGTTGCAATCCTCTAACAAGGGATTACCTAGCGCCATGAGTTTCACCTGGTGGTACTGGTCAACGTAACAGTTGATCGTGCGCATGTTGGAGTCATCGCCAGGAATGTATTCTTGGACAATCACGTCGCCCTTATAAGGGCTGTGTTGGTAGATAATCTCGAGAACTTCGTGTAAGCGGGCCTGGTCGTTAATGATGTAGGCCTTTTCGTAACCTTCAAAGTTCCCCTTATGCCACTCGACGGCGTCGGCGGCCTTGAGGGCGATCGGGAAGCCAAACGGCGACTGGTAGTTTTGCCAGTCGGTGTCCGGCTTTAGAATCGAGGTCTTCGGGTACGGCAGTCCGTACTTTTCACAGGCCTCGTAGAAGGTTTCCTTGTCGGTTAAGTCGCTGACCGTTTCGTAGTCGGCGTAGGGCGTAACCATGTGGTCGACCAGTTGCTTGCGGTTTTTGGCCACTAGCTCGGTGTAATCGTCGCCACAAGAGATCAACAAAGGGGTAATCCCCTTTTCTTGGTATTGATCGGCGATATCGATGATCGTCTTGGTAAAGGTGCTAGCGTTCATCAAGTCCGGGACGTGGTGGAAATTGATGATTTTGGAATACTTGGTTGGTGCGAGGCTCCCCTGGGCGTAAACTTCGGACTTGACTCCGTAAGCCTTGTACAGCTCGCGGGCCATTCCGTACGCGTTAAAGTCGCTCCCCAGAATCAGTGGAACAAATTTTGCATCCACGATGGTTCCTCCTCTAAGTTAATTATTTGTAAGACACAAGGGACATTTTACCATTCTTTGCTAGTGAAGGGTAGCCCGCCGTCAGTGGCTGAAGCAGGGAAAAGTTAATTTGCGAGATCAGGTTGGCCACGACCAAGAGCCCGCCGCCGATCAAAAGCGACCAGGTCAGCCGGTCAAAGCCCAAGAGGACCGAAAAGAGGCTGGAAAACAGCGATTCGGTCATCATGATCATCCCGGCGGTCGTGGCGCTGGTCAAACGCTGGGCGTAAATCTGCAACAGCTGGGTCATCAGGGTCACTAATAAAGCAACGGTCAGTAACGGTGGCAGCGCCCTTCCCCATTCGATGCCGGGCCACTGGCTACGCTCGAATAAGACCGAGTAGCTCATCCCGCCAATGCCCTGCAACAAGCTGACCCAAAAGACCATCACCCAGGGCGAGACTTTGGTGGCCGCACCGCCGTAGTACAGGATCTGAATGGCGTAAAAGAAGGCCGCCACTAAGACGATTAGGTCGCCGAAGTGAAGGGCGAATCCGGTCTGGACCAACCGGGTTAAGATCACCATCCCGATGATGGCGACGCCGACCGCCCAGAAGTCCTGGCGGCGGGGCCGTTGGTGGCCCAGCCAAGCTAGGAAGGGGACCATGGCGACGTAGGTGGCGGTTAAAAAGGCGTTGTTGGCCGGGGTGGTGTAAAAGAGGCCGATCGTGCCACACTGAAAGGCGATGTAGTTGATGATTCCGGCGACGATGCCGACGTGAACGTCGTGGGCGCTCATGTGGCGCAACTTTTTAAAAAAGATTAGGCCGACGAAGCTGGCGGCGATCAAGCCCCGCCAGCCGTTGATCATTCCGGCCGGCATCTGGGCGTTAGTGACCATCTTCATCAAGACGTAGGAGCTCCCCCAGATCGCGGCGACGACCCAGAGGATCGTGTTACCGACCAGGCGCGGGTGCTTAATCGACATCGTGGCCCCGGAAGCCTGGTCGACGGCCTCAATCAAGCCGGCCCGGAAGCCGTGCTGTTCGAGGGCGTCAATCCCGCGGATCGTGGTGCCACCCGGCGAGGCGACTTGGTCGCGCAAGAGGGCCGGGGCCAGGCCGGTCTCCAGGGCTAGTTTCCCGGTCCCGGCGACCATGGCGGCGATGACTTGGTAGGCGACTTGGCGGTTGAGCCCGTGCTTGACCGCCCCGTCGGACAGGGCGTCCATCATCACGTCGACAAAGGCCGGACCGCAACCGCCGATCACGCCCACGACGTCAAGGTCTGCTTCCTTAACTTCAATCACCGTGCCCAGGCTGCCCAAGACCTCCTTAATCAGGGTGCCGGCCGGTTCAACCATCTCTTGCGGTAGGGCGAGGCCGATCGCCCCGGCGTTAACGGCGACCGGGGTGTTGGGGATCATGGTGGCCAGCGGGCGGTCACCGAGGACCGCTTGTAGCTGCTCTTGGGTGATCCCGGCGGCGGCCGAAACCACCGGGGTGGTGGTTGGTAGGTTCGCCAGCGACCGGGCGGTGGCGACGGTCAAGGGCGCCGGGGTGGTGAGGATCACCAAGTCCGGGGCTAAGTTGACCAAGGCGGCCGGATCGTTAACCACCGTCATCTCCAGGTCCTCGGCCAGCTGAGTGACCCGCGGGTTAACCGGGTTTAACCCCAGTAATTGGTATTGTTTAGTGTTATATAGCCCCTTGGCGATCGCGCCCCCATGGCGCCTACGCCGACAATTGCGATTTTTTCTGTCATCTTCTTCTCCTTAATCTTCTTCCAGTTTTAAGTAGGAACCGTTGATGTAGCCGTGATCGACGGCCTCGTACCAAACGACCCCGTTATCATCCATAATTTTACCAGTCAGGATCAGTTTCTGACCGTCAGCCACCTGGCCGATTTCCGTTCCGTAGGCCTGGTCGTAAACGGCGACCTTACCGTTGGGCACAAAGTCGACCGTCGCCGGCAGGTGGTTCAACTTGAGGTAGGTGAAGTCGCTCTCCAGGTTGGCCCGGACCGGCGACGGCTCATCGGCGTAAGGGTCGTGGGCCAACACCCGCAGATGGTCGCCCTCCTTAACCCAGCGGTCGGCGTTAATCTGGTACCAGAGGACGTGGTTGGTGGTTTCGATTAGCTGGAAGGCCCGCAAAAAGAGCCCGGCCGGCATGGGTGATTCCACCGGCATCCGTCCACTTGGTCGAAGAGGGTGGTCGGGGCCATCGTTTGTAAGTACAGGTTAACGTCTTTGATCTTGTGCCAAGTTTGCTTCCGGTAGTACAAGTGGACCGTCTTTTGGCGGTCGTCAAAGGTGCCGGTCAAAGGACCAGTCGCCTTAAAGAATTTATAGCGCGGGATGTCCAATTGGTGCACCGCATACTGTTCGCCCGCCATGCCCTTTAAGAGGGTTGGCATGCGCAGGTTGATACCGGTATCAACGTCGGTGTAGTAAACCCAAATTGGATTGCCGGTCCGAAAATTTACGCCCATAATTTTTCACCCCATCAGTTTTTCGTTTTTCACCAAGTATACCGCAATAAAGCGCATAAAGTCGCCTGATCGCCCGGAAAAGAGCCCGCAAAGTTAGGAACTGTGGTAAAATATTAAAGATTATTTAACTGAGAATGGTATAGAGGAGAAATGGAATGCAAAATCGTCAACAGATTCAGCGCTTGACCACGCAGGCCCTGCTGATTGTGATCATCGTCTTACAAGACCTGATCCCGATGATTGGAAACCTCCCGCTCGGTCCCTTATCGATTACCACCTTACCGATTACCGTCGGGGTGGTGGCCGTTGTCTGGGGGCCGCGGGAAGGGATGGTTGTCGGCGGTGTCTGGGGCCTGTTGACCTGGGTGCGGGCCTTTGTTTACCCGTCCAGCCCGCTAGCGCCGTTGATTTTCACTAACCCGCTCATTTCGTTTGTGCCCCGGCTCTTAATCGGGCTGGTGGCCGGCTGGGTCTTTATCGGCCTCAAAAGGTGGTCTCACCAAGTTTGGCGGCCTGCTTTGCCGGGCTAATGGGCTCGGTCACCAACACCGTTTTGGTGCTCGGCGGTATTTACCTGTTCGCTAACACCCCGGCGGTGGCGAGTGCCTATCACGCCACCACCAGCAACCTGGCGACCGCCCTGCTAGCGGTGGTAACCACTAACGGCCTGGTTGAAATGCTGGTCACCGCCCTGGTGGTCCGGCGATCGCCCTGCCGGTCGTGCACGCGTTAAAAAGGATCAATAAATAAAAAATGCTGGAGGGAATTCATTTCCTTCCAGCTTTTTTAGTTAGCGTGGTGGCCAAGGGAGACACGACAAATCTAAAATTGGGCGCAAAAAAGAGTGCTCCTCAATCTATCAAACAGGCCTAGCTTAGTCATACGGTTTGTCGAGGAGGTTGGTCCGCACTTTCCCATAACGTGCTCCCCAACCGCAGGCCTAGTGGCTAAGTCTGGCCGAAGAACGGTGCTGGCGCACCAACCGTTCGCCCTAGCTTAGCCATACGGCCTATCGAGGAGGTTGGATCGCACTCACTGCTGGTGCTCCTTCATTAACTCCTGTTGCAAGGCGGCCAACTTAGGGGAGAGGTAGACCGGGTAAGCGTCCGGGTTGACCAAGCGCTTGGTGGCGGCCGGTAACTGGGCTAATTGTTTCTGGGTTCGTTCCTGGATCGCCAGCACGTCGGTTTCCACCGGTTGGGCGCCCTTACTAACCACCGGGACTTGCAGCGGCTGGGCCACAAAGTCGGTTAGGGTGAGTTGGCTGAATGTGGAGAGCGGGTCGACGTTGGTGACCGTTAGCGGGGCGGTGAGTTCTTCGTCGGCCAGGGTAACTACGTCGGCGAAGGCGGTTTTGGAATGGGGGTGGAAGAGGCGGTAGGTCTGTTTCTTACCCGGCAGGGTGATCTTGGACCGTGAGTTGGAGAGTTTGATCTTGGGCTGCCACCGGCCGTTTTCGGTCAGGGCGGCCATTTTATAAACCCCGCTTAGCACCGGAGCCGAACCGCTGGTGATCAACTTGTCGCCAACCCCGAAGTTATCTAAGGGCGCTCCTTGTTCAAGCAAGGAGGAGATGACGCCTTCGTCTAGCGAATTGGAGGCGGTGATCTTAGCGTTCGGGAAGCCGGCTTGGTCGAGCAGTTGGCGGGCGGCCGTAGCAAGTTGGGCGATGTCACCGGAGTCAATCCGGATCCCGACCGGCTGGTGGCCAGCGGCTTGCAGCTCCTTGAAGACCGTGATGGCGTTGGGGATCCCGGACTTTAAGACGTCGTAGGTGTCGACCAACAGCGAGGCGCTGTCCGGGTAGACCTTGGCCCAGGACCGAAAGGCGGTCAGTTCGTCGTTAAAGGACTGGACCCAGGCGTGGGCCATCGTGCCGGCGACCGGTAGTTGGAAGAGCTGGCCGGCCAAGACGTTGGAGGTGCTAGCACAGCCCCCGATCACGGCGGCCCGGGCGCCATAGGTAGCGGCGTCGGGACCCTGGGCACGGCGGGCACCGAATTCCATCACCGGACGGCCCGCCGCTGTCGCCACGATCCGCCGCGCCTTGGTGGCGATCAGGGACTGGTGGTTTAAGATGTTGAGCAGCCAGGTTTCGATCAGCTGGCACTGGATCAGGGGGCGCAAACGGTCAACAGCGGTTCGCGGGCAAAGACCGGGGTCCCCTCCGGCATGGCGCGGACGGTCCCGGTAAAAAGTGGAAGTGGGCCAGGTAGTCAAGAAAGTCTGGTTGGTAGAGGCCCAGTGACTGGAGGTAGGCCAGGTCAGCGGCGGTAAAGTGCAGGTCCTTGAGTTGATTGACGACCTGGGCCAGCCCGGCGGCGATCACGAAGCTGCCGTCGTCGGGAACGGTCCGGAAAAGACGTCAAAGACCGCCCAGCGATCATCGGGCAGGGTGGCCAGGTAACCGTTGGCCATCGAAAATTCGTAGAGGTCGGTTAACAGGGCGTGGTTATTCATTTGGTTCACCCCAAAAGGACTTCGGCGCCTAAAACGGTTTGAAAATGTTGGAGCGCCCATTCTTGGCCGGTGGGAGTCAGGGCGGCAACGGCATCCTGGTAGACCGTTAGTTTGTAGCCCCGGTTGTAGGCGTCGACGGCGGTGTGGAGGACGCAGATGTCGGTGCAGACCCCGGTTAGGGCGAGGTGACGGATGCCGCGCTCCTGCAAGAAGAGTTGGAGACGGGTGCCGCAAAAGGCCGAGTTACGGGTCTTATCGAGCAGCACAACGTGGTTGTTAGCCTGGTGGGCTTGGTACCACTCCTTAAGCGGGCCATAGAACTGGCGCCCCCAGGTATTGCGTTGGTTGTGGGGTGGGAAGAGCTTGCTCTCCGGGTTGTAGGGGTCGTGTGGCTGGTGGACGTCGGTCGGCAAGATGACCCACTGACCGGCTTTGAGAGCTCGGTCGGCCAGGCTAACGATGGTGGTGGCGATTTGCTGGGCCGGTTGGCCACAGGTCAGGGCGCCACGCTCGTCAACGAAGTCGTTAGTGTAATCGATAATCAAAAGGGCGGTTGGTGACTGCATGCTGAAAACCTCCTTAGTGAGGGTGTTGCGTGATTAAAGTAAAAAATACCTAAACAGGGGTAAAAATAAAAGTAGGAATGACTTTTATTCCTTGAAGTCAATCCTACTCCTTTGCCGGGGACTTGGCTAGCCCCGGAGCCGATATATTTTGGGCGGACGGCCGCTTTGCTTGGGGGTGGCGGTGCCGCACTCTTCAAACAGGTGGGAGTGGGTCTTGCGGAAGTTGGAATTATCAATCGCCGCCGGGGTGGTTTTCAAAAAGGTGGCGTAAACGTTGCGGGCCTCCTTTAAGGTGAACTGCTGACCCAGGATCCTCAAGACGGTCGGTTGGTAATCGAGCTTATTTTGGATCCGGGTCAGGGCGGTGGCGATGATTTGATCGTGGTCAAAGGCCAGGGCCGGGCGGTTTAAAATAAAGGTGTGGCGCCCATTTTGCAAGGTGTCTTGCTCGGCGGTCCGCCGGAGGGTAAACCAAGCGACCTCGCTGGCCCCGTAGCCCGGGGTCAAAGCGGGCATCGAGGGTAAAAAGGTCATGTAAGCCAGGGCCAGGGCCCGCTCGCCGGGGACGCGGTCGGGGGCGGTGAAGGTGGCCAACTGTTCGGTGGCCGCCAGGCTCAGCTCCAGGCCAATCTTATCCTTGATCAGGCGGATTGCGGCGTCATCAGCGCTTTCGTGGCGCCGTAATAAGGTTTCGGGTAGGGCCCAGGAGTCGGCAAACGGTTCTTGGTCGCGGCGGACCAAGAGGAGCTGGACCGTCTGGCTGGTGGCGTCAAAGGACCAGATCAGGTTGGTGACCGTGATTAGCGGCCGGGTGAGGAGTTGTTCGTCGCTCACGAAATCATTCCCTTCAGAGAGTGGGAAATAACCTCCTTGGTAGGTCGTATGACTAAGCTGAGCCGAACGGTTGATGCGGGACGCATCGTTCTTCGGCCTGCTTAAGCACTAGACCTGCGGTTATTTTCCACGTTTTTTGTCTTACATTCGAAAAACGAAATAAGAAGCTGGGGCAAACAGATTTTTCCCTGCTTCATTTTAGCATAAAAAAAGGTCCCACTTTTGGAGGCAAAGCGGGACCCAATTGGTGCGTTATTCTTCCGTCTTAGCGTCGGTGGCGGCGTCCATTGGTGCGGCGATCGCCTTTTGCGTGGCGGCCACGGTGATCTTGCCGGCTTCATCGACTTGGGCCACCAGGTTGGTAGCGTCCGGGTGGTCGAGGACGTAATCGGCGATTTGGTCTTCGATGTGTTCTTGGATGACCCGCCGCAGTGGCCGGGCCCCCATCTTCGGGTCAAAACCGAGGTCAACTAAGCGTTCCTTAACGGCGTCTGGCACTTCGATGTGGAGCTTGCGGTCGGCTAACATGTTGTTAACGTCGTCGATCATCAGGCCGACAATCTTCATTAAGTCGTCCTTGGTCAGGGCGTTGAATTCCACGATGTCATCGAACCGGTTCAAGAATTCCGGCTTGAAGTAGTTGGTCAGCTTGGAGATGACCGACTTGGTTTGGCCGGCCGCCTCGGCGCCAAAGCCGACGGAGGCGACCATGTCACCAGTCCCGGCGTTCGAGGTCATGATGATGATCGTGTCCTTAAAGGAAACCGTCCGCCCTTGCGAATCGGTCAAGCGGCCGTCGTCGAGGATCTGTAAGAACATGTGCATGACGTCTGGGTGGGCCTTTTCCACCTCATCCAAAAGGATCAGGCTGTACGGGTGGCGGCGAACTTGTTCGGTCAACTGGCCGGCCTCTTCGTAACCGACGTAACCCGGGGCGGCCCCAATCAACTTGGAAGTTGAGGTCTTATCCATGTATTCGGACATGTCAAAGCGGATCATGGCGTCCTTGGAACCAAAGAGCAGCTTAGCCAGTTGCTTAGCGGTTTCAGTCTTCCCAACCCCGGTTGGCCCGACGAAGAGGAAGGAGCCGATTGGCCGGCCGGACTTGTTTAAACCAATCCGGTTCCGGCGAATGGCGCGGGCGATCTTGTCAACGGCTTCGTTTTGGCCGATGACGTGGGCTTCGAGCTGCTTATCGAGGTCCTTGAGTTGGTTTTGCTCTTGCTTTTGCAGGTCGCTGACCGGGATGTTGGTCATCTCTTCGACGATCTTTTGCATGTCGGCGGCCGTGACCGTGGCGGCTTGGTCGGTGTGGTTTTCCTCGGCGTCCTTCTTGGCCTTGGTCAACTTAGCAACCTGGTCGCGGTAGAAGGCGGCCTTTTCGTAGTCTTGTGATTCAACGGCCTGTTGCTTGTGGGCTTCGGCGGTGTGAATCTCATTTTCGATAGTGTGCGGGTCGGCGGTCTTTAAGGTTAGGTTCTTGCGTGAACCGGCTTCGTCCAAGAGGTCGATCGCCTTGTCCGGCAAGAAGCGGTCCTGGATGTAGCGATCGGATAGCTTAGCGGCCGCCTCGATGGCGTCGTTAGTGTAGGTAACGTGGTGGTAATCCTGGTAGCGGCCCTTGATCCCGTTTAGGATCTGGCTCGTTTCGTCGACGGACGGTTGTTCAACTTCGACTGGTTGGAACCGCCGGGCCAAAGCAGCGTCCTTTTTCGATCTTGCGGTATTCGTTGAGGGTGGTGGCCCCGATCAGTTGGAACTCACCCCGGGCCAGGGCCGGCTTCAAGACGTTACCGGCGTCCATGCCGCCCTCGGCGTTGCCGGCACCCATAATTTCGTGGATTTCGTCGATGAAGAGGATCACGTTTTCGTCCTTAGAAACCTCTTGGATCAACTGCTGCATCCGCTGTTCAAACTGACCGCGGATTCCGGTTCCTTGGACCAGGGAGACGACGTCTAAGCGAATAACTTCCTTATTAGCTAGCTTTTCTGGTACCTGACCGGAAACGATGGCTTGGGCCAGCCCTTCGACAACGGCGGTCTTACCAACCCCGGCTTCCCCGATCAGGACCGGGTTGTTCTTGGTCCGCCGGTTTAAGATTTCGACGACCCGGGCGATTTCCTTATCGCGGCCGATCACCGGGTCGATCTTGCCTTGGCGGGCCAGCTCGGTCATGTTAATCCCGAACTGGGCTAACAGCCCCTTGCCGTTGCCGCGGCCGCCGCCTTGGCGTTGGTTTTGGTTCATATTTGCTTGTTGGCCTTCGTTGTTGTTATTGGCTTGTTGGTTTTGCATGTTGTTCATGGCGTTCATGAAGTCTTCCAGACTCCCAAAGCCGAATCCATTATTCATATCACTGCCCCCGTTCAACAGGTTCATTTGCATTTTTTGCATTTTTTGGTAGCAATCCTGACATAAGTCGATTTGCATTTTTTGCCCGTTCATCATCATTTGGAGATGAATCGTGGCTTGGTTTTGTTGACAAACTTGACAGAGCATCAATTAATCCCCCTTCGTTTGGGTCAACCTTTGACTTTTCTTGACCATTGCCTATATTATACTTACTTTTCGTGGGACCGCAAGTCATTTCAACCGTAATTGAAAGGGTGCACCCCTTCAAATAAAAAAATTGAACATGTAAGGGTTCCCGTTACCGAAAATTTTAGCACTGATTGGCAACTAATGCTAAAATGAGTGCTAGCCACAGTATAAGAGGGGGCATCAACTTGGCAACTAAGGAAGACTTTGTACGTCAAATAGCCGATTTGCGTGACGGAAAAATTGAAGAACTACTCGTCGAACCAGATAACTTTATGGCCTTTCAGCAGGCTTACCGGGAGAGTTCCTTTCGCAGCCAGATTGAAGGGCAAGCCGGACGGGGCGGTCAAATTCACTACCGCTTCAAAACTGACTAAAAGTTCTGGTGGTTCGCCTTGTATTTACCGCTTACAATCGCTATAATTAGGTAAATAGTGAGTGTTGGCCAAATGAGATGGTGTCTTATGTTTGCCAACGCTAAATCAACACTAAGGAGATTGATTATAATGGAAAAACGCGACTTTACGATTACTGCCGAAGCTGGGCTTCACGCCCGTCCTGCAACGATCCTCGTTCAAACGGCATCCAAGTTCACTTCAGACATTTCCCTTGCTTACAACGGCAAGAGCGTTAACCTGAAGTCCATCATGGGGGTTATGTCCCTCGGGGTTGGCCAAAACGCCGACGTTACCATCACTGCCGAAGGTGACGACGAAGCGAAGGCCATCGAAGCCATTGCCGAAACCATGACTAAGGAAGGCCTGGCTGACTAAAATGGTCACCGTACTCGACGGCGTGGCCGCCGGCGGTGGGATTGCCATCGCCCCGGTCTACCGGTTGGGTGAATCGCGGTTTACGGTTAAAGCTAAATACACCGATAATGTGAATCATGAGGTCAGCCGGCTTCATGATTCTTTTTCGTTAGCAAGACGTGAATTGACGGACCTTCGTCGGCAGGCTCACCAAAAGATGGGGGAGAAGGCCGCCACCGTGATTGACGCCCAATTAGCAATTGCTAAGGACCAAAGTTTTGAAGGGGAGATCACCGACGCCATCCAACGCTACTCGACGACGGCGGCCTGGACGGCGACCCAGCGGATTGACCACTACCTAAACGTCTTCAAGCGCCAATCCGGCGGGGCGGATTACTACCACGCACGGGGGCTGGCGCTGCAGGACTTCAAAAAGCGCCTCTTGGCCCACCTATTAGATGAAGAATTGCCGGACCTGGCTAAGTTGGATCACCGGGCGATCATCGTCGCCCACCAACTGACGCCGACCGACATCATTCGCTTGAACCCACACCTAGTCGCCGGGATTGTGACCGACCTGGGTGGCCGGACCGCCCACTTCTTGGTGATGAGCAAGGAGATGAGCTTTCCCACCGTGGTCGACACCAAGACGGTGACCGAACACGCCGATGACGACATGGTTGCCATCATCGACGGTACCCACGGGCGGGTGATCTTGCAACCGACCCCTCAGCAAATCGATCAGTACCAACGGCTGGCTAGCCGGGAGAGTGCCCGCCTGCGCGAACTGGGCGTCTTAAAGCACCAAGACACCGTTAGCGCCGATGGTCACCACTTTGAAGTGGCCGCCAACGTCGCTTTGCCACGCGAAAGCGACGAACTGGCCACCAGCGGAGCCGAGGGGGTCGGTCTCTTTCGTAGTGAATTTCTTTTCTTACACCAAGATACCCTACCGGACGAAGAAACCCAGTTTCAGGCCTACCGGAAGCTGCTCTTGGCTGCCAACAACCACCGGGTGGTGGTGCGCACGCTCGACATCGGCGGCGATAAGCAACTCGCCCAGGTGCCCCTGGAACGGGAGAACAACCCCTTCTTGGGCCTGCGCGGCCTGCGGGTTAGCCTGGCCTACCCGGGGGCTATTTCGGACCCAGTTGCGGGCGCTCTTGCGGGCCTCGGCGTACGGCCAGCTAGCGATCATGTTCCCGATGGTGGCGACCGTTGACGAGTTCCAGCAGGCCCAGCGGATGGTCGATCAGGAGAAAAACCGGCTGACCCAGGAGGAATCCCGGTCGGCAAGGAGTATGAGGTCGGGGCGATGGTTGAAATCCCGGCCGCCGTGGCGATGGCCGACCAGTTGGCCCAGTACGCCGACTTCTTTTCGATCGGCACCAACGATTTGATCCAATACCTCTTTGCCGTCGACCGGGGCAACGGGCAGGTGGCGAGCCTCTACCAGTCCCTGCACCCGGCCGTCTTGCGGGCGGTTAAGCAGACAATTGATTGTGCCCACGCGGAAGGCAAGTGGGTCGGGTTGTGTGGCGAAATGGCGACCATTCCGACCGCCGTGCCATTGTTAGCGGCGATGGGCCTAGATGAGTTTTCGGTCCCGCTAAGCCAGGTCCTGCCGGTTCGCTCGCAGATCCGCCGCCTCAAGGTGCGGCAACTGCAGCCGCTGATTCACCAGGCCCTGGCTGCCCACAGCCCGGCCGAAGTCAGGGCGCTGGTCGATCAATTAACCAGTCACATGAAGTAATCAACATATTAAGGAAAGCTTAACCTGCCTACCAACGACCAGGAAGCTGGAAAAAATAGAAACGGGGTGTCGGGCCGAAGGAGCCGGGCACCCCGTTTATGATCTGACTTGCCCCGGGGATAGGAACGGGGCTAAAATAGCCTAAATTGCGCCTGAAAATTCCCTTTAGTATAATTAACCGTAGTTTATTGCGAAGAATTAAAGGAGCCGAAGCTTTGAAGATTGGTTTGTTTACAGATACGTATTTCCCCAGGTGAGTGGGGTGGCCACCTCGATTAAGACCCTGCGCGATCAATTAACCGCGCTGGGCCACCAGGTGTACATTTTACAACCACCGACCCGGCGGCTGATCCCGTTTCGGACCAGGCGGAGGGAATTTACCGCTTTGCTAGCATTCCCTTTGTCTCCTTTACCGACCGGCGGATTGCCGTTAGCGGGTGGCTGAAGGTGTTGCGGTTAGCTAAAAGCTCGACTTAGACGTGGTCCACAACCAGACCGAGTTTTTCGCTGGGGATGATGGGGAAGATGGTCGCCCGGGAAATGAAGATCCCGTGCCTACACACCTACCACACCATGTACCAGGACTACCTCCACTACATCGCTAACGGGCGGGTCTTAAAGCCGCGAGACGTTGCCCACCTGGCTCATTTTTACTTAAAGAACATGACCGGGGTAATCGCCCCGTCCGAACGGGTCTTAGACACCCTCTTGTCCTACGGGGTGGAAGCGCCGATCCGGGTGATTCCAACCGGGGTTAACCTACAAGTCTTCCAAACGCCGGATAGTAAAGAAGAGATCAGCGCCCTGCGCCAAAAGCTTGGTTACACCGATCAAACGCCGGTCCTCTTGTCGCTGTCGCGGGTGGCCTTTGAAAAGAACATCCACGCCCTCGTGGAAGCCATGCCGGACATTTTGGAAAAAGAGCCCGCCGCCCAACTTTTAATCGTGGGGGAGGGGCCGGCGCGGCCAACCCTGGAGCGCCAGGTGCGCGAAATGGGGTTGCAAGACCACGTATCCTTTACCGGCCAAGTGGATAACGATCAGGTTTGTCACTACTACCATATGGCCGACGTCTTCGTTTCGGCTAGCGATTCGGAAACCCAGGGGCTGACTTACGATGAGGCCTTGGCCAGCGACTTGCCGATTGTCGTCATGCGTTCCGAGTATACGGACGAGCTAATCGATGACCCGGCGATTGGGCGTTCCTTTCAAAAGCGCACCGACCTGGTTGACGGGGTACTGGAATACTTGGCCACCCCGCCAAGCCCGGAGGCAATCGCCAAGCGCCGCGAGAAACTGCACGATATCTCCGCGGAGGTGTTTGGGCAGCGGGTGCTTGATTTCTACCGGGTCTGCCAAGAGGAAGTGGCGGAAAAAAAGCGGCCGGGCTTTGGGCGTCGTTTTCGTCATTTGAGGAACCAAAATGATTAAAATTACCATGTATTCGTCGGCTGACAAGGTGGCGGGGCAGGGAGTTGGGAGCGCCTACGCGGAGCTGATGACCCTGTTAAAGGACCGCTTTGCTTCCCAGTTCGATATTCAAATTAATGAGTTTAGCCGCCAAAATGACATCAGCCACTACCACACGATCGACCCCCGTTTTTTTGTGTCGACCTTTTCCAAGAAACGGGGCCAAAAGATCGGCTACGTGCACTTCCTTCCCGAGACGATGGAAGGCAGCCTGAAGATCCCCCAACCGTTTCGGGGGCTTTTTATCGTTACCTGATTGCCTTTTACAAGCGGATGGATCACCTGGTCGTGGTTAACCCGACCTTTATCCCCAAGCTGGTGGCCTACGGGATCCCACAAGAACGGGTGACCTACATCCCCAATTTCGTCGATGACCAGCGCTTTTACCCGGTCTCGGCGGCCAAGCGGTGGGAACTGTACCGGCGGTGGAAACTGGATCCCGAGCGCTTCACGGTCGTCGGTAGCGGTCAAATCCAAGAACGGAAGGGCGTCTTTGATTTCATCAAACTAGCCAAACAAAACCCCCACTTTCAATTCATCTGGGCCGGGGCTTTTCCTTTGGCCGGATCACCGATGGCTACCAAGAGCTCAAGAAGGTTGTCGCTAACCCGCCGGCCAACCTCTTGTTCCCGGGGATCGTTACCCGCGACCAGATTGCCGAGTTAAACAACATCGCCGACCTATTTTTATTGCCTTCCTATAACGAGCTCTTCCCGATGTCGGTACTTGAAGCCTTTTCGTGTGGGACCCCGGTCATGTTGCGCGACCTCGATTTGTACCACTCAATCATCGGCGGCTACTACCAACCGGCTAAAGACGTCGACCAAATGCAAGCAGAACTAGTGCGGATTGCCCAGGATCCGGTCGCCCTAGCTGACCTAAAGCAAAAGTCACTAACGGCCGCCCAACGCTACTCCAAGGACCACCTGGCTAATGAGTGGTACCACTTTTATCGAACGCAAACGGGGAGGGAATAGGATGTCGCGAAAAAACTGGGTCGTTTTGATCTTGATGCTCGTTGCCGGTGCCGGCATCTTCGCCTTTCGTTGCGCAACACCGATTTACATCAGTTAAGCATTGACCTCGCCAACCTCAACTGGGGCTGGTTTAGCGTGGCCGTCTTATGTATTTGCCTTTACCTGGGGCTGGAAGGGGTCGTTACCAAGCTCTTCATGGCCGACCGTTACCCGGACTTTAGCTGGAAAAACACCATGCGGGTGCCGCTGGTCGAACAACTCTTCAACGGGATTACTCCCTTTTCTACCGGGGCCAACCCGCCCAACTAGTAGCGATGCTCCAGGCTGGGGTCGATGGCGGCCGGGCCAGCTCGGTCCTCTTGATGAAGTTCGTCGTCTTTCAGGGGATGATCGTAATTAACTTCATTATCAGCATGCTGATTGGCTTTCACTACATTGCCACCAAGCTCCAGGCCCTGTCCTTGCTGGTGGTCTTTGGCTTTGTCATTCACCTGGGCGTGATCGTCGCCTTGCTCTTAGTCATGTACTGGCACTCCTTTACCAAGCGGGCCACCAACCTCTTATTAAGGCCGGTGCGTTGGTTTGTTAAAGAGAACCGTTACCAGAACTGGCAGCGGGTCTTAGACGAGCGGATTGACTCCTTTACCAGGAGAGCTTGAAGATGCGTCAGGAGTACGGCAAGCTCGCTAAGGTCTCGGTGGTGACCTTAGTCCAGTTGGCCTTTTACTACCTAATTCCCTACTTCATTCTCTTGGCGCTGGGGGTGCAAAACCTTAACGTGGTGATGATCGTTTCCTTAAACGTCTTGATCTTTATGATTACCTCG